>Ga0209309_10000061_pt1 | contig 145092 bp, 122 predicted proteins | sample COGITO_mtgs_1204_2_FD_184807 | JGI IMG/M metagenome (GOLD analysis project Ga0209309, IMG submission 184807) | Pelagic marine microbial communities from North Sea - COGITO_mtgs_120412 (SPAdes) (version 2) | ecosystem: Environmental > Aquatic > Marine > Epipelagic ... | reverse complement strand
TAATCCATCTTCGATAGAAATAATAGGATATTTCTCACACCATTCTTTCCAAAATGCAACCATTTGGTTTGACGACATTCTATCTCCAGTTGACTCAAAAACATATTCTTTTGTTGCTTCATTATAAAATTCCGAAGCCGCTGCATCAATTGCCACATAGACATCCTTGCCAGGAGTGAAACCGGCTTTTTCTATTGCACTTATTACGACTTCTATTGCCTCTTCATTGGAAGCTAAATTTGGAGCAAAGCCACCTTCATCGCCAACATTTGTCGACATTCCATTTTCCTTAAGAACAGTTTTTAATTCATGGAAAATTTGTGTACCCCATCTTAAACCTTCAGAGAATGATTCTGCACCAATTGGCATAACCATAAATTCTTGAATATCAATTTTATTATCCGCATGAGAACCTCCATTAAGAATATTCATCATTGGAATAGGCATCGTAACCGCTCCTACTCCACCAATGTACTTAAACAAACTCAATCCAGACTCATCTGCAGCAGCCTTTGCTGTAGCTAGAGATACCCCAAGTATTGCATTAGCACCTAAATTGGATTTATTCTTTGTGCCATCTAGCTCTATCAATTTAGAATCAATAGCCTTTTGGTCACAAACATCAAAGCCGATTAAAGCTTCACAAATTATCGAGTTTACATTCGCTGCAGCTTTCAAAACGCCCTTTCCCATAAATACAGAAGGGTCACAGTCTCTTAATTCCACAGCTTCATGAACACCAGTAGAAGCTCCAGAAGGAACAGCAGCTCGACCAAAAGCACCCGAAGTTGTAATTACATCTACTTCGATTGTAGGATTACCCCTAGAATCAAGAATTTGACGCGCAATGATATTCGCAATAAAACTCATATTAATTATTTTTCATGTTATTAATAAACTCGTCAAAAAGATATCTAGAATCATGTGGTCCAGCAGATGCCTCTGGATGATATTGCACAGAGAATACAGGCTGATTTTTCAATCGTATTCCAGCGACAGTTTGATCGTTTAGATGCACGTGAGTCATTTCAACATTTGAATTCTGTTCTAATGAATCCTTTGAAATAACAAAACCATGATTTTGTGATGTAATCTCTCCTTTACCAGTCATTAAATTCTTTATTGGATGATTAATCCCTCTATGTCCATTGAACATTTTTTCTGTTTTTAAGCCTTGACTCAATCCCAAAATTTGATGTCCCAAACAAATTCCAAATATTGGTTTTTTTGTTGCCACTAATTCAGAAACAATATTTATTGACTCTGGCATCGCAGAAGGATCTCCTGGACCATTTGACAACATATATCCATCAGGGTTAAAATCTTCAAGAACTTTTAAAGGAGTATTTAATGGGAAAACTTTCACGTGACAATCTCTTTCAACTAGACAACTAATTATACTCTTCTTTACACCAAAATCTAAAAGAGCTACTTTGTATTTCGAATTTTCTGATTTTTCTTCAAACTCTTTTTTTGTCGCTACCTTTGATGATAACTCAAGTCCAGCCATTGAAGGGACAGCATCTAGCTTAATTTTCAATTCTTCAATATTCAACGTTTCAGAAGATATAATTGCATTCATAGCTCCTTTACTTCTAATATGTCTCACCAAAGATCGAGTATCAATATCAGAAATTCCAACCTTCAAGTTGTCAACCATATACTCCTGCAAAGACTTCATGCCCGAATCTCTAGAATAGTCTTCTGAGAATTTTTTAATCACCATGCCGGCAATTTTCATTCCTTCCGATTCAATTTCAGTTTCATGTACTCCGTAATTCCCGATATGGGTTGTAGTCATGACTAAAATTTGACCATAATATGAAGGGTCTGTAAAGACTTCTTGGTATCCTGTCATACCAGTGTTAAATGCAATTTCTCCGGTTGTTGTACCAACTAAACCAATTGAGTTGCCATGAAAAACCGTTCCATCTTCCAGAAGTAAAACAGCTTGATTTTTATCCTCCATATTGAAAATTTTCTACAAAGTTAGCAATTCCAAATTGATTTTCTTATCGAAAATTGGACATAAAAAAAGGGCAATGAAACATTGCCCTTTTTAAACGAAACTGAATTCGCTTATTTCTTATCAGAATCTTCTGGCTTATCTTCAGCTTTAGCTTCTGGCTTGGCTTTGGAAGCAGGCTTTTCAGCTTTTACTTCTGTTTTCTTCTCAGCTTTAGGCTTAACTTCTGCTTTCGCTTCAGTCTTAGTTTCTTCAACTTTTTCTACTTTCACTTCTTCAGTTGAAGCTGCTTCAGTCTTAGTTTCTTCAACTTTTTCTACTTTCACTTCTTCAGTTGAAGCTGCATCAGTTGTTGCCTCTACAGTTTCTTCAGTTGTTGTTGCAGTTGAACCAGCACCTCTACGAGAACGACGAGTATTCTTCTTCGTTTTCTCGTTAGTGTAAAGTTCATTAAAGTCAACCAATTCGATCATACACATTTCTGCATTATCACCTAAACGGTATCCAGTACGAATAATACGTGTATATCCACCTGGTCTATCTGCAATTTTAGGAGCAACATCTCTGAATAATTCGGTTACTGTGTACTTATTTTGCAAATATCTAAAAACCAATCTACGAGAATGTGTAGAATCTGTTTTTGATCTAGTTAATATTGGTTCAACGTATTTTCTTAAAGCTTTCGCTTTTGCAAGAGTAGTATTTATAGTCTTATGCTCAATAAGAGAACAAGCCATATTCGACAACATTGCTTTTCTATGCGCTGTCTTTCTACTTAAATGATTAAATTTCTTTCCGTGTCTCATTTCAATTCTTTATTCGATTGTTAATCTTTGTCTAATTTGTACTTTGAAACATTCATTCCGAAAGAAAGACCTTTATTATCTACTAAATCTTCTAATTCCGTAAGAGATTTCTTACCAAAGTTTCTGAATTTTAATAAATCATTTTTATTGTAAGATACTAAGTCTCCTAATGTTTCAACATCTGCCGCTTTCAAGCAATTCAATGCACGAACAGATAAGTCCATGTCCACTAATTTTGTCTTCAATAGCTGACGCATGTGCAGTGAAGTTTCATCAAACTCTTCAGTTTCAGATTTCACTTCACTATCTAATGTGATTCTCTCATCAGAGAACAACATGAAATGGTGAATAAGTATTGTAGCTGCTTCTTTAAGTGCTTCTTTAGGGTGAATAGAACCATCAGTAACGATATCAAAAACTAATTTTTCGTAATCAGTTTTTTGTTCAACTCTAAAGTTTTCAACTGCATATTTTACATTTTTGATTGGTGTAAAAATAGAGTCAATTGCGATAGTTCCGAAAGCTGCATTGCTATCTTTATTTTCTTCAGCAGGATAATAACCACGACCTTTAATTATTGTAAGTTCCATTTCAAGCTTAACAGAAGGTTCCATGTTACAAATAACTAAATCTGAATTAAGAACTTGAAAAGCAGATGTGAATTTTCCAATATCACCAGCAGTCAATGTATCTTGACCACCAACAGAAATAATTACAGTTTCTGAGTCTGTATCTTCAATTTGTTGCTTAAAGCGAACCTGCTTAAGGTTCAAAATAATTTCAGTAACATCTTCTACAATACCTTTGATTGTAGAAAACTCATGATCTGCACCTTCAATACGAACTGAAGAAATAGCGTATCCTTCCAATGAAGAAAGTAAAATACGTCTCAATGCATTACCAACAGTTATACCATATCCTGGCTCTAACGGACGAAATTCGAATTGACCTTCGTTCTCGTCAGCGTTAATCATAATAACCTTGTCTGGTTTTTGGAAGTCTAATATTGCCATGTTAATTACTTTTATTAATTATTTAGAGTACAATTCAACGATTAATTGTTCCTTGATATTTTCAGGAATCATTTCTCTTGTAGGAACTCCTACAACTTTACCTTCTAAATTTGATGGATTCCAATCCATCCAATCAAAGCTAGTTGTTTTAGCTACCAAAGAATCAGAGATTGCTTCTAAAGATTTAGATTTTTCTCTTACTCCTACTACATCACCTACTTTCAATGCATATGATGGAATATTTACAACAGTACCATTTACTGTAATATGCTTATGAGAAACTAATTGACGTGCACCTCTCCTTGTTGGAGAAACACCCATACGATAAACCATGTTATCTAATCGAGCTTCACATAATTGCAACAAGTTTTCACCTGTAATTCCTTTCATACTTGATGCTTTCTTAAACATGTTCGAAAACTGGCGTTCAAGAATACCGTAAGTATACTTTGCTTTTTGCTTTTCAGCTAGCTGAATTGCGTATTCAGATTGTTTTCCTCTACGTCTGTTTGGACCGTGCTGTCCTGGACCGTATTGTCTTTTATCCAACGACTTGTCTGGTCCAAAGATAGGCTCTTTGAAACGACGTGCGATTTTTGAAGTTGGTCCTGTATATCTTGCCATCTTGTTTGTTATTTAAAGGGAGAATATGAATTAAGGCTTCCTCCTTCGATATTCGTTAATTCCCTTTTGTTATTAATTTAATTAAACTCTTCTTCTTTTCGGAGGACGACATCCGTTATGTGGCATTGGAGTAACATCAACAATTTCTGTTACTTCAACTCCTGCATTGTGTAAAGATCTGATAGCAGACTCACGTCCAGAACCAGGCCCTTTTACAAATACTTTAACTTTACGTAGTCCGAAGTCATGTGCTTCTTTTGCCGCATCTTCAGCTGCAACTTGCGCAGCATACGGTGTGTTCTTTTTAGAACCTCTGAAACCCATCTTTCCAGCAGATGACCAAGAAATTACTTGACCAGAGCTGTTAGTCAAAGAAATAATGACATTGTTGAAGGTAGCTTGAATGTGCGCTTCTCCCAATGCATCTACTTTGACGTTCTTCTTCTTCTTTTGATTCGATTTTGCCATTTTATTAGCTTTATTTTATTTACTATATAAATCAATTCCACTTCTCTGTAGATGACTAATTAAGATAGGTCATCTATAGAAAAAGCGATTAGATTATTTTTTCTTGTTTGCCACAGTTTTTCTTCTACCTTTTCTAGTACGGGCATTGTTTTTTGTTCTTTGCCCTCTTAGTGGTAAACCATTTCTGTGTCTAATTCCTCTTTGACAACCAATATCCATTAATCGCTTAATGTTTAATTGAGTCTCAGAACGTAACGACCCTTCAACTTTAATCTCAGTTAATTCGTTACGAATATCAGCAAGTTGAGCATCTGTCCAATCTTGAACTCTGATATTAACATCAATACCAGTTTTATCTAAGATTTGTTGTGCTCTACTTTTTCCTATTCCATAGATGTAAGTCAATCCAATTACACCTCTTTTATTTTTTGGTAAATCTATACCTGCAATCCGTGCCATATTATTCTCTTTTTACCCTTGTCTTTGTTTAAACTTTGGATTCTTTTTGTTGATAACGTATACAACCCCTTTTCTTTTAACGATCTTACAATCCACAGAACGTTTTTTTACTGATGCTCTAACTTTCATGTTTTCTTTTATTAATCCGCTTTCTCTTGATTCTTAAAACCTATTATGGTTGGGGCTCTCCCAATCTTAACTTCTCGTTTTAATTATCGAAAGCATCGCTTTCTCTTTATTTATATCTAAATGTTATTCTTCCCTTTGTTAAATCATAAGGAGACATTTCAACTTTTACTTTATCACCTGGAAGAATTTTAATGTAATACATTCTCATTTTTCCAGAAATATGTGCCGTAATTATATGCCCATTATCGAGTTCAACACGAAACATTGCATTTGACAATGCCTCATTAATTACTCCGTCTTGTTCTATAGATGCTTGTTTTGCCATAATTACATTCCCGACATTTCGTTTTGTGTTCTTCTACCTTGTATTCTCGTTCCTTCCATTAAACTGTCCATGTGACGATTCAATAAATAAGATTCAATTTGCTGAAGCGTATCCAATACAACACCAACCATTATTAAAAGAGAAGTCCCACCAAAGAACATTGCAAAAGCATCATTCACTCCAGCCATTTTAGCAATCGCTGGTATTATCGCTATAAATGCAAGGCAAATTGACCCTGGCAAAGTAATTCGAGATACAAGTGTATCTATAAAGCTCGCTGTTTCTTCACCCGGTCTAATACCAGGAATAAAACCACCACTTCTTTTTAACTCATCTGCAATTTTACGCGGATTAATCATAATAGCCGTATAGAAATACGTAAACACTATGATTAATACAGCCAATAGCATATTGTAACCGAAACCATAAATATCACTAAAGTAACGTGCAATAAAGCCACCACCTTCTCCAGCATTACTTGAAATCATCATCATAGGCACTGTCATAATAGCTTGGGCAAATATGATAGGCATAACTCCAGAAGCATTAACCTTGATCGGTAAGTAATTTCTAGCGCCTTGGTCTTCAGCGGCTCTTGCTCCAGCAACTCTTTTGGCAGTGTTCAAAGGTATCTTCCTAACCCCTTGTACAATGAGCACTGTGCCCATAACAACTACCATAAACATGAATATTTCTACTACGATTTTAATTAGGTTACCTGATTCAACAGCGAATCCAAATTCAGCCATGAAAGCTTCAGGTAATCTTGCTAAAATACCAACAGTAATTAATAATGAGATACCATTACCTACTCCTTTATCAGTAATTCTCTCTCCTAACCATACAGCAAACATCGCTCCTGCAACTAGCACAATAATAGATTGAGCCCACCAGAATGTGCCTGCATCAACAGGTAATGCTCCTTTGCTCTCAACATAGAGGCCTAAATAACTTGGTGCTTGTAATGCACAAATTACGATGGTTAATATTCGAGTGAAATTATTAATTCTCTTTCTTCCAGATTCTCCTTCATTTTGCATTTTTTGGACAGCAGGGACTGCCATTCCAAGTAATTGCATAATAATAGATGCACTAATGTAGGGCATAATTCCCAATGCCATTACTGACGCGTTCGAGAATCCCCCACCAGAGAATAATGAAAGTAATGTTTCTAACATATTCTGACCCCCATCTTGCTGTGCTTGTTCAAGTGCCGTATAATTCACACCCGGTAAAATCACAAAGGATCCAATACGGTAAACGAGAATAAGACTAAGAGTCAATAAGATTCTTTTTCTCAATTCTTCTACTTTCCAGATATTCTTTATACTACTAAAAAATCGTTTCATTTATTCAAAAATATTCGCAAAGATAATTAGATTTCTGAACAATTCCCACCTTGTCCTTCAATTGCTTCTTTAGCAGTTGCTGAAAACTTGTGAGCAGAAACGTTAATCTTGCTTTTCAATTCTCCTCTACCCAATATTTTAACCAATTCATTTCTAGATGCTAGTCCATTTTCTTGAAGGACTTCTGGTGTAATTTCTTTCACCTTTTTTCTTTCAATTAATGATTGAATAATATCCAAATTAATTGCTTTATACTCTACTCTATTGATATTCGTAAAACCAAATTTAGGAACTCTTCGTTGAAGTGGCATTTGCCCACCTTCAAAACCGATTTTTCTTGAGTAACCTGATCTTGATTTTGCTCCTTTATGTCCTCTAGTAGATGTTCCACCGCGTCCTGATCCTTGACCACGTGCGATTCTTTTTCTATTTTTAGTAGACCCTTTTGCTGGAGTTAAATTATGTAAATTCATTTGTCTAATTTTTTAAAGATTAATCAACAACTTCTATTAAGTGTTGAACTTTCTTAACCATTCCAAGGATTTGTGGAGTTGCTTCTTTTTCAATTACTTCATGCAACTTTCTTAATCCTAATGCCTTAATCGTAGCTTTCTGTCTAGCAGGACGATTAATAGCGCTTCTTACTTGCTTAATTTTAATTTTCGCCATAATGCTCTATTTAACCGTTAAATACTTTTTCAAGATCTACACCTCTTTGTCTAGCAACTTGAACAGCATCTCTCATTTGAGATAATGCATCAATTGTTGCTTTAACAACGTTATGAGGATTCGAAGAACCTTGTGATTTTGCTAAGACATTGTGAACACCAACACTCTCAAGAACAGCACGCATTGCACCACCGGCAATAACTCCTGTTCCTTCAGATGCTGGACGCAACAAAACTCTTGCACCACTGAATTTACCTTTTTGAATATGCGGTACAGTACCATGCAAAATTGGAACTCTAATTAAGTTCTTCTTTGCATCATCTATCCCTTTAGAAATTGCTTCTACAACTTCCTTTGCTTTTCCTAATCCGTGACCAACGATACCGTTTTCATCACCTACAACAACAATTGCAGAGAAACTAAATGTACGCCCACCTTTCGTAACTTTTGTTACTCGGTTCACGGCTACAAGCTTATCTTTAAGCTCGGTGTCTGCAGATTTCACTCTGTTAACTTCTTTTGCCATAATTATAATTTTAGTCCGCTTTCTCTTGCTGAGTCAGCTAGTGATTTAACTCTACCGTGGTATAAATAACCGTTTCTATCAAAGACAACAGTTTCTATTCCGGCTTTCTTTGCCAATTCTGCAACTTCTTTTCCAATAACTGCAGCTTGCTCTTTCTTTGTTCCTTTAGCAGCCTTATTGTTGTAAGACGACGCGGCAACTAATGTTTGACCGTTCGAATCATCAATAATTTGCGCGTAAATCTGTTTGTTACTTCTGAACACAGATAAACGAGGTTTCGCAGAAGTTCCAGAAATATTCTTTCTGATTCTTCTTTTGATTTTTGCTCTTCTATTTACTTTACTAAATGCCATAATTTTAATGATATCTAATTATTATTTCGCTGCTGTTTTACCAGCTTTTCTTCTGATTTCTTCTCCTAAGAATCTTACACCTTTTCCTTTGTATGGTTCTGGTTTACGGAGGGAACGAATTTTGGCAGCGACTTGTCCAACTAGTTGTTTGTCTATTGATTCTAATGTAATCAATGGAGCCTTCCCTTTAGCTGATTCTGTAGATACCTTAACTTCTTTCGCAATCTCGATTACAAATGGATGTGAATAGCCTAAAGACAATTCTAGCTTTTGACCACTAGCATTTGCTCTATATCCAACTCCAACAACCTCTAATTGCTTCTTATACCCTTCCGATACGCCAACAATCATATTAGCAGCTAATGCACGGTATAAACCATGTTTCGCTCTATGATCTGGTGCGTCTGATTCGCGGGTGAAAGTCAATATTCCGTCTTCTATCGATGACTTAATACAAGAATCTAATTCTTGAGTCAATTCACCTTTAGAACCCTTTACAGTAATTACATTACCTTCAACCTTCACTTCAACTCCACTCGGGATTTTTACTGGGGATTTACCTATCCTTGACATTTTACTTAACTTAAATTAATATATGTAGCAAAGAACTTCTCCACCAACATTTTCTCTTTTTGCTTGTTTTCCTGTGACAACACCTTTGTTTGTTGAAACAATCGCTAATCCTAGGCCATTTAATACACGTGGTATTTCTTGCGAACCATTGTATTTTCTAAGTCCCGGACGAGAAGCTCTTTCCAATTTAGTAATTGCTGGAACTTTCGTTGATGGATTGTACTTCAAAGCAATCTTAATGCTACCTTGCTTATTATCTTCTTCAAACTTGTAATCAGTAATGTACCCTTGATCAAACAAAATTTGTGTCATTGCACGTTTCACGTTTGAACCTGGGATGTCAACTGTTTTTAATTTAGCTGCACTTGCATTACGAATTCTCGTAAGATAATCTGCTATTGGGTCTGTATTCATCTTTAAATATTTCGGAAGTGGTTTTCAATATATTGAACCTACAACCAGTTTATAATTTTACCAACTTGCTTTTTTAATACCTGGTATCTTACCAGCTAGAGCCATTTCACGGAATGTTACCCTTGAAATTCCAAACTGGCGCATATATCCTCTTGGACGACCAGTTAAGCCACATCTATTGTGTACTCTAACCTTAGCAGAATTTGCAGGAAGTTTTTGCAATGCGAGCATCGCATCCCATTTTTTTTCTTGCATTTCTTCTGAAGTATCAGCAGATTTTAAAATTTTAGTCAACTCAGCACGTCTATCTGCATACTGTGCTGCCATTCTTTCTCTTTTACGCTCACGCGCTTTCATCGATTCTTTTGCCATCTCTTTATTTTTTTATAAATGGGAAACCAAAATTATCAAGTAATGCTTTTCCTTCTTCATCACTATCAGCTGTGGTAACAAACGTAATGTCCATTCCCATAATTCGGCTTACTTTATCAATATCAATTTCAGGAAAGATAATATGCTCCTTAACACCCATATTAAAATTACCTCTTCCATCAAAACCTTTTGGGTTAATACCCTTAAAATCTCGTGTTCTTGGTAATGCAACTGCAATAAAACGATCAAGGAAGTCGTACATTTTGTTACCTCTTAAAGTAACTTTAGTACCAATTGGCATTCCTTTTCTCAATTTGAAATTAGAAATATCCTTCTTTGAAACTGTTGCAATAGCTCTTTGTCCTGCAATTATTGTTAGATCTTCAATCGCATTGTCGATCAATTTCTTATCTGCTACAGCATCACCGATACCTTGACTGATAACAATTTTTTGAAGTTTCGGAACTTTCATCATGCTCTTGTATCCGAACTTTTCAGTCAGTACTGGAATAATTTCCGCACTGTACTTTTCCCTAAGTCTTGGTGTATAACTCATTATTTAATTTCCTCTCCGGATTTTTTTGAATAACGTACTAACTTACCTTCCTTATTTTCCTTTCGACCAAGACGTGATGCTTGACCGTTATGAACTATCATAAGGTTTGAAATATGGATACCTGCTTCAGTTTCCACAATTCCCCCTTGAGGATCAGCAGCGCTAGGTTTAGTGTGTTTCTTTATTAAGTTAACACCTTCCACAATCGCACGTGATTTTATTTTGTCAATAGAAAGAATCTTTCCTTCCTGACCATTAGATTCTCCAGCTAAAACTTTAACTGAATCTCCGACTTTAATGTGTAATTTCTGTTGTTTCATAACTTCCATCATTTAAAGTACCTCAGGAGCAAGTGAAACAACTTTCATAAAGTTGGCATCACGAAGCTCTCGGGCTACGGGTCCGAAAATACGCGTACCTCTCATTTCTCCTGTTTGATTCAAAATAACGCAAGCGTTATCATCAAATCTAATATAGGATCCATCAGGGCGACGAACTTCCTTCTTGGTTCTTACTATTACTGCCGTGGCAACTGTTCCTTTCTTGACAGCTCCAGAGGGCATTGCACTCTTTACTGTAACGACGATTTTGTCTCCTACAGAAGCATATCTACGTTTTGTTCCGCCTAATACGCGAATACATAGAACTTCCTTGGCTCCAGAGTTATCGGCTACTTTGAGTCTTGATTCCTGTTGTATCATTACTAAAAATTATTTAGCTCGTTCTATAATTTCTACTAACCTCCAATTTTTCGATTTCGAAAGAGGTCTTGTCTCCATGATCTTAACTGTATCACCTTCGTTACAGTCGTTTGATTCATCGTGTGCGACAAACTTTGTAGTCTTCTTTACGAACTTACCATATTTAGGGTGTTTTACTTTTCTCTCTACAGAGATAACAATAGATTTTTCCATCTTGTTGCTAGTAACAATCCCGATACGTTCTTTTCTTAAATTACGCTTTTCCATTTCAAGCTATTTTCAAATTAAACAAGCAATTACGCTTGTGCTTCGCGATTCGTTAATTCTGTCTTTAATCTTGCGATTGATCTTCTAACATTTTTGATCTGAATTGGGTTTTCCATAGGAGCTACTTTATGAGCTAATCTCATTTTAGCTAACTGCTCTGAAAAGTTTGCAATTTGATCTTTCATGTCTTCAGTCGACATCTTTATAATTTCTTGCTGCTTCATACTAATTTTTATTTCTCAGTTATTTCATAATCGTTACGCGTAACGAATTTACATTTAACTGGCATCTTTTGAGCCGCCAAACGCATTGCTTCTTTAGCAAGTTCGTAAGGGACACCATCGCATTCAAATAAAATTCGACCAGGTCGAACTACTGCAACAAAATGACTCGGAGCACCTTTACCTTTACCCATTCTCACCTCTGCTGGTTTTGCAGTAACTGGTTTGTCTGGGAAAATTCGAATCCATACCTTCCCTTCACGCTTCATGTATCGAGTAACGGCGATACGTGCAGCTTCAATTTGGCGGGATGTAAGCCATCCTGGTTCAAGTGTTTTAAGTCCAAAAGACCCGAAAGCTACAGTGCTACCTCTATGAGCTAGACCTCTGTTTCTACCTTTCTGAGCTTTTCTAAATTTGGTTCTTTTTGGCTGTAACATTTTAATTAATTTAATGTTCAACAAACTCGTTTAACCGAGCTTGCAACGTTTACTTTTTTCTTCTTTTTGCTCCTGGTTTTCTCCCGCCTTTTTGGCTTGAAGACATACCTATATTAGGAGAAAGGTCTCTTTTGCCAAAAACCTCACCTTTACATATCCAAACTTTTATACCAAGCTTTCCATATGTAGTTTGAGCTTCTGCTAGAGCATAATCAATGTCAGCTCTGAACGTATGTAACGGAGTACGTCCATCCTTGTACATTTCTGATCGAGCCATCTCTGCGCCATTCAAACGTCCAGAAATCTTTACTTTGATTCCTTCAGCTCCCATTCGCATTGTGCTCGCTATAGACATTTTAATCGCTCTTCTAAAAGAAATTCTTGCTTCCAACTGACGTGCGATACTATCAGCAACTAATCGAGCATCCAATTCTGGACGTTTAATCTCGAAGATGTTGATTTGAATATCTTTTTTTGTCAATTTTTTAAGCTCTTCTTTTAGCTTATCGACTTCCTGCCCACCTTTTCCAATAATTACACCTGGTCTCGCTGTGTTAATAGTAACGGTCACTAACTTCAACGTTCTCTCGATGATGATTTTTGAAATGCTTGCTTTAGTTAAACGAGCTTGTAAATACTTACGGATTTTATCATCTTCAATGATATTAGCTTTGTAGTTACTTCCTCCATACCAGTTAGACTCCCATCCTTGGATGAAACCTAATCTATTTCCTATTGGATTTGTTTTTTGTCCCATTTATCTAAATTATTCTGCGTTCACACCGTCTACGACGATAGTTACGTGATTTGATCTTTTTCTAATTCTGTGAGCTCTTCCTTGAGGAGCTGCCTGAATTCTTTTCAACATTCCTGCAGAACCTACTTGTATTTCTTTAACAAACAAAGTTGTTTCTTCAATACCCTTATCTTCATTCTTCTGCTCCCAATTGGCAACAGCTGAACGTAATAACTTGCTTAAGCTTACAGACGCATCTTTAGAATCATATTGCAATATGTTTAGAGCCTTATTAACCTCTTCTCCTCTAATAAGATCTGCAACTAATCTCATTTTACGTGGAGTAATAGAACAGTTATTCAATTTTGCAAATGCAATTGACTTATTCTCTTCTTTTCTTTTATCCGCTCTTAGTCTTTTTCTAGCACCCATAATCTATCTTTTCTTGTCTTTCTTACCCCCGATATGTCCACGGAAGTTACGCGTTGGAGAAAACTCTCCTAACTTGTGACCTACCATGTTTTCTGTTACGAATACAGGAATAAATTTATTACCATTATGTACTGCGAAAGTTAATCCAACAAAATCCGGTGAGATTGTACTCGCTCTAGACCATGTCTTAATAACTGACTTACTTTCTGATGCTTGTGCATCATCCACTCTCTTTAATAACTTATAGTGTATAAATGGTGGTTTTTTCAACGATCGACTCATATCCTAATTATTTTTTTCTTCTTTCGATGATGAACTTATCTGAATACTTCTTTTTAGCACGCGTTTTGAATCCTTTTGCAGGAATACCATTACGTGATCTTGGATGACCTCCGGCATTTTTACCTTCACCACCACCCATTGGGTGATCGACAGGGTTCATTACCATTGCTCTAACCCGAGGTCTTCTACCTTGCCATCTTGTTCTACCCGCTTTACCGGAAACTGTTAAACTATGCTCAGAATTTGAAACCGAACCAACCGTAGCTAAACAAGTAGTTAAGATTAATCGAGTTTCCCCTGAAGGCATTTTTACAATTGCATAACGACCATCACGCGCATTAAGCTGAGCATACGTTCCTGCTCCACGAGCAATCGCACCGCCTCTTCCTGGCTTTAATTCGATGTTATGAATTACAGTTCCTAATGGGATGTCAGATAAAAACATTGCATTTCCAACATTTGGAGTTGCTTCTTTACCAGACATTATAGAATCTCCAACATTTAATCCGTCGGGAGCTATAATATAACGTTTTTCACCATCAGCGTAAAACAATAGTGCTATTCTAGCAGTTCTGTTTGGATCGTACTCGATCGTCTTAACCTTTGCTGGAATACCATGCTTCTCGCGTTTAAAATCTATAACACGGTATTTCTGCTTATGACCACCACCAATATGCCTCATGGTCATTCTACCGTCGTTATTCCGGCCGCCACTCTTATTCCTACCTTTCACAAGACTCTTTTCTGGAGAACCTGCAGTTATTTCGGAGTAATCACTGACTACCTTGTGTCTTTGCCCTGGAGTTGTAGGCTTGAATTTTTTAAGACTCATCTTTAATTCTTAAAAGTTATTAAATAAATCAATCGTCTCTCCATCTGCAACAGTAACAACGGCTTTTTTCCATTTTTTACTTTTTTGCTCAACGATACCTCTATTTGTATACTTCGTAGAGGATTTCCCACCGCCATAATTCATGGTCCGAACTTCAGTAATCTGAACTCCATACATCTTCTCGACAGCCTTTTTAATTTCTATTTTATTCGCCTTTGGATCTACAACAAATGTGAAACGATTAAAGCTTTCACTTAATTCGGTTGCTTTTTCTGTTATGATCGGCTTTCTAATTATTGTCTTCATCTCAATTATTTTAGAATCTCTTCGATTACTTCAATTGAACTTGAAGTCATTACAACTTTTTGTGCATTTAATACATCATATGTATTAACAGAATCAGCTGTTACGACTTTTATTTTCTTAAGGTTACGTGACGATAAGTAAACATCATCATTTTTATCACCTAAGATCATCAACACTTTGTTGTTATCAAGTTTAAGGTTAGCTATTAATGTTTCAAATTCCTTTGTTTTGATTGCTCCAAACTTCGGGTCATCGATAATCATGATATCTTTTGCTTTCGCTTTATAAGAGAATGCAGATCTTCTAGCCAATCTTTTGGTTTTGACGTTCAATTTGAAGTGATAATTTCTTGGACGAGGCCCAAAAATACGACCACCACCGATACGCGTACCAGACTTAATACTACCAGCACGAGCACCACCTGTACCTTTTTGCTTCTTAATTTTTTTTGTTGAACCTGTAATTTCAGCTCTTTCTTTTGCTTTATGCGTTCCCTGACGTCGATTCGCTAGGTGTTGCTTTACATCAAGATAGATAGCATGATCATTAGGCTCAATTCCAAAAACTTCTTTTGATAAGCTAACTTCTTTTGAAGTAGCTGCACCTTTTGCACTAGTTACTTTAATTTTCATTACTTCTCAATTATTACGATTGAACCTTTGTGACCAGGTACTGAACCCTTCACTACGATTAAACTTTTATCAGCCAAAACTTTCAGTATTTGCAAGTTTGCCATTGTTACTTTTTCGTTACCCATTTGACCCGCCATTCTCATTCCTTTGAATACACGTGCTGGATAAGACGCTGCTCCAATTGACCCTGGTGCACGTAACCTATTGTGCTGTCCGTGGGTTGCTTGTCCAACACCAGCAAAATTGTGACGTTTGACAACACCTTGAAAACCTTTTCCTTTTGAAGTTCCTGCTACACTAACGTACTCACCTTCCTCGAAGATGTCTACATTAATAATATCACCGAGATTTGAGTCTTCGAAGCCTTTAAACTCAACTAACTTCGACTTTGGATCGGTTTTAGCTTTTTTAAAGTGACCTTTCAATGAACCTGGAGTGCTTTTTTCTTTACGCTCTCCAAACCCTAATTGAACAGCCTCGTAACCATCTCTGTCTTGTGTCTTAACCTGAGTTACGACGCAAGGACCCGCTTCTATCACTGTGCATGGCATTGCTTTACCCTCGGCACTGTAGATGCTAGTCATTCCGATTTTTCTACCAATAATTCCTGGCATACTTTAACTATTTATTTATTTAACTTAATTATACTTTAATTTCAACATCAACACCACTTGGTAATTCCAAACGCATTAACGCATCAACTGTCTTTGAAGAAGAACTATAAATGTCCAACAAACGCTTGTAAGAACAAAGCTCGAATTGCTCACGGGCTTTCTTATTAACGTGTGGTGACTTCAACACTGTATAGATTCTCTTGTGCGTTGGTAATGGAATTGGTCCACTAACAACAGCTCCAGTCGATTTCACTGTCTTTACAATCTTCTCAGCTGATTTATCAACTAAATTATGATCGTACGATTTCAATTTTATTCTAATTTTTTGACTCATCTACTTTAAATTATGCTGTTACACCTTTTACTTTAGCAACCACTGCTTCAGCAATATTCTTTGGAGCTTCCGCATATAATGCGAATTCCATTGTTGAGCTTGCTCTACCTGAAGTAATTGTTCTCAATTGAGTCACGTATCCAAACATTTCTGATAATGGAACATCCGCCTTTACAACTTTTGCTCCATTTCTATCATCCATCCCTTTCATCATTCCTCTACGTCTATTTAAATCGGCAACTACATCACCCATGTTTTCTTCAGGAGTTACAACTTCTAAAGCCATAATTGGTTCTAATAGTTTTGGACCCGCTTGTTTGAGTGCATTTCTAAATGCCATCTTAGCACAAACCTCGAAAGATAAGGCGTCAGAATCAACCGCATGGAAAGAACCATCAAGTAATTCAACCTTCATTGAATCTAATGGGAACCCTGCCATAACACCATTCTTCATAGACATCTTGAATCCTTTCTCAACAGATGGTATAAATTCTCTTGGAACGTTACCACCTTTAATTGAGTTAACAAACTCTAAACCGGTTTTCTCTGGATCTTCTTGCGGAGAAATTTTTACAACAATATCAGCAAACTTTCCACGACCACCAGACTGTTTCTTATAAACTTCTCTATGATCAACTGGTTTCGTTATATTCTCTTTATAAGAGACTTGAGGTTGCCCTTCATTCACTTCTACCTTAAATTCACGCTTTAAACGCTCAACTAAGATTTCAAGGTGCAATTCTCCCATTCCTGAGATAATTGTTTGACCAGAATCTTCATCCGTTTTCACCTGGAAAGTTGGATCTTCTTCAGATAATTTGTTAAGACCTACACCCAATTTATCCATATCAGCTTGAGTTTTTGGCTCAATAGCAATACCAATAACTGGATCTGGGAAATCCATAGATTCAAGAACAATTTTGTTCTTTTCATCACACAATGTATCTCCAGTTCTAATATCTTTAAATCCGACAGCAGCACCAATATCTCCAGCTTCTAGAGCTTCGATAGAGTTCTGCTTGTTTGAATGCATTTGGAACAAACGTGAAATACGTTCTTTCTTACCTGAACGAGTATTGAATACATAAGATCCTGCAGGAATTTGTCCTGAGTAACATCTCACAAAGCAAAGACGACCTACGAAAGGGTCTGTTGCAATTTTAAATGCCAACGATGCCATAGGCTCACCAGTAGATGGCTTACGAATAGCTGGTTCATCTGTATCAGGATTAACCCCTTCAATTCCTTCAATATCCAATGGAGATGGCATAAATGCCATTACTGCATCCAACATTGTTTGAACACCTTTGTTCTTAAAAGCGGAACCACACATTACTGGTTGAATACTCATATTGATTGTTGCAACTCTAATTGCACCCATCATTTCATCAACAGTTATCGATTCAGGATCTTCAAAGAATTTTTCCATCAAAGCATCATCTGATTCAGCGATTGCTTCAATTAATAAATCTCTATATTCTTGAACAGTTTCCTTAAGGTTTTCTGGGATTTCCATTTCTTCAAATGTCATTCCCATATCCTCATCATTCCAAGTAATACCTTTACCCGTAATCAAATCAACAACTCCTATAAAATCATCCTCAGAACCAATTGGAATTTGCAATGGCACCGGATTACCCCCTAAACGCTCTTTAATTTCAGAAAGCGTATTAAAGAAATCAGCTCCCATTCTGTCCATTTTATTAACGAAACATAAACGAGGAACCTTATATTTATCAGCTTGTCTCCAAACTGTCTCTGACTGTGGTTCAACTCCTGAAGAAGCACAAAACAATGCAACAGCACCATCCAATACTCTTAATGAACGTTCAACCTCAACTGTAAAATCAACGTGACCAGGAGTATCGATGATATTCATCTTAAACTCTTCGTTATTGTATTTCCAGAAACAAGTTGTTGCAGCAGAAGTAATTGTAATACCTCTTTCCTGCTCTTGCTCCATCCAATCCATAGTTGCAGCACCATCATGTACTTCACCTATCTTATGAGAAATACCTGTGTAATAAAGAATACGCTCAGTAGTTGTTGTTTTACCAGCATCTACATGGGCCATAATCCCGATGTTACGTGTATATGTTAAATCTCTTTTAGCCATGATTTAGAATCTAAAATGTGAGAATGCCTTATTTGCTTCAGCCATTCTTAATGTATCTTCTTTCTTCTTGTAAGCAGCACCTTCTTCTTTCGAAGCAGATATAACTTCAAAGGCTAATTTCTGAGCCATTGTTTTCTCATTACGCTTACGAGAAAAACTAATTAACCATTTCATAGCTAATGATTCTTTTCTACTATCTCTAACTGGTGTAGGGATTTGAAAAGTAGCTCCACCGATACGGCGACTCTTCACCTCTACAGGTGGAGTAATGTTCTCTAATGCTTTTTTCCAAGTTTCTAATCCTGTTGCACCTTCTACTTTTTCACCAACCATATCGATTGCATTGTAGAATATTCTAAATGCCAAACTCTTTTTTCCGTCCAACATTAAGTTATTGACAAACTTTGTAACTTGAATGTCATTAAATTTTGGATCCGGAAGGATGGCAATTTTTTTTGCTTTTTTTCTTCTCATCTTTTAAACTTCTTAAAAGGTTATTTTTTAGGTCTCTTAGTTCCATACTTCGAACGACGTTGAGTTCTACCCTCAACTCCCGCAGTGTCTTCAGCACCACGTACAATGTGATAACGCACACCTGGAAGATCTTTAACTCTTCCACCACGCACTAGCACTAATGAATGTTCTTGTAGATTGTGACCTTCTCCTCCGATATAAGCATTTACTTCTTTACCGTTGGTTAGTCGAACTCTGGCTACTTTTCGCATTGCTGAATTCGGCTTTTTAGGTGTAGTGGTGTAAACTCTTACACATACTCCTTTACGCTGTGGGCAAGAATCAAGTGCAGCTGACTTGCTCTTCTTAACCTGTGCTGTTCTCCCTTTGCGAACTAATTGTTGTATAGTCGGCATAAAAATACTTTGTTAACTTTTATTAATAATATAACTTATCCAAAAACTCTTTTGGGGGTGCAAAGATAGTATTTAAATGTTATTAATCAAGCTTCGAAGTAAAAAAAATAAACTTTTTTCACAAGATAGTGTTTACATCTTTTTTTTATTGCTGAACGGCATAATTTTCACTATTCTTGTGAGTAAAAACAAATTGAAAAATTTATCGATTAAGGCTATTCTTTTAATTGCAATTATATTCTCTATCACAATAGGACAACGTATAATTCAATCTATAAATAATCAACCAACCTGCATCTGTGCTTACGATGGATTTGGATATTACATGTACCTTCCTTCCTTAATCGAAAATAAGACTCTTTTTATTACACCTGAATGGGTTCATGAAATTCAAAATGAATACTGCGAAGGTGTAGACACGCCTCAACTTATACCACTAAGTAATGATAAATACATTGACATTTACCATATGGGGTTAGCATATCTAGAGTTGCCCTCTTATTATATAAGTCATTTAATCGCCTCAAACTCTAATTACAAAACCGATGGCTTTTCCAAACCATACCAAATTGGTTTTTTCATCAATGTTCTTTTATTTATTTTTATTGGTCTTTTCTATTTAAGGAAGCTATTACGTCTATTCTTTAATGATAAAATGTCCGCCTTATTAATTTTGATCTTATATTTCGGTTCCAACATTTATGTAACCTTTACTCAACAGTACGATCTTACTCACCTTTATTTATTTGCCCTAAACAGTGTTTTTTTATATCATTTGTTCAAGTTTATTCAATTTAAGAAAACAAATCACTTGTGGTATTCAGCAATCATTTTCGGACTCACGATCGCTATAAGACCTACTCAAGCATTGTGGGGTATAATTCCCTTTTTCTTACTTTATAAAGAGTTGGGCGCATCATTTCAATTCTGGAAACACATTTTTTTGTACCCTCTTTTTTCACTCATTTGGAATCTTCCTCAGTTTGCCTATTGGTATATTGTTGGTGGAGAATTAATCATTCTGAATCTTCATACTGAAGAAATCATAATTACAGACCCGCATTTAATCGACTTTTTATTCTCATACCGAAAGGGGTGGTTGCTATATAGTCCTATTTTCGCGCTGTTTTTTATAGGTCTTATAAAGATGTATAAAAAACAGCGCCCTCTATTTTGGGCTACAAGTGTTTTTACCGCAATCTATATCTTCACAATGAGTTCTTGGGAATGTTGGTGGTATGCGGCGTCATACAGTTCTAGAGTAATGATAGATATTTACCCATTGTTAATCATCTTTGTTGGTTATCTTCTTATTAACTTAAGCTCTAAAACGACTAAAATAATAAGCTTCATTTTCATCCTTAGCTGCCTGACATTAAATATAGTTCAATCAAAGCAATATGCAAAGAATATACTTCATTTTGCCAATATGTCCAAAGAACATTATTGGTATATTTTTGGTCGGGTTTCAATAAACAACTTCAGTAATGAAAGAATATTAATGAATCGATATGATAAAAACTGGATGGAGTCTATTCAGTCCTCAGACTTTTATCGATTCAAAACCACTACCGTTTTTGAGCATGAAAAAACTATTACAGTTCTGCCTGATATGCTTTATGAAGTAATTTCAAGAATCGATATTTTAAAAGCAGTTCCAACTGACGAAACTGAGATCAAAGTTCAATTTATGGTTCAATCATCAGATTCAACAAAATCAGCTTTCCTTAAATCAGAAACATATAGTACACACAACTGTTATGATTGGCAATCGATTGAAATTTCAAAACATGGCTCTCAAGGTGAGTTTTCTGAGCTAGAGACTACCTTTAATCTCCCTGAAATCAGGCATCAAAAGGACAAGTTGAAACTTTTTATTCATAATCCTGAAAACATCATTATTAAGATAAAAGATATCAAAGTAATAGCAACTTCAGCTATACGTATCAAAAATTAATTGCGATACAACGTTGCTTTAATCGCCTTAGAAAGACGGTCAATATTTGGCAAAGCTTCTTCAATTAATGTGGGTGAAAAAGCAAGAGGAGTATCCGTTTGCGTAACCCGCTGAACAGGTGCATCTAGATAATCAAACGCATATCTTTGCAGATGATATGCTATTTCAGACGAAATGGAAGCTAAAGGCCAAGATTCTTCTAAAACAACACATCGATTTGTTTTCTTAATTGATTCAACAACTGTTCCGTAGTCGATAGGTCTAACAGAACGTAAATCGATTATTTCGCAAGAAACTCCCTCTTTCTCAAGGATTTCTGCAGTTTGATGAGCAACCTCTATAATCTTTCCGAAAGTAACAATTGTCACATCCGTTCCTTTTCTTTTTATATCAGCAACACCAATTGGCACTATATATTCTCCTTCCGGAATCTCTCCTTTAACCCCATAAAGTCTTTCAGACTCTAAAACAACAATTGGGTTGTTATCTCGAATAGCAGCCTTCATCAATCCTTTAGCGTCGTATGGTGTCGAAGGCACTACAACTTTTAAACCTGGCACATGCGCATAAAAAGCTTCAAAACTTTGTGAGTGTGTTGCCCCAAGTTGACCTGCAGGTCCATTTCCTCCTCGGAATACAATTGGGCAGTTATATTGTCCTCCAGACATTTGTAACATTTTTGCGGCACTATTGATAATTTGATCAGCTGCAAGAATTGCAAAATTCCATGTCATAAACTCGACGATTGGTCTTAAACCGTTCATTGAGGCACCTACGGCAATACCAGTAAATCCTAGTTCAGCAATTGGTGTATCTATAACTCTTTTGGCTCCAAACTCATCTAGCATTCCTTGAGAAACTTTGTAAGCACCATTATACTCTGCCACCTCTTCTCCGAGTAAAAACACGCTTGAATCTTGACGCATCTCCTCACTCATCGCTTCATTCAAAGCTTCTCTATATTGTACTGTTTTCATATGAAACTTTTAAATATAATTCTAATTTGGGGTGCTAAAATAATAAAATTAGCGAAAACAATTGAAATGCTTTTCATAATTAACCCCTGAAATTAATCATGAATTAATTGTGTTCAGAAAAAGCAAAGAGAATTAATCTCTTTTGAGCTTCTCTTTTCATCAATAAATGATTAATTTCGTAATCGCTAAAAGATAAATTATTTCATATGAAAATACTTGTTTGTATAAGTAAATCTCCAGACACTACATCAAAAATTGCTTTCACAGAGGCAAATACAAAATTTGATGAAAATGGGGTCCAATACATCGTTAATCCTTATGATGAATGGTACGCGTTGGTTCGTGCACTTGAACTTAAGGAAGCAAACGGTGGTTCTGTTTCAACAATAACAGTAGGCACAGCATCAGATGATGCGGTAATAAGAAAAGCTTTAGCTATTGGTGCTGATGATGCGGTTAGAATTGATGCTGAGCCGAAAGACGCATATTTTGTTGCGATGCAAATTGCTGAATACGCTAAGAACGAAAATTTTGATATCGTTTTAACAGGAAAAGAAACAATCAACTATAACGGTTCACAAATTGGTGGAATGATTTCAGAAGCTTTGAATTTGCCATTTATTTCTTTAGCGTCTAAAATGGATGTTACTGATTCTACTTTAACTTTAGAGACTGAAATTGTTGGTGGATTACAAGTAGTAGAAGTAGCAATTCCTGCTGTGGTTTCATGCGCGAAAGGAATGGCTGAACAAAGAATACCAAACATGCGTGGAATAATGGCTGCTAGAACAAAACCATTAAATGTAATCCCAGCTGCAGACATCGATTTCTTAACATCTTATGACAGTTATGAATTGCCAGAAGCGAAGTCAGCATGTAAAATGATCGCACCCGAAAATATGGACGAATTAGTACGCTTACTCCATGAGGAAGCTAAAGTTATTTAAAAGAAAATTATGTCGACATTAGTATATATAAGTAGTAGAAACGGAATTGCAAAAAATGCCAAAGAAGCGGTCACTTATGCAAAAAAGATTGATAGTGAAGTAACTGTTGTAACGACAGGTGATGCTGATGAGGCAACATTGAATTCTTTAGGAGAGTTTGGAGCATCTAAAGTATTGGTTGACCGATCGGTTTCTTTTGATGATTCTCAGCAATTAACGAATGTAATTGCAAAGGCAGTAGAAATTACGGCAGCAAACACAGTTGTTTTTTCACATGATCTAGCTGCTAAAGCCGTAGCGTCGAGATTATCTGTAAAACTAAAGACAGGCTTTATTTCTGGCGCAATAGACATTCCTCAAGGAGATACAGTTAAAGTCAATGTATTTTCAGGAAAGGCTTTTGGTAATGTCAAAATCAATTCGGAGCGTAAAATAATTTCTCTTCTTCCAAATAGTTTTCAACCAGAGTCGTCTCAAACAAATTGTACTGTAGAGGAATTTGACGGAAACTCTGGTGAAGCTCAAATCAAACTCATTGACACGAAAAAGCCAGAAGGAGAAATTCCACTACCTGAAGCTGAACTAGTAGTTTCTGCTGGTCGTGGATTGAAAGGCCCTGAGAATTGGGGAATGATAGAGGATTTAGCTGACTCTTTAGGAGCAGCAACTGCATGTTCTCGACCAGTCGCTGACATTGGATGGAGACCTCATCATGAACATGTTGGTCAGACAGGGGTTGCTATCCGTCCTAATTTATACATTGCAGCAGGTATTTCTGGAGCAATTCAGCACCTCGCTGGAGTTAACGGCTCTAAAGTAATTGTTGTAGTTAATACTGATGCCGAGGCACCATTCTTTAAAGCTGCTGACTATGGTGTACTTGGTGATGCTTTTGAAGTGATCCCTCAATTAACTGAGGCAATAAAAAAATTCAAAGCTTCAAACTAGAAATTTTAAGTATTAATATTAATTTTACTTATTGTAAAGATTCAATAAAGAGTAATCAATCTTGATTTTTTTGAGAAAACCTTTTCGATTAGCATGAAGAAAATAGAACTAGAAATTGTCGGATTATCATACAGTCAAACACAATCAGGCGCTTACGCCTTAGTTTTATCGGAAGCCAATGGAAATAGAAGACTTCCTATTATTATTGGTGGCTTTGAAGCACAAGCAATTGCTATTGAATTAGAGAAAATGACACCAACTCGTCCACTAACTCACGATTTATTTAAAAAATTCGCGACAACTTTTGCTTTCTCTGTTAAAGAGGTTATTATTTATCAGTTAGAAGAAGGAATTTTCTATTCTAAAATTGTATGTGAAAAAGAAGGCGAGATAAGTGAAATTGATGCACGCACATCTGATGCTATAGCAATTGGTGTTCGATTTAATTGCTCTATTTTCACTTCAGAAGAAATATTATCGACTGCTGGAATCTTATTAGACGAGTCAGAAATAGACAATGAAGATGAATTCATCACAGACACATCTACCGTGAAAGAAGAGCCAAAAGAAACGATAGAAGCTCAGTCAATAGATGAATTAAAAGAGCAATTGTCTACGGCGATTAACAATGAAGATTACGAATTAGCTTCGAGAATAAGAGATGAAATAAAGAAACGCTCTTAAGAAGAAACGTCACCTAATGATTATTAGTTTTATAAACTAATTTTAACACGCACTACTAATGGGATTGAAATTCAAACTGACAATTTTAAATTTTTTAGAATTTTTTGCATGGGGAGCGTGGTTGCTTTCTGCAGGAGCATATATGTTTGTCACTCTTGAGTTTTCAGGAATACAAATTGGTGCAGTATACGGCACCTTAGGTTTTGCCTCATTATTTATGCCTGCAATTATTGGAATAATTGCTGATAAATGGATCAGTGCTGAAAAATTAATGGGGTTTTGTCATCTAATTTTGGCCGGGCTTCTCTACTCTCTTGCAAATGTTACTGATTTCAATTCATTCTATCCTCTTATTTTTCTCGTTTCAATGTTTTACATGCCAACAATTGCACTAAATCGTTCCATATCATTTGCGCTAATAGAGAACAACGGACTAGATATCGTTAAAATTTTTCCGCCTATTAGGGTTTGGGGAACTGTTGGTTTTATCCTTGCTGCTTGGTGTGTTGATTTTTTAGAATTTGGCATAACATCCAATCAATTTTACATAAGCGCTGGTGCATCTCTTCTTTTAGGACTTTATTCTTTTACCCTTCCTAAGGTTGGAATGCAAAAAAATGAAGACAAGAAAACATTAGCGCAAGCCATGGGACTTGATGCTTTTTCCTTATTTAAATCTAAAAAAATCGCCATTTTTCTTTTGTTCTCAATGTTTCTTGGTTGTGTATTACAAATTTCCAATATGTGGGGAGATACATTTCTTAGAGATTTCGAAGCAAATTATTCAGGATCATTTGCTGTAGAACATTCTTTAGTATTCTTGTCTTTTTCAATGATTTCAGAGGCCTTATTCATATTATCCATACCTTATTTCTTAAGAAAGTTTGGCATCAAAAAAGTGATGCTTATGAGTATGGTTGCTTGGGTACTGAGATTTGCTTTTTTCGGAATAGGTGATCCTGGGAGTGGATTTATTTTCCTCACACTTTCTATGATTATTTACGGTATGGCATTTGATTTCTTTAATATTTCAGGATCCATGTTTATGGCCAAAGAATCCTCACCTTCAATACGTTCTAGTGCACAAGGATTATTTATGCTAATGACTAATGGTCTAGGTGCAATTATTGGAGCCTATGCTAGTGGATACATCGTTGATTATTATACTGGTGCATCAGGCATTAAGGATTGGTCAACAATATGGCTTGTTTTTGCCTGCTACGCTCTTGTTGTTACAATTGCGTTCGCCTTTGTGTTTAAGTACAAGCACAATCCGAATGAAGAATTAGATGTAAAGCACTAAATGGAACTTGAAGACAAAATCTTCTCGGTAACAACACAAGAAGACTTTGAGCGAGTTGCATTAGAAGTCTATTATTATCAGATCGAAAATTGTAAAGTTTACCGTGATTTTGTCAATCAATTAAACTGGCCTGCTCCTACTTGTATCCAAGAAATTCCATTTTTACCAATTGAGTTTTTCAAAACACATACTTTACTTTCCGAAAGTAAAAAAACGGAAATAATTTTTAAAAGTAGCGGTACTGGTGGCACTAGAAGTACCCATTACGTTGCTGACAAGTCACTTTACACGCAATCCTTTAATAAGCATTATCAAGAATTTATTGGACCAGCTAAAGATCAGGTTATCCTAGCTTTATTGCCAAGCTATATTGAGCAAGGGGATTCAAGTTTAGTATACATGGTGGATGACCTAATTAAACAAACGAACAACCCGCTATCCGGTTTCATTCTGAATGACATGGGATCTATTGTTGAGCGTTATCTATCTGCATTAAGGCTAAAGAAGAAAGTGGTTATTTTTGGTGTCTCTTATGCTTTACTTGATCTTGCCGAAAAAGGATTTGATTTTTCAAAAGCCTTAATTATTGAAACCGGAGGCATGAAAGGCAAGAGAAAAGAACTCACCAAAACAGAGTTACATCGAAGACTTCGAAAAGGTTTGAACTGCGACTATATTTCATCTGAATATGGAATGACCGAATTACTCTCACAATTTTACAGTGATAAAGATGAAGTCTTTTCAACAACAAACTTAATAAAGGTGTTTATTCGCGAAACGAATGACCCTTTCTCATATACTATTGGAGGTAAAACTGGTGGGATTAATATTGTTGACTTGGCGAACATTTATAGTTGTTCATTTATAGCAACTCAAGATTTGGGCAAAGCAGTTGAGAATGGATTTCAAATTATGGGACGATTTGACAACTCTGATGTTAGGGGGTGTAATTTACTCCTCTAATAACTAGGTGCTGTCAACTAAAAATTCAATCAATCTCTAGTTGAGTGAAAAAACATAGCTATATTTATAATAATATATGACAACTCAAACAATTCTTATTTTAGTACTCATTGGAATTTCTGCAGGAATATTAAGCGGATTCGTAGGTGTTGGCGGAGGGATAATTATTGTTCCTGCTCTTGTATATCTTTTGGGAATGTCTCAATTCGAGGCACAAGGAACTAGTCTTTTCGTTCTTTTACTACCTGTTGGGGTTTTGGCCGTTATTAATTATACTAGAGCAGAAAATATTAATTGGAAATTTGGTCTTGTAGTAGCTGTAACTTTTGTTATCGGCGGCTATATTGGGTCAAAAATAGCTTTAAAAATATCACCCTCAGTTGTGAAATTAGTGTTCGGAATCATTATGGCTTTTGTTTCTGTTAGACTTATTCTTTCTGGGTTTAATGGACTGTCAAATGAATCGTGATTTAGAAAAATATATTTTATCGAAATCCGATGATCTTTTTGAAAAGGTAGTTAGTATTCGTGAACATATTCACGCGAACCCTGAACTTTCTTATGAAGAACATGAAACGATGCAATATGTTTCTGAACAGCTAACTGATATTGGTATTGAGCATCAAACAGGTGTAGGGAAAACAGGAATTGTAGCCATAATCCGCGGAGATCAACATTCAGAAACTGATGAAGCTATTGCTCTTCGAGCCGATTTGGATGCACTGCCTATTATTGAAGAAAATGAAGCTTCTTATGCTTCAAAAAATCGAGGTATAATGCACGCTTGTGGCCATGATGTTCATACTTCAATTCTTCTAGGTGCAGCTGAAATAATAAATTCTCAAAAAAATAAATTGCCTTATCCCGTAAAATTAATTTTTCAACCTGGAGAAGAAAAAAACCCTGGGGGAGCAACATTAATGATTGCTGATGGCGTTTTAAAAAACCCTGCTGTCAAAACTTTATATGCACTGCATGTTTTTCCCGAACTAGAATATGGTCAGCTAGGTTTTAAGGAAGGGATATACATGGCATCTTGTGATGAGATATACATGACTATTAAAGGGGAAGGTGGTCATGGTGCGATGCCTCACCAGTGTATCGACCCAATAGTAATTGGAGCAAATATAGTTACAAACCTTCAACAAATAGTGAGTCGTAAATGCGATCCAAAAACTCCTTGCGTTTTATCTTTTGGCCATTTTGAGGCCATTGGTGCCACAAATATAATACCGTCAGAAGCACTTCTAAAGGGTACTTTCCGAACGATGGATGAAGTCTGGCGTAAAAAGGCACTAGAAATAATTGTGTCAAGTGCTGAAGAAATTGCGAAAGCAGCTGGAGGGTCTGTGAAAGTTACGATAAGTAAAGGTTATCCATATCTTGAAAACAATCCTGAAACAACTCGGAAAATGAGAAGTGCGGCGCAATCTTTTTTTGGCGAAGAAAATATTCACGAGCTTCCAATTCGATTAACGGCAGAGGATTTCTCGTTTTATTCACAAATTGCACCCGTCTGCTTTTTTAGGCTTGGCGTTAGAAATGAAGAAAAAGGAATTACTTATGGTGTCCATCATCCTAAATTTGACATTGATAAAGAAGCTTTAAGAACTGGTGTTCGCGCAATGTGTGTCGCTGCATTTATTGAATAAACAGAAATATGAAACCATGCTTTTTTCTTGTGTTCCTTCTTCTTCTAGTCTTTTTAGTGCCTTCCTGCAGTAAAGAGAGAAAAGTTTTAAAACGCATGCATGGTAATTGGACAATCACTCAATACACCTTTCAAAACTTCAATAGTTTCAAATATGTTTACCCAAGCCAAGGGAGCTTCTTTTTTGAAGATTGTAGCAACGACTATTGTGCTTACGCAATAAGTGTTTCTTATGAAGTGGGGTCAATAAGTTTTCAGAAAAATGAAAGTGGCACGTATGATTTAGATAATGACGCTGAACATTACACTTTATTAAGAAATAACCTAGATGGGTCAATATCAAATCTCGACGAATGTCGTATCGTTTTTATCAATAAAGACCAAATGAGCACTCAAATTAAAGACGAATTTGGTATTCATCATTTTGTTCTTGAAAAATAAGCTCTATTCCCCTCTTATTAAGGTCACATTTCCATGTTTGTTAACAATTGCACCATCAAGCGTTACACCATCAAGTTTATAGAAGTAAACTCCTTCTACGCAGGTATTCCCAGCCCGATCAATTCCATCCCAAAGTACAGTCCCTTTATGATGATTGATTTCGTGCATTAACTGTCCCCAGCGATTCACAATAATAATTGTATAACCATTCTCATCAAAAAAGTCAAATTCTAATGTAAACAAATCATTTGCGTTATCCCCATTAGGAGTAAAGACGTTAGGTACATTTATCTCTGCAGAAATTGGAATCTCAAGGCTATATGTATCTGTGCAGCCATTGATGTCTGACACAATCAAAGTTACAACTTCAATACCTGGCAAACTCCAAACATTCGAAACATCTGCATTGGAACCGTTCAAGATAGTATTGTTTGAAAAAATCCAATTCCATGAAACTATTGGACTCAATACACTTGTAGAGGCATCCATAAATACAATCTCATCTCCAATGTCTCCACTGGGTGCAGAGGAGGTAAAAAAAGCATTCAAAAAGTTTTCATTAATAAGGATTGGATCTAAGTTATAAGTGACTTCACATCCAGAAATATTTGATATTACAGCTACGGGGTTAAATGTGCCATTTGTCCCATAAGTATAAATGAAATTGGCTATATTACTCGACACTACGCCATCTCCTAAATCCCATGCAATACTTGTCACTCCTGACAAACTATCCACTGTGAATTCAATCATCGGATTACAAAAATCACCAACATTTATCCAATCTAGACTGGCACTGGGTCCTGCAATCGTTATATAATCAGTTAATATAGTATCTCCAACGCACCCGTATTCGTCCGTGATTGTCAATGTTGATGTGTAAGTCCCAGCAAAGACATATGTGTTTGCTGGGTTTTGATCAATTGACGAGTTACCATTTCCGAAAGTCCAATCCCAATTGGTAATTGTCCCATAAGCAGTTGACTGATCAACTAAATCTGCAAATACTGGTGGACAAATATATTCACCATTAGCATTAATACTAGCACCACTGAATGTATATGATGCTCCTGCGTCTGGCATAGAAACATACATATTTGCCGACGCAATATCCGTACATCCATTTTCATCTGTTACAACCATTTCCACTAAATGAGTAATAACGTTGTTTGGAGGATTTGGAGTCTCATCGAAGAAATCAGAATAGTCTATATCATTTGAGACACTAGTTCCATCTATAAACCACTCATAAGTTTGATTAAAGGACAGAATTGATGTGTTGGAAATTATGAAATTCTCTAAATTACAAACAACAGTATCAAGTAGAAAGGAAGCGTTGGGTTTTGTTATTGTGATATTCTGAGATGTAACAGGAGAAACACACCCAAAAATATCCGTGGCGACTAATGTTGTGGAAAAAATTCCTTCTGTAATATGATTGTAATTTACTGTTGCACCTAGACTCGATGTTGTTTGAGTTGTCAAGTCTGGAAATGTCCATAAAAATGAATCTAGGCTAACTCCATTACCTTGAGGCAAAGAGTTATTTGTAAAAATTACATCAAAAGGAGCGCAACCTAATGAATCAGAAGGTGAAATCACAGCTAAAGGCAATTCCAAAACATCCATTCCAAAAAAAGTTGATGTGTCTGCGCATCCAACGTTATTTGTGGCTATAAGAATTATATCATAACTTCCAGCGGTTGTATATGTGTAGTTTTGAATTGCTCCATTGATTATTGAACCATCTCCCATGTCATATGAATACGTTCCAAATGGATCGGATGAAACTGAAGCATCTGTTAACGTTATCGATTGATTTTTACACACAGAATCATTAGAAAGTGTGAAGTCTGCAGTATTATTTGATATGATAATTGTCACTTGAGTGCTATCTTCGCAACCAGTTGTATAATTATGTATCAACTGCTGTATAGTAAAGGTTCCATAAGTAGTGTAGTCATGAGATGTAGAGCCTAAGTCGGCATCATCGAAATCTGGATCATCAAAATTTGTAAAAGTTCCATCTCCCCATGACCAAATCATATCAGCATCGTCAGGAATAGCACCAATAATTGACATATCAGTAAAATCCACTGTCAATGGAAAAGATTCGGGATTACAAAATAAAGTTTGGGTAGCTATGAAGTTAGAAATCGGAGCTAGAATATACACAGCTTGAAGTTGCGTAATAGAATCTCTACAACCGCGGAAATCTACGATCAATTGAACATCAAAAAATCCAGTATCGATTGGGTAATTATATGTTGGGTTCTCCAACGTAGAGGTCCCTCCGTCACCAAAATCCCATTCGTATGTTATCTCTGAAGGGTCATTAGGAGCAGAAATCACAGATAGATTAGTAAACTCAACATCGCTTTTTGCACATTGAACAATTGGCGCAATACTAAAATCAACAGCGTCAATTGTTCCAACTTCAATGTAATTTATTAGAATAGTGTCCAATGAACATCCATTTGCTGTAGTGACCGTCAACATAACATCATAGGTGCCTATATTGTATGTTTCTATAGGCGGAAATTCACCAATAAAAGTATTCCCATTGCCAAAATCCCATTGCCATGAAACAATCGGATCACTTCCAGGATCTGGAGAGAAGGACATATCCGTGAACTGAACGTCTACCGGATCACAACCATCAACAACGTCAGCTGTAAAATCAATAATTAAAGCATCAACTTGTATAACTGAAGGTTGAATTAGGGTATTTGTACAGCCATTAGTATCGGTCATTGTTAGACTAACATCATAACTTCCATTATTTCCATATTGTTCAATAGGTGGGTTTTGACCAATAAAAGTATTCCCGTTACCAAAATCCCAAGTATAATTTACTCCACCTGAAGAGGTATTTACAAAAGTTACGTCCAATGGCGCACATCCAAGTGTCGGCGAAACCGTAAACATTGGAATGGGTAAAGGCAATACAACAACTGTTATTGAAGTTGATGACTGACATGACGTACCACTATCTTCAGAAGTTAAGTCAACAATATATGTTCCTTCCGCACTATATAAGTGACTATTCGTTTCAGTAGTAGAACTCGTACCGTCCCCAAAATCCCAATTCCAGATATCAACACCAGTAGTTGATGCATCGTCAATTTGAATTGCTTCACCAATGCAGACCGTATCAGCTGATAATAATATTTCAGAATCGAAATCATTCACTTCAATATCAGAACTAAAAGAATTGGAACAACCAGTATTCGCGTCTAGAACATCAATTGAAACAGTATATGAGCCGACTGTTGTGTAGGTTATCCCTATAGGAATTTCTGAAAGTGATGTTTGTCCATTACCGAAGTCCCAACTATAAGAAACTCCAACTCCAGTAGAGGAAGAATTTGAAAATATTGCATCAAAAGGAATTTCACATGCCGAATTCGCAAGAGAGAAGTCAGCAATTGGTAATGCAAAGACTGTAATGAAACTAGGTTTAACTTCAAAATCAGAGGTTCCATCTTGTGCTTGAATAGTCAAGGTTATGGAATAAACTCCAGGAATTGAATAAGTGTGAGTTGCATTTTGAAGGGGTGAAGAAATTCCATCTCCAAAATCCCACGTCCAAGCAACAATTGGAGATGTGCCTTCGGAAGAAAGATCGTTAAACTGAACCTCTTCTCCTAAACATACATTTAGATTGTTTGAGGAAAAATCAGCATTTAGCTGTCCAAAAGAAAAATTGAAAAATAAAATTAAACTAAAAACGATAAATGATTTCATCATAAGGATCATTGAGTATATATCTATAAACGAAAAAACCGGTGTGAAAGTTGCTTAGTTTGCCATTTCACTCATAAACTTAATCCACATTAAACGTAATTCTTCTTCAGAAAATTCTCCTTCGAACTCATCATATGCGATTTTTAAACTGTCTGTTTCTGCTTCTGAAAAATATTCATAGATTTCATCTTGTGAGTCTGAGTCGAGAATATCATCTATATAATAGTTGATATTCACTTTAGTACCAGAAGCAACAATCTGTTCTATCTCTTCAATAACCTCTTCAATTTTTTTTCCTTGTGATCGACCAATGTCTTCTAAAGATAGTTTACGGTCAATGTTTTGGATCAGTTGTACTTTCAACCCCGATTTTCGAACAATGGATTTTACTACCATGTCTTGAGGACGTTCAATATTGTTATCCTCTACATATCTTTTTATTAAGGTCGTGAAAGGAGCTCCATACCGTGCAGCTTTTCCATTACCAACACCTTGAATATTTGTCATTTCCTCCAAAGTTACAGGATATTGAAAACACATGTCCTTAAGTGAAGGTTCTTGGAACAGAACAAATGGAGGAATCTTTTCTTGCTTAGAAATACTTTTTCTTAAATCGACTAACTGATCAAATAAAACTTGATCAAAAGCAGACCCTCCACTACTAGTAATAATAGGTTCTTCATCATTTACCAAATAATCATGTTCTTTAATCAACAAAAATGACCAAGGCTTTTTCATGAATTTTCGCCCTTCTTCCGTTATTTTTAATACACCATATGATTCAATATCCTTTGATATCAAACCAGAAACGACGGTTTGTCTTATTACTGCATTCCAAAAATTAATGCCTTTATCTTTTCCTATACCAAAGTTGGGTAATTTATCATGCTTGTATACCTGTATATCTGAGACTTCAGCACCCGATAAAAATAGACAATAGTGTTTGGCCCTTTGAGTTTCCTTCATCACATCGATAGCTTGAAGCAAATGTAAAACTCTATCTTTTCCTTCATGCTTTTCTTTCGGATGACGGCAGTTATCGCACATTTCGTTGCAATCTTCAGCATTAAATTCTTCTCCAAAGTAATGTAAAATCATTTTTCGGCGACAGACAGACGTTTCTGAAAATGAAGAGATTTCGTTCAGTAGCTGTCTACCTATTTCCTGTTCTGCGACAGGTTTACCTTGAAGAAATTTTTCTAATTTTTCTACATCCTTATAACGGTAAAATGAAATACATTCTCCTTCTCCTCCATCTCGACCTGCTCTACCAGTCTCTTGATAATAGCTCTCTAAGGACTTAGGTATATCATGATGTATTACAAAACGAACATCGGATTTATCTATTCCCATTCCAAAAGCAATCGTTGCAACAATAACCGATACATCTTCCATCAAAAACATATCTTGATGCTTGGCCCTAGTAGAAGAGTCGAGTCCTGCATGATAAGGGAGTGCGTTAATGCCATTTACCTGCAGCAATTCTGCCAATTCTTCAACTTTCTTTCTGCTTAAGCAATAGATAATCCCACTCTTGTCTCCTTTACTTCTTATGTATTTAATGATTTGTTTTTCAACTTCTCTTTTCGGCAAAATTTGATAATACAAATTACCTCGATTAAACGAAGATTTGTAAACTTTTGCATCTAACATGTTCAAATTCTTTTGAATATCATATTGCACTTTAGGAGTCGCTGTTGCTGTTAAAGCAATTATAGGCACTGTAGTTATTTCTTCAAAAATATCTCTGAGTCTTCTATATTCAGGTCTAAAATCGTGCCCCCATTCAGATATACAATGAGCTTCATCAATTGCAAAAAATGAGATCTCAATTCCTTTAAAAAAGTTAATGTTTTCTTCTTTCGTAAGCGATTCCGGAGCAACGTATAGTAGTTTAGTTTTACCCGCTACAATATCACTTTTAACCTGTGCAGTTTCCGTTTTATTTAAAGAAGAGTTTAAAAAATGAGCAACAGCATGATCCTCGCTAACTGCCCGAATAGCATCCACTTGGTCTTTCATCAAAGCAATGAGAGGCGAAACAATGATTGCCGTTCCTCCTGATATTAATGCAGGCAATTGATAGCACATTGATTTCCCTCCGCCGGTTGACATAATCACAAAGGTATTGTTACCTTGTAATACATCGTTTATTATAGCTTCTTGATCTCCTTTAAAACTACTAAACCCAAAATACTTTTTTAAGGCCGCCCCTAAATCCAGTTTCACCATATTCGTAGTTCTCATAATAATTACTATTAAAAATAATAAAAAACTTAATGAGTCAACCGATAATTTTTTGTTTTATTTCATTATTCCTGTTTTCTCCAACAAACAATCTCCATTTCTAGGAGTAAATAATTACTTTTGTCGCACATGGCAGAAGATAAAAATATGAGTTTTCTAAGTCATCTTGAGGAATTAAGGTGGCGACTTGTGAAAATAGTTATTTCAATTATTGTTTTTGCTGTCATTCTGTGGTTCTTTCAAAAATGGATTATGGATCATTTGTTTTTGGCAATGATTGACCCTAACTTCTTTTCTTTCCGAATTCTTTGTGAATTTTTAGGTGTCTGTGTTGGTGAAATAAATGTTGATTTTCAAAGCACCACAATAACGGGGCAATTCTCATATGCCTTAATGATGAGCATACTAGGCGGGGTAGTTGTTGCATTTCCATATATTTTTTATCAAATATGGTCCTTTATTAAGCCAGGACTTAAAACGAAAGAAAAATCTGTTTCAAAGGGGATTGTCTTATACGTCAGCTTACTATTTTTTCTTGGAATCGCATTTGGTTATTTTGTCGTTGCACCTTTGTCTATACAGTTTTTTGGTTCATATACTATAAGTAGTCAAATCAATAATGATTTCAAAATATCTTCTTATATGAGTCTAATATTATCCACTGTGTTTTATTCTGGAATATTATTTCTGCTTCCTGTTGTGTCCTACTTATTTACAAAGCTGGGCGTTTTAACACCTGTATTCCTCAGGAAATATAGAAAGCATGCAATTATTGGAGTGCTTGTTCTTTCTGCGATAATCACCCCTCCTGACTTAATTAGTCAAGTCATTGTAGGCGTACCCATTGCTCTATTATATGAAGCTGGTATACTAGTTTCTGTTCGCGTTGAAAAAAAAATGAAAAATCAACAACAAACTGATTCTTAAATTCGTTATTCTTAACTACTTTTAGATTACGATAATTATTTCCATGAGGATTCAACTGCTTTTATTTTTTTTTATTATTTCTTTTACTGGAATTAGTCAAAAAACTTTTGTTACAGGAACAATTATTGATGGTATTACTGGAGATCCTATGCCATTTGTCAGTGTTCGATTTAAAGACTCCAAAATTGGAGCTTTTTCCGATACACTAGGTCATTATTCCTTTGACACTTATTATGCTACTGACTCCTTAGTTTTCTCCTATTCTGGTTATTTAAAAGTAAGCAAGAGAGTAAATCTAGATGAGTCACAGATTATTGATGTCGTTTTACCTATATTATCTTCAGATTATGAAGAAGTAATTGTAAAGGCTCCTGACGAATTACCTTCAACAATTCTGCATAAAAAAGTAATCGTTAACAAAAGAATAAATAATAAAGCCAAATTAGAATCATACGAATATGAAGTTTACAACAAAATTCAGCTTGACTTAAATAATCTTGATGAAAATTTTAATAAACGAAAAGTTGTTCAGCGGCTTGATTTGATTATGAAATATCTTGATTCGACGGATCAAGAAACTAATTTTTTACCTTTTATATTGAGCGAAACAGTGTCTCGTTTTTATTACAAGAAGAACCCAAAAAAGAAAAAAGAGGTGGTATCTGCTACTCGCATCAGTGGAGTTGAAAATTTAGATTTGAACCAATTCCTTGGCGACATGTATCTTGACGTAAATATTTACGACAATACACTGAAATTATTTAACAAGGCGTTTATTAGTCCAGCTTCTAATTACGCGAGAAACTTCTACCGCTTCTACTTGGAAGATTCTATGTTTATTGACAATTACTGGTGTTATCAGCTGAAATTTGTTCCTAAAAGATCTGGAGATCAAACATTTGAAGGCGAAATGTGGATCCATGACACAACATACGCTGTAAAGCAATTCAGTATGGATATTGCCCCAGGAACAAACATCAATTATGTTCAAGGTTTGCATATCGAACATTATTTTGATCAAGTTGAGAAAGAAGTTTGGATGCTTACAAGTGAAAAAATGATTGCAGACCTTAAAATGACCAAGAAAACAAAAGTATATGGCTTCTATGGCCGAAGATATTCTTCTAGAAAAGCCTACAAGATTAATAAAGAACGCCCTCCAGACTTCTATAATTCAAAAAGTACTGTTGAAGTGAAAGATAGTGCTGAAAATCGCTCCGACAAATATTGGGCTATGATTCGACACCAACCTTTGAGCATTCAAGAGGAAGGCATAGATCAAATGATTGATTCACTGAAGACTTTAAGTTTCTTTAAATCTTTGGAGAAAGGATTATATTTAGCAACAACTGGCTATTTTAAACTTGGCAAAGTAGAACTTGGCGATGCATTCTCTTTAATGAGTTTTAATCCAGTTGAGACTTTTAGAGTTGGGTTAGCACTGCGCACTTCAAATAAGTTTAGCAAACTAATAGAGTTTGGGGGTAATTTTGCCTATGGATTCGGAGACGAAGTTTTTAAGTATGGCGCTACAATTAGGTATAACATTACTCCAAAAAAACGAGGATTGTTGAGTATTTATTACAATTATGACCTCGAACAAATAGGTCAATCACCAACTACGGCGGCAGTTGGGTCTACGTTCGGGGCTATTCTTAGGACAGGTCCTTTGGATAAATTAACTTTTGTAGAGAAGATTGGCGTCAATTTAGAAAAAGACATACGCAAAGACATTATATTATATGGTGGGTTTGAATGGAAAGAGTATACCTCAATTGGCATAGCCAATTACCTTAGTCCAAACAAAATGACTGGCATAGACGATACAATATCAAGACTTCAAACTACTGAATTTGTTGTTCGATATCGTTGGGCTAAGAATGAAGAATTTATTTCTGGCTCTTTTGATAGAAAGTCGATTCGTTCTAAATATCCAATTCTTGCAGTCCAAGGAACATTTGGGATAAAAGATCTTTTAGGTGGCGATTACGAATACCAAAAAATAGATTTATTTCTTGAGCAGAATGTCCAATTAGGTATTTTTGGTCGCATACGTTATGGATTGAACGCTGGTAAAATATATGGATCAGCAGCCTATCCTTTTTTAAAGGTTCATGAAGGAAATCAATCGTATTGGCTGATGGATAATGCATTTAATAAAATGAACTTCTTTGAGTTTATCTCTGACGAATATATATCTGGATTTATTGAAAACCATTGGGATGGTTTCTTTTTTGACCGTATTCCAATGATTAAAAAATTGAAATGGAGACTTGTTACAACAGGTAAATTTGTTTACGGGCGAGTTTCCGATCGCAATAAAGTACTTTTACGAATTCCATCTTTCACAAAACCATTTGGTAATACTCCATATATTGAAGTAGCGGCTGGAATTGAAAATATTTTTAATCTTGGCAGAATTGATCTTTTTTGGAGGCTAACTCATCTTGAACCAGGAGTTAAAACAACAGATAAGGAGGCCTTTGGTATACGCTTTAAATATGTATTAAACTTCTAGACATGAAATTATACACTGAAGGAATAAAAAAATCATACAATGGACGGGAAGTTGTTAAAGGCGTTACAATAGAAGTCAATCAAGGAGAAATTGTTGGATTACTCGGCCCAAATGGTGCTGGGAAAACGACCTCATTTTACATGATTGTTGGTCTTGTAAAACCTGATGGCGGGAAAGTTTTCCTCGATTCAAAAGATATTACAGGTCTTCCAATGTATAAGCGCTCTCAAATGGGTATTGGTTATCTCCCCCAAGAGGTGTCTGTTTTTCGAAAATTAAGTGTTGAAGACAATATTCTTGCAATTCTCGAGATGACAGAGCTTAATAAAGTTGACCGTGAAGCTAGATTAGAAGAATTAATAAGTGAGTTCAGTCTTGGACATGTAAGAAAAAATCTTGGGAATAGATTATCCGGCGGAGAAAAAAGAAGAACCGAAATTGCCCGCGCACTGGCCACAAACCCAAAATTTGTTTTACTGGACGAACCTTTTGCTGGCGTTGATCCGATTGCTGTAGAAGACATACAAAGCATTGTTTCGGAATTAAAAAAACGCAACATCGGTATCCTAATTACTGATCACAATGTTCAGGAAACTTTATCAATAACCGATAGAGCATATTTACTATTTGAAGGAGCAATCTTAAAATCTGGTACAGCGGAAGATCTTGCCGCAGATGAACAAGTTCGTAAAGTATATTTGGGCGAGAACTTTGAATTGCGAAAGAAATAATTTTTTATTCGCTATAATAAACGCTACTTTTACTATTTACTAGAATTTGATACTTAACATATTATGATAAAAAAGAGATTCATTTTGTTTAGCATAGCTGCTTTAACTGTATTATTCATTTCAAGCTCTTGCAAGAAATGTGATGCAGGCAATGAAAATGTCAGCACAGGGGAAATAATTCAAGGGGCAATCATATACCCAGATCATGGTTTTCTAACTTTGGAATTTGACTCTTACTTATTTAACGAAAATACTAGCCACACGGGGGTTTTTGAAGTGAGCTTTGATGGCGGCCTTACTAAGGTTGCAGTTGACTATAGCCAATACAGTGTGATGGGTAACCCAATGACTGTTAACTGTGAGGCAAGCTTTGTAAGAGACGTTACTCGTGACAATATTAATAATCTTGTGACTTATAACGTTACGGCAACAACTTGTAACAGTTGCAAGGAAAGAAGAACTGTTGAAAATTATGTTTTAGTAAATAAAATACCAGATGGAGCCTATACACTTCAATTTTTAAATCAAGAAATCGTAAAATAATTGAATTAAAGACTAATAAAGTCCACTTTTTGAAAGTGGCTTTTTTTATGTCAAATTTTAAAATTGAGTATAAAAAAAGGCCATCAATGACGGCCTTGAATTTAGAATAAATGATTTATCTACTTGCTAAATCAGTATTTTCTAATTGATCAATGCTTCCATATGCATCACAATTTGCTTTCGAAGATCCACATGAAGCAAAAACTACAGTTAACATTAATCCCATCAATGTCAAGGCCAAAATTTTCTTCATATTGTTTTTTTAAAAAAAGTTCTAGTTTGTTGTACTCTTTAATAACGGCAAATCTACAAAAAATTACATAGTTCTAAAAAATTAATTATTAACAATCCTATCTTTATAGTATATAATATACTAATTTGAAACTCGTTATTCTACATGATTACTAGGATTTGCACCATATTGATGCTCTTTTTCACCTTGCCAATATTGGGTCAATTAAACTATGGCTTAACATTTAAAAGCAGGGAATACACTTCTTTTATTAAAAAACCGAAGACAAAATTCAAAGACAGCACTTCAGCAAGATCATATTTAAGAGAGTTTCAACTGACTGCAATCTCTAAAGGATACCTTTTAGCCTCCATAGATTCGATTAAATTTTCAAGCAACAATGCTATCGTACATTTTTTCTTAGGAGAAAAGTTTACTGATGCAAAAATTGGTGCGACAAAAGAGGAAATTTCATTTATCCGGAAAAATGCAAAAGTTAATGAAAAATTTTTTGCTCAAGTTCCGTTTAGACCAAAAGAACTTGCAAGTATTCTAAAAAAAATAAATGTTGCTTATCTTAATAACGGGTTTCCATTTTGTTCTGTCAGCTTAATAACTAGGAAACTGGACAAAGGACAAATAGTCGCTGATTTAAATATTGAACAAGGACCTTTTCTAAAATGGATAAAAATCAACATTCGTGGTGATTCTAGTATTTCACGAAAATACCTGTCTAATCTTCTCAATATTAAAGTTGGAGAAAAATACAATGAGGCTATCACTAAAAAAATTAGTACTCGTATTAAGCAGGTACCTTTTCTCAAGGAAATTAAGCCCGCTGAATTCTTGTATACGAAACAGGGGGTTGAATTATTTGTATATATTGAGTCTATCCCAATCAGTTCAGTTAATGGTGTCATTGGTTTTCAACCTGATCCAATTAGTTCCAAATTAACCGTTACTGGAGAGTTAAGTCTTAAACTTCAAAACATGCTAAAGCGAGGAGAATTATTAGATGTACAATGGCAAAGTATTCGTGCTGAAACTCAATCTCTCGATGCACATTTAAATTACCCATTCTTATTCAACACCCCATTTGGAATTGATGGTACATTTAATTTGTATAAGCGAGATACATCATTTATTGAACTTAATTCTTCAATTGGAATCGAATATTATTTAGATGCTGGAACTGTTATCAAGGCCTTTTATAAAAACATAACTACAAGCATTCTTTCTGGAGGACAAAACAATCCTATTTACACTTCCCTAGGCAGTGCAAAATCGAATAATTATGGCTTGTCTTTTTATAAAAAGCAAATCGACTACATTCCTAATCCAACAAGAGGTTACAGTGTGACAATAAGTGCCTCATTGGGTAATCGTGTTTCACAAATAAATGACACAACACTTCAAATGGAGTCATCAACTTCTCGCGGCTACTCCCTTGTTAACTTATACTTTCCAATCACGAAAAGGCATGTGATTCGATTTTCAAATTTAACTGAATTTTATTCTGCTCCTGACATTTTCCAGAATGAACTCAATCGTTTTGGAGGATTAACAAATCAACGTGGTTTTGATGAAGATGAGTTACTTTCAACTACTAAATCTTCTTCCACTTTAGAGTATCGCTTTTTACTTGATAAAGACTCACATGTTTTCGCATTTTATGATCAAACGTGGTACGAGAACAATACAGGTAATTACTACAAGGACACCCCATATGGATTTGGAGTCGGTTTTTCTTTCAGTACTAATTTTGGCGTCTTTTCAATTTCATACGCACTCGGTAAACAATTTGAGAATCCTGTCCTTTTGAACAACAGTAAAGTTCATTTCGGATATATTGTTTACTTTTAGTGTATGCTAATAATTGGTCTAATAATTACTGTTTTTATTGTCAGTTTAATCTCGACATTGTTCTTCGGGCAACTCAAAAGCGAACGAAATAATCTCAAAAATATTTCTAAATCAATAGAAGCATTAGAAATAAGCTTAGATCAATTTAAGACTGAAAATATTCAGTTGAAAGCAGAAAATAATGGACTGGAAAAAACCATGTCTTTAGAACGAGAGACTTTTTCAGAGAGGCAAAAGGAGCTTAGAGAGCAACTCGAACTAATTGGGAAAGATATTGTTCAGCATGGCACTAAATTGCTAAAGACTGACAGTCAAGAAAGACTTTCTGAAATTTTAGACCCCCTAAAAGAAAAGATTGATCGTTTTGAACAAAAAATTGTAGCAAACAATCAGCAAGATATTAAGCAATTTGCGAACATGGAAACCTTGATTAAGACACTTTCAGAGCAACATGCAAAAGTCCAAGATACTGCACAAAATCTTGTGAATGCATTACGAGGAGAACAAAAAACTCAGGGGGATTGGGGAGAATTAGCACTAGAACGTATCCTCGAGTTTAGCGGATTAGAAAAAGGAAGGGAATACGAAACTCAGTCTTCGTTTAGGAATGAAAATGGAGAATTATTACGTCCTGATGTTATTATTCAGCTACCCGAGGATAAGCATCTAATTATCGATTCTAAAGTTTCTCTGAAAGCATTTGAACAGTTCATCAACGAAGAAGATTTAGATTTGAAAAAACGAGCCTTAAGCAATCATATCCTTTCCGTTAAAGCACATATAAAGGGATTAGGAGAAAAAGATTATTCTCATGTTTCGGGGATTAACTCTCCAGACTTTGTTTTGTTATTTATGCCCATTGAATCTTCATTTGCACTAGCAATAAAAGAAGAACCCAATCTTTATCAAGAGGCGTGGAAGCGAAAAATTGTAATCGTCACACCATCGACATTACTTGCAACGCTTAAAACCGTTGAGGGCTTATGGAAGCAAGAGCGACAGAATAAGAATGCTTTTGAAATTGCAGAACAAGCTGGACGGCTTTATGATAAATTTGTTGGTTTTGTCACAGATTTAGAAAAGGTTGGCAATAAACAAAAGGATGCTTCATTAGCTTTTGACGATGCAATGTCGAAATTGAAAAATGGTAATGGTAACCTAATGCGTTCTGCAGAAAAACTAAAAGAGCTTGGAGTTAAATCGAAGAAGAAATTAGATCGAAAACACTTAGAAGAATAGATTAGCTTCTTTTTTCTTGCATTGAAGAACGAATTTCTTTCATGAAATCGGAGGCATAAACAAAATCGCAAATTTCTTTATTATCAGTCGTAATTATATCTTTACTATTCCCCTGCCACCAATTGTTGCCTTCGTGAATAAATAAAATTGTATCCCCTATTTCAATCACTGAATTCATATCGTGTGTGATTACAACTGTTGTAATATCATACTCATATGTTATTTCCCGAATTAAATTATCAATAATAATAGCTGTTTGAGGGTCAAGTCCTGAATTTGGTTCATCGCAGAACAAATACTTTGGGTTCATTGATATAGCTCTCGCAATAGCAATTCTCTTCTGCATACCACCAGAGCACTCAGCAGGAAATAAACTATTTCTGCCTGATAAATTTACACGATCCAAGCAAAAATTTACACGATCTAGTTTCTCCTTATTAGACATTTTTGTAAACATCGTTAAAGGAAACATTATATTCTCCTCAACTGTCATGGAATCAAAAAGAGCGGATCCTTGAAACAACATTCCGATTTCTTTCCTTATTTCCTTTTTATCAAGTCGATTAAGATTTGTGAAATCTCTATCGTCGAACAATATAACACCTGAATCAGGCTGATGTAAGCCAACAATACATTTAGCTAATACCGATTTCCCTTGTCCAGATTGGCCAATAATTAAATTTACTTTCCCTTTGACAAAGTTCACATTGATATCATGCAAAACATGATTATCACCAAATGATTTATTAACACCTTTAACTTCAATCATAACAATATCATTTGAGTCAAAAGGAAATTCGCAATAAGTATTGCTACACTACTAATTACGACAGCCTTTGTTGCTGATTTCCCGACATCGAGGGACCCTCCCTTGGTGTAGTATCCGTAATAAGAAGAAATTGAAGTAATTAAAAATGCGAACACAACTGTTTTAACCAAAGCATAACCAATGTTGCCAAGTACAAAGAATGACCGCAGTCCAATGACATAAGTTTCTGTTGAACTTAGGCCCGAAAGAACAAGTGATAACCAGCCACCAATCAAACTAAGTCCCATTGAAAAAATGATCAGTACTGGAAAAAACAAAACTGCACCCAAAATTTTCGGTAAAACCAAAAAGGTTAAACTATTCACTCCCATCACCTCGAGGGCATCAATTTGTTCGGTTGTTTTCATTGTCCCAATCTCGGAGGCGATATTAGACCCAACTTTCCCAGCTAAGATTAGGGATATAATTGTTGGAGAGAACTCCAATATAGTACTTGAACGTGTAATATAACCGATGGTATATTCTGGTAATAACGGTGAGGTCAAATTTGCTGCGGTCTGCAATGCGATGACACCTCCCATAAACATTGACATAAGGGCAACAATTGGAATAGAATTCATTCCGATATGCTGAATTTCATGAAAAAGTTTGCGTCGAAAAACACCGCCTTTTTCAGGCTTAGAGAATACAATCCAAAGCATCTGCATGAATATCCCAATATTTGATACAATTTTTTTCACTAGGTGTAAAGTTAATTCTATTTTTTATGCATCCAATATTATCACGTAGAATTCAACACGGCAAGTCAATAATCACTATTTTTACTTTACTCAATGGATAACCCTAGTAAATATCATTCTTTTTTTTCACCTCATATTCCTCCAGAATTCTTGAATTATGTGGTGAGTATTATAGAAAAAAATGCCGTTCGTTTCAAAATAAGTCGTCCTCGGAAAACAAAATTAGGTGATTTTAGAGCAGGAAGAAATGGTGAAATGCATCAGATAAGCGTTAATCGGGGCATGAATCCATACTCTTTTCTAATTACGACACTCCATGAATTTGCTCACTTAATTGCTCACAATAAGTTTGGCCCTAAAATTCAAGCCCATGGCCAAGAATGGAAAAACACTTATTCAAAACTCATTCAGCCAATCATTGATTGTGGGGATCTCCCTAAAGACATTGAAAAATCCTTACTGAATTCATTGATCAATGTAAAAGCATCTTCTTGTTCTGACGTTAAACTGCAGCGAGTTCTTTTAAAATATGAGACGCAAAGTAAAGAGTTAATCACCTTAGAAAAGATAGAGAAAAATAGTATTTTTAGCCTCAACAATAAAGTTTTCATTAAAGGGGACCTGAGGCGAACTCGGTTTCTATGCCAAGAAAAAAAATCGAGGCGAGAATATTTAATCCATGCACTTGCGCAAGTAATTGAAATAAAAAATGAATAACAACTACAGTATTATAATGGCTGGTGGAATCGGGAGTCGATTTTGGCCCCTTTCTACAGCTGAAAATCCAAAACAATTTTTAGATGTACTTGGCATTGGAAAAACGTTAATTCAAATGACTTACGAGCGTCTTTTACATATCTCTCCTAATGAGAATATTTATATTATGACGAATCAAGAGTACAAAGAAAAAGTTCTTGAACAATTGCCAAACCTTTCCCCAAGTCAGGTATTAACAGAGCCGGAGAGAAAGAATACAGCGCCTTGTATTGCCTATGCTGCGGGAAAAATTCAAGCAATGAATCCGAATGCAAATTTAATTGTGTGTCCTGCAGATCATTTAATCATGCAAGAAGATCGATTTAAAAAATCGATTGAAGTTGCTCTGGAATCATCTCAATCTGGTCGTATTGCGACAATTGGTATTGCACCAACCCGACCAGATACCGGTTATGGGTATATCGAAGTAAATCAGGAGAGCAGTTTTGCTCCAAATTCAATATTTGAAGTACAACAATTTAGAGAAAAACCAAATTTAACGATAGCCGAAGAATTTGTTGCTTCTGGGAATTTTTTCTGGAATTCTGGTATATTTATTTGGAAGGCTTCTACAATTATAGATTCTTTGATGCAGTTTCAACCTGAATTACACTCTCTCTTCACTGAGAATTTATCAATGTACAACACGGAGAATGAACAGGAAAATGTAAATCATGCTTTCGCCACTTGTGAAGACATTTCCATCGATTTTGCTATTATGGAGCATGCTTCAAACATCGATGTAGTGGTTGCTAATTTTGATTGGTCTGATTTAGGAACTTGGGGTAGTTTAGATGGTCACTTAAAAAAAGAAAGTAACAATAATGCTCTTATTGGTGACAAAGTTTCCGTAGTCAATACTAAAAATTGTATCATTAATATTCCTTTAGGAAAAACAGCTTTAATTGATGGGTTGGATGACTATATTGTTATTCAGTCCGAAGATAAGCTCATGATCCTCAAAAAAGAAAATGAACAAGAATTAAAACAATTCTTGACGCTTTTAAAAAAGTAGTGCTGACAACCTGCCTAGACAACAAGTTATCAGCACTATGTTTTCTTATTTTATTTTTCCTGCGCGTCTTTGAGAATTTTCCCAACGTCTGTACAAGTCAAAATAGCTTTTCGTTTCCATAACGACTACTCCTCCGAGTGTGTCGCCGTATTTTGCTGGCAAACCCCCAGTATACATCATTATACGTCCAATTGATGCACTAGGCGCACTTCCAATTTCAGTTGTTTTAACACCATCAACTAAAAAGAGCATATCACCTTTGCGAGCACCTCTAAAAACCAATTCTCCATCATTTGTCATCCTAACATCTGATGACATTGAGTTAATTAAAGCCGTTAGGTCTGTTTTTACCGCTGATTTTTCTATCTCCTCCGAGTTCAAAGTATTTACAGGTAAATTACCATCAACCATTCTAATTTCATTTCTATTATATATCGCAAATGTTTCATCCAAGGTAAATATCTCAGAATCGAATTCTATTGTACCCATCTGATAAAATCCATCCATAGGTACTTCTGCAAAAATATTACTCATCGTGTCCCCTAGATGTTTAATGTTTATCATATAATTTCCTGCTGGGATTCCAGAAACCCTAAATCTGCCATCTACATCGGTATGGGCATTGTATTTTTTACCGTTATCTAAGATGTATATATGAGCTCCAAAAACTCCTCGTTCTGTTCCTTTTTCTAAAACAGTTCCAATAACTTCTCCTAAATTCTCCTGGCCAAACCCAACCATTGTGGTTGTCAATATGGCAATTAATGTTACAATTTTTTTCATGATCTTATGTTTAATGTTCTCTAATAAGATGACATAACTGACAACATTCCATAAATTGAATAAAAAAATCCTGACCATAGTGATGATCAGGATTTTTTTATTCAATCGTTGAGTCTATACTTCAGCACTTGATGTCTGAAATTTTCTATCTACTTTTTTAAACAATCCTTGTAACACTTTGCCTGGGCCAACTTCAACCACTTCGCTCGCACCATCTGCAATCATTGCTTGCATTGTTTGTGTCCAACGAACAGGAGATGTGAGTTGAGCAATTAAATTTGACTTAATTTCTTCAGGATCTATTACTGCCTTTGCTACAACATTCTGGTAAACTGGGCAAGAAGGAGCTGAAAACTCAGTGGACTCAATTGCTTTTGCTAACTCTTCGCGAGCAGATTCCATTAATGGAGAATGAAAAGCTCCTCCAACAGGAAGCATTAATGCTCTACGGGCTCCAGATTCAGTTAAAACTTCACAGGCCTTTTGAACCGCAGGAACTGTTCCTGAGATGACCAATTGACCTGGACAGTTGTAGTTTGCTGCAACAACTATTCCATCAACTTTATCACAAACTTCTTCTACAATCGCATCTTCCAAGCCAATAATTGCTGCCATAGTCGATGGCTCATTTTCACAAGCTTGTTGCATCGCCATCGCTCTTTTAGAAACAATTTTAAGTGCATTTTCAAAACTTAATGTACTATTTGCCACGAGTGCTGATAATTCTCCAAGTGAATGACCAGCTACCATATCTGGCTTAAAATCATCACCTAAACAAGCTGCTAGAATCGTCGAATGAAGAAAAATAGCTGGTTGGGTTACCTTCGTTTGTTTTAATTCTTCATCAGACCCAGTGAACATTATTTTTGTAATATCAAAACCAAGAATTTCATTGGCTTTATCAAACATTTCTTTCGCCTTAGGGTTATTATCATAAAGGTCTTTGCCCATTCCGGAGAATTGAGCACCTTGACCGGGAAATACATATGCTTTCATAGTGTCTTTTTTTGTCAAAAATAATGAATCTTAACTATTGAAAAAATTTAGTAACAAAAAAAGGTCGACTTTCGCCGACCTTTTCTTTACAATGACCAATGGTCATAAGTATATTACTTGATTACAACTCTTTCTACTACAGATCCGTTTTCGTTAGAAACTTTCACTAAGTATACTCCTGTACCATTTGCTGATAAATCAACAGATACTTTTGTATTAGATGTTGTAGAATAAACTACTTTTCCTAACATATCATAAACAGTGATTATATTATCATTGTTGTTATCGTTAGAAATGTTAACTATACCTTCAGAAGGATTAGGATAAACAGAGATACCATCTAATGAAACATCATTAATACCTAAATCATCTACAAAACCTTCCATTAGTAAACGAACACCAAAAGCTGTTCCGTTTGTATATGATGTATTCAATCCAGTACCTGGAAGATAAATCATACTCGCTGTAGAAGGCTCTTCTACAGTTCTATCATCTAAAATTCTGATATCAGCAAAGTTTGCATTACTGTATAATTCAGCAGCAGCATAGTATGCTCCTGGAGCTAAACTAACCGGAGCGACAAAATTAAGAAGAATGTATCCTGCATCAAGATTAAATTGTTCAATTACAGATGGAAGCGTATTATATATAGGTGTAGGATTATTAGCTAAGAAATCAGCAGTATCAATAATTGAACCGTACATTTCTCCTCCAACAACACTTCCATTTGCTAACATTACTTTAATAGCAGAAACACTTGCAGTTGATTTGATCATGTACTGAGCTGCAACAAACATTGCATCTGCAACAGGAGCACTATCATCATCATTAAATGAATTTGTACCAATTGAAGTCAAATCAGAGTTTGTATAAACACCAATTCCATCCATTGCATACTCAAAGTCAGTTACTCTCATCTCTCTGACTCCAACATTATCACTAAATTCAGGGCCACCAGCAGCATCTACACCAGCTTCTACTGAAAAAGTACCTGCGTAAGTAGTTCCAGCAGTCATTCCAAGTGCAGATTCTGTAGCTTCTACTTGTCTTGTTGAATCTGACTCAATAAGAGCTGTTGAAGAATTAGAAGTAAATCCATTAAAAACTGCATCTAAAGTAACATTTGTTTGATCATTAACTCCAAAGTTATAAACTGTAGAACCAATAGTCCAATCAGTGTCTAATTGTACTTCAGGTGTATATCCGTATTCAATTCCGTCATTTGTTACACCAACGATGTAAGAAGAAATATTTTGAACATCATCTAATGGTTGCTCAATAACTTTTACGTCATCAACAAACCAAGCATATCCCCAAGTTCCAGTCCAATGAAAACGGATATAAATATCTGCTTGTTGCGCAGCTGTTAAACCTACTAATGCAGGACTAATATTTACTTTTCTAATTTCAGGGTTTTCTGAAGAAGACCCTGTACCTGCAGCATCAACCGCTGAGTTTGCGTAAAATACATTATTCATAGCAGAAATATCTGTATCTGGAAGCAAATCTGGCCAAACAACGTTACCTAAACCATCACCAATACCAACTACGATATAAGTTGTTTCAGAGTTGAATCTTCTATAATGCTCTTCAAATTGTACAGCTGCATATGTAACACCCGTCATGTCAATTGAATTAGCTGTTGTAGCCCAACTATCTTCAACTTCAGAACCTCCTGTAGCTCCTCCATAAGCATCAGAATCAAGCAATAAATATCCATCAGCAACTGTTGTTGATACGATATCAGCAATTGGAAAATTTCCTGTACAAGAATTAACACCTATTTGCCAATCAAGAGAAGAAGCAGAAGCGTCATGGTCAAGAACCCAGTCAGCAGCGTTGCCAAATGAATTTTCCCAAATAACTGTTGCTCTAGTCGCAGCTGGTGAATTTGTAGAAGAGGTTGGACGTAAATTCGTCGCTTCTTGATGCTGTATATTTTTTGCAGACATCATTGTTGCTTTTTCTTGTGCATTTGCACCAATGGCAATCGCTAAAGAAAAAAAGCTTAAGTAAATTTTTTTCATAATTTTTGATTTAATAATAATAAATTAGAATGCAAAGTTAAACAATTGTAAATTAATTAACAACCTAAATAATTGTTAATCTATATATAAAGACGAATTTATAGATCATAAGGTTGGAAAATTTCTTAAAGTAAATGAAGCAAGTATCCTAATCCGGATCCTCCTAATATTATCCACATTACATTAACTTTCTTGACCCAAAAAACAAGAATCCCTGCAATTAGCGTTATTATACATGCTCTCCAGTCTGTTACAGTTTCAATAGACATTGTATAGAGGACACCAAGCATTACAGCAACCGCAGCAATATTAACGGAATCTAAGAAGTAACTTAAAAGCTTCGATTTTCTCATTTTGGGAACTAGAGGATTCAATAACAATACAAAAACGAAAGAAGGAAGGAAAATACCGACAGATGCTCCTACAGCTCCCCAAAATCCTGACAATTGATACCCAATAAATGTTGCGGTCGATAACACCGGACCTGGAGTAAACTGCCCAACAGCAATCGCGTCAAGCAATTCTTGGCGTGACATCCATCCCGCTTGGACTAATTCCGCATCTAAATAGGCAAACAACACATAGCCACTCCCATATAGAACTGCTCCAACCTTTAAGAAGGTGAAAAAAACTTTTAATCCAGTTAATTTAATTGGTATGTTACCCAACAACGGAATTAGAAAAAGAGGGACAATAGACATTGTACTCTTCATCATTTTATTCTTCGTATAAAAAAACAACGCTCCAATGATACCCGCGCCTAATAAAGCGATTATTTCATTTACTCCAGCTATACTTAAAACAACGACTACACCGCCAAGGATGCCTAATTCCCATGATTTCAGCGCTTTCTTTCCCAATTTCAAGATAGCTGAGGCGATAATGATTAACACCGCCGGCTTAATTCCAAAAATAAATGGTTCGACTTCAGGTATTGTTCCATACTTGACGTAAAGCCAAGCAAGGAGACCCGTAATAAAAATTGCAGGGAAGATAAAGCTTACTCCCGCGATCACTAAACCCTTGAATCCCGCACGTTCATGACCACAATGCATGGTCATTTCTGTAGAATTAGGGCCCGGTATTAGATTTGTTGCTCCGATAAGATCCAAATAATGCTCTCTAGTCATCCACTTTCGCTTCGTAACCACCGCATCTTCCATCATGGCAATATGTGCAGCTGGTCCACCGAAGGCTAAACACCCAAGCTTAAAAAACACTTTCGCTACTTCTAAAAGACTATTCCCTTTCATCTTTAAATTATCTTTTTTTTGCCAAAAATACTGCACTGCCTTCTTTTAACAAAATTTCATTCTACTTAATTAAGTTAAATCAGCATTATTAGGAATGTCTTTCGAAATTAAACGTGGCAGAATTCCTTAGCGAATAATAATTCGTCCAAGTTTCTGCGAAATCATTATTTTAACTTGTTCCAAAGATACTTGTTCGGCTAACATTTCCATCAGTTCTTCATCTGGCAATTCAAGTTCATTCGCTACAAGTGACTTTTGAATTCCTCGTATTCGTTCTTCTACTTTATTCAATTTGAAAGCATAAATCGATCCTATCACTGCAACATTTATTTTATCCATTTCAGTATTCGTGAAAATTTTGTGCTTGGTAATCCAATTATGGCTAATCTCATACTGACTCATTTCAATATCAGAAACAAATTGCACGATCTGCTGATCGTCAAGGCGTTTAAAATAGCTGCTTTTTAAAAAGGTGTTTTCTGATAAAGACGTTGCAATAATTTGATGAATTTTATTAAAGACAGGATCAGCAAACACTAAGTCATCAATAGACAGCTCATGGCAAATAAGCTCAGCTACACTTGTTTCTATCTTTATTTTCTCTCCCGTTTCATTTAACTCCTCAATAACTACAGCATTTGGACCATATAAAATCATGATTCGCATTAGATCATGCTCCGTATGTTTACCTTGTACTTCAGTGGCTTTAGGAATATCCTCTATAGGGACCTGAGAATCAAAAGACTTATTTCTTTGTATAGGCTCTTGACGAACTTTTGACTGAGTTTCATTTCTCAATTTTATCAATTCGCTCGATAAAATTTGCTCATTGATATCAAAACGCTCTGAAATAGACTGCATGTATACATTTCTCGTGATTTGATCTGGAATCAATGAAACAGAATGTACGATTTCTTTGATTAGACTTGCTTTTTTTATCGGATCGTTTTCTCCTTCCTCTAATAATATTGAAGCTTTAAAAGAAATAAAATCTTGTGTGCTATCAGTAATATAACGCTCTAAATCGGATGTAGACACAGCTTTGGAATACGAATCAGGATCCTCCCCTTCAGGAAATAAGACCACCTTAACATTCATTCCTTCTTGTAGAATCAAGTCTATTCCTCTAAACGAGGCTTTAATACCTGGCGCATCCCCATCGTATAAAATCGTTATATTGTTAGTGTACCGTTTTACCAGTCGAATTTGTTCTTTCGTCAATGACGTACCAGAAGATGAAACTACATTCTGTATTCCTGCCTGATACATACTGATTACATCTGTATATCCTTCACACAGAAAACAATTGTCGTACTTAATGATTTCCCCTTTTGAGAAATGTAATCCATAGAGAATTTCACTTTTGTTGTAAATTATACTTTCCGGAGAATTAAAATATTTGGCAATTTTTTTATCCGTAAATAGCGTTCGACCTCCAAAACCTAAGACTCTACCCGAAATACTGTGAATTGGGAACATAACTCGACCTCTAAAAAAGTCAAAACTGCGGTCATCCTTCGTTTTTGAAAGGCCGACTTTTTCCATATATTCCAGCTTATACCCCTTCTTTAAAGCTACATCTGTGAAGTCTTTTGGTTTATTGATGGAATACCCAAGCTGAAATTTCTCAATTATTTCTGGTCGGTACCCCCTCTCAGTGAAATATGAAAGTGCTATTCTTTTCCCTTCGTCAGTGTTATGTAGATTACTTTTAAAGTGTTCTTGTGCAAATTCATTGATTACATGTAAGCTTTCTCTCTCAGAAATTGCAGCTAACTCTTCTTGTGTTGCGGGACGATCAGCTGGAATAGTAATCCCATATTTATCGGCTAACCATCGCAATGCTTCTGGGTAGGAGTAATGTTCCTTTTCCATTAAAAAGGAAACTACTGTGCCTCCTTTTCCAGTTGAAAAGCACTTAAAAATTTGTTTGGCAGGTGATACAACAAAAGATGCTGTTTTTTCATCCGTAAAAGGGCTTAATCCTTTCAAATTTGACCCTGCTCGTTTTAATTGAACAAATTCTCCTATTACCTCCTCAATTCGAGCAGTTTGCATGATGTCATCAACGATATGTGGCGGAATCATTGACATATTTACTCAGGGTATCCGTAATCTTTTTCGCTCGTTACTTCTCCTTTTTCGCTGTATGTTTTCCATACACCAACTCTTTTATTGTCCCTCCACTCACCCGTATAGTGAAGCATCCCATTTGGGTATTTTACGATGGTATGCCCATTTTTAATGCCATGCACATAAATTGTCATAGATAATTCTTCTCCAGAAATAGAGTAATACAACCATTTTCCATGCCTTTTATCATCAGCATCTTGATTGCCTTGAAATTTAACTTTCTGGCCAACTCCGGCATAATATTCTGTGTATAAACTTTCTTCAATAACGACTTCGCCTTTCTCATTGGGATTAAATGTTTTTGCTCCCTCTGCTTTCTGTTTTGTTTTTGATGTATTTTCTCTTTGTGGTTTTTGTACCTTTTCTTTGCCTTCTTCTTTGCAGGAAAGAATAAAAGTTACTCCTAAAAGAATGTAAAATAATTTCATCATTTTTTTCGGTTTATTGTATATTCAATGAGTCCAATTAATGCCTTTTTTGATGAGGATTCTGGAATTCTACTAATTAATTCAAGTGATTTTTGTTTGTACTCCTCCATTTTACGATGAGTGTACTCTATTCCTCCATTTTCGATTACAAGCTCAATAGCGCGCTTCACTTTCTTTGGATCTTCATTGTGGTTCTTCACAATATTAATCAATTCTTTTTTGATTTCTAAAGGAGAATTATTCAGCACGTGTATTAAAGGCAAAGTCATTTTTCGTTCACGAATATCTAATCCTGTCGGTTTACCAATATTACCGGGTTCTCCATAATCAAAGATATCATCCTTCAATTGAAATGCAATACCGATTGTCTCCCCAAATTCTCGCATTGTCTCAGACACATCGAATCGCTCCACACTTATAGCGCCTAATTCGCAGCATGTCGCAATTAATGACGCAGTTTTCTTTCGGATAACCTCAAAATAAATTTCTTCTGTAATGTCTAACTTTCTCGCTTTCTCAATTTGTAAAAGTTCCCCTTCTGACATCTCACGAACTGCTCTTGCAACCACTGCAAGCATCTTCAAGTTTTCATTCTCAATAGAGAGAAGTAGCACTTTTGAAAGCATAAAATCTCCAACTAATACTGCTATTTTATTCTTCCAAAGCGCATTGACAGAGAAGAAGCCTCGCCTTTCATTCGCATCATCAACGACATCATCGTGAACTAAAGTTGCTGTGTGTAATAATTCAACTAGCGTTGCTGCATCATATGACTTTTCATCTACATCCCCTAACATTTTAGCTGTTAGAAATATAAACATCGGACGCATTTGCTTGCCTTTTCTACGAATAATGTAATGCGTTATTTTGTTAAGCATTGGCACTTTCGATTTCATACTTTCTGTGAAACGCCCTTCAAATTCGGACATTTCTTCACCAATCGGCTCCAATATTTGCTTTACAGTCATCACAAGAACAAATATACGAGTTACATTAGCTTACTGCACTTTTGCAGTATAAAAAAGTATAAATTTTTGTGAAAAGTAGCTTATTTCATTTTAAACAAAAAGCCCCTCCGATATGATAGGGCGCTTTGAGTAAATGAAAATTGAGATTTGATGAATTTACTCATAGTATTCTTACTAAAGTTCATAATTAGAAAGCAAAGAATACTTGGTCATGCAACAGATCCCCAACAAATAAAGGCACTAATTTCCATGAGTAATTTGGTAGCCTGATTTTTTATTTCTACTTCAATTGCTCCAGTGCATTTTCCACTTCAGTAACTGGTGATTGACACGCTTTGTTCTGGCACACATAAATTGTTGTCCTACCTTTTACCATTTTAGATTCAAGTAATTCAAGATCGCCTCCAGATTCGCCTCCCAATAAGAAAATATTAGGTAAATAATTTTGATCAAACTCCTTTCGAATTGTTTGACAGTCCTTCCCAACAATAGCAACTTCGAATGATGCATCAACAAACAATGCCTCCAATATTGCCCAATTTGAATAATACCGAATGTTGCCGTGAACGTTATCTGTTACATTCGCTAACATCTGTCTAGCTTTATCGATGTAAACATCATTACTGAAATAATGCCCTAGAGTAAATAAGTTCTTCGCCATTTCAGAGTTTGATGCGGGCATAACGTTATCCGAAACTTCCATCTTGCGTGCAATTAAATCCGAATGCTCATCATGTGAATAAAAGAACATACCAGATGATGGGTCAGAAAAGTGATCGATTACATAAGCCATGATTTCATTTGCCTTATTTAACCATTTCTCATCAAAAGTAGCTTGATATAGGTCAGTAAATGCTGAAATCACAAATGCGTAATCATCTAAAAACCCATTTATGGAAGACTTACCATCTTTGTAGTTCCTATTAATGCTTCCATCTTTTTGGATTGCGGTTTTTATTAATAAGTTAGCGTTCTTCTCCGCTATTACTATGTATTTCTCATCCCCAAAAACTCGATAAGCATCCGAATAAGCAGTAATCATTAACGCATTCCAAGAAGTCAAAATCTTATCATCTAATCCTGGCCGAACGCGAATACTCCGGTTTTTAAGAAGTAGCTTTTTCGATTTACTTATTGAAGCCTCCAATTCGATAACAGTCATATCGAATTTTCTAGCAATCTTATCTTCACTGGAACTGCGTTTCAAAACATTTTTACCATGCTCCCAATTCCCGATAGAACTGACATCATAATAAGCATTAAAGACGACAGCATCGGTTCCTAGCACTTGATCAATTTCCTTCTTTGTCCAAACGTAAAACTTACCCTCAACCCCATCACTATCAGCATCCAAGGAAGAATAGAATCCTCCCTCTGATGAAGTCATTTCGCGTTCAATATACTCCAAGGTTTCAACCACAACTTTTTTATACAGTGGATCTTTCGTTTTTTGCCAAGCATGCACATACAGGCTGACCAATTGTGAATTATCGTAGAGCATTTTTTCAAAATGAGGAATATGCCAGTTTACATCTGTAGAGTAACGTGCAAATCCACCACCGACATGGTCATAAATCCCTCCATATGCCATGTTATTCAGTGTAGCATCTACTGCTCTCTGAGCGCTTCTATTGTTACTGATATAACTATAATGCATCATGTATTCCCATGCAGATGGCATTGGAAACTTAGGAGCTTTTAATCCTCCACCTTTTACGTAATCTAAATTTATGCTTGAAAGGTTAAAACTGTCATCTAAGTTTTTCAACGAAAAGGAAACTTCGTCCTTATTAAGCATAACATTTTCAACCGAAGATATTCCTTGAGTGATTTTCTCTGCTTCACTTTTTAATTTGGCTGGATCATTTTTCCTAAGGTTGATGAAATATTCGAGAACTTGAGTCCATTGATTCTTTTCAAAATAAGTACCAGCATAGAATGGTCTTCCATCGGGCAAAGCAAGAACATTTAAGGGCCAACCACCTCTACCAGTAATTAACTGTGCGGCAGTCATATATATTTGATCCACATCTGGCCGCTCTTCTCGATCTACCTTAATGCAAACAAAATTATCGTTCATGATTTTCGCAACCGCAGTATCTTCAAAGCTTTCGTGTTCCATTACATGGCACCAATGGCAAGCAGAATAACCCACACTAATGATTAATATCTTATTTTCGTCCTTAGCTTTTTGTAGAGCTTTGTCTCCCCATGGATACCAATTAACTGGATTATGAGCGTGTTGTAACAAATAAGGGCTACTCTCATGGATTAGCTCGTTTGTATACTTGTGATCTGAATTCTCCTTATTAGTTGCTTTTGCCGTTTGACCGCACGAGGTATTCAAAACAAATAAAAAACCAAATGCGATGTAAAACGTAATTCTCATATTTCCGTGCTGATTACATATTATTTCCTGTTGCTTCACTTTTCAAACTATCGATAGTGTTATTAAGCCATTCGATTTATTCTTTCTTTTTTTTGTCCAAAGCATTCGATTGAGATTAGTAGTTTAATATAAATGTGCTTAAAGGTAACTATTTACGAAATATAAGGATGCCTTAGGTCTTTCCTAAAATAGAATCGGCATATTAAATGAATCCAACCTTAGAGCAAAATAAAGAAATGTTGAGTAAGCGCAACTGCTTAAAACATAAAATCTTTATGATCAAATGACTTCAAGGCTTGTTAGTACTTGAGGAGGAAGCCCCCATAATTAATGTAACTATCTCTTTAACCACGGTTTGAGGAAAAATCCCTTTTAAGTTGTTGCCTTTTTCGTTACCTCTTTGGTATCTTTACGGGAAATAATCAGTGCAGCATTCGCATTAGGTTAAAAGAACCTTAATAGTTATTTTTGCTTTGATGTATAAACTACTTATCATTTTTATTGTTTTAAATTTCAATGCCACCTCACAGATAAATGAGGGTTATTTGAAATATGCCATCCAACTTTTGCCAATTGACACAACTCAGGCCAATCTTAATGCTGCCAGGATGTTATGGAAAAGCAGAATGGAGATTTCATTTGCTGGAGACATGTATAGAATAGATTCTCATATAGGTGACATCACAGATAATACTTATATCTATAATTATTCCGAAGGTGAAATTCTGACTCTTACTTCTAATAAATCCACGAAATTTGCTCATAAGAAACAAATAAATACAGAAGGAACAATTACTCGAAACGATGAACATGGTGAAGTTGTTGTATACCGTGACTCAACAAAACAAATTCTAGGATTTAAATGTTATTATGTAGAGCTACTAACTAATGGCAATAGTATACCATATTGGTGTACAGATGAAATTGACATTAATTTTCGCGGTCAGTCCTTAATGAATCCTTCTATTCCAGGTTTTCCTTTATGGTTTCAGTTAGAGGTCAAAGGGTTTCAAATGACTTATACTGCAGTGAATTTTATAGAAGAAATTGACCAAAATGTTTTTTCGACAGAAATCCCTGAGGGCTATTCAGAATCACCTTAAATTTTTGGTGCATATCTTAAACTTCTCTTGAACCAATTTTTACGGCCTTTACCTGGCATATTATACATTTGTAATTCAAGAAAGACTTCATGCGATCCACTTGAATAACGACCAATATCCGAAAGGGTATAATCATACGAGTAGCCCAATTTAAACTGGCCAAGTTGTACACCTACAAGTGCAGATATTGCGTCTAGATTTCTGTACGAAAAACCTAGCCATGCTGTATTATTCCATACGCCAATTGCGGTTACATCAAATTGCACAGTACCTGTCTCAATCGCCCGAACTAAAGTTGATGTTTTATACACCATTTTGCCTTCGGTAAGAATGTCATAACCAGCTAACAAGTAGTATGTCCGTGCCAAGGGATTATACAATGGATTTTCGAAATCATACAAGTCTCTGTCTGACTCTACTAAATTATATCCAGAGAGGCCAACATAAGCATTTTTTTTCCATTTAAAATACACTCCTACATTTGCATCAGGAACAACAACGTTGTTATACCCTCTGATTACTGCTGGGTCATCTGGTAAATACGTATTCAATTTGTTTATATCGATAGAGTGTTGTGCTAAAGTCACTCCTAGGCCAAACCCAATAAACTTCTCTTTATTATTACCGTCCAATTTCATGATGTAGGCGCCATTAGCGTTAATACCTGTTCTGCGGCTAGGGCCAGAAAAGTCATTAAATATAGTTCCTCCAAATCCAAAGTTGCGATCTACTTCTGAGTGACATGATAATGATTGCGTAGTAGGTGAGCCAGGAAAATTAGTCCATTGTTTGCGGAAATTGAGATGTAAAGGAATGTAGTCCTTTTTTGACCCTGTGGCACCAGGATTCACCAACATTTCATTAAAAATATAGTTGGTATTCATATGCAACTGCTGACTAAATGATGCAGACGAAACACTGACGAAAACGATAATTAATAAACTCTTCATTGCTATCTTATAATAGTTAAATTTCCTGTGAAAGATTCACGACTCTTATAGTTCGGATTAATTATCCAATAATATGTTGCAGAAGGAGCAGGGACTCCATTAATAGTCCCATCCCATGGATCGTAAGTTCCTGTTTGTCTATGGATTTTATTTCCCCATTTATTAAAAATAATAACCTCAGCGTCCTTATAAAAATTTATGTTGTCTACTTGCCAACTATCATTGTAAGCATCTCCATTTGGTGTAAAGGCATTCGGCGGATCAATACATGGTAGTTCCAAATAAGGTATAAATACTTCTCCATCAGCTGTGCATTCTAGAATATCAGTCACTATAAGATTGTAAGTTCCTGTCTCACCAACAAGGGCTTCATCCGTTGCTCCAGTTGACCAATCATATAAATAACCTCCATTACCTCCCGTAACTAATGCCAAAGCTATTCCGTCTAATGCATCAATACATGAAGCTGGAGTTATTTGAAAATCGATGATTAATGAATCAGGTTGCGGAACAAATTCGACTAAAGTATCTGTACAACCTTTCATGTCAACTATTACCAATTCAAACGTATCAGAGATAACATCGATGAGGTCTTCATTTAAATTGCCATTCGACCAAGTAGTCGTATAGTCAGGATTTCCGCCAGAAATATCGACGAAAATTGCCCCATCACTCCAACCATAACAAGTTACTTGTTTAATCGTGTAATCTATTTTGATACTATCTGGTTCTGGAAGATCAATGAATGCTTCGTAAAAACATCCATTCGAATCAATCATTTCAATTTGATAAATATCCGCACTACCAGTCAAATCTTCTGTCTGCACTGCCAAGGCAAATACAGAATTGTACCATGAGTATGTAAATGGAGCTGTTCCTCCTGTTGGAGAAATATCAATTAAACCATCTTCCCCCCCATTACATGATACGGGCGTTACGACCTCATTCAATAACATAGGATCAGGCTGGTCAACATAAATTGAATCACTAAAGTAACAAGCATTCGCATCCAGTAGCTCAAAAATATGGAAGCCGGCTGTAAGATCCTCGATGTTACTTATTGTTTCTCCAGTTGACCATAAATAGTCATAACTAGGTGTTCCACCAGAGACAAATAAATCAATTGCTCCATTTGCCCCAGCATTACATGAAACATCAAAAACGTCAAAGCTATAGCTAATAGTATCTGAAGGTTGAGTTAATGCATCACTAATGGTTGACTGACAATTATGGTCATCCGTTACAGTAACTCCATAAGATCCAGCAATTAAGCCAACCAAATCCTCGATCACTGGTCCATTTGACCAAACATATCCATATGGTAAACTACCTCCTACTACGGTTAAATCAAGCTCACCGGTCGATTCCCCATAACAGAGAATGTGAGTTGGTGTTAGTGAAGTAATTAGTTCATCCGGTTCGTTAATATCAATACTACCCCCTAAAATACAGGCGTTATCATCAATAACCTCATAAGTATATGTATCAGCAACAAAACCATTCAAATCTTCCGTTGCTATACTTAAACTAAAAGTACTGTTAATCCAAGAGAATGTGTATTCCGGTGTTCCACCAGTTACAGTCATATCCAAAATACCATTGTTTTCTCCGAAGCAGTTTGCATCTGTTACAACAAAAGTGGCTTCCAAAGGTGCGTTTGGCTGGTCTATAAAAACAGATCCATTTTCAACACAAAGATTAGCATCAATTACCGAGTAGCCATATGTACCAGTCAACAAGTTTTCTATATCTTCTGTATCTTGACCTGAAGTCCAAGTGTAACTATAAGGTGGTGTCCCTCCTATTGCTGTTAAATCTATACTTCCTGTGTTGTTTCCAAAACATAAAACGTCAACTTGCTCAAATGACGTAGAAATTGGCAGAGGTGGTTGTGTTATTTCTTGACTTAAATACGCCGTACAAAGACTATCGTCTTTCACTTCTACTGTATATGTTTCTGCTAATAATGTTCCGATATTTAGTGTTGAACCAACAATTGTTCCTACTGAATTCGTCCAGGTATATGTATAAGGTGGTCTTCCCCCACTTACTGTTAAATTAATTGATCCATTGTCACCACCGTAACACGAAACATTGATAAATGTATTAGACAATAATAATGGAGCGGGTTGAGTAACATTAATATTTTCAACAAATACACACCCTCTGTCATCCGTTAATGTTACTTGATAATTGTCAGCAGGTATATCCGTTAAAGTAGTATTATTCTCTGAAAATAAATTAACTGAATTTTGCCAAGAATAATTATAGGGTGTTGTTCCACCGCTAGCATTAATTGTTGCCGTTCCAGTTGATTCACCATAACATACAACTTCTGTAAAATCTGTCGTTGCCGTAATTGCTGCTGGCTGATCAACAAAATAATCTAATGTTAATTGGCAATTATTGAAATCAGTAATTGTGACTGAATAATTCCCTGTAGTCAATCCAATTACATCTTGCGTTAAATCTGTATTAGTCCAAGCATAAGCATACGAAGCTGTTCCACCCCATACATCTATGTCAATTTCACCAGTACCTGTTGCAAAACAAAGCGCATCTGATACTACTCCTGAACCAGCTAAAGCTTCAACTGGTTGTTCAATTGTATAGGTTTCACTGTAAGAACAACTATTTCCATCAGTAATATTTAAGACGTAAGTACCTGCAGTAGCATTAACTAAATCCTCATCCGTTGTACCTCCTGTCCAATTGAAGTTATATACACCTATTCCTCCAATTGTTGTTACGTCCACAACTCCTGTTGCACCGCCATAACAAAGAACATCCGATACTATTTCCCCTGTTGAAATTGGGTCAGGAGAACCAACAACAAATGCACCAGTAACTGTACAACCAGAGCCATTATCTAAAACATTTACAGTATAAGTACCCACTCCTAGTCCAAAGGATGTAGAAGTCCAATTATTTACTGGTATAGCTGAATTTGACCAAGTAATCGTATAGTTTCCAGAGCCATTTGAAACTTCAACCGTAGCGGTTCCATTTGTTTCTCCATAACACTCTACATCTGTTCCATACATTAATAATGTAGGGCAAATAGCTGCACCTTCATCACTTTTTGCAAAAGAAGAATTAAGTGCGAAAAGAGAAAAGAGAAAAAATACTGTTCGCATCATATTATCGAATAATTGTTATAGTACCTGTGAATTTATCACCGGCCTCGTTGTTCAATAGAATTATATAGTAATATACTTCAGAAGGCAACGGTCTGCCATTTACCGTTCCATTCCATGCCACATATTCACCATTAACTTTAAATAATTCATTTCCCCATTTATTGAATATTGCTACCTCAGCATTTGGGTATAAATGCATATTCTCGATAAACCATGTATCATTATAGTCATCACCGTTAGGTGTGATAGTATTTGGTACATCAATACATGAACTACTACTTGACTCTACGAAGTAATAAACAGTATCACTACATGCATTTGCATCCGTATAAATAACTTCATACCAGCCTGATTCAAGATTTTCAACATAATCATTTGTAGAACCAGTATTCCATAAATAAGTATATGGTGAAACTCCACCTTCAACTATAATTTCAAGGAATCCGTCAGTTTGATCAACACAAGTAACATGAGCTACAGAATGACTTGAGACATATATAAAGCTAGGTTGCGTCACTTCGGCTGAATCACTCACTGTACATCCATGTGAATCCGTAACCTCGTAATAATACCAACCGGCTCCTAGGTCTGAAACATCTTCGGTTACTTCATTATTACTCCAAACACTTGAGTATGGAGCTGTTCCTCCCCAAATTGTTGCGTCAACAATTCCTAATTCATCATCATAACAAGGAACATCAACCGAAACATTTGATGTTTCTAGCAATGTAGGCTCATTAACAGTTATTAATTCTTCATGATAACAGCCTTTTCCATCTGTTACACGAATTAAATATTCTCCATTAGTTAATCCTGTAAGTACTTGACCCTCCTCTGATAATAGTATATTATTTTGGTCTCCCCAATTAAAATAATAGGGAGCAGTTCCATTAATTGGAGTTATCGAAATCTCTCCATCTGATCCTTCGAAACAAAGTACATCAAGAACAACAAAATCAACATCCACAAATGTCGCAGGTTGAAAAACATCTCCACCTGTAAAAACAGTACATCCATTATCATCAGTAACAGTCAAAGTGTATGTTCCAGCAGCGAGGTTGTAGGCATTCTCCATACTTGTCCCATCTGACCAATCATATGTATATGCACCTGTTCCTCCACTAACTTCAGAAATTGCATATCCATCAGTTCCTCCGAAACAAGTCACATCAGTAAACTCAATTGTTGCAACTAAAGCTTCTGCAGGTTCCTCAATTGTATAACTATCAGAAATTTGACAACCATTTCCATCTGTCACGACAACATTATATGTACCTGCTAGTAGAGCAGTAAGGTCTTCTGTTGTCTCTCCATTATCCCATGCATAGGTATAATCCAATGTACCACCTGCAACTGAAATATCAATTGAACCATTGTTACCTCCAACACAAATTACGTCTAAAGTTTCACCACTAATACTTAATGGTGCTATAGGCTGATCTACAAGTATAGAACTATTTAATATACATCCATTATCATCAGTCAATGTTAATAGATAAGTATCTGAAGGAAGGTCTATTATATCTTCAGTTGTTTGAGCTAAAATAACACTTCCGCTAGTTGCCCAAGTATATGTATAAGGTAATGTTCCGCCTGATGGTGTCATATCCACTGCCCCATTTTCATTAGCGTAACAATCGATTGAAGTAACCACATATGATACAGAAAGTGGAGCCACCGGTTGATCAATAATAACTGGTATCGATTCTATACAACCTAGATCATCAGTAACATCAACGCTATAGTTCCCTGCAGGTATATTCGATATTGCACTATTTACACCACCGTTGTTCCATGAATACGTATAGTTAGGTGTCGCACCAGAAGCCATTACTTCAGCAGACCCTGTCGATTCTCCGAAACAAAGAACATTCGTAAATGTTGTCGCTAAGACAAGTTCCGTTGGTTCCTCAATAATGTATTCTTCGCTGAAAGTACAGCTGTTAGCATCTGTTACTAAAAGATTATAAGTTCCAGCTAATAAATTACTATTCGTTGAGTTTGAAGACCCGTCACTCCAGGCGAATGTATAACCAGCTGTTCCTCCGTAAACATCAGGATCAATAACACCTGTTGCATCTCCATTACAATTTATCTGAGTTAATACAGGCATTGTTAAAAGTTCAACTGCTGGTTCGAATATTTCAAAATTGATTCTTTCTTCACATCCGTTTAAATCGGTAACGAGAACTGAATATTCATCCGCAGGAATATCTATAATATCTTCAGATTGAAAAGGAAGAACAAGACCTTGAGAATTCGACCATTCAAAAGTATAACCAGGCGTTCCACCAGTTGATAGAAGATCTAAACTACCCGTTGAATCATTTTTACACAGTATATCTACTCCCGATATACTCAGCTGAACATTCGTTGCGGGCTCATTCACTGTATGTGTAACAGCATTAGTACATCCGTTGATATCAGAAAGCGTGAGTGTGTAATCTCCAGCTAATAAATTATTAACATCTTGTATTGTTTGTCCTGAATTCCAAGCATATGTGTATGGTGCCGTTCCTCCAAATACATTAATTTCAATTTCACCTTCAGCGATATCTTTACATAAAACATGTGTAATAGCTGCAACTTGACCCAATACACTTGGTTGACTTATGTCAACATTTATTGTATCAACACATCCTTTATCATCCGTAACTGTAGCCAAATAACTCCCTACGCCTAATCCATTAATATTGACTCCAACATCTCCATTATTCCATGAAACAACGTATGGTGCTGTTCCACCTTGTATTAATAAATCAATTGTTCCATCTGATACTCCACTATTACAAGAGATATCTTTAGAAGATGCGCTAATTGTAATTGGTTGATTTGGATGCTGGATTGTTGCTCCTGTAAATAACTGACATCCATTGTTATCATATGCGCTTAATTCGTATGGTCCTGCAGGTAAGTTAGAAATATCTTCAGTTGTAAACATTCCATTATTCCACTCATATATATATGGTAATGCAGGTGTTATAGCTGTAAAAGAAACATCTATTGACCCAGTTGCATCTCCATGACAATCTATATCTGCGAAAGTATTTGACACTCCCAAAGGACTGGCCTGTAAATTCATCACTGGATAATTATCATATTCCTCAAATCCGCCTAAAGGCCATGTTTCATTGAACCAATCATAAGATGCCGTAGCAATATTTAAAGTGTCAGGACCAAGTAAAGGTCCAAAGCCATACGAAAGAGGAAACGGGAAAATATCACTAATTGACACTGACGGAGTACTTGTCCAACATATATCAGCACAACACAAACAATCACAAAATGTACAGTCCCAACCATCGCAACATGGGTAAGGAATATCAAGAGCTGGAATGATTTCAAAATCATCCATTTCAATTCCAAATTCAATAGCCGCATACCAGAAATCAACAGGTATTTCATCCCAAGTATGGTTACGAAATGTCCCTATAATTTTGTACAAAGGTTCAACATCCATATCAACGAAATAACATGGGTATTTCATTCGAATCGTATTACCTAATTCAAACTCTATTAAACTTTCAACTTGCGGTGCTCCAATTGCAATTCCTGTTACTCCATCGATAATTTCATACTCAATTGGTACCGGAAACTGATATTCACCGAGTACAGTAGGTGTAAAATCAAAACATTGATTATTGTAAATCCCTGTCGATAAATTTGCTGTAACTAAGGTCCAATTAACTGAAATGGGGCCGAAGTTTTCATTCCCCGATAGAAATTGTAAAAATGAAAAGTAGCCACCAAGATTGGATAAAAGTTGAAAAATTTCCAGATTAAGATTTAAGTATTGGCTAACTCCACATGCCTGCAAGTCAACCACATTAATCAAATCATCATTAGTTACTACATTTGGAGCAGTTATCCACCCAGTAAGACCATAATCTTCAAGATCTGCTACATCGGATAAATTCAATTCGGCTGGAACTGATTCAGTAAATAAAGGGCCTATTGTTTGTCCTAAAACCGGCCCAACAGTTAAGAAATTGGCTTCAATTCCATTGGTAAAATCTAACCCAACAATTTCAATTGGTAATGTAGCTACTGTGTTCGGGATAATGCTCACCGGTCCTCCAAATAGCACATCAATAAAACAAATTTCCAATGCTAGGCCAACCTCTACTGTGACGTCAAAATTTAAAGCAACCGTTCCTGCTTGAGGATAGGTTGTTTCTAAATACCATCCTGGCTCCACATCATAAGAAGTAGAAATATCGATAATATCACCTTGATCATAAGAATTATTCGTGGGTGCTGTTGCTGTCACTTCTATTGGATAATTAACATCAACTTCTCCAGTGTTCCAACCGTCCATTTCTATGTAGCAATGAAACCCCATTTTCATTACCCCCGAAATACCAACACCGAAAGAAGTCCCTAAAGGACCTGAAACGCATCCTCCAAAACCAAAATTATCTCCAATTGTTTCATTAAAGAGGTCCATGTTTTGATTTAAATTTGGAGCAGACCCTTGCCCCCACATTGACTGTGGCGTTAATGTATTAAAAGGAACATCATGAATAAATACTTCTTGAGCAACGACAGTTGTCGACAAAGTCGCGATGAATAGTGTCAATATGTAAATTAAAGATCTCAATTTAATTATCTAGTATATTTAATTGATTGGATACATTTCATCATAGCCTCCTCAAAATTAACTTCAATCGGATAAACAATGTCGATTACCAACGTATTATTATTGTTACCAGAATACACCATGAATCTCGTGAACTCAACCCCCCGCTTATCCAAAAAGCTCAGTTTTAAATACACGCCTTCTATTCCATGATCTGAAACAAATTCAGTTTTATTTATAAAAGTCAAATTATTTTTCTCATAGAAACTCTTATTGTCTGCAGTATACATAACTTCATATCTTCCAAAGTCCATAACTTCCCGTAAAACTATAGCGGACCTCTTGTCAAGGTTTACATATCCATGAAAATAAATTGACGAATCAAATCCTACAGGTGGAATTATCAAATTTAATTCTGGATTCAACACTCTAGTCTTATTCTCTTCAGTAAAATTTGTAGAGTCTTGCTTGTTAGCTAATAATTTGTCAGACTCTTGAGCCACAACAATATTAGCTATGGATAATAAGCAAATAAGAAATATCCGATTCATTAATTTTCGATTTTAACAAATGTATCAAAATTCGTTCTAATAATATATCTTTACACCATGTTTCATTTTAAATTTACTCAATGACTTTCTTCAAACGATTTACCTTAATAATCGGAATGTCTCTTTTTATATTCTCTTCCAGCGCAGCAGACTTCTTTTGGGTAGGGGGAACTGGGAATTGGTCAGACTTAAACAGTTGGTCTGCGACTTCTGGTGGGGTCCTTCCTACAGGTACATTGCCAACAGCAACGGATAATGTAATTTTTGATGTGGCTTCGGGACTAACTGGCATTGGAGATGCCGTTACTATGGATATAGCTGTAGTGGTCAATGATTTTGACTTCTCATCGGTTGGTAATAGTTTTACATTGGCTTCAGTTCTTGCATCGATTGAAATTCAAGGAAGTTTGTCATCTAATGGATTGGCAAATATTACATGGACTGGAGACATCAATATGAATTCAGTAATTATCGGAAATTTTATATTATCGAATGGAACGAATTGGAATAACGATTTCCACATCATTGGTACTGAACAAATCACCATTTCTGATCTGTTTTCTAACGTTGCAGATTTTTATGTTGACAATGGTGGTTTACTGGCTGTTGCCACATCATTAACCTGCGCTAATTTTTATTCAAATACTACAAACATTAGATCAATTGATTTTTCATCGAGTTCACTTTTTATTAATGGTACAAACTGGATCATTGACCCTACATCTTTAACCATGGACATGATAGTCTCGGATTTAAATTTAACGAACGTAGGTTTTTTTAACTTTGACGGAGGATCCCAGACATATAGCAATGTTTTATCTTCATCATCAGCTTTACTAATTACTGGAGATAATTCATTTGAACTTGCATCTTTAGCTGCTTCTTCTCAACTCACTTTAGAAAACGGATCTCAACAACAAATGGATTCTTTAGTTACTATTGGAACATGTGGAGCCTCGACTAATATTAATTCAGTTAACCCTAATCTCGCTGTTGCCTCTATCGAGAAGACTGGATATAATGTGTTTAATTCAAGTAATCTTAGCATTAATAATGTTGACGCCATTATCAGTGGAGGACAGTCCTATTATATAGCCTTATCTGACACAACGAATAGTATTAATTGGACTTTTAATGGAACATCTTATTATTGGATTAGTGATGGTGGAGATTGGAACGACATCAATCATTGGTCTTTCAATTCAGGTGGTCCTGCTATTGCTGGCTGTATACCAGGAAGACAAGACTTAGTGTTTTTTGATGATTCATCCTTTGTAACAGTTAATGATACTGTTTTTGTTAATGTTCCATCATATTTTGGTTATATGGATTGGTCTATCGTTACGAATAACCCGACCTTAAAAACGGACAGTACTTTACATGCATATGGTGATGTTGTTTTAAATCCAGTAATGACAATAACAGGATCTGAATTTGGTTTAAACTTTAATGATGCTTCGGAATTAACTTCAGCAAATGCAACTGTTGATTGTTTTATGCTGGTTAATATGTCTGATGATTTGGACTCACTAACCTTAATGGATAATTTAACCATTAATGGTGATAAGGGTATTGTCATGCAACGTGGAGAATTTCATACTAGTTCGTTTGAATTAACATTGGGGGCAATCATCGCATTTGATTTAGGGTCGACTGACAATAAAAAAATTCAACTTTATAACTCTTTAGTAGAAATTAGAGCTCGGTTTAGCGTCGACAGTGGTGTAAATGAATTCATTTTTGATGCTGGAAACTCTCATGTAATTGTGGGTGATACATCCTATGATAACGCTATAATCTCAGACATGCCATTGACTTTTTGGGATCTTACTCTAGATTATTCATCTTCGAACCAGTTTGATCAAGTTGTTTCGGGAAACTCCTTTCTATACAATAAGCTCGAAATTTTAAAAGGAAGTCATATCTTCTTCGATTCCTTATCTAACCATACTATTAATGATAGTCTATTAATAATAGGTAATTGTGCAGATTCAATATACCTCTCTTCTTCCAATGTAGGTTTACCATGTGTATTTAACAAATCCACCGCTGACGATGTAGTTGCGGAATGTATTGCTTTTGATGGTATTGAGGCTGGAAATGTTGGTCTTACCGCAAGTTACTCTCAAGATGTTGGTAACAATAATACGGGCTGGACAATAGACGACAATCCTCCTGTTACCTCTTTATTTACTGCTGATGGACCATATTGTTTCGGTGATACAACTTTGTTCACGAACCAGAGTTCGGTCATGGTAGGTTTAATCAATGATTACAACATGTATTGGACTTTTGATGACGGAAGTCCAACATATAATGATTTGACTCTTGATAGCACTTCTCATGTTTTCAATGGCGGTGGAGATTATGATGTTGAGCTTGTCGTTGAATACGCTAATTTTTGTATGGATACTTCTATTATCAATGTGCACATCAATGAACCTACTGTCTGGATTTATTCAGCTGAAACTGATCAGGAAATTTGTGAAGGAACACTTGTAACATTTGAAGCGGGAAGTAATGCAGTAGATGCGATTTTTGAATATTTTATTAACGGTGTTAGCCAAAACATCCCTACTGTAAATGATACTCTTTTAATCACGAACAGCTTAAATCACGGTGATAGCATTTCCGTTACTTCCTATGAAAATGGCTGTATTACTGAAGATACGGTATATATGATTTTTACAGTTAACGATGCTCCCGTATTCGATTGGATTTCAAGTGACATTGATACAACTATTTGTAGTACTGATAGTGTTTCATTTACTGCAACTTCTTTAGACCCGAATTTAGATTATGAATTTTCATTGAATAATACGATCGTATCAAATTACAATGCGTCAGGATTCTACTCAACTTTTGACATAATAAATGACCTTGACTTGATAAGCATAGTTGCTCAAGATGCAATTGGCTGTACTGACACTTTGGAAATGGAATTTACAGTTCACCCTTTACCGTTAACTACACTTGATGATGGTGGTGTTGGTTTATTTATTTGTGGTAACGAACTGGTTACATTTACTGCTGCGGGAGCCGATACATATGAGTATTTTGTTGACGGCCTGTCTGTTTCTGGCCCTTCAGTTCTTGACACGTGGTCAACGACATCTTTGGCTACAGGTGAAGTTGTTTCGGTAATCGGATACTCAATTGAAAACTGTGAAGCAGCTGCCTTAGAAACATTTTCTTACACCGTAAGTGCCCTTCCTACAATTAGCTTGATTACTGATGACGCAGACACTACAATTTGTTCAGGTACTGATGTAGAATTTACACTTTCTGGAGCAGCTGAATACCAGCTATATGTTAATTATTTACCTCAGGGGCCAAGTCAATTTAACAACACATTCAACCTAACAACTATTAACGATAATGATGTTATATATTTTGAAGGATTAGGAGCTTGTTCAGGCTATAGTGATACTACTACATGGGAAGTATTCATTTCGCCTACAACTACTTTAACCTCTGATGATCCAGATGGTATTATTTGTGATGGAACTGAAGTTATTTTTACAGCAAACGGTGCAAATAATTATGAGTTTTTAGTGGATGGTGTTTCTCAAGGCGCACCTTCTGCCACTAATATTTTCACTACCTCTAATCTAAATAATGGTGAAACTATAACAGTTGAAGGCGAATCAAATACTTGTTTTATCAATCAAAATATGATGTTCACGGTACTTCCATTACCTTCGGTGAATGTGTTTTCCGATGATTCGGACAATACCATTTGTGAAGGCGAAATTGTAATTTTTACTGGAGCCAATGCTTCCCAATACGACCTTTACATCAATGACAATCAAGTAGGTACAACTCAAACATCTCCTATTTTCATTCCTACACTAACTACAGGATTAAACTCAATTTATCTTATAGGTACCGCTCCAAATGGATGTTCTGATACTAGTTCAACAACTATAGACTTAACAGTTAATCCAATTCCAAACATACTGTTAACAAGTTCTGAAATTGATAACACGATATGTAATGGAGAGTCAGTTACTTTTACTGGTACTGGAAGTGATATGTATCAGTTCTTTTTAGATGGAATACCTCAGGGTAGTATGTCTGCTACTAACACATACACTAACCCAAACCTCGTTGATGGTCAAACAGTCACAATAACTGGGTCAAGTTTGGGATGTCCAAGTTCATCAAATTCAATTACAACAACGGTCAACTCAATTCCTATTATTACTTTCACAAGTACGGATGTGGACAACGTATTTTGCATAGATAATAGTATTGACTTTAATGCTTCGGGTGCAACCAATTATGAGTTTATTATAGATGGTGTTTCTCAAGGTCCGGCTTCACTAATAAACACTATTAATTCAATTGGCTTCGCTGCGGGAACATATGATATTGAAGTTCTAGGCGAATCGAACAATTGCAACAGTAATTCAATCCTTACTATAACTGTGAATGATTCTCCCATTTCAGATTTAATTTCTTCTGATTTAGATAATACAATTTGTAGTGGAGAGGCTATAACCTTTACAGGTAATGGCGGGGCGCTTTATGAGTTTTTCATAAACGGAAATTCACAAGGTTCAATTTCCATTGTTGATAGTATTGTTTTATCTAACTTAGCTGGAGGAGATTTGGTTAGCGTAATTGTCCAAAATGCTAACGGATGCACAAGCGAATCAGCAATGGCACCAATTATTTTAAACCCTACTCCAAATGTTGTTTTGATTAGTTCGCAAATAGATCAGGCAATTTGTATTGGAGAAACTGTGACATTTTTAGGGAGTGGATCTGATGAATATGAGTTTTTTATAAATGGCCTTTCTCAAGGACCTTCCTCTGCAGTGAATTCATTTATTTCGACTTCTATTTTAGATGGTGATATTATTTCTCTGATTGGAAATTCAATGGGATGTCCTGCGTCAGGAGCTGATTTAGTGTTTTCAGTATATAATTACCCAACTGTTACATTAACGAATAATAGCGATTTGAGTTTATGTACTGGCGAAGTAACAGATTTGGTTGCAAGTGGAGGGACAACTTATCAGTTTTTGATTAATGGTGTCCCTGCAGGTCCATTTGGTTCTTCTGCAAATTTTAATGGTACACTAAATGACGGAGATATCGTGACGGTAATAGGTGATCTCAATGAATGTGAAACTACGGCAATTTCTTCATTCACATATGAAGTAAACACCTATCCAGTGGTCAATTCAAATGTTAATCCAGGCACAACAATTTGTCACGACGATCTTGTTACTATTACGGCCTTTGGTGCTGACGAATACTCCTTCGATCTGAATGGTGGAATTCTCCAGTATGGAATTACCACGACCTTTGATGTCACAGATCTTGAAAATGGAGATGTGATAAATGTAATCGGATATAATGGAGACTGTCCTTCAACGCCGAATAGTTATAGCTTCATTGTTGAGACTATGAATTTGAATCTAACCGCTTTACCTTCTAGTCTGATTTGCGCGGGTGAAAATGTAGTCTTTACTGCAACAGGGGGTGATCAATATGAATTCTTCGTTAATGGAATTTCTCAAGGAGGAATGACTGCTTTAAATACATTCAATACTTCAACTTTATTGGATACAGATGAGGTTACATTTAATGCATTTTCAAACGTTACGGGATGTACACAAGAATATGGTGATTACATAATTATGTTTGTAACACCAGAACCAATCATTGCGCCTCAATCAAGTCTTACGTTTTGCGAAGGGGATTCAGTGATTCTTTTGAGCAACTTTCCAGATAATAATCAATGGTACTTGGATGGTGTCGCAATCCCTGGTGCAACAAACACTTCTTATGCCGTAACAAGTTCAGGAACTTATTCGCTTGAATCAATTAGTGGAGGAAATGGTGAAGTTTGGTCGTTTGGTTATAACTCTTATGGAAATTTAGGTGATGGAACAAACGTTGACAACTCTGAACCATCTATGGCCAATTCACTCGAATTATTTGATGAATTGTCTTCTGGAGATTATTTTGTGCTTGGAGTAACCCAAACTGGAGATGTTTATTCTTGGGGGGATAATGAGTTTGGTCAGCTAGGAGACGGTACATATTCTGATGAGTCGAGTCCACAATTAATAACAAACTTATCAGACATAAAATCTGTAGCAACAACAGAAACAAGTAGTGCTGCAGTTGCCAATAATGGTGACCTTTATGTATGGGGTAACAATGATCAAGGTCAACTTGGTACGGGTAATACATCTGTAATAAACTTTCCATTTTTGAATACATTAATTAACACTGTTGATACGATTGCAGGTGGTCATGATCACTTTATTACTTTAAAAACTGACGGCACAGTTTGGGCAGTTGGTAATAATGATTATGGACAATTAGGACAAGGCGATTTACTTAGTTCAAGTACACCTCTTCAGGTTCTAGGATTGAATAATATAGTATCAATTGGTGTTGGCGCATATAGTAGTTTCGCTATCGACAATTTTGGAGATCTTTACGTATGGGGCAATAACACGAACGGGCAATTGGGATTAAATGACATCATTAATAGACTTGTGCCTGTAGCAAATGATCTCAAACGAGTGATAAATGCTGAAGGTGGAGCAACACATAGCTTGTTCCTTACTTCAGACAAAGAAGTATACGCTAGTGGGGATAACTCATACGGGCAACTTGGTGACGGAACAACTTCAAACTCAGTAATTCCTGTTCAAATGTTGGTAAATGGTGCTATTCAAACTTCGGCTGGTGAATATACTTCGTTAATCCGACGTAATGATAACACAGTTTATGCTTCAGGTAATAATGACTTAGACCAACTTTCCGCGACAGGAGCTTTTCTTACTACTCCTGAATTCATTCCGGATGTAGAAGGTGTGACTTTCGTTGAGGGAAGTAAATCCTCTTCTCACTTTATTTATGGAATTGGTAACACATGCACTTCAGCCGCAGTAGTTGCAACAGAAATTACAGCTCCAGCTGTTACAATAATGACAATTGGCGATTCTCTATGGGCATCCGAAATAGGAGTATCATACCAGTGGTATCTTAATGGAATATTAATACCTATTGCCACAAATCAATTTCACGTTGCAACTGGCAATGCGAATTACTATGTTGAAGTAACGTATGCGAATGGATGTAAAGTTACCTCTCCAGTTATATATCACGGGATGGTTGATCTTTTAGAAATAGAGAACCATATATTGACCTGTTATCCCAATCCTACAAGCAACAATGTTAATATTGTAATCACAAATTTATTAAATAAAAAAGTGGCTCTTACTCTTTTTGATCAAACGGGAAGAATTGTCAAAAGTGTTGTCAAAACAGTATCTAAAAACTTAACCTTTGACCTATCCAGTTTCGAGAATGGAATTTATTATTTAAAAGTCAACTTTGATCAGGAGCAGAAAATAATTCGTGTAGTCAAGAATTAATCGAACACTTGTTTTCTTATTTTTTCAATTAATAGTTGGGAAGGCTCCCTCCTAATCCATTGCTTTATATCGCGCTCGAATGGTCTATCATTCAAACCCATTCTTCGATATTAATTTTATCTTTGCTTCTATGCGTCATCTGTTATTTGTTTTTATTTTATTGAGGGGTTCTCTCTCTCTTTTCGCACAGGAATTGGAAACCAAGAACTCTGCACAATTGTTTGTTGAACAACCAGCAGTATCAACTAATATTAACTTTTCTAACACCCTTCAACTTGACCTAAAAAATCGTGTATCGGATTATGTGTACGCAGGAGGTGGAGTTGCAGTTGGAGATATCAATAACGATGGTCTGCAAGATGTATATTTTGTTGGAAATACGGTGAAAGACAAATTGTACCTCAATAAAGGCGATTTTATTTTTGAGGACATCTCTAATAAAGGCCTTTCGGAAGATGAAAAAGGCTGGCATACTGGAGTCAATATGGTTGATATCAATGCGGATGGCTACCTCGATATTTTTGTCTCAAGAATGAGCGTCGATTTCAAAGGGATGACTAACCTTTTGTATATCAACAATCACGACAACACTTTTAGCGAGCATAGCAAAGAATTTGGTTTTATGGACACATCCATGACTATTCAATCCTTATTTTTTGATGTTGATTTAGACGGTGATTTGGACTGCTACATACTGAATACATTAAGAAGAGATGTTTTTGATGGCCATATTGCACCAGGGAATTATACTGGGAATCAGTCAGACCTGTTTTATGAGAATGAAAATGGATTCTTTATCGAAAAGTCGGAAAAAAAGGGACTCCGGAATAATTCGTTCGGTTTAGGAATCGCAGCTTCTGATTTGAACAATGATGGATATCCTGATTGCTATATAAGCAATGATTTTAACGACGGTGACAATCTATTGATGAATTATGATGGAACGTTTACAGATCAAATTAAGGATCAAATCCGACATATTTCTTACTACTCTATGGGGGTAGATATCGCTGACATTAATAATGACGGGTATCAAGATGTCATGGTGCTTGATATGGGCTATGAAGAACACTTCAATGCAAAAGTAAATATGTCGACTATGTCGACGAAAAAGTTTTGGAAAAACGTAAATAATGGAAACCATTATCAATATATGCAAAACACATTGCAGCTAAATAATGGGAATGGGACGTTTTCCGAAATTGCTCAGCTTGCGGGAATTTCCAAAACTGATTGGAGTTGGAGTAATTTGTTTGCTGATTTTGACAATGATGGGTTCAGTGACTTACTTGTAACCAATGGCATAGATAAGGAGATAATGAATCAAGACATCGATTGGAAAGAAGCGCAGAACAGTCTCTTGAATGGCTCTCCCGCTTCGCTTGAAATCCTGAATGATCAATCCGATTCAAGGTCTATGAATAGACTTTATAGAAACAATGGGGATTTAACTTTTGAAAATGTTTCTTCGAAATGGGGGTTTAAGAAAAAAATCAACTCAAATGGGGCAGCTTATGCAGATTTAGATAACGACGGTGATCTTGATTTGTTGATTAATAACCTAGATACGATTTGTTCTGTGTATGAGAACCGGCAAAATCATCCTTACTCGTTTCTTTCATTAGAGTTAAAAGGAAAAGAGAAAAATTCATTTTCAATTGGTGCAAAAGTTAGCATCTACTCAAAATCAGGAATACAAGTGAAGGAATTATTTCCTGTTAGAGGCTTTCAGTCCTCTGTCGATTATCGACTCCATTTTGGTCTTGGGTTGGATGAAATTGTTGATTCAATTGTTGTCAATTGGCCTTTTTATAAAAAGACAATAAGAAGGAACGTTTCTGTTAATCAACATCTGTTAATTGAATACAATTCTAGTGCTGAACATTCGCTCGCGTCCCCACGAGCTGTATCTCCAATGTTTATCAACTCAAAAGTAGTACAGGAAGTTGGCTATTCGCATAATGAAAATCTATTCGATGACTTTGACAGAGAATTATTGCTTCCACACAAATACTCTAATCTCGGCCCTACGATTTCCGTCGGAGATATCAATGGTAATGATCTGGATGATTTTTTTATTGGAAGTCCAAAAAATCAAGTAAGTCAATTGTTTATTCAAAATGAAGATGGCTCTTTCCAGACTATAGCGGTTGAATGTGTTGCTGCAGATTCTCTATCTGAAGATGTGGGATCATTATTCTTCGATGCTGATGGTGATTCTGATTTAGATTTATTGGTTGCTAGTGGCGGAAATGACTTTGAATTGAATGATAGTCTTTTACAAGATCGATTGTACATCAACAACGGTAAGGGTAGCTTTGCAAAGTCAACGGGGTTGCCAATTATGCTCTCGAGCACAAAAATAATTAAGGCGTTCGATTTTGACAGTGATGGAGATGAAGACCTATTTATTGGAGGTCGAATAACTCCCGGGCGTTATCCAGAATCTCCAAGAAGTTATCTTCTTGAAAATAGAAATGGAGTTTTCATAGATGTAACACAAGAAATCTGTCCGGAATTGGAACATGTGGGTATGGTGACAGGAGTTGTTTATGACAATATAGACCGGAATAAACAAAAAGAATTAGTAATACTTGGAGAGTGGATGCCACTGATGATATTTTATTATCACAAGGGGAAATTTGTACCTAGAAAACCAGATGTTTCTACTGAAGGTATGTGGTTTTCATTAGAATCTGCAGATATAGACAATGACGGAGACATAGACTTAATTGCTGGAAACCTCGGTATCAACAACAAATTCAAAACTTCTGATAGTCACCCTTTACAAGTTTACGGGAATGACTTTGACAAAAGTGGTACCTTCGACATTGTTTTAAGTGCATTCCAAGATTCCGTCAACTTTCCAATAAGAGGGAAAGAATGCTCATCTCAGCAGATGCCATTTATAAATGAAAAGTACTCCTCTTACCATGACTTTGCTAGCGCAACTACTGAAGATATATTTGGAGAAGCATTGAGTAAAGGGGTGCGAAAAACAATAAGAACATTAGAATCTTCTGTTTTTTTAAATAACGGCAAAGGTGTTTTTTCAAGGATTGCTCTGCCTAATGAAGCACAATTTTCTCCAATACAAGGGATGGTAATTCAAGATATCAACGACGATGGCATTCAAGATGTTTTATGCGTTGGAAATCTATATGAGACCGAAGTTGAAACAGCTAGGTACGATGCTGGAAGAGGAGAATGTCTTCTTGGGACAGGAGATGGCCACTTTGTTACTATGAGTTTAAATGAATCTGGATTCTATTTTCAAGACAACGTAAAAAGTTTGAAAAGTATCAACATAATCGAGCTGGGCGCTACTTTTTTGATTGGAATAAACAACGGAGTATTGAAGGGCGTTACGATGAAATAGAATACAATGAAGAGGCTCATTAAAGAGTCGCTAATCTTATTGCTTAATAGTTATGGATAAATAGTTAAAAAGCCCTGACGGAACGAACGTAGTTGTTGCCACCCTTACTTACAATGTTATAACCAACTACTAACCATTTAAAAAATATTTAAATGGATAATATTAAAAATAGTTGCTTCATCTTTCTTTTATTGATAATTACTTAAAAGTGAGTTCATTTTTCTCCTACATCCTCGCAGTATCAAAAGAATTAGGGCATAAAAAAACCGGAAAGTTTCGTGTAAAAACGAAAAATTCCGGTTCAGTACTCGAGGCGGGACTTGAACCCGCACGCCCCGAAGAGCACAGGATTTTAAGTCCGGCGTGTCTACCAATTCCACCACTCGAGCATCTATTTATTCCGACTGAATAAATAAGGTAGTATGTTTTGCGATTCATTTCGCTGGAGCGGGAGACGGGGCTCAAACCCGCGACCTCCACCTTGGCAAGGTGGCGCTCTATCAGCTGAGCTACTCTCGCTTATATTTCAAATCAAGTTACATCGTTATGCAACGGGCGACAAATGTAGTAAGTATTTCTAAAAAACAAGAAAACTATTCAAAAAAATTAACCGCCAATCAACTTTTTTATTTCATTTAATTTCATTAATGCTTCAACCGGTGTTAATGTATTAATATCGATGCTCACCAATTGCTCTCTAATGTTCTCTAAAACAGGATCATTTAACTGAAAAAAGCTCAATTGCATATCTTGTAATTCTGCAGATTTAACTTTCATTCCTTTCGTTTTCTTTCCACTTTTAGCAGAAAGATCATGTGAAGATTCTAGTTGAGCCAACATTTCTTCTGCTCTTTTCAATACTTGTTGAGGCATCCCTGCTAATCTTGCAACATGAATCCCGAAAGAATGTTCACTTCCACCCTCTACTAATTTTCTCAGAAAAAGAATTTTCTTTCCTATTTCTTTTACCGAAACATTGAAATTCTTAATTCGATCAAATCGATTGGTCATTTCATTCAGCTCATGGTAGTGTGTCGCAAAAAGTGTTTTACCCTTTTTATTAGGATGTTCATGAATAAACTCAGCAATTGCCCAAGCAATAGAAATCCCATCATAAGTACTCGTTCCTCGTCCAATTTCATCTAACAAGATCAATGAGCGATTAGAAAGGTTGTTCAATATGCTCGATGTTTCATTCATCTCAACCATAAATGTAGACTCTCCGGAAGAAATATTATCAGATGCACCAACACGCGTAAACACCTTGTCAACTATCCCTATGTTTGCAGCTGCTGCTGGAACATAGCTCCCCATTTGCCCCATCAAACAAATCAATGCTGTTTGTCTTAGCAATGCACTTTTACCAGACATATTTGGTCCAGTAATCATCATTAGTTGTTGCTGCTCATTGTCCAAGTAAACATCATTCGCAACATATTCTTCACCTGTTTTTAACTGCTTTTCAATAACCGGGTGTCTCCCTGATTTTATATCTATTGCAAAACCTTCGTTCACCTCAGGTTTACAATAATCATTTGACTTAGCAATCTCCGAGAAAGAAAGTAAGCAGTCCAATTGAGATATTAAAAATGCATTCAATTGAATTGGTTGAATATAATCAGACATCGTGAAAACCAGGTCTTGAAATAATTTTGTTTCAATCGCATATATTTTCTCTTCAGCACCAAGAATTTTGGACTCATATTCTTTCAGTTCTTCTGTAATGTATCTCTCAGCATTAACGAGCGTTTGTTTTCTTGCCCATTCTTCGGGTACCTTATCCTTATGTGTATTTCTTACTTCTAAATAATACCCAAATACATTATTGAAAGCCACTTTTAAGCTTGGAATACCTGTTCGTTCGCTTTCTCTTTTTTGTAATTGATCCAAATAGTCTTTGCCTGAAAATGAAATTGCACGAAGCTCATCCAATTCTTTATGAAAGCCGTCAGCAATTACTTTACCCTTGCCAAAATGTAAAACAGGATCTTCCTGCATGGATTGACCAATAAGTTCAATCAACTTATCACACGGATTAATTCTATCTGCTATCTGCTTAAGCACATCAGAGCTTTCAGAACTAATTAGTTTCTTTATTGGCGTCATTTGCTCAAGTGTCCTTTTCAGCTGCATCACTTCTTTCGGATTCACTTTTCCAACTGCAACTTTAGAAATTAGCCGTTCTAAATCGTTTATTTGTTTCAGTCGTTCACCGAGTTCAAATACGATTTCATCATTATGATAAAATGATTCAACAGCATCCAAGCGATCTTGAATTGGCTTCAAGTCTTTCAAAGGTAAAATGGTCCAACGTTTCATCATTCGACCTCCCATTGGAGTCTTTGTTTTGTCTGTTATTTGAATTAATGTTGTCGCATTCTCATGTGGAGAGCTAATCAATTCTAGGTTTCTTATTGTAAAACGATCAAGCCAAACATAATTCTCTTCTTCTATTCTCGAAATTGAAGTGATGTGCCCTAATCTGTCGTGTTGATTTTCCGACAAGTAATGTATAATGGATCCTGCCGCAATTATCCCGGATTTAAGTTGTGAGATTCCAAAACCCTTAAGTGACTTCGTACCAAACTGCTTGTTTAAATTTTCAAGGGCATAATCTTCCGCAAAAACCCAATCCTCGAGTCGGAATGAATAGTACCTGCTGCCGAGTGTCTCATCATATACTTTCGAGTGGCGTTTATTGTAAATGATTTCTGTCGGTTCAAAACCTTGAATTAATTTTTCAACATACTCTTTATCTCCTTCGGCTATTAGAAACTCCCCTGTTGAAACATCTAAAAAGGCAATTCCAATGGTATTTTTATCAAAATGAACAGAACATAAAAAATTATTTTTTTTCGTGTCCAGCACCTGATCGTTGAAAGAAACTCCTGGTGTTACTAATTCTGTTACACCTCTTTTAACAATGGTTTTTGTCATCTTAGGGTCTTCCAATTGGTCACAAATTGCAACACGCTGACCCGCACGCACCAATTTGGGTAAGTATGTATCAATTGAATGATGAGGGAAACCAGCTAATTCTATTGGGCCAGCAGCACCATTACCGCGCTTAGTCAATACAATACCCAGTATTTTAGACGCTACGATTGCATCCTCTCCGAATGTTTCATAGAAATCTCCAACCCTAAAAAGCAATAGTGCTTTTGGATGACGCGCCTTTATCTGATTGTATTGCTTCATCAGAGGTGTCTCTTTTTTACTACTTTTGGAAGATGTTTTCGCCAAGACGATTGATTTAAAAATTAGTGCAGCGTAAATGTAAATGCGATTACTCGTATAGCAAAATATTGAAGAAGGTTGTTATGAACAAAAAATTAAAACTCTGGGAATTAGACCGCGTTTCAAACGAAGAATTTAAGAAGCAAGAAAAATTCTCAATAACCATCGTACTTAATGATATTCGAAGTTTAACGAATGTTGGAACATTCTTTCGTACTTGCGATGCCTTCAATGTTGAAAAGATTTACCTCTGTGGAATTACGGCAACTCCTCCTCATCGTGAAATTCAAAAAACAGCGATCGGTGCAACAGAATCTATGTTATGGGAATACCGAGAATCTGCTCTCGACCTTGTGAAAGAACTTAAAAATCAAGGGACAAAGATTTGCTCCATTGAGCAGACGGAAGAAACGACTTTATTACAAGATGTCTCTGAATTCCCAAAAGAACATTATTGCCTCATTTTTGGCAATGAAGTCAATGGTGTTGATCAAAACTTGGTCGATTTATCAGATTATATTATTGAAATTCCACAATTTGGAACAAAACACAGTTTAAATGTCTCAGTTTGTGCGGGAATAGTAATGTGGGAATTTGTAAAAATGTTGCAGCTCTAAATTTATTTAACATTTACCTTTTGGTGAAAATTAACTTCAAACCACATGAAAATAATTAAATTTCTATTCAAAGTAGCGCTTGCGATGATTCTCATATTCTTCGTGCTTGCATTTTTCGGTGAGAAAACTTATCAAGTTAAGCGGTCAATCGTAATTAAAAGCAACGCTCAAATCGTTTGGGAACAAGTTTCTAATTATAGTAATTGGCCTAATTGGTCACCTTGGCAAGAGAACGATCCGACTGTTACAAATCAATTTTTTGGAGTTCCTGGAACAACTGAGCATTCCATGAGCTGGATTGGAGACAAAGATCTTTCTGGAACAGGAAATATGAAAATCACATCGATTGATCCAAATAAATCTCTGGATTACCTACTTACATTTGAAGTGCCATTTGCAATGCACTCTGATGGGGGTATGACTCTAACGGAGAAAAATGGTGAAACTACATTGACATGGTTTGACAAAGGAGATATTCCATTTATCATGCGGCCTTTTATGGTTTTTATGGATTTAGAAGGACAAATCGCTCCCGATTTTGAACGTGGCTTATTTAAAATTGACTCTCTCGTTCGTTTACAAAAAGTAAATCAAATTCTAAAGTAACATTCTTAACAACTTTTAAGAAGTCTTATGATTAAAACAATGGGCATTTTTTCGTTTTTCATATTGGAATTTCGTTAATTTTGCACCGATAAAACAATTTAAGATGATCAAGACGGATATTATTATCATTGGAGCAGGACCTGTTGGACTATTTACAGTGTTTGAAGCAGGACTTCTAAAACTTAAGTGTCATTTAATTGACTCTCTTCCACAACCTGGTGGACAATGTTCTGAAATATACCCGAAAAAACCAATTTACGATATCCCAGGATTCCCTTCAATTCTGGCAGGTGAATTGGTTGATAATTTATTGAAGCAGATTGAGCCTTTTAAACCTGGTTTTACATTAGGAGAGGCTGCAGTGAATATTGATAAAAATGATGACGGTAATTTTGAAGTTACAACTTCAAAAGGAACAAAGCATGAAGCTCCTGTGATTATGATTGCTGGTGGACTTGGTGTTTTTGAACCTCGGAAACCACCGATTGAGAACATACTTGAGTTTGAAGATAAAGGTGTAGAATACATTATTAAAGATCCAGAATTCTATCGAAATAAAAGGTGTGTAATAGCTGGAGGAGGAGATTCGGCACTTGATTGGGCAATCCACTTAACTGATAAGAAAATTGCCAGTGAAGTATCTATCGTCCATCGAAGTGCTTCTTTTAGAGGGCATCTTGATTCTGTGCAGAAAGTAATCGACCTTGCCGACAGAGGTAAACTGAATTTAATTACTGAAGCAGAAGTAAAAGGCTTAAACGGGAATGGAAAGCTTGACAGCGTTACGATCAAACATAAAGTCAATGGTGAATTCATCAAAGAGACCGATCATTTTATTCCATTATTTGGATTAAAACCTAGTCTAGGCCCTATTGGCGATTGGGAACTCGAAATTGAAAAGAATGCCATAATTGTTGACACTCTTGATTATTCAACAAATATTCCTGGCATCTATGCGGTTGGTGATATTAATACATATGCAAATAAGTTGAAATTAATTCTTTGTGGTTTTCATGAAGGTACCATTGCGGTTCAATCTGCATTTGCAAGAATACACCCTGAGAAGAAAAATGTATTGAAGTATACTACTGTGAATGGTGTGACAGGGTTTTAAGTAAAAACACTCCATATAATAATTTAATAAAGCTTCAGGAAACTGAGGCTTTTTTTGAATATCCACTCGCCACAAAAAAAACCATTGACAACTGAATATAGCATAACACAGGTGTTTTTTAACAGCTTGCAATTTTACTATTAGCTATTTCAATTAAATTTGTACCTTTCCTTATCAATTAAAGAAATAACAACTTTACTTTATGAAATCTACATTACTACTTCTATTGTTTTTAGCCATTTCACCTGTTTTTTTTGGCCAAATTACAATTGATAACACAACTTTTTCTACAACTCAACTTGTTGATGGCGTTTTAATTCCTGCAGGGTCCGGAACAACAATTTCGAACATCACATTTGGCGGTGTATATAATAGTTCAAACCGTTATCAAATTGGGCATTTTACTGCTGCAGGTACAACATTGGGAAATATGGGATTTACGGATGGCCTTGTTCTTTCTACAGGAAATACGAGCGACATACCCTTAACCCTAGGTGTTGACCCAGGTTCTGTTGGGCAAATGGCGACAAACTATACTTCTTGTACAGCAGGAGAAATTCGAAAGACTGGAACTTGTGGGACTTTTGTAAATGATTTGGATATTCTAGCAGGCGGAAGTAATTATTACAACGCTGCAATACTTGAATTTGATTTCGTGCCGGTTTCCAATTCCGTGCAGTTTAGGTATGTTTTTGGATCAGAGGAATATGAAGACGATGGAGGGTTTATAAATTATCAATGTTCTGATTATAATGACAAATTTGGTTTTTTAATTAGTGGTCCTGGAATTGCCGGAGCTGCAGGTTATGATAATAGTGCCGTAAATATTGCAACATTAGCTAATGGTTCTGAAGTAGGAATAAACTCTGTAAACAATGGTATTGTTGGTTCAAGTGGAGGTGCTCCCAACGCAGTTAATTGCCAAGGTGCAAACCCTGCATGGATAGAAAATGTATCAACCGCAGAGTTTCTTGGACCAATAGACGGAACTCAATTGAATGGAAATACAATTGCATTAACAGCAACTAGAACGGGATTAACTCCAGGACAAACATATCATATACGTCTTATAGTAACAGATGTAAACGACGGAACTTATGATGCTGTTGTTTATCTTGAAGCAGGAAGTTTTACAACAGAAGATCCTTGCGCAGCGCCAAACGAACCATCAATTACAACTACAATTCAGCCAGATTGCACAACACCTACTGGAGAAATTACCGTAATTGCTCCAGTTTTGGCAGCAAATGAACAATATGTTCTCACAGGAACAGCGCCAGTTGTTGCTTCAGTGAGTAATACTACAGGAATTTTTACTGGATTGACTCCGGGTGATTATGATGTAGAAATTGAAAATACTTTAACAGGTTGTGTGTCGACAGCCTTACCTTTAACAGTAAATGCAATTCCAAGTGCACCCGCAACTGTAACTGCATCAGTAACAATTCAACCAGATTGTATAACACCAACGGGCACAATCACAGCAACTTTACCAGTTCTAGCGGCAAATGAGGAATATGTCCTAACAGGAACAGCACCAGTTGTTGCGTCGCTCAACAACACAACAGGTATTTTCACTGGACTAGCTCCAGGTGACTATGACGTAGAAGTTGAGAATACAGTAACAGGATGTATATCGCCAGCTTTATCATTAACGGTGAATGCAATTCCAAGTGCACCTGCAACTGCAACTGCATCGGTAACAGTTCAACCAGATTGCACAACACCAACAGGAACAATAACAGTAACTGCTCCAATTGGCGGAACAGTTGAATACAGTGTTGATGGAACAACATATCAACCTTCAACTGTGTTTTCTGGACTTGCTCAAGGCGACTACAACGTTACAGCACAAGACAATGTTACGCTATGCACGTCATCAATTACAGTGGTAACAGTTGATCCAGTGCCAGCCCCGCCAGCTGAACCAGCAACAGCTTGTTATGAAACAGCGACATTCAATACAATATCGTGCGTTTGGGATGTAACAGGAACACAACCTTTAGAACCAGCAACAGCTTGTTATGAAACTGCAACATTCAACTCAACAACATGTGTTTGGGATGTTACAGGAACACAACCTTTAGAACCAGCAACTGCTTGTTATGAAACAGCGACATTCAATACAATATCGTGTGTTTGGGATGTAACTGGAACGCAACCTTTAGAACCAGCAACAGCTTGTTATGAAACAGCGACATTCAATACAATATCGTGTGTTTGGGATGTAACTGGAACGCAACCTTTAGAACCAGCAACTGCTTGTTATGAAACAGCAACATTCAATACAACATCGTGTGTTTGGGATGTTACAGGAACGCAACCTTTAGAACCAGCAACAGCTTGTTATGAAACAGCAACATTCAATACATCATCTTGTGTTTGGGATGTTACAGGAACGCAACCTTTAGAACCAGCAACTGCTTGTTATGAAACTGCAACATTCAATACAATATCGTGTGTTTGGGATGTTACAGGAACGCAACCTTTAGAACCAGCAACTGCTTGTTATGAAACAGCAACATTCAATACAACATCGTGTGTTTGGGATGTTACAGGAACGCAACCTTTAGAACCGGCAACAGCTTGTTATGAAACAGCGACATTCAATACAACATCATGCGTTTGGGATGTTACAGGAACGCAACCTTTAGAACCAGCAACTGCTTGTTATGAAACAGCAACATTCAATACAACATTGTGTGTTTGGGATGTTACAGGAACACAACCTTTAGAACCAGCAACTGCTTGTTATGAAACAGCAACATTCAATACAACATTGTGTGTTTGGGATGTTACAGGAACACAAGATTCACCGCCAACAGTATCAACTGTGCAGCCAGATTGTATTAATATCACAGGAACGATTAATATTTCCGCACCAACTGGAGCGAATATTGAATACAGTATAGATGGAATTACATTTCAATCCTCTCCTACATTTTCTGGACTAATTCCTGGAAATTATGACGTAGTAGCTCAAGACGTTTCAATTGGTTGTGCTTCAATTTCTGCACCAATATCTATTGATAATATTCCTTCGGCGGAGCAAGTCGATGCTGGGATAGACGTATTTATTCTGCAAAATGAAAGTGCAACTCTTACTGCTTCTGGAAATGGAACATTTCTTTGGAGTACTAATGAAAATACTAATTCAATTAGTGTGAGTCCATTAGTGGATACAGAATACTGCGTGACCCTAACAGATATAAACAACTGCACTTCAAATGACTGCGTTACCATTTTCTTAACGCCGGAAGATGAAGACTGCGAGGAGCTTTTTATACCAACTGCATTCTCTCCTAATAATGACAACAACAACGATCTATATCAAATACGAATCAATGCATCTTGTGTTCAAAGTATGTCCATGTTAATTTTTGATAGATGGGGAGAATTAATTGTTGAAATGACTGATCCTAATGAATCATGGGATGGGACTTATAAGGATGAACCACTTAACACCGCATCATTCGCATATGTTCTGAGAATTAAATTATCGAACAATCCTGAAGAACAAGAATTCAAAGGAAACATAACACTTGTTAAATAAATAAAACTTAATCATGAAAAAGTTAATCATTCTTTTTTTAACCTTGAGTAACTTGAGTTTCGGGCAAGACATTCACTTCTCTCAATACCAAGAAAACCCATTATTAGTTAACCCAGCCAACGCTGGTCTCAATAAAGACTTAAGGGCAATAATAAACTATAGAAATCAATGGAAATCAGTAGGAGCACCATTTCAAACAATGGCTATGTCATTCGATATGATCACCTCCAAAGATCCTTCAAAATTTGCAGCAATTGGTGTAGGTGTTAATCTTTTCAATGACAAAGCTGGGGACGGAAACCTATCATTAACACAAGGAAACTTAACTGTATCAAGCGTGCTTAGATTAGACAACAACAACAAATTAAGCATTGGAATTCAAGGTGGTTTTGGGCAACGAAGTCTTGATTACAGCTCACTAAGATGGGGAAATCAGTATAGCGGTAGCTATAACTCTTCGATTTCATCGAATGAAACATTCTTTGAAACGAGTTATTCGTTTATGGATGCAGGTGCTGGAATCGCTTGGGCTTATAGAGAAGGTAGCAGCTATATGACAGCGAACAATGGCGTAAAGGCGAATGTCGGTATCTCTTACTTCCATTTTGCTTTTCCGAGAGCAACGTTTTCTGCAGAAAACAATGAAAAATTAAACTCAAGAATGACTTTTCACGCCAATATGGAATTAGGCAAACCGAACACAGATTTAACTTTCATACCTTCGGTATTAATTAATCTTCAAAATAAGCAACTTGAGGCGATCATTGGAAGTGATTTTAGATATCTGCTTCAAGAAGGTTCGAAACACACAGGATTTGTTCAAGAATCTGCGATTACATTAGGAGCTCACTATAGGTACGCTGACGCATTAATTGCAAAGCTTATGTTTGAATATGCCAATTACTCAATTGGATTTAGCTATGACATTAATGTTTCTGAATTATCATCCGCTTCAAAATCGCGTGGAGGATTTGAATTAGCCTTGAAATTTGTAACTCCAAGTCCATTTAAAAGCGGTGGAACGTCAAAATTCAGATAAAACATTTGTTTCAAATTTATTATTCTATAAGCAGATATTAAAATATTATTAAATTAACAGTTCTAATGAAGAGAACTGTTAATATTTTATTGATCACTGTTATAGCATTAAACAGCATAAACCAATGCTTATCGCAGAATAATGAGAAGTTATTAAAAGAATTAGACTCTATTGCCTTTGTGTCGTTAGAAGAAAATTCTTCGCTGACAACTGAACGTGCATATAACCTGTTAAAAGAAAGTGAAAAACAACAAGCTCAATTATATAAGATTAATGCTTTCACAATACTAGGAATAGTTAACAAAGAAAAAGGTTACTACGTTACAGCCTTAAATCACTATTTAAAAGCACTTAATATTGCGGAGTCAATTAAAGATCAAGCGAGACTATCAGCTTGTTATAACAATATTGGTCAAATTTATCACCTCCAACAAAACTTCAGCAAAGCCAATTATTACTATCATCTGAGTCTTGATATTGAGGACTCATTGTCTAATCCATTGCAAAAATCCATACGATTGTATAACATTGGAGAAGTTTTTAATGAATTAGACAGTTTGGACCTGGCCCTTACTTATTTCAATAATTCACTCTTAATAGAGAAAAAAGCAAAAAATGTTGATGGAATTATTTATGCTCTTTTAGGAATTTCACAAGTCTATATCAAGAGCAAACGGTTCTCAGATGCCGAGTATACCCTTGAAGAAATCTACTCCCTTTTAACGTCAGAATTTTTAGAGGAAACTATTCTATTCAATATCAATTATGGAAAATTGAAAAAACTTCAGGGAAAAAACGACCAGGCGTTTGTGCATTATAAAAAAGCAGAGTCCCTTTCAGTTAATAATGAATTCAGAATTCATTTGCCAGAAATTTATGAATTAACCATAGATATCTTGCGGACTGAACAGAAATGGGAAGAATGTTCGAAATACTATTCTTCTTATACTCATTTAACTAAAGAGTTAAATGACATAAAAGTCAAAAATCAATTGGAAGATATGATTTTCCAAAATGAGTTGACCAAAAGAAGTCTTGAAATTGAATTGGTACAGGAGGAAAGGGATTTGGCACAAAAGAATTCTTTATTAAGTAAAGAAATCAGCAACTATTCCTCAAAAATAACAGCATTTTTAATAGTCTCAATACTATTAATTGTTGGAGTTATTATTTTTGGATTAAATCGTTTGAAAAAAGAATGAAGCTAATTCGTAAAATATCATTGTTGTATTCATTAATGCTCAGCCTATATATTGTGCTTGTTACCGTTATAATAAATCCATTTATTGTAATTGAGTCAGAATACACTTTCATTGACCTGTTTATACTTTTCGCATTAACATTTTCCTTGAGTTTTGTATTCTTCTATGTAGCAAAGGGCACTGAAAACATCAAACAAAGAGCTGCAATGTTTTGCCTTTCTTTTTCTCTTCCAATAATTATTTCGGGGGCATTTGTCTGGTACTTAAATGCAATTGAATTTAATAATTTTGTTCTATTTATTAGTTCTTTTTTTGTGGCTAGTATTTTGCCAACACTAATCGTATTGATTTTTCTATTTTTCAAGAAAATTAAACATTTCCCTCAATCAGGCATCTCCTTAAATCAATCGAATCCAGAAATCTCTTACTTTGAACTGACGAATGCCAAAGGAAAAACAATTTTCAAAGAAGATTCAAAGGATATTCTTTATTTTGAATCCAATGATAATTATGTTGTGACTTATTATCTCGATGAAAAAGAAACGCTAAAAAAATCAATGGATAGGCTATCTTTAAAAAGTGTGGAGTCAATGCTAGAGTCAAATGAAATCGAATTTAGCAGGGTTCATAAGTCTTTTTTAATCAATCCAACTTACGTTAAAGAAGTCACAGGTCGCTCACAATCTTATAAGATTAAAATGTTACACACGGATACTGAAATTCCAGTTTCTCGAAAATTTGACATTTCAATATTTGAGAATTAGACAATGAATTTACATCTTTAATGTGTCGCTAAAATCATCCCCATTCTTAAGAAGATAAAGACCGTTTATAACTATTATAGAGGTGAATGTTTAATAAATTTAGGAGAATGGTTAAATGTATTTTCTATTTATCTACTCGCAATCAACTTGTAAACGGCAATCTTTTCTTAAATTTAAAGTATGAACAGAAGAACAATTAATGCCGTAATAATTCTTGGAATTTTATCCGTGTTAAGCATCCTAATAGTTCAAATATTTTGGATTCGAAACACTACGGCACTTCAACAAGTCTCAATTACAATTCAAGAAAGAGAAGATAGTCTGAATCATATACAGTTTGAAGAAAATGTTCATTTGGCCTTGCGAAACGTCTTAGATGATATTTCTTCCCAAAAAGCAGATAGTTCTGATTTATATGGAGCAGTAAAACAACTCGAAACCGACTATTTTACTGTTGACATCAATGAAGAGCTTCTTCCATTTTACCTAGAAAATCTCCTTAAACGAGAGTTTTACAATCAAAATGTAAATTATGATTTTCAATTTGGAATTTATGACTGCTTTACAGATTCTATTGTATTTGGAAAACTCATAAAATATACTCCAGAATCGAATGGTTTTACACAGTCTGAAACAATTAACACTAAGACCACCGATCAGTTGAAATGGAAAAGTGACGGTCATTATTTTACAGTGTTTTTCCCTGAAGTATTCAACTCACAGAAGAATGGTATCAGAACAACGTCGTTTTCTCCGTACCTCTATTTATTTACTATTGTGATAGTAGTATTGCTTTTCTTTGGTTTCTCATTGACTGTAATATTCAAGCAAAAAAGGCTTTCCGAAGTAAAAACAGATTTCATTAATAATATGACGCATGAGCTAAAAACTCCCATTTCTTCCATTGGGCTTTCTTCAGAAATGATAATCAGATCGAATCAGGACATGAATATTGAAACAATAAAAAAATACGCTAGTTTAATTTTTAAAGAAAATAAGCGTTTAGAAAATCAGGTAGAACGAGTCCTTAATATTGCAAAATTAGATAAACATGAAATTTCGCTTAAAAAAGAAGCTTTTGATCTTCACGAACTTTTAAAAGAGGTAAAAGAAAACATAGAATTCAATAATTCTGATAAAAAAAGTACAATACAGCTTAATTTAACGTCTAAGAATTCAGTATTGAATTTAGATTCCGTTCATATTACGAATGTAATCTACAATTTAATTGATAACGCTGTAAAATATTGTAACGTTGAACCCATTATTTCGATATCAACAGAAAGAACGCCAAAACACTTTCTTATCAGCATTGAAGACAATGGAATTGGTATTAAAAAAGAAAATTTGAAGCATCTATTTGATAAGTTTTATCGCGTTCCAACTGGTAACCTACATAATGTCAAGGGGTTTGGACTCGGGCTTTATTATGTTAAAATGATATTGAATGAGCACAATGGAGCTATAACTGTCAAAAGCAACTTAGGAAAAAATACCGTTTTTGAAATTGCGCTACCATTAACATAACCTGGTCTCGAGCAAACCTTTATGCTCAGCATGGTCATGCTCCTCCTGCCACAAAAGATAAAATGGAAGAAGAAAAACATGTTTTCTTGCACGGAGACTTTAAGACGAATTTATTAGGACTGAATTAGTTTACTTAAACAGAAAAAACAATGATAAAAGCATCCTTTAAAAACCCATATTTAGTTCTTGTGATGGCCGTTTTAGTAATGGTGTTAGGTGGAGTTCTGATTCCTCGAATGGCTGTCGACATACTGCCTCAATTCAAAAAATCAGCAATGCAGATACTTACTCTATATCCTGGTATGCCTGCTGAAGTTGTTGAAAAAGATATTACGAGTAGAATGGAACGCTGGACAGGACAATCTCCGGGCATAGAAAAACAGCTTTCTAAAAGTTTAATGGGCGTGAGTATCGTTACCAATTATTATGGTGAAGATGTCGATCCAGCAGAAGCAATGGCAAATACTTCGGCATATGCTATGAGTGACATGTACTATCAACCGCCGGGCACATTGCCTCCCATGGTTCAACCTTTTGACCCAACGGCGAGTAAACCATTGATGCTGCTAACAGTGAGTAGCGATGTGAAAAGCGGAAAGGAATTGTATGACCTCGCATATTATAATTTGCGTCAAATGCTCAGCAGTGTTCCAGGAATTGTTGCTCCAGCAGCCTATGGAGGTTCAAAAAGAAGGATACATATCTATGTTGATCCTTCAAAGCTTGAAGCTCTGGGTATTTCGCAAACTCAAGTGAACGATGCAATTAAAAAGAATACGACAATGATTCCATCAGGTATTGCAGAAATAGGCAAGATTAATTATGCCATTGATGCCAAAGGAATGATCATTGATGTTGATGACTTTAATGATATTGTTGTTACATACAAGAATGATAAACCAATTTACATTAAAGATCTTGGTTATGCGTCGGATGCCAGTGTTATTCAAACAAACATCGCACGAGTTGATGGGAAAGAACAAGTCTATCTTCCTATTTTTAAACGGCCTGGAGCCAACACTATTGCATCTGTTGAGGGAGTGAAACAAGCCTTGCCTGAATTGAAAGAGCGGATGCCCGATGATGTTAATTTGAACGTGATATTTGATCAGAGCTCCTATGTTAGAAATGCAATTTCAGGATTGACCTATGCAGGTTTAGGTGGGCTCATACTTGTTATTATTGTATTAGTACTTTTCTTGGGGAGCTTTAGGTCTGCATTAATTGTAACAATAAGTTTACCCCTATCTGTTCTTTTTGCGTTCATTGTTCTATCATTGACAGGTCAAGCAATTAATAGTATAACACTCGGTGGTATAGCCTTAGTTCTGGGTTTGCTGGTCGATAACTCGATTGTTGTATTAGAAAACATTGACCGTCATTTAAAAATGGGCAAATCTGCTTGGCAAGGGTCAATGGATGCCGCGATAGAAGTTGCTACTCCTGTTTTGGCGTCTACTCTGGTTATTATGGTCGTGTTTTTTCCAGTAATCTTTCTAACTGGCATGGCTAAATTCTTGTTCTCCCCTTTGGCTATTACCGTTGCTGGGTCAATGGCTGGGTCGTACATCTTTTCATTAACATTGGTTCCACTTGCTGCGGCTCTTTTATTTCGCAATAAGCTGCCAAAGGCAAATAGGACAACTAAAAAATCATCGCTTGGTTTTTTTCAGCGTTTTATAGACAAATTAAAAAACCGATACAGGAAAAGTCTTCTCTCTGCTTTAAAATATAAATGGAGTGTAATGATTACAGTCGCTGTACTATTTGTTTTTTCTTTATTTGTCATGAAAAATCAGTTGGGCTATGAGTTATTCCCGCAATCTGATGTAGGACAAATGGAAATTCAGGTACGGATGGAATCTGGTACACCCTTGAAAACAACTGAAAAAGCCATTATTGCAATGGAGGAAATTGTTAGAGATGAATTAGGAAACGATTTAGAACAAATTATTTCAAATATTGGCGTTGTTTATGATTTACCCGCAGCATATACCTCTAATTCTGGAACTCAAGATGCCTTTATAGGAGTTCAACTGAAGGGAGATCATGCCAAAAGTACTTTTGAGTATGCGGCAAACTTAAGGGAGAAATTAACCGATGATTTTCCAGGTGTTGAGATTAGTTTTAATACCGGTGGATTAATTACAGCGGCTCTAAATGATGGTAAACCTGCACCAATTGACGTGCAAATTGTAGGTAATGATTTGAAAATGTTACGACAAATTTCTGAACGATTAAGGGATACGATTGCGGCAATTTCAACCACAAGAGATGTTAGAATATTACAGCGAATTGATCAGCCAACGAAAGATGTTGATATTGACCGAATAAAAGCAGCTGAATTAGGTGTAGAACCTGTTGATGCTATTAAAAATATCGTATCAGCACTGAACTCGTCGGCAACATTTGATAAGGCATTTTGGATAGACGAACACAATGGAAATCACTATTATGTTGGGGTTACTTACCCAGAACATTTGATTAATAACGAACATGTCCTTGAAAATGTAAATGTGAGTAGTAGTACTCATGACAAACCTGTTCCATTCAGAAATTTTTCTAAAGTTACTGAATCTTCGAATCCAGTTGAAATTAACCACTATAAGCTACAGCGTGCATTCAATATTTATAGTAGTGTAGAGGGCACAGACATCGGAGCTGTTTCTGATGAAATTCAAAAGAGAATTGACGCAATGGATTTTCCAAAAGGATATAAAGTCACCTTTCAAGGTGAAATAGCGACAATGAAAAGCTCTTTTGGAGATTTAGGCTTGGGTATGGGATTAGCAATTGTCCTTGCCTTCCTTATAATTATGCCCCTATTTCGCTCTTTCAGACAACCCCTTATTATTATCATGACATTTCCACTTGGAATTATTGGAGTCGCTTTGCTTATGTGGATGACAGGTACTAATTTAAATATCCAATCACTCATGGGTATTATTATGATGATCGGAATTGCTGTTTCATATGGTAATATTTTAATCGATAGAATTAATCTACTGATAAAAGAAGGTAAAGCGAAACGCGAAGCCATAATTAGTGGAGCAACTGATCGATTTCGTCCGATTCTAATGACTGCAAGTACTACTATTTTCGGATTATTACCAACAGCATTAACAACTAGTGCTGGAACAGAAGCAAACGTACCATTGGCTATAGCTGTAATTGGAGGAACATTTATGTCGACATTATTGACCCTTTATTTTATTCCTATTCTTTATTTACTCATTGCGAAATCAAAAATTAATTAAAAATGAAAACAATACAACAAAATTATTTAGTTCTTGGTTTGTTGGTAATTACCTTATTTCTGTCTTCTTGTGGAGCGGAAGAACAAGGCACGACCAATTCAAAAACTAACATTGCATCAGATAAAAAGAAGATGCAATCCGTTGAAGTGATAAAGCCAAAACAACGATCATTCATAGCAGAAGTGTTGATTAGTGGTACAGCAAAACCGAATCAAAAAATCATTGTTTATGCAATGGTAAGCGGATATATAAAGAAAATCAACAAAGATATTGGAGATCTTATTCGCAAGGGAGAAATAATTGCTGAACTTGAAAATCCTGAAATTATTGGACGCTATAATGAAAAGAAAGCTCAATTAGAAGCTAGAAAAACAAACTTTGAACGTTTAAAATCGATTCATGAAAAAACTCCTGCACTAACACCTTTACAACTGGTAGAAAATGCTGAGGCAGAATATCTCTCCGCGAAGGCCATTGTCAACGTCCTAAAGAATCGAATTAATTTTTTGCAAATCAGAGCGCCTTTTACCGGGAGAATAACAAAAAGAATGGTTGACCATGGAGCATTGGTGCAAAGTGGATTAACTGAAGATAATCCACAAGGTATAGTTGAAATACAAGAGTTTAATCCAATACGATTAACTATTCCACTTCCAGAATCGGATATCGCAGCTATAGATAAAGGTATGGCAGTAACTGTTACCTTTCCCGAATTGACTGGTGAATCATTTCAAGCCGTGGTAAGCAGAACAGCTGGTGCATTAGACCCGGCGTCCAAGACCATGCAAGTAGAAGTTGACATTAAAAATCCAAACGGATTTATAAAACCTGGTATGTATGCGAAGGCCAATATGCAGATCGGTAATCGCAAAGGTGTTCTATCTTTACCCGTCACTGCGCAATGGATTTATCAAAATCAACCCTTTGTTTTGATAGTTAATCAAGACAAGGTAGAGCGAGTACCATTGCGAAAAGGATTATCAAACAAAGATTACTTTGAAGTATTGAATCCAGAAATAACAGAAAATTCATTGGTTATAATACAAGGCAAAGGCTTGGTTCAACCTGGACAGATTGTTAAACCTGTCATTAAAAGCGAATAATTATGAAACAATCTATTAATATTTTGCTGTTGTTTATTCTGTTTTTAGGACTTTCTCACCTTTTAAAAGCTCAGGACAACACTCAACCAATAAACTTAGAAACAGTTCTGGAATTAGGAGGAGCTAATAACCTTACGATAAAAGAATATAAAGAACGGCAAACATTCGCAAGTGCTAACCTTTCTAAAGCCAAAGAATGGTGGTTACCGAATCTCTATGCAGGTATTAGTATGCACCAACTTTCGGGAACAGCCATGAATAGCGATGGAAAATTCTTCACTGATATTAATCGCCAAAATTTTTGGGGTGGCGTTGGACTAAATGCCACTTGGAATTTTGGTGATGGAGTTTTTAAAGCGAATGCGGCGGCATTAAAAGTAAAAGCGACTGCTTATAAAACACAAGAAGAAAAGAATACCGTTTTGTTAGAGATCATAAATACATATTATGATTTTTTAGCATCACAACTATACTATACCGCCTATGAACAATTAGCGGCTCAGGCGGATACAATAGCTGGCCAAATCGAAATTCAAGTTAAAGCAGGACTCCGTTTTGAATCTGAATTACTCTTAGCAAAGAGTAACTATTTACATCTAAAAGTCGAAATGCTAAATGCTCGAGTTGAATTTAATAACTACTGTGCAGCTTTGGTAAATCTATTACACATTAAACCGGACACAAAATTAATCGGGACGGAAACCGTAATGGCTCCAATCGATTTAGTAGGATTGGTTGAGAATAATTTTGATTTGACTTACAATCTTCACCCAGAATTAAAAGGGATGGAGCTTAATTTACAATCATTGAATGTAGAGAAAAAAACGACAACAACTGGATTGTTATTGCCTGCACTAAGTGTTGGTGCATACAGTTCTTATTTTGGCGGTATTTTTTCACCTCTAGACCCTACAAGTGCTGTAAACGGAGCTTTGACATGGAAAATACCACTTGGACGGCTCGTCTTCAAAGGAAGCTTAAAACAATATAATTCTAAGATTGCGTTGCAAGGAATTCAATTGGAGCAAGTAAAATCTAGGATCAACGAAGAAATTATTCGAACAAGAGTGCAGATTAGAATGGCAAGAGAACAAACCGAAATTGCAATGGAAGGAAGTCAATTGGCGGGAGAAGCACTAAAACAAAGCATCCAAAGACAACAATTGGGCACAGTTCGTCCGTTTGAAATATTGCAGGCACAAGAACTTTATATTAAATCAAGATTAGATTATTTAAAAGCTGTTGCGAGCTATAACAAGTCCCAATACGCATACCATGTTGCAACTGGAAATAATTTATAATCTCTGCGGAAAAACCATTAAAATAAATGGAGAATAATCGGTTCTAAACCTCTCTTAGCATCAAATATGCGGCCAGTTGAATCAAATTCTCTTTTTGATCTTCATTTACATTAATTGCATCAAGGCTGGTCATAGCTTTTTTAGAATAAGCATCCATTTTATCTTTGCATGTCTTTTTTACATCTAACTGATCGAACAATTCACGTGTACGCTTTATTTTGAACTCAATATTTGTCTCTTTTTGCAATTGCTTCAATACTTCATTCTGCTCAATGGTAGCATTTGCTTCGGCTGTGAGATGTAAGATAGTTTTCTTGTTTGAGATCACGTCTCCGCCAACTTGCTTTCCAAATTTTTCTGGATCTGCGTATAAATCTAAGATATCGTCTTGTATTTGAAAAGCAATTCCGATATTCTGTCCGAAAGCGAAGAGGTTTTCTTGATCAACTTTATCTGCTTGAGCTACGATAGAACCTAATTGTAATGCACTTCCTAAAAGAACAGACGTTTTTAGTCGAATCATCTCAATATATTCGTCTATTGTGACATTGTCTCTAGTTTCGAAGTCCATATCTAACTGTTGACCTTCGCACACCTCTATAGCTGTATTGTTGAACAATAAGAGTGCTTCTGAAAGCCTTTCTGGTTCTATCCTACATAGTTGTTGGTAAGCTTTAATCAGCATCACATCGCCAGATAATATTGCAACGTTTTGATTCCATTTCTCGTGCACAGTTTTACTGTTTCTCCGCAAAGGAGCCTCATCCATAATGTCATCGTGTACCAATGTGAAATTATGAAATATTTCAACAGATAGAGCTTGTCCAATTACTTTTTCCTTTTCTAAACCAAAAAGCTCAGCACCAAGTAAGGTCAATATTGGGCGTATTCTCTTACCTCCAATGTTCAATAAATAACGAAATGGGTCGTATAGATTCGCCGGTTTTTTTGGCGTTTGAATATCTTTGATCTGCGCTTCAATAAAAGAAGTGTACTTATCTAAGTCGAACATTAGTAGGTGGTAATATTTAATAAATACTCGCCATAATGACTCTTTGTCAAATACTCTGCGTTGACATTTTCAATCTCATATTCTTCAAGTGATAAAGGTGCTAAGGTCAATGAATGCAGTCTTTTACCCGATCTTCCAGCTAGAATAATTCCTTTCATAATTCTATATTAAAGTTGTTTTACATCGTCTTCAGTAAAATCTTTCTCTGGCAAGGATTTAATTTCCAAATTACCCCAATCTAAATCAGATTCTTCAGCGTACGTGTCAAAATAAGGTTCTTCAAAAGATTTCGTTGTTAACCTTCTCTCTAGTGACAATAACAATGACGGCAAGATAACAAGGTTTGTAATCATCGCAACCAGTAAAGTCAGTGAAACTAACATTCCAAGTGCTTTTGTCCCTCCAAATTCAGAAAACGCAAACATTGAAAAACCACAGAATAAAACGATTGACGTATAGAACATTCCCAAGCCAGCTTCACGAATTGCCATGACAACACATTCTTTCAAATCCCATTGCTGAGATTTTAATTCCTGTCTGTATTTAGCTAAATAATGAATCGTATCATCAACAGAGATTCCAAAAGCGATACTAAAGACTAATAATGTAGATGGTTTTAATGGTATTCCGAACCAACCCATAATTCCACCGGTAAACAATAATGGAATAAAATTAGGAATAAGTGATACTAAAACCATTCTCATCGAACGAAATAGAATCGCCATTAGGATAGCTATAGCAATAATTGCAAACAACAGACTCGTAAACAAATTGATAACCATGTACTGCGTTCCGTTTGATGCAACAATCGATGTTCCTGTTATGGTTAATCCAAAATATTCATTGTCTATAGCTGTTCTTAAATTCTCTTTAAAATCTGCCTTTTTATAATACGTTTTTATCAACGCTGGATCTGAATCAAAAGCAAATTGTAGATCTTCATCGTCCTTTGCTATAGTGCTTGTTAATGCATTATAGATTGCGGTGCTATTTGCTAGAATAGAATCAATGTATTGTATATCACCCTCATTCGAGTATTGAAAGAAATAGCCTTCAATTTCTGTTCTATTTGGATTTAAAATTGAGTCAATCTGAACTCGCATAATAGTTGCTTTATCATCCACTTCATAGGAACCGATATCTTTCATTTGAGAACGGATTCTCATCACCATATTATTCGTGTCGACAAGTTCATTTAACGCAATTCCTGAGTTGCCTGAATTCAGCTCTATGGAGTTGTCAACGTATTTTTTAATTGCAGCAAGCTTTCTTTTATTCGTCACGAGAATAAATTGAGAAGAATCATTGTCATTGTAGGCCATATTTGCAGCCTTAAGAAAATCAATGTATGAGATGAATCGCGCGAATAAGGTGTCCTCCTTATATAAACTTTGAATTGCTTCAATTTTCCGTAAAGTTGAAGCTTTAGACAGACGACTTTTTTCTTTGTATTCTACTAATATTTCAAAGGGAACAGATCCTCCGAAATTATCTTGAATGAAATTAAAGTCTTTAGAAATCTGATGATCTTTAGGTAAGTCGCCAGTCAAATTTCCTGTGGCATTTATCTGTAACATCCCAACAATACTCAGCACAATTACCGAGATTGTAACAACATAAACTGCTGGCCGATAATTTTTTGTAATGTTGATTAAATTATTCAATAATCCAACCGATAATTTTCTTTCCAGATGTTTTAAATGTTTGCGCTTTGGAGAGCTTGAATACGACAAGAAAATTGGTAATATTGAAATTGAGATTACGAAAACCAAGATAATGTTGAGCGCTGCGCAAATTCCAAACTCCATTAATTTTGGTGAATTCGTAGAAATAAAAGTTAAAAAACCGAGTGCTGTTGTAAGGTTGGTTAAAAACGTTGCTGTTCCTATTTTCTTAATCACCCTCGTAAGAGCTTTCACTTTATTTCCATGCAGTAATATTTCTTGATGAAATTTCGTTATTAAAAAGATACAATTTGGAATCCCAATTACGATCATTAGCGGAGGAATCAAAGCCATTACAATTGTAATATTGAAATTCAAAACAGCAATAGAACCCATTGACCATATAACAGATATTCCAACAACCAAAACAGAAATAAATACAACTCTAAATGAACGGAAGAATAGAAAAATTAATAGGGAAGTAATCAGCACCAGTAGTCCAATAAACAAATACATTTCTTTTAATATTTGTTTTCCTATAACAATACGAAGATGCGGTAAACCTGCATACTTTGGTGCGCCAAAATAACTAGTATAGGATTCTGCAACGGCTTCAATTTCCAAAATAACTCCTGACTTCTTTTGATCAGTGATAAAGCTTTCATCTACGTTAATCATCATCAAAGAAACATTCTGCCCAGAATTGAACAAGAGTCCCTCGTAAATAGGATTATTTTTTATTTCTCGCTTAATCGAGTCAATGGTTTTATCATTATAACGCGTATCTGAAAAAACCCGATGTGCTTCAAATTTTTGCTCCTCACTATTCTTTGCAATCCCGAACAATGTTGCTTCGGAAAGAACAGAGGTAACACCATCGTATTGCAGTATTGAGTCTCCAAGTTCTTTCCATTTCAAGAATCTTTCTTCAGTATACAATGAATCGGTTTGAATCGCAATGACCAAAGTCCCACCATCTTCTCCAAACATTAATTTAAAGCGATCATAGTCGATCTTGGCCTTTGCGTTTTTCGGGAGAAGAATACCGTACTTATTGTCTAATTTTAACCCAGTGACTGCATTGTAACCAAAAAACACTGTCATTAAGGTCATTAGACCAATAATTAACAGTCGGTTACGTAAAATGATATTTGCAATTGATTGCCACATTGACTTTATACTTCTTTTATTGAAGAGTAAAAGTAAACTTATTTGATGAATATTGAAATTCTAAGGAGCAAGAAGGCTAAAAAATAATATTTACTCATCAAAATCCCTTTTGCTTTAAAATATCAGCCATTTTTAGCTGTAATTCTTCAGCTGCTTCTCTCGCTTTCTCTGCAAAATTTAGTTCCTTAGACGCATATATTATTCCTCGCGATGAATTGATTAAAAGTCCGCAATCATCGTTCCACCCAAAGTTTGCAACATCTTCAAGAGAACCTCCTTGTGCTCCAACACCAGGCACCAGAAAGAAATGATTAGGAACGATCTTTCTGACTTCTCCTATTCCTTCTGCGCGTGTTGCGCCAACTACATACATCATATTTTCATCCGTTCCCCAGTCTTGTGATTTTCGAAGGACTTTTTTATAGAGTTCCTCATTTTTCGAATCGGTCATGAATTGGAAATCTAATGCTCCCTTATTAGATGTTAATGCTAATAAAATGACCCATTTATTTTCATGTTCAAAAAACGGACTCACACTATCTTCTCCCATATAGGGCGCAATTGTTACAGAATCTGCATTTAAATAATCAAAAAAAGTGTTAGCATAATACCGCGATGTATTTCCTATATCTCCACGTTTAGCATCTGCAATTGTAAAAATATTATCTGGAATATAATCAAGTGTTTTCTTCAGTGATTCCCATCCTTTTGGCCCATGGCATTCATAAAATGCTACATTTGGCTTGTAGGCAACTGCAAAGTCTTTTGTCGCATCAATAATAGCTTTATTGAATTCAAAAATTGGGTCTTCTGAATCTAACAAGTGCTTTGGAATTTTTGCCAAATCCGTATCTAAACCAACACATAGAAATGATTTCTTTAATCTGATTTGCACTATTAACTCTTTTCTTGTCATTGATTTACCTATTTATCAATAAGATTAAACGTTTTCGTCAGAATTCTTAAGCTTTTCAGCATTCTCCGCCATTTTCAAGGAATCAATCATTTCTTGAATATCACCATTCATGAAGTGCGATAAATTATACAATGTTTTTCCGATTCTATGATCTGTAATTCTTCCTTGCGGATAATTGTACGTTCTAATTTTGGCCGACCTATCTCCAGTAGAAACAAGTGATTTTCTATGCTCTGCTCTTTCATTTTGAAGTTTATCCAATTCAATTTGATATAATCTCGACCTTAGGATAGAAATTGCTTTATCAAAATTTTTGTGCTGAGAACGTCCATCTTGACATTCTGATACAACTCCAGTTGGAATATGTGTTAAACGAATGGCAGATTCTGTTTTATTAACGTGCTGACCACCTGCACCAGAGGCACGATAAGTATCACGGCGAACGTCAGACATTTTTAATTCAAAATCAACTTCTTCTGCTTCCGGTAATACAGCGACTGTAATTGCCGATGTATGAACTCGTCCTTGTGACTCTGTCTCTGGAACGCGTTGTACCCGGTGAACCCCTGATTCAAATTTCAAAACTCCATAAGCTGCAGGTGCATCAATATTCATTGAAATCTCTCTATATCCTTTAATTGTAGCTTCGTTAGAGTTGATTACTTCATATTTCCAACCTCTTTCTTTGAAAAACATCGTATACATTCTAAAAATATCTTCCACGAAAATACAAGCTTCATCACCACCAGTTCCAGCACGAAGCTCCATAATTGCGTTCTTCTCATCTTCTGGATCTTTTGGTATCAACATCATTTTGATATCTTCCTCCAAGATTGGTCTACGTGTTTCAAGCTCGTCGATTTCCATTTTGGCCATCTCCCTCATTTCGGGATCTGTCTCGTCTTTCAGTAATTCTTTCGAACTTTCTAAATTTTCAATTAATGCCTTATATTCCTTGTATACAACCACTAATTCTTCAAGGTCTTTGTATTCTTTCGTTAACTTAACATATCGCTTCATATCAGTGATAATGTCAGGATCAACAATTAAAGTACCCACCTCAATAAAGCGGATGTATATGGCTTCTAATTTCTGTAATAAATCGTTCATTCTCTTCTAGCTTATGGATAAAACTGCTTTCATCCAAATGATTTGGCTTAATAAATAAACTCTCCGTAAGGTGAATTAATTGTAAGCTTTTTGCCATCGTGTTTTTCAACCCGACCAACAATTTGAGCATCAATATTAAATGATTTTGAAATCGAAATAATTTCTTCTGCTACTTCTTGAGGAACATAAATTTCCATTCTGTGTCCCATATTGAACACTTTATACATTTCCTTCCAGTCCGTTTTAGATTCTTCTTGAATCAATTTAAACAAAGGTGGAATTGGAAATAAATTATCTTTAATCACGTGAACATTATTTACGAAGTGTAACACTTTTGTCTGTGCACCACCTGAACAATGAACCATTCCGTGAATCTCTTTTCTGTATGAATCTAGAATTGTTTTGATTACCGGAGCATATGTTCTCGTTGGAGAAAGCACCAATTTACCAGCGTTCAATGGAGAACCTGTATCGTCTGTTAATTTCTTAGATCCAGAATAAACTAAATCACTAGGGACAGACGGATCAAAACTCTCCGGGAATTTAGTAGCTAATTCTTTTCCGAAGACATCATGTCGAGCAGATGTTAATCCATTCGACCCCATTCCTCCGTTATATTCTGTTTCGTAAGTTGCTTGTCCAAAAGATGACAAACCAACAATAACATCACCATCCTGAATTTTATGATTAGAAATTACATCAGAACGTTTCATTCTTGCAACAACTGTAGAGTCAACGATAATTGTCCGAACTAAATCACCAACGTCAGCTGTCTCTCCTCCTGTAGAGTTGATGCCGATTCCTTTATCTCTTAGGCCTGCCAAAAGCTCTTCCGTACCATTAATGATAGCAGATAAAACTTCTCCAGGAATGTTATTTTTATTTCTTCCAATTGTTGAAGAAAGAAGAATGTTATCTGTGATACCCACACATAACAAATCATCAATATTCATGATTAACGCATCTTGAGCAATTCCTTTCCAAACAGAAATATCTCCTGTTTCTTTCCAATACATGTAAGCCAATGAAGATTTTGTCCCGGCACCATCAGCATGCATTACGATGCAATACTCCTCATCATTGCTTAAATGGTCAGGGACTATTTTACAAAATGCTTGTGGAAAAAGCCCCTTATCAACGTTCTTAATTGCGTTGTGAACATCTTCTTTTCCTGCGGAAACTCCTCTTAAATTATATCTTTCGTCTGCCATAATGAATTGTCTCCCGCAAAATTAAGAAATCTTCATCCATTCAATGCAATCGAATCTTAAAATCTATAGAATACTTATGAACTAACCATGATAATTTAATTATTAAAGATATTTTTATTGAATATTAAACCCGAATTGTACTTTAATCCAAAAAACATATTACCGGAAACAATTTATTCCAAGACTTATTCTTGGATTATTATTAGTTTGATTATTCTTGTTAATATTCTTATTAAATCATATAGTATAGGTATTACTAGTATGGATTTAGATGAAGCTTACAGTGTTTTTAATGCACAAAAAGAAGTTTCTGATTTATGGCAAATGTTTAATGATGGAGACAATGGAGATGCTCCTCTGTATTATTTTACGCTTCATTATTGGATGGGAATATTCGGAAATACGATATTGAGTGCTCGATCCTTTTCTCTATTTGCTAATATCTGTAATATAATTGCGCTGTATTTATTTGCGAAACGACATTTAAATTTTAATACAGCTATTTATATTTCTATTCTGCTGACAGTGTTAAGCCTACAGTTTTATTTCGCTCAAGAAGCGAGAGTTTACGCACTTTCAAGCCTGTTCTCCATTCTTTCTGTTTGGTGTTTTTTCGAATTGATTAAGGAACAAAAATTAAAACAAATTGTATTACTTGGATTTATTAATGGCGCATTACTCTATGCACATTACTCCATGTTTGTACTTCCTGTTGCCCAATTAATCATCATGTTTTTCTATTTGTTTAGGGCAGTAAAGACCTCATTATACTTTGTGGTAAGTCAATTGATATCTCTACTAATTGCATTACCAAGTTTATTATTAATTGATATTAAATCGAGTAAAGGTTCTTGGTCTTGGATGCGAAGCCCAACCTGGAGCAATATTACCTTGTTGTTTGAAGAATTTAGTAATAATTATTTCACGTTCATAGTGATGATGTTGTTGTTTGGACTTTTTTTAGTTGTTCTTTTAACAAACATGAAGGAGCCTAAGCTGTGGGTTCTTTTTGGAATTGCATTTGGTGTTTTTTCCGTATCCTATCTCGTAAGTCAATTTATCCCAATGTTTTCAAGTCGCTATTTATTCTATCTCCAGCAATTTATCTGGTTGCTTATAGTCTATTCCATTTCATTAATAAGGCAACCTTTTAAACATTTGCTTCTTGTACTTTCTTTTATGTTTTTATTGTTTTCTCTTAAACCAAAACAGGAAAGAGAAGATTGGAAATCAACAGTACAGTATGCGAAAGAAATGAAGAAAAAAGGATATACAATTATTGTTTCGCCATCATACATGTCTATGCCCTTTACTTATTATTTTGACAAAAGTAAATTCGAAGACTATAATAACTTATATCCTTCTATGCTGAAGGATGACGTTATTTTCATTAAATTAATGGATCGAGAGTTGTTTGATTATATTGAAATTGAGAAGGTAGTTTTCATCTCATCACATCAAGATGTAGTTGACCCAAATAATGAAAACATGCGTATTCTTGACGAAAGGTATAGATTTCAAGAAAAAAGGGCGTTTAAAAATATTGAATGTCATGTTTTCAATGAGTAATAAGCTTACTTCATTGAAGTGTCAACTAATTCTTCAAAAATTAGGATATAGTGAGTTCCTTTTTTTCCTGTATTGATTGTTAATTGACCTTCAAGCTATTCAACCAAATATGAAAACAGTTGAATACTCATAGATTCAGTATCCTCGCCATATTTTTTTTTAGTAACCCAACCCTATATTGGCACAAATTTAATTGAAATTTACCATTAAACATATTTACTTAGCCTTGTTCAAAAGACACATTAAAGGCATCATTCAAGAAGAACTTACCTTGAATTTTTTCTCCATCACTAGGGCGAATAAAACCTCTGATTGTTTTGGTTTTTGACTTCGTGACCAAATCTGTCAATTGGGCAGATGTGAGCGTTTTCCCCATAAGAATGAAAGGAACTTTAAAACCACAGACTCCATAATCCTTACAACCAATTGCAGCATTTCCTTTCGCTAGTTTTGATGTTTTGCATTTTGGACAATCGATATCATCGAAAGAGTAGGTCTTCTTTGTTCGTACTACTTTTTCTTTTACTACGTTTTCTGGATCTTGAAAAAATTGAACGGAAGAAGGAGTGTTGAAAATCACCTCATCTGTTAATTCACGAACCATTGTATTTAGTTCCCTTTTAAAAACACTTAACTCATATTCTCCTTTCTCTATCAATCTAATTTTTCGCTCCCAGTCACCTGTTAGCTCAGCACTTTTTAATAATTCATTCTGAATTGTATCAATCAATGCTATACCGGTAGTTGTCGCAATGATATTCTTCCGCTTCTTCTCAATATATTTTCTTCGAAATAAAGTCTCAATGATATTTGCTCGTGTTGAAGGTCTACCTATTCCATTATCCTTCATTAACTCTCTCATCTCTTCATCTTCAACTTGCTTTCCTGCTGATTCCATACCTCGAAGCAAAGTTGCCTCAGTGAAATACTTAGGTGGTGAAGTTTTTCCTTTATGTATAGTTGGTATATGCGGACCTTTCTCTCCTTTTTCAAAATGAGGCATAATTACATCTTCATCTTTGGCTTTCGTATCCGACTTTTCACCTTCATAGACTAATCGCCATCCTAATTCTAAAATTTGTTTTCCCGTTGCTTTAAATTCTAATTTTTCAACTCTTCCGAGCACAGTAGTATTTGAAACAATGCAAGGCGGATAAAATACAGCTATAAACCTTTTTGCAATCAAATCATATATTTGTTGCTCCGAGGGTGAAACGCCTGAAACTGAAACTCCAGTAGGGATTATAGCATGGTGATCTGTAACTTTCTTATCGTTAAAAACAGTAGATGATTTTGGAATTGGTTTTGCAAGAACACTCTCTGTATAACGAGAATAGTATTGCATTCCCTTCAAAATGTTTGGGATTTTCGGATGCAAATCTTCCGTCAAATATGTGGTATCAACTCTTGGATACGTTGTCAATTTCTTTTCGTACAATCCTTGAATTAACTTTAACGTTTCATCCGCTGAGAATCCATATTTCTTATTCGCATCCACCTGGAGTGAAGTCAAATCATACATCCTTGGATTGCCTTCTTTTCCTTCCTTCTGCTCAAAAGAAGTAATTTCAAATTCCTTATCCTTTAAATACTCCAATCCTTGATCCGCTTTATCCTTTGTTCTTAGTCTAGAAATCTGACAAGCAAATTCTTGTTTCTTATACTTTGTTTTTAATTCCCAATATTCACGAACGTCAAAGGCTTCAATTTCTTTATGACGCTGAACAATCATGGCTAAAGTTGGCGTCTGAACTCGCCCTATAGACAACGTTGATTTACCTTGCCCAAATTTCTTCGTAAAAAGACGCGTTCCATTGATGCCCAGCATCCAGTCGCCCATTGCCCTTGCGGTTCCAGCTTGATACAGGTTGTCATAGTTCTCTGATGGTTGTAAGGACTGAAAGCCCTCTTTGATTGCTTCTTCAGTCAATGAAGAAATCCACAATCTTTTAATTGGAACAGCACATTTTGCTTTTAATAAGACCCAACGTTGAATCAATTCTCCTTCTTGCCCAGCATCCCCGCAATTGATAACCTCATCACAATTTTGAACCAATCGCGCTATAGTATTGAATTGCTTTTCTACCCCTTGATTATCTATAAGTTTAATGCCAAAATTCTCCGGAGCGATTGGTAAATCTTCTAATTTCCAATATTTCCAATTCTCATTATAATCATGAGGTTCTTTTAATGTACACAGATGCCCAAAAGTCCAGGTAACTTGATACCCGTTCCCTTCAAAGTAACCATCATTTCTTTGCTTCGCTCCTAAAATCTCCGCAATATCTTTGGCTACACTTGGCTTTTCTGCAATACAAACTTTCATTTTTATTTATGGACGTATTTAACAATGCTATAACTAGACTTATGTCTATCATCTCGCTCTTGTACTAGTAAAGTTTTCACGCTCCAATCACACAATTCAAAAGATGGGAAAAACGTATCGGCCCCATAATCATCATTAACATGTGTAATTAACATCTCATCAATTAAATTCTCATTAAGTGCGAGCTTATATATTTCTCCACCTCCAATAATGAAAAGTGTCTTATCACTTTCTTGTTTTTTTAATTCTACTAATTCTTGAACCGAATTTAATACTGAACAGTTTTTCGCGAGAAAGGCTTTGTTTCTAGTTAGAATAATATTCTCTCGATTAGGCAAAGGTCTATATTTTTCTGGAATTGACTCGAAATTTTTTCTTCCCATTACAACTGCATGACCTACTGTTGTTTCTTTAAAGAATTTCATGTCGTTTGGGAGGTACCACATTAAATCATTATTCCTACCAATTCCTCTCGCTTTGTCCATCGCCACAATTAACACACACTTCATAAAACCTGATTAAACAGCCACAGCTCCCTTAATATGAGGATGCGGATCATAATTTATTAATTCAAAATCTTCATACGTGAATGAAAAAATATCTTTCACGTTTGGATTTATTTTCATTGTCGGCAACGTTTTACAATCACGACTTAATTGCAATTCAACTTGTTCCATGTGGTTACTGTAGATATGTGCATCACCAAATGTATGAATGAAATCACCTACTTTAAGGTCGCATACTTGAGCAATCATCATAGTCAGCAGAGCATAAGACGCGATATTAAAAGGAACCCCTAGAAAAGTATCTGCACTTCTCTGGTAGAGTTGACAGCTTAATTTACCATCAGCGACATAAAATTGAAACATTGTATGGCATGGTGGAAGGGCCATATTGTCGACATCTGCAACATTCCATGCTGAAATCAAATGTCTTCGAGAGTCTGGATTATTTTTAATTGCATCGACCAATTTTGTGATTTGATCAATTGTACCACCTTTTCCATCGGGCCAAGATCTCCATTGATGACCATAAACAGGACCTAAGTTACCTTTCTCATCTGCCCATTCGTCCCAGATTCTTACTTTATTTTCTTGTAAGAATTTAATATTTGTATCTCCTTGAAGAAACCAAAGCAACTCGATAATAATTGACCTTAAGTGTAATTTCTTAGTCGTAATACATGGAAATCCTTGACTTAAATCAAAACGCATTTGATAACCAAAAACTGATGTAGTTCCTGTGCCTGTTCGGTCTTCTTTGCGGGTTCCGTTCTCAACTATATGTTTTAATAATTCGTGGTATTGCTTCATTTTCTATGGTCAATTATTCTATTGACTCGAAATTAGTTTATTTGGCACTAAAGACAAAGAGAATGTTGGTAAATGCATGGATTGTTGAAAAGTAAATCTCACTATTTTTTTTGAATGTATTTGCATTCTAACATAATACGATTTTTTGTAACTTCGCACTATGGTTAAACTTATTTTAACACTTCTATTGATACTACCAATTTCTCTTTCAGCTCAGAAAGAGTACACATTAAAATCCCGTTTTTTAGGACAATATAAAGGTGAAATTTCTTCATATAATATTGACACTGGAAAAAAAATAATGAAGGTTAGTTCTAGTGCTATATATATTGAACTTGAAAAAGAAAAAATAACGATAACAATCGGAAACAATCAATTAACTGGAACATATACCGTCATGTTCAAAGCCAAGAAATATTTCCTAATCGACGCACGCATTGAGGATCAATTAGCAACTGAACGAATAATTGTTTACAAGCGTGGTCGGAAGCTTTCTAGAGACGGAATGTATCCTCAACCAGTTACTGAACTGTTGAAGTACTAGAAAAAAAGTGACCTATTTCTTTCGTTAGACTTTCAGCATCCTCAATATGAATCATATGTCCAGTCTCCGGAATCACGACACATTCAAGATTATATAAATCAGCAAGTTTTTTCATTCGTGAAAAAGGAACTACTGTGTCTTTTTCTCCTTGAACTATTAAGATTGATTCTCTTCTATCCTTCACAAGACTTATGTTGTCAATTCGCTGACTCATTGCAATCGAAATTTTGGCTATATCATCTGCGGCCATTTTATTTGCTTCATTGATCAATTGCACAACATGCTCATTTTTCTCCACTGGATCAATGAATAAATTCGGAATAACTTCGTAAATAAACAATGACTTGTTTTTCATTACAATACTTGCTACTCTTTCTCGCTCGAGTCTCTTTTGCTTATCATCAGACCAAAAATTGGAGTTCAACATTACCAGCTTCTCTATTCTCGGAGTAATTTTTAATAATTCAAGTGCAACATATCCTCCCATAGAATGAGCAACAAGATGGCAAGATTCAATACTTAGCTCATCGAGAATTTCATTAACTTGAAAAGCCATTGATTGCATTGAGATGACTTCACCTATCAATTCTGAATCCCCATGTCCTGCAAGGTCGATAAAAACATATTGCCATTCTCCAATTAATTCTAGTTCTTCCCACATAGTCATCGATTCTAAAAAACCATGTAAAAAAACAACAGGGTGTCCATTTCCGAACACCCTGTAATTTAATTTTTTAGTTGAAGGCTTATTCATTCATTAGTGTTTCAATCTCATCAACTTCGATTGGGATAGAGCCCATTAAGTTATATGGAACTCCATTCTCTTGAACAATTAAATCATCTTCAATTCGAATACCTAATCCTTCTTCTGCAATATAAATTCCCGGTTCGCAAGTGAAAGCCATCCCAGGTTTTATTGGCTCATCCCAGATACCGATATCATGTGTGTCCAACCCAATAAAATGAGAGGTTCCATGCATGAAATATTTTTTATAAGCTGGCCATGCAGCATCTTGATTCTTAATGTCTGTTTTGTCAATTAATTTAAGTCCGAGAAGCTCTGACTCCATCAATGCACCTACCTCTTTGTGATAATCGTTTAGTAAGGTTCCGGGCGTCAACATTTTTTCGGCAGATTTTTTAACACGAAGCACAGCATTATATACATTTTTTTGACGTTCCGTATATCTTCCACTAATTGGAAAGCATCGGGTTAAATCTGAAGCATAATTGGCATATTCGGCACCAACATCCAACAAAATAACATCGCCACTTTTACATTGTCCATTATTTTGAATATAATGTAAAACACAAGCATTTGCTCCAGAAGCCACAATTGGCGTATAGGCAAATCCACTTGAACGATTCATGAGGAATTCATGATTGAGCTCTGCTTCTATTTCATACTCCCAAATGTTGGGCTTAATAAATTTAAGGATTCGCTCAATGCCTGATTTAGTTATGTTACATGCATTTTGCATTAATTCAATTTCAATATCATTCTTGACCGAACGAATCTGATGCATAATTGGAGCGCTTCTTCCCACAGAATGAGCTGGATAATCCTTTTTCACTTGTTCAATGAATCTATCTTCTCTTGTTTGAACTGAAGTATCAGCACGTAAATGTTCATTTGTGTTTAAGTAAATTGTATTCACTTCGCACATCATTTGCTTAAAGATTCTATCGAAGTCCTGTAACCAATAAACTGTTTTTATCCCTGAGGTGTCAAATGCATTCTTTTTATCGAGTTTTTCCCCTTCCCAAACGGCAATATGCTCATTAGTTTCCTTCAAAAATAATACTTCTTTATGCATTTCATTCTTAGAATTAGGAGAAATGACAAGAATACTTTCTTCCTGATCAACCCCTGACAATGCGAATATATCTCTATGTTGCTGAAAAGGCATTGTACTATCTGCACTTACTGGATAAATGTCATTTGAATTAAAAACTGCCAAAGCATTTTCTTCCATTTGGCCTACAAATTTCTTTCTGTTATCAATAAATAAACGGCTATTAATTCTATCGTATTTCATAATCTAAAGATGATTGAATGTGAAGTTACATAATTCTATATAAAACAAAAGTAATCATCCCACTAAATGGTCAAATTTAAGAACGTAAATAGATTACGTTCTTAGGTTAGATATTTGTAATGAATAAAGAACGCAATATGAATTTAGAAACAAAAACAATCAGCATCACAAGTCTTCAATTTGAATCAAACGATCCTGAAGTACTTGTGAAAGGAATTATTAAAAATGGTCATCTTGAACATACTACAGATGTATTAATTTCGCAGACTCAGCTAAATAAAATTATCAATCAGCTAAAGAAACAAAATTCTCATTTTGATTTAAATTCGCACTTATTGGTAGAAAAAATGTACAACAGCGAATTAATGTACACAGCATCCTTCAATAGCAGTGTTAATACACAATTATACCTTCACGAATTGCTTAACATTCAGCCATACATCCAAATATGTGCTTAGAAAATCACAGTCATTAGGCAACTTTCTGATTATTTTGTCGTAATTTAGACATCGATTAAGTAGAGCTTATACTTTATCATAAAACTAAGTGAATTAAATTATGTATAAAATAACTATATTAACTATTGGAGTATTTATTTTCCTCTCTACATCTTGCACTAAGCATGAGATTATTCCAGCACCTACACCAAAAGTAGATTTATTGGCTCATTTTGAAGGGATTATTGGTGGTCAGTTCATTGAATACACAGAAAATGTTGATGGCTATAACGGCCTTTCAGAAATCGCAACACAGTCTTCTTCAGGAATTAACAATGCGCAATATTTCTTCTCAATGCAATCTCCAAGTTCAATCCCTTATATACAAATTGGACTCGGAAGTATGATTTGGAATTCAGCTTCGGGGACTACAGTACCTGATTTAACATTGTTTAATAGTTTTTTCTCTTCAAATGATACACCTCCATATACAGATGATGCAATTTCTGGTTTTGAAGTTACTTACCACTCATTAAGCGGTAGAGATTTTGAATCGAAAGGGTTCAGTGTAAATAGTCAAAATGTTGTTTACAATGGTGTTGTTCAAGAATCTGATGCGACAGGAGACTATTCTAAGTTTGTTTGCTCATTCGATTGCTATATATACAATACAGTTGTCGACCCTGTTACCTTAGACGAAACAACAGATTCTTTGTTGGTAGAACAAGCAATATATACTGGCTGGTATCAGAGATAGTGTCTTTCACTAAACTATTGTCTGAATGAGTAAAGGTTTGAAAATAGCGATTATTGGTGATTACAATTTCACCTATAACTCACATCATGCAACAAATCTCGCCATAGACCATTCTGCTAATTTTTTAGATGTAGATATAAATTATTACTGGATAAAATTAAATGAGGTCGCTAAATTCAAGCCTCAAAATTTTGCGCAGTACGATGGTTATTTAGTTGCTCCAGGCCCTATTACAAATCCCTTTTTTCTTCATGGTATTATCAAAGAAATAATTAATCGGAAAATACCAACCTTAATAACTGGGGACGGTTATAAAACATTAATTGAAGTATTGATCAGCACTTATCGATTAAATGGTCAACGAGAGAAGCTAATTTCAGAAAATTTGGTAGATGGTCAACAGTTTGAAAAGTTAACAATCACGCCGAAATCAAAAGAGTTTGTTAACCTTTACGAAAATTATTCTAACATTGAATTGACTGGTACGCGCTATAGTCTTTACCCTCAACTAATAGAAGGGCTTAAGAATGATATTGCCGATATTGAAGCAACCAATCAGTTTGAAGACCCAGAAATTATTAGTTTAAAAAATCATGACTTTTTTGTAGGGTGCGGATTCTGCCCTCAAATATCATCGACAAGAGAAATTCCTCACCCTTTAATCTACACTTTCTTTAAGGCTTGTTTAATTCATTTAGAAAAAGTGAGCTAATTCTCTTTTTTTTGTAAATCTTCAAAAAACTGATCAATTAAATAATTGCCACTATCAGCTGCATTTACAGCGAGAACATCACATCGTTCATTTTCAGGATGACCATTATGACCTTTCACCCAATTAAATTCAATTTTGAAGTTTGCGTGAATTTTTAAGTAACGCTTCCATAAATCAGCATTTTTCTTTCCTTTAAAATTCTTTTTCTCCCAAGCAAATACCCATTTTTTATCAATCGAATCAATTACATATTTTGAATCAGAAAATATTTTTATTTGATGCTTATTAGTTTTCAATGATTCTAGCGCAACAATGACAGCCAGTAATTCCATCCGATTATTTGTTGTCATTCGATACCCTTGAGACATTTCTTTCTCCTTCTCGTTGAAACGCATTACCACACCATAGCCTCCATTCCCTGGGTTCCCTTTCGCTGAACCGTCCGTATATATCTTTATCATTGAATTAAATTTCGTCAACAAGGTATTGAAATATTTATACACTATGGAAACTTATATTATAATAAACGTTTCCAACGTTTATAATTCATTACATTTGTGCCATGGATGAGAAAAGGTTAGAAATTCTGGAACGTGTTTCAATTATTTATATGAAATACGGAATAAAGAGCATAACGATGGATGATCTAGCTCGTGAGTTGGCTATTTCAAAAAAAACTATTTACCGCTATTTCAAAGATAAAAACCAGTTAGTTCATTCGATTATTGAGATGAAAATAAAAATGGACCAAGCAATTTGCACAAACAATGCACAGCAGTCAATCTCAGCTATAGAAGAGATGTTTAGTGTTATGCGAATTGTCATGGAAAATATTGGTAATATCAATCCAACTGTATTTTATGACCTGCAAAAATACCACACTCAGTCATGGAAAGTCATTGATGACCATAAATGGATTTTTGTATTAAACATGATTACAAAGAATATAGAACGTGGTATAAAAGAAGGCGTTTATCGTGAAAATTTAATCACAACAATCATTGCAAAGCAATATGTCGTATCAACTGACATGATTATGAACCCTTCGATTTTCCCATGGCCTGAATTCCAATTCGATGTGTTATTTAAAGAAATAATGGAATTCCAACTCAATGGAATGGTGAACGAAAAAGGTCGAATCTTATTAAATAAATCACTATGAAAAAAACACCGTTGTTTCTCCTCGTGATTCTGTTCACTCTTTTAGCAAAGAACAGTTTAGAACAAGCTTTTAGTTTAGAGGAAGCTAAAGATTATGCAATTTCCAACAGCCTTTCGGTAACGGAAGCAAATAATGCAATTGAAATTGCCCGATTAAAGATTGCCGAAATCCGTGGAATGGGGCTACCTCAAGTATCATTAAATGGTAGCTTTAATCATTTCATCAATTTACCTGTATCTGTTTTAGACGCTAAATTTTTTAACCCTAATGCTGCTGACGGAGAAATCATATCATTTGAAGCTGGAACTAAATACACATCAACGGGAGCCATGCAAGTAAATCAAATTCTTTTTAACGGCTCTTATATCGTTGGACTACAAACTGCAAAATTATTTTCGAAGTTACAGCAGGATGTATCAAATCAATCAAAAGAAACACTTGTTTTCAATGTAATTCAAGCGTATCAGCTTGCCATGATATCAAAAGAAAACAAACAGTTTATTGATTCATTAGTGCTTATTTCTCAAAAATTAGTGGAGCAACAACAAAACTATCTTGATCTTGGACTAATTACTCAAGAAGAAGTAGATCAATTGAAATATTCGTTCCTCAATGCAAAAACCATGTCATCATCAGCTGATATGCAAATGCAGAATACTTTAGCGATGTTAAAGCTAGCTATGGGTTATCCAATGAATGACCCGATTGAAGTAAGTAATACTATTAATGAATTACTTAACAAGGAAAGTATCTCAAAAGGAAACGATGTTCACACGAACCTTTCCTATTCAATATTGGAAAAACAAATAACCCTTTTTAGTCTTAATTTAAAAAATAACAAATTTGCTAATTTGCCCTCTTTAAACGCATTCTTTCAACAATCTTACAATGCTTATCGAAATGACTTTGGTCTCTTTAACAATGAAAAGTGGTTTTCTCAAACACTATGGGGCTTGTCTTTAAATGTTCCTGTTTTCTCTGGGTTTTCTCGTCAATCGAAAACAGCTCAAGCGAAGATAGAATTAATGGACAAAGAAAACCAATTAACTCAACTGGAGCAACATCTCCTTTTTCAAGAGTTACAACTGCGAAACAATGTAAATAGTGCAGAAGAAAAATTATATCTTCAAAAGGAGAATGTAGCATTAGCCTCTTCAATTTACTCCAATTCAATCACGAAGCAAGTTATCGGAATTGGCAACAGTCTAGAAGTAACTCAAAAGCACTCTCAATTAATGATGGCTCAAACAGCATATATTGGCTCGTTAGTCGACGTATTTAATGCACGACTGGCAATTGATAAATTATATAACAACTTATTACAAAATAAATAAATTATGAAATCTATATCAGGAATTTTCCTTATTGTTATCGCTCTTTTGTGCTTCAGCTCGTGTGTAGAAGAAGACAAAAAAGAAGACAAAAAAGACACCACACTTCTTGTAAAAATTGACGAAGTGGTTAAGAAGAAATTTATTCATGAAATAAGAATTCAAGGTTCTATAGAAACGGATAAAAATATTCTTATCAACGCTGAAATGAGTGGACTGATCACTGGAATCTCAGTTAAAGAAGGACAAGCTGTAAGCAAAGGTCAAACTCTTGCAACAGTTGATGCTTCAATACTAGCCTCAAATATGGAAGAATTAAAAGCGCAATTAGACTACGCAGAATATATCTTCAATAAACAAGAAGAATTAAGAAAAAGAGGTGTTGGTTCAGAGTTTGAACTAAAAGCAGCTAAAAATCAAGTTATTTCTTTGCAGTCTAAGATCAAATCTATGAATATTCAAAAGGGTAAAGCAACCATACGAGCGCCTTTTTCTGGAATTATTGACAAAGTTTTTGCTCATCAAGGCCAGCTCGCCAATCCACAATCTTCGATTCTTAGATTAGTCAATAATAAAACAGTTGATGTTGTTGCGAGTTTGTCTGAAAAGCACTATTCTAGAGTCCACGTTGGGACTCCTATTAAGGTTACTTTTCCGAATTACATGGATACTTCTATTACATTGAACGTAACACATGTTGGTAATTTTATCGAACCAACCAATCGAACTTTTCGAATAATGTCCACCATTACAAATAACTCATTTTTATTACCAAATATGTTGGCTGAGTTATCTATCACTGACATTGAAGTTGAAGATGCGATGGTAATCCCATCCAAGAGCATTCTGAAAGACAAAGATAATTTTGATTTCGTTTATATCGCGGTAAAAAAAGGCAGTAAATACGTAGTTAAAAAAGTAAATATTGAGGTTTTAAATAAATTTCAAGGCGAGGCATTAATTGAGAGTGGAGCCCTCAATTTTGGAGAAAAAATCATTTCTGAAGGTGCCCGTGGTATCACAGAAGGTGATTTTGTAAAAATGAAGAAATAAGTTTTAACACAATATTTAAGAATTAAATTATGGATTCGAAAAAACAAAGTAAGCAATTTGGCTTATCGACTCTTGCCGTTAATAATAGAAAAACTGTCTTTCTTATTGCTGCAATAATATTGTTTGGTGGTTTGTTTTCTTACCATTCAATGCCAAAGGAAAATTTTCCGGAAATACAAATTCCCGAAATTTACGTTGGAATAATGAAGCCTGGATCTTCTCCTCAATACCTTTCAAAAAAAATTGCAAATACTATCGAGAAAGAAATTTCTTCGATTAAACTAGTTGATGAAATACTTTCAAATGCGGTACATGGGTATGTTACAATTCGTGTGAAATTTGACTTTAAAATGCCGGTAGATAAGGCTTTGCAAAAAGTAAAAGATGCAGTGGATGATGCTCGAGCTAAAAGCGACTTTCCAAAGCTTACGATAGAACCAAATATTTTTGCAATGGATCCATCAAAAATGCCCGTAATGAATATCAATTTACGTGGCACAAATGCATCTATGTTGAAAGATGTTGCTGAAGTGTTAGAGGACCGTATCGAAGAATTACCTGAAATTACTGAAGTTGATATTCGAGGTGTCCAGAAGCAAGAGATGACTATTGAGGTCGACCCAATTAAAGCACAATCAGTCAATGTTACAATCGAAGATATTGAAAATGCCGTTAAGGCGGAGCATCAAACTATTCCTGGTGGCGAACTCCTAGAAGATGGAATTCGTAAAACCTTGCGTATTGAAGGAGAATTCATCGATGCTGAAGAAATTGCTGATTTAGTTGTCAAACAGGATGAATTCTTACCTGTAACATTGAGCGATGTTGCAAAAGTTTACTTTGGAAATGGTGACACAACTTCTTATGCAAGAGAATTTGGAACGCCCGTTGTAATGTTGGATGTAAAAAAGCAAGCTGGGAAAAACTTACTTGTTGCATCGGATAATATCAATTTAATACTTGAAGAGGCAAAAAAAGATGGTACAATTCCAAGAAGCGTTACAATGTCGGTTACCAACGACCAATCCAACAAAACGAGAGAAATGGTTTCGAATCTAGTAAATTCTATACTACTCGGAATTCTTTTGGTTGTTGGTGTTCTTTTATTCTTTTTAGGCTTACGAAACGCTTTGTTTGTTGGTGTCGCGATACCACTATCGATGTTTATGTCATTTCTTATACTTCAAACTATGGGTGTGTCACTTAACGTTATGGTATTGTTTTCTTTGGTTTTGGCACTTGGTATGCTGGTAGATAATGGAATCGTTATTGTTGAAAACATCTACCGCCACATGGACGAAGGAGAGACTGCCACAAGAGCTGTTATTGATGGAGTTGGAGAGGTTGCGTTACCAATTATCGCATCAACGGCTACCACTTTAGCAGCATTCTTACCCCTTGCCCTTTGGCCAGGAATTATGGGAGAATTCATGAAATACTTGCCTATTACGCTTATGATTGTACTCGGATCTTCGCTGTTTGTTGCACTCGTCATCAATCCTGTTCTGGCTGTTGTGTATATGAAAGTTGGAGAACAAAAACTGAACCGTAAAAAAATACTAATCAACGCTGGTGTTTTATTAATTGTTGGGCTTGGTCTTGTTCTTCTTGGATTTTTAGGTATTGGAAATCTTTTCATGTTTATTGGGTTAATTATGTTACTCAATTTCTTCGTGCTTAATCCTGGAACGAAGAAATTTCAAAATGCTTTTTTACCTCGTCTGGAAGCAAAATATGAGCGATTCCTGATCTTTGCAATGAATGGTAAGCGTCCGCTTCAATTTTTATTCGGAACAATTAGTCTTTTAGGATTTTCTATTTTATTAATGATTCTTTTCCCTCCAAAAATTGACTTTTTCCCTATTAATCAGCCGAATTACATCAACGTGTTTGTTTCTCATCCAATTGGAACAGACATAAATGTTACTAACGAAACTGTTTTAAATGTTGAAAATAAACTGACTGAAATTCTTGCAGAATATATGGAGGAAGAAGATACCTCTGGCGTCTCAAAAGATGAGCGTTTAATTCAGTCAATAATTGCACAAGTTGGCGAAGGGACAAGCGATCCAGCACAAGGAGTCTCAAATGGAAACACCCCACACAAAGGTAGAATTACAATAAATTTCTCAGAATCGCAATTCAGAGGCAATATTCTCACGTCCGATATTTTACACAAAATTCAAGTTGAATTAAAAGATCAATTTACTGCAGATATTGAGATTTCTGTTACAAAAAACGAAGATGGACCTCCGCAAGGCGCGCCAATTAGTATAGATGTAACTGGTAGAGGGGACTATAAAGACCTAATTAATGAAGCACAGGAAATCAAATCTTTCTTAACAAAATCAGCTGTAAAGGGCGTTGAAAAGTTAAAGCTCAATGTTGAGGTGAATCGCCCTGAAATTCCAATTCGTGTAGACCGTAAACAAATTAGAAAGCTTAACGCCTCAACTTATCAAGTAGGTATGGCAATTCGAAAAGCTCTTCTCGGTCAAGAAATTGCAACGTATACGATTGATGATGAATCTTATGATATAGTTGTGAAGTTCAATAAGAAAAATAGGGAAAGTTTTGATGCATTATTAGATCAGCGCCTAATTTTCAGAAATAATAAAGGAAAACTACTAAATATTCCAATACGTTCTGTTATTGAGACTCCAAAAGAAGTTTCTACATATACTGCTGTTGTTAGAAAAGATCAAATTCCATTGGTGACAATAATATCTAATGTTACAGAAGGAATGAACGCTAATCAGGTCGTTGATTCTCTTAAAATAAAAATGGAGGCTTATGCTGCTGATGGTAAATTAAAGTCCGGTGTCGAATATAAATTTTCTGGCCAAAATGAAGAACAGGCGAAAGAAATGGCATTCTTAAGCAAGGCATTATTGATTGCCGTTTTCCTAATTTTATTAATCATTGTAGCACAATTTAATTCATACTCTATGCCTGCTGTCATTATACTGACAGTTCTATTATCACTTATCGGTGTATTGCTTGGATTATTAATCTCTCGGCAAAACTTTGTCATCATGATGACCATGATTGGCATAATATCTCTTGCAGGGGTTGTCGTGAATAATGCCATTGTGCTAATTGATTACACAAACCTTGTGAGGCGAAAAAAGCGTGAAGAATTGAATCTTAGTGAATTTGAAATTCTTCCTTACGATAAAATTGTAGCGTCAACTATAGAAGGTGGTAAGACACGTTTAAGACCTGTATTGTTAACTGCTATAACGACTATTCTCGGCTTAATTCCTTTAGCAATTGGATTCAATATTGATTTCTATAGTTTTTTCACGACCTACGATGCTAAGATCTATATGGGAGGTGACAACAACGTGTTTTTCTCTCCAATGTCTTGGGCAATTATATATGGATTGACGTTTGCAACATTCTTGACATTGATTATTATACCTTCTCTTTATTTGTTGATGTTTAGATTGAAAATCTGGATTTACAAGTCCTTTGGTTGGAAAATGAGGAGTAATTTATAATGATTAAATAAAATTGACTTTTGATTTAACTTATCATTAATCGACTATAAAACAGTGCTGGTCGAATAATTAAAAAATAAATTAGGTGATAGGATTCCAAGAGTTAATCTGCATAGATTCTATCAGTTGATTTTTTTCATCTATCAATTGCAAATAGTCTTCTTTTAAAGTATCTAAACCCTATCAAACAAGAGAATTCTGAAAATGTCAAAATAAATTAAGCGATAAAGATTGTTTTATTTAACAAAAGAGTCTCTGTAAATTTGAAATGTAAAGATTAATCCAAATATGATTTATCATATCTAATAATCTTTTTCAGTGAATAGTGGTTAGGTTAGGTTATGATAGAGCAGCTCTCCCGAGTTTGCTCTATCTTTTTTTATACCCCTACCAATCTTCTTTTTCTAAAGAAAATAACTCATCAAATTCCATTTTAAACACTGATGCGATTTTCAATGCAAGAATCGTAGATAGATTATATTTACCCAGTTCAATTGCGTTAATGGACTGGCGACTAACCCCAACACATTTAGCCAAATCTGCCTGAGTCATATTGTTTCTAGCGCGTTCGATTTTTATATTATTCTTCATGCCTTAATTGTCTTTTCGATTTTGACATCACCCAATTAAAACGGATGACAAAAAAGATGAGTATAGTAAACATGTTCACGATCATGACCATAAAAAATGCCATTTCATAAACGAACAAAACGGATAAAAGCAATACCCCATAATTTAAATAAGTTGCCCAAACAAGTGATTCAAGTCTTGTTTTCGCGATAAACTCATCTTCCACTTTTTCTCTTGAAAATGAAATTAATCCAAGACCAAGAATCAACAATCCTGCGATAAGTTCATCTAAGAAGTTCGTTTCCACCACGGAGAAAAATTCTACTGGACTTAAAAACCTTTGACGAATTAACGCATACACATTGAAGTCCATGAAGTCAGGAGTATTTGAAATAAGAAATGAATACATTAAAGCTACCACTCCCAATGCTGAGAGAACAAAGCCTACTCGCTTTAAATAATGTGGTAATAAATAATTAAATTTCATATGATATGTGTTAAATTAGACTCTAAATGTAATGTTTACTTTACAATAAGCAAAACAAACATTACTTTATTAACATAACTTAACAAGCCATTCAAAAAGGAATACCTTAAATAATGATAGACGATAAGGCTTTTTTTACCTCATCAACTTCCCAATTGCGTCTCTGCGCTAAATCTTCAACTTGATCCATTTGTATCTTTCCAACTCCGAAATATTTTGCGTTAGGGTTTGCAAAATACCACCCCGAGACACTCGCTGTTGGATACATTGCCAGATTCTCCGTCAACTCTACTCCTGTTCGTTCTGTTGCGTTTAGCAATTCGAATAATCCAATTTTCTCTGTATGATCTGGGCAAGCTGGATATCCAGGTGCTGGTCGAATACCTTTATATTGTTCTTTAATCAATGCTGAATTGTCTAAATCTTCAACACCGGCATATCCCCAATAGTCTTTTCTAACCTTTTCATGCAAGAATTCTGCAAAAGCTTCAGCTAGCCGGTCTGCCAATGCTTTCAGCATAATTGAATTATAGTCGTCATGATCCGCTTCAAAATCAGCTAATTTACCTTCAATAGCCAAACCAGAAGTCACCACAAACCCTCCAATATAATCTTCAACTCCCGTACTTTTCGGAGCAATAAAGTCAGAAAGAGCAAGGTTATCTGCCTTCGCTGCTTTCTTTATTTGTTGACGTAACGTACGTTGCACATACAACAGCTCATCATTCTCTCCGTATATTTCTATGTCATCATTAACAGAATTTGCCCTAAAAAGGCCAATCACTCCTTTTTGAGTTATCCAATTCTCATTCGCGATTCGTTTCAACATTTCTTGAGCATCCTTAAAAACACTGGTTGCTTCTTGTCCAACAATATCATCACTAAGAATCTGTGGGTATTTACCATGCAATTCCCAAGTTCTGAAAAATGGTGTCCAATCTATATAGTCAGCCAATTGCTCAGTAGTAACGCTAATTTCTTTGACCCCCAACTCCTTTGGCTTAAACACTTCTTGAGTTGACCAATCCAATTTCATTGCATTCGACCTTGCATCATCAATTGAAATCATTTGCTTTTTAGCTCTGTTTTTCTGATGATGCACTCTAACTTTTTCGTATTCCTCTTTAATACTACTTATAAATCCTTCTTTTTTCTTGCCCAACAATTGTTCTACTACAGTAACAGATCTGGAAGCATCCAAGACATGAACAGTTTGATCTATATTGAAGTGCTCATCAATTTTCACTGCTGTATGAACGCGGGAAGTTGTAGCTCCACCGATCAATAACGGTATAGCCAAATTGGCCTTTTGCATTTCTTTTGCAACAGTCACCATTTCATCTAAAGAAGGAGTAATAAGCCCGCTTAAGCCAATCACATCAACTTTTTGCTTCACTGCTTCTTCGATAATTTTTTCAAAAGGCACCATTACTCCAAGATCGATGATGTCGTAATTATTGCAACTTAAAACAACACCGACAATGTTCTTACCAATATCATGCACATCGCCTTTAACAGTTGCCATTAATACTTTACCAGAAAACGACTGCTTTCCTCCTTTTTCCTCTTCAATAAAAGGTAAAAGGTAGGCCACTGCCTTTTTCATAACTCTTGCAGATTTGACAACTTGAGGCAAGAACATTTTTCCGCTACCAAAGAGATCTCCAACTACATTCATCCCATCCATCAATGGACCTTCAATTACTTCAATCGGGCGCTCAAAAGTTAATCTACACTCTTCTGTATCTTTGATTATGTAATCTGTTATTCCTTTTACGAGTGAATAAGATAAACGCTCATTCACGTTCTTTTCTCTCCAGGTTAAATCAACCACTCGCTGCTTACCCTTTTCTCCCTTCAGTGATTCTGCAATTTCCAAAAGACGTTCTGTGGCATCATCCCTTCGATTAAGCAATACATCCTCTACCCTTTCTAACAGATTCTCTTCAATATTGTCGTAAATCTCCAACATAGATGGATTGACAATCCCCATATCCATACCATTCTTAATCGCATGGTACAAAAAGGCTGAATGCATGGCTTCCCGCACAACATTGTTGCCTCTAAAAGAGAATGAAACGTTGGACACGCCTCCACTAACGTGAGCTCCTGGTAAATTATGACGGATCCATTTTGTAGCGTTAAAAAAATCTACTGCGTTGTTATTATGTTCTTCCATTCCTGTCGCAACAGGAAAAATATTGGGATCAAAAATGATGTCTTCACACGGAAAATGTACTTTTTCTATTAAGATATCATACGATCGTTTACAAATCTCTATTCGTCTCTCGTAATTATCAGCTTGACCATTTTCATCAAAGGCCATAACGATTATGGCTGCACCATATCGTTTAACTTTTTTTGCATAGTGAATAAAACTCTCTTCTCCTTCTTTCAAGGAAATTGAATTTACTACTCCCTTACCTTGTACGCATTGTAGTCCAGCTTCTATAATCTCCCATTTTGAGCTATCAATCATCACTGGTACACGCGCAATATCTGGTTCGGCAGCAATTAAATTTAAGAATTTAACCATCGCTTCAATACCATCAATCATTCCTTCATCCATGTTCACATCGATGATTTGGGCGCCGCCCTCCACTTGTTCTCTAGCAACGCTAAGTGCCTCGTCAAAATTATCGTCCTTTATTAAACGAAGAAATTTTCTAGAGCCAGTAACATTTGTGCGTTCTCCAATGTTTATGAAATTACTTTCGGACGTGACAATTAAAGGTTCTAAACCAGACAGTCTTAAATTCTTTTCTTTAGACATTCTCTTCTATTTCTCGAGGTGAATATTTTTTTGCCAGCTCAGCTATTGCGTGAATATGATCAGGTGTTGTTCCGCAACAACCTCCAATAATATTGACAAGACCTTCATCTAAATAATCCTTGATTTGTTCAGCCATTAATTCTGCTGTTTCCTCGTATTCTCCAAATTCATTTGGTAATCCTGCATTTGGATGAGCGCTTACACCAAATTTAGAATTCTTATTCAGCACTTGTAAGTAAGGTCTCATCATTGAAGCGCCCAAAGCACAATTCAAACCTACGGTTAGCAGATCCATGTGTGAAACAGAAATTAGAAAAGCGTCTGTTGTTTGTCCTGTCAATGTTCTCCCACTTTGATCTGTGATTGTACCCGAGACCATTATTGGTATTTTCTTTTCTTTTTCTTCAAAACAGTCATCGATAGCAAACAAGGCAGCTTTTGCGTTCAATGTATCAAATACGGTTTCTACCAAGAGTAAGTCAACACCTCCATCCATCAAAGCGCTCACCTGTTGTTTATATGCAGTAACAAGTTGATTGAAAGTAATTCCACGGAAACCAGGATCATTCACATCTGGAGAAATCGAAGCTGTTCGGTTCGTTGGGCCAACAGATCCTGCAACAAATCGTGGCTTTTCCGGTTCATTTTTAGTGAATTCATCTGCCACTTCCCTTGCAATTTTGGCACTTTGGAAATTTATATCGTAGACAGCATGCTCTAAATTATAATCGGCTTGCGCAACTGTAGTGCCAGAAAAAGTATTTGTTTCTGCTATATCGGCTCCAGCAGAAAAATAAGCTGCATGAATTTCCTTAATAATATCAGGACGTGTTAGGGACAGTAAATCATTGTTTCCTTTTAAGGGTTGCTCATGATTTTCAAACCATCCTTTTCTAAAATCTTCTTCCTCTAATTCATAACGCTGAATCATTGTACCCATAGCACCATCAAGCACTAAAATTCTATCCCGTAAAATTGATTTAATATCTTTCATCTGTATATACTTCAATTTATAGACATGAAGCTCACCCGATGAAGCCTAAACTTATCTTGATCAAATTTGATCGGAATTGGCACCTTTTTCTATAGTTGAATAGGTTGCCAAGGTTTCAAAGGGCCTTTCCCTCCACCTTTCTTCATAAGCCTATAAACCAAAAGTAAACCGAATAAATGTTTATTCAAAGAAAAATCGCCAACAAATTAAGCATTCTATCGTATATTTGAATTGAAATGAAAAAAATTCTCTTTCTTTTTCTTTTAATTTTTAACTATTCATTTAGTCAACTTTTTACAGATTCAAACTTACCAATTGTATTAATTACAACTCCTGTTGAACAATCAATTATGGATGATCCAAGAATAGTTGCTCAAATGGGAATAATTAACAATGGGTTTAACGTTCGCAATTACATCACGGATCCATTTACGAATTACAACGGAAGAATAGAAATAGAAATTCGGGGTTCAACCTCTCAGCAATATCCAAAGAAAGGTTATGGATTTGAAACTCAAGATGTTTTGGGAAATAACCTTGAAGTTTCAATCCTTGGTATGCCTGTTGAAAATGACTGGATTCTTTATGGCCCTTACCCAGATAAACCAATGGTTCGAAATGCATTAACATTTGACATCGCTGAGAAAATGGGGCACTATGCTTCTGCATATCGCTATTGTGAATTAGTCATTGATGGTGATTATCGTGGTGTCTATATGATGATGGAACGGATCAAGCGAGATTTAAATCGTGTCAACATCGCAAATCTTCATTCGCCCAATTTATGGGACGATACGTTAACAGGGAGTTATATCGTTAAGGTTGATAAATTAACCGGTGAAGTTGGATATTCTTGGCCTTCTAACTATAATAGTGAAGTCGTATTTCAATTTCACGATCCTGAGTTTGATGAAATTAATAGCTTACAGGCCAGTTATATGGAATCATTTATTTCCGAATTCGAGGATGTTATTAACGGACCTCAGTTCGATGATCCAACAAATGGTTATCAAAAGTACATTGACCCAACATCATTCTATGATTTTTTTATTCTCCAAGAACTAGGAAGGACTGTCGATGGATATCGCTCTAGTTCATTTATTCACAAAGATAAAAACGGATTTGCATGGAACGCCAAACTTGTTGCAGGGCCTATGTGGGACTTTAATTTGTCTTATGGAAATGCTGATTATTGTAATGCTGATTTAACAACAGGTTGGCAATATGATTTTGACGAAATATGTAACTTCAGTACTTCCATTCCTTTTTGGTGGGAGAAATTATTACAGTCTCCAACTTATGCAAATGGATTAAAATGCCGTTGGGAGGAATTAAGAAATGGAGTATTGCGAACGGATAACATCAATTATTTCATTGATTCTGTTGCCGCATATATAGAAGAAGGAAGAATTCGAAATTTCCAAAGATGGCCGATTATTGGGCAGTATGTGAATTGGAATGGTTTCGTTGGGCAGACCTATTTAGAAGACTTAAACTACCTTAAAACATACATTGAAAATCGTTCCATCTGGATAGATAATAATCTGCCTGGGAATTGTTCTTTAGCGATTGATGAACAAGAATTTATTGCCGAATACCATAGAATTTGGCCGAATCCATCATCAAATAAAATTAATCTTGGAATATCTCTGTTTCAACCTGGCATTCTTCATTTTAAACTCTATGATATAACCGGCAAACTAATTCAAGAATGGCCTTTAGGAAAACACACCCAAGGAAGTCATGCTTTTCAAATCTCAGAATTAAACATTAAATCAGGGGTTTATTTGTATTCTGTAGAACTAAATAATGAAATGCTATATCAAGGCAGAATTATTAGGAATTAGTTACCTTAAAATACTTTTATGAATTTACCGTTTATGTATTTTGTTGGCGCTTAAACTTTAAAATCCTTATTTTCGGGGAATTAAATCTAAACAAATCAAATGAAAAAAAATCTGATGTCTGCTTTGTTGTGTATCACAAGTCTATCCGTGAGCGCACAAGCGAATAAAATCGAGTTTGAACAATACAAACTTAAAAATGGCATGAACGTCATTTTACATGAAGATCACTCAACACCGATTGTGGCTGTTACAGTACTTTACCATGTTGGTTCTAAAAATGAATTTGCTGAACGAACTGGTTTTGCCCACTTTTTTGAACATTTAATGTTTGAAGGTTCGGACAATATTGGAAGAGGGGAATATATGAAAACAGTTGCTGCTAATGGAGGTATTCTAAATGCAAATACATCATTTGACCGTACCTTTTACTTTGAAATTCTTCCTTCAAATCAATTGGAATTGGGTTTATGGATGGAGTCAGAGCGTTTACTTCATTTGAAAGTAGATTCTATTGGCGTTCAAACACAACGAGAAGTTGTAAAGGAAGAATACCGACAATCTGATAATCAACCTTATGGTTCATTTTTAAGAGAAATGTTCAGCCGTGCATTCGAAAAACATTCATACAATTGGGTTCCAATTGGATCACTTGACCATTTGAACGAGGCGACTATCGAAGAATTTATTGAATTCTATAAAACATACTATGTTCCTAATAATGCAACACTTTCTATTGCTGGAGATTTCGATAAAAAACAATTAAAAAAATGGATTGAAACTTACTTTAGCCCTATTCCACGAGGTACTAAAGAAATGCATCGTCCAACAATAATGGAGCCAATCAAAAACAAGGAGATTAGAGACACTGTCTATGACAATATTCAGCTTCCAGCTGTGATGATGGGTTATCACACACCTGCTCAAGGAACGTCTGATGCATACGCGGTTGATATGCTAGCACAAATTCTTTCTCAGGGAAATAGTTCTCGTTTGCAAAAAAGCATTGTCGATGAGCAAGAAAAAGCACTCTTTGTTGGTGCATTTCCTTTTCCATCTGAAGATCCAGGACTTTCTTTAATGTTTGGTATACCAAATACTGGAGTAGATATTGTTGATTTAGAAAAAGCAATTGATTCAGAAGTGGAAAAATTACAGTACGAATTAATTTCTGAAAAAGAGTTTCAAAAATTGAGAAATCAAATAGAGAACAATATGATTTCCCAAAATTCAACCGTTGAAGGAATAGCTGAAAGTTTAGCAAATTATTACATCTATTATGGAGATGCCAATCTAATTAATACAGAAATTAGTCGCTATATGAAAGTAACTCGTGAAGATATTCAACGTGTTGCAAAAGAATACTTCAGAACGGATAATCGAGTAGTGTTATACTACCTTCCAAAGGAAAATAAATAATCGCTTTTTAAAAAAATAGAAATGAAAAAAATAATCTCAATCCTATGTGTATTAACACTAATCTTTAGTGTTTCCGGACAAAAACTAGATAGAAGCATAGTACCTTCACCTGGTCCCGCACCTGAAATAAATCTAGGTAAAATAGAATCTTTCACTTTAGAAAATGGGTTAAAAGTATTCGTTGTAGAAAATCATAAGCTCCCTAAAGTATCGTATTCTTTACAATTAAACATCGACCCAATAATGGAAGGGGATATGGCTGGATACATTACTATAGCTGGTGATTTGATTGGCAGAGGAACAAGTACTAGAACGAAGCAAGAAATTGATGCGGAAATCGATTTTATTGGCGCGAGTCTTAGTACTTTTTCAAGTGGAGCCTTTGGTACTTCATTGAAGAAGCATCAAGAAAAATTGTTGACTTTAATGTCTGACGTTGTCATGAATGCCGATTTCAAGCAGGAGGAGTTAGAGAAGATTAAAAAGCAAATGATTTCGGGGCTTGCTAGCGAGAAAGACAGTCCAGATGCAATTGCATCAAAGGTTGCATCAATTCTTTTATACGGGAAAGATCACCCATATGGTGAGTATTCTTCAGAAGAGTCTATTGAAAATGTAACTTTATCAAAATGTAAAGAATATTACACCACTTATTTCAGACCAAATGTTTCATACATGGCTGTTGTTGGTGACATCACTCTTGAAGAAGCGAAAAAGAACGTTGAGAAGTATTTTGGTGAGTGGAAAAAGGGGAAAGTTCCTTCTTACGAATATAAAACACCTAAATCGCCTTCAAAAACTCAAGTAGCTTTTGTACACAAAGAAGGATTAACTCAATCTTCAATCAATATCACTTATCCAATTGATTTAAAGAAAAACAATCCTGATGTTATCAAAGCAACCATCATGAATTCTATTCTTGGAGGAAGTGGAACAGCGAGACTATTTATGAATCTAAGAGAAGGTCATGGTTATACTTACGGTGCATACTCTCGAATAAATTCTGATCAACTTGTAGGTAGCTTCAATGCTTCAGCTAAAGTTAGAAATGAAGTAACTGATAGCTCATTGGTTCAATTCAATGTGGAATTAAATAGAATAATCAAAGAGAAAGTATCGGAAGAAGATTTACAAGATGTTAAGAGTTATATGACTGGAACTTTTGCATATTCATTACAAAATCCACAAACCATTGCTCGCTTTGCAATCAATACAGACAAGTATGAACTTCCAAGTGATTATTATGCAACATACTTAAAACAAATTTCAGCTGTGACTATTGATGATATTCAAGAAATGGCAAAAAAATACATCCGCCCTAACAACGCATTAATTTTAATTGTTGGTGACAAAGAGATAGGCAAAACTACCGCGCCTTTTTCTGCAAATGAATCAGTTGATTACTATGATATTGATGGAAACGTTTATGTTGAGCCTATGATGGATGCCCCAGAAGGTGTTACCGCTGAATCTGTGATTGAAAACTCTATTAAAGCTGTTTATGGAATGACACCTGGCAAAGAGTTGACAAAAATGTTAGGGAAACAAAAAGACATCACAATCAATATGACAGCTTCAATTCAAGGACAGTCTTTAGACGTTGTTCGTAAACAAAAGGCTCCTAATAAATTCTTGACAGAGATGACCATGAGTGGAATGGTTGTTCAGAAGAAAGTGTTTAACGGAACAACTGGTAAGAACAGTGGAATGAGAGGAGCAAGTGACATCGAAGGGGAGGAATTGGAAGATTTAAAAACCAGTTCTATTATGTTTGCTGATACAAAATACAAAGAATTAGGTTTCAAATTTGAATTGCTTGGGATGGAAGAAGTTGAAGGTAGTAATGCCTATAAACTCACCGTAACTTCTCCAAATGGAAAGGACGAAACACACTGGTATAATGTGAAAAGTGGTTTTCAGGTAAAGTCAATGACGATCGAAACTGATGATGAATCTGGAGAATCAATGACAATTGTAACTACTTTAGAAGATTATAAGTCATACGAAGGTATTAGCTATCCTTATATTGTTACTCAAAGCTTTGGTCCTCAATCTTTAAAAATGGAAATTAAAAGTATAGAGGTTAATTCGAAAATGAAAGATGACGTTTTTGAATAAATCGTCTAAAATTAATGTTTTGGTTTTCAGTAAGAATTTTACTGGGGACTTTTTTTATTAATTCAATAAGGCGACATGTCGAAAAAACTGCTTTGTATCAGAAGTATTTTTTATACTGGCAATGACATTGAAAGAGAGAATTTCGCTTATTTCTCAATAATCGCAGCATGTTGGGACTAAATAGTGGGTGATCAACATTTATACTCAAGATAATATTAATACTTTTACATAAAAAAAATGTCGGAGCAACGCACAGAATTGGAGAAGTTAGGAGAATTTGGACTAATTGATCATTTAACGCAAAATTTCACCACTAAAAATAAGCGAACAATTCTAGGGGTTGGTGATGATGCAGCTGTGTTAGCTCTTTCTAAGAATGAGTCCCAATTGATTTCAACTGACATGCTAATTGAAGGTGTACATTTCAATTTAATGTACATGCCCCTAAAACATCTTGGCTACAAAGCAGTTGCAACTAATGTATCAGATATTTGCGCAATGAATGGTATTGCAGAGCAGATAACTGTTTCTATTGCTGTTTCTAATCGTTTTCCCGTGGAAGCTTTAGAAGAATTGTACGATGGTATCAATACAGCATGTAAGCACTACAATGTTGACTTAATTGGTGGAGACACATCTTCCTCATTGTCTGGTTTAACGTTGAGCATTACCGTTCTTGGTCGTGCTGAAAATGACGTAATCACCTACAGAACTGGTGCGAAACAACATGATTTAGTTGTTGTTACTGGGGATTTAGGAGCAGCATATGTTGGGCTTCAACTCTTAGAACGAGAGAAAGAAGTGTATAATGCAAATCCAAATATTCAACCTGATCTGGATGGTCATGATTATATCATTGAAAGACAATTAAAGCCAGAGGCGCGAGTTGACATTATAAAGTTTTTAAAGGACTTGGGTGTTATTCCAACTTCAATGATTGACATTTCTGATGGTCTAGCATCTGAAGTCCTTCACTTATGTAAATCGAGTAAGGTTGGTTGTCAAATTTACGATGAAAAAGTTCCCATTGATGGACAAACCTCTATGACTGCGATTGAATTTAATCTTGATCCAAATACTTGTGCAATGAATGGAGGTGAAGATTACGAACTTCTTTTCACTATTTCACAGTCTGATTACGACAAAATTAAAGGAAATCCTCATATGACAGTTATTGGTCACATAACTGATAAAAAGAATGGCTCTTATTACGTTGACAAACAAGGCGCAGCGATTGAATTAAAAGCACAGGGCTGGAGTCACTTTGACTAGACACATTACGATGCTGCTTTAATCTTTTGATGGTATCTTTCTCTGATTAGATTTTCGAATGTTTTCCTCTTCAATTTAGCTTCTGCCCATGCGGTAAAGTCAAAATAATCTAAGGCTATACTTTCGTATGAATTGGTCGCTATTCGAGTTAAATTGACATGTAAATCGTCCCACAAATTTTCTACTTCAAAAGGATCTTCGCATTTAATGAATTCCCCAACAAATTGTAAAAATATAGTCTCAAAACCATACATCCTATTACGTGTTTTAAAGAATCTTAATGTGTTTTTTAGTGAGTATGGTAGAAGCTTATCGCTCTTTAGTTCAATTTGGATTAGAAGGTCAAGTAAGTGTGTGTAAGCAATAATATCTTCTTTCTTATCTAATCTATTGTCATTAAGTATCCTATTAATCCATGAATGTGCATCGCTAAACTTACCCACTCCCATTGAAGCAACCGCCATTTTAAAGCACAAGTATGCCTTTCTTATTGGTACAATTTTATCATCAAACTCTATTAATTTCTCTTGAATAGTCCTCCCTACTTTTTCTGCATTTTCAAACTCTCCTTTTCTTAAGCAAATATTGAGCTCAATACTCGTAATACTAGAAAACAATTTAATTGCAAGGTCTTCATTCACTGCAGTTGAGGGAATCATTTTTTTTAACTGAAATAAATGCCGGTACGATTCTTTATAATACCCTAATTTATCAGCGACATGAATTGCATTTGTATAGACCGAGACCTGTTTATTACTTTCAATTTGAGTGTTGAAGTCTGACTTAAAAAGAGCTAAATTTTTATTAAGGTTAGATAAAGAATTCTCTAGGTCATCAATGGAATAAAAGTATGCACTTTTAATGTGGTAATACAGGTACTTTGTTTCTATGCTGTAAATTTCATTGACGTTGATAGTAAAAACATCATCACAAATCGATCGGTAAAGATCTACGTCTTTTTTCGATCTCGATTTTCCCTGTTTTGATAATTGTGTAAATAATTTACTTTTTACAGACCATAATTTCGAAAACTGTTTTAGCCTTGCGATGTTATCTCTATCCTTCTCATAGATCTCATCAATTGAGTCATGAGTAATTTTTAGATAACCATTTGTTTCAAGTAGCATCTTTTGTTTACTCGATATGAGCATCAGTATTTCATGTTTATCATTTTTCAATGCTACTTTCTCAGCACTGCGAAGTATTCTATGGCATTGATCATACAGCGATTTATCATAAAGAATATCTGCCGAATGAAGTTTTTTGTACAACTGTGCATTTATGGAGTTAGTCATGTAATAAGAATCCAGTGCAGCAAGGATATGGTCATACAGTCTTTTCTTCGTAATAGAGAATCTATTTAAAAATGCTTCTCCTTTAAACTTCTTGAATATTTTCTCCTCATTATAGACTTTTTGCTCATCAATCTTATCAAACAATAATGTGTAGTTGTTTTCACCACCAATTGCATGTCTAGAAGAAAGAAGTTTAAAATACCTTTTTTCTGATTTGGTCATTGAGTTTATCAATTCAAAAAGAGCTTCATTTACCTTACTAGACATGTATAATTATTTAATTCCAAAATGCTTTTTTACTAATATACAAAGCTATAACATGTCAAAATAAACTATCCCTTGAAGTGTATCTTTTACTTATTTATCGGGCATAAAAAAAGCCCGTTAAAAACGGGCTTTAAAATATTGTTTGATTTAATCATCCTTGGTGGAATTCCCATCAGGATCATTATTTGGATCTGTAATTCCTCCATCATCACTCCCATCATCACTAGTAGGATCACCCACATTAGAATCATCATCATCTGAGAAAGATGACCTTTCATTGCTCCAAGTAGGAATTTCTTTTGTATTAGTCGGGTTTGGCACAATCTCTTGCTTGCTGCAAGAAACGAGGACTAAACCGATTATGATAACTGATATGTAGAGTAATTTATTCATTAATTATCGACTTCTTAATCAAATATAAGACATTCGCTCTAATCCACCAAATTCTCCCGTGGTATTTTGATTAAAACACTAGTTCCATTGATTAAACCGTTCTCATCAACAATTTGACGGGGTCCAACCATAGAAATCTCGTTCTCTGACACCTTTTGGATCAATTCTATTCTTTTTGATGTTATTTCCATCCCCTTTGATTGATGATCTCCTTCTGTTCTTACTTTTTTGGAAAGGCTGTGCTCAATACCTATTCCGTTGTCTTTTATAAGAATTTCAAGAAGATCAGATTTTATCGAAATATCAATCGTAATTAAACCTTTCTTCTTTTCGTCTGGCAGAATCCCGTGTATAATACTGTTTTCTATAAACGGTTGCATAATCATTGCGGGAATCATTTCGTATTCCGTATCAACGTCATGCACATTTATCTCATATTCAAATCGATCTTTGAAACGCATCGACTCAAGTGATAAATACAATTGTATCCTTTCAAGTTCATCTGCTAGCGATATGACATTTTCAGATGTCGTTGAAGCATCGAGGTTTTTACGGATTAACTTAGCGAAATTGGTTAAATATTTATTGGCCGAAAAACGATCTTGCGTATTGATGAAATATTGAATCGAGTTAAGCGAGTTAAATATAAAATGTCGGTTCATTGATGCATTCATAGATTGTTGTTCGAGTGCTAATAACTTAGCTTTGAATACTATTTTATCTTTCTCATTCAACTCTGCAATTCTTCGAATCCTAAATTGAAAAAAAGCATAGGTCAGTCCTGCAACTAATAAAAAGACGAACAAATAGAACCACCACGTTGCATAAAAGGGTGGCGAAATAATAAAAGGTAATATAAACTCTTCAGATAAACCTCCATCGACATCTCCTGCTCGAATATGCAAGATATAGTCTCCTGCAGGTAAACTTGAGAATGAAATTATATTATTGGGTGACAACGATGACCAATTTTCTTGTTGCCCCTCAAGTTTAAATTGATATTTCAATTTTGAGTGCTGCCCTAAGAGTATGCCGTCAACTTCAAAATTTAATGTATTTAAATTATAAGGCAGTTCCATTGAAGTCGGAAAACCTCGTTCATCTATCTCGCTGCTATATTTTTCGTATTCAAAAGATTTATAATTCAACAAAATATTGATTAAGTTTATTTTGGGATTGGATGTTTCTTTATTGCTTTCAGCTTCATGATAGCAAACTAACCCAGATGCTGTTCCAAACCAAAAATCTCCGACTATATCAAAAAATCCCGAATTTAGATTTGACTCTATATCGATCAACCCTTCACTAATTCCGTATCTTTTAATGGTTTTCTTTTCATTTTTTAAATCTGAAAGAATAAAAAATCCATTATTCGTGCCTACATACAATTTCCCTTTTCTATAATTGAGAAAGGCAATGAAGTTTGATGCTGGATTATCAGATAATTCAACGCGTTCAAATTCATCATTTTTAAACTTGTATAATCCTTCTTCTGTTCCTAGCCAAATTGTTCCGTCCTCTTCTTTCTCTATGTTGTGGATTGATTTATCACCACCTTCAACGAGGTCAAAGCGATTATTCTTAAATAGCATGAGTCCGCGTTCTGTTACGCAGTATAATTTATCATCATCAAGTTCAAAATCTCGAACTGTTCCAAGCTCACGACTTGTATTGCTTCCATAATGCTTGAATTGACCATTCTCGTAGATAGAAACTCCTCTATTTCCTCCAATCATCATAGAAGTTGGAGATATTTTATACAAAGCCGTTATTTTTTTTCCAGGTAATTGCAACTCACCATCATTCTCAAGGTCATGAATTATTATGTTATCATTTTCATCCATTTCTAATAATGAACTTTCCGTTCCAAACCAATTTTTACCATTCACGTTTTCTATTGATGTCCATATCGATCTAGAAAGATGCCTAATCCGAGTAATATCTCCTGATGCTGACTTTTTCACTAAACCAAAATCAAAAGACCCCAAATAAAAATCTCCTTTTTTTGTTTGAATTCCAGAAATGTACAAGTCAGAAGGCAATCCCGTTGAAACATTAAAATAATTAAACATAAGTCCAGGATATTTAAAAATTCCTTTCCCTTGAGATCCGATCCAAAATCCCCCTTCAACATCTTCATAAAAACATCCAATTGTATTAATCGGTAAACCGCTTTCGTCGTTCAGAAAGAAAATTTCATTATCACTATCGATCTGCACGATTCCTTTTAATGTATTCAGCCATATCAATTCATTCTGATCTATATAACAGCCATAAATTTTGTGCTTCACATCACTTTCCGTGATATGCGTTATTTTGTTAGTGGACAGTTCTTTTATATAAACCCCGTGGGAAAATGTTGAAAAAACCATTCTCTCTTCACTCTTTGCAATTCCAGAAAAGCTGTAGGTTTCTATTTCATTGAGTAACTCGAATTTCACTCCATCTGAAGAGATTAAAACACCTCCTCTAGTGGCAAGATAAAGTTTGTTATTATAAACCTCTGCAGATCGAATACGATTATAATCAAGACTATCCAACGGAATGTTTTCTAACCTATTTCCCTTTTTGATGAATAAACCTCCTCCGTTAGAGCATACGAACAGCTGTTTTTTAAACTGGATGATTTTTGAAACATCTTGAGATTTGGCAGCTCCTTCTCCTGAATATTCAATATTTTTAATTACTGAGTTTTCAAGGTATGAAAGTCCACCATTATGTCCAATCCACAAGGTATTTCCAATAGCAGAAAGTGCCGTTATTCGGTTATTCAACAAACCGTCTTTTGAAGAGAAGGAAACAAATTGATTTCCATTGAATTTCGCAAGACCACCTAAAGTTCCGATCCACAAATAACCTCTCTCATCTTGGGTCATTGCTGTAACTTGAGACTGTGGAAGCCCTTCTTTCGTTCCATAAGTTACAAATGAAAGTTTTTGTCCAATTAGAGCGCCATTAAAAAGTAAAAATAAGCCTAAAGCAAAACATTTAATCATTTCATTCCTTTTAGCATTCGAACAAAATCAGTCACTCTGTTTCGAGCAACAGGAACTCTAATATCACCCTTTAAAACAGCAAAATGACCATCATCATTCACATATTCTTTGAGTATTTCGAGATTAATAATATGCGATTTATGAACTCTGCAGAACTTTTCAGGGTTTAATATGTTCTGATATATTTTTAAAGTTCTTGTATCCAGATAGCGCGATCCATCATTGAAATAAATCATTGTGCAATTACCACTTGCCTCTAGATGAGTGATTGTATCATCATCTACTATTTTTAATCCTTTGGTGTGGCTGATAGCAATTCTTGAGCTTTGTTTATTATCTAAAAGATTTGTCGAAAGTTCTTTCAAAGAATCAAAATATGTTGAATAATTTTCTGGAGAATTTGAATAATTTTCTCTCGTTTCGACTAGTTTCTCAACAGATAGTTGCAGCTCTTCAATATCAATTGGTTTCAAAATATAATAAACTGCGCTGGCATTGAATGCTCTTATTGCGTAATCTTTAAAAGCAGTCACGAACACAACTAAGAAATTCTTGTTCTCAATTTCCTCAAGCAATTCAAATCCTTCAGCACCTGAAGGCATTCGAATATCTAGAAATACCACATCGGGTTCTGTTTTAGTAATGATTTCAATGGCCTGTTCTTTCCTCGATGCTTCGCCAATCACTTCTATTTCTGGACAATGTTCTTGCAACATCATCGATAAGTTTTTTCGCGCAAATTCTTCGTCGTCAACAACTAAGGCTCTTAATTTCATGCATTTTGATTTTTATCTTATCAATGTACAAATATTAAATCAGATATTTCGTCGAACAATAATTGATCTTAAGCGAAAAATCACACTTCATTATTAAATTTATACCGATGAATAAGTTCAAGATACCGTTCAGGTTATATTCTTTAATAATCAGATTAATCATCCTAAATTTAGCTCAACAGAACTAAAACTGAGCTTATGAAAGTACAATATGCAATCCAGCACATCTGGGTATTTATAGATAACGGGAACTAACAATTCTCGTTATTTTTAACTACTTCAATATTTCAGGCATTTTCTCTTTAAAATTTTCGAATCGAGGAATGGAAACTGACTGAACATAGCCGTTATTAGGATGATTCACAATATAGTCTTGATGGTAATCTTCAGCCATATAAAACACATCGAATTTTTTCACTTCCGTTGTTATTTTGTTCCAAGCATTAGTCGCTTTCAACGCTTTTATTTTGATTAAAATAACCTCTCGCTCAATTTCTTTGCTGTAAAACGCTATTGACCTGTATTGAGGACCACTATCCGGACCTTGTCTATTGAAGGTTGATGGGTCGTGTGAATTAAAGAAAACATCCACTAAAGTCTCAAAGCTAACCACAGATGGATCATAAATTACCTTTACGGCTTCTGCGTGTCGTAATCTTCCCGTACAAATTTCCTCATAAGTTGGGTTTTTTATTATTCCGCCTGAATAACCAGAATAAACTTCATCAACTCCTTTGACAGCTTCGAAAATTTCCTCAACACACCAAAAACAGCCCGAAGCGAAATAAGCTACTTCTAAATTTTTGCTAGGAGATTTCTTTTTTTCGAGCTCAGCACTTTCGTTTGAAGAATGAGAAGCTGTCTCATTACTTTCAACAGCGCATGATTGCAAGGCATAAAATGACGCAAATATTAGTAATATGTTTTTCATGGTTTTTGTTTAATTATTGGACGAAGAACTGATTAAATTGTTACAAATCAAATGTGAAAAATTCATAAATTCTCTTTTTCTAACGGCAAATCTTTTCGAATTTCTTGAAAACGTTTTCTTGCTTCAACTGAATATAGGCTGCCTTTATAATCAAACAAAATTTGACGATAATAGGCAGCTGCTTTTACTTTATTCGAAAGATGATTTTGAAAAATATCCCCTAATTGAAACAGGGCGTCATCTGCTAGAATGTCATCCGAATGATACTTCATTATCTCCTCTAAATTCTTTATTGCATCATTCCATTGCCCTTTCAATTGCATTACTCTTGCTTTCTTTAAAAGAATTTCATCACCAAGACTGTGTGCTGGAAATTCATTTAATATGCTATCGAAAAGGACATATGCATCCGTATATTTATGCTGCTCAATTAACAAATCAGCACTTGCAAACCAATACATTACAGTATAATTACTGTCCAATCCAAAATTGTCGGTAATCAATAATGATAATTTTAGAGCGTCATTTGCAATCAATTTTGAGGTCGACTCTTTTAAGACATCCAATTGCGATTGAGCGAAATCAAATTCACCATCATAATAAAAGATTCGGGCGTTCTTAAATTTTGCTTCATGGCCTATCTTTTCATATTTAAAATCAGAATCGACTTGCATATAAAATAATGACGCTTCCCATATATCACCATGTAGTACATGAATGTCCGCCAATTTCATTTTAATTTCCGCCTTCTCAATATCTGTTAAATTATTTATCTCCATTGCTTTTTGTAACAACGTAATGGCATCTTTGCCTTTGTCGCCATAAAAGGCTTCAATATGCGCTAATTCAATAATTATAGGAAGTGACACTCTGCTATATTGATACTTCTCCAATACGTTCTTGTAATCTTGTATAGTTTCATTTAATTCTTCAGATGTAAAATCTCTTCTCGTTGTTATTTCTAGAAAACTGACATTTAACAAAGCATTTTGTCCTCGCATGAAATAAATACTCTCTTCCCCTTTTTCAATCACGGACCTAAACGCTCTTTTTGCCGTAGAGAAGTCATTGTTTTGGATACAAATATTTCCAAATTCGTAGAGCATTCGACCTGCAGATTTGGTTCTTCGGTCAATCGCTTTAACATGAACAAGAGCAGCAGGAAAATTTTGCCTTTGGACAAATAGCCATGTTAACATTTCGGCATAATTGATATTATCTGGGTTCTTTTGAGTCCTTGTAATTAGTGCTGAACGCAAAATATCGTATTCCTTAGAATTTTCTTGCGAAAAATCAATTTGTGATGATAATACACGCTGAATATTACTCTGGTAAGAAGCATGATAATCAATCATATCAAGATATTCATCCATCATCTTACTTGTTTCGCCTTTAGAGCCATAATACTCAGCGAATTGAAAATTCAACGGATATGATTTCTTCAATAACTTTCTTCCAGCTATGAGAGTTCTGTAAGACATTTCAGCTTTGCCTTGAGACTTAAAAAGATTATACAATCCGATAACACTTCGTGAACTTGGTGCCATCTCATTGATCAATTGATCATAAATGTTATTTGCACGTACTAATTGGTTTCTTTCCTCGTAAAACTTTGCTAATAATATGGTGTATTCATTGTCATATTTATTCCGACTCGAAATTTTTTTAAGTATTTTTTCTGCCGATTTATCATCTCCAGTTTCAGTCAGACATTCGTAATAACGCTTAAAATTAAACTTCGAATTATCTCCTTTAAAAAGACGCTCATAATACGTCAATGCCTTATCAAATTGACCGTTTCCATAGTAATGTTGTGCCAATTGTTGATCGGTGCTCTGAGATAAACAGGTAACTGGTGCAAAAAACAAAAAAAGTATTACTAATAATCTCATATCATCTACATCTCAATTATTGTACCTTATATTTTTCTTCCAAACGAAGCGAAAAACTGCGCACATCATTTTGCAAGGTATTAAATGTTTTGAAGGAATATGTTGTTGTCGAGTCACAATAATTTACAAAAACACAGTATTTATTCATTTCTACTTCTTCGAATCGAATATTTTCATCGTATTTATCTCTAAGTCCCACTCCATTTTCGATGTCAAATCTCAGTTTGCTTAAGGATTCAAATCGTTGATTTCGTGTGTCAATTATTCGGTTTTCATTCTCTAAGACAAACAACAAAGCTGGTTTCACTCTTTTGAAGCTGTCCAGCTTTTTAATCAACTCAAGTTGCAATGTATCAGTTTCAAAGTACATTTGTAATCGAGACTCGATTGTATTTATTTCTTGCACGATCAACTCCATAGAATCAGAGTCAAAGACAACCTTCAGCTCTTTCAATTGAGTTTCTAAAAGTTCGACTTTATCGAGCTGTTTCGGTCGGCTAAAATCAGAACAAGCCCCCAAAAAGAACAATAAAATAAATCCAACCATGAGTTTCATACTTTGAAAGTAACAAAAATGTTCAAGCTCACTTCCACTGCAATGTAGTTTTCTTTCTGAAAGAATTTATGTCCACAATTATTCCTATATTTAAGAATAGAAATATACAATATGATAATTACAAATACAGAGACAATTCCAAATAGACAAGTAACAGAAATACTTGATATTTGTCGAGGATCAACGGTTAGAGCAAGAAGTATCGGGCGAGATATTTTCGCGGGCTTTAAGAACATTGTTGGTGGAGAGATCAGTGAATACACAAAGTTACAGGCACAATCACGAGAAGAAGCGTTACAAAGAATGATTGCTGACGCAGAAAGGGTGGGTGCAGATGCTGTACTAAATATTCGTTTCACAACCAGTACAATTATGCAAGGTGCTTCAGAAGTTCTTGCATATGGGACTGCAGTAAAACTAGCTTGATGGAAGATGATGTTAACAACCCTATTCCGCTTATGATTATAATTTTTTCAATCTGGGCGACGCTTGTTGGACTGATAATTTATTTCATTCGGAAAAGAGCAAAAGAAAAGAAGAATGAGAATTTTGAAAAGAGGGACAATTGATTCGTTAAGCGAAAATTTAGATGAAATAGGTATTACTCTGAATACATCAAATACTGAACACTCATTAACTTGCTTTGGTATAAATTCAAATTTTGTTTTCATAAAATTGTGATGTCCGTATCTTTTTAATGGACTTTCCTTTCCTCTAATCACCCAAACATCGGTTAACTCTAATTAAACACAAACTTGGAGAGAACTGAATAGATGCAACAGAGCATAAATCTGGAGATGGTGGAAATAGCGCCAGGAATTTCTTTAGAAGTCTTTATTAATTTAACAGACTTTGATTTAGTGGTGCCAGAGAATGTTCTGAAAATGGTATTGGATTAATTCTTTTCACACCTTTTAATTTTAAAACTCTTAACCCTTCTCAAATTGGGAATAATGTCTCAATATAGGACTATATAGCTAAGTCGGCTTGGGTTGAAAATCTGGGTTAATTAAATTTATATTTGATGCGCCCTGTGTTTGTTTCGTGTAAATTATCGATGAATTCCAAGAAATATTCATCTATAGTCTGCTTAAGATGGAAAACTATGGCTTCCAGAAATAAATAGTATACATTGCCTTTAGCCTACAAATTTATACTTATGAAAACCCTTCTTTTTAATGGCACATACTTTGTTTTGGTAATGCAAAATAAATTTCTTTATATTATGCTATACAATATAATAGCTCTGCTTTTATTTATTGTTCCAATTCAATGTTTTGGGCAGGAAGTTGTTGCTACTCAAGGTGAAACTTTAATCGGACCCAATGGGGGTTTAGAATACACAGTCGGAGAGGTCGTAATTAGCACAATTTCTAATGGCGATAATACATTGACTCAAGGATTTCATCAAACAAAAACAGGCTTTATTTTTTTAAAAATTATTGAATCTAATCCAGAAATTATTGTTTCAATCTTCCCTAACCCAGTAATTGAAGTATTGAACATTGAAACAAACCTATACAAGAATACAATTTTTACACTTTATAATGCTAAAGGAAAGGTTATAATTGAAAAAGAACTTACTTCAATTACAACCTCTTTAGATGTAACTAAATTAGCAACCGGAGGGTACTTTATCTTTTTCAGGAATGATGAGCTAAAAATCAATGTGAAAACACATATAATTATCAAGCCACTTTAACTACCTTTTTTTAAATAATAAACCTTTTATTATGAATAGAATTTTACTTTTAATTATTGCTTCTACAACAATCAGTTTATTTTCTTTTGGTCAAGCTCCACAAGCTATTAAATATCAAGCTGTAGTGAGGGATATATCTAGTGATATTGTTGTAAGTCAGACTATTGCCTTACGGATAAAAATTATTCAAGGTGTATTGCCTGGAACAGTTGTATATGAAGAAACTCATTTTCCGACAACTAATTCATTTGGTTTAATTAATCTTGATCTCGGTACAGGTACTACGATTGATGATTTTTCTACTATAGATTGGGTAAATGGACCTTTTTATATGGAAACCGGTCTTGATGTAACTGGTGGTTCTTCATTCGACCTTCTTGGAACAGCACAATTATTGAGTGTTCCTTATGCTTTATATGCTGAAACATCTGGTAGTTCAACACCTGGGCCACAAGGACCTATTGGTCTTACCGGTGCAGATGGAGCTGATGGATCAGATGGAATTGATGGTGCAAACGGAACGAATGGTAATGATGGTACAAATGGTATTGATGGTGCGAATGGATTAGATGGCGCAGTTGGACCAGCAGGTGCGGACGGTGCTCAAGGTATTCAAGGTGATACAGGTATCCAAGGTATCCAAGGATTAACAGGTGATACGGGCGCTCAAGGACCGCAAGGTGATCAAGGTATCCAAGGATTAACAGGTGATACGGGTGCGCAAGGACCGCAAGGTGATCAAGGTATCCAAGGTATCCAAGGTATCCAAGGATTAACAGGTGATACGGGTGCTCAAGGACCGCAAGGTGATCAAGGAGATACAGGCGCTCAAGGTATTCAAGGTGACACAGGTGCCCAAGGTATCCAAGGTATCCAAGGATTAACAGGTGATATGGGTGCGCAAGGACCGCAAGGTGATACAGGTGCCCAAGGTATCCAAGGATTAACAGGCGCTCAAGGACCGCAAGGAGATCAAGGTATCCAAGGATTA
>Ga0209309_10000060_pt1 | contig 145876 bp, 130 predicted proteins | sample COGITO_mtgs_1204_2_FD_184807 | JGI IMG/M metagenome (GOLD analysis project Ga0209309, IMG submission 184807) | Pelagic marine microbial communities from North Sea - COGITO_mtgs_120412 (SPAdes) (version 2) | ecosystem: Environmental > Aquatic > Marine > Epipelagic ... | reverse complement strand
GGGAAACCTGAAGTTCTGTTCTAAATTTCATAGCTAAACCTTGTATATAAAAAGAAACCCCGCAATTTAAAATGGCGGGGTTTTATATTAATTAAGATATTCCCTTGATTTTTGAAGTGCCTCCTCAATGCCGTTAGGATTTTTACCTCCAGCAGTTGCAAAAAAAGGCTGTCCCCCTCCTCCACCTTGAATAAATTTACCAAGTTCACGTACAACTTGTCCTGCATTTAAACCTTTTTCTGCTACCAATTCTTTTGAAATGTAACATGATAATAAAGCTTTTCCATCTTGTTCTGAAGCTAAGAGTAAGAATAAGTTGTTTTTATTCTCTCCTAGTTGAAATGCAAGATCTTTAATTCCACCGGCATCCAGATCTACTTTCTTAGCTAGAAATTCTACACCGTTTACAGATTCAAGTTCATTTTGCAGATCTTCCTTTAAGTTCTTAGCTTTTTCTCTAAGTAAAGATTCAATCTGTTTTTTAAGACTGTTATTCTCATTTTGCAAGGTTTGAATGGACTTTACAGGATCTTTAGCATTCTTTAATTCTGAATTAATTTGGTGAAGTGTCTTGGTTTGTTCATCAAAAAACTGTTTTACAGCATCTCCAGTAATTGCTTCAATTCTTCTAATTCCGGCAGCAACTGCTCCTTCAGAAACTATTTTAAAATACCAGATATCTCCGGTATTTTGAACGTGAGTTCCTCCGCACAATTCCATAGAGTCTCCAAATTTTATTGCTCTTACAGAATCTCCATATTTTTCTCCAAAAAGTGCAATTGCTCCTTGCTCTAAAGCATCATTATAAGCAAGCGCTCTTTGTTCTAATATCGGAATTTGTTCCTTTATACGATCATTCACAAAATTTTCTACCTCCTTCAATTCTTCAGCGCTAAGTTTACTGAAATGTGAAAAATCGAATCTTAAATGATCTGGACTTACCATAGAACCTTTTTGTTCTACATGTGTGCCCAATACTTTTCTTAATGCTTGGTGCAATAAGTGCGTAGCTGAATGATTTGCTTGAGTAAGATCTCTTTTTTGTGTATTCACTGTAGCTTTTAAAGTCCCAGAAGTATTCTCTGGCAGCTTTTTAGTAAAATGAATAATAAGATTGTTCTCTTTCTTTGTATCGATTATTTTGATCGACTCCCCTTTTTCAGTTTCTAATGAACCTTTATCCCCAACTTGTCCTCCACCTTCAGGATAGAAAGGAGTTTTATTCAAAACTAATTGATAAATCTCTCCATCTTTCTTACTATCAACTTTTCTGATTCTAGTAATCTTCACTTCAGCTGAAGTATGATCATAACCAATAAAGTTTTCAGGTTCTTCTTCTCCTAATAGCTGCCAATCTCCAGCAGTCATTACCGATGCTGCTCTAGAACGGTCTTTTTGTTGTTGTAATTCCGCTTTAAATTCAGCTTCGTCCAATTCAAATCCGCGCTCTCTTAGAATAAGAGCTGTAAGATCTATCGGGAATCCAAATGTATCGTATAATTCAAATGCTTTTTTACCAGATACCGTTGTGCCTTCAGTATATTCAATAATGTTTTCAAGTAGCACCAACCCTTGATCTAACGTTCTTAAAAAAGATTGCTCTTCTTCTCTAATTACATTTTCGCAAAGTGTTTGCTGAGACCTGATTTCTGGAAACGAATCTCCCATTTGTTTACTTAAGGTTCCAACCAATTTATAGATAAATGGTTCTCTTGTATCTAAAAAGGTAAAGCCATATCTAATAGCTCTTCTAAGTATTCTTCTAATAACATATCCTGCTCCACCATTGCTTGGCAACTGTCCATCTGCTATTGCAAATGCTACTGCTCGCACGTGGTCTGCAATAACTCTAATAGCTATATCTGCTTTTTCATCTTCACCATAAGAAGTAGTGGTAATAACTTCTATTTCATTAATAAGCGGCGTAAACACATCGGTATCATAATTAGACTTTTTGTCCTGTAATACCATACAAAGTCTTTCAAAGCCCATTCCTGTATCTACATGCTGCGCAGGTAATTTCTCTAAAGATCCATCTGCTTTTCTATTGAATTCAATAAATACCAAATTCCAGATCTCTACCACTTGAGGATGATCTGCATTTACAAGATCTCTTCCTGGGGTTTTAGCCTTTTCATCTTCAGATCTAAGATCTACGTGAATTTCAGAACTTGGCCCGCATGGACCTTGATCTCCCATTTCCCAGAAATTATCTTTCTTATTCCCCATGATAATCCTGTCTTCAGGAACTATGGCTTTCCAAAGATCGAAAGCTTCTTTATCTAAAGGCATATTATCATCTTCGCTTCCTTCAAAAACAGAAACGTATAAAATATCTTTATTGATTTTGAAAACTTCGGTAAGAAGTTCCCATGCCCAATGGATTGCTTCTGTTTTAAAGTAATCTCCAAAACTCCAGTTCCCCAACATTTCAAACATGGTGTGGTGATAAGTGTCCATCCCCACCTCTTCCAAATCGTTATGCTTACCACTTACTCGCAAACATTTTTGAGTATCGGTAATTCTAGTATGCTTAGGCACTGTATTTCCAAGAAAATATTCCTTAAATTGGTTCATCCCGGCATTTGTGAACATGAGGGTGGGGTCATCTTTTATAACCATAGGTGCAGAAGACACTACGGTATGAGCTTTAGATTTAAAAAATTCGAGGTATGTTGAACGTATTTCCTTAGATTTCATATGGCCAAAAAAGGTCTTATAATTATTAAATTATGTGGGTGAGAAAACAATTTTTATATTTGTTCGTTTCTCATAACCAATTGCAAGGTTTTTGCAGTGCTTAATACCCGCAAAAATAGCATATTTTTAATTTATGACGAAGGTTAAATATTATTACGACAGTGAAACGCTTTCCTATCAAAAAATTGAACGCCGCAAAAGCCGAAAATTTGGGATCGCATTTGTTGGTATTGCAGGAGCATTCCTTGCAGGCCTTATAATGTTAGTAGTTTATCTAAACATTCCAGGGATTGAAACTCCCAAGGAAAAAGCATTAAAAAGAGAATTACAAAACATGCAATTGCAGTATGGAATTCTTAATAAGAAGATGGACCAGATCCAGAATGTACTTGCAGATGTTGAAGATAGAGATAACAATATCTACCGACTTTATTTTGAAGCGAATCCTATTCCAGAAGAACAACGTAAAGCAGGTTTTGGAGGTATCAACAGATATAAAAATTTAGAAGGTTACGAAAATTCTAAACTTATAGTAGATACTGAAAAGAGAATGGACATTTTAACCAAACAAATTGTGGTTCAGTCTAAATCTCTAGACGAAATTACAGTACTAGCCAAAGAAAAAGAGCAACTTTTAGCAGCTATTCCTGCAATTCAGCCTGTAAAAAATGAAGATTTAAAAAGAATTGCTTCTGGATACGGTTGGAGAAGTGACCCTTTTACTAAGGTGAAAAAATTTCATTACGGTATGGATTTCTCTTCCCCAAGAGGAACTCCTGTTTATGCCACCGGAAATGGAAAAGTTGAAAGAGCAGACAATAGAGCTACAGGTTTTGGGAATCATATAGAAATAGATCATGGCTACGGTTACACCAGTTTATACGCTCACTTGTACAAATACAATGTAAGAGTTGGACAAAGAGTGAAACGTGGCGATGTTATAGGATTTGTAGGAAGTACCGGAAGATCTGAAGGTCCTCATTTACACTATGAGATCTTTAAAGATGGAGAACATATCAACCCTATTAATTTCTACTACGGAAATTTATCTCCAGAAGAATTTGAACAAGTACTTATAAAAGCACAACAAGAAAACCAATCTCTAGATTAATGCATGTAGATCTTCCTGAAAAACGATATTATGCTATTGGCGAAGTTGCCGAAGCATTTGGTGTGAATACCTCTTTGATCCGATTTTGGGAAAAAGAATTTGATGCACTTAAACCAAAAAAGAATGCCAAGGGCAATAGATTATTCACTCCTCAGGATATTAAAAATCTTGAGTTGATCTATCATTTGGTGAAAGAAAGAGGATTTACGTTGGAAGGCGCAAAAATTCATTTAAAAGAGGAAAAGAAGAAAACTCTCACTAACTTTGACATTATCCGAAAATTACAATCGGTAAAATCTGAACTAACCAATCTCAAAAATCATTTATAGTATGAAAAAGTGGCTTATTCCCGCAATAGTTATTATTGTTCTAGGTATTATTATCTACAGTTTAACTGTTGGCTTTAATAACAAAGCAGTAACCAAACAAGAAGACGCAAGATTAGCATGGTCTAATGTTGAAAGTTCTTACCAAAGAAGAAACGACCTTATTAGCAATCTTGTAAAAACCGTTCAAGGCGCAGCAGATTTTGAAAGAGGTACTTTAACAGATGTTATTGAAGCTAGAGCAAAAGCTACTTCGGTTAATATAGATCCAACCAATATTACTCCAGAGCAAATGGCTCAATTCCAACAAGCTCAAAGTGGAGTATCTTCAGCCTTATCAAGATTATTGGTAACAGTAGAAAGATATCCCGACTTAAAAGCAAGTCAGAATTTCCTTCAATTACAATCTCAATTAGAAGGAACAGAGAATAGAATTAATGTAGCCAGAAATAGATATAATGAAGGGGTTACAGAATATAATAAATACATAAGAATCTTCCCAAACAGTATGTTTGCAGGATGGTTTGGATTTGATCCAATGGTAAGATTTGAAGCAGATGCAGGATCAGAAAATGCACCTGATGTAGATTTCGATTTTAAATAAGAACTATTATGAGCAAAGTTGAAAAATTCTTAACGGAAAAGGAAGAGAAAGAAATTGTAGAGGCTATCCGTTCTGCAGAAAAAACAACTTCGGGTGAAATTAGGGTTCATATTGAAAAATCTCATGGAGAGTTAGACATCTTTGAAAGGGCAATGGAAGTTTTTCATGCCCTTAAGATGGATAATACCAAACAAGATAACGGTGTACTTATTTATGTTGCCGTAAAAGATCGAAATTTTGTGATCTATGGTGATAAAGGGATCAATGCCGTTGTTCCTACCGATTTTTGGGAAAGCACCAAAGACGCTATTGTTACTCACTTTAAGAAAGGAGACTTTAAACAAGGTCTTATCGACGGAATTTTAAAAGCCGGAGATCAGTTACAAAAACATTTTCCTTGGGAAGAAAATGATATCAATGAACTTCCAGACACTATATCTAAAGGCTAATGTTAGCAATTAAAAATCATTTTTTTACCGTATTATTTTTCATTCTAGCATTTTCTTTAGCGGGTTTTGCACAAAGAGATATTCCACCGAAACCTGAGATGCAAACAAGTGTCTATGATGAAGCTGGCGTTTTATCTGCTTCTGAAAAGAGCATGCTAGAACAAAAACTCATTAATTACGCAGATACTACTTCTACTCAAATAGTAATTGCCACGATACAATCTTTAGAAGGAGAGTATATAGGTTTATATGCTCCTGAATGGGCTCAAAAATGGGGAATTGGTCAATCCAACGAAGACAATGGACTATTAATATTACTGGCGAAAAAGGATAGAAAGATATGGATTACTACGGGTTACGGCTTGGAGGAATATCTTACTGATGCTAAGTCTAAAGAAATTATTGAGAATATCATCTTACCAGAATTTAGAAACGATAATTATTACGGCGGATTAGACAAAGGAACTAATGCTGTTTTTGAAGTTCTTAACGGAACCTTTAAAGGCTCCCGACCGGAAGCTAAAGGTCAAGGTGGATTCCCTCCCCGACTTATTATTATTGGAATCTTCTTTATCATTTTTATTATTTCTATGATCAGAAAAAACAAAAATGGAGGAAATGGCCCGGGAGGTCGCGGAGGTATGCGTGGTGGTATTTTAGATGCCATCATATTAAGCAGCCTTGGACGAGGTAGCTTTGGCGGAGGAAGCTCCGGAGGCGGTGGCTTTGGCGGCGGCGGCGGCTTTGGTGGTGGCTTCGGCGGTGGAGGTTTTGGTGGTGCTGGCGCTGGCGGAAGCTGGTAAACCCTAACAATTTTACTGACTAGGAACAATTATATTTTATAAAAAACTATATAAAAAAAATCCCATCAACTTTAATTGATGGGATTTTTTATGCTTAAAACCTAAGCTTATTTTTTTCTAAAGTAAACCGAAATTGGTACTCCAGTAAAATTATATTCTTCTCTTAGTTTATTCTCTAAGTAACGTTTATAAGGATCACGCACATATTGTGGCAAATTACAGAAAAACGCGAACTGAGGCTGCGGAGTTGGCAACTGCATACAGAATTTGATCTTTACGTACTTCCCTTTCCAAGCTGGTGGAGGATAACTTTCTATAATAGGAAGCATGGTATCATTTAACTCACTTGTCTTTATCTTTTGGCTTCTCGCTTTAAATACATCAACAGCAGTTTCTATAGCTTTAAAAATACGTTGCTTAGATAGAACCGATATAAATACGATTGGCACATCTGTAAACGGCTCAATCTCTCTTCTAATAGTTTTCTCGTATTCTTTTAAAGTATTGGTCTCTTTTTCCATAAGATCCCATTTATTCACTAAAATCACGATCCCTTTACGGTTACGCTGAGCCAACCAGAAGATATTCTGAACTTGCCCATCAAAACCACGAGTTGCATCTAGAACGATTAAACAAACATCACAATTTTCTATAGCTCTTACAGATCTCATTACAGAGTAAAACTCAAGATCTTCCTTCACCTTAGATTTACGTCTAATTCCGGCAGTATCTACCAAATTAAATTCAAAACCAAAACGGTTATATTTAGTATCTATAGAATCACGAGTTGTTCCGGCAACATCTGTTACAATATAACGGTCTTCCCCAATTAATGCATTTATAAATGAAGATTTACCCGCATTAGGTCTCCCTACTACAGCAAATCTTGGTAATTCTGTTTCATCATCATCTTCAACCTCAGGCAATGCTTCTATTAAAGCATCTAACAATTCTCCTGTACCACTACCATTGGTACTAGCTATCGGAAAATAATCACCTAAACCTAAAGAATAAAATTCTACAGCATTTTCAAGCCTTTTAGAATTATCTACCTTATTCACAACTAAGAAAACCGGTTTTTTAACCTTTCTTAAAAGTTTAGCAACATCTTCATCCATTCCGGTGATCCCAGATTCCACATCAACCATAAAGATAATAGCATCTGCCTCATCTATAGCCAATTCTACTTGCTTATCGATTTCTGCTTCAAAAACGTCATCACTTCCTTTAATATATCCTCCGGTATCAATTAGAGAAAATGGTTGCCCATTCCAATCAGATTTTCCGTAATGTCTATCTCTTGTTACTCCACTAACGGAGTCAACTATAGCTTCTCTACGCTGAATCAATCGGTTAAAAAAAGTGGATTTCCCAACGTTTGGTCTCCCTACAATGGCTACAATATTGCCCATATCGACTTAAGTCTTTTATTAATGTGCAAAAATAGTTCTTTTTAATTGAATATTATTCTCACTTTGATTGGAATTTATAACTAAACTTCTTATCAAATTCTTATAAATTTGGGAGCTTTCAAGAGCAAGACTAAAAATGATTTCTTTTTTTATGAAATTCTGTGCCAATTAGAAATTTTAAAAAAGCATATTCTTGGCTCTAATCTTTAAAATAAACTAGATTTATGAATATCAACTATTTTGAAAATGAAGAATTTTCAGGAAATAATTTTAAGGAGAAACCTCTTCTAAATGGGGAATATGAAAGTTGTGTTTTTGTGAACTGTAATTTTACTAATACAGAGCTTTCTTCTTTTACGTTTTCGGAATGTGAATTTATAAATTCTGATTTGAGCAATGCGAAACTTAAGAATACTACGTTTAGAGATTGTATTTTCAATAACTGTAAACTTTTAGGATTGCGCTTTGATGAATGTAACTCCTTTTTACTTTCGTTTACATTTAAAGATTGTGTGCTTAATTTCTCTTCATTCTACAATCTAAAGATCAGGAAAACATCTTTTGATCATTGTAAAATAGAACAGGTAGATTTTGTGAATTCGGACATTTCTGAGGCTAAATTTTACAAGTGTGATCTAAGTGGATCTATATTTGACAATACCAATCTGCAAAAAGCAGATTTTAGCAAGGCATTCAACTTTAGCATAAATCCAGAAAACAATAAACTTATCGGCGCCAAATTTTCATCAGATTCGCTTGCAGGGCTACTCGAAAAATATAAGCTTATCATAAAATAAAAAAGCGATGATCTCTCATCGCTTTCTTAGCTTTTAATATAAGATTCTAAACCTAATAGTATCTTTAATTTCTTTTAGCTCTTTTACCACTTCCGGATGGTATGCTTTATCTATATCTGTAATAACATACCCTATAGTTTCGTTGGTTTTAAGATATTGCCCAACAATATTAATATCATTTGCTGCTAGAATTCTATTTATATGCGCAATAATACCAGGTTTGTTATGATGAATATGGATCAATCTATGCGCATTATCTAGAATAGGCAATTGTAGATTAGGAAAATTTACACTGTTGGAAGTGCTACCTGTATTTATATATTCTATGATCTTTCCTGGAACAAAGTTCCCGATATTTTCTTGAGCTTCTTCAGTACTTCCACCAATATGCGGAGTTAAAATTACATTAGGTAAGCCAATTAAAGCAGATTCAAAGCTCTCTTTATTTGTTTTAGGTTCGGAAGGAAAAACGTCTACTCCTGCACCATTTACTTTTCCAGAATTTATATTATTCTTTAATGCTTCAATATCTACAACGTGACCTCTACTTAAATTAAGAAAAATCACTCCGTCTTTCATATATTCAAATTCCTTCTCTCCTATAAGATTCTTATTTTCTTTTCTCCCATCTACGTGAAGGCTCACTATATCAACTTTTTCTAACAATTCTTTTAAACTGCTACATTTTGTCGCGTTTCCAAGGGCTAGTTTTTCTACTAGATCATAATAATAAACATCAAATCCTATAGATTCTGCCATTACAGAAAGTTGGGCTCCAATATTTCCATAGCCAACTATACCGAGTTTTTTTCCTCTAACTTCATAACTATGGCTTGCAGATTTATCCCAATCTCCTTGGTGCATTTTTGAAATCTTATCTGGTAAGTTTCTCATTAATAAGATAATCTCACCAATTGCCAACTCAACTACAGATCTGGTATTACTATAAGGAGCGTTAAAAACTGCAATTCCTTTTTTAAGACATTCTTCTAGATCAATTTGATTGGTTCCTATACAAAATGCGCCAACTGAAATTAGCCTATTTGCATTGTCTAATACCTTTTTGGTTAATTGAGTTTTTGATCTAATTCCTAATACTGAAACGTCTTTAATTTGCTCGGCAAGCTCCTCTTCGTCCATAGCACCGGTTTGAAGGCTGACATTATAACCTTCATTTTTCATGATCTGCAATGCATCTGGATGTACATTTTCTAAAAGCAACACCTTAATTCTATTCTTAGGATATGATATGGCTTTATTCATTTTATGAACGTATAAAAATTCATCTAAACTTGGAGTGATATGGTCTGCCTTTTCTGTTACTTTATCTCGTTCTACATTTTCTGTAAATGCGTAGAATTTGTTAGCAAGCCCAGCTGCCTTAATCTCATAATCTGTATAACCATCTCCAATTACGTAAACATCGCCTTTAAGATCTAAAGTTTTTAATTGTTCTACTTTCCCATTGTTTGAAGAAAGCACATTATTGGTATCAAACCCAATTATTTTGCCGTCTGCATCAAACTCAAAAGTATTAGCAAAAACATTTTCTTCTTTTATACCAAGCTCTTTTACAATTGGCACAATAAACTCTTTAAAGCCATTTGATATAATATATATGTGATCGCTGTTCTCTTCAAAAAAGGCTTCATTTCTTACAAAAGAAGTTGATATTTTACCTTTTAAAACTTCTATAAGTGGTGCTAAATGGCTTTTATTCGCTTTTAGAAGATCCAGCCGTAAGCTAAGGGATTCTCTAAATGGTAAATCCCCTCCCATTCCCCTATCGGTTAATGCCTGAAGCTCTTCCAACCGTTCCTTCTTATCTTCATGATTCTCGAGAGAGATCTCTCCTAAGACGTCTAATGCCTCAACTTGAGTAAAGGTACTATCAAAATCAATTACGTAATGTCTGCTATTTTTCATGCTTTAGGATTAAGAGGGAAATTAATTTTTCAATTCCAAAAATAAGATTTTTGTTAGAGTAATTACAGTCCCTATTACTTAATGTTAGGTTAAGTTTAAAGCATGCAAACAATGAAAAAATTAAATAAAATCAATTTATAACTAAGACAATCAATATATTGAATAATGTGAAATTAAATCATCTAAACATGCTGATAATTTAAGAATTGTATAATATCTATGACAAAAAATTTAGTGGATTACGGTGTGAAAAAATCGTTGATATAAGCCAGTAATTGGTTTTCAGAAAATCTCCCTTTAGTTTGTACTTGCACATTCTTGCTATCAATAACATGATGTATCAATAAATCATTAAAAAACTGATCTTTAATAGATCCCGGACCAATAATGAGAATATCATCAAAATCTTCTAATTTAGATTGTATCCTTTTAAAGTATCCTTGTAATTCGTTAGTTTTAATTTGACCTCTTAAGATCTCATTAGAAATAGATGCTTGCAAGTCTAAAGCAAACTTTAGATTATAATTAATCACTACTTTTTCTCTTTTATCTATTTTGACATTAGAGTCGATGATCTCGATTAAAAATGCATTCCCATCTTGTATTCCAATAAGATAGGCTTTAGCTTGATCTAACCATACGCCTACTTGCTTTGGAGAAAAGATTGCCATTATCTACTATTTTAGAATTGATAAAGTTGGGGGAAGAATTAAAATTACATCATTTAACCATCTCTTTAACTGATAGTTATCAAAATTTTTCATTAAAATTAATCAAGATTCCGGAAGCACATAATAGTAGATAGCGATAAAATGACAGAAGGTTCCTGAGAGCACAAACATGTGAAAGATTGCATGGTTAAATTTTATTTTATCAAGACTAAAAAGTATCGCTCCTATAGTATAAAAAAGTCCGCCACCAAATAAGAAAAGCACTCCTGATAGCGATAAACCAATGAGCAGTGGTTTTAAAGCTGTTATCATTATCCATCCCATTACAACGTACATAATTGTAGAGAGGGTTTGAAATCTATCTACATAGAATAGTTTAAAAACTATACCAGCTATAGCTAGAATCCAAACAATACTAAATAAGGTCCAGCCAATCCAACCATTTAATGTAATTAATGTAAATGGAGTATAAGTACCTGCTATGAGAATATAAATGGAAGAATGATCTAAAATATTGAGGCGATATCTTAATAAATCTGATTTGGCACTATGATAAAAAGTAGAAGCAGCATATAAAAGAATCATACTTGCTCCAAAAATACTAAAACTCCAAAGGTGCATTGTTTCACCAAAAGTTTTAGCCCGCACAATTAAAAGAATAAATCCAACAATACTCAACACTACGCCAAAGCCATGAGAAATAACATTAAGCTTTTCCTCTGCTTCCGGATAAAATGTTGGTTTGTTGATTTTCCCCATGATTATGAAATTAAAAATTAAAAAGGGGTCGCTATAAATTTAAATATAAATAAATCAATAATTATTAAGATCCCAAGATACTTATTAGGAGGTTAGTCGTTCATTTTTATAAAACAAAACAATTTCGATTTATATAAAATTTAAAAGCTTACTACCATCTAAATTGTGAGAACTATAAATAAATGTCATTCTCTAACTTCAATGCTACATAAGAGTTAAAGCTACGTTAACTAGGTAAGCGTACAAACTACTTACGTCTAACTATAAAATTAAAATTGCTATGACTAAACAAACCTATAAATTAGAATTACAACCTGTAACTGTTGAAAACGGAAATGAAGAACAAACAGCTTTACTAGAAAAAGCTCAGAAATCTAACGGAATGATTCCAAACATGTATAGAAATATGGTGAATCTACCTGGGCTGCAAGATACCTATGACATAGGTTATGACCATTTTAGAAAAGGAAGTGGTTTTTCTCCAATAGAACAAGAAGTTGTATTTATAACCTTAAGTATTGAAAATTCTTGTGATTACTGTACCGCTGCTCATAGTTTTATTGCCGATAAAGTTTCAAAAGTGCCTACAGAAATTACAGATGCTATTAGAGCAGGAAAAGAAATTCCTGATACAAAATTAAGAGCCTTATCAGAATTTTCTAAGGTTATGTTTGAATCCAGAGGTAATCCAAGTAACGAACAAGCAACAGCATTTATTGAAGCTGGGTATACTGAAAAGAATATTTTAGGAATTATTTTAGCGCTTTCAGTAAAGACAATAAGTAATTATTCTAACCACGTATTTCATACTGAAGTTGATGAAGACTTCAGTTCTAGAAAAGTTGAATAGAATTTAAAAAGTATATTATGGAACGATGGTAAAATTTTATTATCGTTCCTTATTTATATAATCCCTTTAAAAAATTGAAGTATCTACGAGTAGCTATTATAAAATATCTATAATGCTACTTTTAGAAATTGGTGAACTGTTCTTATATTCTCAGCAAATTAATTAGTTTATCTTTGCTTAACAATTCAACCAATTTAAAAATCTTATAAAATGTCTAAAAAAGGAGTAGAAAAAAATGCTGCTAATAAAGCAAAACATTCCAAACTTTTAAAGCGTAAAAAGGATAAGTTAAGAATGGAAAAGGAGGCTCATAAAGAAAAATTAAGAGCCATTTTTAAAAAAGCTCAGCAGGTGAAAGAAGAGCAATCCAATTCTTAATCATTCATTTTTATAAAATCTACTATTTCATTATATCGATTATTCCAAGGCCAAAAATACTGCGTGATCATTGGGATATGTTTTTTATTAATAGTATCTACCTCAACTTCCGGTTGATATTTTCTTAACTCTTTTAAAAAACGCTCATTAGCAGTTTTTATAGATGGATATGTTTTCTTACCAATGTATATTAGCATTGGAGGTGTATTTTCACTCAAATAATTTATTGGAGAAGCTAACTCCCAAGTTTTTGGATCATCGGTCCAGGTTGTTAAGTAATCATTTTCAGAAGTTGGTGGATTTCTACTTAAGTAATCATGCATATCCAAACCTGCTGCATCATTAAGTATAATTCCAGAAATAGCATCAGAATCTATTCCGTATCGCTTATCTAACGCAGCTAAAGCAATTAAATGTCCTCCTGCAGAATGACCTGTTAAAAATATCTTTTCCGGGTCTCCTTTATACTCTGAAATATGTTCTTTTGTCCAAATAATGGCTTGTGAGATTTGACTTGTCATCTCTTTATAGTTTGCTTGAGGACTTAAAGTATATCCAACAATTACTGTTACTATTCCTTTTTTAGCGAAATTATTTCCATAGAAATTATAGAGTTCCTTCTTACCGCTATTCCAATTTCCTCCATGAACAAAGATCAACACCGGTAACTTTTTGGAAGTCTCTTTTTTTGGACTAAAAATATTTAATGTAGGTTCCTCTTTAAGAGCACTTTTTCGAGTTTCTTGTAAATAGGCAACATCCTTTTCTTTTTTAACAGCGCAAGAGGATAAAAAATTTAAAACAATTAGACATAAAATTATATATTTTTTCATCAATCAAAATTTGAAATTTATGTAATAAAAAAGGTTGAGATTAATCTCAACCTTTTTCTTAATTAGTATAATGATCCTATTATTTATTTAAGCGCATAATGGCTTTAGCATTTATAAATTCATGCATTCCAAATCCACCATGTTCTTTACCATATCCTGAGTTTTTAACTCCTCCAAAAGGCATATTAGGTTGTGCAACACCAAAAGAGTTAATAAACACCATTCCGGTATCAAAATATTTGCTTGCTAATTCTATAGCTTTATCTTCATCTTTAGAGAAAATTCCCCCACCAAGACCAAATCTACTATCATTGGCTATTCTTAAAGCATCTTCATTATCTTTTGCTTTAATTAAAGAAGCTACCGGCCCAAATAATTCATCATCATATGCAGGCTGTCCTGGCTTCACGTTTCCTAAAACGGTAGAAGGATAATAGAATCCTTTACCTTCCGGCATTTTTCCTCCACATAAGATCTCTGCACCATTTTTCACACTTTCTTCCACTTGTTCATGGAGTGTGTCTCTAAGATCTTCTCTTGCTACAGGACCTAATTGAGTGTCCTCTTTAGTTGGATCTCCATGTTTAATATTACTCATGGCTTTTACAAATCCTTCTTTGAATTTGTCATAAACCTTATCTACTACGATAAAACGTTTTGCAGCTACACAGGTTTCTCCATTATTATAAATTCTTCCTGTAACACAAGTTTTTACTGCCAAGTCGATATCAGCATCATCCATTACAATATATGCATCGTTAGAACCCAACTCTAAAACAGTCTTTTTCAACGCTTCTCCGGCTTTCTTTCCAATGATTTTTCCTGCTGCAGAACTTCCTGTTAAGGTAACTCCTCTCACCAAATCGTTCTCTATAATAGCGTCAGATTGATCATGATCAATTCGTAATACTGTGAATAGGTTCTTAGGCAATCCACCTTCTTCAAATATCTTACCTAATAATAATGCAGAACCTGTAACGTTTTCAGCATGTTTTAATAAAATTCCATTCCCGGTCATTAAATTAGCAATAGCATAACGCATTACTTGGTATGTTGGGAAGTTCCATGGTTGAATACCATATATTACTCCTAGTGGAGAATAAGTAATCACACCCTTTCCTCCTCCTGGAAGTGTACGATGCAAATCTTTTAATTCTTCAGGACCATTGTCTGCAGTCCAATCACAAATTCCTTTACATAGATCAATTTCACTTTCACCTTGTGAAACAAGTTTCCCCATTTCAGCAGTCATCAATTCAGAAAGCTCTTTCTTATGATTTACTAAACTTTTACCTATAGATTTTATAACTTCTGCACGCTCCTTATGAGACTTCAATCTCCATTCTAAAAAGGCCTCATGACATTTCTGTACAGCGTCATTAGCTTCCTTATCAGACATTATTGGATAGTTCTTTAATTTCTCTCCAGTTGCAGGATTAATCGTTTTTAATTCTTTCGTTTCGTTCTTAGACATAATCTTTCTTTTTTATTTCTTTTTCATTATCCAACCATAATTAAAGGATGGATTTTATAGCAGTTCGAAGGTAAGATTATATGAGTTAATCAGCTCCCAATCTGATGTTAAACCCCTATTAAGGAAATTATAAAATATGAAATTGAAATATTTTTAATTGAAAAATTTATAATGAGATTATAAGAATTATATGCTTAAAATGCGCTCTATTATTTTGGAAGTCTTCAAAAATTATAAATTAATATACTTTAATTGACCTTTAATACTTCCGAAAGATTAGCTGTATACTTTATATGAGTCCGTATAACTTTTTATATAAGAAAGTAGGATCCTCTTAGAAATGTTCAACCTAAAGTAGGTTTCCTAATATTAGATATCCAGATGCCTTCTTTGAATGGTTCTTTTTTTCCAATAACCCATTTTATAATAAATAACGGCTACAGCTGCCGCTATTAGGTTTGATATTGGAAATGACCACCAAATACCTACAAAATCTAATCCTGTATTATTGGAGAGAATATAGGCTGTTGGAAATCTAATAATCCACAAACTTAATACAGATATTAATAAGGAAGCGGTTGTAAATCCTACACCATTAAATAAACCATTCAACACTTGTTGGATACCTAAAAGACCGAAACTCGGTGCCATAATCTTAATAAAAACTGCACCATCATGTATTACTTTAGGATCGTTAGGAACAAAGAATGCTGTAAGATTTTCAGCAAATATATACATGATTACTCCTATTGCTGTTAATCCAATAAAAGCAATTTTCCCACTCAAATTACCTATTTTTTCAGCGCGCTTAATTTTTAAAGCTCCAATGTTTTGACCTACAAGTGAAGTTGTTGCTATAGATAATCCCAATGCAGGTACTATTACCAAGCTAAGCACCCTAGAGCCGATTCCATAAGCAGCCACAACATCACTTCCAAAGCTGGTAACCAACATCACCATTACGGTCATTCCCGCGGCTCGAGTTGATTGATCTAAACTTGCAGGAATTCCAAGCTTAAATAATTTCTTTGTCCACGGCAGATCTGGTTTCATATCTGCCCAATTTATCTTTATCCCTCTTTTCCCTCTGAATAAGATCAACAATCCTACAAGAGCTGAAATTCCCTGTGTTATAATACTTGCCATTGCTGCACCTGCCACTCCATATCCCGGAATAGATCCAAAGCCAAATATAAATAGCGGATCTAGAACAAGATTTAGAAAAACGGTGAACAATACAATATACATTGGTAATAAAACATTCCCAATTCCTCTCATTAACGATTGAAATACAAAGAAGAGAAACAAGAAAATAAAACCTAAAGATGTAACCTGAAAATATTTTACCGAGTCGGTTAGAATTTCTGGCCCTGCACCAACCAATTTCATTAAAGAAGGGGCAGCAAAATAGCCCAAAGCAGCTAAAAATAAAGAGATAATAAAGATTACGATCATGGTTTGAGAAGAGCTGTAATCTACCAACCGCTGATTATCTGCACCTTTATGTTTAGAAACTAATACAGTTCCTGCAAGAGTAAGTCCTCCTCCTAAAGAGAGCACTAAAAACAAAATAGGAAAGCTCAAGCTTACCGCAGCAACAGCATCTGCTCCCAATCTCCCTAACCAGAAGGTATCAATTAGCTGATAAGCTGTTTGAAGAATATTAGCAAAAATAATGGGAAGTGCTAAAGTAATTAGGGAAGAAAGTATTTTACCTTCGGTGATCTTACTTTTCTTAACTTTTTTAGCCATTTAATCTTCTTCTATTTAAGCTTCAGTAATAAAGCACTATTATATTACTGAGGCTTGATAATTTTAAAGCTTAAAGATAGTGGGAAAGCCTTTATTAGTAATAATTGACTGACTTAAATATTCCTTAATTCTGTGTTATACGTATTTATACTTATCAAGTAAGTTCAAACAAAGCATAAGATTCTACTGATAAATTTTCAGGATTTAAGAAGTGCCTTTGGTCTTCTCCATATTTTCTTAAGTACCAGTTTAAAATTTTATGAGTGTGATAGGTAGCTTCTTGTAATGTAATAAAAGGCTCATAATCTTCTATTCCAGAAATAGTAGTGTTGGTATCCAGATAACCATAGCCGCAGTATCTCCCGTTTTTTACTAGAACAAAAGCTTCTTCTTCAAAATTTCTACCTTTTTCTTTAATAACATAGGTACTGCTTTCTAGTTCTAATGATTCTATTGCTGCTTTTACTTTTTCATTATAAATTTCAACCCTTTCCTTTCCATCGCAAATTCCTTCGCAATCTTTAATTTTATAATGTGAACAGGTGCTTACATTTGTTTGTAAAGTGCAATATTTGGGACATAATCTATACATTTCGCAAAGCTCTTCTAATTTTTCTAGAGCTTGAGATCTATTATAAAATGTACCTATAGAATCTTGTATTTTCTTTGTTTTACCAATGGCCAATTGAATGATGCCGCGTTGGTTGATATAGCTTATAATTTGATATACAACTCCAGGCCGTTTTTGGGCACTGTTATATTTAGGATAATATTTCTTTATACTCTCTGCTTCCATTAAAAGTGCAAGTAATTCGTTTCCGGTGCTTTCATAATCTATAAAATAAGTTTCTTGACCTAGGTGATATTCTTTACTCATCTTATCATAAAAATGTGAAATCACTCTCTTCTTTATATTAATTGCTTTACCTGCATAAATCACCTTTTGCTTTTTATCTTTAAACAAGTAAATACCTGGAGTTTCTGGCAATTCTGCTATTTGAGCTTCCGATAAATGAGGTGGCAAAGTGGCCTGCCTCGATCTTGGATGAAGAAAGGATTTTATCAATTCAAAATCAGAATCTAACCCTAAAAGTCTTTGAAATAGGATAACCGTGGCATCTGTATCTCCTTCGGCCCTATGCCTATTGATTAAAGGAATATTAATAGAAGAGCAAAGATTTCCTAAACTATAGGAGAAAAGTCCAGGAATTAATTTGCGCGAAAGTCTAACCGTACATAACTTTTTTCGAGTAAACTCATATCCCAATGCACTAAACTCATTGCGAAGCACATTATAATCGAAATTTACATTATGAGCCACAAACACAGCATCTTTGGTAAAAGCATCAATCTTCTTGGCTACCTCAGCAAATTTTGGAGCTTGTGCAACCATCTCATCATCTATTCCGGTAAGTGCAGTAATTTGAGTAGGAATATGTTTTTCTGGATTAACAAGCGTAGTGTACTTATCTAATACTTTATCTCCTTGTAAAAGGACGATACAAATCTCGGTAAGTCTATTACCTTTAATACCTCCTCCGGTAGTTTCTACATCTATAATGGCAAATAATTGATCTTGCATACATTGAATATCAGAAAACAAAAGTACTCATAAATATTTAATGTTGGATTATTTCCTTAAATTAGGAATAAATCCATTAAACTTTAGATTTATCAGATATAAAGCAATTGATAACAACCAATATTTTTGCGCATCAATTTTAAAAAATCTTAAATTATTTAGTAAAAAGCAGTTATTACCTTCCTTCCATATTAAAAATATACTAATTAACGCTACATAACTTTTCTCTGTACTTACATTATCGATATTTTTGCCCTCAAATGTTTGATGTTAAGATCAATTAATTTCGCTCTTAACCATTAAATTAATTAAAGAAGGCCATGGACTCATCAAGTAGTACAAATGATACGCATCCTGAAGTAAATTCTGGTAAGATAAAATTTGATGCTGACAGTATATTAAACAATTTGCCTACCCCTATTTTACTTTGTGATTTAGACGGTATCATAACTTATTTTAATGTCGCATTAAATGAGATTTGCCTTCAAGATCTTAAAATTGGGAAATCTATTTTTGATTTTAATGAGTTCGAAATTTTAGATATTTATAGCGAACAGCCTAGTTCTAAAGATAAGTTTCTTCAAGATCTTTTTAAAACCAATGTCATGCCTCCTAATGTCATGGCTCAGTTTAAGTGCGATTTATCTAAATCGTATATTATTGAATCAGAAAAAATAGAGAAATCAAAAGATCAGAGTTACTATAGATTCTGTTTTCTGCCCATTTCAAAATTGAAACATGATGTTATAAAAGAAACAGTGCTTTCTTCTATAGTAGAATCTTCTGATGATGCCATTATAAGCAAAGACTTAAATGGATATATTATAAGTTGGAATAAGGCAGCTAAGAAAATATTTGGCTATACCGAACAAGAAATTGTTGGACAACATATAAATATTCTCATTCCTAAAAATAGAATTAAAGATGAGAATAACCACGATCTAACTATTAGAAGAGGAGATAAAGTAGAACGTTTTGAAACTGTTAGATTGAATAAGCAAGGCGAAGAAATTTTATTATCTATAACTATTTCTCCCATTATAGATGCCAAAGGGCGAATTATTGGCGAATCTAAAATTGCTAAAGATATATCAGATCGTTATAAGCAAGAAGAAAAACAGTCACGCCTTTCTGCCATTGTAGAATCTTCAGATGATGCAATTATAAGTAAAGATCTTAATGGTATTATTACAAGTTGGAACTATGGTGCTTATAGGATTTTTGGATATACTGAAGAAGAGGTGATTGGAAAATCTGTTACCATGTTAATTCCTCAAAATAGATTGAGAGAAGAAAATATTATCATTAACAATGTTAAAGAAGGTAAAAGAATTCACCATTTTGAGACCAAAAGGTTAAATAAAAAAGGAAAGAAAATTCCGGTTTCTCTAAGTATATCTCCTATTAAAGATAATAAAGGCAACATTATTGGTGCTTCTAAAATTGCCAGAGATATTAAAAGTCAAAAAAAATCTAAGCAAAAAATTAAAAGGTACAATCAGAAACTAGAGATCTTAAATACTATAGGCAAAGAAATTACTTCAAATCTTGATGTGAATATTGTACTTCAAAAAGTAACAGACGCTACCACAAAATTATCAGGTGCTAAATTTGGAGCTTTCTTTTATAATAGCGAAGATGATCATGGTGAAGCTATGATGCTTTATACGCTTTCTGGAGCTTCTAAAGAAGATTTTGAAAAGTTAGGAATGCCAAGACACACGCAAGTTTTTAAACCTACTTTTTCTGGACAAGGAGTATTGCGTATAGATGATATTACTGCAGATGAGCGTTATGCTCAAAATACACCACACAAAGGGATGCCTACAGGGCATTTAAAAGTGGTAAGTTACATGGCTATTCCCGTAATCACTTCTTCCGGTAGAGTTATTGGAGGTTTGATCTTTGGCCATCCAGAGAAAGGGAAGTTTTTGGAAGAACATGAGAACATTGTTAAGAATATTGCATCTCAAGCCGCTATTGCCTTAGATAATTCTATACTATTTGAGAGAGTTAAGTCTTTAAGCGAGAAAAAAGATGAATTTATAGCGCTAGCAAGTCATGAATTAAAAACTCCACTAACAACTATTATTGGATACCTTCAAGTTTTAGAAAAGAAGATTGAAGAGCCCATGTCTCAGCATTTTATTGCCAAAACTTTAGAACAAACTCATAAGCTAAATTCTTTAATAGAAGATCTTTTGAATATGTCTCGTATAGAGTCTGGAAAATTAGAATTCAATAGAGAGCAATTCGATCTAAAAGAAACCTTAGAAGACATCAGCGAAACATTTAATTATGGTGATACTACACATACTTTAATAACAAACCTCGGAAATGATCCTATTATAATTACTGCAGATAAACAAAGATTAGAGCAAGTTGTTAGAAATCTTCTTAGCAATGCGGTGAAATATTCGCCATTTGCTAATGAAATATTCTTAGATCTTAAGGCAGAGAATGGTATTGTAACAGTAAAAGTAAAGGATACTGGAATTGGACTAAGTACGGCTCAGCAAAAACAGGTATTTAATAGATTCTATAGAGCAGAAACCACTAAAGGTATTAACGGATTAGGCTTAGGACTCTATCTCACCAAACAAATAATTGACGCCCATGGTGGGGAATTACATGTAGAAAGCACCATTGGTAAAGGCTCTGAATTCTCTTTTAGTCTCAAACAAGCGATTTGATTAAATAATTTGCTTCGTTTTTAACATAACTTTTGAAATATTAAAATATTTAACCAAGTATCTTTACCTTTCTGAATAAGATAATTATATGAAGAAGATATATTTAGTAGAAGATGATCATGCGTTGAGAGAACTAATTTCTTTTCTATTAATGGATAAAGACTATGAAGTAGAAGCATTTGCAAATGCAAATAGTTTTAAAAATAAAATTCCAAATGCAGAGGCAGATTTGATATTATTAGATATCATGTTACCAGATGGTAACGGAGTAGATATTTGCAAACTTCTAAAAGGAACCCATAACACAAAAGACATTCCTGTTTTGCTCATGTCTGCACATGCAAATCCATCTATTGCTAATGATTCTGGAGCCAATGATTTTATAGCGAAACCATTTAATGTAGATGATCTTTATATGCATGTTCAAAAGAACATAGCCTCTTAAATAAAACCCAGTTCTTTTGCTTTTTCTATAAGTATTAGATCTCCTCCTTTTATTTCAAGATTTTCTTTCAGATTCTTCTTACGCTTCTCAATAGCGGCTAGTGATAATGGAATCACATCAATTAAATCCTTTGTTTTCAAACCTTTTGATAAATGATATAAAATATTTCTATCTAAATCATCTACACTTATATTTTTCGAAAACTGCCTTTTTATAGACTGATTTACGGTATCACTATAATATATTTTTCCGGCTATAATTTTTGCGAAAGCCGTAAAAAATTCTTGTGGAGAAACATCGCTTTTAATTAATAAACCATCAGGATTTACATTTTTTAAAATATTATAGATCCTATGATTTTCATTGTACATGGTTAATATTACAATTTTAGTGCTAGGTGCTAACTCTCTTAATCGCAGACCAATATCTTCTCCAGAAAGGATATTTTCTGCTTCAAAAGGCGGCAAACTTATATCTAAAAAAGCAATATCAAAACTACCGCTATTCTGAGCATATTTTATCTTATTAAAAGCTTCTTCGCAACTTCCAGCGGTTTCAATTTCTAATTCAAGATCTTCCGATTTATAATTATTTAAGATGTTTTGATAACCATCTAGTGTAATTGGATGATCATCTACCATTAAAATTTTAATCATAATTAATCTACTGTTTTATCTTTAAGTGGTACCTCAATACTAATTTTAGTCCCCATATTAGAAGAGCTAATTTTAAAGGATCCCTGGATTTCAGAAATTCTTGATCTCATATTTTTAATTCCAATACCAGAAAAGTTTCGCTCTGTATTAAAACCAATGCCATTATCAATAATTTCAATTTTAAGTTGATTTGTTCGCTCTCCATCAATTATAATATTGACTAAAGTAGCTTCTGCATATTTATTGATATTAAATAAAGCTTCTTGAAAAATTCGGTATAGATTGATCTTTATGTTACTATCGATCTCTAACCATTTAAACTCCCCTTTCTCTGCATATTCAATTTTTACAGAATTTATTTGCTCCTGTTTTACAAATAATTCCTGTAAAATTGTAAAAAAGCTATTCTCGAATTCTGCAGTTTCTTCACTCAATTTATGCGAAATATCACGAATTTCTTTTTCTAATATTTTTAGATCCAACAGGTATTTTTCCCTTTTTTCTATAGCTTCCGGATCTTTCTTTTTATTAAGTAACTCAAGATTTAATCTAATCCCGAAAAATTTACTTAAAATGTCATCATGTAAGTCTTGTGAAATTCGTTGTTTCTCTTTCTCTTTCCCTTCCTCCAGTTTATTTTGAGAATCTAATAATAAATTATAGATTTCTACATTAGCATTTTGTTGCTCTTGTACCAGCAATAATTCTCTATTCTTTAATTTCTGACTTCTAATAAAATAAGCTAAGATTAGAAGCAGTAATACTCCAAAAGATCCGGCAAGAATATATTTGTTTTGCTGATTTAAATTCTCATTCTTAGAAATATACTCATCAGTTTCAAAACGAATTCTAGCAAATTTATTCCGGACTAATCTTTCTTGATCTTGTAGACTATCGTTTAAACTTACATAAGTCTGATAGTATTTGCTTGATTTTTTATTTTCGATTTTAGCTAAGAATAATAATGATTCCATCAAATCCGAATAACTTTGAAATTCTTCTGAAAGTTCTTTAGCATTATCAAAATATTTAATTGCATTGATCGTATCATGAGAAAATAAATAATATTCTCCAAGATGCAAATTATTAGTTATAATCCCTGCAATATGATTGATACTGTCTCTAATTCGCAATGCTCTAAAGAAATCATCTTTAATTTCGGTTGTATCTCTAAGCTTTAAATTAGAATAGGCTACATTATCTGTTAACATTGCGAACAAACGAGGATTTTTAAAATATATACTATCTATAGAAAGAGCTTTTTTATAATATTCTAGGGATTTTTTAAATTCCTTTTGATTGCTATAAACAACTCCAATATTATTAAAAGAAGATGCTCTTAATACTGGATCGTTAATATTTTTTTCATAACTCAATGCTTGTTTATGAAAGTTTATGGCTTTATCGTACTTCTTTAATTCATTATTTACAACTCCAAGAATATTATAAGCTTGGTATAATGGGCGATCCTGCTTTAAACTTTTAAGTTTTTTAACAGCTGAAATTAACTTTACCTCACTTCCAATATAATCCTTAACATTCTTTTGTATAATAGCCATATTGATTTGAGTACTTGCAGCAAAGCCTGTTGCGCCAATTTGACTATAAAGATTGTTAGCTCTTTGATAGTAATAATAAGAACTATCAATAATATTCTTGGTATAGAAAAAACTTGCTAAATACCAATAATTATCGGCTATTTTGCTTGAATCCATTAACATCATAGATAATTCTAAACCTCTTCTATTGTATCATCTAAATTTAAGTGAATCATTTTTCGCATTGTATTGGTAAGCTAAACCTAAGAGAAGATTATTCTTTAAAGAATCATTTTTAAGATTTAATACCACTTGTTCTAATGAATCTTTATCTGAAAATTCATTAAACATCAGATCTTTGATCTTATCATATCTAGAAGCAATTTTGTTGGCTTTCACCTTTTCATCTTCGATATGATCTTTTTTTCCACAAGCTAGAAAAAGCATTGTTAGCGTAACTAAGATTAGCGTAACTAAGAGAAGTATTTTTTTGATAAGAGTATATTTTTAACCGTTAGTAAAGTTAAAAATCTAAATAGAATTCAAAAGACTTAAGTGATGATATTAAAAACGAAAACACCTCTTAAAGTAAAGAGGTGTTTCTTATATTATAGGTAGTAAAGAATTTTAAAAACTTTACTATATTAATTCTGATTCTTCTAAAATTTCTTCATCTTCAGCAACTTCTGTGGTTGCTATATTTTCGTCTTCTGGAGCTTCTTCTACTTCTCCAGAAAAATAAGGAAATACATCTACAATTGGTGATTCATTAATTGAAGGAATAGAATAATCACCCATCGTATTTTCCATCGCTTTTGTACAATTATCAAAAGCTTCCTTTACATCATTAGCCTGCACCAATAGGTAGATATTAGATTTCTTCTCTTTCCCGCTCTTTTCGTCTAAAGCGATTAAAGAAACCTTAGTTTTAAACCATCTGTCAGAATTTTCAAACGGATGTACTTCTGCTAAATTGGCTACTTTTATATTAGTGATCATAAATTCTTCACTCGTGTAAGCAGTCATCTCTTCTGTGATTCTTGCCTCTGCTTCAGTAAAAGAAATAGCATCTAATAAATAAGTTTCGGTGGTTATCTTTTGTTCTCCAGTTTCATGTGTTTTTCTGTATTTTACTTTACACTCATACCAAGTTGCGCTCATATCTTTATATTTTTAAGGGTGCCAAATATAATTTTTAAAATACGCCTTGGAGATAATTGCAGGAATAGATATTCACAATCTCAATTTATTTTGAAAATACGCTTTTCTTATTTTTTTTAGTAAGAGCTTAATAATTGATTAATAGTAAATTCCAATTTTTAATTACAATTTTACAAAAAGACCAACTGCCATGAAAATAACAGACAAGATGAAAGTTTCTCCTATAAGTTCTACAGAAACAACTAAACAATCTATTTATGATATTGAAATTAATGCTTTAGATGGTCAACCTATTTCACTGTCAGAATTTAAGGGAAAGAAACTACTTTTTGTAAATGTGGCTTCAGAATGTGGATTTACAAAACAGTATAAAGAATTGCAAAAACTAAGTGATACTTATCCTGAAAAACTTGTGGTAATAGGTTCTCCTTGCAATCAATTTGGCAAACAAGAGCCTAGAGATGCTTCCCAAATTCAAGAGTTTTGTGAATTGAACTTTGGTGTGAAATTTTTATTGACCGAAAAGATTAATTTAAAAGGAAGTAAACAACATCCGCTTTATAAATGGCTCACCTCTAATAATCTAAACGGTAAAAAGGATTCTAGTGTAAAATGGAATTTTCAGAAGTATTTGGTAGACGATAAAGGAAACCTGATAGATTACTATTTTTCTATTACGAACCCTATGAGTTCGAAAATCACCAAACACCTATAATGGATATAAATATCATTCGGCTTTTGTTAGATTTTGGATTGCTTGTTCTTATTTGGATCATTCAGCGAATTGTATATCCAAGTTTTCTACATTATAATTCAGATAAACTAATCTCCTGGCATAACATATACACCAAACGCTTTAGCGCTATAGTTATCCCGCTGATGTTTGGCCAGCTTGGTATAGCATTTTATCAGCTTATTACAGAAGTTAGTTTATATGCTGTAATTAGTTTAGCTATAATCTCACTTATTTGGATCTCAACTTTTAGGATATTTGTTCCTATACATGCTAACATTTCAAAAGGAAATGGAAATCAACAGATGCTAACTACCTTAGTACATAAGAATTGGATCAGGACGATTCTTTGGACACTTCTATTTATATATAGTTTTATTGAAGTATCAGATTTTTAAAAATAAATAAGAGTTGATAATTATTTAAGAATAATAGATGCTATCTCCAACTTAAAATCTTCAGCCTTTTTATTTCCTATCAAAAACGCTATTTCTTCAATACTTTCTTTATCATAATTAGGGATATCAAGCTTCCTACCTCTAAACATAGGGTACATTTCTGAAAGTGATAATTCTATAGTTTCCCATTCTTGTGAAGACTGAAAAGTAGCGATATAAGAGTAATAATCGCTATTCTTATGCTTCACCCTAAATTGATAATTCTTTCCATCACCTTTCACTTTTATTATTACTTTTGAAAAGTCTTTCGTGCTTATTTCTTTAAAATCATATCTCACGGAAGAGAATCCGCCATTATTCTCTAAAGAAACGTGGCCTTCAAAAACACCTTTACCATCATCATTCAAATAAAATTTACCGGAAGATCTTCCTCCCATAACTCCGTCATCTACAACTTTCCAGTTAGAAATATCTGCAGCGCTATCAAACTTGAAAATAGTTGTTGTTTGCATTGTAATTATTAATAAGGTGAGTAGAATTATAATTTTTGCCATGAAGGTGATTTTTAATGAAATTTCGGTTTAACCATCATAGTACTCTAAATTTAGAGAGTCATTTTTTAAATCTATCATCTTATTAATAAATTTTTTATTGTCATGATAGCTTTTATTCCTCTTAAATTTTATAAAATGTCCGTTGGCGTGTATGGTAAATGTTTGCGTATTATAGATAACTAAACGATAATATGGGATCACCCAAGAATATTGGTTGGTACCATCGCTAAATTTTACAATGATGCCTTTAGGTCTTAAGTTAATTTTTGCATGATAATTAGCTGAAGCAAGCATCATTTCGGGTTGCAGTTTAGCACTAAACTCTGCTATGTCTAATTTGCCAGAACTTATTAATTCTAACTTTATCTTTCTTATAAAAGAAAAAGCCTTGCCTACTGTAGCCTTACTCTCTTTTAGATAATCTTGGTTGGTATTTGTAGTATTAAATAACATCATAACTAGTAGTTTAAGTTTTGACCTTCAATCTCATATTCAAAATCTGGTTTTTTATAATTGCATACATGCCTTAATTTCATAGCGTTGAGAGATATTTTTCTCCGTTTTCTAAATGTAATTGCTTCTTTTCTTCAGGCATTTTATCAAACATTCTTACCAGCATTCCCAATCTGGGATTAGAGAGAAAGAAATCTCGGTGTTTGTCCATAAATCTCCAAAACAAACCATCCCACGTTGCCTGCCATTCTCCTTTTTTATAATTACTCATTTTCATTACATAATTGCTTCCACTTATATAAGGTTTAGTAGCCATGATGCCACCATCTGCAAACTGACTCATTCCATAAACATTAGTTACCATCACCCAATCGTAAGCATCTATAAATAATTCCATAAACCATTGGTATACCTCATCCGGATCGAACTCGCACAGCAACATAAAATTACCTAAAACCATCAATCGTTCTATATGATGGCAATACCCCGTTTTTAATACTTTTTTAATCGTAGAATCAATGGGAATTATGCCCGTAGTACCGTTGTAGAAAGAAGCAGGAATTTTTCTTTTGAATTTCCAAAAATTGGTAGTGCGCTCTTGGGTACCTTTTACTTCATAAACGCCGTGTATAAATTCTCGCCATCCTATAATTTGCCTTATAAAACCTTCGGTTGAGTTTATAGGCACATTATGTAATTCTGAATAAGCTAAGCAACCTTTAACGATCTCTTTTGGAGTTATCAACCCAACATTAAGCATTGGCGTTAATACGCTGTGATTTAAAACAGAATATTCTGAAACTATGGCATCTTCATACGTACCAAATTCCATGAATCGCTGTTCGAAGAATTGATGGAGCCAAGCTCTTGTAGTTTTAAAATTTGTAGGATAAAGGGAATAATCGGTAAGCGTTCCTAAATTAGTTGAAAAATGCCTTTTTACATACTGCTTAGCTTCTTCATAATAACTATCTACATCTGGATATTGAATTGCGGGGGGAGACTTTTTAGCCGGATATTTCTTTCTATTTGCCTCATCAAAACTCCATTTCCCACCCGTAGGATTTCCATCTGTATCTATTAATATATTTCGCACTTTGCGCTGCTCCATATAAAAATGCTTCTGATGATATTTCTTCTGATCTGTTTTGAAAAAATTAGAGCGCTCCTCTTTCGTATTCAAAAATAAAGGAGAGTCATAGCTAGTGGTTGTAATTCCGGTTTTAGCTGTAGCATTGTCCAGCCTTTTTTGAAGCCAATTATCTGTAGGATCAATATAATTGATATGTGTAACCCCATTATTTTCTAAGTTTGGAATAAGCAATCTAATATCTGAAATATCTTCAACAGCTTCTACATAATATACTTTTAGAGCTTGCTCCTTCCGAAGAAAATCTGCATACCGCTTCATCGTAGCACGATGAAATGCGATCTTCTGTTTATGGAAAGCATATTGATTAAAAAATAGATGTTCTTCCACTAAATACGTTGGTACCTTATTTTCAAAAAGTGGTGACTCTTGAAAAAGCTGATGTGGAAATATTAGATTGATAGTTTTCATTTATTTCTTCTACAACGTTCACTACAATATTTTACCTCGTCCCAATTTTTCTCCCATTTCTTACGCCAAGAAAATGGCTTTTGGCAAACTATGCATATCTTTTGAGGGAGATCTTGTTTTTTCATTTCTAATAATTCTGATATACGCTAAGCTATATGTGTCTATAGTATTAAAACCTATTGTAGGGTTGCAAGTTGTTTTTTACACTTTTTCCAATAGGCAAAAAAGGAAGGAAAATAGCCTTTTACATCAAACATCCAATCTCTAGGTTCTTCTATACCAGAATAATGAGTATTTAAAGGATGCTCTTTATAATAGATATCTTCGAAGTTATGAGCTGCCCTAAGTTCGCTAAATTCACCTACGTAAATTTGAACATCAGAAATATTGGTCTCTGCCAATTCAATAATAAAATCGATAGTTTTTTGAGATACTGGATATTGGTTGAAATGGGAAGGTTCTAATAGAAGAATTCTGTTTGCAGTAAGTTCCATTTTCCAAAGAGGATCTAAATTGTAAAAATTATAGATACACGTTGGAAGTTTTTCATTTATATCAACCTCCCTTTTTTTAGGCAAGGGTGTTTTCAAATCAAAAGGCTGCGTTTCTAATAAATTTTCGGGTATCTCTAATAAAGGTAACGTTTCATAAGGAACGTCTAAAAAAGTGCCTTTTTGATTTGTAAAGCAATACTTATTAATATTCTCTTGATTGGCAACATACTTTTTATTCGCATTAGACCCTGCAACCCATTGCCAGCTTAAAGCATTGCTAGCCCAATCTGCATCCAACAAGTAATAATACATCCAGTGTGCAGGAGTTTTCCAATAACTTTGTGCAAAATTACAAACGATGGAGGCTATATACATTCTTACATGATTATGCATATATCCAGTTTCATAAAAACATTCCAAGCCTTTATCTATCGCTATTACGCCTGTCTTGGCATCTAAAATAGCCTTCGGAATTTCTTGATTAGAAACTGAAGTTTGTGGATGTTTTAAATCAAGATTAATTTCATCTCCTTTAGCAATCCATACCTGTTGCCAATAATCTCTCCAAGCTAATTCCTGAATAAATTTTTTAATTTGATAAGGCGGATATCCTCTTTTTAAAATTTCAGAAAATATAAACTTTGTTGAGATAACTCCTCTAGAAATATAGGGAGACAAATGAGTTACTGCCCCGTTGATGTAGTTTCTAGATTTACCATATTTAACCGGATCTATCTGGCGTATTCTTTGAAGGATTTCCGGATACGATCTTGGAAAAATAGCATCTTGATTATCAAATAATTCCATAACTTATTAGCTAACTTTTTTTGTGAATTATAAATGAATATAATGGTGTGCCTATATTTTTATCGAAAATTGGTTAAAAAAGAACCTTTCCATAAATATAGGAAAGCAATAACTACCTCACTTCATAATTAAATTAACTCTAACCTTTGTTTAATCAAAATTGGTGTTAATCTTATAACTCAATAAATTCAACTTACAAATAACTTAATCTATAACTAAAGCTTTAAAATCTCCATTAGATTTACCTGTTTTAAAGAAAAAACGTTTCAATTCCGCATATAATTGTATTTTTATTTTATGATAAAAGCAGTTATAATAGACGATGAGATGAACGCTCAAGAGTTATTGGAAAAAACTCTTAATAGATATTTTCCCAATAAATTTAATATCATCGCAAAATGTAATTCGGTAGATTCTGGAGTTAATGCTATTAAGAACCACGAACCAGACCTTGTTTTTTTGGACATCCAAATGCCTGAAAAGAATGGTTTTGAACTATTTAAATGTTTTGATGTCATAAAATTTGAGGTCATATTTACTACCGCTTTCAATCAATTTGCTATTAAAGCCATAAAACGAAGTGCCTTAGATTATTTATTAAAGCCTATTAATCATCTGGATTTAGCGCAGGCTATCAAAAGGTTTGAAACTAAGAATGAAGGCAGTTCTGCTCAAAAGAAATTATCTTTACTCTTAGAAAATCTAAATATAAATGACCAAAATGTTAGTAAAATAGCATTCCCAACGCTTGAAGGATTTGAGCTCCTGCACTCCAATCAAATACTCTATTGCAAGGCTGAAAGTAATTATACCTGCATTAAAAAAATAGATGGTATTACTAAAACCGTGACAAAAACTTTAAAATTTGTGGAAGAAATACTTCCCTCTTCTTCTTTTAAAAGAATACATAAAACCTACGTTATCAACTTAAATTATATAGTAAGGTATCATAAAGCAAATAAAGAAGTTGAATTAACCAATGGAGAGAAACTACCTGTTTCATTTCGAAAAGAAGAAGAATTTATCAATGCAATTTTACAAAATCAATAAACTTTCCCTTCTATTTTTTCTCTGGATTCATCTTGCTTTTTCTCAAAATTTTCCCAGTAAAAATTATAATGCCACTAACGATTTACCAAACAACACCGTTAGGTCTTTACTGGTTGATAGTAATAGCACCTTATGGGTTGGGACGGATAACGGTGTAGTAAAAAAAGAAAATGATGTATTCTCATACTTCTTTGAAGAAGATGGATTAGCATTGAACAGCTGTTGGGCAATAGCTGAAGATAAAAATAAAAATATATGGTTTGGAAGTTATGGAGAAGGTTTAAGCATTTATGACGGTTCTAAATTTAAAGTTATTTCAACCAAAGATGGACTCGTTCATAATGAAATCACCAAGCTTTTTACTCATAAAAACTATCTGTACGTAGGAACCAGTAACGGTATTTCTATAATAAATGTAGATACTTATAAAGTAATATCGTTAAAAGCCTCCAACAAAGATGAATTATACAGAGTTCAAGATTTTTTTGAATATAAAAATGAAATCTATGTAGCTACTTATAATTCTGGAATATTTAAGATTGAAAATACTAGCCTCATCAAGATAAACGATGAAAAGTATATCTATTCTATATTATTAGAAAAAGATAGTATTTACAGTAGCAATAAAGGCTTCTTTACCAAAACAAGCTTAAAATATTATTTAGATCATGCTCATCACGAAATTAATAACAAGTTAGGCTCTTCTATTATTTGGGACTATGCTAAAACTAAAGATGCTAAAATTTTTGCTGCAGCTTGGGGTATTTATAATAGCAGCGGCGGTATATATGAGATCATAAACAATCAATTAATATCTAGAGCTTCAGATTTTAACATCGCCAGCAATGAGGTGATCTCTCTTGCCTACAACGCCAAGTTTGAAAAATTATATGTAGGTACCAAAGATGCGGGTTTATTCGAAATTAAATTAAACTCACAGATTCAATTCCATAAAATTCAAGATAAAAGTGTTTTGGGTTTCGCAAGAACGTCCACTACTTCTGCATTAATGGTGAATGATGGAATTATTTTAAAAAGCGAACAACAGGAAAAAAAGATCACACTAACAACGCTTAAAGCCTGGCAAGAAAATTATGCTTTAAACACAAAAATTCCGTTACCAAAACATGAAGATCTATTTTATGAACTGGAGTATAACCTTGCTATCTCGGAAATCGATTTTTATGATATAAAAGCATTGAATAATAAGTTTTGGATAAATACCAACTTAGGAATTTTTGCCATTACTACAGATGGAAAATTAGACCGCTATTTACCTTTACACTCTGAAGAAATCAATTTCACCAACGATGGGAAACTTATAGAAACCAATCCGTATGGGGGCGTAAGAGTTTATAATAACTTAGATAAATTTGAATATAAACGATACGAACAAGAAGATCCAGAAACGCCAACCATGGTTGTCAACAGTCTTAAAATAGGAGATAAAACCTATTTCACCTCAGTTTTTTCAGGGCTATATGTTTGGCAAAACAATAAGTTTCTGTCTTATTTAAAAAATGGTATCTGGAAAGAAAAGAAATTAAGACATATTATAAATTTCGGTGAAAACTTAGCTATTTCGAATGAGTTTGGAGATGTGTTTTTAGTAAATGTTCGAAATCAATTCAAAATTTTAAAAAAGATCCCTAGAGCTAAAATTAATGGCAATACTATTTCTTTCTTGAATGAATATAAAGGAAGCTTAATAATAGGTACCGAAAAAGGGCTTACAATCTATAAAGCAGGACGCTATATTTTCTTAGATGAAGAGCAAGGTTTGAAACAACCATTATTATGTGCTGAAGTAAGAAAGAACCACTTAATTATTGGTAGTGATAACGGATATTTCAATATCAATCTGCAGGCCATAAATGATACTAAGGCGTTGGTAGACCATATAAAATTAAAAGAAGTTTATATTAACAACCACAAAATTCTTTGGAAAACATTTGTAAAAGAAAATCAAATAGAATTGCCGTATAATGAAAATACGGTGTTGCTAAAATTTAGTACAAATGCACATCCTTATCCTCATAAATTATCATACCAATATCGATTAAATTCAAAAGAAAAATGGAGTCTTCCGTCTTCCAAGCCAGAAATATTCCTTGCATTTCTACCTGCAAAAAATTATAAGATCGCGGTTAAAGTATTAGATAAAAGCACTGGATTATACTATACACAACATTTAATAAACTTAGATATTCTTCCTCCATTCTGGAAAAGATGGTGGTTTGTTTACCTATTTCTTATCATCACATTTTTGGTGATTTATAGTATTTATAAATTTCAAATAAGGCAGCATGAAAAATTTCAAGAACAAAAAACTTTAATCCAAAAACGTTTCGAAGAAACAAAAATGGAAGCTTTATTGGCACAAATGAATCCGCATTTTATCTTCAACGCCATGAATTCTATTCAAAATTATATCATGGACAGCGATGTAGATAATGCCACCATTTTCTTGGGAGATTTTTCGAAATTAATAAGGCTAAATTTAGACCACTGCACTAAACCAACCTTGTTATTAATAGAGGAAATTGAATACCTGCAATCTTACATAAGAGTTGAAAATACTCGGTTTAACAATAAAATAGCGATCGACTTTAACGTAGATCCAGCATTAGATGTTTACGATGTAGGAATTCCAACAATGATATTACAAACCTTTGTAGAAAACGTTTTTGTTCATGCCTTTCCTCCAAGTATAACCAACCCCACATTAAAAATAGATTTCAAACTATTGTCTGAAAATGAACTACAATGTACAATTGAAGATAATGGTATAGGTTTTAAATCGAAGGCTACTAATAAATTGCATCAATCTAAAGGAATTATCTTAGTAAAAGAGCGATTAAGCTTACTGGGGTACAATGTTGAAGAAGCAGTTACTACTAGTTCTATTCAAAATCATGGTACCATCGTCATTATAAAATTAAAGCTATAACGATAACTTCTAAATTCCATACGATTACTAAATCAAACATTTTAGATCATTCATAATGTATAATTTCACAAAAAATTAAGAGTTAGATAGTTAATACAACTTGATTCGTGACTATATTTTAGGTAGGGCTTTAATATTATTTAGAACAATAGTAAGAACTTCAACTCTAAATTTTAAAACAATAGATCGGAATAAATCCGTAAAATTGTTTAAATATAATAAACCATCAATCAACATAGTTTGACTGATGGTTTTTTGTTATATAATGATAAAAGAATTATTTATACTCCGCTAAATGCTCCAAAACCACCATCTATGGCAATTACGATTCCGGTGACAAATGTAGATTCATCTCCGGCTAGCCAATTGGCTGCGCCTTGCAATTCTTCAGGTTTCCCGAAACGCTTCATCGGGGTTTGGTTAACAATGGTAGTTCCTCTATCGGTTAAACTTCCATCAGTATTTAAAAGCAGATCTCTGTTTTGTTCTCCAATAAAAAATCCAGGAGCGATCGCATTTACACGAATGCCATCTCCATATTTCTGAGCCATTTCCACCGCTAGCCATTTGGTGAAATTATTGATCGCCGCCTTTGCTGAAGAATAACCCATAACTCGTGTTAAAGCTCTTTCCGCAGCCATAGAAGAAATATTGATGATACTTCCTTTTTTACGCTCTGTCATTGACTTTCCAAAAACGGTAACCGGCAATACGGTTCCTTTAAAATTAAGCTGACTCACCTTATCCAAATGATCCATATCCAGATCAAAAATGGTTTGATCTGGGTTAATAGTGGCTCCTTTCATATTTCCACCGGCGGCATTTACCAGAATATCGATTTGTCCAAACTCGCTTTCTATCTTTTCTTTGGCGGCCAGTAATTGTTCTTTATTTAAAACATCGGCAACCAGACCTATGGCAGTTCCTCCGCTATTTTCTATTTCTGAAACTCTTTCTTGAACTGTCTCTACACTTCGACCAAGAATGCCGACTTTCACTCCTTGTGTCGCCAAACCTTTAGCAATGGCGCCACCAAGTACTCCATTTCCACCGGTGATGACCGCTACTTTATTTTTTAAGCTATTCATACTATTTATTTTCCAATGCATTTATAATTCCATGTTCCAAGCCTCTTAATTCTGCCAGACCTCTCAATCTGCCAATTACAGAATAGCCTGGGTAAAAACTTTTACCTTCATCCTGCAACATTTCATGCCCATGATCTGGTCTCATGGGAATAAATGCTCGTGGGTGTTTTATTTTCATTTCATAAAAAGTTCTCATGATCTGGTAAATCCCGGCGCTGCCTTCTAAATGATTCGCTTCGTAAAATCTTGAATGCTGCTCTCTTTGTACAGATCTTAGGTGTACAAAATGAATGCGATCAAAATATTGTTTGATAATAGCTATCAGGTCATTATTTTCTGATGCACCTAAACTTCCACTGCAAAAGGTAAGTCCGTTTGCATTTTGCGAAACCTTGCTAAAAATATAATCCAAATCTTTGGCGTTACTTACCACCCTGGGAAGCCCCAAAATAGGCCACGGCGGATCGTCTGGATGTATGGCCATGACCACGCCTGCTTCTTCTGCTACCGGAATAACTTCTCTCAGAAACGACACCAAATTCTCACGTAATTGCTCTGCAGAAATATCCTGGTAATCCTTTAATCCGCTCCTTAATTTATCCAGCGTAAAGCCTTTTTTATCTCCCGGAAGTGCCATCAGTAAACTCTCTTTTAAAAGTTGCAGTTCCTGTTCCTGCATTCCAGCATGCTTATCTTTGGCTTTCTCAACTAAAGCTGAATCATAATCTTTCTCTGCGTTCTCTCTCTTCAAAATAAAAAGATCAAAAATAATGAGATCTTCGAGGTTATGAAGTAGCGCCGTACTACCGTCTTCCAGCTCATAACAAACATTCGTTCGTAACCAGTCCAGCACAGGCATAAAATTATAGCAAACCCTGATAATTCCACATTTTCCTAGGTTGCGCAGACTTTGTTTATAGGCTGCAATAAACTTCGTCTTGTCTTCCCTACCCTGTTTGATATGCTCGTGAACCGGAAGGCTTTCCACCACATTCCAATGCAGAGCAAAGGAATTTTCCTGATTACTATCCCGCAGCAACTTCTTTCTTTTTTCAATCTCCTCAACGGTCCAAACTTCTCCAACAGGAATATGATGCAAAGCCGTAACCACACCATGTGCCCCGGCCTGCTTTATATTTTTAAGATTCACCAGGTCCTGTGGACCGTACCATCTCCAACTTTCTTCAAAAATCTTGTTCATTAATTGTAATTTCTATTCTATTATTTGCCGTTCTTTTAACCACTTTTCAGCAAGTAATTTCCATTCATTTGTCAATTCAGAATCATTCACAATTCCTATCGCATGTTTTCCCTTCGGAAAAATATGCAGACTTCCTTCCACCTTATTTTTCAACATGGCTTCATAAAATAAGATACTATTCATCGGCGAAACCGATTCGTCATTTTGTGCATGCACCAAAAATGTAGCAGGTGTTGCTGAAGTTACCTGAAGCTCGTTCGAGTATTTCTTAATTAATTCTTCGGAAGGATTTTCACCAAGAAAATTTTCCAGGCTTCCTTCATGTGCATATTCTCCAAAACTGATCACCGGAGAGATCAAAACCATAAAATCTGGTTTAAAACTGAAATCACTCAAGCTATCATTATCTATTTTTGAAAGATCTTCTTGATGTGTAGCAATAGTTGAAGCTAAATGTCCACCAGCAGAAGTTGCGAAAATCCCTATTTTATTTGAATCAATATTATATTTTTCAGCATTTGCTCTTATAAGTTTCATCGCTCTTTGAGCATCCTGTATTGGCCCGTTTTGACGAACCTCAAGATCTGGAGAAGTCGGCAATCTATAATCCAGAACAAAAGCTGAAATTCCTAATGTATTAAACCATTTAGCGATCTGAAATCCACCAACATTATAAGTAAGATGATGATATCCGCCACCCGGTAAAATAAGAACAGCTGCCCCGGAATTTTCTTCTTTAGCAGTTATAAAACTATGTAACCCAGGAATGGCTACTTGAGTAATGCGTTCATTTTCTTCAATCTGATCTAAAATCAATCCTTTAGAATTAGGCATCTTTCCTTCCGGCCAAAGCTTTACGAGATCCTGAGATATTGCCGATCTAGTCACCATGAAAATTGCCATTAAAAAGATCGATCTTTTCATGCTATAAAAAATCTTTGCGGACTGGATTAAAGGTATCTATCAAAATTCCTGCTTCCAGGCATTCTGCACCATGAACTAAATTGGGCTCCACAAAAAACCCATCACCAGCTTCCAATATTTCAGAAACATTATTGATCGTAATCTTAAATTTTCCAGATGCAACAAAAGATGCTTGCGTATGAATATGTTCGTGCAAGGCACCAACAGCCCCTTTTTCAAACTTCACCTTGACCAACATCAAATCGGAATTGTGACCAGTGATATGTCTGGAAATTCCACTGCCAAGATCTTCCCAAGCTGCTTCTTTATTTTTAAAATAGGTTTGTTGATTCTTCATTTTAATTCTTTTTCTCCCATTTCGGGCATATTTTTGTTAGCAGATCGTACGCGTAACTATCTATATAATTATATCCGGTTCTTCGCTCAATTTCTATATCTTCTAAATGTTCCATTTTTTTACCATCTCTCCCCACAAAAAAGGGAACACCAGTTTCTATCTCGTTAAACCTTCCCCATAATGGCAATCCCTCCTTATCTGAAACTACTTTTCTGTCTCTAACTCCAGTAGAATCTGTTGTCCAAATAACTTTTTCTCCAGTTACCTTGTGATCTTCATACCATACAACTGAACTTCTAATGGCTTTTTTTACATCTTCAGAAGGATTTTTCAGTTTAATTAGATATTCTACGATCTCTGTACTTTCTTTTCCGCTTAAGGAAGGCAATTCATAAGCTCTAGCCTTTGCCGGACTAAAATCGTCTTTATCATGTTGGGCACACCAGATCGTGCGTTTGCCATTAACTTTTACCTGAGTGGCAAGAATTATCTCTAATCCTTTCTCGATCGCTTTTTGAGATTTTTCTTTGCGAACCTCATCTACAAAATCATAAGGTTTCTTATCTAAAGTAATATTCCGAAGCAATTCCATAACCCCGATCATCGCGCCATCGTTATAAGTGATATGCTCGTAATAGCCTTTTTTAACTGGATAGAATTGAGGCCAACCTCCATTTTCATATTGCGCTTCCAAAAGGTAATCTACACCACATAAAAATGCGCTCTTATAAACGTCGTTGCCAGAGGCGCTATAAACTTTTGCCAAATACCGAAGCTGTGTATGCGTGGCTCCGTTATCTATAGTTGTTCCAACCTCATTAGACTGCTCTTTCTTTAATTGCTGAATCTCCTTTTCATTGAGTTCAACTGTCATGTCTATATTTTTTTGCCAGCCGCCGTTATTGTGTTGATACAACAATACATTATCTGCAATTCGTTGAGCTTCTTCTGAAGAATACCACTCTGCCGACTGATTCTCCACTTGCTTCCAGGTGACCTTGCTTTTTTCTTGAGCCTTAATAATGCTGAAAAATCCGGTAATTAGAAAAACCACTATGGCTAATTTGAAATTTTTCATATTACTTTTCTTTAGGGTTGTCAGGGTTTTGCTGAAGCACCTCCGGAAGTATAAATTTAGAGATAGGTAGCTCTTTCTTGTAAATTTCCTGCAAAGCAAGCGTTGCAATTTTTCTTGCACCCATTTCAGAAAGATGTGTATCGTCATGTCTGCCATCAGGCTCGTAAGCATCATTACCAGGTTCAAGATGTAAATGCAACTTTTTAGATCCTTCAGGTCCGTAGGCAATTTCAAGCTGCTCGCTAAGTAATTGTAGATCTATAAAAGGAACTTCAAGATCTTTAGCTACCATTCTCACCACTAAAGGATATTCCCCATGCGTATCTACCAAAACCCCATTTTCATTGAAATTTCTGCGGACAATAGAAGTGAATAAAATTGGAGTTGCTCCTTTTGCTCTTGCTTCAGTTACAAACTTCTCCAAATTCGCACGATATTGTGTAAAAGGATTGGTATACCGAGTAGAATCTAATACTTTTTGATCGTTATGACCAAACTGAATAAAAACAACATCTCCCGTTTTTAATTTACTTTCAACAGCTTCCCATTTTCCTTCAGCAATAAAACTTCTGGTACTTCTACCGTTTACTGCATGATTTTCAATAGTTATTTCTGAAGTCATTAATTCCGGTAGCATCTGTCCCCAACCGTGTTCAGGATTCTTTTCAGGATCCTTTTTATCAGACATCGTAGAATCTCCAATTAAATATAATGCGGGTTTTTCCTGAGCTGTGGAGCTCATAGTAAAGATGATCGCCAATAAAAGTATAGGTGTTCTCATAATTATTTTTTCAACGCATCTGAAGCCCAGAACCAATCATCTCCGAAAATATTCTTCAAAGTATATTTTTCAACTTCTTGTTCGGTTAACTGATGAGACCATTCCACTCTAGATTCAGGAGAAGCTCCAGCTCCGGTACTTTTAAATTCAGCATAATACGTGGTTTTCTCCTTGTTTGGAAACATTTTATCTCCAGGCCAAGGGTCCCAACCTTCAGCAAGAATATGATTGCCCAGTTCTGTATTTATGAACACTGTTTTTGCATACGAGCGCCAAGGTCTTCCTAAGTAAACCTCTTTGAAATCTTCCGCAGCAATGAGTTCACAATCAATAAAAACATAACCGAAATCTTGATTTTTCGGGGTAGCCGCTGCAGTGACATAAGAATCTTTTAAACTTTTGATCGTACAATTCTGGAAAACAGCCGTAGCCTCGCCAAAAATAAAATCGGTTGTTCCTTCAATAAAACAACTCAGATATAATTGTCTGCTGCCTTCTGTTGCGGTATAAATAGTGTCCTGACATCCCAAGATATTGCAATTCTTAGCTACAAATCGATCACCTTCAACGTGCAAGGCTACTGCCTGTCCTGTTTCACACCAAGAATTCTTGATAGTCAAATTTTCAAATTTCACATCGTCACCTTGGACTAAAACCGTAGATGAAGTAAAAGTGGAAAATTCCTTTCCTGTTTTTGGATTTATCTTTCCTGAATAATCATCATTTATAATTATTACTCCTTCTTTACTTTCCCCGATCAGACTTAGCTGATGTTTCCAACTCGGGATCTCTAACTTCTCATTATAAACGCCATTTTTTATGTGGATGACTACTTCTCCGGGACCAAGATCTCGAGTAGAATTAATAGCTCCCTGAATATTATTAAAATCGGCTTTTCCATCTTTAGAAACACTAATCTCTAAATATGGAGCTTTAGCTTCTAAAGAGTTTTTTAAAGTTTTATCTAGAAAATTTAAGGTGAGATCCAAGGTTTCTTCGAACCAAGGATGCATTAACCAAAAGGAATGTGGGGAATCCTTAATGGTATGTATTTCATTGTAGATAGAATTATCATCAAGAATTTTCACCATTTCATCCCTTCCTGCATGAAATCTTGGAAAAGAAGAATTGATAAACAATGTTGGAGGTGTGTTTTCATCTACATATTCTAAAGGCGAAGCCTCTTTCCACAATTCATATTTCTCAGATTTAGAACCTCCCAACCAAGTGGCTGCCATCCAACCTTCCTCCGCATCTGGATGAATAAAAGAAACAATGCCATCTACATTAACAATGGCTTTTATCGAGTTATCTGTAACCCCTAACAAAGTTGCTAATTGTGCTCCTGCTGAAGCTCCTAAAATTGCAATCTCATCCGAATTTATGTGATATTTATCTGAATTTTCCTGCATCCATTTTACAGCATCTTTTAAATCTTCTACTCCTGCAGGATATTTTGCTTCAGTTCCAAGTCTGTAAGCTGCGGTAACTGCGACATATCCATTATTTGCAAGATGTTGCGCCATTACCCTTTCATTCTCTTTGCTTCCGGTAAGCCAACCGCCACCATGAATCAATAAAACCGCAGGGTATTTTTCTGCTCCTTCAGTTTTTGGTAGATATACATCTGCTTTTAGATCTTTTCCTTTTGTTGTTTTATACACCACATTTTCGATTGCAGTGATATTTTCAGAAGTTAAAGGCGAGATAGGATTAATAAAGGGATAGTCTTTCTTCAGTTTTTCATAGGTGGTAGCAATGCTATATGGTTTTATTTCATGCTTTTCCTGAGCTTGAATTGTAAAGCAACATAGCAGAATTCCTAATGCTATATATTTCTGAAAAGTCAGTTTCATTTTTATAAGTTTAAATCGAATTCAAAATTTACCATAAACTTTGATTTCTTATTCATCTTTACAATCTTCAATTTTTTCTGATTCTAACGCTCCTAGATCTGGTGCTTTACCGGTATAACATTTATCTAAGATCTTCCCTGCATCTACTAAAATACTATTTTTGGTAGGTCTTAAAAAACCTATGTCCGGAAGGCTTCCATCACTTTTACGTTTAGCCGATAATTCTGAAATATCTATAGAAACAAAATCCAATTCTGTCACTTCATTGTCTAATTCCCAGCTATTATTTGTCACTTCTTCTACTTCTGCATTATATTTACCAAGATCACCCAGAACAAGATTATTTATTACAACTATCTTATCTAAACCATTTTTTTCTGAAAAAGCGAAATTCCTTCCATTTCCTGTAGCAGAACAATTAATTATAGAAACAGTGCCTCGATTGCTATTATGATCGAAACCATCGCTTACATTTCCCGCAACGATACATCTGTAATATGAAGCATTATGTTTTCTGAGTTTATCATCGCTACCTCCGGTTTTAAAACCATTTCCATCACCTTTTCCTTGAGTCCCGTCTTTTAAATAGCCATTTCTAAAACTCCAACAATTCTCATAAGTGGTATTAATGTTATCAGATTCTCTTAAGTAACCATCCCACCCATCATCTAGATTATTCCATGCACGGCATCCAATAAATTTGTTTCCAGAACCAACATCCATTTTTACAGCGAAACCATCTGCGTTTTCTAGTGAAGAATCAGCATTATAAAAAGAATCACAATTTAAAATGGTATTGTTTGAAGCACCATCATCTAATTGTAGTCCGGTATCTGAACATTCTGAAAAGCTACAGAATTCTATATGATTGTTATTTCCACGAATATGAAGGCCATTATCTCCTGCTTTATAAAACTGAAATCCTTTAATAAACCAATTATCAGCCTTCAAAACCATTCCTTGGTTAGAAGAATCTTCTATCATGAAGGAGAAATCTAATATGGGTCTTTCCCCAGAGATGTCCCCTATCAGATAAATTTTATTTTCTGAAGTTCCGGAATCATTGATATAAAACCGTTCATTAATTTTATAATTTCCAGCGCTTACAAAAATAGAATCTCCTGGTTTTGGATCTGATAATGCTGCAATCAATTCTTCTGAATTTGTAACCTGAATCGTTCTGGTTATTTCTTCGGAAACTATTTCTTTGTTATCTTCAACATTATTCAACATTGTATTACAAGAACCTGCAATAATTGCTATTATGAATACTAAAAATATTTTCATGTTTAAACTTTATTTGGTAATTCTAAAATATTCTACATCTGCATAAGCTCCACGAGGAGAATCTTTTGTGCTCACACTAAAAAGACCAACTTTGGCTCCTATCCATTTTCCTGGTTTTGCCTGAAAAGGCTTTCCCATTCTACTGAATTTTTTTCCATCTTCACTATAACTGAACTGGCACATGGCACTGGGAGCAGAAACCTCTACTCTAAATACAACTTCATTAGATTTGATGCGTTCTTCTGAAATTGAAGTTTCTTCCTTTCCTCCAATAGCATCCAATGCCTGAGTTTGTTTGATGAGAAAACCTTGATTATCGTGAGTGAGAGTTAGCGTTGCATAATCCATTCCCATAATGATAAGGCCGGCGCTTTTCCCTTCTTCTGCCTCTTCTGGATAAAGACTGATCTTAGTGGTTGCGGTGAAATTAGGGGCAGGGAATTTTTGAAGCAAAAGATTTGGCGTAAGCCATAAATTCTTATAATCTTCCTGAGTTTTTATAGCGAATAATCTTAGATAATCTTTTCCGGTTAATTTAGCATGCCACACCACATCTGGATTTGCCTGCCATTGCCATTGTAATCCTAAGCTATCTTCTTCAAATTCGGTGCTTTCTTTTGGAGATACTATTGGATATTTTTTACCAACATTCGGTTTTTTAAAAGTCTTTACCGGTTCTCCGATTCCGTTTCCATCCAGATCTTTTCCCATTTCAGGCCAATCATTTTTCCAACTCATTGGCTGTAAATGAACAATTCTCCCATAGGCATCCACATCCTGAAAATGATAGAACCAATCTTCTCCCGCTGCAGTTTCTACCCAAGCGCCCTGATGCGGGCCGTTAATTTCAGTACTTCCCTGTTCCAGAACTACTTTCTCTTCATAAGGACCGTAAATATTCTTTGATCTTAGTACCAATTGCCAACCTGTCGCAACTCCACCTGCAGGAGCAAAAATGTAATAATATCCATTCCTCTTGTAGAATTTAGAACCTTCAACGGTTGGATGATCTTCATGACCATCAAAAACATGCCGGCCATCATCCAGAACTTTAGTTCCTTCAGCATTCATTTTATTCACTGTAAGCAAACTTTTAACTCCTGCCCTACTTCCTGCATATGCATGCACTAAATAAGCCTTTCCGTCTTCATCCCATAATGGACAAGGATCTATTAATCCTTTCCCTTCCATAACCAAAACTGGCTTCTCCCAATTTCCTTTTGGGTCGTCTGTTTTAACCATGTAGATCCCAAAATCTGGATCTCCCCAGTAAATATAAAGTTGATTGTTATAAGATCGAATGCTCGGTGCCCAGACGCCGTTGCCATGTTGTGGAACCGCAAAATTTTCTTCAGGAATTAATTCAGGAAGCGCATAATTTATCAATTCCCAATTTACCATGTCTTTTGAATGAAGAATTGGCAATCCCGGAACTGCGTTGAAGCTGGAGGCTGTCATGTAATAATCGTCCCCAATTCTTGCAACATCCGGATCTGAATAATCTGCATATAAAATAGGATTGGAATAGGTTCCGTCTCCGTTATCTGCCACCCATACTTCTGATTTATAAGAGGTTTCCTGACCAGAAACACCTAATGTAAAAAGTACCAACAGGATAAGGCAGTATTTCATTTTACTATTATTTATCTAATTGTAAACTGGCTAAAATAAATGGCCCTGTTCCTTTAGGATCATTGCTTCTAATTTCTTCGTTGATGTAATATTCATAAGACGCATCCCGGTATGGATCGCCACCAAGTCCGGCCACAGCGCAAACCTGATTTAGATTAACTACGCCATTTTCTTCAACTGTGATCAAATTCTTTATAATCCCGTTATAAGCTTTTTCTGCCACTTTCATATATTCTTGCGGCAAATAGCCTTTTTTAGCAGCTTTCGCAAAAGTGTAGCTAAACATAGCAGTTCCCGAAGCTTCTAAATAATTTCCTTCTCTGTCTCCTTGATCCAATACCTGATACCAAAGTCCAGATTCTTTATCTTGATATTTGGTGACAGCTTTTGCAAATTCATTTAAATAGTTGATGATCTTTTCTCGGCCTGGATGATCTTCAGGAAGGTAATCCAAAACATCTACCATTGCCATTCCGTACCAACCTAAGGCTCTAGACCAAAAGTGTGGAGAAGTTCCAGTTTCTTTATTCGCCCATTTTTGTTCCTTGCTAGAATCCCAACCGTGATATAGCAAGCCAGTTTTTGGATCGTAAGCATGTTCTTGAATAAGATCGAATTGATGTAAAACATCATCATATGCTTTATCAGCTTCAGCTCCGTTAGAATACGCTTGAGTATAGTGCGCATAAAATGGTTCTCCCATGTATAACCCGTCTAACCACATTTGTTCTGTATAGCGTTTCTTATGCCAAAATCCACCATCTGAAGTACGAGGTTGTGTTTCAATTTGACTGCGTAAAGTTTGCAAGGCGATTAGAAAACGCTCCTCTTTTGTTTTCGGATATAGATAAAGCAGCACATTACCAGAATTAAGCATATCCAGATTTTGGTCGCTTAGTTTGTAGGTTCTAATATCACCTTCAGCAGTAATTAAAGTGTCTGCAAAATCATAGATATAATCGTAATATTCCTTTTTATTGGTTTCTTCATAAACTTCTTGTGCTGCCTTTAGAACAAGTCCGTTAGTATAGCTCCATTTAGGTTCATCGCGAAAATCTAATTTTGAAGCTTCAGGAAAACGTTGCATTTCCGACATCAGCATTCTTTCAGACCACTTTAGATCTACCGGAACAGATTTTTCTTCTGTTGTTTCAGCTAGATCTCCTTCCTCTTTATTTTCTGAAGTTTTACAACTTGTAAGAAATAATGGAACAAGAAATAGTAATAGTAACCGAAAAGATGCTTTTTGACACATTATCATGATGTTAGTTTAAAGAGTTGTCTTTTTCCAAAGTATTCAGCAACCCATCGATGCTTGCAATAAAATCTTCTTGAGTGGTAATACCTCCTTTTTCCTGTTCCCAAGCGCCAAGGAAGTAATAAGTAATCGCATTTGTAGTAGGTTTAAAAACCAATAAGTGATCATTCTCGCCATCTACTTGCTTAGCTAATTCAGCTTTCTTATAAAAAACAGCCATTCCAAGTTTATCTGTATCAATTACTAAGGTTTGTGCGCCATAGGTTGCAATATATCCCCATTCTTCACCTTCCTTTTTCATTAGTTCCAAATCATGAAGTTTTACTATTCCAGTACTAATTCCCTCTATTTCTTTTGAAGGAGTTAATTCAGTTTTTGTATATCTTCCAGTTGGAAAAATGCTAAGCTTAGACTTCAGATCTATGGTATCTTTTCCTGTATTCCAACCTTTATAATCTATCTCTACGGTTGAACTTTCCGCAGAATTATTTACTCTGGCTTTAGTATTCTCAACATTTCTGAAATGAGCAACTGTGTCATTTATATACCTTCCGTAACCACCAATCCCCATCGATTTACCGGCTTTCAGAATATCCTGACCCCAATCTGCATTTTCGTGATAAGAATCGAAACCATCTTGGCCAACTTTAGATAAAACCATAGTATCCACTTTCTTTCCGAAGATATCTATCGCATTTCTCCAGTCCAGATATAATCTATATCCAACTTGCTTGTTTTCCCATCCCGGACCTTCATAACGAATATACCATGAATGATCTGTATGTTCTTTTGGAACATCTAAACTATCCACGTTTTCAAATTCGCCATCCATATATTCGCGACCTTCCCAAGAACCACCAGTTTTACGGGATAATTCAGCATAGGTTTGAGAATTGACTAAAGAATCTGACTGAGATTCATCTATAACTGAAGCATTTTCTTGTTTTTTGAAATCGTTACATGAAAAAAGCAATAAAGCTAAAACAGGGATAAGTATCTTTTTCATAGTTTTAAAATTCTTTACCATTTATGGTGGTGTTTATAAATTTAATTGGCTCGCAATTTTCTATTTCAATCGGGGTTTTTGTACTCTTGATAGTCACATTTTTAAGCACGATGGTCTTCACAGGAGATTGCTCTCTTCCTTTTATTAGAACTCCGTATTCTCCCCCATTCTCTACAGTTACATTTTCAAGAAATACATTCTTGATGCTTGGAATATAATCTCCTTCCTGATTATCATAGATCCCATAAAAAGTATTGATCTTTAATACCGCTTCTTTCACCTGTCCTACTTCTATATCTTTTACATACACATTTTCAACAAAACCTCCACGAATGGTGTTGGTCTTGATCCTGATAGCGCGTTCCAGGTTTGGACTATCCATTTTACAATTTCTCACAAATACATTTCTAACTCCTGCCGAGATCTCGCTTCCCATGACTACTCCGCCATGACCATCGGCCATTACACAATTCTCTACCACTATATTTTCACTAGGAATAGCTACTCTTCTGCCATCGTTATTTCTACCCGACTTTATCGCAATACAATCGTCTCCTGTATCGAAAATAGAATTCTTGATGTGGACGTTTTTGGAATATTCCGGATCACAACCATCGTTATTAGGGCCATGACTGCGAATTGTTACACCATCTACGGTGATGCTATTAGATTTTATTGGGTGCAAAATCCAAAAAGGTGCATTTGTGAAAGTAACTCCTTGCACCAAAATATTCTCACATTCGAAAGGTTCGAAAAAGGTAGGTCTCAAATTATAACCTTCCCCAAATTTTCTATCTTCTACTTTGACGCCATCGGCGATCATTTTTCTTAATCGAGGCAACTTATCATCGTCAGACTGTTTTGGCTCCCCTTCTTTATAACCATATTCTTCTTTTCCAACCCAGTTCCACCAGTTCTCATTATTAGCCTGACCATTAAAAACTCCTTCGCCTGTAATAGCAATATTCTTCTGCCCGTAAGCATAGATAAGTGGAGAATAATTCATTAGTTCCATTCCTTCGTAAGAAGTATGGACCATAGGAAGATAGGCAGCCTTATCCTTCGTGAATAAAACTTCAGTATTTTTTACAAGGTGAAGGTTCACATTAGATTTTAAATGAATGGGTCCGGTTAGATATTTACCTTCCGGCACCAAAACTTTACCACCACCACTTTCATTACAAGCAGCGATCGCTTTTTTAAAGGCTTCGGTGTTATCTGTAACTCCATCTGCATTCCCTCCATAATCCATTATATCGAAGACCTTGTCCGGAAAGGTAGGAACTACGATATTAGCAATAATGTTATCTGCATTTTCCCAGGCTTTATCTGTATTAAAATCCTGATTAGCGGTCTTACATGAGCCTAACAAAAAAATCAAACCAAACACGATGGCATTGATTATCATATCAAAAATTGAATCTCTTTTCATAGTTATTGTAATCGATTGCACTAAAATAGAAAAGGTTTACGAGTTTGCATAATTTTTTTGGTAAAAATTGCTAAAAAAATAATTAAAGGTCTAAATAAATTTCAATATATAATGATATGAGGTAATTTTAGAACATATGAAGAAATTTGAAATGTAAGGATTGCCATAATCTAAACGGTAGAAACAGGATTACAGATAATCTATAATTTTTCCAGCTTCAAAAGTTAATTATAATGGTCGTTTCTTAATTTTCAGAAATTATGATTAATAGTTGTAATCGATTGTTTTTAGCTATTAAAAATTGAAATTAAAGAAATAAATTCCGTAGTTTCAATAATAATCCATTATTTAGCGCTTGGTATCAGTGTGAAAAATCCTTTTTATTGAAATAATTCAAGAAGATACTATTGTTTCAAAACAACAAGAATGAAGAGTAAAGACAAAGTTACTATCTACGACATCTCGAAAAAGCTTAATATAAGTGCGGCTACGGTGTCTAGAGCTTTAAATGATAATCCTAAAATAAGCGAGAAAACCAGAGCTCTTGTAGCTAAAACTGCCAAAGAGATGAACTACAAACAGAATCTTCTGGCCAAAGCTTTGAAACAAGGTAGAACTAATAACGTAGGTATAATTGTTCCTTACATTAATCGAAGTTTCTTTTCTTCAGTAATTAGAGGAATTGAAGAGGAATTAAATCCTAATGGATATCATGTAATTATTTGTCAGTCGCATGAAGAAGAAGAAAATGAAATTCAGCAGCTAAATACTCTTTTAAATACCCAAATAGACGGAATTTTTATGTCTGTTTCCAAAACCACACAAACCACAGATCACATTCAGAAAGCTATAGAAGAGAACACCCCTATCGTGTTTTTTGATAGAAAGTTAGAATTCCCGGGTGTAAGCTCGGTGGTTTTAGACGATTTTAAAGCTGGATTTATAGCTACAGAACATTTAATAAAAGAAGGCTGCAACAGAATAGCTCATTTATCAGGTGATATTAATCTGGAAATTTACAGAAACAGATTTGAAGGCTATAAGGCGGCGTTAAAGCAAAACAATATCGATTTTGATGCAGATCTTGTGATACAAACCAGTAGTAAAATAGAATCTGGAATTCAAGCCGTGGTGCAACTCTGGGAATTAGAAATTAAGCCCGATGCAATATTTTCTGCTGGGGATTATGCAGCTCTTGGGGCAATTCAAGAACTTAAAAATAAAAAGGTACAGATCCCGGAAGAAGTATGTGTGGTTGGTTTTAGTAACGAGCCTTTTACAAAATATATGGAGCTCCCAATTACCTCTATAGACCAGACGCCACAAATGATGGGAAAAATTGCTGCTCAGGTATTTTTAGAGCAGGTGAATGGAAATAAAACTTTTAGTATAGAAAAGAAGGTAGTTTTAGCGCCGGAACTTTTTATAAGAGAATCCTCCAACCGAAAACTTTTGGAACTGAAACCATCTTAGCTGAATTTGTCTGTCCTTAAATTACAGGAATAACCACTTCTTTACCTTCACTTTGTGCAGATTTATAGGCCGAATAAATTGTGAGTATAACATCTGAAGCCAAGGCACTATTACTCTCAGGATCTTTCCCGGTTGAAATAGCCTCATAAAAAGCCTGCATTTCATGCTGATAGCCATTAAACCAGGCTTCATCTGGAGAAATGTTAGACCAGCCTTCCTTAGTTCCAGTTTTTTCTACCACATAAATGTCATCAAAATTCCTAGCGACAGGATTGTAGGTTTGCATCGCGTTGTTCGGGGTAAGATTACAGATGGTACGATGATTATTCGCGTGTACTTCTAAATAATTTTTCACCCCACCGTGCAACAATTCACTTGCTGTAACATCGGCTATGGTGCCATCTTCAAAAACCACATGTGTAAAAGCATAATCCTCCACATCTGTATAAGAATCTCTTAGATGACCTTCATTTCTGAAGTTTTCAAGTTTTGTGATACTATGAGTGCGGCAACTTACAGATCTTGGCCTAATTGGTTTGCCGTTATTGATGTTTCCTTCTACATGCTTCAAATAAATAGCTCCAGTAAGTGGGTGGCAACCTTTGCCCATTAAAGAACCTCCGCCAGATAAACTCCATTTCCCATAAGCTTTGGAATGCGAACCGGAATGAGCTTGTTGTGCTTGGATTAGCAAGATCTGAGCTTTCGTTTTTTCAATTAGCTCTTTTTCCTTTTGAATTGCAGGTGCATACACCCAATTCTCTGCGTAATGGATCTTGCCTTCACTTTTCTTTTCGGCCTCTAAGATGTTTTGAACGCTTTTTAAAGCCTGCTGAAATCCTTCTTCTCTGCTGAAGGTATCACCAGAAAAATCATCTTCCCCGTTACCAAAGTAACCGGTCAAAGGTTTTTCAATAATTACATGTTTATTATTATTCAGAATTTGAATCGCAAGCGGTTCATGAGTTACTGGAGGTGTGCATAAATGAAGCACATCTGAAGCAGCTATCAATTCATCCAGATCTGTAAAAGCAGTTAAAGAATTCTCTTCACAGAACTTTTTACAATTTTCTGAAGTTTTAGAATACACTCCAATAATTTCTACCTGAATTCCATACACTTTCCTTAGCGCTTCCAAATGAAACTTAGCGGCAACGCTAGATCCAATTATTCCGGCTTTGATATGTGTACTAATTTTATTCATAAAAATTAAAGCGATACTCCTCGCTTCCAAGGAATAAAATCATCTTGATTCAGTTGATCTGCCTTCGATTTAATTTTACCGCTGGCAACATCAATAATATAATCGAACAATTCTTCTCCCATTTCAGGGATCGTTTTTTCACCTCGTATTACAGAACCTGCATCTACATCTATAATATCTGGCATTCTACGGGCTAAAGTAGAATTAGAAGACATCTTGATCACGGGAGCAATTGGATTTCCTGTAGGCGTTCCTAGTCCGGTGGTAAAAACAACTACATTTGCTCCAGAACCTACCATACCAGTAGTACTTTCTACATCATTTCCTGGGGTACAAAGCAAGTTTAAACCTGGTTTAGTAACATATTCTCCATAATCTAACACCGCCTGAATTGGAGAAGTTCCTCCTTTTTTAGCAGCGCCGGCAGATTTCATAGCATCGGTAATTAATCCATCTTTAATATTTCCAGGCGAAGGATTCATATCGAATCCAGAGCCTACTGCTTCAGCAGCATTCTCGTAAGATTTCATGAGATCCATAAATTTATTTGCAGTTTCATTATCTACACAACGATTCACCAGTTCTTGCTCTACTCCACATAATTCAGGGAATTCAGAAAGAATTGGCGATCCGCCTAAAGCAGATAACATATCTGAAACATATCCTAATGCTGGATTTGCAGAGATACCGGAGAAACCATCAGATCCACCGCATTCCAAACCAAGCTTCAACTTAGAAAGTGGAGCCGGTTCTCTCTTGATATCATTTGCTTTTTTAATGCCAGCAAAAGAATCTTTTATAATGCTATTCAGCATATCTTCTACCGTTCCCATTTGCTGCTGCTCATAAATAAGCACCGGTTTTTTAATATCTGCATTAATCTTATTCAACGCATTTTTAAAAATATCGATCTGAAGATTCTGACAACCCAGACTTAATACAGTAGCTCCGGCAACATTTGGATTATTCACATAACCCGCCAATAATTTGGAGAGCATCACAGAATCTTGACGAATTCCGCCACAACCTCCTTGATGCGTGATAAATTTCACTTCAATATTATCGAAGATCGCGGCTTCGTCTTCCCCGAAATCTATTACATTATCATCATCTTTTCCTGTGATCAGGTTTCTGAGTAACTGTCGCTGTTTTGGAGATTTATGGAAAGAGAATTCCTTTTCAAAAATATCCTTCAGTAATTCTATATTTCTATTTTCGCAAAATACCAACGGGAAAAATAACCAAACATTGGCGGTTCCAACCTGACCGTCTGGCCTAGGATATCCCATAAAAGTTTGATCTTTATATTTGGAAACATCTGGTGCTTTCCACTGAGTAGTTTCAGATTTACTAAAAGTAGAATTAGCCTCATGTTTCACATTTTCTGTGGTAAGCTTTCCTCCTCTTTTAATTTCTTCAGTAGCTTTTCCAACAAGCACGCCGTACATATAGATCTTATCTCCGAGAGCAAGATCTACCATGCTAATCTTATGTTTGGCCTGAGTGTTTGAAAGTATAAAAACTTCCTCTCCTTCAAATTCTACCGTATCACCTTGCCATAGATCTACTAAAGCAATGGCAACGTTATCTTCATTCTGGACTTTTATTAATCTACTTTTCATAGCCAAAAAATTTAATTATTAATTTTTAGAAAACACTGCATAACCTTCTTCAATCCCTCTGGAATCTATTAATTCTAAAGCTTTAACTAGTGTATCCTTTAATTTTGGAACTTGGTTAAGATCCATGTCCCAATATTCCTCTTTTGTAAGAACTCGTTCTATAAGCTCATGGTAACTGTTAAGTTCCCATAACTTTTTCATTTCTGTAACCACTTCCTCACTATCATTTACCGGCAAACTACTTCCATTCCATTTTCCATCATAAAAACGAATAAGACATGCAAATGCAAAGGTAAGTCTTAAGGGTAATCGATTGTATTTTTTCTGAAAACCAAGAAGACTCGGCAATACTCTAACCTTAAATTTTGAGATGCTATTTAACGCAATGCTGGACAACTGATGCTTGATAAATGGATTTCTAAATCTGTCGAAAACTTCATCTGCAAAGGTTTCCAGTTCTTCAGAAGATAATGATAACGTAGGATTAATCTCTTCGAAAACTGCTTTTCTTATGAAATCTCCAGTAAATTCGTTATCTACTGTTTCTTTAACCGTTTCATTTCCGAAGAGAATAGAGAAAGGAACCATGGCGGTATGAGCACCATTCAAAATTCTAACTTTCCGAGTTCGATAAGGCTGCATATCTTCTACAATAAGAATATTATCGTCTATCTTATCGAAAGGGATTTGCGACCTTAGTTTGTTCCCACCTTCAATCACCCAAAGTAAAAACACTTCTGCGGAAACTATTAATTTATCTTCCAATTCCAACTGACTCTGATACGATTCGATATCATCTTTTGGATATCCCGGAACAATGCGGTCTACCAATGTATTATGAAAACTACTGCTTTCATTCAACCAGTTTTTAAATTCCGGTTCCAGTTCCCAAACTTCAGCATATTGAAGGATGATCTCTTTTAATGTATCTGCATTATTATTGATTAGCTCACATGGAATAATAGTTAATCCTTTATCTGAAGCAGCATTAAAATGTTTGAAACGCTCGTATAATAACGCCGTTACTTTTGCCGGAAAACTTTTGTGAGGATAGCCTTTCAAGGTATCGGTTTCATCAAAAGCGATTCCTGCTTCAGTAGTATTCGAGATCAAGAATTGCAATTCTTCTTCCTTAGCTAGATCTAAATGTTCCTGATAATTCTTATAAGGATCTATTCCTTTCTGAATACATGAAATAGTAACATTCTCCTGAATTTCTTCTCCTTTCTTGATACCCTTCATAAACAAATTGTAAAGACCATCTTGATCCTTCAGCATTTGTACAAGTCCGCCGGCAAGAGGTTGAATTACTGCAACACCTGCGTTAAAATTGGCTTCTTTATTTAATTTATCGATGATATAGTCTACAAAAGCTCTCAGGAAATTTCCTTCTCCGTATTGAATCACTTTAATAGGAAGACTTTCGGTAAGCCCTGAATTTGCTCTATTTAATATTTTAGTTTCTATGTTTTCCATAATGCTAATAGGTATTTATTCGAATAAACTTGGTAACCACAAACTAATTGCTGGGATAAAGGTTACAAGGAGTAATACTAAGATCATTACCACATACAGCGGTAATAGGGGTTTCATCACTTTTTGAATAGTGGTTTTGGCTACCCCAACGCCAATGAACAACACCGATCCCACAGGAGGTGTACACAATCCTACACACAAATTCATCACCATTACAATTCCAAAATGAACCGGATCTATTCCCAAGTTGGTAACAACCGGTAAGAAGATCGGGGTAAAAATCAGCACTGCAGGCGTCATGTCCATAAATGTTCCTACAAATAGGAGCAGTAAGTTGATGATGAGTAAGATCACATATTTATTATCGCTCATTGCCAACAAAGCTTCACTCACTGTTTGTGGTATGTTTTCATAAGACATTACCCAAGACATACTCATGGATGTTGCAATAAGAAGCATTACGATAGCTGTAGTTCCTACTGAACTTAAAAAGACTTTGTGTAATTGACCAAAATTAAGTTCTCCGTAGATAAATGAAAGTATAAGGCAGTATAACACAGCAATTCCTGAAGCTTCGGTAGCCGTAAATATTCCTGAAACTATCCCTCCAATTACTACCACCAATAAAAGTAAACTCGGCAATGCACTCAGAAAAGTTGAAAGTACAAGACCAAGACTGCTTGGTTGTCCTTTAGGATATTTTTTCTTTTTGATCCAGATAGCTGCAACTAGCATAAGTGCCAATCCCATTAAAATTCCCGGGAGATATCCTGCTAAAAATAAGGAGGCAATAGATACTCCACCACTTGCCAAAGAATAAACGATAAGCACATTCGAAGGAGGAATTACTAATCCTGTTGTTGAAGAAGTTACGTTAATAGCTGCACCAAATTCTCTTGAATAATTTTCTTTTTCCATTGGTGGTCCTAAGATCCCTCCAATTGCTGAAGCCGCTGCTACGGCCGATCCTGAGATGGCACCAAATAACATTGCTGCAATTACATTCACATAAACCAATCCGCCGGGGAGTGAGCCTATGAGCGCTTTTGCAAAATTGATAAGTCGATTAGCGATCCCTCCTTGATTCATTATTTGTCCTGCGAGTATAAAAAATGGAATTGCCAGCAGTGAAAAACTATCTAAACCGGTTGCCATTCGTTGTGCTACTGTTGTAAATGCAGCTAACGAATCTATGGTTGCCATCATGGTGAACAAACAGGATAATCCTATAGACCATGCTACCGGTACTCCAATGGCTAAAAGCACTAGAAAGGAAATAACCAGTATTAAAATTTCTGACATCATGATAAATACTTTTCAGGGTTTAAAATTTCATTCACCTTATAAATGATGATCAGCAGTCCACTTAAAGGAATAACCATGTAGACGATGTAAAGAGGAAGCTCCAATGCAGCTGAACTTTGACCGAGATCATAATTCACATAAACCAGATTTCCTCCACCAATAATTAATACGGTAACACAAAAGAAGATTATTAAAAGATCTATCCCTATTCTTAAACGTTGACGGTTTGATTTATCAAGACGCTCTTCTAGCAAGTTAATAGCCAAATGGTCTTGTTGTCCTGCCGCATAAGCAGAACCTAATATCCCAATCCATATTAACAGGTAACGGGCTAATTCTTCGGTCACCGAGCTAGGTGAATGAAGCACATATCTTGAAAATACTTGCCAAAGCACAGCAAGTACAATTAAGACCATGAGGAATACTAAGAAACTCCCCAGAATTTTATCTAAGCTTTTTTTCATAATCTACTTTATATTCTGAATTTCTTCAATGATCGTACGCATTTTTGGATCTAAAGAAAATTCGTCATACATAGGCTTAACAAGTTCTCTAAAATCATCCTTGTTAGCTTCAATAACCGTTACTCCGGCTTTCTTGATCTCTTCAAGGGCATGTAATTCGGCTTCACGCCAAACTTCTTTTTCGTATTCTGAGGATTCCATTGCCGCCTCTTTTAACCATTTTTGTTCTTGAGGACTCAACTGGTTCCATATTGGCGTTCCAATTACCAATTCATCTGGCAATGCAGTATGCTCATCCATGATCAAGTATTTACACACTTCATAATGACGAGATAAATAAAAACTAGGCAGGTTATTTTCGGCTCCGTCTACAATTCCTTGTTGTAAAGCAGTATATAATTCTCCCCAAGCAATTGGGGTTGGAGAACCACCTAAATTCTTAACCATGTTAATGGCTGTTTGACTTTCCATTACTCGCAATTTCAAACCATCCAGATCTTTTGGATCTTTAATAGAGGTTTTACTGTAAAAACTTCTACTTCCCGCATCATAGAACGTAAGACCCTTAAGTCTTTTATCTATAGTTGAATTCAAAAAATCTTCGCCTATTTTTCCTTCAAGCACATTAAAGCGATGTTGGCGATCTCTAAATAAAAAAGGCAAACCAAATACTTTAAGTTCCGGAGCAAAATTCTCCATTACTCCTGTAGAAACTTTGGTCATTCCTAAACTACCTATTTGAAGCAATTCTAAACATTCTCTTTCTGAACCTAATTGCTGATTAGGATAAATATCGATCTTCATCTTTCCATTAGACTTTTCATCCAACCTTTCTGCCATAAAGATCATGGCTTTATGAACGGGATGCGTCATATCTAAACTGTGTCCAAGCTTTATTACTCTAACTTTTTCTTCAGACTGGCAGCCTGCAAAAAGAAAGATAAATGCTCCAAGAAGGAACAAGTTTGCTATGTTCTTATAATTTTTCATTTTAGGTCCTGTACTATATTAATAGCTTCAGAAACCTTGGTTGAAATACCTTCGTAGTTAAAAGAACCATCCTCTTTTTTCATAAAGAGTTTAGAGCCTATTCCAACACAATGAACACCGGCTTCAAACCATTCTTTTAAATTTTCTTTGGTAGGACTCACTCCTCCTGTAGGCATAATGCTAGCCCATGGCAACGGACCTTTTACAGCTTTTACAAAGGACGGACCACCAACCTGACTTCCAGGGAATATCTTAAGCACTTCTGCTCCTAACTCTTCAGCATAAGAGATCTCGGTTACAGAACCACAACCGGGCATCCAAGCTACTTTTCTGCGGTTGCAAGTTTTAGCCATTTCAGCATTTACAATTGGAGAAACTATGAAATTCGCACCTAATTGAAGATATAACGATGTAGTTCCAGCATCTAAAATAGAACCAACTCCAAGGATCATTTCCTTGAAATTCTCGTTCACATATTTGTTTAGTTCTCCGAAGACTTCATGTGCAAAATCACCTCTGTTGGTGAATTCAAAAACTCTTGCGCCACCTTCATAACAAGCTTTTACAACCTGTTTGCAAACTTCCAGATCCTTATGATAGAACACAGGAACAATTCCTGTGACCTTCATAGTTTCTGAAACCTGTATTCTAGTATATTTTGCCATTTTTTATCTTTTAATTCGTCCTCCTGTATTTCCATCCATAAGCTCAAGAACTTCCTCCACGCTTACCAGATTTACATCTCCGAGAATGGTGTGTTTTAATCCGCAGGCAGCGTTAGCAAAGCCAAGTGCTTTTTCATCATCAAAATGGATAAGACCATAAATAAGTCCGGCTGCGTATGCATCTCCGGTACCAATTCGATCTACCACTGCCGTAATTTCAATTTCTTCTGTAGTAATATATTTTTCTCCTGTCCATGCTCTTCCGTAGATCTTTTGCCAAGAAGCACTAACACCGGTTCTTAATTTATCGAACACTTTTTCTATGGAAGGACATTCTTCCATTAACTTTTTACTCGCTTCAATAAAGCTTTCTTCATCGATAGAATAGTTGGTTCCCAAAATCTCATTGATCTCATTTACGCCACCAATAAAAATGGTGGATTTTGAAACTAATTCTTTTAAAACTTCAAAACCATCTTTTCCATATTGCCATAAATTGCTGCGATATGCAGGATCTGCGGTAATCACAAGTCCTTTTTTATTAGCGATCTCCAATCCTTTTTTCAAGGTTAAATAAGCATTTTCTGAAATTGCCGGGGTTATTCCTGTCCAATGAAAATGTGTTGCTCCTTCTAGAATTGAGTTCCAATCTACGTTGTTAGGATCTATATTCGCAAAAGCCCCGTGAAGCCGATTGTATGCAATTCGACTTGGTCTTGCAGCTGCACCAACTTCCATAAAATATAATCCTAGCGGATGATCTACTTTAGAAATTGAAGAAACATCGATTCCTCCAGATTGCATAAAACTAATGGCTGCTTCTCCAACAAAATCATTAGAAACCGTAGATACATGTTTGGTTTGAAGTCCGAAGTTAGAAAGGGACGCTGCCACATTCATTTCGGTTCCACCAAAAAAGAAATCCATAGTATTTGCCTGCACCATTTTTCGGTTCCCCGCTGGAGATAAGCGCATTAACACTTCTCCAAAAGTGACTATTTTGTTAGTATGTGAAGTCTTGTTTGCCATTAATAGTTAAAATATTCTTTCGCATTATTATAACAGATATCAGAGACTGTCTTTCCAACTAATTCCATATCATCTGGTAATTCGCCAGCTTCCATCTCTTCCCCTAATAAGTTACACAATACTCTTCTAAAATATTCATGTCTTGGGAACGAAAGAAAACTTCTAGAATCTGTAAGCATTCCTATAAAACAACTTAGCATTCCCATATTAGACAGGGCATTAAGTTGTTTAATAATCCCATCTTTCTGATCTAAGAACCACCATCCTGAACCTAACTGCACCTTTCCTTTTACACTTCCATCATTAAAATTTCCTACCATGGTGGCAAAAATCTCATTGTCTGAAGGGTTTAAATTATAAAGTATGGTCTTGGGCAATTTGTCCTTGCTGTCTAAAGAATCTAGAAATGCAGACAAGCTTTCTGCCTGAGTGTAATCTCCAATGGAATCCCATCCTGTATCAGGACCTAATTCCTTCAGCATTCTTTTATTGTTATTTCTTAAAGCACCAAGATGAAATTGTTGCACCCATCCAAATTCGTGATAACTTTCAGATAAAAATAGTAGTGATGCAGTCTTAAATTTTTCAATCTCAAGAGCAGTTAGCGCTGTTCCATTTTGTTTTTTCTGAAAGATCTCTGCGATCTCACTTTCTTCATATTTTTCAAAAGAAATGTAATTAAGTCCGTGATCACACAACTTACAACCATTCTTATCAAAATATTCTATTCTGCTTCGCAATGCTTTTTTGAAATCGGCATAAGAATTAATAGTTATTTCTGAAGCTTCGCCTAATTTCTTCACATACTCATTATAGCCTTCAGCATCTATTAAAATTGCTTTATCCGGGCGAAATGCCGTACTCACTTTTATACTGAAATCACTTTCAGCTAATTGCTTATGATATTCTAAAGTATCTGTAGGATCTTCTGTAGTACAAAGCGTTTTCACGTTCATCTTTTTCAGAAGTCCGCGACAGCTATTTTCCGGCTGTTGTAATTGCTTATTTACTTCTTCGTAAATTCTTTCTGCAGATTCTTCATTCAGCAATTCATCTATTCCGAAATAACGCTTTAACTCTAAATGCGTCCAGTGATAAAGCGGATTTCTTAATGTATAAGGCACTGTTTTAGCCCAAGCCATGAATTTCTCCTTGTCTGAAGCATTTCCTGTGATATATTTTTCATCGATCCCTAGCGTACGCATTGCACGCCATTTATAATGATCTCCTGCAAGCCAAACTTGAGAAATATTCTCGAAACTATGATCTTCTGCAATGGCCTTTGGTGAAAGGTGATTGTGATAATCTATAATTGGCTGATCTGCCGCGTAATTCTTATATAAATCCTTTGCATGATCGTTATACAAAAGAAAATCTTCGTTAATAAATGCTTTATTTTTCATGCTTTTTATTCTTTTTTCTGGTATTCTTATCTACCCATCCAACCGCCATCTACGGTAAGGATGGAGCCTGTCATGTAATTACTCGCCTGGGAAGCAAGAAATATGATTGGTCCTTTAAAATCTTCTGGTAGCCCCCATCTTCCAGATGGAATTCGGGCTAAAATTGATTTACTTCTATCTTCATCTTCTCTTAAAGCCTCCGTATTATCTGTAGCGATATATCCTGGAGCAATGGCATTAACCTGAACTCCTTTTGAAGCCCATTCATTTGAAAAAGCCATGGTAAGTTGCCCGATCGCCCCTTTAGAAGCGGCATATCCCGGAACATTAATTCCGCCTTGAAAGGTTAACAGCGAAGCCGTAAAGATCACTTTCCCGCTTCCTCTTTTAATCATTTCTTTTCCTATTTCTCGAGTAAGGATGAACTGAGCATTTTGATTCACTTCAATCACCTTATCCCAATATTCGTCTGGATGTTCTGCTGCAGGAGCTCTTAAAATTGTTCCCGCATTATTTACCAGAATATCGATCTTAGGATTTTCAGTTTTTACTTTTTCAATAAAAGCGTATAAAGAATTTCGGTTGGAGAAATCGCATTGATATCCCGTGAATTTTCTTCCTTTCTTCTGAATTGCTTTTTCAATATCAGAACCTTCCGATTCTAATGAAGCCGAAACGCCAAGAATATCTGCACCAGCTTCAGCTAAAGCTTCTGCCATGGCAAATCCAATTCCGCGTTTACAACCTGTTACCAAAGCTGTTTTTCCTTCTAGATCAAATAATTTCATAATTTCTTATTTCAAGTGGTCTACAGAAACTTTATCCATATCTCCATAATCTAAATTCTCTCCCGCCATACCCCAGATAAAGGTATAATTAGTGGTTCCTGCACCTGCATGGATAGACCATTCTGGTGAGATCACAGCTTGATGATTCTTTAAAAAGATGTGTCTAGTTTCCTGTGGTTGCCCCATAAAATGACTAACCGTTTGTCCTTCTTCCAGATCGAAATAGAAATAAGCTTCCATTCGTCTTTCGTGCGTGTGAGGAGGCATGGTATTCCACACATTCCCATCTACCAACTCTGTCATTCCCATTTGCAACTGACATGTTTCTACGATGCTGTTTACAATAAGCTTATTTAAAATTCGCTTATTAGCATATTTAGCATCACCAAGTTCAATTACCTCAGCATCTTCTTTTCCAACCTTTTTAGTTGGGAAGGCAGTGTGCGCCGGAGCTGAATTCAAATAGAAATATGGCTGCTCATTTCCAGATTTTTCGAAGATCACTTCTTTATTTCCTTTCCCTACGTAAAGGGCTTCTTTATTCTTTAATTCGTAAACTTTTCCATCTACGGTAACCTTTCCAGTTCCACCAACATTGATGATCCCTAATTCTCTACGGTCTAGAAAATTTTCCGACTTAAGATCTTCAATGGTTTCCAGTTTCACAGATTTGCTTACAGGAAATGCACCGCCAACAATAAACCGATCATACATGGTATAGGTAAGATTGATCTCATCATTTTTAAAAAGCTCTGGAATTAAAAAGTGCTCTCTAAGTTCATTTGTAGTATATCTTTTAACATCTTCCGGATGATGTGCGTATCTAAATTCTGAATGTGTCATTTGAAAGTATTTAAATTTAATGCAATCGATTACACGAATATAATAAAATTATTTAAATATTACCGGATTGATATTTTTTTCTATCAGAAAAAAGGGAATTCTCAAATTTAAATTAGGAAATATGAGTAATTATCTGATATTCTAATTTTATCGCAATAAAAAATTAAAAGAAAAAGTCTTTTTTTTGAAGGTAGCCTGTATAACAATAACATAGAAATAATTTAATAAAAAAGGCGCGGCATAAACCGCACCTTTCATAAAAGCTAATTCAAACACTTTTAAACACTAAAATTCAAATGCGCCAAGATCTGGTGCAGAACCCTTGAAAGTTATACCTACATCTACTCCTTTATCGATCAAATCGCTTCCGGAAACAAGATGAAAGAAGCTCACCTCTGGAAGGCTACCATCTGCTTTTCTCGGGCCTGTTAGTTCAGCATACTCTATACTTACAAAATCTTCATAGGTAGTTACAATTCCATCCATCCAGCTATTATTGGTAATATCTGTGTTAGTTGCATTTAAACTACCCACATCTCCCAATACATTGCTGTTTTTAATGGTTAATTTATCGAGCGGATTTGTATTGCTGAAGGAATAATTTCTACCATTATCATAAGCAGAACTGCTATAGATGGTAACTTCTCCTCTGTTACTATTATGATCGAACCCATCTGAAGCATTCCCTACGGCGATACAATTCTTATAAATTGCATTATGCTTTAAATCTTTAGTATCGCTTCCTCCGGTTTTAAATCCGTTTCCATCACCTCCACTTACAGTTCCATCTTTTAAATAACCATTTTTGATAGCCCAGCAATTTTCATAGGTGGTAGTTACATTATCGGTTTCTCTTAAATAGCCATCCCAGCCATCGTCCAGATTTTGCCAAGCTCTACAGCCCACAAATTTATTTCCAGTTCCTACATCTAATTTTGCTGCGAATCCATCTGCATTCTCCAAAGAAGTATCTGCATTAAAATATGAATCACAATTCAGGATAATATTATTAGCAGCCCCATTGTCAAGTTGAAGTCCGGTATCTGAGCATTCAGAAAAAGTACAGAATTCGATCATATTGTTGCTTCCGGTAATCTTCATTCCATTATCTCCAGCTTTATAAACATCTATCCCTTTAACATGCCAAAAGCTAGCATCGAGTTCGATCCCTCGGTTAGATGAATTTTCTGCCATAGAAGAAAAATCGAATTTTGGTCTGGTATTATCTTCAGGATATGCTAATAAAGAGATCATATTTCCTGCAGTTCCACTGGTATTGATCTCTATAGTTGAATTAAAGACATACTCTCCACCACGAACATAAATATTTTCGCCAGGAATTGCCGCTGCAATTGCATCTAAAATTTCTTCTGAAGTACTTACAATCTTTCCTTCAATAGAAGAAGTGTTATCACTAGTTCTAAAAGTGTAAATATTGCTAATAGCTGTATTCTTCCCATCGGTAGTTTCAACATGCCAGAAATAAATGTTATTTGGATCTACCTCAATTTCCATAGATGTTTCGGTAAGACCTTTCCAATCTTCAGGCGGATCTTGTTTTCCATCAACAGTATCTGCAAATAAAGTATAGGTTAACGCATCTCCATCTGTATCAGTTTCTGCAGCATCCCAAGTTAATGTTAGTTTACCATCTACAGGCGATACTACTGCGCCAGAGGTTGGTGAAATAAGGGCTGTAGGAAAAGGCACATTATTAGATCCAGGTTCTCCTGCAACATAGAATCTATATGCTTCAGAAGCTGTAGTTTCTTCTCCATCGTTCTTGGCAAAAACCTGCCAAGAATAAGGATATCCTCTTTCCAACCGTACCGCTAAAGCTGTTCTGGTAAGATTTGGTCTCAAGGTAACATCCTGATTGCTCAAGTTAGTTACCACAAGATCGTATCTCTCTGCATTGGTGGCCTCATTCCATTCGAAATAAACTTCAGCCATATTTGCTACCACATCGCCCACTTCACACTCAGTGTTATCTAGCGGTAATACTAGGTTTGCTACTCCTGGAACTGCATCATTAGTCATTGCAGCATCTTCATCTTTAGAGCAAGACACTGTAATGGCACCCATCATAAAAATCAGGAGCAATTTGTAATAAGATATATTTATATAATTTTTCATGATTTAATAACTTTTATAGATTTACTTACATTGGCCGAATTCAATTGAAGAATGTACATTCCATCCCTATAATTGCTAAGGTCTAATTGAATAACTCTGTTTGAAGGAATTTCCATATTTCCAGAGAAAAACTCGGTTCCGCTAAGATTTATAAGTGAAACGTGGATATTAGAATCTGTTCCATTTATATAAACCTTAAGATCTCCCTGAGTAGGGTTTGGATAAACCACTACTTTTTCTGACATCAACACTTCTTTATAAACCGAGCCTTGACAATCTGAATCTGTGAAGACAGTAAATTTGTTGGTCCCTTTTTCCAGATCTAGAACAATTTTGGATTGTGAGGTTGTAATAATTTTACCGTTGTGAGCTATCTTGTAATTAATTGCTCCATCTAACGAAAAGGTTACTGTGTTATTAGAATAATTAACGTAAGAATATGCTTCTAATGGAGTTGGCCCTTCAATAGTAATTTTAAAACATTGCTCATATGAATCTTGCCCTTCTACGGTTATACAGACATCATAAGTCCCAGCCGATAGATTTTCAATAGTTGCTGAAAAATCATTAGAAGAAGTTAAGGTTGCAGAATTTGCACCAGATACAGCAACGTTATACGTATAATTTGTGTCGGTTGCATTGATGCTTATAAAGCCATCTCCATTTCCATTACAACTTACGTTATGTGCTGTAATTTTGAAATTATCTGCTGCTAGATTTAATACCTCACAACCAAAAACATCTACGGTTGCTCCTTCTGTAGAATTAGGACAGTTATCTTCACTATCAACTAATCCGTCACCATCGCTATCGTCACACACATCACCTATTCCATCACCATCCATATCTGCTTGATCTGGATTTGCTGTGTAGTCACAATTATCATCAACATCTAATATTCCATCATTATCGCTATCATCTGTAGAAACAAGTTTTGGAAGCGGATCCCATCCATCGTTACCCTTTGTAAAATTAAAAGTAGTTATCTCGGTACCATCATTTAACACTGGACTATCAAGTACTGTAGACCATGCAGCACGATCTTCCATATGATTTACTCCAGATTCTTCAACGGTTCCGTATTCATACATTTTTTTAGATTCTCCTCCTAAAGTATTTTTCCAACCTTCCGGATCGATCAAAGATTGCCCCTCATAACCTGGATAAGCAGAAGTATCTATATTCGTATTGTAGAAAACAACTTCACTTGTGTTAGCTTGCCAAGGTCTTCCAAAAAAGCCTGGTTTTGCACCCTGATTTGAAGCTGTATTTACTCCTGGCTCTGTTGAAATGATATTGGTTTCGAACATTAAGAACCCTCTTCCACTGCTTTGTTGCGCAGCGGTTATATAGGTTGCATCACCACTTACATCACTCGTGTTCATTACAAGATCAGATTTATAGAATACGGCGGTCATTCCTCCGAAAATATAATCTACAGCACCCATCATTGCACCTTTGTAAATAACCACACGCGCATCAGATCCACCATAAAAAGCATCCTGTCTACCTACAATTCGGCATTTATCAAGGATAATTTTATCTGAACCATTTGCGATTCCAATTGCTGCAGCACGTTCTACAAAACTTCGGTTCTGCACAGCGGTATTACCATAATCTGAAGGACGTTCCCCTTTGTTACCACTTACCAATACCAAGATATCTTCTGATTCTTTCTTAGAAATGTATTGATTAAAGGAATTTTCAATGATCAAATCTTCAGCAATAAACCCGTTTGCAGAAACCACAAGCGTTGCATTCCAATAAGAAGCATTAGTAGTTCCAGATACATTTGTATACGGCTGACTTCCATTGGCCTTATTTACTTGCAACACATCTTCATGCCGTTTATTATCTGTTCCTTGGCTATAATAATTGTAACCATACCCATAATAAGCAGTGATACGAACGGCGTTAGATGCAATATCTACTCCTTCATTCGTAAGTTCGATGCTAGCAATAGCAGCAGCATTTTTCAAGGTGATATTATTCTCCTTGATCACTACCATTTCTTCATAATTTCCCGGATCTATTAGGACAGTAACCCGTTCATCATTTGGACGATCCATACTTGAAATAGCATCCAGCGCATCATTTATGGTTTGATAATCTTTATTTTCACCAACCCTTAGTTGTGCGGAATAAGAAACTACCTCTTTCACTTCGATATTGGTGATATAAGAAGTTGCATTTATTGTAATTACTGCAGTTCCTACTTCTGTTCCCGAATATTTATAGGTGTAATATTCCAATTGCGAAGTGCTACCACTGTTTGTTGTAATAGCCTCTCCCCCGTCTATACTGAAATCAGCAACATAATAATATGTCACTAACATCTTTTGTCCAGGTTCTAGAGGAACCTCAATGGTACCTCCAGCGCTTGCTGCAAGATGACCTTTAGCTTTTTCGTTCTTAATTGCGCCTGTAAATGCAAGCCCTTTATAAAATTCTGTTGCTGAAGTAATATCCTGATCATCAAAAGACCAGTTCATAACACTTTCGAAATTGAGTGTTTTTGATACCGACTCCCCATCAACTTTTAAATTTGAAGTAGTAGCAAGTTCCAATGGATATTTATCCAGTCCGCCTGCTCTTAAACTATAAACACCGTCTCTTAATTTTATGGCATCTAAATCTGAAAAAGTATAGGTATAACCCGCTTCACTTAGATTGGTGAAATTCAACTTTAAATCTACTTTCTCAGCATCTGTTAACCCATTGATTACAGGAGTTACATCCTGAACTGGTTTAGTTTCAAAAACTATATCTCTTGTAGTATCACCGGTAATTTCCAAAGTATTCTCCGGAATATAAAAATCATTTACAGCTTCAGCTTCAATAGTGTATGTAATATTTGGTTCTAGCTGAACCGAGTATGTACCTGCATCAAAATCTATTTCTGGATTTGGAACAAAGATGCTGTTAGCATCAGAAGATGGTGTGAATGTCAAGGACAGATCTCCGATATTTTCATCCAAACCAGAAATCGATCCGGTAACAGTATAAATCTGAACTTTTTTAATTGTTATGCCATAACTGGAAGTGCTTTCTTCAACAGCCAAACTTGTACCATTAGATATGATAAACCCATTTGCTCCTTTTAGAGAGAGGCTATATTGGTAGCCTGCAGGTAAATCTATCTGGTAATTGCCATTATTAACACCTGTACTCCATTTTTTGCCAGCTTCATTTGTGAATACTATAGAATAATCGCTTGGAATTCCTGAAGCATCTGTTAGATTAACTGCACCATTAATAGAAGCGTAGGTTGCATTTTTTCTGATAACTCTAAAATAACTAGGCTTATCGGTATCATCATAAATATGATAGGTCCCGGCGGCTTTTGCTACAAAATTCAATTCGGTAAGATCTGCTCCCAATGCTCTTACATCGTTTTGAGCTTCCGGGTTGGCTACGTATTCAAAATGAATATTTCCATTCCCATTCTGGGTAAGACCCCAAAGAGTCACTTCGTCATTTTCATTTAATTCAAGGCTAATAAATCTGCCTGAAGATCCACTTGCATTTATATACAACCTTCCTTTAAAATCTTCATATTCTGAAATATTTTCGTCGTAACGAGTAAGGTTTGTATTGGAAGTTCTCAATCGGTCATTTCCACCGCCTACCCAAGTCAGGTCGCCAACAGAAAAATTAGGGAACAAATTCCCTCCGCTTCCAGGAGTTACAGATTCTGGGTAAAAGGAATTGATTATATCTTCGGTTAGTTTATTATTGAATTTTGAATCGTCTAGTTGTGAGGCCGCAAAATCCCAAACATCGGCAAGGCCATTTGATGTTTCTGGCAAAGCGGTTTTGATTACTTCTAAACTTGGAAGATAAGTATCGTTTCCGGTTCCCGCCACAGTTTTAAAGTTAAGAATCGTGGCTGGTCCAGAATAAACAAATTCATAAGTGTCTTCCAAATCTGTTTCTACTTGAGTGGGTTGTTCTCCAAGTACATTTCCGGTTGCCGTATCTGTACCTACCATGTTTAGACCAGAATATTTAGAACCCAAAAACCGGATAATACTATTCTGCTCTACACTTATATTTATTTCTTGATCTAACTTAAGGTCGAGCCCATAAGTGGTACCATGATGGATGTAGTCACCACCTAATGTCAATTTACCATCTGCACTTTGCTTCGCGGCAATTATAGTCCCATCTTTAAAATCATAGGTGACTACGTTTGGATCTTGTGAATAGCCTTTTAAAATCCCCAGTAAGAGAAAGAGGCTTAATAGATGTAGTTTTTTCATCATTCCATAAAAGTTTTAGTTTGATATTAAAAATGTATTATATTCCAGCTTTCATTAAAATCTTAATACTAACATGGTTTTAATTAACGGCTGCTGAAATCAAAAAAAAATCAGGCATATTGGTACTCTATGTTTTAAAAGTTTTGAGATTTTACTCTATGTTATTTCCATTTTTACTTCTGAAGTTTGGGAGTAGCTTAATCAACAGAAATGACATTAATAAGTCTTTAAAAAATAAAGGGTGTGCACCTTAAAAATGCACACCCTTTTCTATTTATAAATTAATTCTCATTTTATCTCCAACGTGGATCTCCAACGTTGTTATCTTTCAAGGTTTGATTTGAGATCGTGAAATCTCCCATAGATGGATCTGTAAATCCAGGATCTAGTGTGAAATAACTTGTAGAAGTATCATAGATAGTTTTAGTTGCATCATAGAAACCAGGAGCATTCCAATAATCATTTTTACTATAGTCTGGATTAGGATCTGTTCTGCTTTGGTCTGAATAATATCCATCTGTTTCTGCAATGATCGTGTTCTTTACGGTAATATCATTTTCTTTAAATCTTACATATAAGATTCTTTTACCTCCAGTAGCACATGCATAAATTGTACATCTATCAATCAAAAGATTCAATGTTAATCCGGTTTGTGTAGATGCTCCAGCATCATCCAATCTTAAGAAGTCTCTACTAACAGCACAATTATAAAAGGTACTTGTTTTCAGCGTTACATTAAGAACATCTGAGTTTCTGAAATCTATAAAATCACCACCACCAGTAAATACATTGTAAACAATGCTATTTTCAACGGTAAGATCTTGAAGAATAGCACCCGTTTCATTTCCTGCCACGAATGAACGAGCGAAATCATGAATCTCACAACCGCTTATAAGTAACGAGTTGTAATTTCCAGCACCAGTGTATCTAACGGCATCTGTTAGCGCTTCAGATCCTGCTCCATTCCCTTTTATATCAAGGTCTATTAATGCTACGTCTACCCCACCAGCAACAATTTCGAAATTTACATTTAATAAAGGTTTGTTATAATTTCTTAAACCTCTAATCGTAATAGATTTATCGATTATTACAGTACCAGTTTGCGCTGTATAGTCTCCACCTTCTAAGACAAATATATCTCCATCTGTGGCTTCCTTCAACATTAGCAACAAGTCATCTTCTACAGTTACCAATTTCCCGGTTCCTATGTCTATTCCTGTTGTAAACATTTTTACTCCTCTTATCTTATTATCGTTATATAATGTTGCTGTATAATCCGTTTCTTGAGTAAGACCAGAAATAGTTGCAACACCTGCCACTTTTTCCTCATCTGTAATTGTATATGTAATATCACCCGGACTAAATTTTATATCTGTAACCTCACTGTTAGGAGTCCATCTTAAAGTAACTTCTAACGCTTTAATATCACTAGGTTCGCCTTCAATAAAAATTTGTTCTGTTAATGTTTGTGCTCTGGTAGTTGCCCATGATGAATCATCAAGACCTCTTGCACTAATAGCTTTTACTCTTATAGAATAAAATGTTTCGCTTTCTAAAGGCACTAGAACTGGCAGTTCTTCAGGTAATACTTCTACCGTTTTCACAATATTATCGAAGCTCGTAGAATCATTAGCAAACTCAACTATGTAACTACTAACGTTTTCATTAACTGTCCAGCTAAGTTCTACGTTTACCTGATTTCTTACTTGTGCCTTAAGTCCTACTGGGGCAAATTCTCTATTTACCGAAAGTTCTTCGATAAGTTCTTTATCATAATCACAGCTTGAAAATGTAGCCGCAAGAAGAATAACTATCAGTAAACTCTTAAAGATGTTTCTTACTTTCATAATTTATTAAATTAATTCTGTTTAAGTCTAGTAACCGTAATCGTTTACTAATTTTCCATTACTGGCATCGATAAACACTTGCCATATTGGCCAAAACTGTTTATTATCTGGATCTACTCCAGGCTTGTAGATAGTGTTTATAATCTCATCTAATGGTTGATCCCAAGTAAAAGCAGAATATTCTGGACCTGGATTAGAGGTTTCGCCTCTGTTCAAACCATAGATATCTAAGGTAAACCCATCTTCTTTGTACTTATAATACAGTGTTGAAGGCACATCTGCATATTCTCCGGTTCTATTTTCTAGATCGGCTAATTTCTGTTTCTCCTTATCTAAATTGTCACCAAGAAGATTCCATCTAATAAGATCCATCTTACGATCCATCTCACCGGTATACTCATATTTATATTCGTCTACAATAGCTTTGAACATAGCATCTTTTGATGAACGTGCGTTTACATAAGCTTCTACTTTTTCTGCCTGTTGATCTGCAGGGAAAGCTCTTCTACGAATTTCTTTTAGATAGGGAGCAGCAGCTCCAGGACCTTCTATTTCATTAGCAGCTTCTGCAGCAGTTAACAAAACTTCTGCATATCTCATATAGATCAAATTCACACCATCATCATTCGTAGAAGTCACAAAACGGTTCATCCACTCATATCTATATTTTCCGAAATACCAAGTATCTTGACCTACAAGTTCTTGTTGTGCAATTCCATCTACAGCTGTTCCCCACTGATAAGGCACCGCAGTAACGTCTCTTCTTGTATCTTGTTCATCATAATCATAAAACACGGTAGGTGTTGGTCCGGCAGTTCCACCTCTAGCTTGAGCGGTAAATTGATCTGAACTACGGTGACGTACTGCAAATGAAAATAATACTCTACCACGACCATCTGAGAAAGGAATTTCCCATAATGATTCTCCACCTGCGTTTATATTCTCTTCATTATATTTTCTCCAAAATCCTTCAAAAGTTGGGTCTAAAGAAGCTTTTCCACTAGTAATAACATCTCTACTCTCATCTAATGCCAATTGATACATATTTTGAACAGAAAGTTCTGGATCATTGCTTCTTCTAACACCGTCAGGATATTGCTGATAACCACTTGCTACCATTGCTAGTCTTGCTCTAAAACCTTTTACAAAGGCTTTATTAATTCTTTCTACTGTGGTAGTAGATGGAGACTCATTTGGCCAAGCAACTAATGTAGATGCTTCTCCTAGATCTTTAATTAATCGCTTATATATAGTATCTCGACTAGTTTTCCCTAAATAAATAGTTTCTGTAGTGATTGGCTCAAATCTCGCAGGAACATCTCCCCATGCCTTCATAAGATCGGCATAGTAGATAGCTCTATAAGTAAGTGCTGCTCCTAAAAGTTGCCCAAATTCTGAATTTGGTTCCGGATTTCCATAAGTTCTTAAACCTCTTATTACAATATTTGCGCGCTCAATACCTTGGTACATCATCGCCCATGCATTATTTTCAGAATTCATTCTAGAGTTATTAGGACTTGCATCATAATACACTAAATCGGCATCTGCTCCTCCCGAAGGATCTGAACTGTAATTGTATTCAACATCTGTATTAAATCCGTAATACGGAATAAAACGACCTCTATAAGAATTGGTTTGTCCAACAGGCTCCAAAATTCCATCTACAGCTCCTTTGGCTAGATCTACCGTTGAGAAAATAATTGATTCATCTAAAGTAGACTTCGCTGGTGCTTCCAAAAAGTCTTTATCAAAATCCTCATCGCAGGACACCAATAGGGCCATTATCATAAATAACGAACAGATCTTTATTGAGTTTTTCATTTTCATTTAATTTTAAAAATTAAGGTTTAATCCAAATACAACTTGTCTACTTCTAGGAAACGGGGAATAATCAACTCCTGGAGTAAGAGGGGTCTTTCTTCTAGTAGACACCTCAGGATCAAGTCCTGAATAATTGGTAAGGACAAATAAGTTTGTTCCGGTTACATACAATCTCAACTTTGTGATATTTGCTCTAGACATAAGGGAATCTGGCAAAGTATATCCAACAGTCATTGTATTCAACCTAAGAAAAGAACCATCTTCTACAGCCCAATCACTAAATACATAGTTATCCATATATGGAGACCACATTGTAGTGTTAGCATTTGCCGCAGCCAATTGTGCTGGATCTGTAATTAACATTCCAGTATCTGGATTAAGATTGGTCCATCTACTTCCATCTTGCATAATGGTGCTTAAGTTTCTATACTGACCATTATTATTAGCCGTAGTAAATTCTATTTTGTTAGCATTGTAAACATCGTTTCCTACACTTCCGTTAAAGGCCGCAGAAAAATCAAATCCGTAAGCATATGCGTTTATAACAAAACCTCCAGTAAATTCTGGATTTGCATTTCCAATAATTGTGTTATCATTTACATCTACAACTCCATCATCGTTAATATCTTGTAATTTTAACGATCCCGGTCTTACATTGCCAATAATATCGCTATTGTCTACAACTCCAGGTTTTAACGTATAGGTACTTGTTGTGGCATCGAAATCGAAATCTGAAACTTCATAACGTCCATCATTTTTGAAACCATACATTACACCTATTGGCTCTCCCACTCTCACTACATAATCGTTACCTATTTGAGTAGAAGCCCAGTTAGTATTTTGCCCAAAATCTTCTAGATCGCCCAAAGAATTGATCTTATTTTTATTAGATGAAGCGTTTAAAGAGAAGCTCAAACCGTAATCTGGTTTAGTAATAGCATTTATATTTAAAGATCCTTCAATTCCTGTATTTTGAATTTCTCCAAGGTTTCTATATTGACTTTCATATCCTGTACCCGGAACAGGGAAGTTTACTAATAAATCTGTAGTAGTGTTCTTGTAAACCTCTACCGTACCACTTAAGACTCTATTGAATAATTCAAAATCTAGACCCGCATTTTGAGTGATGGTAGTTTCCCATTTAAGATCTGGATTGGCTAAAGTTCTTGAAGCCGACCAGTAATTAGGAATATCATTAAGATAAGAAGTAGTATTAGATTCGAAGCTCTGAACGGTTTGCCCAGAAGGAATGTTATTGTTACCTACTTTACCATAGCTTAATCTTAATTTAAGAGCGCTAAGCCAATCTGTATCTTTTAAGAAGTCTTCTTCATTTATTTTCCAAGCTAATGCTGCAGAAGGAAAATATCCCCAGCGATTATCTCCCATAAACTTACTAGATCCATCTGCACGGAATGTTGCAGTTAGTAAATATCTGTTTCTAAAATCATAATTCACACGTCCGAAGAATGATAATAATTTATCATCTGGGCTATAAAAATTATCAACCGACTGCGGAGTTCCTTGAGTAGTTAATTTTACCGTTCTGCCAAAATCAAAATCTTTAGGGAAACCTTGAATTTCACTGGTTACTTCATTATTATTATTAATGATCATTTCTTCACCTAAAAGTAATTTCAGGTTATGATCTTCACCTAAAAATTTATTAAAATCATAATTTAAGGTGTTAGCATTTCTAAAGGTCTCACGCTTTCTATCACTAAAAACTAAAGCTGGCAATCCTTGATTATCTGCGGAAGGTTTATTTCTAGAATAATAGGTAGAACGACCGTAGTAGCGATAATCTTGATCATAACGATTATCCAAACCAAAATCTGATTGGAATTTTAAGTTGTCTAAAATATCCCAAGAAAAACTTGCCAACATATTGAAGTTTTTTCTTAATTGCTGACGTTGATTGTCATCAACCGCCACAAAAGGATTTACTAAATAGCTAGTAATAGCATCGTCTGTACTTGTAGTAGTAAGACCAGAAATTGGAATTGGAGAATATCCAACACTGTGTTTCAATCTAGAATCTGCAGAAGAAACCTCGTTTTGCTCGTTAGTTCCTCCTCCATTTATTTCTGTATCAGAATATCTAACGGTGAAAGATAAATCTACCTTATCACCCGCTTGACTCTTAATAGCCAATGCTAAGTTATCTCTACTAAAATCTGAACCCGCCATGATCGTACTTAAATCATAATGAGCATAATTAAAGCTAAAACTTGTTTTTTCTGAACCTCCTCTAATAGCAAAATCATGGCTCTGTACTTTACCAACATTCCCATAAATCTGCTTTTGCCAGTTATTTCCTTTTTGACCAACGTATTGATCGTAGTCTTGCCACAACCCGAATTTATCTTCATAAGAATCAAGATTTTCTGGATCATCTAATAGCGCATATTCATATTGCCATTTTACAAAATCTTCTGGTGAAAGCACATCAATAGTATTTGCTATTTTTTGCAGTCCGTAGAAAGAATTAAAATTCACACTTAATTTACCGCTTTTCCCATCTTTGGTTGTAATAATAATAACTCCGTTTGCCCCTCTAGAACCATAAATAGCGGTAGATGAAGCGTCTTTAAGAACAGAAATACTTTCGATATTGGTTGGACTTATATCCCCCATACTTCCAACAGGAAATCCATCTACAATAATTAATGGAGAACTATCTTGCGTAAGAGATCCACCTCCACGAATTCTAATATTAATATCGGCATCTGGAGAACCTTCCGTAGATAATACTTGCACCCCGGCAAGTCTTCCTGTTAAGGTTTCTGCTACATTAGATTTAGCTTGCTCTGTTAGATCGTTTCCTGAAATAGAAACAACAGAACCTGTTAGATCAGATTTTTTCACAGAACCATATCCAACCACCACTACTTCGTCTAAAGAATTAGAATCTACCTGGAGTTGTGGATTTATAACGCTTCTACCTTCAATCTTCACTTCAAGAGCCTGAAATCCTACATAGCTAAAAACTAAAACTGCATCTGGATTTGAAACTTCAATAGAATAGTCTCCATCAAAGTTGGACATTGCTCCATTAGAAGTTCCTTTCTCTAATACGTTTACACCAAGAAGCGGCATATTATCTTCGGCACTCATAATAGTACCTGAAACGGTAAAGGTTTCCTGAGCCCATACCTTACCCATGGTCAAGAAACTAAAAAGTAAACACAACATCCCGAGGGATAATGATTTTTTTCTTAGTAAAGTTTTATCATTCATGGTTTATAAAAAGTTAGTTAATAAAAAATTGAGTGAAAGTTGAATTATAAATCGAATAATTCAAATTATGAATTATAAAATTGTGAAATCTTATTAGCTCAAATTACTACTTAAGATTGAAAATAAATTTAATGTAATCGATTGCGTAAATATATTTATTTATTATCAACTACAAAATTTTTCAGGGAATAAATTAATGTTTTGGTATTTATAAGGGCCTAAAAAAGATAATATCACTTTTAATTGTGGTTATTTTTCAGGATTTATAAAATTAAAATTGTCATTTTCTTCGAATTGTAGCATATACTGTTGTAAATTGTAATCGATAACACAACTTAGGTTTTGCATCTCTAAAGACACTTTAAATGAATAAGAATATAACGCTTAAAAATTTGGCAGAGCAATTAGGTCTTGCCACAAGTACAATTTCTAAAGCTTTAAATGATAGTCCTGAAATTAGTGATAAAACAAAGAGAAGAGTAAAAGAGTTAGCTGCAATTAATAACTATTATCCCAATATGTTTGCAAAGGGATTAAAATTGAAAAAATCTAAGACCATAGGTGTTATTGTACCACATATTTCTTCTAATTTCTTTACGATGGTTATTGATGGTATGGAAGAAAAGGCAACAGAATTAGATTACAAGATAAATATCTATATCTCTAAAGATTCCATTAAAAAAGAGAAGCAAGCTATTGAAACGCTTATCAAGTCTCAAGTAGACGGAATATTAATTTCTCCAAGTGAAGAAACTCAAGCTACAAAAGATTTTGAGCATTTAAACTGGCCGAAAAAATCTAATATCGCCCTATTATTGTTCGATAGAATTATTGATGAATTGAGCACAGATAAAATATCTATCAATGATAATTATGAAACAGGGCTTGCTACTATAGATCTTATAAACTTAGGGCGAAAGAAGATCGCTTACCTTTCTGGAATACCAAACACCAGTGTAAACGAAAACAGAAAGAATGGTTATTTAAGAATTCTGAAAGAGTATAATTTGACACCTAGAATTATCGAAATTAATAATAATGATTATCCAATTCATTATTTAATTAAAAAGATACGAGAAAATCAGATCGACTCTATCATCGCTTCAGATGAACTTACAACCGTGCTCACTGCTAGAAATATATTAACATCTGGATTTAACATTCCAAAAGAAATCTCTTTAATAGGTTTTACTACAGGGAAAATGGCAGAAAATTTTGTTCCATCTTTAAGTTCTATAGATCAAAAAGCAAAGGAACAAGGAGAAATTGCCGTTCAAACAATAATTAAGAGAATGGAAGGTAAATTAACCTCTAAACCCATAGAGTGTATACTTAGAGCAAATATCATTCATCGGGAATCTACCGGTTTTTATAACTAATATCAAGAAAGAAATTCCTTTTTTCAGATTTTATTTATCTCTTATTAAGTCATTTATTTTACCTATCCCACACTCATGTTTCATTTTATCAAATGGATGAAAGTATGGCGTTCAGCATTCGTTCACTGATTGATATAAAGAACTGCTTTAAAAAATTTCCAATAGTCATTGTACGCGTACATCTGCCTAGATCTTAGAAACTATTTTTAAAATGATCTCTCTACCATTCCTTCTTTATAAGGTTCAGCAGTGTTTATAATTACAAAATCCACAACACCAAGTACCAGTTCCTCTTCTGTAATTACATCCACTTTCCATTTACCTTCTTTAAGATTGCTTTTATAAGTATATCCACGGAAACCACGATCACGCCCTCCGGCAACTTCAAAGCCAAGGTCATCTGTCACTTCCCAGTTCTCGGTATCGGGATTGTACCATTTCCACCTATGAAAAATAGACTTTTTTAAATCTGTAGGTGCAAAAACTGAAGTGAACACATAAACTCTTTGATTTTCCTGACGATGAAAATTGATATTATGTTTTCGCCAAAATACAAACCATTCATCCTTCTCATAAGTAACAATGTATTCATTATTAATTTTCTGCACATCATGAGCCACCAACCCGGTATCCAGCGCTAGCGGCACTGGTGGAATAAGATTGAAATAGTAAAAAACATTAATTGTGATATAAATAGAAAAGATAATTCCCATCAGTTTTTTTAGACTTATCTCAGCTCTTGTGCTTGGGCTTGACTTGTAAATAAACCTGATGAGTGCTAGCGAAGACCACAAACTAACAAGTCCGGAAATGATAAAGATAAAGGTATTCATTTGCCTTATGAGCGTAGGGATCATAAAGGTGAAAAAGGTAAAACTTATAAAAAAATAAACACTGAACTGAAGATATTTATTGGAGATCTTCTTTTTAAGAAACTCGTTTGCAAATAAGAGCAGCACCAGCAATATGAAAAAAAACATCGTTTTTGACATGGACACACTTCTGAAAAAATAGATGACAAAAGCACTTGAAAGTGCACCAAAGAAAAACTGAATAGCAAGCGGAAAATATTCGGAATAACGTCTTATAAAAGTACCTTCCCACTTATCATTATTCACTGTATTATATAAATAAAGCGTTATGGATACTAAGGTCATATGCGAGCAAAGTACCACCGTATCATAAACTCGATCTATTCTCCCTAAGGTCAACGTATCAAAAATAAATCCACCCATAAAAAAAAGAATGGGAGCGTACTTTTGATTGCGAGTAATATACCTTCCAAAAGCACTTTTTCTATATCTTACTAAAGCTCTTATCATATTGTATTAAGTAGCGGCAAATTTAGCGTAAAAACTTCTTCCAGATATTTGCTTTGACTTTAATGCCAGAGAACTTTTTTAAAAAAAGCGGAATTAAAAAACTAATTGAGAAACCCCAACTTAGGTTTTAATAATTTAGAAAATAGGATAAGTGTTTTGCAATCTAAACCTTTAGTTCAGTATCTCTCAAATTAATAGTTCAATAAATTGTATATATCTAAGTAAAAATTTAAGTAACCTAGAAAACGACATACTTTGTCGCTTACTTATTGTTGATTTGTTCTTTGTGATCGAAACATGAGTAATTCTAAAAGAAAACATCCAATACTCCCTAATTGCATTGCAGTCTCCGAGAAAGCTGAAAAACAGTTGGCGAATCGTAAACTGAGAAGATTGGTAAAAGAAAAGCTCTCCGATTCTAATTATGAATTACCCGATTTAAAGGAAGTTGCCAACAACTGGAACTGGCCTAAGGACGGAAAATCTTATAGAAGTGATCTTACTAAGCAACAACTAACTAAATAACTATGAATATACTTTACCTACATGGACTTAAAAGCAAATTAAATGATCAAAAACGTGAAGTACTCGAAGAGTATGGAAAAGTCTATGCCCCAGACATTGATTATAGCTTGAAACATATACAGCCGGAACTAATAATTGAATCGCTTAAAGGCACAGAGATCAATGTAGTTATTGGAAGTAGTATGGGCGCATTAAATTCCTATATCATATCAGATAGTATTGGAAGACCTTGCTTGCTTTTTAATCCACCCTTGTCTAAATATGTTGACGATAATAAGATTCGTGCCCACTATTTAAAAGGCAATTCCTTTAAACAGATCGTATTGGGAGGCATAGATGATGTTGTAGATCCCAGAGAGACTCTATCCTTTTTGGCGAATCACATTCAAAAAGAGGAAATAGATATCCATATCGATCCTAAACTGGGTCACAGAATTCCTCCGGAGCTGTTTGAAACTCAAACGAAAATCTTCTTTTCTAAACTTTGCTATTAATATAAAAACATGTCCGTACGCCAAACCATTAAACGCCACTATAAGATCATTTCCCTTTTAAGGCTTAGGCCTTTGAGTTATGAAGAAGTTCAAGAAGAAATGAATATAGATCCAGATTCCAGAGAAGAAAATTTAATGACTTCTCAAAGAACATTTCAAAGAGACATTCTGGACATTGCCTCTATCTATGGAATTGAAATTGAATCTGACCGAAGTCAGAGTAAATACTTTATAAAAGATGATCTGGAAGAAACTCATTGCCAAAGATTGCGTGAAAATTTTGAGATCTTAAATGCTATTCGACTGTCAAAGAGCTTAGGAAATAGCTTAGTATTTGAAGAGAGAAGATCTTTAGGAACTCAGAATATGGCAGGGCTACTTCACGCTATTCAAAATAGTTTGAAGGTGAAATTTGACTATCATAAATTTTATGATGATACAGACAGCAAAAGAGAGGTCATGCCAATTGCTTTAAAGGAAGCGAGAAACAGATGGTATCTTATCGCAAAGGACGTAGATAACATAATTAAGAATTTTGCACTAGACAGAATTGTGTCACTATTAATTACTGAAATTAAATTCAAACCCATTTCATACAACGTACATCAAGAATTTAAAGACACTTTTGGAATTATCAATGGAACTAATGAAAAACCAGTGAACGTGCTGTTATCATTTACTCCCAGAGAAGGCAAATATATAGAATCTCTTCCGCTACATAAGAGTCAGAAACTGATATCGAAAAGTGATAAAGAATATCAGTTTACTTTTTTTATTAGACCTACCTACGATTTTAAAATGGAGCTACTTTCTTATGGAGATCAGGTGAAGGTAATAGAACCTAAATCTCTTCAAAAGCAAATCCAAGAGCAGCTGAAAAATGCCCTAAAATCGTATTAGAATATAGTTTCTCCTTATAAAATAACAGACTATGAAAGAGACCCATAAAATCCTAGACTAATTAAAATTGAAACTCCCCATCCAGAGTAATATAGAATTCCATTATTGGTTTCTGCAATAATACCAATATCGGAACTAAACAACCACCCTATCGACGAGAAAGGTAAAATCAGTCCATGCCAGATACCTGAAAAGAACCCATATTCATGTTCTGTAACACCTGCAGGAGCACAAGATGTTAAACTGAGGAAAAGTATGAGAATTAAAACAATTTTAATTATTCTATTAAACTTCATAAAAGGGTTTTTATCTTAATAAATAATGACATCCAATGGAATTAAAAGATCGTCTTACAAAAATTATCTCATTCTCTTTAAATTAGTAACCACTAAAAAACTTCTTCCGAACTACAAACTAATTCAATTTAAAAACTAAAATAAATTACAATTATGTGCTACCATAATCCCTATGGAAATGGATAATCAAAAAGTCCTTTTAAAAAACTCAAGAATAAATTTCTACTGGGAATATCCCTCTTTTTTGCTCCAGCTATAATATCGGGCACTTTTAAACTATAATAATTATTAGGCATTGCTACCTTTACCTCCTGCTCTATCAGTATTACAATAGTATTGAGATGATTGATCTGTTTTACGGTATTATTGATTTCCGAAAGCACCTCCTTATTTTTTTCGACCAATACAAAAATCAAGTATTCTGAATTGGAATAGGTCACACATTTGTCCTGATGATTTTCAACTATAAATGAGTCAGCTTCAAAATCCTCCAGTACACAGGCTAAAACTGATTCTTTAACAATAAATCCTGAGAGCCTGGCAAAAGCACCTGTTTTATTAAGACCCTCAAAAAGGCTATATCCTTTAGTCCCATTAGCCTCGCACTTTTTTAAACTCCCACTTCACCTCTCCCAGATCTATGGTATTGATCATCTTCATTTCTAAAGTGGCTGGAAAAACATCTGGACTGCCCACATGCAAGCATATTTCATAACCCCCAAAGGTTTCTTCTGCAAGATTGGTCCGGTTTCCGTAACTCCGTTCTTCTATAAAATGTTGATATTGCTCCTCAGTAAGGGTGATCTCTAATTTTCTCATTTATCTAATTTTGATAATCAAAGATTAAACGGAATACAGACAATACATGTCGTTGAGATCAACAAATTTTATTGGTTGAACAATAAATTCCTAAATCAAAAACCTATAGATTTCCAAAAAGAAAAAATATTTTAGGACGACAGTTTATGACATGGCTCGCCAATAAGTTTGTTTCACGAAAATTTTAATACTTCAAAAATATGACTGCACAAGCCAGAGAAATCCTTTTATATGCCGGAGAAGAACATGGAATGGCAACAGAACCTTTAAATGCTTATTTTGGATCATTAAATAAGTTACCAGAATTTATATCTCCAAACACCGCCTGCTGGAGAGGGTATTACGGGAGTTGGGAAATTCGTGACAATAAATTAATGTTAACCAGTTTAAGGGCCTATATTAAAGATTATAAAATGGTGGGCATGGATTATCTATTCCCAGGTCAAACCGAAGTTTTTGCAAGTTGGTTTAGCGGTATTATAAAAATTCCACATGGTGAGATGATTAAATATGTACATAGTGGATATGAAAGTAAATTTGAAAAAGAAAGGTTTTTAATTATTGAAGAAGGTAATCTTGTAGATAATAATCTATTTAACAATTTATAACAGCAGCTCCAACAAGTTCTTGTATGAATTGTGTACGGAATTAATTTTCTGGGAATTTTGCATAAAATCAAGAAACAAGCACCTAAATAACATTTATTATGACTGAAATTACTCTTAACCGTGAGTTCGAAGAATTTTATTGTCCCATAACCGGAAAGCAGGTATTATTACCAGACGATTTTCTTCCTTCCCCCGCCTTAATGTTTATATATGTAGAAGAGATTCAGGGGTTTGTTTATACCGCAAAGGAGATTAGGACTAATTTCCCGGAATATTTTGATGTAGAAGGAGAATCGGTAAATGGCGATATCTTATATGAAATATTAAAAAGGAAATTTTATATTGGATCCGATAAAATTTTAATAACCTACGGAATAGGAGAAACTGCGACAATGTGTTTTGATATGGCGTATGAAGCTGAATAGGACTGAGTAAATGTCATTTTTGAATACGTAATAAAACGAAACTTAATCTTTAAAAGGAAGTTGAGTGAGAATATCACACGATATAACGACAACTTTTGACGTGACTGTATTGGATATTTGCATAGAAAATAAAAAGATGAAAGGAATTCCTTCTGCGATCATATCATTAACATTTCTGCTGCTATTGTGCTTCAGTTCAAATGCCCAGATCCTGAGTTCTAAAGCTTTGATTATAGGTGACTTAAAAGAATATTCCACCGGCATAGACAATAAAGGGAACGAACACATTACATATGACGAGAAAATACCCGGTATAAATGGAGGATCTATAACCCGAACAACAGTACTTTACTTTCTAAAGTCCAAAGACAAATTAAAGATATGTTCACATGCCAAGATCATTAATCCCTCTACGGAAGCCCCTATATACATCGCGTGGCTCGATGAGAAAATGGAAAAATTAGGTGAGAACCGTTGGAAGGATCTTGAAACCAATTATATATATAAAGTCCAAACGATAGAACCTTTCTTCGCAATGACTATCTGGAAAGACGGGGACGGAGTAACCGAATTATTTGGGTATAAGTAAATTATTTTAAACTTGAAGACAGAATAACAAGATGAGTATTTACAGAAAAAACATTATCTGGAATTACAAATATTTACTCAGCGTCCATGAAGAATTGATGACACGTATCATTAACCTAGGAATGAACTTCGAGCAATCTGAAATAAATAATATGTTTGAAGCCAGCGACACATACGCTTTTCAAATAGAGCACTTTATGGAAAGTAAGGATCCCAATGTGACCAAACTAGTTGAGTTCTATGAAGAGCTGGAAAATTTGATGAATTTCATGGCCAACATCAACGCTATTACTGAGGAAGAACTGAAAGGGTTTAGGATAACGTAAATCCTGACACAAAATTTCAGAAAATGAAAAAATTGCTCTTTTTGCCAATCAAACTTATACTTTTAAAAACCAATCTATGAACACACAGGAATATCTTAACCGCCTGAAGGAAATAGGCGTGCGGACCGATAAGAAAATCGAAGTTATGTATTGTGATCTTTTCCGAGTCACCGAGAATATTTTTCTAAAAGAATGTCATGCGCAAGAAGCCTTCGAAATTTATAATTTCATCAATGAAGAGAGATTTGAATATCTTCATGAGCTAAGAAATCACATGGAAGAACTTCTGTTGTGGATGTTTCCAGAAGGTCTTTCAGGCTGGCCTCTATCAACCAACAATCGTTTTAAGAATCTAAGCAACCCATATCTTTCTGTCAATTTAGAACCTCTAACAAAAGAAATTTGTAATTTAAACAGCAGCCAGGAGATCTCAGCTGCTTTTAACATCCGCTTCGGGAAAGCTGGAGAACAATTCCACATAGACCGTAAGTTGCTACTAAAAACGCTGCAGGATCGACATTTTTCTATTATAGCAATTGAAGAATACTTGAAGATACATATGGACAATATAAAGATACCTCCTATAGGACTGGATCTGATGAAGCAGGAAGTCTATATTTTGGTGCCTGAAGAAACTTTTATTTCGGAGGTAGTAGGAGAAAATTCTTATTCACTTGCCTGGTATGCCAGCTACATGAAAATCCTTCAAAAATTCTCTGATACTGGATTAACGGCTTTCCATAACGAGTGGGTAGAGAGGGACAATTCCAGTCCTGCCCGGCAAGGTATTCTTGTTGCGCTAAAAGTGCAATTTCTTAAACGTCAAATAGATATTAATTCCATAGTAAGTGGAGATAGACTTGTGATGAAGCAGTGTGTGATATTGGTAGATAAAAAGCTGCACAGCATTACTGAATTACCAGTTGAAATTGCTGAAGGTCTGGTGAAAATGTTCTTGAAAAATAGAAGGTCTAAATCTTATAATGCTCTTATAAACATTACTTCTATAGATGAAGAGAATATCAATTTTTTAAAAAATGGTAATCTAGGATATGTACATGCAAATGCAGCTATCAGATCTTTTTACAAGGAGCTATTAGAATCCTAAGAAAACAAATAAAAAATATAACTACTACAATTCCCTTATGCATAGTAAGAAGAAGCTAAAAGACTAATTCTTAATGAAGTAGCAAGCAAGGTTTACTTAAAACGAGTTGAGGATGAAAAATCTTAAAAAAAGCATGTAAACTCGCCGAACTTAAAAAATATCGAATAGCGAATTTTAATAATAAAAAATTATAATTTCTTTAAGATTATGCCTATGTTTGATGAACTGCCAATTCTTTTGCCCCTATACAACAGAATTCACAATCTATTTAATCTACGGATGATGAATTTTTTCTTGCCGGTCTCGCTATGTTTTTCAAATCCCAAAACCAAGATCGGATATTTCTGCAACTTGCAAAGCAGACTTTTAGACAATAAAGCCAATATAATTCATCTCTACAATCTAAGCAATCAATATACTCCTAGACAATTCCAAAATTATAAATTCCAAAAATCTGATACCAATACCATCTTTCGAGAAGATACTGGGTATGGTGATTTAGAATTAAAAAGACAATAAACTTCTATGGACATAATGATTTTTATCACTGCCTTTGCTCTAATAATCTCCAAATTCCTGGATTGCTGGACAACGCAGCAAAAAATTATTTTCCCTAAGAATGAAAAGAACAAACTTGCCCGAGGGCTCATGGAAAACTATAGTCCTAAAAAAGTAATATGGGGCACATTCTTATTGGCTGGTTTTATTGTTGCAATAAGTACATGGGGGATTTTAACCTACTACCCAAATCCAGTTTACAAGTTCCTTTTTATTTGTATAGGTAGCTTTATAACAATAGTACAGTTGGCAGTTGCAAAACACAATTTTACAGAAGAACCGAATGTAATTACAAAGAAAATTCAAAAAACCATATTTTACCGTTAGACCGCTATCATGGAAAACTTTAATAAGACGATAGCCCCAGCAATAATTTAAAAATGGAGGAAACAGATTTTAATCTCGATTTTGAAAATTTTTATTGTCCTGTAACAGGAATACAGGTAATAACTCCTGATGACTTTCAACCATCCCCTGCTATGGCATTCGCTTTTCTACATCCCTACAGATTTTTTGAACACTTGAGAAAAGATTTAAAAGAAAAATTTACTGAGGAGTTTGAAGATGAAAGCAAACACGGCGAACTCTACCTAAAGCTTACCGAAGAAGTTTTAAAAGATGAACAAAACTACCTCTGTATAACCCATGGCGGCCCACCCTTTGGTTTTGTAAGCTTATGTTTTGATATGGGATATAGTAATCCGAAGAAGGAGGATAAAGGCCATCCATTTTATGATGAAAAAAGTTTTATGGACGATTCTGAAATAGGTTTATAGTCCATAAATAAAAAATCTATTCAAAATTAATAAATGAAAATCACTGCACTTTATACTTTCAGAAATTCACGTTGTCTCAGAAGAAAATGTAACTAATAATCAAAACCAATTTTTCATATGGATCTATATATGCTTATAACAGTTGCCTTTTTAGTCCTTATATCAATCATCCTTATATTTGTTTTTCGCCCCAAAAAAGAAAGTAATGGTGAAAAGAATTACCAGCTATTACAGGATAAAATTGATGATTTGTTTTTTACTGTGGAAAAACTTCAGGGTGGTTTAAAAGAAGATTTTAGAATTAATCGGGAAGAAAGCGCAAAACTTTCCAAAGAGAATCGGGTAGAATTAAATGCCACCCTTAAAGACATACAAAAAGATCAAAAGGAAAATTTAAAAACTATTTCTGAGGGTAATGTCAAAGCTTTTGATAAACTTACCGAAAAACTTGAAGAAAAATTGACTGCTTTAACCAATAAAGCAGATGAAAATGCTAAAGAAAACCGGGATGAAACAAAAACTAGTTTTAAAGAATTTCAAGAAAGTTTTGCTCAGAAAATAAAAGAATTTAATGATGTTCAAAAAGAAAAATTTAAAGATATAAATACAAAACAAAAAGAACTGGTTGATACCACTGAAACAAAATTGGATAGCATACGAAAAACTTTAGAAGATAAATTAAAGGAAGTTAACGACCAGTCAAAGGAAGATTCAGAACTTCAACGTACCAATCTCACAAAAGAAATAAAGGCATTTCAAGAGGCATTTGATAAGAGCGTTCAATCATTTAACGATTTGCAAAGAGAGAAATTTGCAGACTTAGATAAAAAACAAGATAAACTTATTGAAGGTACAGAAAAGAAACTTGAAGAAATGAGGGAAACTGTTGACGAAAAACTTCAAAAAACTCTTAACGAACGCCTTGGACAATCGTTTGAAACGGTTGGCAAACAACTTGAAGCCGTTCAACTTGGCCTGGGCGAAATGAAAAACCTGGCAACAGATGTAGGAGGTCTTAAAAAGGTTTTAAGCAATGTAAAAATGAGAGGTGGTTTTGGAGAAGTGCAATTAGGTATGTTATTAGAACAGATTTTGGCACCAGATCAATATGAGGCAAATGTCAAAACCAAAGTCGGAAGCAATGATTCTGTTGAGTATGCAATTAAATTGCCCGGGAAAGATGAAAACGACGGACAGGTTTGGCTTCCTGTCGATGCTAAATTTCCAAAAGATATCTATGAGCAATTACAAACCGCACACGAAGTTGGAGATATTGCCAAAATTAAATTAGCCGATAAAAATCTCGAAAGCACCATTAAAAAAATGGCTAAGGATATTAGTGATAAATACCTTGATCCTCCAAACACTACCGATTTTGGAATAATGTTTCTTCCTTTTGAAGGAATTTACGCGGAGGTTGTTCGTAATGCCAGTTTACTGGAAACTTTACAGAGAGAATACAAAATAATTGTAACCGGTCCAACTACACTTGCTGCAATTTTGAATAGCTTGCAAATGGGCTTTAAAACTTTGGCCATCCAGAAAAGAAGCAGCGAAGTTTGGCAGGTGCTAGGTGCAGTGAAAACCGAATTTAAGAAATTCGGAGGCCTAATGGATAAGGCTCAGAAAAACATACAAATCGGGCTCAACCAATTAGAGGAAGTACAAGGAAAAAGAACAAAAGCTATTCAACGAAAATTAATCTCAGTTGAATCCCTTGATCCTAAAGCAACTTCTAAAATTTTTCCTCAGCTAAATAAAATAGAATCCTTGGAGGATCTTGATGATTTAGAACCAGATGAAATACAACAAAACTAATTTTATCTATTAGCTTACAATAAGTAAAACGAACCAAATGAACATAAAAGAATTTAAAGAAAAATTTGCTGAAATTGAAGAAGAAGTCGACGATGCTGATTTTAATGAACTCGAAGAAAAAGTTTATAAACTTGAAGAGGAAATAAGTGAAGCAATGGGTGATATTCCAGGTGAAGAAAACGCACTAAGGAATTTACTAAAGAAAATAGCCCGTTTTAAAAAAGAAAATGATTTTTATGACGCAGATGCTGAATTAGATAGAATGTTCCCAAATAGAAATGATGATGATTTTGATGAGGACTCAATGTCATATGAAAGTGTGTTTGGTAAGGATTAATTAAATAAAGCATAACGTAAACGCGATACAAACACCTATAATCAAATGCGAATTACTCCCGAAAGCTCGGGACCACTATAAACAATAAATATCTATATATATGAAACAAGATTTAACATCCAAAAATGGTTTAAAAACCGCTTCTGAATATTTGAAAAAAAATCAATTATATTTTGCTGGAGGACTTCCAGGAATGGCTTTACTGGCGGCCAAAGAAATGTTATTTTCAGAAGATCAAAAAACAAATAAGCAAATAAAAATAGCTGAAGATCTTATTAAACATGGGAAGGAACAAGGAGTAGATTCAATGACAGTGAAAGTAAATAATAAAGCTGGTGCACATTTAAAGTCTTCTTTGAAAGAATTCCCTTTGGAGTTTAATCTTGGGAGCAACAATGATGTGGAAGTCACGGTTAATTATAAATAGGGTTATTGCCAATCACACTGTATAGAAACTAGGATAAATCCAATTTCGCTGCTAGGGTGAGCGCTCGTTTGTTGCGCATAGTTGTCCCCTGAGGTCAAAGAAGGGTTTACAGCTTGCTAGGTTTGTTTAAAACGCATTCCCAAGTTATCTATTCCCCATGACGAGGATTTTATTTCCATGAAAATTATTTAGAAATTCTGGATTGCGACAATTATTGACTACTATTGATTTCTGAAGAACTTTTTACAGAGGAAGCTATTGAAAAGATACTTTCGGAGTATAAAGGACCAAAACTTGTTTAAAACTATTATAATTTTAATTGTGATAAGCAACCATCTGTTTAAATGCCACCACCTACTAATAAAAAGGCTGTAAAAAATTATAAAACCAAACATTGTGAGCAACATTAAACTAATTAACCCGATAAAAAATTCTGCAAATGTCGCCAAATTAAATCATGAAGATTTAACAAGTGCTCATTCCAATATTTTCTCTGATTTTAAAAATAAAACGTCGGACGATTTTCAATCCGCAAATAAAACAGTTTTTGATATTTTAAAACAAATTCCCGCCTTTGCTGAATTTATAGAAAAAGCTAGTAAAAATTATAAAAATTATGAAGTGGTGTTTCCAAAAGGTGTACTTCAAAAATTGAAAAGTGGCGAGTACATTCTTAATAAACAAAAAGGTGTGGATGAATTTTTGACTTTCGTAAAAGACAAAAAGACTGGTAAAATGATTAAGCAGTTGAGATTAAGAGAAATTTCAGGTGCAGAGAAATTACAAAATCTAACACCCTCACTTCATAACATGGCTGTAATGCAGTCACTTGGCCAATTGAGTAACCAACTCGAATCTATTGAAAAAAAACTTGCAGTTATTCATAAAGAATTTAACAATGATCGAATTGGTAAAATCCAGGCTGGATATAGTGCTTATTTGGATGCAATCCAAATAGAAAATCTTGAAAACCGCAACAAAGCTTTAATTTCTGCATATAAATCATTAAGTGAAGGAAGAAGTCAACTTATTGAAAGTGCTAAAAATAGGCTAACAGAAATTGAAATAGGTTGGTGGAATTCACTTTGGAAGGAACTTACAGCTTGGAATTACAGAAAAGATCAAAAAGAAAATTTGCAGGAATTTGTTAAAGAGGTATTCTATATTCAAAGGTCATCTCAAATCATTTTAATTATTTATCAAGAATTGAATGAACATAAGGCTATGGTCCAATCATTAGCGCCACTTCAGGATATTATGAATTTTATTAAAGATGATAAAATTATTTATCGTTTAAATGAATGGGACAAATCGAACATAAACTGGAAACAAATGACCAGTTCGAGTATTAAAGCTATTGAGAATATCCCAAACTTAAACCAAATTGAAAATTCAGAAATAAAATTAGAAATTAAACCATAATAAATATGAGCAAGTCTGAAAATGGTGCAATCGTTGGCCAAATTTTAAAGGGTATAGCTGGTCTTGTGGGAGCTGTTACAGTAGCAATTTTTTCCGCAAAAAAAGGTACGAAAGAGTACCGGAATTGGCAAGGTAAAAGAAAACCGGGAAAATAAATAACCAGCTAAAACTCTAAAGTTATTAGCGTAAGCAGTTTGAGTATAAGCTTTCTATATTCAAACCCTATTTTTAAGAATCCATTTTCTAAAAGTTGTAAAGATGAATAGCTACACCTGCGCTAATACTACATGTAAAATCAACAAAAGTAAAGCCTCGTTTCCTACCTTGATTAATTGCCCAGTGTGTGAACAGGAACTTGTGTCCTCCCGAACTATAGATTTTAATTCTAATGAAAAAAACATTATAGATAACTATCCTTATGTAATTGCCCACACCTTTTATAAAATGCATACGGATGGTACAACTGCACATTCCAAAGCCTATTTTTTAAAAGATGTCGTTAATGGAACTCTTAAACATTTAGCTCTTCTTGTTGCCACAGAATATTTCGAATCTTCCATTAAAAATGAAGCAATAAACAGACTGTTTAACAATAATCTAAGACATCATACATTAGGTCAATTACATGAATTTATTCGAGAATCTTTAAAAGAATTAAAAAAAGAAAATCACGACTTTTTCTTAATGGACTTACCAATTTTCTACAACAAAGTTCAAACATCCAGAAAAAAAACTTATAAGATATCTACTGCAGTTACAAATGAAATAGGGGATTTAGTCTACAACACAGAGAAACTTACTGCAATAGATGCCTTAATTAATTTCCGAAACAGAGAAATAGGTCACGGATTAACCTGGACACAGGAAAAATATAAAGAGCTTTTTGAGAATTACTATCCGATCCTTTTGGATCTACTCGAAGCGATGGTTTTTGTGGCAGACTATCCAATGTTTAAATGGGAAAAGGGATACATATGGAACTTAATGGGATCTAAAATTTCAAAAATAGGGAGGCAGTCAATTCCTGATAATAAAAGTGACCAGATTTGGATAGAGAATACGCATAATCAAAAATTAAATCTTTTACCTTTCTTTATTTTGCCAAAATCCTACATTACTGGTTCTCCCGGTTATGTGGAACTTTTTATTTATGAGGATTTTACCGGTAATAAAATTATTTATTTGAGTCCTGAAAATGAACGAGGTATAACATCAGGTAAAATTGTGGAAGTACTAAGTTCTAAAATCGATAGTAAAAAAATAAAAAATCTTTATACTTCAGAAAATTTAACTAAAGAAATTTTCATTAATAAAGTCCTTGATTTTAATAAGAAAATTTGGTCTGGCCTAGTTAAGGAAGGAAAGGTGAAAAAAAATATTTACCAGTCCAGGTCGGAGGATGAGGCTAACTTACTGTCCTGGGTTGATACCAAGTTTGGTTTGTTTTTTATTTATGCAGATGCGGGTAGCGGAAAAACCAATCTCCTGGTAGAGATGCAAAAGCAGTATAACCATAAAGATATTAATTCCCTCTTAATACGTGCTAATAGAGTTAGTAATGCCTCTATTACCGATAGCTTGCAAGATATTCTTGATCTTCAACAAGGTTTTGATTTTACTATACTTAAAGATCTTGGTTTCAGCCGAGGTAACCCCTTTATAATATTAATAGATGGAGGAAACGAACATAATACCCCTGTTTCATTTTTAACTGAGATATTAAATTTTCTTAAAAAATATTCAGGAGGTTTTATTAAGGTGGTGTTGAGTTGGAGAGCTGAATTATCCAATGAATTACCTCCAATTGATGGAAGCTTTAGCGATTTAATATATTCGGATAAAACTTTAAACAGGGAAACAAATCATTTAGCTCAAAAAGGTTTTTATCTTAAAGTGTTTAATAATCAGGAATTGGAACAAGCCTGGGATAAATACGCTAAAGGACCAAACAGAAAATATAAATTACAATTTAAATTAGAAGATCTCGCCTACTATGACAGGAGCCTGTTAAGAATTCTTCACAACCCTTTTAATTTAAATATATTTTTAAGCTTATTTAACAACAAAAAACCCCTACCCAAGAAAGGCAAACGCTATAATATATGGGAAAATTACTGGAAAAAAATTGGTAAGGATAAAGATCAATATGAACTACTTAATTGTTTAGTTCATGTAATGTTCAACCAAAGAATTAACAACGCGCCTGCAGCCATCCTATATGAGGATCGTGTATTTAAAGAGTATTTATATGATAATGATATTAAAGGACCTTATGAGCAATTAAAACTAAAGGGAGTAATCGTTGAATACTATTTAAATAATGAACGTTATATCAGTTTTGCATTTGAAGGCGTTTATCATTATGCCCTGAGTAAATATTTGGCAGGAAACGATCATTTTTCAGCACCTGAAAATCTTTATAGGCTTCTTGAAGAGAATTTAATGCCAGGAATTCCTGAAGCTGTTAAACACTTATTATATGAAGATGTAAATCAAGATCAATTTTCCCGGCTTTTCTTTTTTATTAATGAGGTTAAATCTTTTTATGAGGTATCTATTCCTCCTCTCACCTTAGCAATTTCTTTAGCTATGGAAAAAGAAAAAAGTGAACCATCCAACTTCGATAAAGTAGATCTCTTATGGAGAAATATTTCTTCTCCAAATGCTTCAGAAGACAGTTTAATAATAATTGAAAAAATTCTATACCATTGCCAGCAGTTACAAAGATTTGATCTAGTTGAATTTATCTATCAAAAATTGAATTTTCAAGAAAAAGTTTTATCAAATACGCAATTAGAGCTAACCATTAATTCTATTTCTTATCTCGAAAAAAATGATAAATATAAGACGATAGAATTTTTGAAAAATTATGAAAACCAAATTGGATTTGGAAACGATTTTAATTTATTAAATAATTTTGGAAATGTCCTTTTTGTTATTGGAGAATATGCTACCTCATTAGAATATTTAGAAAAAGCCTTGAAGAAACACAAATTATATTCCATTACATATTTCTCAAGTTTAAATGATAAGGGTTTAGATTTATTAAATTTAGAGAGATTGCAAGAAGCGGCAGACCTATTTGAAAGTGCTTTAGAAATTATAACCACGAATCCAGAAATAGAGTACAATGAAGATATTCACATGTCTTTGTATCAAAATTTTGCATTAAGTCTAAAAAAATTAAATAAAAATAAACGTGCCATTCCCATTTATTTTAAAGTTTTAAATTTAATCATAGAAAAATATGGTAGTCAACATTCAATAACGGCCCAAGTTTTTAATAATATCGCTACTAATTTTAGAGCTCTAGAAGAATATGATAGAGCACTGGAACATCACCAAAAAGCTTTAAAGATTAGATTAAACCTATTTGGAGAAAATAATCCAGAGACCGCTAAGTCTTATCATAACATGGCTTATTTATTTCAGGTAATGGGACAAATTGAAAAAGCAATCGATTATTATTCCAAAGCTTTTCTTATAAATCAATCTAATTACCAACCCAATCACCCTATGATCTATGCCTATTATAAAATGGTTGGAGATCTATGGATGAAATTAGGGGAAGTTAATAATGCAATAATACCATTAAAAAAGACCTGGGAAATTTCTAACACCTTGTACGGAAGTAAGCATAACTTGACCTACAATTGTTTAGAAGACTTCGTAGAAGCCGCATTAAAATTAAAAGAACCTAATTATAAAATTGAAAACCTGGAATATTGGTGGGAATATACCACAGAAAAAAAAGGGGGTGTTGCTTATGAACTTTTTACCATATATCGAAAATTAGAAAATAATCAAAAAGCTTTAAAATGGTTAGAACAAGCTTACATTACAAGAAAAGAGAGACTTGGAAAAGAAGATGAATTAACGGTGCAAACTTTTCAAGAGCTCACTTCTTTTGCAAAAAAAACGAAACAACTTCAAATGATTGAAAAATTGTATTAATGGGTACTGAAGCGATTATTTCCATCCTTTCGCAAGAAAATCTCTATCTTCCTCTTTATTCAAGACCTTAAAACAGTTCTTAACGTTTACTCCTTATTATTTAAAATATCCTTAGGCCTCATAAATAAAAAAGACCGAGTTTCGATTCAATAGTTTTATTAACACCGGATTTGTAACCTGCAATTTTAGGATTAATAATTAATTTTTTCAATTGAGTATCCGTAATGCTTCATTACTAGTCTAACTCAGATTTTTTCTAAAACTTTCAAAAACTTCTTTTGTATAATTTGTCATATCCTCAAAATTCTCGTTTACTTGCGTAGCTTCAATAAATTCAGGTAATGTATATGGTTTAATATTAACGTCATAATCAGAAGACTTACTTTTAACAATCGAGTAATCAAAAAATTCTCTTACATCTTGGTGAATGGTAGGTGCAATAAATGACAAGTATTTAATCAATCTGTCGTCAAATTCCTCATTCGAGTATAAATGCCTAATAACGTTAGCTGTTTCGTGATTTAATTGTTGTGTTTTATTACGAATTAATGTAACCTCTATTAACCAATAAATTTCATTAGAGAAAATTTCTATATCTCCTTTATTTCCTGGTGCGTGAGAATATGGTTTTCCAATATGGTCTGCTTTATAATTTGGTCTAATTGCAAACTCTTTACCATATTTTAAAGCTATTAAAATTGAAATATAAAATTCTAATTTCAATGGGTCTGGAATTTCCATAAACTCATCAATAACGGAAGTTCTAGATCCAATTTTATTTATACTTTCAATAATTATTTCTTCGCTGATTTTGTATTCATTTATTATGCTGAATATTTTATTTAAATAGATGTTACCATCTATTTTATCTTCGTCTCTATATCTATAAACGATATTTAAATATTCATCATTTTTAGAATTTAGAGCATTGAAATATTCTTTTGAGTTCTTTTTCTGTTCCTCCGATAAATTAAACTCAACAGATAATAATTCATTAATATAATCTCTTTTGTTTTCATTTAATTCCATCATTCTTTTACCTATATATCTTATTGAGATAAAACCAGAAATTATTAAAACTCTTCTTAAAACATCAGGATATGTTTTTGTTACAGTATCAAATTTTGTAACGTTATATTCATTTTCTTTTAGAAAGTCATAAGCTTCATCAGGATTATTGAAGCTGTTCTCATCAGTAATTTTTATAAAGTCATCTACGTTTCCATCTTTACTGAATGTAGCTACAATAAACTGTTCATAACTAATTCTTGACTTTTTTAATAGTACGCCAATTATAAATTTAAAAAAGTTAAAATCATTATTGTTTTTTCTGAACGGTGATTTACTATTGTACTTCATAGCTTGGACAGAAAAAGCTTCTTGTTCAGCTAATTCTTTTTCTACAAACATTCTACCAACTTCGGAAAATAAAAATGTCTCATTATATCTTGTGTAAACAAATCCTAATTCTTTAGGAAGCCAAGTGTAATGATGAAATCGAGAAGCATAACCAGCAGGAAAACCTCCTATTGCTTTTTTAGATTTATTAACGTCAATTACTAAATTCTGTATATCTTCTATTGTTGTATTTTCCTCAATCTCAATCTTATCACTGGAAACTATTCCTTCAAGGTATAATTTTGATACAATTTTTAAAAGAGTGTTATCATCCAAAATTAATCCTTCAAACTCTTTTATACATTCTAAAATACCAATATATCTTTCAGGGTTTCTAACTGCTGAATCGAATGTAATTTGTTTATATTTAGCCATATTTTAAGTGTAGATTTCAGTTTCTCTCATTGTTTTTTGAGATACAGATTTAATCGGTCAGTAATTTGTTATTAAAACTTCTTTAAACTCTTTATTAGAATTATCGTGATAGCTGATGTAATTACTCTTTATATCTAATGAATAATGATTTTCACTCCATTTCAAAAACTGGTCATTTATTTTTCCTTTGTAGTGTGTTACGTTTGATATTGCAAAATTCACATTTTGTTCATCTAAATATTCAAGAAATTTGAGCAATCTTTCTTCTGTTTCTTTGTTCCATAATTTATTGTACTCACTGAATGTTATTAAATATGGTGGATCAAGATATATGAAATCATTCTCTTGAAAGTTTATGTTTTCAAAGAAGTCAATAAAATCTAAATTATAAAATGTATTATTCTTCTTTTGGATTAAATCAAAATAATTATTTAAGGCTGTTAGAGTATTCTTGTTAAAATCTACATTTCCAACAGGTAGATTATATTCGCCTTTCGAATTAAATCTTAACATACGATTAAAACCATAAATCAAAAGAATATATAAATGAAGAGTTGAGTTAGCCTTACCGGAATTATAATCTCTTTTTAATTTATTAAATCCTTCTTTATTGAATTTTGCGTAGTAAGTTTTTTTCCATTTATCTCTCAACTCTTGGGGAACGATATCTTTTATGTATGAATGGGATAATTCGTATTCTTGAATAATTTTAAATACTTTTTTAAAAAACAAATCAGGGTTTTTAGCTTGTTTTTCCAAGAAATTGTGAATTTCAACAACATTTGAGTCAATATCGTTTAATAAATATTCGTTTGCATTAACATTGAGGAAAACTGAACCACCACCAGTAAATGGCTCAATAAAACGATTTATCGTTTTAGGAAAATATTTACTGATTTTCGGATAAAGTTTATACTTATCTCCAACGTAAAATAGAGGTGAGCGAAATGCTTTGTTTTTACTGGTCATATTTTTTTGTTAGAAATAAAAATTCTTTGTGGTCATTAAATTCTGTTTTACCTGTATTAAAAAATGCGTGGGATTGTTCAAATATTTTTGTTTCTCCAATATTTTCTAAAATTTCAATTATTTCCTCATACTTTATTTTATTGGCAGATGATTTACTTTTTGATTTATATGTATTGTTGTAGGAAACTGCTAAATATTTTACGTCTAAATTTTCTACTAAATCTTTAAAGGTATCTTTTGCTTGAACAGTACAATATTTACTCATATTTTCTAGTTCAGGTTTTAGTGCAACTCCATATAGTTTAGGTTTTTTCCATTGAACGAGATTTTCATAAATATGGTAGAATCTACTGTATTGTCTTGAATTATATGGTGGGTCGATATAAGCAATATCTCCTTTTATATTTCTAACCAATTCATTAGCATCTTCTTGGTATATTTTTGCACCTTTAAAATCGGCTGTCTGAATTAATCTGAAATTCAAAGGTTTTTTAGCTATTGGTTTTTTAATGTAGGCATCAAAATGCCCAACAGTATTAGCAAGCCTATCAATTGTATAAATAAGAGAAGTAAGTAAAATTGCGTATTCTCTTGAGTTTACTTCATTGTTTTTTTTCTTCTTTTCAATGTCTTGTCTTATATAGCCAATTTGCTTTGAAATTTCCTTTTCATAAAATTTGCCTCCAAAGTTTTTTGAGAAATAGTTTTCTCTAATTGATTTTGGATTTAACGTGTTGTATTCATTCGCTAATTCAACAAGTTTGTTCGAATTCCATTTTAATGTTCCATAAAATGCCTTATATGTGACATTGTTTGAGTAGAGTATGTCGTTTAGAATAACAGTTTTATATTTATCCATTGCAGATTTTGCTACAATTGATGTTCCAGAAAATATGTCAATAAATGTTCCTTTTCCTTCTGTTTCCGACTCAATAATTTCCATTATCCAATCTGTCAATTTCGCTTTATTTCCAATATATCTGCGACTTTGTAACTGAAATTTTTCTTGATTTTTATAGTCATTAAAAAGATTTATGCCATATTTTAATTTTTGTTCAGCGAGATGAAAACCTTCAAGTCCTAAATCTTCATTTTGAACTTCATAGATTATTTTGTCACTAATTAGTTGTCTAATAAGGTCGTTTTCGCTGTAACTATAGAATTCAGCTAAACTTTGAACTTGTGGTTTTGTTGGAAGTCTTTTACCGGTTTCAATTCGGCTTAAGGAAGTGTAATTAATCGAAGTTTTGTCTGCAACTTCTTGAAGATGAAATCCTTGTTTTTCTCGTATTTCTTTTAGAGTATCTCCGATTGAAACTAATGTATCCAACATAATTTGACTTTTTTTGTCAAATATAAAAAAAAGATTAGTTTTAATTATATTTTTTAAGCTTTCGATTACCAAGAAAATTATTTTAGTTTAAATTTCTGGTAACCTAATTCCTATTTTATAAATATTGACATAATTCTTTTCTTCATTTGATTTTAATTTCACTCTTTCAAGAGTCATGTTATCCAAGAATTGATTTGAATAAATTACTAGACAATCAATATTAAAGTGGACATCTTTAATATTCAAAAAATCATAAACATTTTTCATTCTAGCATATCCGCTAACCTGCCAGGCATCCTCTTTACTTATGCAATCGTCTTTGTAATTAGGCTTATATTTAGCATCAACCACCATTGAGAAATTACCATCTGCAGATTTTAAGATATAATCCGGTTCCAGTCGATTAAATGATTTATGGTATGTTATTTCTCCTTTTTCAGGAAAAGCTTCCCTTAGTTTTTTAAAAACATAAAGTTCGAAAAGCTTACTCATATCAATCCAAAATGGTGGAGTTTTGACTTTATCCTCATTTATAGTCTTGATGGAATAACCATATCTTTTTAAGATAATTTTAGCCAATTTTAAAGCCTCCTTATATTCCTTAAATAAAGGGCTGGGTTTATAAGTTTTAAGATCAATTAAATCTACATCCTCATTAACTTTTTCAAACGAAGGTTGGACATATCTATATATTTCATTTAGGGGATTAAGATCTATACCTCTAAAATTTTGTGTTACTTTCAATGAGAACAATAAGGCTTTTTTTAGAATCCTATTTTCGATTGAATTCGCACCGTATTCTTCATACCTGCAATAATTATGGAGCAATTTTCTTTTAAAATGGTTTTTACGAATAGTTTCCTGAACTAGGATCTTCCCTCTAACTTTTGAATTTAAGTTCTTAACAACAGGGTAATAAGATTTTCTTAATCCTTTTTTTACGAGCTTCTTAAGAAGGTGAAGAAACTGTATAACTAAGAAAGGAGAAATTAAATCCTGTTCTTGTTCAATTTCAATCTCAGGTTTAGAAAAATCGATTTCAAAAAGATGGTCCAGGTGATTAAAATTTTCTGGCTCTTTTAATGCTTCAAAGAGCATAGCAATAAAATTTATCTCTGAAGTCTCGGTATTCTGTTTTGGCTGAACATATATGGGTAACTTGTTTTCAAGAATCCAATCAACGCCCACAAAGTAGGAGGTTTTAAAGTTAAATTCAGTGGCATTTAACGCTAGTTCATAACACAGTCCTTTCCCATTTTTCTTTTGTGTAAAATACTTATTATAAAGTGGCTTCTTTAGATCCTGTTTGTAATCCTGAGGGTCAAAATCAATCTTTTTATTTATTTCACGGTAACCGTATTGTTCATCTAAAACGATCATATTAAAGTGAATTTACAACCGTTATAGCTTTGGGTTTTAAAATACCATCATTTATATATTCCTTTAGAATTGGTTTAATTTCATATTTAAGTCGCATATCGAAATTATTTTTGTTGATAAAATAACTATGCCCCAACCATACGTCTTCAGGTCTCATCTCATCAGATAAGTATTCAGAAGGTTCCAAAGGTATGTCAGGGTTCAGTAGATAATCTTCATAATTCATAATAAAAAGTTCTGATACTTTTTTAAACGAATCAGCCTCAAATGTCGCACCTTCCAGATCGCCATTTTCCAATTTTTTAGGCAAAACCTCTACAAAAGCAAAACGTCGCCTTATTGCATAGTCAATGTGGCCAACACTGCGATCTGCCGTATTCATTGTAGCAATTATATATAAATTCTCAGGTAATCTTAATGTCCTATCTGGGATGAGATCATCACTTCCTATATCATACAAACTTTCTACCTGACCCGCCAATGAATTACTGTCGCTATGTTTATAACGATATTCTAAAGCTAGAATAAGTTCTCCCAGCACGCTTGGCAGATTGGCTCTATTTATTTCATCTATAATGAGAACGTAATTCGTTTTCTTATTTTCAATTGCCTCAGAAGCCATCTGCATTAATATCCGATCTTTAATTTTGTAATAAACCTGTCCGCCTTTTGCATCCGCAGTTATTCCCCTCACAAAATCTTCATAAGAATATGAGGGATGAAACTGAATAAATTTATAACTCCCTTCTACTACAACCTCTTCATTTTCAAATTTAACCTCACCTTTTAAATCGTATTCCTCAAAAAGAAAATACATAAATTCATAATTAGTAACATCTGTTCCAAACTCCTTCTTTTCGTTTTCAAAGATTTCCTGAAGTTTTAAATTTTTCTCAATATAATTAAGTCCTGATGAATCCTCATTGAAAAGTTTAAGTGCATTTTTAAGACATTTATCATTATTTATTGGGAAATATTTTTCAGGATGATAAGTGTTTAGCAATTTTAATACGAATCCCTTACCAATAGGAAAATTCACGTTTTGCCGTTGTTCATTTACAATATTATTTATTACAGCGGCAACTCTATTCATGGCCTCTTCGTCGTCAGCAACATCTGCAACAAATCCGCTTTTTACATATTGCTGATCCTCACTTTTCCAATAAATTTTTCCTTTGTCAGACTGTCCTGCATATTTGCCGGTTTGGTCCAACTTATATTCCAGCCAATAGCAGAATCCATCCTTCTCCTCTGTCCCCAAAACATATTCATCAAGGGTTAAATTTTGCAGGTTTTCCGCGGGAAATTTGGTTGAAAATTCATCCTGTAATTTATTAATTGTATGTCTGTTTTTTATAACATTTTCATCAACTTCAAAATTCTTGAAAAAATTATTAATTTTCTCAATAGGACTACCCGTTTTACTTGCTTTTGTAAGCTCCTTTGCCAGAATTTCCGCCAACCTGGTTTTTCCAGTTCCCGGAGGGCCTTGTAAAATAATTTGTTTTTTGTACTCCAGTAAATTGAGGTAATTCTTCATTTGGTGATTCTTTCGATTATTATGTAACTGCTGTAGTAATTTTTGATATACAGGAGTATTGGGATTTATTTCCTTAACCTTACCTAAACCAAAGCCTTGAGAAAGACTTTTAATTGTTGCCATTTGTCCATTTCCTGGAAGTGTATGCTCCTGCAGGCCATAAATTCCCACTCCATTTCTTTTATTATTAAAATTATGAAAGTGCCAGGTGTCCACATAGAACCAATGATTCCAATAATCATCATTTGTTATTTCTGTCGTAGTAACCTCCCCGTAGGCTATGAATTTATCTACATATTTTAGCAGTAAGATGTCACCTTCTTTGACTTGATCATAACTTCCTTTTTGCTTAGTTTCTTTATGAATAACAAAGCCATTATTTTTGATAATTCTCTCAAAATTATCTTCTAAATAATCGGAATCTTTTTCACCTATGCTGCAGGAAAATAAATTTTTGTTCATATTATAGTTTAAATTAATCTTTGATGATTTTCATTTTAATTATTTTTAGAAAGCAATTCTTCATTATCAAATTTAATCATGACTGCGGTTCCAATACATATAACAAACTCTTTGCTCTACTAAGCTGAGTATAAAGCACATTAGGATCCTCATTTTCCACCAAAGGCTTTCTAAGGATCAGTATCACTACTTCCGATTCACAGCCTTTAAATTTGTGAATGGAACTGTAATAGACCTTATTTCTATCCAAAACCTTGTCTTCAGCCAGCAATTCGTAGCTAAAAGTGGGGTTGCTGAATTTTTCCAGTTCCCATCCCGCCGCAGCACCATCTGTGATGATCTTTATATTCTCAAGGGGGATATGCCCCATCTTATGAAGCTCGCTTAGTGAGCGAAACAAAGCACCTCCAAGATCTTCCGGTCTATATTCCCTTCTCCTGACCTTCTCCCCTTCCGGCACTTCGCCCGATGTGAAATTGGTGTTCAGGGTTTCATTGATAAAGGCATTTATCTTTTTGGTATTCCGGTAGTTATAGGTAAGGGGAATCTTGGTCCATTGCTCGCTAATGGGCAGGTCAAATTTACTTCTGAAAATATTCTGTTTCCTGTCATAAAACAGGATATACTTTCCACCGGGTTTTATGAACTTTAAAAACATATTAAGCCACGCAATATCCATATCCTGGGCTTCATCTACCAAGAGGGCATCGCATTTTTCGGTTTCCTTTACAGGATATTTTTGCAATACCTCTTTGAACTTCCCCGGAAACTTTGCAAACATTTCATTTTCGGACAAATTTTGTTGGCTGTACCATTCCGGCTCCCTTGAAGAAATAAAATATTTCATAAAACCAAGTGCATCATTGGTTTGTATCTCGTCGCTGAGTTCCTTTTCTACCCGCGCTTTCAGGTACAGGTTGTAACACAGAAACAAGACTTTATCGCCTTTCTCGTGCAGCAATTCTGCCGCACATTTTGCAAGTATGGTTTTACCGCTGCCGGCACAACCTTCCACTGCAAGTCGGAGAATGTTGAATAAGCCTGTGAAAAATACCTTCTGATGGGTTTCTGCCAGTTCAATGCTTATCTTCATCTCTTCCAGCAGCGTCCTGAGATTTGTTGAAATCCCCAGGCTTTGTGTGAGATCTTTTTTTATAGTTCCCTCATATTCATCCGGGGAAATCCCCTGGTAATGATGGTGGCTGCTTTCCTGTTCCAGTTTGGCTTCATCAATGGCGGTAAGCGCATCATCCAGGTTGTTCTGGTCCAGAACCCGCCAGTCCAGAAACTGGGTTGGCAGAGTATTTTTATCCAATACCCCATCTGGGAACCATAACAGCCATGTAACCGGCACCTTATATTCAATTATCTTTCTATACCTTTTAAGAATGTTGGAAGCGTAGGCTATTACCTGATGATCAGGCCCTGTATCCATTTCCCTTCCTGACTGATACCACGTGTTTTCTTTGGCTTCAAACTGCAAATTCCCTCCCTTCACTTCAATCACAAAAATATGGTTCAGGGTTTCCTCCCTAAGATCGAACACCAAAAAGTCTATTTCATAAAGGTCTGTTTCCTCTTTAGTGTTCCCCGCAAAGGTCCTGTTCCAGAACACATCAAAATGGTAAGGATCCAGTTGTTTTAAAGCATCAAAGACTTTCCTCTCTGCATGGTCCGGATGATGACTGGGGAAGTTTTCAGGATATATCATTTTTTATTAGACTTTATTTTTGAGACATGAGATTATACCAATTGTTCTTTTCTGAATAAAAGTTCTAAGGCTTTTACCTGATCATAAGTAGGTTTATTCGTAAAGACCCCGGAACTTTTCCCTGCCCTGTTTCCTCTTAAGAACATATAAATCACTCCTCCAAAATCCATGTCGAAATCGAAATTGTTAAGACGCTGCTCCAGGTATTTTTTTAAAGCTACAGTGTAAATTAGATATTGCAGGTGATAATTCCCTTCGTTCATCGCGGTGTTCAAATTCTCCTGTCCTTTATAACAACTCAAGTCATCCCCAAGGTAATTCGATTTCCAGTCGAGGATATAATACTTGCCATTGTGAAAGAAAAAAAGGTCAATTAAACCATTCAACAAGCCAGTCTTTATAGGATAGTGCATATCACAACCTAACTCCATACCCTCACCTGCGCGGAAATCATTTAGGCCAACCAAATCAACACCTTCCGTCCGCAGATCGAATTCCATTTCGTTCTTCTTGCTCCCATTGGAGATCTCTCTTAAAGAGATATGCTCTCCATCTATTGTGATATTAGAATCCAATACATGGTCCATCATTTCCAAAAACCCCTCTTTAAGATCTTCTTTTTTATGCGGGTAATATTTATCCAGCAGTTTTTCTAATTCCTCCTTGTGGTGTTCCTTATCACCCTGAAAATCTATATTTTCAAATAAGTGGTGAAGCATATTCCCAAGAGTGATCCCTTTTGGAATATTTTTGAAGATGAACTCATCGTAACCCTCTGGTTTTCCCGCATTTTCTTTCGGAGTATAAGCGCCATGAGGACTTATTGCTGAGAAGCTTAGTTTACCATAAAGATGGTCGGCAAGTTTGAAATTGGCTTCCTGAAAAACTCCCCATCCTTTGGGAAATTCTTCCTCCTTCTTTTGAATTTCAATTTCTTCCTTCAGATTTATTAACGAGGAACCATTTTGCCAGTTATTTGCAAAGGCTTTTAATGATGAATTATTAAAATGATTACTATTATTATTAAAAATAAAACTATGGTATTTCGCTCTAGTTAGCGCCACATAAAGCAACCTGTGATTCTCTTGTTTAAGCTGAGCTTCAAACGCCATACTCATTGCCGTATCCCCCTTACCCGTAGGGTAAAACTTATAAATCCCATCTTCATCTCTATAGGAACAGTAATCGTGGGATTCTTTAGCATTAAGATTCAGGAAAGGCGCAATCACAATAGGGAATTCAAGACCTTTGGCAGTATGAATAGTTAATAATTTTATAGCATTTTCATCGCTTTCCACCCTTTGCTGGTATTCATCAATATCCATGAAGGTTTCAGAAATTCTCTTTTGCAAAAACTCATAAACCCCTGTAGGCTTTAATTGTTGCCTAAATTCCGCTTCCTGAATTATTTCAAGGATCTGGTTAAAATTAGTAAGGGCACGCAGGTCATTCTTTTTCATCAACCGCTCGACTACCGAAAAATGAGCCATATATATTTTAATAGCAGCAAAGACCCCGGATTTAATCCAGGTATCCCGATACTCCCTGAATCTTTCAACTAAAATATCCTTATCCAAATCATTAATCTTGCCTGAGCTGTAACCTGAAATATTATTAAGCAAAGCTTTATTAATATTGCTTTCGGTTGTATTTAGAATAGCTCCTAAAATATATAGCAGGAATTTAGCTTCCAGGGAATCTTGAAAAACTTTGGAGTCATCTATAGTTACAGAGGGAATGCCTGCTGCAGTAAGTTTATGTTTTAATTCCCTTGCCTGAGAATTAAATCGAACCAGAATAGCAATATCTGAGGCTTTTACTTTTCTTATTCCTTTTTCGGCGTCATTCCAATCAGCCTCGCAAGTGTATAGTAATATATTTACAAGATGCAGTACATTGTCTTTAATCTGATCCTGATTATCAAAGGAGAACGCCTGCAGAGCTGACAATTTTTCGGCATCCTTAATAAGTCCCGCAGCAGATCCATCATTGGCCTCTACCGGAATATACTCTATATGATTCTCCCCACCTATTTCGGTTTCAAAAGGATTATCAGCTCCTAAAAAGAAACTGTTGATATCGTCGATATAAGTTTTAGATGACCTGAAATTCCGGTTCATCTGGTACTTTTTATCTACATTCTTTCGTGCTGCGAAATAAGTATTTAAATCAGCCTTCCGCCATCCATAGATAGACTGTTTAGGATCACCTATATAAAAGAGAATTTTGCCTTCACCAAAAAGTTCGTTATAGATCTCATATTGCAATTTATCGGTATCCTGAAACTCGTCGATAAAAATGGCATCATATTTTTCCTGGAGTTTTTCTATAAGACCTTGATTCTTCCTTACCACTACTTCATCATGCATTCTTTTTATCAACTCATCATAAGTGATGAGATGCTTCTGCTGAAGATAGTTTCTAACCTCAATTTCAACATTTGATATACACTGGGTGATGAAGAAATGACAAAAGGGTTTCTTTTGTTCCTCAAATTGGAGCCAACGATTCTTATCTTGAGAAAAGTAATGATTACAAACCTTAGCATAATACTGAGGATCTTCAGTGGTAATTAATTTGCAATAACCCGAAAAACTGCTTGCAAGTTGGATAAGCTTGTCTTTATATTTAAAAGCATTCTTCCCAAACTTTGCTTCATCATAATCTTGCAGACTTTTTATTATGTTATTCCTCTTTTCTAAATAATCTTTTTTAAATATCTCATATTTTCGAACAAATTCATTAAAAGATGGAGTCTCTTCATTTATTATAGCATAAGTTTTACCGCCCAGACTTTCCCTTACAACCTTCTTAAAATTCTCCAATGATAATTCTTCTACTTCTTGAAAAAGTGTTGGTTGAAGTCCACTTATTTCTTTTCTCCAAAACTTCTTCACCGCTTCATTGACTATTTCAAGTACATTTGCCTGCAACTCCAAACCGAAAGGCTGTCCTGAATCCAGCGCGTGATTAATCAAGGTGTCCTGGCAAAAGCTATGAATAGTTTGAATAGAAGCTTCATCAAGTTGTGAAAGGGCCTCTTTAAGCTTTGCGATAACAAAATCTTTATCGGGGTAAGTAGCAATTAATTGTTCAATGGGTTTCTCTACTTCTTTACCCTCGGCTGCCTTGATTCCTAAAAGCAAAAACTTCCTGATTCGTGCTGCCAGTTCGGCCACTGCCTGATTGGTAAAGGTCACCATTAAGATCTGGGAGATCTTCAAATCTTTCTCCAAAAGCATTCTTAATACCAGCAAACCTATCGAATAGGTTTTCCCGGTTCCCGCACTGGCTTCTACCAGATTTGAACCTTCAAGTTTAACCGTGTTTTTATCTAAGGGATTAAAATTCTCCATATCTATTTTGGATTTGCAAATTCTACCGGTTCCATGATTAATTTAAAATTCGATTTAAAATCTTCTAGATTATTATCATCTAAAAAAAAACCATCCCGGTGTTCAGTTCTCATATATTCCGAAGGATAGAAATAGGAGCTATCAAATTTATTGTCGATCCTCTTTCGAAGTTCTTCTGGTTCTACATCAATGTCCGTTAATTTAAAGTCAAATTCCGGGGAAAATGGCTGAATTTGATCAAAATTCTTAAGATATAAAGAGAGCCAGTCACGTAAAGTCTGTTTTGCCTGCTCCTGTGTTACTAAACCTGTATAAGAGATATTTACAGCCTGTACCCCATCACCCTCTAAATAGATATAGTTAAGGGTAGTAGCCTGTCCACTGGCTACCAGTGCCAGATATTTCAAGTAAGCTGCTAGTTTATACTTAGAACTAACCTTTGAAACTGATAAATATAATCCCTGCCCTCCAAGTATTGGAAGTCTACATTTCAGAATATGATTTCCGGTTTCTTCAAGGTAAAATGGCACTTCGAATTCAGTTTCTGAAATTTCTCCGGAAGAGATTTCCAGTAGTTTAGCTTTTAAAAGTTCTACTTTTTTCTGTGCATCCTCTACCAGCAATTCCCCCTGAGTCTTTAGAGGAATAATGCCCTGGTTTAGAAAAAGTTCCCGTTGATTTTCTAAACCTATTGCAGATCCCAGGTTCTGATTTAAAACAGAATATTTTATCTGCCATTTTTCAAGATTATCAGGTTCAAACATTTCCCAGTCGGATAAATTCACATCATCCTGATAATAAACTCCTAAAACTTTTCGGTAATAATGTCTAATAGGATCTTTCAGAAAGCTTTCAAGGCTAAAGAGTTGAATGTCCTCGGGCTTTTTGGATGCTTCTTTTTCCTTCTTGTCTATGTTAAGTTTTGAATCCTTTCCAATTAAATAGGTGAAATAATCTTTCTCTCCCTCCTTGAAGTATTTAGAATTATAAGAGTGCAAGGCGTGTTTCACTTCTTTTACCTTACGCCCTTTTTTCTCTGCATAATCCTGCAACTCACTTATGATGGAAGATGACGGAATCTCGGAATTATCTTTTACATTTTGGCCAATATAACTCAGCAACACCTTCTCTTCTGCATTTATAAAAGCCTGAAGGAAAGCTCCCCTATCTACATCTCCACTTGCCACACGATCTTCTTCTGAAAGCTGGTCGAAGCTTAGATTTTGGGATTTCCGGGGAAACTCCTTAAAGTTGAGGCCAAGGAAAACAACCACTTTTTTCGGCATGCTCTGTCCAGAATAAAGTCCGCTAAAAATTATACCTCCTCCTCCGCTAATTTGCTGAATATCCTGCTGCTGCAAGTGATCTTTCAGGCGGTGATAAAAAGTTTTGAAAGCTATTTTTTCATCAGAGGTTTCAAGGCTTACGAGGTTTTGCATCAGGTCATTAAAACGCTGTTCTTGCCAATCCTCTGGATTAAGGAAATCTTCAGCAATTTGCATTAAAAGTTTATGCCAGTCTGCTGCGCTGCGGTTTTCAGTTTTTTCTTCAAGCAACTCCTGAAGTTTTTCCACGAGATGATGCAGCCTGAAAAGATCCTGAGCCATAGCCCCTTCAAAGATATCTACCGGGTGAATTTTCCTGTCTTCTATCTCAACCGGAGTTTCATCACCAAGGCAAAATCCATAGATTAAGCGTTCAAGTCCGTAAGAGAATGAAACATACTGGGTCTCGTAATTTACCTTTCCCTTGTATTCCCGACGGATATTAGCTTCAAGAAAAGCCTTTCGAAGCAGATCTAATTCGGATGAAAAACCGAAGCTTTTTTGAATAGGCGCACATTCCAGCAGATTAAAAACAGCCGGGGCTGTAAAATGCTCTTCTTCAAAATCCAGGACTTGCTCCAGGGCAGACCAAAAACCTTCTTCCCTACTAAAACCCTTACTTATCAGGGTATATGGAAATTTATGCGGTGCGGTATCAAAGACTGTTTTGATGGCAGGAATATAAGGATCGAGCTGTGGTACGTAAACAGCAATATCTCTGGCACCCAGTTTACCTTTGCCCTTATTTATCGAATCTACTGTTTTAACGAGGTAATTATATAGCGCTTCTACCTCACGTAGTTTTGTAAAAGAATTATAAATAAGCAGGGAGTCATCCCCTTCCAGTTCTCCGGCATCTTCACTTTTAAGCATTTCCTGCCTCACCTTCTGCAGATCGGTTTTGGGGGATGCCAATTCATATTCTGCTTCAGTATCCAGATTGAATTTTTGCAAGTCTTCGGAAGTTTTTTGACCCAAGTTCCCCCAAGTTTGGATTAGGGAGTTCTCCCTATTCAGTTTAAGATTAGCCAGGAAGATATGTACATTTATTCCCGAAGCCCTCTTGATTACATCTAAATATTGCAGTTGTAACGGGCTAAAAGATAGATCCCCGAACAGGAAGATCTCTTTATAATTGGTAAAAATCTCGGAATTTTGAGCTAACCGCTCTTCAAACTCTGAAGCCTCAATCAGGTTTTTATCAGATCCCGAAAGTCTGTAAAGACGTGCCTGCCAGGCTTCATCATGATTTGTTATATCTTCTTTTGTTTCTTTCCAGCTCTTTAATAGCTCAGGTTTATATTGCTCATAATCCCCGAATAAGACAGCTAATTTCTGGACCAAGGCCAGGCGTTTTATCTCATCCCTTCCGCAGTATTCAGATATTTTAGGAAAGTCGTTTTTAAATTCTTCATTATTCAAAGCTGAAAAAAGCTCCCATACCAATCGGCCCTTGCCCGGCAAGTCCTTCCTGTCAGGAAATAGCTCGTCAAATATTTGCTTAAAAAAAGAATTAAGACTGTGATGTTCCAGGTTAGCTATAAAACCAAGGTTTATGGCCAGCTGCTCCTTAAGCCAATTGTGCTGAGCTTTATTTGGAGTGATAATTGGAATCGGCCGGAAGACCAGGCTTTCATTTTTATAATTGGTTTTTATATAATCTCCCAGTTCTTTAGCTAACTGAAGATTTGATATACCACTTTTCAATAAAATTTCTCCAGACATATCGATTATTTCTTTCATTATTATAGTCGATTAGCAATTCCCGAAGCTCTTCTTACCTGCCCCTCCGCTGATTTTTTAATGACCTCTTTTGTTCCCTGAAGGATTAGACTCTCTTTAGCCCGGGTAATCCCGGTGTAGAGCAATTCCCTTGTAAGGATGAGCACGTCTTCCGATTTAGGCATTACCAAAAGTACCTTGTTGAATTCAGATCCCTGACTCTTATGTACGGTCATGGCAAATACTGTTTCCACATCGGTTAATAGTCCCGGGGAATAGCCGCGAACCGCTGCCCTTGTTTTCTCTGGGTCTTCCTGGTCAGCCTTTTGTTCCGAGGTAAGAAACCAAATCTTCATTTTTTTAGAATCTTTAGGGTCTTTTCGAACCAATCCTATATCCCCGTTAAAAAGCTGCAGGTCAGGATGATTTCGGGTTACTATCACCGGACGATGATCGTAAAATTCAGATTTGGGATTAATTAGTTTCTTACCAGCAAGGTACTTTTCTACCCGTGCATTTAGACCGGACACTCCTTGTTTCCCGTTTCTTATCACCGCAAGAATCCGTAGATCGTTGAACTTCTTAAGAGATTCTTCTATTCGCTCTTCGGAAGATTTTTTATTTTTATCAATGTAATTTTCATACTCCTTTATAAAGGCTGTGAAAACCGATTCCTGGTGCTCTAAATCTATTTTAATATTACCTTCCAGCCGGTTTTCGTCAAACCAGGATTGAATAGTATTTTGATCATTCGTAATTACCGCCTTGCTCACTTCCCTAAATTCTGGATTTTTATCAAATCTGTAGGAATGTTGAAGTTCAACGATATGGTCTTGCAACAAGGCTTTTTCCTCAGCTACCGGGTTAAGATAAGTATCGGAAAGAATTTCCTGTAAATTTCTGCTGGCTTCAACCGAAAAATGGTTTTTCGAATGCACGGTATTACAAAGATCTCCCAGCAAACTTCCCGCTTCCACTGAAGTGAGCTGATCCTGGTCGCCCAGGATGATCAGTCGGGTCTCTGGATCTACGGCATTGATGAATTTAGCAAAAAGCGCCACATCTATCATTGAAGCTTCATCCACAATGATCACATCGGCATCGATCTTATTTTCCCTGTGGTGTTTAAAATATGGTGAAAGATGAATTGACCCCAATAAACGGTGCAGGGTATAAGGCTTTAATGCATTTATATTTTCCAGATACTCCTCAGGCACCTGCTTATTAGTAGCCAGAGCCTCCTTCATCCGCATAGCAGCTTTTCCCGTAGGAGCTGCCAGCTTCACATTTAGATCTGGTTTCTCTTCATACAACAGACTCAGCACCTTGGCCACGGTGGTGGTCTTCCCGGTACCTGGTCCGCCGGTTATGATGGTGAAGTTATTAAGGTATGCTAAAGTGGAAGCCACCAACTGCCAGTCGGTTCTAATATTTTGATCCCGACTGTCAATTAGCTTTTTAAATTCCTTTGAATCCTTTAACTTTTCCAGCCTTTGAACCTTCTCTACTTTCCCCGTATTTATCAGATTTTTAATTTCTAAGATGATCTGGGTTTCATAATTAAAGTAGCGGGTGATGTAGAAATTATTCCCGTTTAATACAAAGGGCTTATCCTTTACCTCACCTTCTCCTCCATTGGCCACCAAACCGGTTTGCAAAAGTCCATTAGAAGAGGCGGAAAAATCCACCTCTTCATCCTTATCTTTATAGCCTTCAAATATCTCTGCTGCCCCATCCTTATCTTTTAGGTCAACACAAACACTTCCCTGATCTAGTTTCCGGGAAACGGCGAAGGCATAGGGTTGAATTGCTTTTTCTACTTCTTTTTTGAAGAAGTTGGCGAAGTGGTGGTGGGGGGATGGTTTTATAAACATTGCTCTTTTTTTGATACTCTTATTTCACTGCAAGATCATCAACTGCAGTTTTTCCTTTTTTAAATTTCAAACGAGACTTAAATTCCTTTATGATATCTTCATTTTTTATTTCAGATAATCCTTTTTCTTTAGTTAAATAACTTAATGTCCCCACAAATGCCTCACCAAAGACTGTAGTTATTAGAACCGCGGTAGAAGAAGCAATTGCTCCACCTGCGATTGAACCTGCTCCCGGAATGAATTTTAATAGGTTTGCTGCAATAGTTCGTCCTGCAAAAGTTGCCCCTGCTCCAGTTATTGTAGAAGAAACAATAGTTACCAAAAAGGATTTTTTTAATTCCAATCCAAAAACGGCAGTTATTCCTGCTAACATTCCAACCTGAATTGGAACTAAGGCTACAGCATCTGAAAATGGAATAGGAATGGCAGCAGCACCACCTGCGGCTACAGCTGATGCAGCCACTACCCCATGAGCTTTATTTATTTTTTGATTTAGACTTACTTTTTGCGCAGCAGCTAAGGCTTTTCTCTGACCTTCCGGAACTATTTCCATTGTTAAATCAATAAGGTCTTCTAAACCTGAGGCCGGAATAATATGTCCATCATCAAGTATTGTACTGATGGAATTAGTACGGACTACATTTCTGGAAGTTTTCAATAAGCGCTGTACCTTCATTCGAAAACCATTATCGGCTTTACACTTTGTTAAAACACCAATTACCGGTATATGTTCAGATAAAATACGGCACAATTCAATTTCCGCTTCTTCCACCCTGCGGCTGCTTTCATCAATACAGATCCAGGCTGCATGAATGTGATTGGCAGGATTTTTATCTTTTTTAAGATTTTTAACCAATATTTCTAACTCGTTAAAAGTTTCTTTGAAGTCTTTTAATTCTAAACCTCTGGTATCGTAAATAGAAAGCGGAATTCCTTCTTTAACAACTTTACGGGTTTCTTGTGTAACAGGACCTCCATCTCCAGTAGTTGCAAAATTTCCCTGAAAAACGGAATTAATAAGGGTACTTTTTCCTACACCTGTTTTGCCAGCAATTAAAATATTAACCTCTCCTCTTTCTTTCATAGCATTTTCAATTGCATCCTGAATCATTTGACTTAAATTCTCCATTGTAAATTATTTATTTTATTTATTAATTTTTCTATTAAAATCTAATTTCCTAATAGCTGACTATTTAATATTGTTATTAACTTTTTGCTGTTGATACCATCGTATTAATAGCACTTATTATCTCCTCTTTTCCAATAATACTCCCCTGATTCCTCTTGTATCCCAATACCTTCACCCCTTCTTGAGTCATAAATGATCTTACACATTCTTTACTCTCCTCATGCAATTTCTGCGGGAAAAGAACAGCTATTTCCTCATAAGTTTTAAAACCTTCCGTAACAATCATTTCCGGCTGTAGGTTTTCAATTAATTGCTTTGTCCAAACCCTGGCCTGGTGAAAAATCTTTTGGCTTAGTTCATTAGTAAGCAGCATCATTAGCCTGTTAAAGTCGGCGACATTGTCTGTTGCCCAGAAATAGAAATTGGTTTTAACGCAGTGATTTTTCAGGTCTTCCTCTCTGCCCGCCTGCCGGAAAAGATCTTTGGTTTGTTCACCTAAAGAATGTTTGTTCAGGTAATATTCCAGGCCTTGCATAGGTTCGAAATTTTCGGATATAAATCCGTGATGCTTAAAATATCCCCCTCCCGGATTAAATCCTATCAGTAGAATTTTCGGTTTATTTATCAACGGACTAAACAGCAGCTGGCAGCCTTTATATATAGTTTGAATTTCCGGATCTTTCTTTGCTAACCCTACGATCTGTTGATGCAAAAGAAAAGCTCCCTCAGAAATTTCTGAAAAGAATGAAGCAGGCTTCATGAATAGTTTGTTTTGTTTGGGTAATCTTAAGGTAGGGACTTAAAATATTGTTAAATATATAATATAAATTCAAGTAAAAAAATGGAAATCCATAATTAGGAAGTTTTATATTGTCTTTGATATTCTAGTTTACAGCGATATTTAGTTCGGTAATGGCTATGTTACACGGTTATTTATTGATATTTAATAATTTAAGTTTTTAATAATTTAAGATTGATAATTATCAAGCTATCGTTTAGGAATGCCTTTTAAAATATTTTACATTTTCACTATTCATTCCACATTTTATAATAAATAAGATTTAATCCATCCCAGTAAAAGCAAAAAATATACTAACCCCAGCAGCAAAAATTAAAGTATCTCTATAGATTCTAACATGTTCTGACCAGATATGACTAAAAAAATATAAAGCCATTATTTCTACTATAAAAACGAAAACCGCATAATAGATGAATTTCCATATATCCCTAAGCTCATTGTACCTGTTATAGAAAATGTATTGGATAATAGACCTTCCCACTCCTTACTTTACAGAAGTCTCTGAAATAATATTCTCATTCTTCTTTCTACCCGAAGTTTTACTTTCTATAAAATATATAACCGACTTGATCAACATTAAACTTCCAAGCAAAACCAATAAACCAATACTCAATATGAATTGGATAATCATTGCTATTACGGCAAGATCTTTATTAAAAGAGCGAGGCTGAGCCTTTCGTTGTGCCGCTGAAACCGCATTCACCCATTTTTCAGCTTCAAGTGTGTAGCGTAAGTTTGTGGTTGAAGAATTATCGTTTGGCCTCCATTTAAAGCCGTTATCAGACATTGGCATAATTCTATTTTTAGAGTTACTTATTGGAGCATTATTTTTTATTCTTAAAGTGAAATAGAATCAATACTCTTTTAAAACATTACAAATAAATAAGTTAACCACGTCAAAAGTTGACGTTCAAAAAATATTATTAATTTTATACCTTTCTCATATCCTTAAAAGCAAAAATAATTGCTACCATCCCTATAAGTATCAAGGTGCGCGTGCCCAAACCAAAATAATCCGGTAATAATAATCCTAAAACAAATATAATTGTTATACTTACTACTACATGAAATATCAATAGCAGCATAAAATTGAAGACCACTCTTAACTCTCCATTTCTATCAAAGAAAAAATTATCTTTTATTTCATTAACCTCAACAGAATCAAAACTTGAATTTGATTCACCTTTAGAACCGGGATTAAAAGTATTAGTGAATTTTGGAGTCTTAGGAAAATTTTCGTTTGTCATATTGAAAAATTATGATTTAGATGAAATTATTGTTTAAATCTGTATAGTCAGGTAAATAAATAGCTGTAAGATAACTCCCTCAATCACATATATTTAATGAGTAAATATTCCCTGAGAATAAAAGTGATGCATATTCAACTATTTTGAAGGTATTAGCTCTCTGATATAAACACAAATTAACTACATTATCACGTCAAACCTTGTCGTAGTATGCTTTTTGTCAGGATATAATTGAAAACATAGATCTGGAAAAATTCTAATTGTCAATTCTCGTAGCGATGTAGCGCACTTTTCAACTTTTCAGCTACCTCATATCTAAACTTTAGGGGCTCCAATACCTCTACCTGATTGCCGTACGAAAGGATTTCCATGGTAAAATCGTAAGTGGGGAGAAGATAATACTGGAAACGACACTCGTTATCATTTTCCATAATAAGCTCCTGACTATGATGTAGGGGTAATGATTTCACATAACTTCCCTCAATACGGGTAAAGGACAGAAGAATCTTTTGAGGATGTTTATCATTTCCGTTAATAATCCCAAAGCTATTCTTAAAGGTTTCCTCAGGATCAAAGTTTAAAGGAGTATCAAAATTGATTCTACTCACTTTAAGATCAGAAATTCTGTCTAACCCAAAGGTTTTAATTTTGTCATCCTTGATATCTTCTGCCACAAGATACCATCGATGTCTGGCTTCCTTTATTGCTAATGGTTTCACATTTCTTTCCTTAATATTATCCTCAGAATACTTCTCGTATATAAAACTTATTTGGAGCTTATACTTTGATGCATTCAATAATTCACTTAGGTGTTGTGTACCGGAAGGATTTCGATTTTCCAATAAGAGGTGCTTAGAAATATTGCCTGTGATGTTAAGGGCATTAAATACTTCCATAGATTCCATTAGTCGAACCTGTTGTTTGTCTTCGACTTCATAAACTATCTCATATACTTTTTGGGACTTATTATATTCTATCTCTAAATTATAAAAGGTAGCGATCGTCTTTAAGTCTCTTTGAAAGGTTCGAAGAGAGCAGGTAAGAATATATTCTGAGAACTCATCGTTGTCTTTTAAATAGCTGTATATTTCTTTGAAAGTACATGGTTTAGATCTAAGCTTATTAATTACTAACCTGTGACGTAACAAACTCTCTATTTTACTCATACTTATATTTATAGATTCCTGAGTGGATTTCCCGCTTATTAAATCAATCTAAACTTAACAGGATCTTTCATTATTGTAATTACAATCCGCATTAATTGATCTTAGAATTTTAAATCTAAGCCTAATTTTTAAATTTTAATAATTAAGAAATATTTCAACAATGATTAGTTAGCTAATTTAAATCGTTTCTTTCAAATGAAAAGGAAGCTCATAAAAAAAAGTAACCGTTTAAATAAAAAGAAGGTATCGGAAAATTTAAGCAACTAGAAATAGGATAAATTTATTTCCAAAAAGCATTTATATTGAGAGACCTTAAATAGATGCTTTTTACTATTCAAAAATTAATGGCAAAAGTTGACTCTAATAAAGCCCACATAAGTCTCTATTTTGTTGGAAGGAATATTTAATACCCGAAAAAAATAAAGGGATTAAAAAAAGCATAAATAACACCTAAATCGACACCTAAAAAAACGAAGCCCCGTAAACAGTACGTTTACGGGGCTTTAAGCGGAGAATGAGGAACTATCTATAAAACTAAATATCGTGTGTTTTCAGTATATAATCACTAAGGATGTTTTCTTACGCACCGAATTTAGCACCAGATTAGATCATGAGTATCTATATGTGAAATCCAGAGAACAATTTATTAATATTTTGAACATTCGATTTAGTTATAAATATTTCTATTATGTAAGAAAAATTATGATTCTATCTTTTCTAAAAGTTAGATGTATGAATATTTTGATTATTTTCAAGAATTACATATAAAAATAATCCCGCCCCTCTCTCCTCTTCATTTCCAGTTTCTTGTTGCCTAGCTGAAATCTCTTTATTACCAAATTGATAACTTCCCGATAATTGAAAGATCTACAAGCATCATAGTATCTGGCTTTTTGAAATATCCCATTCACTGTGGTGGTAGTTCTTTCTGCAATTAAAAACCAAAAGGCTTGAAATTTCGTTATTCGTTTTCTTTAATCGTCAGCAGAGGATTTAACACTACTCCATTAATTAATTGCTGTTTCTGATATTAATAAGCCTTGGTTACTTAAACCTTGAATTGAGAAAAAAATAGAATTATTTTTCATTTTAGCAACTTTAATAAATACGTCACCCTTTTCATTTGTTTGGATATTGGCTTTCCAGTCTATTTCCTTCCAAGATTGATAACTTGACCTATCAAATGAATAGAGAGGTTGATAGTAGGGCTTAGCCTTATCGTAACCCTCTGTAATTACATATTTTACGAATAATTCTTTGACGTTATTTTTATAATTATCATCTGTAAAAACTTGATATATTCTATTACCTCTACCTACTGGTTGAACCATAATAGTTTTTATATTTTCCATTCCTACATTCAAAGTATTCAACTCAAACGACTTAATTCTTTCTCCATCAATATAAAGAGTTGCTTCTTTATTTATTGGAATTTTTAAATAATATTCATTGTTTTCAGTATTAACTAATTCCACATTTTGGTCAATTCTTAAAAAATTCATGAGTTTATTATTATAACCATGATATTTATCTGGAAGTTGTATCTCATAATACTTTCCGATATCCCATACTAGGGGTTTATACTTTTTATGTAAATATTTTAATCTTGTGAACTTTTCACTTCTTTTTTTGTCCACCAGATTTACTTCTTCCAATAAATTTGTTCCCTCTGTCAACCAGGGAACATTTTTCCTCGTTTCGAAATTATTTACAAAGGAATTGGTTGATATTATTGAAGAGTGAAATTCAGGAAGGTAATTTATGGCAGTATCCATAACTATTGCACTTGGCTTGATTGCATTTTGAAATTTATCCAAGAAAGAATACTTTATAGTATCCCCATTATAAACTAATAGGTTTCTAAACTGAAATTCTTTATTTCCGTTTAAAAAGATTTGATCTATAAGACGATTTTGATTGGTAATTAGCCCCAAGTTATTAGTATTCAGAATTCCGTTAATTTTACCCTCTAAATTAATACCATTTTCTGAATTATAAATTGGTCGTGGGTTAACTTCATTAATCATTTCCTCTAAAGAATGCTCAGTCCACCCCTGGGTTAGCAACAGTAAATCCATCGCTGCTTCTCTATCATCATTCTCTTTATTGAAATAATAAGCTGGATTTTCGATATTTCCTTTTACAAAAGGGGTAAGCAAAAAAGCGGTTATGATATTCTGTTTTTCTTTATAATTCTTAGGGTTTGGTAACAGAATGGAGGTACTTAAATTAGCTAATATTGGCTTATTTCGATTACGAAGTTCAATCTTATATATTATGGAATCTTCTGTAGCTCCCACTCTAGTGATTTTACTAGTTACATGGTTGGCTTGCTTTTCAATATAAAATTTCCGTTCAGCTATTGGTTTATTATTTTTAAACAGGCTCACTGTATTTACTCCTTCATTAAAAATATTCTTATTTATTATAATTGCAGCTTTCAAAGAATCGAGTTTAGAAAAATCAAAATATCCTAAGATCCTGTTTCGTTGATGGTATAAAAGAGCATAGGTAGCAGTCTGAGGATCTTTGAGAGTTTGTTCATTAGTTTTTAAAGTGATTTTTAAATTTTTTAAGGATCTATTATCTACTCCTAGACTAATTCCTTCCTCCCTTGCGATTGGGACTTTAAGTGACAAAAGAGTATCGTTAACCTTTATTTGTACCCTATACCGTTCGCCTGCTTCATAAAAGAACTGACTTTTCCCCATACCTAAATGTTCACTAGATATAGTGGTTATTTCTTCGTTATCAGCTGTAACTAGTCTCCCAGAAAAATCTACTCCTTTTCCATTAAGTAAAGACTTAATTCCTATTGTATTTAAAGTATTTTCAACTAAATAACCACCCTCGGGAAATATCTGAATATCGTATTTATTTTTTTGAGCAGAAACTTTCGTTTTCTGCTTTCCCAATACTTCAATTTTACTTGTAAATACAAAATCATTCTTAAAATTTAAAATATTTTGAGTATAGGCTTGAATATAATAGGTTCCAGAAGAAAGAGGTGCGTTCAAATCAAATTCTCCATTTCCAACCCCATTTTGAATAAATAGTTTTTTGCTTTTTAAAAGATTCCCTTTTATATCTCGCAGAATAACATGAGCTACCGTAGTATTTAAAGAGGGTGTTTGGTCTTCGTTCCCAATATATACTTTGAACCAAACAATATCTTCTGAAAAATATATAGATTTATTTGTGTGAAGAAATATTTTTTCCTGTGCTATCGGGTTCTTCTGCAAAGGATTTACCACTTTATTATCAAAAATATTTTGAGAATAGCTATTTAAGGAGAAAAGAAGAATAATCAGAAAGTTTTTCATAAATCTAAAAATAAATAAAGTTCGAGGATACCCCGAACTCTATTCATATTCTTATCAAATAGAATCTGGACATGCAAAAAAAGAGCATCTTCCAAAATCATTCCGACAAAGAGGCCATCCACATTCATCATCCTCAGGATACTGAATTCCTCCTTTTATTTCTCGTTGATCATTTTTAGAAAGTGTAATTACACCTTCGAGGTTTTTAAAATTAAACATAAAATTAGGATATAAAATTACTAATTCTTGACGGTTTAAGGACGCTCAAGTGTTACGTCCATTCTTGCAAGAAATTTTTATATAAATATATTCTTAAAATTAATTTAAAAAATAACTATAAACTTGAGATCAACCATAAATTTATTACGGTTGATCCGTAAATATTAAAAATACGAACTAGATAATTTGCTAGTCATCCTAACTCTTAAGAAATTCTGCTTATAGATAAATCCATTTTAGATAAGAGCAAAAGAATGCATGTTGCAAATTCAATTTGAGTAATTTGGAATTTACTATCAAAACCGTAACAATTGTATGGTTTTTCTTCAAGATAATTATATTAAAATAAATAGGTTTACTTATCGATCCTTAATATAAATATTAATGACAATTAAATTCTTTAAAATAAGAAGTAGGTCGAATTTATTTGATAGAAGAAATTTACATTCAATAACAACTGTTCATATCTGAGGCTTCTTTCGAATTTGAAAGTAAATAAGAATTAATAATTCATATAAGTATAGATGATAAATTTAAATGCCTATTAAAATGAATGATTCATTATTTTATTTACTAAGTGTATTTTTCAAAAAAAATCATATAAAATTTGATAAGGAAGAAGCTCAAACACAGTTACTAAGTCATCCATATTATCCTAGCATTAATAGCATTACAGATTTATTCAATCATTTCAATATTGACAATCTGGCTCTAAAAGTTAATAATGAGAGGGAAACTTTTTCACAAATTCCACAATCCTTTTTAGCTCAGATTAATGAGAATAATGAAAGTCAACTAGTACTTGTTTCAAAAAATAAAAACAAAGTTGAACTGATTTACGATAAGAATACAACTAAAAGTTTGAATGTTGAAGAGTTTTTAAATTTATGGACAGGCATTCTTATTGTAATTGAAAAACCAGAGAATAAAGAGAATATTATTTTAAATAAATCTTCCACACTAAAAAAGATTGTTTCTTATTCAACTTTATTAGGATTGTTGAGTCTTTACTTTTTCACTAGTCCGAATATCTTTCAAATCATATTTTTCACTTTATCATGTATAGGAGTTTATGTTAGTTATCTAATAATTACTCAAGAATTAGGTGTTAACAGTAAAATATTAGATAAATTTTGTTCGGGTGAAAATAAAAACACTAGTTGCAATGTTGTTTTAAATTCAAAAGGAGCAACCGTTTTTGGACTATTCAAATTAAGCGATATTGGAATTACTTACTTTACTTCATTGGCTATTGGTAATTTCATATCCAGCACAAGCAATTTAGAAACAACATCCATATATGGTTTACTTAGCATATTGGCTATTCCTTTTACCTTCTATTCAATTTTTTATCAATGGAAAATTATTAAAAATTGGTGTCCCCTATGTTTAACCATTATTGGAATTATTTGGCTGCAATTTAGCACGATACTATTAAGCACAACTTTATGGGAGGATATATATGTTATTAATTTGAGCTATGTATTTTATTTCGCTAGCCTTCTAACTTCAATAACATTATGGATTTTAATAAAACCTTTTTTAATTAAAGAGCAATTATTAAAAAAAATAGAAATAGAACATTATAAATTTAAGCGAAACTTCAAATTATTTAATGCTACTCTTAAATTAGAATCATCTTACAACACTATTATCCCTTCCACTAGTGAATTAGTTTTCGGAAGTAAGAATACAAACTCCTACTTAAACATTGTATTAATAACTAATCCTATGTGTGGTTTTTGTAAGGAGACTCATCAATTAGTTGAAAAAATATTAAAAAGAGAAGATGAAAATATTAAAGTTATTATACGTTTCAATGTGCAAAAAAATGAAGAAAATATAGGAACTAAAATTGCCGCTAAATTGTTAGAGCTATATCATTCTATAGGCGAAAAAAAATGTTTGAATGCACTTTCGGACATCTACAGTGAAATGGATGATACAACCTGGTTTAAGAAATGGGGAACCGTAAGTGATTTAGGCTATTATAGAACACTTAAAATAGAACAAGAATGGTGTAATTATAACAAAATAAATTTTACTCCTGCTCTAATTATTAATGGAAAAATGTTTCCTAGCGAATACGGTAAAATGGATTTGTTATTCTTCCTAGATGAATTGATAGAACAACAAAAGAAGGCAGAAAAGTCTCATTCCGATAATTTTATTGAAATTATATGAACATGACCCTTTATACATTAATAGTATTTAAGGATTAGTGAACAATATTCTCTCGCGAAGAGATAGACGCAGACCTTGAGTGTCTTTAAATGTTCAAGGAATTTATAATTATTAAATTTTATTATTATGAAAAATCAATTTTCAAACTTAGGAAAAGCTTTAAATCAGGCTGAACAAAAACAAATTAGTGGTGGTTATGATCCTAAAATCCGGTGTGGTGAGTATAATGAAGACTGTTCGGGATATTGTTATCAAGATAGATGTTATCCTTTGTAGAAGCAAAATATTAATAATCCATTGTAAGATGAAAGCTGATCTTACAATGGAGTTATTATTATTCAATTTAATAATTATTAAATTTTATTTTTATGAAAAATCAATTTTCAAACTTAGGAAAAGCTTTAAATCAAGCTGAACAAAAACAAATTACCGGTGGTACAGAAGTGCCAAAGGAGACCTGTTGGACATCAGATTACGATGAATGGTGCTGCAAAAATTTAGGCACCAATTGTAAACAAAATTAAATATAAAAAATTTTTAAAATATTTTTCCGGACTTGAAGAAAATCAATTGGGATTTTCCATCTATTTTATGTTTGTCTTTTAAGTCCTTTTACTATAGTAATGATGTGAAATCCTAATTTTTATCATTCTCTATAACCTGATGAAGCAATTCTAAAACATATTATAGAGATTCGTTAAGTTGTTCGAATCTTAGTTTAAACGTTATCAATCAAGAATTCAAATTTTATTACTCATTCTATAAATAGACATAGACCTTGAGTGTCTTTAAATGTTCAAGGAATTTATAATTATTAAATTTTATTATTATGAAAAATCAATTATCAAATTTAGGTAAACCGTTAAATCAAGTTGAGCAGAAATCTATTTTGGGCGGCAAAGCTCCAGTTTGTAAATATCCATATGTTGCGTGCTACTACCCTACAACACGCACTTGGGATTGTGTTCCTTCAGGAAACTGCCCAACTTAATAAAAATGAAATTATGGAGGCTAAATTTTTGAGTTTTAAACTGCTTTAAAACAGCTGAACTAAAGATATTTTTCAAGGAAATCAAGTTAAGACTTTGAATAATCCAAAGTAACATTCGCAAAAGGTGTATTATCTTAACTTTTCTCCTCATCCATAATTAAAATAATAAAAGTGATGGTGCTAAAAATCTGTTTTTAGCATCATCATTTTTTAATCCGATTTATTAATGTCTAGATTCCCCAATTATAAACAAACTGAAGCCAAAGACTGTGGCCCTACTTGCATTAAAATTATTGCCAAACACTATGGTAAAATAATCAATACACAACAATTACGTAATCTTAGTGAAACTACAAGAGAAGGAAGTAGTTTATTAGGCTTAAGCGAAGCTGTAGAAAAGATGGGATTTCGTTCCTTAGGTGTAAAACTTAATTATAATCAATTTTCAGAAGCAACTTTACCTTGTATTATACACTGGAATAAAAACCACTATGTTGTAGTTTATAAAATTAAAAAAGACATTATATATATCTCAGACCCCGCTCATGGATTAATAAAATATAACAAAAATGAATTTATAAATCATTGGATAGGAAATAACGCCAATGAAAACACAGAAGAAGGAATCGCTCTTATTTTAGAGCCATCTCCACTATTTTATAAAGATGAATTTGATGAAGACGTTCCTTTTGGCTTCAATTTTATTTTAAAATATCTTTTAAAATATAAAAAATTTATTGTTCAACTTATAATTGGACTGCTTGCAGGAAGTTTATTACAAGTAATTCTTCCATTCTTAACTCAAAGTATTGTAGATGTAGGTATAAGAAACCAAGACATCAATTTCATTTATCTCATACTTTTTGCACAACTATTTTTATATATAGGAAAAGCGAGCTTAGAGATAATTAGAAGTTGGATATTATTGCATCTTAGTACTCGTATCAATATCTCTCTGATTTCTGACTTTTTTATCAAATTGATGAAATTACCTATTTCCTATTTTGATGCACGTATGACAGGAGATTTACTTCAGCGCATTAACGATCATAAACGAATAGAGCAAATATTAACGACATCATCTCTAACTATACTTTTCTCTTTATTCAACTTAATTATTTTCAGTTTCGTTCTTGGTTATTACAGCATGCAAATTTTAGGAATATTTGCTCTTGGTAGCATTCTATATATTGGATGGGTGTTATTTTTCTTCAAAAAACGGAAAGAACTTGATTACAAACGTTTCTCGCAAGTAAGTCAAGAACAAAGTAAGGTTATTGAACTTATAAATGGAATGCAAGAAATTAAATTACATAACGCTGAGAGGCGAATGCGGTGGAATTGGGAATTCGTTCAAGCACGTTTATTTAAAATCTCCACCAAGAATTTGTCTTTAGAACAAACGCAAAGCGTTGGATCTAATTTTATAAATGAGATTAAAAATATGCTCATTACAATTTTATCAGCAAAATTGGTGATAGATGGAGAAATTACTTTAGGGATGATGATGGCTATTAGTTACATAGTGGGTCAATTAAATTCACCTGTTTCTCAATTAATAACTTTTATGAGAGATGTACAAGATGCAAAAATCTCATTAGAAAGATTGGGAGAAATTCATAATATGGATGACGAAGAAAGATTAGGAGATGAGAAAATCACTACTATTCCCGATAACTCTATTATATCGCTCAACAATATTTCTTTCAGATATAAAGGTGGATTAGATGCAGTTCTAAAAGATGTTTCTTTTACCATACCATCAAATAAAACCACAGCAATAGTTGGCGTAAGTGGTAGCGGTAAAACTACTTTAATGAAATTATTACTCAGATTTTATGAGATTGACAAAGGAGAAATTTTGGTTAATAACTTCAATTTAAAAAATATTTCACAAAAAGTTTGGAGAGCACATTGTGGTGTCGTAATGCAAGAAGGTTATATTTTCAATGATACCATAGCTAAAAATATAGCCATAGGTGAAGATTTTGTCGATACCAAAAAACTACTTCATGCAGTTGATGTAGCAAACATTTCAGATTACATAGATTCACTGCCTTTAGGTTATAATACAAAAATTGGAAATGAAGGATCTGGTTTAAGTACTGGACAAAAACAAAGATTATTAATAGCTAGAGCAGTATATAAAAATCCTAAATTTTTATTTTTTGATGAAGCCACCTCTGCATTAGACACTAATAATGAAATGATAATAATGAAAAAGTTAGATGCTTTTTTTGCAGATAAAACTGCTATTGTAATTGCTCATAGATTAAGTACTGTTAAAAATGCACATCAAATAATTGTTTTAGATAAAGGAAAAATTGTTGAAGTTGGAAATCACAAAGAATTAATAAAACAAAAAGGCAACTACTATAATTTAGTTAAAAACCAACTTGAGTTAGGTAGTTAAAATATTCTCTCGCGAGGAAGAGACACAAACTGTGAGTGTCTAAAAATGATCACAGCTCTTATAAATAGTAAATATTTAAATTATGAAAAATCAACTTTTAAATCTAGGAAAAGCTTTAAGTAAAACAGAGCAAAAGGAAATTTTTGGTGGAAATAGAGGATTAAAAAATCCTTGTCCTTGCACATATAGTTACTCTACAGGAATGGATAATTCTTGCACCTATCCAGGAAATGATCCTAATTTTCCAGGAGGTGTATGCTTAGGAACTGTTCAAAATGGAATGTGTTGTGTCAATTAGAGTTAAGAACAGACATAACCTTTAAATGTCTTAACATGTTTAGGACTTTAAATTATCTTAAATAATAAATTAGGAAAAATAAATTTTTAAAATTAGGAAAAATGTTAAGCCAAACTGAACAAAAACATATTCAGGGTGGCACAGATAAGTACGGCAACCCTACTCCTGAAGAAATACATGCTTCAGCTGTTGCTTTTTACAAGTCTGCAGGAGCCGGTGCTCCATGCCCTACATGGGAACCTTGTTTTTCTGATGGTCCAATTGGATGTGTAGATATGTGTATGCATGAGCCAGGAGGTCATTAAACTATATTTATTAATAAGAAGAATAAAAGGGGGATGTTTTACTATATCCCCTTTCATAAATTTTGAAGGAAAGAGTATAATTAGGTTATTTATAAAATTGAAAATGTCAAAAACAAATTATAAAATGAAAAAATTATAAGATGCCATTACAGGAAGATGAAATACAAATACGTAGTGAAGAAGTGCAAGAAATATTAAGTTATGTTCCGCATTGGATGATTCGATTTGGTAATGCTTTGATATTTCTATTACTATTATTAGTATTAGCAATTTCATATTTCGTAAAGTATCCTGATATCATCAATGCAAAGGTGGTAGTGACAACGACCATACCACCCGAAAAGCTTTATGCTAGATCAACAGGTCAATTAGAATCTATTTTAGTAGAGAATGATAGCTATGTAAATAAAAACACCATCGTGGGAATAATTGAAAATTCAAGCAATTATAAGGATGTTTTAATTCTTAAAAATATATTGGATACCCTCAAAATAGATAAAGCAAATTTTAAATTTCCATTTAATGAGCTACCATATTTAATCTTAGGTGAAATTTCTACAGATTTTTCTGTATTTGAAACGAACTATTCTGAATACCTTTTAAACAAGAAATTGCAACCATATTCTAACGAATTTTCAGCTAATAATTTATCATTATCCGAAATAAAAAATAGGTTGGCTATATTAATTACGCAAAGAGAATTAAACGAAAAAGAATTAGAGATTAATAGTAAAGATCTTGACAGAAACAAAATATTATTTGACAAAGGAGTGATATCTGAGCAAGAATATGAACAAAAACAACTTGAATTCACACAATTCAAACGTTCACTTAAGAATACAAATTCATCAATTTCTCAATTAAGAGAGGCTATTAGCAATTCAAATAAAACAATAAATAGTTCCAGAATAAATAAAACCATTGATGAAACAAGATTATTGAAAAAAGTATTACAGTCATTTTATCAATTAAAAAAATCTATAAAAGATTGGGAGTTAAAGTATGCCTTGAAATCATCTCTAGCTGGTAAAGTTTCCTACATCTCATTTTGGAATGAAAATCAAATGGTCAATGCAGGAGATCTAGTTTTTACAATAATTCCATCAAATAACTTAGGTTATATTGGAAAGATAAAAGCACCAATTCAAAATGCCGGTAAAATTAAAATAGGTCAAGAAGTCAATATAAGTCTAGCGAATTATCCTGACACTGAATTTGGTCTGCTACATGGGAATATTGAGAATATGTCTCTTTTTCCAGACCAAGATGGTAATTATCTATGTCGTGTAAACCTTAAGAAAGAGCTAATAACATCTTACAATAAAGAAATTGAATTCCAACAAGAAATGAGCGGAAAAGCTGAAATAATAACGGAGGATTTACGGTTGATTGAACGATTCTTTTATAATATTCGTAATATATTCAAGTAAATAATGATTTAATTTATAAAAAAACTGGAGAAAGCCTCCAGTTTTTCCTATACTCTCGATATAAATGTAATTTCAAAAATTACTATTATCCACAATAATGTCTAACACCAGGAGATATTTCACACCAAGTGTTAGGATTTTGCGTTTGACATTTCCCATCAATACATTTTAAAAGTTCTAGTACATCATTTTGGCCACCTAGTACAGATTTTTGTTCGTTTTTAGTTAAAGATTTAACTCCTTTTACTTTCAATAAGTTTTTAAACATAATTTTTGCTTTTATATAAGAATATTAATTTGATTTAAATACTCTTATCCAATGTTATATTCTGGACAATCCATTTCGAAGTTTTGGGCATTTCTAGGTGCACAAAAACCACAAACATATTGCATTCCCATTGAATTACACTGTTCTGCAGTGACTCCGCCAAAAACACTCTTCAGTTCTGATGAATTAAGTGTTGAGACTCCTTTTAAATTTAAAATTGATTTTAACATAATAAATAATTTAGAAAATAATAATGCTCGAACATTTTAAAACCATCGAAGCTTTGGTTATCTTTTGAAATATCTTAACAGAAATTAAAGGTTTAATCATAAACCCTTAATTTTTAGATCATTAATTATTTCTAAATATCTATGTAATTGGAAATCTTCAAGCCGAATAAGACATAAAATAAGTAAGGTTTAACCTTACTTATTAAGATTAAAATTTTAGACTTGAAGCTCCTCTAATCTATAAAATTAATATTTCAAAAATCAATATTGTCAATGTAGTTAACTATGTAAAGCAAATAAAGAACTTACTACTTACTACTTATTATTGTTTGGATATACTTATAAACACATATTATAAATATTTATAAAGCTCTAATAAAGAAATAGGGTTATGATTTAAAATATGTTATTTGAAATACTTTAGAGTATTAACTATACAATCACTTGGCATAATAACTATTGTTTATTAAAAAGATTTTTTTAGTTAGCTAGATACTAATTTAATTCTCTCCTATCATCGTATTTATTGTAATAACTAAATAAACCCTAATTCTTTCGCTTTTTCAATTAAGATTAAATCCCCCCCATCAACCTCCAAAGTGATTTTTATATTTTTTTTTCTTTTTTCAATGGCAGCTAATGAAAGTGGAACATAGTTAGTTAGATCTTTGGTCATAATACCTTTTGATAATTGAAAAAGAATATTGCGATCTAATTCATCTAAAACAACTTTATTACCGTATTGCTTACGCATTAAAGCATTAACTGTTTGGCTATAATATAGTTTTTCATCTAAAACTTGAACAAAGGCTCTAAATAATTCTTGAGGGGTTACCTCACTTTTAATAAGAAGGCCTTCAGGACTAATATTTTTTAGAATATTGTGAATCCTAAAATTCTCATTATACATAGTGAGTATAATAATTTTAGATGATGATGACATTTCTCTTATTTTAATTCCTAAGTCTTCCCCAGAAAAGATTTTTAATTTCTCTGCTGGAGGCAATCCTATGTCTAGAAATATAATTTGATAAGGATTATTTATCTCAACTGAATTACTGATTTTATTGTAGGCGTCTTCACAGTTAGATGCTGTTTCAATAATATATTTATATTCGGACTTATTCAGACTTGTTAAAATTTTTTTATAACCATCGATGGTAATTGGATGATCATCAACCATCAAAATTTTAATAGACTGTTTTTTCATATTATGTATTTTTAATAGGTATCTCAATAGATATTTTAGTACCAGACTTATCTGAATAAAATTTTATTTCCCCTGATAGGTCACCGATTCTCGACTTCATATTTGATAAACCAATTCCTTCCGAAATAGAATTCAAATCGAAACCCACTCCATTATCTTCTAATTCTATTTTAAGCCTAAAATTTTTCATCAATAGTATTAACTGAACAAAATTAGCATCTGAATATTTATTAATATTATGAATTCCTTCTTGAACAATTCTATATATGTTAATTTTAATCTTATTAGAAATTTCTTCCCAAACTATAGTTTCGTCAATATCTAAATTAAAATGGAAATTACCAATTTTACCCTGGGTTTGAAAAAGTTCCTTTAAGATTTTTATAAAATTATTATCGAGAAATGACATATCTTCATTTAACTGATGTGAAACCCCTCTTATTTCGTTTTCAAGTAATTTTAACTCTTGAATATAATCTTGTCTTTCCTTTATTGACTTGATATCAATTGAATCATTCAAGATTTCAAGGTTTAACCTCACACCAAAGAACTTACTAAGAATTCCATCATGTAATTCTTTAGAAATTCGCTTTTTTTCATTTTCTCTTCCTTCATCCAGTTTATTTTGGGAAACCAAAAGCAAATTATAGATTTCTTCATTTGCTGCCTGTTGCAGATTTGCCATTTTAAGCTTATCAAATTTTATTTTTTGATTTCTTATAATGAATATAATAGTAAAGATTGAAATTATTGAAATAATTAGCCATAGCATATTTCGATTTTTAATATTTAAATATTTATTTTCTGAAATATACTCATCTGTTTCATACCGAATTCTTGCAAATTTATTTCTCGTAACCCTCTCCTCAATCTGCAAGCTGTCACTCAGATTTATATAAGATTTATAATATTCATTTGATTTATCATTTTCAATTCTGGCAAGAATTAAAAGTGATTCTAATAAATCGCTATAACTTCTATGCTTTTCAGAAAGAGATTTGGCAACATGTAGATTTTTTAGTGCTTCAGAAGTATCGTGTTGAAATAGATAAAACTCACTTAAATGTATATGATTCGTTATGATACCAGCAACATGTTGAATACTATCACGAATTCCTAAAGCTTTATTAAATTCACTTTCCAGTCCAGTAGTATCTTCTTGTTTTAATTTAGAATAAGCCATGTTATCCAATAACATGGCATATAGTCGAGGATTTTTCAAATATACGCTATCAATTGAAAGGGCTTTATCAAAATAATTCAATGATTTTTTATAGTCTTTTTTATTAAGATAAATGACACCTAAATTATTATAGGATGATGCTTTTAATATAGGGTTATTAAGATCCTCTAAATAATCAAAAGCTTTTGTGTGGTATTCAATAGCTTTATCATAGTCTTGCAACTCATTATTTATAATTCCTAAATTATTATAGCCTGCATATAGTTCGGAATTTAAATTTAGTGGTTTAAACTTTTCAATAGCCGCAATAGTTGTTACCTCGCTTCCCACCAAATCCTTAATATCTTTTTGCAATAAAGCCATATTATATAACATACTGGCTGTTTGAGAATTATATCCAATACTTTTATAATAATTATAAGCTTTATTATAATAAAAATAAGAACTATCCGATAAATTGCGTTTATAAAAAAAATTTGCCAGATACCAGTTGCTTTCCCCTAATTTGGATGTGTCATGGAGTTTTTTAGATAACTTATAGGTTTCATTAATCCAGTACCTAAATTTTAACGAGTCTTTATCGTAGTAATAATAAGTAATTTCAAATAAAAGATTATTCTTAAGTGAGTCATTATTAAGCCCTAAAATTTTTTTTTGAATTACCTCATTATTTGAGCTATCCTCAATTAATTCTTTCTTTAAATTTTGGAGTAAAATATATTGATTAGTATCATAATTATTCGAATTATCCGGTAAACTATTCTTATCACAACGTAAAAAGAAAATTAAAAAAAAGCAGAGGAAGAGTAATTTATATTTCACATTAAAAATTATATATAAAAGTATGGAATTTAAAAAAGCTTCCAAAATAAGGTAGCTTTTTTAAATTCTATACTTTTCAAAATTAAGGTTGAGCCGGAGGTGGTGGAGGTGGACTTAATATATCACCCTCCTGATCTCCTGTAGTTCCAGTTTTATTTATTATTAAAGTTTGATTTTCCTGCGTTATTGGAATTTCTTCCGGTTCACATGAAGTCAAAAATAATGATAAAGTAAATATGTAAAATAAGATTTTAAAAGTTGTAATTCTTGATAAATTCATATTAATTATTTTTAAAATTTGACATAGATTCTGCTCTCCAGCAACTCTGAATGATCATTTATTGATTATTGAAATAAAAAATTCGCTTTAAATAATCAGTCAATAAAAATTGACCTTAACGCGTTGATTATTAGTGGCAAATATATCAGTGACACACTAATCAAATCGATTAAATAAGCCTGAGATAGCAGCTGTTATCATACCATTAGTAGTTAACACTCTTTGAGTGGTAAGTGACAGATTTTAAGCTTGTAAGGAATGTGTGTCAAACAGAGTTTCTTTCAAAAACTCGATGTCTGATTTATAAGTTCTAGAAAATGGAATTTTAGATTCCCCATCATCCAGACTTATCAGGGATTTTCCGAAATTTATTCGAACAATGTGATCAGTATTTACTAAAAAACTGTTATGAACTCTTAAGAAGTTTTCAGGAAGGATTTGTTCGTAGTTTTTCAATGTCTTAAAGGCGGTAATCTTTTTTCCTCCTCTTATAAAAAAGTCAGTAGTATTATTATCAGCTTGTAGGAATAATATAGATTCTAATTCTATGAATTGATAATCAGAGTATGATTTTAAACAAATCCTATCTTGAATTTTAGAGGAATATATCTTTTTTATTTTATGAATACTCTTTCTTAGTTCGAACTCTAAAAAAGGTTTTAATAAATAATCTCTAAAATTGCTTTTTATAACATTGTAAGCCAATTCTTTAGAATTAGATACTGCAATAAAAAAAGGCCTTTTATCTATATATTGCTCCAAATCAAGCAACAAATAAAAAGAATCGAACAATTTAGGATCATCAATATCTACGAAAACTATAGAAGGATTTTCTTTAATTAAATGGTTTAATGAATAGTCATATCCATTAATATTACCAAGACATTTAAATTCGGAATATTCAGACATCAAATTCATAAGAATCTGAGATGTTTCCGAATTAAAATTTAAAGTAGAATAAGTAAAGTTCATTAACCTAATGATTTATGCTAATATGAAAGGGATGCCCAAGGACATCCCTAATTCAAATAATAAAGATTCTAACAATTAATTAGTACAGGTATTCTAAAGCTACTTCATCATAATATCCAAAATTTCCAGTTTCACTTGCTGAAAAGCATGATAACATTATAGAGTTTGCATCGAAATCTGTTGGAGTTCCAGGAATATGAACAGCGCCATCAGATCCTGCTGCTTCACCAGACTGACCACAGCTTTCACGACTATACCAGTCTGTATGTCTAAGTCCAACGGTGTGACCTATCTCATGGGTCATTACATGCTCATTTGTGGCTGTACTGTAATTCTCCATCCCTGAAAATATTTGAACATATTTATATGGATTACCTCCACTTGGGAATCCTGCTACTCCACCAGCTTGTCCATTTGAAGTTTGATAAACTACAATATCATATGCATTATAATTTGTTCCAAAAGTTAGAGTAAAGTTCAAACCTATGTTCAATGCATTGTAATTTGCAATTGCACGCTGTAATGCAGTTCTTTGTTTAGATGTCAAGCCTTGTCCAGACCCTCCCGTATATCCAATTACATTTACATTTCTAGGACTACTTACTAAATTATATGTACGGTATTGCTTAGTAGTAATATTAGCTGGTTGTAATTCTTCAAGTTGTTTAGCACTCATAAGAATATCTCCTTCAATAAGGTAAGCACTTTCTGATGATCCATCAGGTAACACATTATCCACCATTTTTACATCTTTGGTATTGTGGTGAAGTGCTGCGATTTTTGCCAAGGCTTCTTTTGAGATGGTTTGTTGTTCTTTTACAACTAATAATTCATCCTCTGATAGTGAATCTTCCTTCTCACAAGACATAAGTAATAGTCCTGAAAAAAGCAACATTAAAGGTAATTTAAGATTTTTCATAAGTAGGTTTTTAAGATTAATATTCTCAAAACTAATTACTTATAAGATGAATTTTAAAATTTGAACCATAGACTATTTACGGTTTTGCTTTTTCACCTGAACAAATATTATAAATATTATCATAACTAATAATTTTAATTATTTTACTATTATTAATTAAAAATAGATTTTGCTTCTGCGTATATCCTTTCAAAATTGACTTCCAAATCTTCAAGAGTGAATTGATCCATATTCTCTGGTGATTTTCTTTGAATATTTGAAAACTTAAATTGAATTCTTTGTTCCTTCCCATCTGCATAGGTTATAAATTCACCTTGCTTTAATCGAAAAAAAGCATCAGCTCTAATTTTAGGATTTTCCTTTTCCCCAGTTGTTACTCGGGTATCAAAATCTAAATTATAACCTCTACTGATACTGGTAGTGGGTCGACTCACTATTTCAAAAAAGCGTTCATAATATTTTGCAGTATCAGGATCATTGACTTTTCCAAAAAACTGATAAGAAAGGTTGCTAAGTATTGCTTTACTTGCTTTATCCCCGTACATCATATCGTTTTGAATTTTATCTTGCATCACATACAAAGTGGCGATATCATAACTTCGAAGGGTAGCAGGAACTCTATGCATATTAAGCAATCTTAAGGTAGGGGCTTCCTCCATCAACAGAAATGAAGATTGTGAATTTCTAACACTCATTTGTTTAATTATAGCATGAATAATAGTAGCTATCACCGGAGAATAAGAACTCTCAAATTTCGGATTATTGACAATGGAAATAACAGCCGGATTCTCAGTGCTATTAATATTTAAAGGTATTTCATCAGCAGACAATACCATAAATATCCGTTGTGTAGAGATACGTTTTAAAGCATTTGCAAGTGTACTCTTAACTCCTGCTGTTTGTCTTTCTGAATCTTTACCACTTATAAAAGCATCTGCCATTGCTCTTGATATAGAATTAGTCTCAAGAAAATTGATTAAGCTATCTGTATCTAGCAATTGATAAATAGCAATAAGATGCGGCAAGGTACAGAACTGGGGATACGAGGTCCTGAGTTTCCAAATCAAGCCCCCAATCAATCCTTCTGCTGCATCATTAAAGAATTTGGAAGTTCCGGAATTGCCGGATTCTCTTTGTTCCAATAAGTTCTCCAATAGCACTCTTGAGATCTCATTGACACTTTCTTCGTTTTCGAGATATCTTGGAGCAATTGGGTTTACTCTACTGATGATCTTATCAAACGAGATTACATAGAATGGAATTTTAGAATCTTTAAATAAGGGGTAAGCTATTTCTGTTAGTTCAAAATCCTTATAATCGTGGATTATACCGCAGAAATTATATTTCTGGAAATGGTTTAAAAATCCATACACTATACTTTCAGTTTTACCACTTCCTGCAGATCCTATTATAGAAACTCCTCTTCTCATATTATCTATTTTAAAATCCTTAGAAGTAGTTTTAAAACGCACTTGGTACTTATCATTGATTCTATTTTGATTAAAAGGTTTCTGAAGAAAGATGTAAAAAACTGTATTTATTAGTAGTAAAGGGCAACCTGCAACCAAGAGTATTTTCCAGATATATAGATGGCTATCGAGACCGGCGACTATAAGAAAAATGAGAACTAAATTTAAGAAGAAAGCAAATCTTGAATATTTATAAATAATGTAGAATAACAAACCTACTAACACAAGGATAATAATAATTGCAGGTATACTGTAGATCTCCATTGATGATAAGATTTAGATGCCTATTGAGCTTGATTTGATAGCAACATCAAGCCCTTTACGTAACTTATTGAACATTTTTAATGCAAGCTTTCCTTGACTTACTGGAATATTGGGTAAAAAAGTCATTCCGGTGTTTTTAAGCATATAAAAAGCTATTGATCTTTCATTAATAGGTAATTTCATCATCGTAGAAAAATAGCTCTTAGGATCTTTTATAAATGTTTTTCGTGCATGATAGGTTTCTACATAATTACGCTGATAGCTAAAAGTTATATCAAAACTTTTTTCTGCATTCTTGAAGAAACTGTCTCGATCAAACCCTCTCTTTACAATGGATCCATTTAGAGTAACTGTGGAAGCTTTGTACTTACTTCCTGGAGATAAGCTAAATCGGTTAGTGGCATCCTTTCTACTTACAATAATATGGACATGGCTTTGAGGTCCCTCCTTTTGGATTCCCTGTACAATTCGATTTCCATTCTGCTTATGTGGAGCAGCATTTTCTAATTTTAAAATCTCTTTTTCTATTTTCTTTATATTACCATCCAACTCACCCTTATTGATTTTTCGAATTTCATTTTTAAGCTTCATAATTTCGGTTGCAAAGGGTTGGTTTTCTCTGATCTGATAATCATGACCTTTGAAAAAACGTTGATGTTCGACCTTTGCGTAATATAGGATATCATTAATATTAATTGGCCGTCCATTTATCTCTCTATGGAATGATGCTACATAAGCGTTCATTAGTTCTCTGGTATATTTTTTTAAATCTTCACTATTATTTTGAAGTCGTTTTAGTTCATATTGCGATGGGCTTACAATTATGGAATAAAAACGAGGTTCGGTTTTTTCCAGTTTCGCAGTATTCCCATCGATCATTTTGACAACATCCTCGGCTGAAATATGATCCTCATACTGATTAAAGAAGTCCTCCGAATTCTCCAGTTCCGAAAGTTGATTTTCCTTTTCAAGATATGCAACGTAATCAGCCGAACTTTGTGAATACGTCTCCCCTATTTTCTGCGCTGTGATGGTGATATACATTGCAGATTTATTCAGATTTTGTTTTAGGATCATTCTTCTCTTGAAATCTATTCTCTCCGGTTTTCTTTAAAATGTTTTTTTCCAGCATCAAAGGTTTTTCTTTAGGTTCGGACTGTTCAAAAAGCGATTGCAGAAGTGCCAGGGTCGGATTTGCTTTATTCTTTTCTACATCCCGCATAATGGCGATAATGGCATTCAATCTTTTTTTAATAGACTGCTCAATGGTTCTTCCAGTAGGTCCTAATTTTTCTTTAGGTGAGATCTCATTGTAGAAGAAGAAATCGAGCATAGCTGCCATTGCTTCCGTATGAGAATTAAAGTGAGATTTTGAAAATTGCTGAAAACGTCTGGCTATTTTCCTTTTAAATCGAATAGTAATAAAAGTGTCCATTTTGTTGACTTTTTAAGATGTTTGACGTAAATCCATCCCTATTTACAGCACCTTCCAAGGCATTTGACGCAAAGTTGTAGCAACAGCCAAAGCTAAAAATATATAACAAACTAATAATCATTCAGTTACATTTATTAGAGTATCTTAAACGTGGCTTTGCCCGTTACCCTCTTGCTATTCCTTTTTGTCACGCGATGGCGTGACAAAATTTCATACAATTTGGCTTAGCACCAATTGCCATTTTAGAGCGTAAAATATTGCTTATGTAAATATGATGATGGATATAGTTATCAGCGAAAGTCAAAAAAAGGATAACTATATTTTATAATTGCGCTGTAATTCAGCAATTTAAATATACAATTTTCGGTTGTATATTTTGCTAAAATCAGGTCAAAAAAAGATCTGAATTAAATCAGATCTTTTAGAAATATATCGTCTAAGGATATTATAATATTCCTTCATCAGCAAAAGAATAATAATTTCCATCTGGAGTAATAATAAGATGGTCCAACACTTTAATATCGAATAAAATAGCTGCGTTTTTTATTTTCTCTGTAAGTCTCTTATCGGCTTCACTGGGTTTCAAAGTTCCAGAAGGATGGTTATGAGCAAGGATTAAATTAACGGAAAGCGACTTTAGCACTACTGCAAATAATATGCGTACATCGACAAGGGTTCCAGTTATACCTCCGGTAGAGACTTCAAAAATTCCTTTCACTCTATTAGCATTATTTAATAGTAATATTTTAAAACATTCATGCAGACCGATATGGTCTTTATTCCATGTTTCAAATAGAAGTTCCATGGCACTCATTGATGAAGAAATTCTTGGTGCCTCGCAAATTTTAAAATTGCCCTGGTATTTGATCGAAATTTCATTAACGTTAGTTTTCATTATAATCTGAATAAAGGTTAATAATTGATTTGCTTATCATATCCGGAGCTTTGCTTTTTTGATTTTTTATGATGTTTCCGAATATTTTTGTTTTTATTGATTTCACGATATTCATTTTTTAGATTTACTTTCCATAGAGCCGTATGCTGTTTCCTTTTTGATGCTGATACATTTTCAGAATATAGAATTAGGTAGGACTTATAATAGGGAAGACAAGGTCAACCGGCTTATGCAGTCCGTCTAACTTCTATATTCTGGTATTTTGCATTAATAAAAAGGAAAGTACCGCTACGCTATGGCCGGTGAATCTAGATGGAAGAATAAAAAACAAAACGGAAACAGATTAAACGAAACAGACTACTAAAATTTTATAATCCACTTACACGGTTATTATATCCAAAAGTCAGCTGAAAGAGAGTTTTAACCAAGAGTTATGATCCCTTTGTTATACTGGGAGCTTTAAACTTTTTGGAATATTAAATATCAATTAGGATCATTGATGAATTTATTCTTAATAAAAAGTTTCATATTTCTCTCCCCATTTTTTTCATTGAGCTCGAATATGAATTTCTTATCTCTTGAAAGCGAAAATTTTGGAAAGACCAAGATGACTCTATTAGAACTTTTTGCTTCTATTTTTTCAGGGAATCGGTATTGATAAACAGGAACCTTTAATATGCGTTGCATTGAGGTCTTTTTACCCATTTTTTTAGTTTGAATATAGCTTCTTAGAAAGTTCAAATCATAATCTAAACTGGAAGTGTTTTTAATTCCTATCGTCATATAGAACTTATCCTCTTCAAAGACAACATCATCCAGGCTTAAAATAATGTCATAGCTTTTTTTTCTAGCTATAGGTTTTTTTACTTTTCGATGAATTAAAAATTTGCAGAATTTAAGGAGATTTTCATCATTACTATGTAAAGAATCAAGAGATCTAAATTCAGCTTTATCAGTATGATCAATTTTTTTGAGATTACCTATGCTACTAGAATCTGAAAGGAAATAATTAAACGTATTTAATGAAGATTTATAACTTATAATATAGGAGAAAACAAAACCCTTACTATCAACAATTAATAGATTGCTATCACTTCCCTTGGTGGCCTGAAGTAACCCTAAATTTTGCTTAAATTCCCGGTTATAGGTAAATACAAAATTTTCAGATCCGGTTATCCCTTGAACGATAGGATTTGGGAATAATAAAGCAACATTCATTTTGTCATTAGCATAAATAGTGTCTAATTCAGTAGATGTTTGCGCGTAGGTAAGAATGGCACTACCTAGAAATAAGGAGATGAATAAGTTCTTTTTCATAATAGTAATTTTAATGGATTTATAAATGAGGTTTTAGGAGGATTTTATAATTATTGACAATCGTAACTTTTTCATTTCGGTAGTCACGCTGGAATAATTTTTTAACACCGCTCACCTGAGGGATACCTGCAATATTGATCTCATCAACCATATCACCAACGATCTCTTTGGTGACCTGCGCCCTTAAACCATTTATCACATAGATACCTTCCCCGCCGTCCTGAAGATCAAAGGCATTTAGCTCTATGGGGTGATGTTCAATATTTTCGATTCTAATCAGTACTCTATTAGGCTTAAAATTAATAAACCCATATACTGGGGTGTTTTTGGCAATGTGTATATTATTAATAACGAAATCTGAAATTAAACGCATCTGTAGCCGTGAATTGGATTGAACCACTTGGTCACCATCCACTACTGCATAGAGTACTAAATCAGTTGCCTGTACCTTTGACATCTCCCCTATCTTGGGATCAGAGGCAAAAAATAGCTGATGCTCCAGACCAAGATCTTTTCCTTTTATTCTGAGTTGTTCTTTTTTTTCGAAATCTTCTATTTCTGGATCTTTAATAGGTTTGGACCTTTCTCTTTTGGGAGATTGAGAGGACACATTGGAATATTTAATTTTACCTACCAAATAGATACTATCTACGATACGCTCTTTTTCACTCTCAGGCAAATTTGGATCATAAAAGCCTAATGAATCAATCAATTTCTCACTGTACATGCTTGGGGCATCATGCTGACGAACCTCTATGATGTCGTTGATAGCATCCAGTTTGGACTTATATTCTTTAGGGGATTCTTTTAGTTCGGGTATTTGGGTCTGTTCAAGATTTACGCTATTACTCTTGTCATTGTCCACAATCATAAAACAATAAGATATCAGGAAAAGGAAAATAATTCCTATTACCGAGGCAAAGACAATTTTGTTTTTTTCTATCTTCATTTGCGTATGTATTAGATGAAATTTAATATCTCTTATTCTTCAGAATTTACTTTTCTCAGGCTAGTTTCAAAATAATCAGTGATTAATAACCCATGAGGGTTATTAGGAAAGTTACGGTCAACAGGAATTAAATTACCGGTAGAAATCAGTTCATAGGTATCTTTAATCGTACCTCTATTGATTTCGAAAATGGTCGTGGTAGTAAAACTATAAGTATCCTTATTCTCTGATATTTTTGAATGGATGCTTAACACTTTTTGAATTAAAGAATACTGCAACAGTCGATTATAAACCCCTTCCACCTTTTTCTGACGGTAGAGGTTATCAACAGAGCTATCTCCTAGCCAAAGCGCTTTATCCAAATTCCGCTTATAATTATTAGCATTAAGTTTATAAAAGTAGGTGTGGAAAAGCTCTAAGTGTGCTAAGATCTCTACTTTCAAATTATCTTTTTGATCGGTTAGCTTTAGCGGTATTATACTTCCATCGGTACTTATAGCAAATGCACTATTCAGCGTTTTTTTATGCATATTAAATGCCATCCAAACAGAGAAAACGCTTGAAAGCGTAGCTCCAATAATAACAGCTAAAACAATGAACCTATTCAATTTTAGAATAGAATAAATATTGGTGTAAGGTGTTTTCATAAGCAAGAGTATTAATTGGTAAATAATCTGAGAGTAAAAGAGGTAGCACGCCGATAGAGTTTAAATTTTAAAAAGACGATGAATCCAACAGACCCCAATTGCACCACCGGTGCAAAAAAGCCTTGACCTACATCTGTTCCAAAAAGATTCGTCCAGAAGTTTGTATTGATTTCGGTATAAATAGCATTGACGAAAATATTAACTAAAAAAAATGCTGGTACCAGCATATATACCGCAGCATACAATTTGAAAAAAGTATATCCTAGAGATCTGAATTTCTCAAATACGGCTAAACTCATCACAAGGGGGAAGAATGCCTGCATTATACCTAAGAGAAAGAAACGTTCTGCCAAAAAAAGCGGATAAATGAACAAGTCTAAAATCCATAATATGATCCCTAGGATAAATGCAAATATTTTGAATCCGTAAAGAGGTGTTACCAGAGCTTCATAAAGCATAGTCATCGCATTTTTAGCAACATCCATAAGATTGACATCCTCTTCTAAGGGGATCTCTTGCATTTGTAATGGTAATAATGCTGGTGCAGTTCCACGATATTGGGCCTCAACAGCAACCAGAATACTGTCAAAAAATCCTAATATTTGAGAAGAAAATATCACTAATATCACCACTGCGAAATTCTTAGCAAGCTCGCCCGGACTTAATCCCCAGCTATACCCTTGTCTATCGGCAATTCCCTCATTGTATTTTTTGAGAATATTGACCAAAAAGAAAAGTACCGCAAGGGTTTTCATTCCTGCAATTGTATATTGGGAGAAATCGCTATTTTTTATGGTTTGGAAAACAGTATCTATATATTCTAATCCAATTCCTAAAATCAGGATTGCAGTCATCTCTAATACGCTGTTTCTCGGTTATTTATTCTGTCTTGCATTTTTCGAAAAGAAATTATATCCTTATACCGCTTTGTTTTGGTAGAAATATTGGATACCATTTCTTTTGATTCCAACTCCTTTTGTTTTAGGATTTCAGCGCGCTGACCGTCACTCATCTTTAAATAATCGCTCGATAGTATCTGATCAATAAAGTCCATTGTATTAAGAGAATTCTCTATAATGGCATTGAAAGATTCCGTAACACTAATGATTTCATCGGGATGGATGTATGGAGAATCCAGGATATCTCTTAAATCATTTTGCATCACTTGTATAAGATATTGATGATCATTCCCAATCTCTCGAACAGCTTGTAACTGTTGCACCACGGAATTCACTTTCTCAAGATTTTCCTTTTGTTGTTTTAAAAACTCTACTGTTTTGAGTAATTGGGATGTTTGTTTTGCAGATTCTACCAGAGACTTTACCAAGCTTACAAAATTAGTATTATCATAAACCGGCATTCCCTGAGACCTCGCACTTTGGGGTAAAATCAGGATCATAGCGATGGCTAGTATCAAGATTTTTATCAATTTGTTGGAATTATGGTCTTCTAAATTTTTCTGAATTTTATTTAGAAATTTCATGGTGGATATAGTTAAGAATTAATATAGATTTTGATAGCTTTTTCCATCGAACCGGTTTTGTTATAAATTGCCATGATAGCATCGTTTTCTTTGCCATCAGTTAGATAAGCGGCATAGACTTCCTTTGGAACTTCCAGCCTAAAAACGTTGCTTTCTTTACCTATTTTGATAAAAATCTCCGTATACTTTTTTGAGCCGGATAGGTGGTTTTTAATTGATTTTAATTGGTTCAGATCGTGCGTTGATAAATGAAGTCTTTCTACTAGTTGCTCATAACCTTTTTCATTATGGAGGCTATAAATGATTTGGGTATTTTCCAAAATGCTTGCAGCGGTAGTATTATTGGGAAGTTGATTGATGGATTGAAGGATAATGCCAATAGCTCCATTTTGTTTACGTATTGCCTGATAATAGAATTCAACACTCTCCAATACGTTTTCAAACTTGAGTTGTTTGGCGAACTCATCAAAAAGGATAATACCTTTTTCAGCTCGATTTCTCCAGATAGTTCTTTGAATAGCTGATTTAATAAGCTTTAACATGACGGACAGAATTTCCTTATTGTCTTTCACCTCGTCCAGTTCGAAAACAATCAACCGCTTATCCTCGATCTTATAAGTTTGATCTTCGCTTACTTCAAATAGAAAGCTGTAGAGACCTTCACCTACATACTCCGACATTACATGTAAAAAACCGGTTACGTTAAAGTAATCCTGATGTATTTTAAGAGTGCTTAAAAGTTCATTTTGATGCTTCTCTATAAAATTATAGAAACCTTCCAATGAATGATTTATAAGAACACTATCATAATAATGGCGTAGAATTTTTTTAAGGGAGACTGATTGTGTCTTACTCGCTTTGATATCAGATGCAAAAAGTTCAAATAGGAAAACTGACATATCTTCCAAACGTTCCGGAGTGAGATCATTGCTACTGCTGATAAAAAATGGGTTGATACCTAAATTCCTTCCACTCTCATACCGTAGGATAGTATATTTTTCAGGATATAGTTTAGCAAATTTAGTATATGAACCTCCCAGATCAATGATGACAAGGCGAACACCACTTTCGAAGTATTGACGAAGAATATTATTGGCTAAAAATGATTTTCCTTCCCCGGTTGGTGCAAAAATGGCAAAGTTTCGCGCCTTGATTCTTTTCTTTCCCTCATCCCATACATCTTTTAAAACCGGAATGTTATGCTCGCGATCATTAAAGATGATACCGGTTTGATCTGATTTATAATTAGTATTATTAATTAACAGGCAAAGCGCGTGTTTCAAATCAGTAACATATAGATCTTGATTAGAGAAATTAGATGTAAAACAAGCATAACTGTTAAGAATATAATTCGTACGTTCTTGTCCACAAGGATAATATGGAATGATATCAAGTTCTTTAAATTCCGTTTTTATTTTTATAGTTATTTTATCCAATTCTTTTGGATCCTTGGCCCAATAGATAATATTGAGATGACCCCGGATGATTCGCGCACTGTCATCTGCATTAATATGATCAAGAATTGTTTGAATTTTCCCCAGAATTACCTTGTTCTGAGAACCGAAATTGGAACTTTTCTGTAGTTCCTCCACCTTTTTATCAAGTAACTTGCGCCACTTTTGTTTATCGTCCAGATATAGGATCTGATTAACAATATGATTTTCGTTGAGGGTAAGTCCTAAACTATCTATAAATCCTTGATGAAAAACAAAATCATCGGAAGTAAATTTATTGTTACTCTTACTGCTCTGTACATTTTCTCCAAAACATAATTCACTATTGATAGCCAGCGTATCGAAGTAGTTTTCACCAATATTTAAATTGTTATTATTTACTAAAATATCCGTGTCAAAGTCCTCATTAAAGCCATTGAAGTAATTCTGCGTAAGTTGTTCAATTTCATTTTCATTGAGTGGCTGAAGTGAGATTTTGCGACTATTATTTATAAACGAAGCAGCATCACTGACAATGCTTATAAAATCTTTTAAGTTGTCATCTAATTTATTTACAATTGTTTTCGAAAATTCTCGAAATGGATTTACATATTTCGGATTATTAAGTGCTTTATTACTGGTAAGTACAAAAAACAAAAAACAGTTGTGGTAAATAAAACTACGTCCTGTAAAATGATTCTTAGTAGCTTTTTCTAAAAAGGTATTATTTGGAAGTTCTTCAGAGCAGTAGTTTTTTTTAAGATAAACGTCTTGCTTATGAACTATCGTTCCTATGGGGAGCGATTTTAAGGCCTGAAACCACGTGCTATGTATATCTTCAAAGTCTTTTTCTGATAGTGAGTATATTTCAGGTAAATGAACTTTATAGCAAGCCACTACATTACCATTTTGAGCAAAGACATAATTTTCCTTAATATCTGCAATAGGCCAATATGCCGAAAGATCAATCTTTTTCATAATGGAAATTTGAATTTCTTTTGTTACTAATGATGCGTGGAAATGAATTTGCAAACTGAACTATCCCTGGAGCTTTTGTAATCCTGGATAAAGCTAAATACAGCGCAGCATTAAGAACAGACATGCCAATGACCATCGCGAGGCTTAAGGAGAAGATGATAACCAGTAGCGTAGTTATGATGCTTATCATCATTACAGCAAACAAAGAAATCGGTAATCCAAAAATGGTGGCACGTTTTCTAATGTTCTTATAGATTTTAAATTTCTTCATATCATGACTATTTCAGATTCCCCAATAAGGGGAAATACTATACAACAATTCCAATTAGATAGGTGAAAATTCCTACTACCGCACCTGCAATAAGTACAAATACCAGCACTCGAGTTATCCCTTTTTTCAGATCAGCATTTTCACCAAAGAAATGTCCTGCGTTAAATAGGAAACCAATAAGGAAAATGACCCCAAGAATGATTGGGAAAATAGTTCTAATGGTATCAGAAACATCATTAACTGAATTTTCGATACCACCAATTTGCGCAAAACCGTTGATAGAGAACAACAAGAGAAAAGTCGTCAAAAGAAGTATTTTTTTCATAACGAATAAGTTTAGATTTTTAGTTGATTTTCGTTATTAGAAAAATACATATATTTGATTACAAATAACTGATTATCAATTATTTGTGAATAAAATATTATTTGATATTGTTTGAATTACATCACTATTATTTAGCATCAAATTTTATGAAATAGTCTAACTTATCTGTTAATAACTTTAAAATTGGAAATGAAAAAAGTGATCATGAACGTCAGTTTTGCCGTTTTGCTTCTAAAAATGTGTGTCATTTTTGGCCAGGAACCAGACCTACTAAATCGAATCGTAATCGATGTGGGACATGGTGGAAAAGATAGTGGTGCTGTTGGAATAAATGGAGTCCAGGAAAAGGATATTGTTTTGAACATAGCCTTGGAGATTTTAAAAGTAAATGAACAAATGAAAAGTCCATTTGATATTTATTTGACCAGATACGGCGATACTCTTATTTCTTTACGAGATAGAGCAACGTTGAGTAAAGCGTTGAGTGCGGACCTATTTATCTCTTTGCATTGTAATCATTCAGAGAATACACAGGCTAGAGGAGTTGAAATCTTTGTTTATAAGACGGCATCTGCACACATGAAGCAATCCATCTGGTATGCTTATCAAATGCAGCTTGCATTAAAAAAGCGATTAGGGTTTAAAAGTAGAGGTATTAAATCAGCTAATTTTCAAGTATTAAGAGAGACAGTTGAATATTGTCCTGCGACACTTTTGGAATTGGGGTTCTTAAGTAATCCCGATGAAAATAACTATTATTCAAACCCCTCGAATATCCCCTCAACAGCCTTTACGATTCATCAGTCTCTACTCAATCTTAATTAGTTTGAAAGCTCTTATTCCAATATTAACCGGGCAATTAAAAGAAATAATTCAGGTATTAATTTCAGAGGTAAAAGTGTTATATAACTTTTTTTACGGTTCAAATTAATGCCTTTTATCCCCTACCTTCTCATCAAATGCTATTAAATTGAACAATTCACGCATTCTGCTTCGAACACGATTGCCATAACGCTCTTCAAGTTCTTCTGCATTAAGGTTGGTTGTGGCATGAGTCTTAATCTTTTTATTAGTTTGTAGGTATAGCTCATACCTGGACAAGAGCACTTCTCCCATCACATTAAGATCCTTGCCATAGAATCTACCAATAGGTTCTACACCCAGGTCATCAAAACAGAAGAATTTCGTATTACCATAATCTTCAATTGTTTTTACTCCAAGATGATTAAAACTAAAGGAAATATTTCGACAGGGAATTACTTCATAGGGTCTCATTTTTGGGACAAGATGACGAAGTAATTTCATTAACGTAGTCTTTCCGCATCCTACTGGTCCAGAAAGTAAGATTCCTTTATCGAGATCAATACCATTTCTTACGCAACTCTCTTTATCTTTAATAAAATAATTACAAAGCAAGAGCAGGATCTCCCTATCCTGCTCATAAATTTTAAATCTTTGTCCAAAAAGTATTTTTCCTTTTACATTCAAATAGTTCAGAATCTTGTCAAAATCGTAAATAATACTTTTTCCATGCAGCGTACCAAGAGTATATTCTATGCCGTCTTCTATAATTTTAGAGGGGTTGTCCATAATCTTTGTTTTTAGTAGTTCGCAAGTTGTCCTTAATTTGAAACCGCTGTTTTTCATTTGAAAGGTTTTCTTCATTGTATAATTCAGATCTATCCATCCAATTGATGGCCAACGCTTGCCAATTCCTTATTTTTTTCCCATCACTTGTTTTCCAGTTGCTATTTTTATAGTGATCAAAGAATTTTTTTCCTTCATCAGCATTAGAACCTTTTTCAATAAAAAAATTAATAGCTACCTGACAGGCCTTTGGTTGTTTATTAATGTTTATTTGTTTGTTATTGTTTATAGAAGATACCAATGCTTGTCCACAGGTGGGACGGTAAAGGTTCACAACTTGTCCACTGATGGGACGGTACTGTTCCGCTAGTTGTTCCAATATGGGATCATACTGTCCCATATCCGGTTCTTCACTTATCCCAATAACGGCCATCTTGATTTTACTCCCTTTGTAGGGATTATTTGAAGGGAAATAGAATAGATAGTCCCATACATGTAATTCAGTTATACATCTGTGGTAAGTGGATTTTGAACCTATTTTTGAGGCGATCATTAAATCCCTGCGGTTCACGTAAAATTCAGCTGCAAAACGGCTACTGTTCCATTCCTGAAACAGAGCCATATACAGACTAATGTGAGTTGGATTTAGGCGGTCATCAAAAAAGAATTTTTCAAAAGCCGCATTGAGTAGCTTTATATAATTCATAACTATTTAATCAAACCGATTTTGGATGCGATATTGATTCATAAGTTTATGGATATCTTCGGAATCATAATATATAATCCCCCCAATTTTTGAATAAGGTAAGGTTCCATTGATCCTAAGATTTTGTAAGGTACCGGGACTAAGTTGAAGTACATCCATCACTTCTGAAGATTTCAAATAACGCTTTAAATTTCCGGAAGCTTGTTTAGTCAGCAGTTTTTTAATGTCTTCGAGGAGTTCCAGTTTGAAGTCTCGAAGGTCGTCTGTGGTTATAATATTTGTTGGCATAATAAAATGGTTTTTAATAAATCCCACCGCAGGTTATACTTTTTAAAGCGGTGGGATCGCATTAATTTGACTTTCGTTCTTCAAAGTTGAAGTAGTTTATCAAGTTTTTATCCCAAGAGGTATCGGAGTTACGTGAAAATTTAACAATTATATTTTTTGAAGAATATATAAGGCCTGCGTGATTCATTGAATATCAAAAGGAGTATGGCAGGGGTAATAAAAAATAGAGTATTGATAGCTTTCTTGAAAACGTAATTACGAATGCATTCGAAAATTATTTTGCATCATCACGTCTCATCTTATTTTCCAATTTTAGAATTAATTGGTTAAGATATTTTGTTCTTTCACCCTTTCTGGCTTTAATCTCAGAGTAAGTTTTGTACCCTTGATCAAGCTTAATATTAAAGAAATCTTCAAAAGCCGATATGATCGTACTTATTTCAACATTTCCATGATTTAGTGCCCCATCTGCATATAAGGAATAAACAAGTTCTATTAGGGCAGTTTTAGATCCTGACCATAAAAGCAGTTTAGGTTGCTTTTCAG
>Ga0209309_10000059_pt1 | contig 146286 bp, 139 predicted proteins | sample COGITO_mtgs_1204_2_FD_184807 | JGI IMG/M metagenome (GOLD analysis project Ga0209309, IMG submission 184807) | Pelagic marine microbial communities from North Sea - COGITO_mtgs_120412 (SPAdes) (version 2) | ecosystem: Environmental > Aquatic > Marine > Epipelagic ... | reverse complement strand
ATGATTTTTAATATGTGGTAAACCTAGGACTTCAGAAAAAAGCATGAGCAAAGATAAAATTAATCTGCACTTTTATATCTTCAGAAAAATTTATATTTGTGATATAAACATTGACTATGAAAACACTGGACGACTATAATTTTGCAGATAAGAAAGCCTTAATAAGAGTAGATTTCAACGTACCCATCGATAAAGATGGTGTAGTGGGGGATGCTACCAGAATTGAAGCTGCAAAACCAACAATAATTAAGATCCTTGAAGATGGAGGTAGCGTGATCTTAATGTCTCACATGGGTAGACCAAAAGCTCAAGAAGCTGAATTTTCTTTAGAACGTATTAAAGATAAAGTTTCTGAAGTTATTGGAGTAAAAGTAAAATTTGTAAAAGATTGTGTGGGAGAAGTAGCAGAAACTGCAGCTAAAGATCTTAAATCTGGGGAAGTTCTTTTATTAGAGAACCTTAGATTTCATAAAGAAGAAACTGAAGGTGATGAAGAGTTTGCAAAGCAATTAGCAAAATTAGGTGATATTTATGTGAATGATGCTTTTGGAACAGCGCATAGAGCACATGCCTCTACCACAATTGTAGCTAAATATTTTGATGATAAATGTTTTGGGTACCTTTTACAAAAAGAGATTGAAAGCTTAAATAAAGTATTAAAATCTGCCGAAAAACCTGTAACCGCTATTCTTGGAGGAGCAAAAGTTTCCTCAAAGATTACTGTAATTGAGAATATTTTAGATAAGGTAGATCATCTAATTATTGGTGGTGGTATGGCTTTTACTTTCGTGAAAGCGCAAGGTGGAAATGTAGGAGATTCTTTAGTAGAGGATGATAAATTAGAATTGGCTTTAGATATTCTAAAATTGGCTAAAGAGAAAGGGGTTGAAATACATTTACCTGTAGATTCTGTAATTGCAGATAGTTTTTCTGAAACTGCGAAAACAGATGTAAAGCCTACTAAAGCTATTCCTGATGGTTGGATGGGGCTAGATGCCGGACCAGAAACTATCAAGAATTTCTCTGAAGTAATTAAAAAATCTAAGACTATTCTATGGAATGGTCCCGTTGGAGTTTTTGAAATGGATGCCTTTGCTAACGGAACTATAGAAATTGGAAAAGCAATTGGAGAAGCAACTAAAAATGGAGCTTTCTCTTTAGTAGGAGGAGGAGATTCTGTATCTGCTGTTAAAAAATTCAATTTAGAAAATGACATGAGCTACGTTTCTACTGGGGGTGGTGCCATGTTAGAGATGTTAGAGGGAAAATCATTACCCGGAATAGATGCTATTTTAAATAAGTAGGCACGAAAAATGATGAAAGTTCGTTTTTGTTTAATAATGTTATGATTATGAAAAAAACACTCTCACTCTTAATGATGTTTGCTTTTTTTGGAGGTTGGGCTCAATCTCCAAAGAATACACAGCAACCTAAAACCCAGGCTAAAAAAGCTAATTTTAGAGTTCAGGTATTTAAAAAAACAGACACTAGTGATATAAAAATATTAAATCCAGATCCTGAATTTAAGAATAGACTGCCTATTGGTGCAAAGATCAATAAGGCAGATCTGGTAAATCTTAAAGATCTTCCAAAAGCTGCAGTAATAGATTCTGTATGGAAATCTGAATTATTGAATTCTGATCTTTTTGAAACTATGCAACACGAGATCCAGAAGCAGGATTATTCAGATGTTGTGTATAAAGACCTTCCAACAGATACGCTAAAGGCAAGATTGGCAAAATTGAATGCCAGAACGCCTTTTAACGTAGAATACAATCCCATTCTGGAAAGTGTAATTAAATCCTATCTTAAAAGGAATAAGAAGTCTATGGAGCGCTTAATGGCGTTAAGTACTTATTATTTCCCAATGTTTGAGCAACAGCTTGATAGATTTGATGTTCCTCTGGAGATAAAGTATTTAGCTATTGTAGAATCTGCGTTGAATCCTAAAGCTAAATCTTATATGGGTGCTACCGGATTGTGGCAATTTATGTTTACCACCGGGAAAATGCATGGTTTAGATGTAAGTTCTTATGTAGATGAACGTATGGACCCAATTATGGCTACAGAAGCGGCTGTAAAATACCTAGCAAGTTTGTATAAAACTTTTGGCGATTGGGATTTAGTACTGGCCTCTTATAATTCGGGACCTGGAAATGTTTCTAAAGCTATTAGAAGAAGTGGAGGATCTACTAATTATTGGAAATTAAGACCTTATCTTCCACGTGAAACAGCGGGTTATGTTCCGGCATTTTTGGCAACAATGTATCTTTTTGAATATTCTAAAGAGCATGATTTTCAGCCAAGTAATCCAGATGTAGCTTTCTTTGAGACAGATACTTTACACGTGAAACAATTGCTTACTTTCGATCAGATCTCCAATGTAACAGGAGTAGAGAAGGAGATGTTAGAATTCTTGAATCCAAGTTATAAGTTGGATATTATTCCTTTTGTTGAAGATGAGAAATATGCCTTGCGATTGCCTAGAGCTAGTGTTGGCGTATTTGTGAATAACGAAGATGCTATCTACAATTTTGCTAAAACTGAAATTGCAGAAGCTAAAAAAGAACTTCCAAGATTTGTAGAAGCAGAAGATAAAGTTAGATATAGAGTTAAGAGTGGTGATTATTTAGGAAAGATTTCCCAGAAATATGGAGTGTCAATTAGCAGTATTAGAAGTTGGAACCACTTAAGAGGCAATAATCTTAAAGTAGGACAATATCTTACTATTTATCCTAGAAAACCAGTTGCAAATACTGGGAGTAAACAGCAAACTTCGGAACAACCATCTTCAGCAAAATCTTATACCGTTAGGAGCGGAGATTCACTCTGGAGCATTTCTAAGAAGTTTCCTGGGGTTTCGGTACAGAATTTGAGGGCTTGGAATAGAATAACCAGTACAAATTTAAAACCCGGAATGGTGCTAAAGCTCACTAAGAGCTAATACTGTTTTACAAATCACACTTTATGAAGAAAATTCTATTCCTATCTGTTTTTTTAATCACCCTATTATCGAGTTGTAATTCCGACAAAAAAAACAAAATCATCGTAACAGATTCATCAGGAAATATCAACCATATTTCGGTTGTAATTAACAATGAACTGTGGGAAGGTTCTGTAGGAGAGTCTTTAAGAAACACTTTGGCAGCGCCGGTTGATGGTTTACCACAAGAAGAACCTCTTTTCTCTTTAAACCAAATGCCTCCTCAATCTTTTGAAGGCTTTGTTAGACAGAACAGATTATTTGTGAAAATTGATAGTGGAAAAAAAGCAGGTTTCAAGGTTTATAAAGATCCTTATGCTCATCCACAAACGGGAGTAGTAATCTCAGGTGAAAATTCTCAGGAAATTGTAGATCAGATCAATGAAAATTCAGATACTTTAATCAAGATATTAAAGGATACAGAAATAAAAGAAAAGCAGCGTAGAATTGGTAAGTCTTTAAAAGATGATAAAAAGTTAGAAGAGCAGTTCGGAATTTCTATGAAGTTTCCAACAGCTTATAGATATGCTATAGAAGATGAAAATTTCTTTTGGATTCGAAAGGACATTCCTAAAGGGAATATGGAAATAATGGTATACGAAGTGCCTTTAAGCGCTATAGATAAAGATACTAATGTTGTAGGAGAGATCATTAAGATGAGAGATTCTATTGGGAAATCACGTGTTCCTGGACCTTTGGAGGGTAGTTATATGATCACGGAAGAAGCTTATGCACCATACCTTTTCAATTCTGAAATTGATGGAAAGTTTGCTTATGAGACAAAAGGAACTTGGGAAGTTAAAAATGCTTTTATGGCCGGACCTTTTATTAACTACGCTGTAAGAGATACCGCAAATAATAGATATATTATACTAGAAGGATTTGCCTTCTCACCAGCTTCGGCTAAAAGAGATAATATGTTTGAACTAGAGGCGATATTAAAGTCGGCTAAGATCAAATAAGACAAATAAAAAAGCCCAATCTTAATTGGGCTTTTTTTATTTATTCAGATATAAAAGTTGAATTATTTATTATCTCCAGGTACCTTCTTACTCTCATCTGTTGTAGTATGAGAATTGCTGGTATCGTCATCTTTAGATGCGTCTTTAAATTCTTTTATACCACTTCCTAATCCTCTCATCAATTCAGGTATTTTACGACCTCCGAATAAAAGCAATACCACGATCACGATTAAAATGATTTGAGGTGCTCCTATGACTAAAGGTAAAAATAGTGCGCTCATAATTAAAAAATTTTGTTGTTACAAACTTAGTAAGAAAACATTAATATAAACGTTTACAACTTATAAAATAGTATAAATTTAACTTTATGCTATCTTTGTAATCGCAGTATCTACTATGAAACAGTCAAATAAAAATAAAAAGAAATTCGCAAAGAAATTACTACATAAATACCGTTTGGTGGTGCTTAATGAAGATACTTTTGAAGAAAGACTATCTTTTAAACTTACCAAATTAAACGTATTTGTGGTAGTAACTCTTAGTGCTATTATTCTTATTGCCGGAACTACTTTCTTAATAGCATTTACAGGCTTAAGAGAATATATTCCGGGGTACTCCTCTGCGGCCTTGAAAAAGCAGGCAACAGAGCTGGCTTTTAAAACAGATTCTCTTCAAACAGCCTTGGTTTTAAACAACCAATATTATGCATCTATCAGGAAGGTGTTAAGTGGAGATTTGGAACCGGCAAATTTAAATAAAGATTCACTTCCTAAAACAATTCCCGGTGAACCTGTTATGCTAGATCTAAGTCCATCAAAAGCAGATTCTTTGCTCAGAGATGAAGTGGCACAAGAAGATAAATACAATGTTTTGGAATCTGCAGGATCTGCAATGAATTTCGCACTTTTTCCTCCTGTAAAGGGACCAATTTCAGAAAAATATAAATTAAAGAGCAAGCATTATGCTGTAGATGTGGTGGTTGCTAAGAATGCTCCTGTAAAAGCGGTAGCAGATGGTCGTGTTATTTTTGCTGAATGGAGCGCCGGTACAGGTTATGTTATCATCGTAGAACATGATTTTGGAATGACCTCAGTTTATAAGCATAACTCTTCGCTTACCAAAGAGCAGGGAGATTTTGTTCGCTCTGGAGAAGTTATTGCAACTGCAGGTTCAACTGGCGAGCTATCTACTGGTCCACATTTACATTTTGAACTTTGGAAAGAAGGAAATCCTGTTAACCCAACAGATTATATCGATTTTGATTAAAAATATATGTCTATAAAATCATTCTCCGCAAAGATATTTGCGAACTACATCAGAAAGAAAATTGATAAATGGGCTTCTAATCCTTTAGAGGTTCAGGAAAATGTTTTTAAAGATCTTATAAATAAAGCTGCCAACACCCATTTTGGGAAAGATCATGATTTTGCTAACATACAAACTTATAGAGATTTTGCTGAAAAAGTTCCTGTAAGAGATTATGAAGAGTTACGGTTTTATGTAGATAAAATGGTAGCCGGAGAAGAAGATATTCTTTGGCCGGGAAAACCGCTTTATTATGCAAAAACATCTGGTACTACTAGCGGCGCTAAATATATTCCGCTTACCAAAGAATCTATGCCTACGCATATCAACGCTGCAAGAAATGCTATTCTATGCTATATTGCTGAAACTGGAAATACAAAGTTTGTAGATGGTAAAATGATCTTTCTTCAAGGAAGCCCGGAATTACATGAAAAGAACGGAGTAAAACTAGGTAGACTTTCAGGTATTGTTGCCCATTATGTTCCGGCGTATCTTCAGAAGAATAGAATGCCAAGCTTAAAAACCAATTGCATAGAAGATTGGGAGAAAAAAGTAGATGCTATTGTTGAGGAAACCAAAGGAGAAGATATGACCGTTATTAGCGGAATTCCTTCTTGGGTACAGATGTATTTTGAAAGGCTTCAGCAAAAAACGGGACAGAAGGTTGGAGATCTTTTCAAGAATTTCAACTTGTTCATATATGGAGGAGTCAATTATGAACCTTACCGAGCAAAATTTGAAAATCTAATAGGTAGAAAAGTTGATAGTATCGAGCTTTATCCAGCTTCAGAAGGTTTTTTTGCTTTTCAGGATCAACAAAATGATAAAGGAATGCTTCTTCAGCTTGATTCTGGTATCTTTTACGAGTTTATTAAAGCCGATGAGTTTTTTGAAGAGCAACCGAAAAGACTTACTCTTGGAGAGGTTGAGGTTGGTGTGAATTATGTGATGATAGTTTCTACCACAGCAGGTCTTTGGGCCTATAATTTGGGAGATACTATTCAGTTTACTTCGCTTAAACCATTTAAAGTGATAGTTTCCGGAAGGATCAAGCACTTTATTTCTGCATTTGGAGAACATGTTATTGCCAAAGAGGTGGAGTACTCCATGCAAGCGGCTACCGAGGCTACCGGCGCAAGAATAACCGAATTCACCGTAGCTCCTCAAATAACTCCGGAAGGTGAGCAATTACCCTATCATGAATGGTTTATAGAGTTTGAAAAAGAACCTTCAAATATGAAGAATTTCGTTGAAATTCTAGATAAGACAATACAAGAACAAAATTCTTATTATTTTGATCTTAAAGTTGGTAACATCCTTCAGACTTTAAAAATCACAAAAATGCCAGAAAATGGATTTCAGGATTATATGAAATCTATTGGAAAATTAGGCGGACAAAACAAATTACCAAGATTATCTAACGATAGAAATATTGCCGATAAACTGGAACAAATATTAAAATCAAGTACAAGCATATGATCAACTTAAAACAATTAGGCCGTACCCGCGCGCAAGAAAGCACTCATGCCATAGAGAGAATGTATATTACCATGAGGCATTTGTTCAACAGGGGTTTTTACAAACCAATGGGTGTTTCTGGAGAAACTTTACGAGAATCTCTACTAACGCTTCGCCCCGAGATCTACGGAACTATTGCAGATGAAAAAGTTGAATTGGAAGGTCTTTTATACGTTATAGATAGACTTCCAAAAGGTATTGAAGAATGTAGATTTATTAACCTTACCAGTGATGAAGGCTATGCAAACTCACACTTTAAACCAATAGTTCCTCCAAAAAGAAGAAGAAATTGCTATAGAATTGATGAAGAGCAAATGAATATCGAGATCACTCGTGGAAGATCGGAGATCTATGACATTCTTACCCACCTTACCTTTCTTTTTGTAGAATCTCATAAAATTATGAGGCGCGTAATTATAGATGAAGAAGGAAGTGTAACCAGAGATTGGAAAAAACTGGAAGCTGCGGTTCAAAACCCCCAATTAGATCAGATAGAAAGAGAAATTGCACTTACTCATACTTCTAATATTTTAGGAAGAACTTTTAAAGAGGTAACAGAGCTTTATCCTAAATTCATGTTACCGGAGAATGAAGAGCGTTTTCTTCATATCATCTACTGGTTAGGGAAATTAGCAATAGATGAAACTATCAATAATAATAAGCGTATTGTAACTTTTAGTCCAGTACTTAGAGAACGTTTAGGACATCATATCCATGGAGAGATCTGGGCAGATGCTATCAAGAAACATCTACTTGAAAATAACTTGATGCACAGGCCAATTCATATTATTAGTGCCAATATGCATAGTGTTATGAATACCATCTTTTCTCCGGAAGCTTTAGAAGAAGAGCTAAAGGAAAAAGGAGCCATGGAACTTTATGAAAATTTAAGCGACAGTGGTAATGGCAAATTGCGTGGTAAAGTGATGAAAGTTGCTATAGAGAACGGCATGAAATTCCTTGAAGATACCAGCGGAACTAATATCGATGTTCAGGTTTTTGATACCGCTAAGCTAAAGCAAGGTTTTAGAAATCCAGATTTCATTGATAAAATTGAAGATGAAAAACCTGTAATTGTTGTTATGGATTATGCATTTGGAGAGCAGGCTTATGAAACTATGGACGAGCTTTTAAAACCTTATAATTTTGAAGAAAATGAAATTCACATGAATGTGGCTTCTATTTCTATTATGGGGAAAGCGGGAATTTTAGATGGAGGAAAAGGAGATATTATGATACCTTCTGCGCACTTATTTGAAGGTACAGCAGATAATTATCCTTTTGTGAACGAACTTAAAAAGTCTGATCTGGAAGGAAATGGAATTAAAGTAGTAGATGGTTCTATGATAACCGTTTTAGGAACTTCGCTTCAGAATAAAGATATTTTAAAATTCTTCCAAGAATCTACTTGGAACGTTGTAGGTCTCGAAATGGAAGGAGTGCATTACCAAAAAGCAATTCAGGCGGCATCTAAATTAAGAGGAAGTATAAGTGAAGACGTGCAGGTAAGATATGCATATTACGCATCAGATAATCCTTTAGAAACTGGGAGTACATTAGCTTCCGGAGGTTTAGGAACCACAGGTGTAAAACCAACCTACCTGATCACAGAGAAGATCTTAGAACAAATCTTTAATTCATAAACCAACTACTCTATGACCTTTAAAGAAACCCCACTTAAAGATTGCTTTTTGTTTACCCCAGATATGTTTCCGGATCATAGAGGAATCTTTACTGAGAGCTTTCATAAAAAGAAATTTAAAGAGGCAACAGGTTTAGATATAGACTTTGTTCAAGACAATCAATCTGTTTCTAAAAAAGGAGTGTTAAGAGGACTTCATTTTCAGGAAGGAGCTCATGCACAGGCAAAATTGGTGAGAGTTATTTATGGTGAAGTATTAGATGTGGTGGTAGATCTTAGACCGGATTCTCCTACTTTTAAATCGCGTTTTTCGGTGATCTTGAATGATCAAAATCAACATCAGCTTTTTATACCACAAGGTTTTGCTCATGGATTTGTAACGCTTTCAGAAACTTCGGTTTTCTTGTATAAATGCGATAGATTCTATTCTCCGGGATCAGAATCTGGGATCATATTTAATGATAAAGATTTAGCTATAGACTGGAAATTTCCGGAAGATGAAATGATACTTTCAGAAAAAGACCTAAAGCTTCCCACCCTTAAAGAATTATTTTAATGAAAACAGTTTTAGTATTAGGAGCTTCCGGGCAATTGGGAAAATGTATTAAGAAATTAGCTGAAAAAGAGGATAACATAGATTGGCTCTTTATGGATTCTTCTGAAATTGATATCACTTCAAATTGCGATCTTCAGGCTTGTTTTAATAGCAAACAGATAGATTATTGCATTAACTGTGCAGCTTATACCAATGTTGAAAAAGCCGAATCTGAAAAGGAAAAAGCATTTTTGATAAATGCGGATGCCGTAAAAAATCTAGCACTAATTTGTAAAGAAAATAGTACCGTTCCTATTCATATTTCTACAGATTATGTTTTTGATGGGAAGGCAGATCAATCATATCTTGAAACAGATGCAACAAATCCACTTAATGTATATGGTGCATCCAAGCTAAAAGGAGAAGCTTATATTCAGGAAATTCTACATGAATATTTCATCTTTAGAACCTCATGGTTATATTCTGAATTCGGTCATAATTTCTTCAAAACAATTCTTAATAAAGCCGAGGAAGGAGCCAAACTAAACATAACCACTGCCCAAAAAGGAACGCCGACAAATGCCAATGATCTTGCGGAATTGATCTTAAAATTGATTTTGGAGAAGAATACAAAGTTTGGGTTATATCATTTCAGCAATGCTGGTGAAACTACTTGGTACGGATTTGCTAAAGCCATTTTAAAAGCTTCAGGAAAAATTGATGAAATTGAGCTTAACCAAGACAATTCCTATAAGACAATTGCAGAAAGACCGGAAAACAGTGTCTTAAGCAAAAATAAATTGATCGAAAATTTAGGTTTCACTCCAAAACCATGGGAAGAATCGCTTAGAGAACTTTACACAGGCCTTCAAAAAGCCTAATTTTTTCCTTAATTTCAGCACATAATTCAAGCTACATGGCAAAGAAGATATTGATCACCGGTGCCGCCGGATTTTTAGGTTCACATTTATCAGATAGATTTATAAAAGAAGGGTATCACGTAATCGGGATGGATAATTTGATCACCGGAGATATGAAAAATATCGAACATCTTATTAATGAGCCCAATTTTGAATTTGTTCATTACGATGTTACTAAATATGTGCACGTTCCCGGAAAATTAGATTATATCCTTCATTTTGCATCACCTGCCAGCCCTATAGATTATTTAAAGATCCCTATTCAAACCTTAAAGGTGGGGTCTATTGGTATTTTTCATCTTTTAGGTTTAGCTAAAGAAAAGAACGCTCGATTATTAATTGCATCTACATCTGAAGTTTATGGAGATCCTTTGGTGCATCCACAAACCGAAGATTATTATGGAAACGTGAATTCTATTGGCCCGCGTGGAGTTTATGATGAAGCCAAGCGTTTTCAGGAATCTATGACCATGGCTTACCACCGTTTTCATGGATTAGAAACCAGAATTGCAAGAATTTTTAATACTTATGGACCAAGAATGAGATTGAATGATGGCCGAGTAATTCCTGCATTTATAGGTCAGGCATTAAGAGGTGAAAATTTAACCGTTTTTGGAGAAGGGAATCAAACCCGTTCCTTTTGTTACGTAGACGATCAGGTAGAAGGTATCTATAGATTGCTTTTAAGCGATTATAGCGAACCGGTAAACATTGGTAATCCGGAAGAGATCACTATTAAAGATTTTGCTGAGGAGATCATTAAATTGACGAATACCGATCAAAAAATAATTTACAAAGAACTTCCGGAAGACGATCCTATGCAACGTCAGCCAGATATAGCAAGAGCTAGAGAGATTTTAGGTTGGGAGCCAAAGGTTTCCAGAAGTGAAGGAATGAAGATCACATATGATTATTTTAAGAGCCTTACAGAAGATGAACTTTTTAAGAGCGAGCACAAAGACTTCTCAAAGCACATAAAGCGCTAAAACAGCTTAAAAATGGATAATTTACCGTTGGTTTCTGTAATTATGCCCAGTTATAATTCTTCGGCATATATTGAAGAAGCTATTAAATCGGTACAAAAACAATCCTATAAGAACTGGGAGTTGTGGGTTATAGACGATTTTTCTGAAGACCATACCATAGAGCGAGTAGAAAATCTAATGATCCTAGATCAGCGGATAAAATTACTTAGCAATTCAAAAAATTTAGGTACCGGAGCAACTAGAAATAGAGGTATAGAGGCTGCAAATGGTAATTATATCGCATTTTTAGACTCAGATGATATTTGGTTATCTCATAAATTACAGACCCAGTTAGATTTCATGGATAAGCATGATCTTTTATTTACCTTTTCAAGTTATAAGTTAATAGCCGAAAATGGAGAAGAAACCGGCGAAATGGTAAAAGCACTTCCCATATTAACTTATCAGAAATTGTTGAAATCTAATTACGTTGGAAACCTCACCGGAATTTACAATGCCAATAAATTAGGGAAGGTATATGCTCCTTTATTGCGTAAAAGACAAGATTGGGCACTATGGTTATCTATTCTAAAAAATGCTGGAGAAACTAAAGCAATAGATGAGGTTTTGGCAGCTTATAGAGTTAGAAAAGATTCAATTTCTCAGAATAAATTTGCACTGCTTAAATATAATTTTTTAATCTTTTATAGATTTTTAGATCAAGGGCTTTTTAAAAGTCTAAATTCTATGATAATTTTCTTGTGGGAACATTTCTTTATAAAGAAGAAGCAAGTAAAACCTCTAGACCATTGAGGTGAACTGCTTCAGTTTTCCGCTTTTATTCCTTTTCAGGATAGTTTTTCTTTCAAAATCTACCTTAAGATCCTTGCCAACAAAAGTTTCAATGGCGCTTAAGATCTTCTGAATTTGAATAGGTGTAAATTCCAGATCGCTTACATATTCAATTTTAAATCGGTCAATATCGGTCTGTATTATCAAAAACTCTTTAATGCTACCGGCATCTTCTATAATAGATTTAGTAACGTAATAAAAAGTTAGACCTGGCACCACCTTACCATCTGCAAGTCTTGCCACGTCATTTGTTCTTCCGGTAAGCTTCTTTAATAATGGTTTTTTAAGGGTACTTTTTATATCTAAAGTTCCGGTATCTCCAATGTCATATCTAATCATTGGGTGTGCTTTGTTATAAAGGGAAGTAATTACAACGCGTCCTTCTTCACCATTTGGAAGTGCATTATTATCGTCATCTAGAATTTCAACAAAAAGATCTTCAGAATTTATTACCCATTCCCGCTTTTCATTTTCAAAAGCGATCAAACCAACCTCACTCGCACCGTATTCATTAATTACCGTCACGCCAAAAGCTTGCTCAATCAAATTCTTATCTTCTTCAAAGAGTTTTTCAGAAGTAACTATACATATTTTTAGGGTAGGGCAGATCTCTTTTAATTTGAGATCGTGTTTGTTCAAAAACTTTGCGAATAATAAGATGGCACTGGTATAACCGTTTAAATAATCAAAATTTGATTTTTTGAAGCGATCCAGAAAAGCCTGCATTTTTTGTTCACTAAGATCAAACACATTGAACCTTCTTCTAAGACTCATCTGATCCTTAAATCGTTCCATAAAATTTCCATAGAAATCTAACGGTATTCCATAGAATCTGGCCTGCAGGGATTTGTTGAGGTTAATTCCAACCCAATGATATCTATCTATAAATCCGGCCCAAGTTAAGGCGTGACAAAATCTGTCTTTAGCGAATATGAACGGATGCCCGCTAGAACCTGAAGTTCTACCAACATAGATTTTATTCTTTGGGTAACCTTTACTCAGTCTATCGTTAAGGGGACGTTGAAGATCAGATTTTGTCATTACTGGCACCCCTTCCCAATTAGCGAATTTTCTGTTGCCAAAGAATTCGGCATAGTAAGAGTTGTTCGCCAGATGATGATTTACAATGGCTTGGCGTGTATCTTCTATATATTTTTGAAAAGATTCTTCCGGAATTTCCTGAATTTCACGTAATGCTTTTTGCGCCCTGTTAATGGGAAATTTATTAAGCTGTAAGGAAATTTTGAACCAGTTCAAGGAATAAAAAAGCTTTAATTTGTTGAATTTTATTAGTGCTTCAATTTACAAACAATTATTTTTGACACAAGAACTAAAAAACAACTTCTAGATGAATATTTTAATTTTAGGCGCCGGAGGCAGGGAACATGCATTTGCTTATAAAATAGTTCAAAGCAAAAGCTGCGACCATCTCTTTGTAGCCCCTGGAAATGCAGGTACTTCAGAAATTGCAACGAATGTAGATTTGAAGGTAACTAATTTCCCTCAAATTAAAGATTTTGTTTTAAAGGAAAACATACAAATGGTTGTGGTTGGGCCGGAAGATCCATTAGTAGAAGGGATCTACGACTATTTTATGGAAGATAACGAGCTTAAAAAGGTTGCCGTTATTGGGCCTTCCAAGAGAGGTGCTTTATTGGAAGGAAGTAAAGAAAGAGCAAAAGAATTTATGATGCAGCATAATATACCAACTGCTGCTTATGAAAGTTTCACTCCAAAAAGCTTAGCTGCGGGAAAAGAGTTCTTGAAAACTTTAAAATCTCCATATGTTCTTAAAGCTGATGGTTTAGCTGGTGGAAAAGGAGTGCTTATTATTGAAGATCTGGAAGAAGCACAGCAGGAATTGGAAAATATGCTGATGGATAGTAAGTTTGGAAAAGCCGGAAATAAAGTGGTGATTGAAGAGTTTCTAGACGGTATTGAATTGAGTGTATTTGTACTTACCGATGGTAAAAATTATAAGATTCTTCCAACAGCCAAAGATTACAAAAGAATTGGCGAAGGCAATAAAGGATTAAATACAGGTGGGATGGGTGCCATTTCTCCGGTTCCTTTTGCAGATGAAACTTTGATGAAAAAGATTGAAGACCGCATTGTAAAACCAACAATTCAAGGTTTACAGGAAGAAGAGATTGATTATAAAGGATTTGTATTTATAGGTTTAATTAAAGTTGGTGAGGAACCTTATGTGATTGAATACAATGTAAGAATGGGAGATCCGGAGACAGAAGTGGTACTTCCAAGAATAGAATCTGATCTGGTGGAGTTGTTACAAAAAGTATCTGAGAAAAAATTAAACGAAGCAACGCTTAAAATAAAAGACGATTCTGCCGTTACTGTAATGTTGGTTTCTGGTGGATATCCAGAGGCTTATGAAAAGGGGAAAGCAATTTCAGGAATTGCAGATGTGAAAGATTCTATAGTATTTCATGCCGGAACTTCAGAAAAAGATGGTCAAGTTATAACTTCTGGTGGGCGTGTTATTGCTGTAACTTCTTTTGGAAAAGATTACAAAGAGGCACTAAAAAAATCTTACCAAAATGTAGATAAACTTCATTTTGATAAGATGTATTATAGAAAGGATTTAGGCTTTGATCTAGCTTAAAGTAGAACGGTGAGAACGATTGTAATGTTCTTTCTCCTCATCATCAAACTTTTTTAATTGAAGCATCCAATAAATAAAGGCTGCTGCACCAATGATCATAAAAATCCAGTTCATGAAATTTGCAAGCAACCAAGAATCCAATTGCAACTTTCGAAGTGCATCAAAAGGGATGAATAAAACATTCTCGAAAAGCCACGCTATTCCTTCAAAAAAATCTTTCATTGTATAACTGTGTTATATTATGGTACAAAAATATAAAAAACGGCAATGCTAACAAGCTTTTTTAGCAAATCAAAACCTGTAAATTTTTTAGCAGTCACAATTTTCATGGCTGTATTTTACATTTCAGCAAACTTATTAGAGTTGCTAAACGCATTAGACCTTAGTGTTTGGGGTACTAAAATAGGTGTATTTGTATGTTTTATTTTAAGTGTAACGGTACTCAATTTTATTGCTAAAAAGAATGATCTAACCAAAAGAAGTGCCTTCAAGATTGTAATCTTTGCGGTGTTTTCTGTCTCCTTTTTAGCCATTTTACAGAATAATCAGGTAATTTTGGCAAACTTATCTATTCTTTTAGCCCTAAGAAGAATCATTAGTTTAAAATCCAGAAAAGACATTCCACAAAAGATTTTTGATGCTACTTTTTGGATTTGTATTGCTTCCCTCTTCTATTTTTGGGCTATCTTATTCTTGTTTATAGTTTTTGTTGGAATACTAGTTCATGCGGCTAATAATTTTAAGAACTGGTTAATTCCTTTAGTTGTATTTTGTACGGTTGCAGCATTGGTTACGAGCTTTCATATTCTTGCATATTCAGACTTTTACACACTTGGAAAATGGTTTCAGGAAAGTAGCTTCGATTTCAAATTATACCAGAACCTCCAGCTATTAATTCCATTGAGTATTATTATAGGTTTAGGACTTTGGACCTTATTTTATTATCTCGGATTAATGCAAAAATCTAGTATTAATTCTCGTCCTACATATGTTTTAGTGCTATTTACACTGGCAATAGCGGTGCTGGTGGCAATATTTTCTCCCACAAAAGATGGAAGCGAATTAATCTTTCTCTTTGTGCCTTTAAGCCTTATTATTTCTAATTATTTTGAAGGGAGAAAGGAAAAGATTTTTAAAGAAATATTATTGATAGGCTTGGTGCTAATGCCTATTCTGATATTATTTCTTTCATAAAAATTAAATTTTCGGGAAATATTAAAGTTTTAAGCAATTCAGCAAGCTTTCTCAAGCTGCTTTTTTCTCCCTCTTATTCAATCTTTGCCAAAATATGATACCTTTGTATTTCTCAAAAATAGTAGTTCATCTTAGCAGTTAAGATAAGCTAGCATTCAAAATTAAAAAGACAAAAATCATAGTAATGTTTTCAGATAAAGCCAATAAAATTTTTCAGGAAGTGATCAATAAATATCACGAAATAAATACTGTAGATCAAGATTTTACAAATCCGTATAGCGAACAAGATCAATTAATAGAGCATTTATTATATCGTAAATGCTGGATTGATACAGTACAATGGCATTATGAAGATATTATTCGCGATCCTCAAATAGATCCTGTTTCTGCTTTAAAATTGAAAAGACAGATAGATGCCTCCAATCAAGATAGAACAGATATGGTGGAATATATTGACAGTTATTTTCTTGAAAAGTATAAAGACATTTACTCTAAGCCAACGGCAACTATAAATTCTGAATCTCCGGCTTGGGCGGTAGACAGATTGTCTATTCTTGCCTTGAAGATCTTTCATATGGAAGAAGAAACTCAGAGAACTGATGCTTCTTCAGAACATATAGAAAAATGTACTACAAAGCTTGACATTTTATTGGAACAGCGGGTAGACCTTTCTTCAGCAATAGATCAACTATTGAAAGATATTGAGAGTGGAGATAAGTACATGAAGGTTTACAAGCAGATGAAAATGTATAATGATGATGAGCTTAACCCTATTCTAAGAAAAAAGAATTAGATGAAATTTGGATCCTCTCATAAAGCACAAGACTCTGAAAAAGAGAAATTTTCAGACCAAAAGAGGGTTCACCTATTGGTTATAAGGCTCTCTGCAATGGGAGATGTGGCTATGTTAGCACCAGTTTTAAAGGTTTTAACTTCTACTTATCCTTACCTAAAAGTTACTCTACTCACCCGAAAATTCTTTTTTCCGATTTTTAATGGAATTGAGCATGTTGAAGCCTATGAGGCAGATCTTAAAGGTGCGCACAGCGGAGTATTTGGTTTGAGTTGTCTAGCTAAAGATCTTCGTGATTTAGGTGTAAATGCAGTGGCAGATGTGCATGATGTGTTGCGTACCAATGTTTTGAAATCTATCTTTTTTTTCTACGGAATTCCAGTGAAGCAAATTGATAAAGGCAGAGCAGATAAGAAAGCTTTAACTAGAGCAGATAATAAGATTTTTAAGCCATTAAAATCAACTCCAGAGCGTTATGCCGATGTTTTTAAGGAATTAGGTTACCCTTTAGATCTTTCTAATTATACATATCCTGAAAAGCAAAAACTCTCACCAAATGCCAGAGAAATTACAGGAAAAAATGTTTTAAAATGGCTAGGTGTTGCTCCTTTTGCTCAGCATAACTCTAAAGTATATCCTTTAGATCTTATGACCGAATTAATAGAAAAAATAAATGCGGAAGGGAAAGTGCAAGTCTATCTATTTGGAGGAGGAAAAGAAGAAACGGAGCAATTAGAAGCACTAACTTCGAAATTTGAGAATGTAAAATCACTCGCTGGTAAGTTGAAATTTGATGAAGAGTTAGCTTTTATCTCTAATCTGGACGGAATGCTTTCTATGGATAGTGGGAATGCGCATTTAGCAGCTATTTATGGAATTCCAGTTATCACATTATGGGGAGTTACCCATCCGTATGCTGGATTTAAAGCCTTCAATCAACCTCTAGAAAATTGTTTGCTCCCAGATCTAGAAAAATATCCTAGAATTCCAACGTCTATTTATGGAAATAAATTTCCGGAGGGATATGAAGATGTTATGCGTTCTATCTCTCCGGAAGTAGTTTATAATAAGATCAATGAGGTTCTTTTCTCTTGATCTAATAGTAATGATTTATCAGAATCTTCTAAACATCATCATAATCAACCTTTACAATTGGAGTTGTAGGTTGAGCTTGACAAGTTAAAATAAGTCCTTCTGCAATTTCACCATCTGTTAGAATCTGATTTTTGCGCATTTCAGCTTTACCTTCAGTAATTCTTGCAATACAACTACTGCAAATTCCGCCTTGGCAAGAGTAAGGTACATCAAGATCATTTTCTAAAGCAGCATCTAGAATAGTTCCATCACTTTTCATCTTAAAAGTGGTCTCTTCATCATCTACCAAAACAGTAATCTCTGTTTCACCTTGCATGTTAGATTCTAGAACTTCGCCATCATCTGCCGCTGTAAATAATTCAAAAAGTATATTAGATTCTTCTATATTATTCAGTTTTAGAACATCGCTTACGGTATGGATCATTTCTTCCGGTCCACAGATATAAAATGTTTTAAAATCGGATTCTTTGAATTTATTTTTCAGCACAAAGTTTACCGTACTAGTTTCAATTCTGCCAAAATGCGAATCATTTTCTTGAGTTCTACTGAAAACGAATTCAATAAAAAGTCTTTCCGGATTGTTAACCTGTAATTCTAGAAGCTCCTTAAAAAAGATGGTATCGTCTGGAGTTTTGTTACCGTACACCAATACAAAATTACTTTCTGGCTCTTCTTTAAGAACGGTCTTAATAATTGAAAGCACTGGTGTAATTCCACTTCCGGCAGCAAACGCAGCATAAGTATTAGAAGAATTTCCCGGTTCGAAAATAAATTTTCCTTCCGGTGGGTGTACTTCCAAAAGATCTCCAGCTTTTAATTTATTATTAGCTAAACCAGAGAAAACTCCGTCTTTTACCTCTTTTACCGTTACTTTAAATTCGTCGGAATGTGGTGCAGAGCAAAGTGAATAGGCTCGTCTTATTTCTTTTCCATCTACTGTTGTTTTGATGGTAATATATTGTCCGGCTTTGTATTTAAATGTTTCCTTTAATTCTGAAGGGATGTCAAAAGATAAACTAACCGCCTCTGGGGTTTCGCGGATTATTTCTTTTATCTTTAAAGCATAGAATTTATTCATGTCTTAATCTTTGGACACAAAAATACAAAGTCTGATGTTTTTTAATTGTAACAAATTGGTAAATTTCAACACTTGTATAAAAACTTAAGTATATGTTTCAGCGTTTAATCTCGCTAGAGTGGAAATCCTTCTTTAGATCTGCCAGTATGGGCAAAAGTTTAGGCTTAAAGATCTTAATGGGATTCTTAGCACTTTACTTCATTACCATCTTTTTGTTTTTTGGAATTGGTCTCTACCCAATCATCAAAGAATATTTTCCAGATCAAGATCCATTACTATTTGTAAATAATTATGTGTTGATCTGGCTTTTAGCCGAATTATCTTATAGATTCTTATTGCAGACCTTACCCGTGCTGGATATTAAACCGTTTATGGTCATGCCAATTAAGAAGAGAAAACTGGTGAACTTTGTACTCGTAAAATCGCTGTTCTCATTTTTCAATTTCTTACCCTTGCTTATAATTATCCCTTTTGGGATCTTTAATATGTACAAGCAATCTCATCCGGATATTTCAATTATTGCGTGGATGATAGCTTTAACTTTCTTGACGCTTTCTGTTAATTATGCCAATTTCATCATCAAAAAGAGATTTACAGAGAATTTAAAAGCTTTGATTCCCTTTATAGTGTTGATACTAGCTCTTTTTCTATTAGATTATTTTGATGTTTTTAAAGTAGGACTTTGGTTTGGAAGTGCATTAGATCATATTATTGAAACTCCTTATTTTGCTATTATTCCGGTGCTTTTATTTATAAGTTTATTCAAATGGAACCAGCTTAATTTGGAAGGAAAATTCTATTTAGATGCATCTTTAAAGGAACAAACAAAGAGCGCAGATACAAAAGAGTTTTTATGGACAAAGAAATTTGGGGACATAGCTCCGTATTTACAGCAAGATCTTAAGTTGATCTGGCGAAATAAAAGACCCAAAACAACTATTTACATGTCCTTTTTATTACTAGGATATGGAATGTTCTTTTATCCACAAGACTCCTATCAAAACATGCCTTGGTTCTTTGTTTTTGTGGGTGTTTTTATCACAGGTATTTTCATGATCAATTTTGGGCAATTTATTCCTGCTTGGGATGCCAAATATTATTCCTTGATTATGGCTCAAAATATTCCTTTAAAGAAATATCTAACTGCCAAAGCTGCGTTGATGACGTTTAGTGTAATTATCTTGGTAATATTAGCAACACCTTATGTTTACTTTGGTTGGAATATATTTATGTTGAATATTGTATGTGCCATCTACAATATTGGAATCAATATTCCGCTGTTGCTTTATGCAGGTTCTTTTAATAGAAAAAGAATAGATCTAGATAAGAGTCCGTTTATGAATTATCAGGGTACAGGAGCCACCCAATGGCTGGTTAGCATTCCGTTAATGGTATTGCCAGTATTATTTTTCTGGCTGTTCAATAAATATATCTCCTATGAAAGCGGAATGGCCTTTTTACTAGGCTTAGGGATATTAGGAATGTTTTTTAGAACTAGTGCCATCAATTTTATTTCTCAAGTTTATAAGAGGAATAAATATGCAATGATAGAAGGATTCAGTCAAAAAGGAGAATAACAATTCAGTTTAAAAATTTCAGCAATGATTACTGCAACAAATCTTACAAAAGTTTACAAGGGTACCACTGTACTTAATATAGATCATCTTGATGTTCCCGAAGGTCAGAGTTTTGGCTTAGTTGGAAATAATGGCGCCGGAAAAACAACATTTTTCAGTCTCCTATTAGATCTAATTCAGCCTACAACAGGAAATATTTTCAGCAATGAGATCACTGTAAATCAAAGTGAAGATTGGAAACCATTTACTTCTTCTTTTATAGATGAAAGTTTTCTGATAGGATATCTTACGCCAGAAGAATACTTTTATTTTATTGGTGAATTAAGACAACAAAATAAAGCTGATGTTGACGCTTTGCTCGAAAGGTTTGAAGAATTCTTTAATGGTGAAATTCTGAACAAGCGTAAATATCTGCGTGATTTTTCAAAAGGAAATCAAAAGAAAGTAGGAATTGTGGCAGCATTAATCGGAAAGCCAAAAGTGGTTATTTTGGATGAGCCTTTTGCCAATTTAGACCCTACAACGCAAATAAGGCTTAAAAAGACCATTAAAGAACTTACTGCTGCCAGAGATACTACTATTCTCATTTCCAGTCATGATCTTATTCATATTACAGAGGTATGCGAAAGAATTGTGGTTCTTAATAGCGGTCTTGTTGAAAAAGATTTAATTACCTCTCCAGCAACTTTACAAGAATTGGAAGCCTATTTTTCTAAAGACGAATTTGTAGAACAGTAAGAATATTCTATCACATAATTTCTTCTGACTTTCTTTTCCAAAAAGAAACGTATTTTAGCATACTAAAACCTAAGTGCTACAGTTATTTATAACATCAAGAACGTATTGATTTTGAATAGAATTTCCTCTGGCTTAATTTTTCTTGTTTCTGTAATTGCGGTTGTTGGATGTTCCAGAAAAAAGGACACCTTCATCAATAGAAACTGGCATGCTGTTACTGCAGAATATAACACCCTATATAATGGTAATGTTGCCTTAGACCAAGGTAAGAAACAAATTGCTGAGGGTTATAATGAGAATTTCTGGGATATACTTCCTGTAGAGAGAATGCAGGTGTCTCAGGAGATTTTACTGCCGGGTTCTGAAAGAAATGAATTCTTTAGAGTTTCTGAAGATAAAGCTACCAAAGCTATTCAAAAGCACTCGATGCTTATCGCTGGTAAAGAGAATAATCCGCAAATAGACGAGGCTTATTTACTTTTAGGGAAATCTAGATATTACGATCAGAGATTTATACCTGCCTTAGAAGCTTTCAATTATATCTTATTTAAATATCCGGCAAGCAATACAATTAATCACGCCCAGATCTGGCGAGAAAAGACCAATATCAGACTTCAGAATAATGAGTTGGCTATAAAAAATCTTAAACGTCTTTTAGAATTTGAAACTTTAAGTGATCAGGATAGGGCAGATGCAAATGCAATGCTGGCCCAAGCTTATATAAATACTAATTCTATAGATAGCGCTGTTGTTCCTATTAGAACGGCTGCAAATTTCACTAAAATTAATAATGAGGAAGGCCGCTACAATTTCATTTTAGGTCAGCTTTATAACAGATTGAACAAAAGAGATAGCGCCAATTATGCTTTTGATAAGGTGATCCATCTTAACCGAAGATCTCCTCGAGAATATTATGTAAATGCTTATTTAGCGAAAGCCAGAAACTTCAATTTTGACACCGGTAATCCGCAAGATCTTTTAGAAATGCTTTCAGAAATGGAAGAAAATAGAGAAAACAGGCCTTTTTTAGATAAGATCTATTTTCAGAAAGCAGAATATTATAATCATCAAGATTCTATAAAAAGTGCTATCGCCTATTATAACAAATCCCTTAAATCGCCTTCTAACGACAGTTTTTTACAGTCGGTGAATTATGAAACTTTGGGAGATATCAATTTTGATAATGCTAATTTTAGAAAGGCCAGTACTTACTATGATAGTACGCTTACCAAAATTCCAACCACCACTAGAGATTACTTTTTCATCAAAAGAAAAAGAGATAATTTACAAGAGGTTATTAGATATGAAGCAATAGCCGAAAAGAATGATAGCATTCTTAGGCTTGTAAATATGGGAACAGAAGAGCGCGTAACTTATTTTACTCGTTATGCAGATAGTTTAAAAACTCAGGCTATAGAAACTGCCATGAAAGGAGAAGTTTCTCCTTTAACAGAAGTAACTGCGAATAATTTACCGGTTAGTGGTCCCGGATTACCTCCTTCTTTAGGTGGAACAAATGTGGGCAACTTGTTTTATTTTTATAATCCTTCTAGAGTTGCTAATGGTTTAAAAGAATTTTTAAGAGTTTGGGGGCCAAGAAATCTTCAGGATAACTGGAGATCTAATGCTGAAAATATTGCAAATACCAGAACAGATACCTTAGGTCAGGTTCCAACAGATATTTTGGCTAATAGCCCGGAATTCGATCCGCAAACATATATTACTAGAATACCTGTAGATGCTATAGAAATAGATAGTTTGAAGGCTCAAAGGAACGATGCTTATTATAGATTAGGCTTGGTTTACAGAGAGAAATTTCAGGAAAATGAACTTGCTAAGAAAAAGTTGGAAGCATTGATAGGTTTTACAGATGATGAACGTTTGGTAGTGCCGGCAAATTATTATTTATATCAAATTTATGTAGCTCAGGGAAATCTTTCCGTAGCTGAAAAATATAAACAGAACATACTTAATAATTATCCGGATTCCAGATATGCCGCAAGCATCAAAAATCCAGGTCTTGCTATTGAAATAGACAATAAGGCAGAAGATAAGTATGAAGAACTTTTCAAACTTTATGAGAATGGTGAATATGTAAAGGTTCTAGAAGTAAGTTCAGAATATTCTCAAGAATTTAATGATGACGAATTACTTCCGAAGATTGAATTATTAAAAGCGCTTTCTACGGGAAGATTATTCGGATTTGATGCTTACAAAGCCGCCTTAAAAGAGGTTTCATTTAAATACCCTCAAACAGAATCGGGCCAAAAAGCGCAGGAATTATTAACCAAATCTTTGCCTGCTTTGGCAGATAATAAATTTAAAGCAGATTCTCTTTCTCAAAATATGAAGCTTCTATATGAGTTTGCCTATGATGATAGGGAAGGGGCTAAGAAATTGAATAAAACTATAGATGAGGCTATTAAAAAGCTAGATTATACTAGCTATTCCACTTCTATAGACCTTTATTCCCAAAATGCAATTTTTGTAGTAGTTCATGGAATTGAAAATAAAAGTAGAGCCCAAGGCTTGGAAGAACTTTTGAGGAATAACAAGAACTATCAGATAAAAAAAGAACCTGTTTTAATTTCGTCAGAGAACTACAGGATTGTATTATTGCACAAAAATTTAGATCAGTATAAAAAGTTGAATACTAAACAGTAATCCCCAAACTTATGTTTAATAGTCAAACCAAATCAAAGAATACCTCAGAGGTTAGTAAAGAACAAAATAGAATATCGGCAGGCACCGTATTAACAGGAGATATAGAGGCAAAAGGAGGTTTTAGAATTGAGGGAACTCTTAACGGAAATCTTAATACAGCAGGGAAAGTTGTAATTAGTAAAGGTGGTCATATCAATGGAAGTTTAAACTGTCAGAATGCAGATTTTGAAGGTAAATTTTCTGGAAAATTAAATGTAACTGAAACTTTAACCCTTAGGTCTACCGCTGTAATTGATGGTGAAGTAGTAATTGGAAAATTGGCAATAGAGCCTGGAGCTGCCTTTAATGCATCTTGCGAGATGAAAGGAGCTGTAAAAAATTTAAAGAAAAATGAGCAACAAAAAACCGAACGATCCGCTTAATAAATATCAAGTATTTATTAATATCGCCTTTCAAATGGGAATAATAATTGGCGGAAGTGTGTTTTTAGGCATTTGGTTAGATAAAAAGTTTCCAAATGAGTATTCCGGTTTCACGATCGGAATTTCTCTTTTAGGAGTGTTTATAGCGCTATATCAGGTAATTCGTAAAGTAAGCCAAATTAGCAAAGACAATTAAAAACTATTTATGAAACAACAATTACTCAACTTTTTAAAATGGTTTAGTTTACTTACCGCGATTTTATTTGTTTCGCAATACCTCATTATGGCAAAATATCTTAGTAATGTGGATTTTTATTACGGAGTATCAGCTATTTACAGTTTTCATGTGTTAGCTACCCTTATCATTTATCTTATCTTATTGTGGGTTCATAATAATTTTAAGGATAATACAGGTTTCGCCTTTATGGGTGCGAGTTTGTTAAAAATGCTCGCAGCAGTATTATTTTTACTGCCTATGATATTAGAAAGATCACCCGATGCGTTGGAAAACGTTTTTGCATTTTTCGTTCCCTATTTTTTTTATTTGATTTTTGAAACTCTACAAGCGGTTAGGCTTATCAATTCGAAATAACTAATTGTGTGTCAATAAAATCCATAAAAATGCGAAAAGTGATAAAAAATTCACACCGGGACTTTTAGATAAAAATTAAAAGTATACCTTTGCACGGAATTTTGAGCCTGCAATTATTAAGTTAAACTGGACTATGACAGCACAGAAATCTTTTAAGATTATAGTGACACTTTTGTTAACTTCAATTCCTTTTCTTTCGTTTTCGAATGAACAGGCAGAAGAACAGGAGGGTAAAGAAAAATTTAATGCTACAGAAATGATCATGCACCACATTGGTGATGCTCACAGCTGGCATTTCTTTGGAGAAGGTGAGAGCGCAGCTGTTCTTCCTCTTCCTGTAATTTTATACACAGATAACGGACTTGTTTCTTTCATGTCCAGTGAATTTCATCATGATACTGAAGGGCATCATGTTGTTGAAAAGGATGGGATGAGTTTTGTGAACTATCATGAAAACATTTATCGGTTAAATCCTGGTGCAGAAGAAGTAGAATTTGATGCAGAGCACCAAATATTAAATGGAAGTGAACCTCTAGATTTCTCTATTACCAAGAACGTAGCAGCGTTGTTTTTAACGGTGATACTAATGTTGGTATTTTTCTTAAGTCTATCTGGTCACCACAAAAAGAATACTCATGCTCCAAAAGGTTTCAATAACTTATTGGAAACATTGGTGTTGTTTGTAAGAGATGAGATTGCTCTTCCAAACATTGGAGAGAAAAAATATAGAAAGTTTATGCCTTTTTTATTAACGGTATTCTTCTTTATCTGGATAACTAACATATTAGGATTGTTACCTGGAGCAGCAAATGTTACAGGAAACATTGCGGTAACTGTATCTTTAGGATTGTTTACCTTGGTTCTAATCTTAATTAATGGTAATAAAGCTTACTGGCAACATATATTCTGGATGCCAGGTGTTCCCACTTTTGTAAAACCTATTTTAGCAATTGTAGAGATCATGGGATTCTTTATTAAGCCAATTGCACTTATGATACGTTTGTTCGCTAACATTACAGCGGGACATATTGTAGTATTGAGTTTATTAGGGTTGATTTTTATTTTAGAAAGCACTGGAGTTGCCGGAGTATCGGTTCCTTTCGCATTATTTATAACAGTACTGGAATTGCTAGTAGCATTCCTTCAAGCGTTTATTTTTACTATGCTGTCTGCTCTATTTATAGGAATGGCGGTTGAGGAACATGAACATCATTAATTGTTAATTTTTAATATTTATTTACTATGGAATTATTGTATGTAGGTCTTGCAGCTTTAGGAGCTGGTTTAGCGGTTCTTGGAGCCGGAGTTGGAGTTGGTAAAATTGGTGGTTCTGCTATGGACGCCATTGCACGTCAGCCTGAAGCTTCTGGAAAAATCCAAACAGCTATGATTATTGCTGCTGCACTTGTAGAAGGTGTTGCCCTTTTTGGGGTGGTTGCTTCTTTACTAGGTGTATTAAGGTAGTTAATTTCCAAAAACTCATTCGTAACGGTTGGTTGCGAATGAGTTTTTAAAAATGATGTTTTAATTTTTTTATATAAGTAATTATGGATTTAATAACTCCTGAAATTGGCTTGTTTTTTTGGCAAACCATCGTCTTTTTAGTACTCATCTTCTTAATGGCAAAATTTGCCTGGAATCCGATCTTAGGTGCTATCAAGAAAAGAGAAGACTCTATAAATGATGCTCTTGCTTCTGCAGAAAATGCTAGAAAAGAGATGCAAAATTTGCATGCCGATAATGAAAAACTTTTAAAAGAAGCGCGCGCCGAAAGAGATGCGATTCTTAAAGAAGCACGTGAATTAAAAGAAAAAGTTATTGCTGATGCATCTTCTGAAGCTCAAGAAAAAGCAAATCAAATAGTTGCTCAGGCGCAAGTAAGCATTCAGAATGAGAAAAAATCTGCAATGGCCGATATCAAAAATCAGGTAGCAACTTTATCTATTGAAATAGCCGAAAAAATGTTACGTCATGAATTGGCAACTTCAGACAAGCAACAAAGACTTGTAGAAGAAATGTTGGAAGACGTTACCTTAAAATAATAAGATGAAAGGAACCAGAGCTGCACAACGCTATGCAAAAGCAATTCTAGATTTGGCAAAAGACCAAAATGTTGCTGAAGTGGTTTATTCTGATATGGAATCCATTTCAAAAACTATTATTGGTAGCAATGATCTTCATGATGTGCTTACAAGCCCGGTATTAAAATCTAACCTTAAGAAAGATGTTCTTAAGGAAATATTTAAAGATGTAAACCAAGTTACTCTTGGAGCCTTTGATGTGCTTATAGAGAACAAAAGGATTAACATCTTAAAAGAAGTAGCCCAAAAGTACACCTCTTTGTATAATGAGATGAATTATGTTCAGATAGCTAAAGTAACTACTGCAGTTCCTTTAAATGAAGAACTTGAAGCTAAGATTCTAACAAAAATTACCGAACTTACCGGAAATGGTGCTACCATTAATAATATAGTAGACCCTAATATAATTGGAGGATTCATTTTAAGAATTGGAGATCTTCAATACAATGCAAGTGTTGCGAACTCTCTAAGCAATTTGGAAAGAGAATTAAAAAACAGCACATTTATATCAAAAATTTAATTAAAACAGGTGCGCACTAAGCGTTCCAATTTTATTCTAAATAATTATGGCCGAAGTAAATCCTGCTGAAGTTTCAGCAATTTTAAAAAAACAACTCTCAGGTTTTGAAGCAAAAGCTTCTTTAGATGAGGTAGGTACAGTACTTACTGTAGGAGATGGTATTGCCCGTATTTATGGTTTAGGCAATGCTCAATATGGAGAATTGGTTGAATTTGAAGGTGGTTTAGAAGGAATCGTTCTTAACCTTGAAGAAGACAACGTTGGGGTTGTACTTTTAGGACCTTCTAAAGCAATTAAAGAAGGATCTGTTGCAAAAAGAACTCAGAGAATTGCATCTATTAAAGTTGGTGAAGGAATTACCGGAAGAGTTATAGACACTCTAGGTAATCCTATTGACGGAAAAGGTCCAATTGAAGGAGAAACTTTTGAAATGCCATTAGACCGTAAAGCTCCAGGAGTTATTTACCGTCAGCCGGTTACAGAACCTATGCAAACAGGTATTAAAGCAATTGATGCTATGGTACCGGTAGGTAGAGGTCAAAGAGAATTGGTTATTGGTGACCGTCAAACAGGTAAAACTGCGGTTTGTATCGATACCATTCTTAACCAAAAAGAATTTTACGATGCTGGGGAACCAGTATATTGTATATATGTTGCTATTGGACAAAAAGCTTCTACTGTTGCAGGAATTGCACAGAAATTAGAAGAAAAAGGTGCCATGGCTTATACTACTATTGTTGCGGCAAACGCATCAGACCCTGCTCCAATGCAGGTATACGCTCCATTTGCAGGTGCTGCAATTGGTGAGTATTTTAGAGATACTGGTCGTCCTGCACTTATTGTGTATGATGATTTATCTAAGCAAGCGGTAGCTTACCGTGAGGTTTCCTTGTTATTACGTCGTCCACCAGGACGTGAGGCGTATCCTGGAGATGTTTTCTTCTTACACTCAAGATTATTAGAGCGTGCAGCTAAGGTGATAGATAACGATAAGATCGCTTCCGAAATGAATGATCTTCCAGATTCTATCAAGCATTTGGTAAAAGGTGGTGGTTCTTTAACTGCTTTGCCAATTATCGAAACTCAGGCTGGTGACGTTTCTGCATATATTCCAACCAACGTAATTTCTATTACAGATGGTCAGATCTTCTTAACATCAGATTTGTTTAACTCTGGGGTTCGTCCTGCAATTGACGTGGGTATTTCTGTATCTCGTGTAGGGGGTAACGCTCAGATCAAGTCTATGAAAAAAGTGGCTGGTACACTTAAGTTAGATCAAGCACAATATCGTGAATTGGAAGCTTTTGCTAAGTTTGGATCAGACCTTGATGCTGCAACTTTAAATGTAATTGAAAGAGGTAAGCGTAACGTAGAGATCTTAAAGCAAGCAGAAAACGATCCTTATCCTGTAGAAGAGCAAATTGCAATTATCTTCGCTGGTTCTAAGAACCTTGTAAGAAACGTTCCTGTAGAGAAAATTAAAGAATTTGAAAGAGACTATCTTGAATTCCTTAACGTGAAACACCGTGATGTATTAGATACTCTAAAAGCAGGAAAACTAACTGATGAAGTAACAGATACTTTAACGACTGTAGCAAAAGAGCTTACAGCTAAGTATAAAAAGTAGTATTGGGTATTGAGCTTTGAGTAGTTGGTAACTTAAGTTCGTATTTAAACTTTAAATAAATTGGAGGTATCGAGTATTTTGTCTAAATCTAAATACTCGATACTCAATACTAAATAAAATGGCAAACTTAAAAGACTTACGCAGCAGGATTACATCGGTATCATCAACGATGCAAATTACCAGTGCCATGAAAATGGTGTCGGCTGCTAAATTGAGCAGAGCCCAGGATGCTATTACTGCAATGCGGCCTTATTCTGAAAAGTTAACAGAATTGCTTCAAAGTTTAAGCGCAACTTTAGAAGATGATACTAGTAGTAAATTCTCTGAAGAAAGAGAAGTTAAAAATGTATTGATTGTGGCTATTTCTTCAAACCGTGGTTTGGCGGGAGCGTTTAACACCAACATTGTAAAAGGTGTTAGAAATGTGGTTGCTGCAAAATATAGCGATAAAAATGTAGAGCTTCTTACTTTAGGTAAGAAAGCAAATGATGTGTTGCGTAAAAATCATACTGTTTCAGAAAATAATAATGCTATTTATGATAATCTTGATTTTGACAATGTATCTGTAATTGCAGAAGCTATCATGCAAGATTTCTTAGACGGAAAGTATGATAAAGTAGAATTGGTGTATAATCAATTTGTGAATGCTGCTACTCAAAATGTAATGACAGAGCAATTCTTGCCTATTCAGAAATTTGAGTCAGATTCTAATGTTACTTTAGATTACATCTACGAGCCTTCAAAATTAGAGATCGTAAAAGACTTGATACCTAAGTCATTAAAAATGCAGGTTTTCAAAGCGATGAGTGACTCACTTGCTTCTGAACATGGTGCGCGTATGACTGCTATGCATAAGGCAACAGATAATGCAACCGAATTAAGAGATGCATTAAAATTATCTTATAACAAAGCACGTCAGGCTGCCATTACCAATGAGATCTTAGAGATTGTTGGTGGAGCTGAAGCTTTGAATAATTAAGAATAACAGTTGGTCACTTCGAGCGAAGTCGAGAAGTGTTTTTCAATTATTCTTAATTGATAGATTTAAAATATATTTAAACCCTTGGTAACTACCAGGGGTTTTTCTTTGGCAAGCATTTTGTTTTATACCTTTAAACCACTAATACTTGAAATCATGAAATACATTTACCTACTTTTTAGTGCAGTAATAATAACTGCTCTTTTTAGCAACTGTGCTGGCAATAAAAATCTTCAGGAAAAAGCACCGGCGAAAATTGGAAAAGCTTATATGCAGAATACCCAAAATGGATTCGAACTATATATTCCGGTTAAGGCAATTCAAAGCGAAAGAGTGAGTTTAGATAATGTATATTTTAGGGGAAGAAAAGCCGCTTTACAAATCCATCCGCAACATCCTGGGATGTATTATGCGCAATTCGAGACCGCAAAAGATGATATGATAATGAGTTCAGATCCTAAAGAGGAATATGGCAATAAAGCGCCAGCAAAAATAGAAAAAATTCCTTTTGAACTTAATAAAGATGAAGCTATAATAGAATTCACCCAAGATGGGAAGATGAAATATTATAAAATTGAAGATATTACAGAACGTCAATAAATTCTTAACGCACTAAGATAAAATTCCAAATACTTACATCTACATAAGACTACATTCGTTAATATTTATAATGTTTGTAGTCTTACCTTAATTGAATAAATTTAGACATTCTAATAAAACTGGTATTTGGGGACATTAAAAAAACTTTTTCAGCAAACCTTTATTTACGGATTGGCAACGGTACTGCCCAGAATGTTGAGCTTTTTATTGGTGCCTTTATATACAGATATACTTCCAAAAAAGGAATATGGAGAGGTGTCCATCATATTTTCATGGATTGTTCTTTTTAATGTGATATTATCCTACGGAATGGAAACAGCCTTTTTTAGGTTTTTTCATAAGAAAAAGGATAAAAATCTCGTCATTTCTACAGCAACTGTCTCTTTATTTTTTAGTTCATTATTATTTCTTGGGTTATCATTTCTTTTGAAAGATCAACTGGCGGACTGGACAGGAATAAGAGTTGAATATATTACTTACACCATTTTTGTATTGACATTTGATGCATTGGTAATTATACCATTCGCTTGGTTAAGGGCAAATGAACGTCCAATGCGATATGCAATTATTAAAATATTAAATGTTGGGGTTAATTTAGGGTTAAACGTATTTTTCCTGTTACTTCTTCCCAAGATAGCTTTGAGTACTTCAAATGGAATTTTAGATATCATTTACCGCACTAATTTTGAACTTTCATACATCTTCATTTCAATGGTAATTGCCAGCGCGATGACACTTTTAATACTAGTACCATTTTATTTCAAAATCAAATATAGTTTTAGTAGAAATTTATGGAAAGAAATGCTTCGCTATTCTTATCCCGTACTTTTTGCTGGAATTGCATTTGCTATAAATGAATCTTTTGATAGGATTTTATTAGGGTGGTTATTACCAAGCAATATAGCAGAAGAAGCTGTGGGGGCATATTCAGCTTGTTACAAATTGGCTATTTTCATGACTTTATTTGGTACAGCTTTTAGAATGGGTGTAGAACCATTTTTCTTCAGCAAAGCCACAGAAGAGAATGCGCCTGAAACTTATGCATTAATCACTCGCTACTTTGTAGCTTTTGGTTCTGTAATTCTTTTAACGGTGATTATATTTTCAGATATATTGAAAGAATTGCTGATAAGAGATAGTGATTATTGGGAAGCAATGAAAATAGTTCCTTTAATCCTCCTTGCTAATTTTTGTTTAGGAATTTATCACAACCTATCAGTATGGTACAAAGTTACAGATCGTACAGGTATGGGAGCTTATATTTCTATAGTAGGAGCAGTTGTTACGCTTGGTATCAATTATATGCTAATACCTTCCATGAGTTATATGGCATCTGCAATTGCTACAGTATTGGCTTATGGAATTATGATGTTTCTCTCTTATTATTTGGGGCAAAAATATTACCCAATTCCATATAACCTTAAAAAGATAAGTTTATATTTTATAGTATCTGTAATATTTTCAGGAGTATCATTCTACTTTTTTAGAAATAATTATTTTGTAGGCATTGGGTTATGGTTAGCTTTTATAATTTTGATCTTTATCCAAGAAAAAGAAGCAATAAAAAATATAATATATAGAAGATGAAAGTAAAGATTATCAATAAATCCAATCACCAACTTCCTAATTATGAGACGGAAGCTTCCGCAGGAATGGATCTTAGAGCCAATATTTCAGAAGCTATTACGTTAAAACCTTTAGAGCGTTGTATCGTAAAAACAGGATTGTTTATTGAATTGCCAATGGGTTATGAAGCGCAAGTAAGACCTCGTAGTGGCCTTTCAGCTAAATTTGGAATTACGGTTTTGAATGCTCCTGGTACGATTGATGCAGACTATAGAGGAGAAATTGGGGTGATTCTGGTAAACCTTTCTAATGATAATTTTACCATAGAGCCGGCAGAAAGAGTAGCCCAGTTAGTAATTGCCAAATATGAACATATTGCTTGGGAAGAAGTAGAAGTTCTTGAAGAATCTACCAGAGGAGCTGGCGGATTTGGAAGTACCGGAAGAAAATAATTTAAATAAAGTGTCCCGCTAATCGGGGAAATATAAAAATAGATATGAAGATAATAGTGCCTATGGCTGGTCGTGGATCACGACTTAGACCGCATACCTTAACAGTTCCAAAACCTTTAATTCCAATAGCAGGTAAACCAATTGTACATAGATTGGTAGAAGATATCGCTAAGGTATTAGATGAAAAGATAGATGAAGTTGCTTTTATTATTGGGGAAGACTTTGGAGAACAAGTAGAAGCAGATCTTAAAAAGATCGGCGAAGCTTTAGGAGCTAAGGTTAGTATTTATTATCAGGATAAACCTCTTGGAACCGGTCATGCTATTATGTGTGCTAAAGATTCTTTAAAAGGACCGGCCGTAATTGCTTATGCCGATACGCTTTTTAAAGCAGATTTTACTTTGAATAAAGATGCAGATAGCGTTATTTGGGTAAAACAGGTAGAAAATCCAAGTGCTTACGGAGTGGTGAAATTGAATGATAAGAACCAGATCACAGATCTTGTGGAGAAACCTACAGATTTTGTTTCAGACCTTGCGGTTATCGGGATCTATTATTTTAAAGATGTAGCGGTGCTTAAAGGGGAGTTACAAAATGTTTTAGATCAGAATATCATCCGTGGTGGAGAATATCAGATAAACGATGGTATTGAAGCGATGAAACAAAAAGGAAATATTTTTGTTCCCGGAAAAGTTGATGAATGGATGGACTGCGGAAATAAAAATGTAACCGTAGAAACCAATGGCAGAATGCTAAATTTCCTTCACCAAGATGGAGAGAAATTGATCTCAGATTCTGTAAAGATCACTAATTCTGAAATTACCGAACCATGTTTTATTGGTGAAAATGTAGAGTTGGTTAATGCTAAAATTGGACCTAACGTATCAATTGGGAACGGATGTAAAATTACCGATGCTACAATTAAGAATAGTTTAATTCAGAATTTTTCTGAAGTTAAAAATGCAAAGCTAGATAATGCAATGATTGGTAGTTTTGCCAAGTTTGATGGTAATTTCACTCAGATCAGTATTGGAGACTATTCAGTATTAGAATAGAATAAGTTTCAATTTAAAATGATTGCCGAAGTTTAATTAATGTGCTTTTAATGATCATTAAATCTCATATTTTCATAATGCTTCTAAGCATTGGAATTTTTTCTCCGGCATTTGCTGCTCAAGAAAAGAACCAATTGCAGGAGGTTGCTATGGAAGATGATCTTGGAAATGTTTCAGATGAATTTCAGGAACATTTTTTTGAAGCCTTAAAACAAAAAGCGATCGAAAATTATGATAAGGCCTTAGTAGAACTTCAAATTTGTGAAAAGCTTCAACCAAACAACGCAGTGGTGTTTTTTGAAATGGGTAAGAATTACAAATTTCTGAAGCAATACGATAAATCTATAGCCAGCTTACAACAAGCAAACAGGTTAAAGCCAAATAAACAGGATATTTTAGTGGAATTATTGGATAGTTACAGGTTACATCAAGATTATGAGCCTGCAATTCTGATCGCTAAGAATCTGATCTCTTTTGATAATAAATATTATCAGGATCTATCTGAGTTATATTTTGAAAGTCAGAATTATGATAAGTTGTTGGGCTTGTTAGATGAATTGGATGCGAAATTAGGTGTAAGCGAATTTCGGTACACCATGCGCCAACAGATCTATAAAGTAACCAAGAATACTTCCGGAGAAATAAATACGCTTAAGGAATCTATAAAATTGAATCCTGAAAACGAAACCAATTACCTAAACCTAATCTTTGTGTATAGCAAAGAAGGAATGACGAAAGAGGCTTTTGAAACTGCACAACAAATGCAACAGAAATTTCCAAATTCAAAGGTAGTTCATCTGGCTTTATATAAGTTCTATCTGGAATCTCAAGATTTTAATGCCGCCTTTAGTTCTATGAAAAAGGTTTTGGGTTCTGAAGAGATTGGAGCAGACGCTAAATTTCAGGTTTTAAATGACTTTGTAATGTTTGTAAGAGACAATCCGCAATATGAAAACAAGGTTAAAGAAGTAGCAGACCTATTTGCAGATACAGAAGGCGATCCTCTTATTTATCAGAAATTAGGCGAATATTATTTGCTGAAAAATGATAAAGAATTGGCCATTAGTTTCTTTGAGCGCGGAATGTCTGAAAGTATAGATAATTTTGAATTATTAAAGAATACACTTTTGCTTCAATTAGACTTGAATAAGTTCGAAAAGGCTGCAGAATTAAGCAAAAAAGGACTTGAAATTTTCCCGGCACAACCTATTTTGTATTTAATAAATGGAACTAGCTTAAATAATTTACAAGCTTACAAGGAAGCCGAAGAAATACTTACATTTGGCCGGGATTATTTATTGGATGATCAAAATATGATAAGTGATTTTTTTGAACAACTATCTATATCCTATAAGGGTTTGGGACAAGAGTCAAAAGCCAAAGAGTTTCACGAAAAAGCCCTAAAATCTAAAAAAACGATTGATTAAATGTATAAAAAAGCATTTACCCTACTAAGTATCTGTTTGATACTTGTTTCCTGTGGAAGCAAAAATAAAGTTTCGAAAATTGAAGATAAAGCAGCTTCAAAAGTTATTGCTGCTCACTATAGCAATGCTCCCGAGTTTAAAACCATGAGCAGCAGATTGAAGTTACGATATACAGATGAAGAAAAATCACAATCTGTAGGAGTAAGTTTCAGAATGCAAAAAGATAGTGCTATCTGGATTAGTGCTCAAATTTTAGGGATTCCGTTGGCAAAGGCCTTGATCACTAAAGATAGAGTTAGCTATTACGAAAAGATCAGCAAGACATATTTTGATGGTGATTATACATTAGTCAGCAAATGGTTGGGTACGCCTTTAGATTTTGATAAACTTCAGAATTTATTATTGGGGCAAACCATTTACGATCTTAGGGACGAACCTTATAAACTAACAGAATCTACTCGTGGTTATGAGTTGGTGCCAACACAAGAACTAGAAGCCATTAAAAAAATGTTTTTGTTAGATGCTAAAAGTTATAAAGCAATTGCTCAACAATTAGCTCAGGAAAAAGAAAATAGAAATGTGACGGTGACGTATCCAAGTTATCAAAAAGTAGATAATCAGTCTTTTCCTGAAGAGATAAAAATTATTGCAAACGATTCTGGTAAAGGGACTCAAATAGAAATTTCGTTTAAAAGCGTAACACTTAACGAAGATCTTAGTTTTCCTTTTGATATTCCATCCGGATATGATGAAATTGAAATAGAATAATGAAGATTCCCAAATTATCTAAAATAGTCGTATTACTTCTTTTCTTTATAGGAAGTTTATCATCTATCGCGCAAACAAAAGAAAGTCTAGAGCAACGAAGAATTGAACTTAGACAGGAAATTCAGCGTATCAGCGATCTTCGAAATTCTAATAAGAAAAAGGAAAAATCTGTTCTTACTGAAGTTGAAGATCTCGACAGACAGATTAGAACTACAGAAAATTTGATCAAGGTTACTAACCAGCAGGCAAATTTACTAACGAGAGATATCAATTCTAACACCAGTAAAATTCAGCAATTAAGAAAAGAGCTGGAGAGTTTAAAAGAAGATTATGGCAATATGATCGCCAAATCTTATAAAAGTAAGTCGCAACAGAGCAGAATTATGTTCCTATTGTCTTCTGAGAGCTTCTTACAGGCCTACAAGCGTCTTCAGTATATGAAGCAATACGCAAACTATAGAAAGAAGCAAGGAGACGAGATAAAGAGTAAGACGGATGAATTGCAGCAATTGAATACTAATCTTATTGCTCAGAAGAAAACGAAGGACAAGCTTATTGTTGAAAATCGACAAACCAGAGCTCAACTAGAAAAAAACAGACAATCTCAACAAGTTCTAATTAAAAGCATTCGCCAAAAAGAAGGTCAGTTTGCTTCTCAAATTAGAAAGAAACAACAAGAGATTAATGCTATAGATAAGCAAATAGATGATTTAATTCGTGCCTCGATTGCTAAGAGCAACAAAGAGAGCGGATCTACAGAAAGAGACACTTACAAATTAACTCCCGAAGCCAAAGCTTTAGCCGCGAACTTTGCGAGCAATAAAGGTAGATTGCCATGGCCGGTTAAATCTGGAGTTGTAACTACAAGATTTGGAACTCAGCCACACCCAATTGTAAAAAGCGTGACTATAAACAGTAACGGTGTGCATATTGAAACCGATAAAGGTAGTAATGCCAAAGCGGTTTTTGGAGGAACAGTAAGTGAAGTTCAGGTAGTAAAAGGAGCCAATAAAGCAGTAATGGTAAGACATGGAGATTATCTAACTATTTATAACAACCTTTCTAAGATCTATGTAAAACGAGGAGATGTTATAAGCTTGGGTCAAGATATTGGTGAGATTGCCACTAACAGTAGTACAGGTAAAACAACGCTCTATTTCTTACTATATAAGAACATGGAAAAATTGGATCCTGCAGATTGGATCTTGAAAATGTAAAATCAAAAAAAGCCTCGAAAGAGGCTTTTTTGATATAATTAATTATCGGGAATTATTCAGCATCTAGAAATAATGCCTTTAATTCTGTTGCATCTTGAGGTTTCATTTTGCCTGCTAGTACTAAACTTAATTGCTTTCTTCTAAGTGCTGCTTCAAAACGTTGTTTTTCGATCTCCGTTTCCGGTTCTAATGGTGGAACATGTACAGGAGCTCCGGTTTCGTCTACAGCAACAAAAGTGTAAATAGCCTCATTGGCTTTAGATCTTCTTCCGCTTTCTCTGTCTTCTACCCAAACATCAATAAATATTTCCATAGAGCTTTTAAAGGCTCTAGAAACTGCAGCTTCTACGGTTACCACACTTCCTAACGGAATGGCTTTATTAAACGCTACGTGATTTACAGAAGCGGTAACTACAATACGACGGCTATGTCTTCTAGCGGCAATACTTGCAGCACGATCCATTCGGGCAAGTAATTCCCCTCCAAAAAGATTGTTTAATGGGTTGGTTTCGCTTGGTAAAACCAAGTCGGTAAGTATAGTTCTTGAGTCTTTAGGGAATTTTGCTTCCATTTCGCCAATTTTTGGCAAAGGTACAAGGCATTAGGTCTGATTACAAGTTAACGAAGTATTAAAGTTCCTGAATAAGCATCCAAGCACCATCATTACTTCCTTTTACTTGTCTCAACATTTGCATAGCTTCACCTCTGGTTTGGTAGCTACCATAAACTACTTGATGAAGTCCGTACTTGTTTTCGCCAATGTATCTAGCAGTATAACCATCTTTTTTAAGTTCATCTACTTTTTGATGGGCATTTTCTTCTACTCTAAAAGCACCGGCAACAATGTGATAATTTCCACTTTGTTTGGTCACTTTAAAAGTAATTCCGGGAAGCGGATTGTCTATAACAAATGTAGCTTCCTGAATTTGGTGTTGCAGTTGAGATTCTGCAACTTGTTGCTCTGCAACATTATGTTCTGTAACTTGGTTGCTGTAGTAATTTAGCCCTGCAAAACCACTTAATCCAAGAGCAATTAAACCAACAGCCGCATATTTAAGATATGTTCTGCTGTTCCTTCTTTCTGGAGTAAATTGAATTGGAGCTTTTTCTTCCAGTTCTTGAACTTGCTTCTTGTAAACCTCTCTTTGAACTGCTTGTGCAGAAACATTACTTAAACCAAAGGCTTCGGTTAAATAGTTGGTTTCTTTTAGAGGTTCAAATTGAAGGATCTCATCTTGAGAAAGTGTAAAACTTCCAAGATTGTCTAGCGCTAACTTTCCGTTTTTCTCTAGTTCCTCGTTTAGCTGAAGTACAAATTCTTCGATCTTATATACCGCTGCAGGATAGCTGATATCTTTAATATCTGCTATATAATTTGCTAAAAGGCCGTCATTCTTTTTTAACTGCGCATTAAAAGAAATAAGTTTCTTCGGAGGAAAAAAAGCTTGGGCATCTTCATTGAAATGTGCCGATTTCTTTTGCGTTAGAAAAGCTCCAAAACCTGGAAGAATAACACATTCATATCGGTATAATAAGTCGGAAATGTAGTTGGCTATAGTCATCCTTACAAAAGTATAATTTTAAGCGATATCATAAAATTAGCCAAAGATATCTTATTAACAAATCTTTTTTTCAGTATTTTTAAATAGAAATACTTATGAGAGTGCCTGAAAATGAGACATTAACATTAGTTGTTTCTCAAATTGTGATCTGAAAATCATCCTCGAAACCCTACTTCAGTATTTAAATGGTAAAAATTCAGATTAAATAAGATCTATCAAGAATTAATTTTTATCATGTCCTTCAACCAAACGGATTTATTATTTACACTCGCTTTGCAAAGTATTCCGAATTTAGGGGACAGTACAGCCAAAAAACTTATAAGACATTTAGGCTCTGCGGAAGCAGTACTAAAATCGAAAAAAGAATCATTGCATAAAATTGATGGAATTGGAACTATCAGAATAAAAGAACTTCATGATCCTAAATATTTAAAACGAGCAGAAGCAGAGTTGAGTTTCATTGAAAGAAATAACATCAAAGTGCATTATTACCAAGATGCAGGTTATCCTGAAAAATTGAAGCATTGTATAGATGGCCCAATCTTGCTATTTTCAAAAGGAAATATTAATCTTAAAGATCAGCGAATTATAAGTGTTGTTGGAACTAGAAAGATAACGGCTCACGGTCAAGCATTTTGTGAAGAGTTAATTTCAGAATTAGCCCCTTTAGATCCGGTAATAATTTCAGGTTTTGCATACGGTGTAGATATAACAGCACATAAAGCTGCAGTAAAAAATAAACTTCAAACCATAGGTTGTTTAGCTCATGGATTTAATCAGATCTATCCGAAAACGCATGCTAAATATATTGCTTCAGTAGAAGAAAACGGAGGATTTTTTACCGATTTCTGGAGTTCTCAATCCTTTGACAGAAATAACTTTTTAAAGCGGAATAGGATCATTGCTGGCTTAAGTGAAGCCACTATTGTTATTGAAAGTGCCGAAAAGGGTGGATCGTTAGTAACTGCAGATATCGCCAATTCTTATAACCGTGAAGTATTTGCTGTTCCTGGAAGAGCCACCGACAGTCAGAGTAGAGGTTGTAATAATCTTATTAAATCTCAAAATGCACACTTGTTAACTTCAGCAGCAGATCTTATTTATATTTTGAATTGGAAATTGAATGAGTCAAAAAATATTCAGAAACAATTATTTGTAGAGTTGGAGCCACAAGAACAAGTTATCTATGAATACCTAAATCTTGGGAAACAGCAGTTAGACATGATAGCCTTAGAATGCAAAATCCCGACTTTTAAGGCCGCCGGGATCTTACTTGATATGGAATTAAAAGGAGTAGTTAGACCACTCCCTGGAAAATTATTTGAAGTTATTTAATAACCCAATTTTGTTCTTACTCTTGCCAACACCTCATTGGCAGTTTTAGAAGCTTTTTCTGCTCCTTTTTCTAAGGCTGCATCGACTTCTTCAGGGTGACTCATGTAATAGTTATAAAGTTCTCTCTGTTTAGAAAATTTCTCTACTATCAATTCAAATAAAGCCTGTTTTGCATGACCGTAACCAAAGCCACCATTGGTATAATTAGTTCTCATAGTAGCAACTTGCTCTGGAGAACCTAATAATTTATAGATGGCAAAAACATTACAAGTATCCGGATCTTTAGGCTCTTCTAAAGGAGTGCTATCTGTTTCTATACTCATAACTTGCTTACGCAATTGCTTGTCATTCAAAAACAGATTGATGAGGTTTCCTTTAGACTTGCTCATTTTCTGCCCATCTGTACCCGGAATGTATTTTGTATGTTCTTCCACTTTTCCTTCAGGAATTACAAAAGTTTCTCCCATTTGAGCATGAAAACGCGAAGCTACATCACGTGTCATTTCTATATGTTGCAGCTGGTCTTTTCCTACAGGAACAATTTCAGCATCATATAAAAGTATGTCTGCAGCCATTAACATCGGATAAGTAAATAATCCGGAATTTACATCTTCCAATCTATCTGCTTTATCTTTAAATGAATGTGCTAGTGTTAAGCGTTGGTACGGAAAAAAACAGCTTAAATACCAAGAAAGCTCTGTTACCTGAGGGATATCACTTTGGCGATAAAATACTGTTTTTTCGATATCTAAACCAAAAGCAAGCCAAGTTGCTGCTGTAGAATACGTATTTTCTTTTAAGACTTCAGCATCCTTTATCTGAGTTAAAGAATGTAGATTTGCTATAAATAAAAATGAATCATTATCTGGACGGTTTGCCATTTCTATTGCTGGAATAATGGCGCCAAGTAAATTTCCTAAGTGTGGAGTGCCTGTGCTTTGCACTCCGGTAAGTATTCTAGACATGCGTTATTTTAATTTTTCACAAAGGTACTTCTTTTGTTGAATACCCTTAATTCATTTTACTATTTTTGGTGTCTATGAGCATATTAAAAGCTATTGTAACCGCTATCTGGAGAATCTGGTTTTACATATTAATGGCATTGCCAATAATTGTAATGTTGCCATTTTTAATAGTTTTTACTTCTTCAGAAAAATTCTACCCTCAATTCTTTGTATGTGCTAGAATCTGGGCTAAATCTATTTTATACGGAATGGGTTTCTTTCCGAAGAAAAAAGATATTTCGAATTTAAAAGATGACCATAGCTATATGTTTGTAGCCAATCACACATCTATTATAGATATTATGCTGATGTTGGCGGTAGTAGATCATCCCTTTGTTTTTGTTGGAAAAGTAGAATTGGCCAAGATCCCGTTGTTTGGATATTTTTATAGAAGAACATGTATTTTGGTTGATAGAAATAATCAAAAAAGTAGATTACAGGTATTTGAATCTGCTCAAAGAAGAATTAAACAAGGGAATTCTATTTGCATCTTTCCGGAAGGCGGAGTGCCAAGTGATAAATCAAAAACACTAACTCCTTTTAAGGATGGAGCCTTTAGATTGGCTATAGATCATCAATTGGCCATAGTGCCCATCACTTTTCACGACAATAAAAAGAGATTTTCCTATACGTTCTTCTCTGGGAGTCCGGGAAAAATGAGAGTTAAAATAGATCCTGTAATTCCTACCGTTGGAAAAACGCAGGCAGATAAGAGAATTTTAAAAGATGAAGCTTATCAAACTATTCTACACGAGCTTGAAAATCCATCATTAAAATAAAATTTAGAATTTAAAGCTGAATCCAGAGTAAACCCCGAAGTAGTATGGGTTAACATTACTGGTATTATAAGTATTAATCTGGTATTTGAACATCGGCTCGATGCTTAACTGAAATTGGTTAGAAATCTCATAATCTACACCTAAACCAATATTGGTACTAAAACTCACATTATTAAGCTGATTAGATTCTCCTAATTGTGTAGAGAAATCTGTGGTTTTTAGAGAGATTGTATTTTCATCTAAAAACAATGTACTACCACCTCCTATGATATTAAACCCAATCTTCTTGTCAATTAACACGTATTCAATTTCAAGAGGAACTTCGATAAACCCAATTTTCTGGTTGATGTAACCTGATGATGGTGCCGCAAGGCTGGCGCGGTTAAAATTGGTTGAAGCACTAATATTGCTAAAAGGTCTCACATTCCTGTTTTCGATCTTATAATTTGGAATATTACCGTTATAATTAATTCCGCTAAGTGCAAGAGGATTCACCGCTGCTGTAAAAGCAATGTCCTTTATATTATAACTCATACCTACTTTACTTACTCCAGATCTAAGTTTGATCTTTTCTGAGATGTTATAGGCGAAATTAATCCCGTAAGACATGGTAATTTCTCCACTACCTCTACTATTAGAAAACTGTTCATCTATAGTATTTGCGCTTCCAAAATTATCATAGTAAATAGGTGCAGCTACGGTAGAGACGCTTAACCTTTTCATATTATCAGTTTTCAAACTATTTTTATCATCTTCAGATTCAGAAATCGATTTCGAATTATCTTGAGACAATTCTTCTAGACTGGAAATAGAATTGGTAATTGAAGGTTTTTGGTTCCCTTTGTAAAAAGTGATCTTTGAAGGGTTTTCGCTATAGTCATTAAAAGCATAGCTCTTGCCGGTACTAAGATCTTTGATCTCGTTTTCTTTTATAAGATGAGTAAATCCAGATCTTCTAATGTTGATATTATTAGAACTGTTAATTGCATCTAATTCTGCAGCTTCTCTTAATTTGGTTTGTTGCATCAATGCTTGTAGGGTCATTGAAGAATTTAGCATCTGCTGTGTATATAAATCTGAAGCTAATGAGACTTTTATAGTATTATTATCTTCTACCTTAGAAGCAATTTGTGAAGTAGAATTTAAATTCGACTTAAAGAAACCGCTGGTGTAACTAAAGAACAAGGCGAAAAGCGCGGCAATTCCAGCCATTCTATACCATAGCGGTAGAACTCTTTTTTTGCGTTGTTTTTCTTGTAATTTAGAGGAAATATTCTTCCATACCGCATCACGTGGACTAGCCTCGAAATCTTTAAATTTCTCCTGATACAATCTGTCTATATGCTTTCTTTCCTCCATTGCTTATGATGAATAGGCTGCCGTTTTAATTTGATTGGCTTCCACTTTCTCTTTTAATATTATTCTAGCTCTCGCTAAGTTAGATTTAGATGTTCCGGTACTTATTTGTAGCATTTCTGAAATCTCTTTGTGGGAGAAACCGTCTAATGCATACAGGTTAAATACCTGTCTATATCTGTCTGGTAAATCCTGAATGATCTTCAATAGAAAATCTACAGAAACTTCATCTTCATCTATTTCAAGCGCTGCTTCACTTAAATTGTCTTCATTTATGATCTCAAACACACCCTGTTTTCTATACTTCTGCAGTGTGGTATTAACCATGATCCTTTTCATCCAACCTTCAAACGAACCTTTATCTTGGTATTGAGCAATTTTATCAAATATCGTCATGAAACCATCTTGCAGGTTATCTTCAGCCTGCTGATAGCTATTAGAATATTTCAAGCAAACAGCAAACAATTTATCGGCATAGAGCCTGTATAGTTGTTCCTGAGCTTTTATATCCTGCTTTTTACACTTTAATATGAGTTGCTTTAAACTCAAATACGGGATTTTTTTCGTTAATTACTCTTCATCTGGTTGGGATATGGGGATTTGTTTTATAATAAATTCATCTTCACCTACCGAGTTCTCACCCTTCCAGAACTTAAATATATAAAAATCATCGCGTTCTGCAACAAAATTTAGAGAAGTCGTTTTTGAAAGGTCTCCATTATTGGAACAGTTGCTACTGCTTGTTTTTGAATTATTTACCACTCCAATAGTAACCTCATTATTATTTTGAGAGATGTCTAATCCGGCAAAATAATGACAACTTGAAGGTCGTCTATAATTAATACCAATCTCATAAGTTTGAGAGGCAACAAAAGATTGTGGAATATTTACTGAAGTAATGGGTGCCAGATCCTGAATTATTCCATTTGAATTATCATCAACAGAGCAGCCTTCGAGAACTACGATGCTTAATATGAAGATGATAGTTTTTTTCATCTGAAAAGAGGTGACACTTTTTTAAGTAGGTTATACTTAACAGATGCAATAAAAGAGAAAAGGTTGCGTATGTAAATAGAAAAATCCCGAAAAATCGGGATTTTAATTTTGATATTATTAATAAAACTATTCTTTAGCTAATTTTATTGCATTTACAATTTTTACTTCCAGTTCATCCATTAAGTCTGGATTATCTTTTAAAATGGCCTTTACAGCATCTCTACCTTGGCCTAACTTAGTGTCTTCATAGCTAAACCAAGAACCACTCTTTTTAATGATTTCATAATCTACTCCAATATCGATGATCTCACCAATTTTGGAAATTCCCTCTCCGTACATAATGTCGAATTCTGCCATTCTAAATGGTGGAGCAACTTTATTTTTTACAACTTTTACACGGGTCTTGTTACCCATCACATTGCTGTTGCTATCTTTTATTTGTGTAGATCTTCTAATATCTAATCTTACAGAAGCATAGAATTTTAATGCGTTACCACCGGTAGTAGTTTCAGGATTTCCAAACATTACCCCAATCTTCTCACGTAATTGGTTAATGAAAATTACGGTGCAATTAGTTTTGCTAATGCTGGCAGTAAGTTTTCTTAATGCTTGAGACATTAAACGGGCATGAAGTCCCATTTTAGAATCTCCCATCTCTCCTTCAATTTCACTTTTTGGAGTAAGTGCCGCTACAGAGTCAATTACAATAATATCTATTGCTCCAGAGCGAATTAAGTTATCTGTAATTTCTAAAGCCTGCTCACCGTTATCGGGTTGAGAAATAATTAAATTTTCAAGATCTACACCCAAAGCTTCTGCGTAAAATCTATCAAATGCATGTTCTGCATCTATAAATGCTGCTATTCCACCAGCTTTTTGGGCTTCTGCAATTGCATGAAGAGTTAAAGTAGTTTTACCAGAAGATTCTGGCCCGTATATTTCAATTACTCTTCCACGAGGATATCCTCCAACGCCCATAGCTAAGTTCAAGCCTAAAGATCCGGTAGAAATTGCTTCTACATCAGAAATTGCCTGATCACTCATCTTCATTACTGTTCCCTTACCATAGGTTTTATCCATCTTATCTAGGGTGAGTTTCAGGGCTTTTAGTTTAGCTTCTTTTTCTTTATCGTTGCTCATTTTACTTTTTTTATGCTTGCTGCTAAAATAGTATATCTTTTCTATCGCTACAATTTTAACACGCAACCTTTTTAAAATATCTGCATCTTATAATTATAAAGCAAGTTTATGAGATTTCTTAGAATTTGTTTGATTTTGAATCGATTCGGCACTGCTGCAGTTGTTCTCTTGAATGAAGGTAGCAGAGTTGATGGTGGCTAACGTTATTTAAGCAAAGTGAGAACAAAAACTTATTAAATAACGAATTAGCCATTCAGAAAAATGCCCTAGAGACGAATTCTAGGGCATTTTTTCTTGGTTTAATTTAAAGCATTATCTTTGCAAAAATTATCTTTTAACTTAAACAATAGTATAGCATGCAACTGTACAATAAATTAAGCGCGAAAGAAAGAGCCGCCCTAATAGAAGAAGCTGGGCAAGATAGGCTAACACTTTCTTTTTACGCATACGCCAAAATTGGCAATCCAGAATTATTTCGAAATTTTCTTTTTATTGGTTGGGACAAAATGGAAGTTCTTGGCCGCATATATGTAGCGCATGAGGGTATAAATGCCCAACTTTCTGTGCCCGCAAAAAGATTTGATGAGTTTAAAGCCTTTATTGATGAGATCTACTTCCTTAAAGATGTAAGGTTAAATATCGCAATTGAGCATGATCTTAAATCTTTCTTGAAGCTTAAAGTGAAGGTGAGAGACAAAATTGTAGCAGATGGTTTAAATGATGATTCTTTTGATGTTAGAAATAAAGGAATTCACGTAGATGCCAATAAATTCAACGAATTGTTGAATGATCCTGATACCATTTTGGTAGATATGCGCAATCATTATGAAAGTGAAATAGGTCATTTTAAAGGGGCTATTACTCCAGATGTAGATACTTTTAGAGATTCTTTAGATATCATAGAAAATGATCTAAAAGAACATAAAGAAGATAAGAATTTAGTGATGTATTGCACCGGAGGTATTCGATGTGAAAAAGCCAGTGCATATTATAAGCACAAAGGCTTTAAAAATGTTTTTCAGCTGGAAGGTGGAATTATTGAATATGCGCGCCAGGTTGAAAATCAAAAATTAGACAACAAATTTATAGGTAAGAACTTCGTTTTTGATCACCGTAGAAGTGAGAGAATTACAGAAGATGTTATTTCTCATTGTCATCAATGTGGAAAGCCATGTGACACTCATGTAAATTGTGCTAATGAGGCGTGTCATTTACTTTTTATTCAGTGTGAAGAATGCGCAAAAGCTATGGATACCTGTTGTTCTGTAGCGTGCAAGGAAGTAAATGCTTTACCCTATGAAGAGCAAAAAGCCTTGAGAAAAGGAATTCCAAACAGCAATAAAATCTTTAAAAAAGGTAGGTCTGAGGTCTTAAAATTCAAGCAATAGTTAAAATTTGTGAGATCTGCGCAGACCGATAAATATTGGTATATTTACCTTTTAGAATAAATTTATAAATCCAATTCGGCAGGATATCTCCTGTTAGAATTTCAATATATATAATATGGGATGTAGCAGTTGCGCGACCGGAAAAGATGGTCAGCCAAAGGGTTGTAAGAATAATGGAACGTGTGGGACAGATGGATGCAACAAATTAACTGTTTTTGATTGGCTTGCAAATATGTCTTTACCAAATGGAGTAGAGCCTTTTGATTGCGTTGAAATTAGATTCAAAAACGGAAGAAAACACTTCTTCAAAAATACAGAGAACTTAACTTTAAGCATTGGAGATGTAGTAGCTACAGAAGCTTCACCAGGACATGATGTTGGAATTGTTACACTAACCGGAGAATTGGTTAGGGTACAAATGAAGAAGAAAAAAGTTAAAGAGGATAGCGAAGAAGTTTTAAAAATATATAGAAAAGCCACTCAGCGCGATATTGATGTTTGGCAAGAAGCTAGAGGTAGGGAAGATAAAATGAAGGTTCGCGCTCGTGAGATCGCTATTCGGTTAAATCTTCACATGAAGATTAGCGATATAGAATTTCAGGGAGATGCCTCTAAAGCCACATTTTATTATACCGCAGAAGAGCGCGTAGATTTTCGTCAGCTAATAAAAGAATTTGCAAGAGAATTTAATACCAGGATAGAAATGCGCCAAATTGGTTTCCGTCAGGAAGCAGCAAGGTTAGGTGGTATTGGATCTTGTGGTAGAGAATTGTGTTGTTCTACGTGGTTAACAGATTTTAGATCTGTAAACACATCAGCAGCAAGATATCAGCAACTATCATTAAATCCGCAGAAATTAGCGGGACAGTGTGGAAAGCTTAAATGTTGCTTGAATTATGAGTTAGACACTTATTTAGATGCTTTAAAAGAATTTCCAAGAACCGAGGAGAAATTATACACCAAAAAAGGAACAGCGGTTTGTCAGAAAATAGACATATTCCAAGGTTTCTTATGGTATGCTTATGAGGGTGATTGGATGAACTGGCATAAACTTGGCCCAGAGCAAGCCAATTTGATAATCAAGGCCAATAAAGACAAAGAGCCGGTTGCAAGTTTAGAAGAGTATGAGGTAGTAGCAACGGCGGATGCTAATGCAAGTCAAGATTATGATGTAGTTGGACAAGATAGTTTAACTCGTTTTGACAAGCCTAAAACGACAACTAAAAAACGCAGAAAAAATACCAAGCGTAAAAAAGGTAAACCTTCAAATAATAACAATGCATAAATCGTTTATACCGGTTTTAATTTTAGCTTTTGGATGTTTGATCTCTTGCGACTCCAAAAGGGTGTATGATGAATATCAAACAATTCCCAATAAATGGAATAAAGATTCAATAGTTACGTTTAATCTTAAAAATATAGATTCTGTTAAGCAATATAACTTATTCATTAATGTTAGAAATAACAGCGATTTTGAATTTAGTAACCTATTCTTAATAGCTCAAATAAAATTTCCGGAAGGTAAAGTTATCACAGATACCTTAGAGTATGAGATGGCGGCACCAAATGGAGAATGGCTTGGTACTGGTTTTGGCGATGTTAAAGAAAGCAAGCTTTGGTACAAGCAAAATGTGAGATTTGAAGAATCTGGTAATTATAAATTTTCCCTTCAGCAAGCCATGAGAAAAAATGGAAGCGAAGAAGGAATTGAAAACCTTGAAGGTATTACCGAAGTGGGTTTTCGAATAGAGAATACCCAAAATTAATGTAATTGCACTTATGGCAAACCCATCTAAAAAATCTACTGTAAAACCGGCTAAAAAGACTGGTTTCAGAAAATATATCATTGGTTTCTGGACTCTGTTTGGGTTGGGAATTCTTAGTATCATTGTCTTGTTTTTAATGGCTGGATGGGGAGCGTTTGGTAAAATGCCAAAGTTTGAAGAACTGGAAAATCCGGAAACAAATTTAGCAACAGAGATATTTTCTGCAGACGGAGAAACTTTAGGTAAGTATTATAGTGAGAATAGAACTCCAATTAGATATGAAGACCTTCCAGATCATTTAATTAAGGCCTTGGTTGCTACAGAAGATGAGCGTTATTATCAACATTCTGGTATAGATGCACAAGGAACTTTGAGAGCGGCTATTTTCTTAGGAACTAGAGGTGGGGCAAGTACCATTACACAGCAGTTGGCTAAATTGTTATTTACACAAGACGTTTCACAAAATTTTGTAGGGAGGGTACTGCAGAAATTTAAAGAATATATCATTGCAATTCGTTTGGAGCGCCAATACACCAAAGAAGAGATCATTACCATGTATTTCAATAAATATGATTTTGTGTATCAGGCGGTGGGTGTGCGGTCTGCAGCAAAGATCTATTTTGGAAAAGAGGCTAAAGATCTTAAAATTGAAGAAGGTGCGGTTTTAGTAGGAATGCTTAAGAATGCAGCTTACTATAATCCTGTAAGAAGACCGGAATTGGTGGAAGAACGCCGTAATCAGGTGCTGAAACAAATGCAGAAAAATGGGTTTATTACTCCCCAAGTAAAAGACTCTCTGCAGAAAATCCCTATGAAACTTGATTTTTCTCCGCAAGGTCATGATGAAGGAATTGCTACCTACTTTAGAGTATATCTTCAAGGTTTTATGAGAGATTGGATCAAAAATAATCCAAAACCTGATGGAAGTGAATATAATATTTATAGAGACGGATTAAAGATCTATACCAGTATAGATTCTAGAATGCAAAAATATGCTGAAGAAGCTGTAACGGAACATATGTCTCACCTTCAGAAAGAATTTGACCGTCAAAATGAAAAGAATAAAACAGCTCCTTTTAGAGATGTTACTCCAGATGAGGTAAAAAGCATTGTTAATAGTGCCATGAGAGTTTCGGACAGGTGGCATAAAATGAAAGCTCAAGGAAAATCTGACGATGAGATCATTAATTCCTTCAGTAAGAAGACAGAAATGAGAGTATTCAGTTGGAACGGGGTAAAAGATACTGTGATGACTCCTCATGACTCGATACTTTATTATAAATCTTTCCTAAACGCGGGGATGATGTCTATGACACCACAAACCGGTGAAGTGAAAGCTTGGGTTGGAGGAATCAACTTTAAACATTTTAAATATGAGCACGTAAAACAGGCTAGAAGACAGGTAGGTTCTACCTTTAAGCCTTTTGTGTATGCTACTGCCATAGATCAGCTAAAAATGTCGCCTTGTGATACCTTGCCAAGAAATAGATTTACTATAGAGGCGGGAAGAATGGGCAATCAAAATGATTGGTCTCCAGTAAATAGTCCTCCCGATTATGATGGAATGATGACTCTTAAAGATGCTTTGGCACAATCTGTAAACACGGTTACAGCCAGGTTGATTGCAAAGATTGGTCCCAAACCTGTTATCAATTTGTTGGATAAATTGGGAGTGGACACCAGAAATATTCCAGCAGTTCCTGCTATTGCGCTTGGTACGGCAGATATGAGTGTTTTTGAGATGGTTTCGGCCTACAGCACTTTTGCAAATGAAGGTGTATATGTAAAACCAGTTATTGTAAATAGAATTGAAGACAAGAATGGAACCATACTCTATCAACAAGTTCCTGAAACTAGAGATGTTTTGAGTAAAGAAACTGCTTATGTAACTATAAACCTAATGGAAGGAGTTACTCAGTCTGGAACGGGTACTAGGTTAAGAGGAAATTGGGCTATAAATGACAATTTTTATAAAAATACAATGACAGGATATCCTTACGACTTTAAAAATCCAATTGCAGGTAAAACAGGAACTACCCAAAACGGAAGTGACGGCTGGTTTATGGGGATGGTCCCTAATCTAGTTAGCGGAGTTTGGGTTGGTGGAGAAGATCGTGCAGTTCATTTTTCTGGAGTCCGTTATGGACAAGGAGCTACCATGGCTTTACCAATTTGGGGATCTTATATGAAAAAGGTATATGCAGATAAAGATCTGGATGTATCTTCCGGGGCTTTTACCAGACCAGAAAATCTTTCTATAGAGATCAATTGTAAAGATTATGGTAAAGAGAATTCCGATACTCAGCTAATTCCCGATGAATTAGATTTTTAATAAAACTGATTTTTTAGCAGAAATAACCTCTCTGAAAACGTTGTAGTAAGATCAAACTTTTTGTAAATTTCGGCAAACGAAATTTCAATGATCAAAAAAACTGTAAAAAACGTTCAGGAAGCTCTTGATGGAATGGAGGATGGGATGACCCTTATGTTGGGTGGTTTCGGTCTTTGTGGTATCCCGGAGAATTCTATTGCTGAACTGGTAAAACTCAACGTAAAAGATATTACCTGTATTTCTAATAATGCCGGAGTAGACGATTTTGGTCTTGGCTTATTACTTCAGAAAAAACAGATCAAAAAAATGGTTTCCTCTTATGTAGGAGAGAATGCCGAATTTGAGCGTCAGATGCTTAGTGGAGAACTAGATGTAGAACTAACTCCGCAAGGCACGTTAGCAGCTAAATGTCAGGCTGCACAACAAGGTTTTCCTGCAGTTTATACCCCAGCAGGTTATGGAACCGAAGTTGCTGAAGGCAAAGAGACCAGAGAGTTTGATGGAAAAATGTATGTGCTGGAAGAAGCTTACAAAGCAGACTTCGCCTTTGTAAAAGCTTGGAAAGGTGATGAAGCTGGGAATTTGATATTTAAAGGCACTGCCCGTAATTTCAATCCGTTAATGTGCGGAGCCGCCAAAATTACCGTTGTAGAAGTTGAAGAATTAGTAAAACCGGGAGAATTGGATCCAAATCAAATTCATATTCCTGGAATATTTGTGCAACGAATTTTCCAAGGAGAGAATTATGAAAAGAGAATTGAACAAAGAACGGTGAGGACTAAACAATAAGATATGAGCTTAGATAAAAACGGAATCGCACAACGTATAGCAAAAGAAGTTAAAGATGGATATTACGTGAATCTTGGTATTGGTATACCAACATTGGTAGCCAACTTTGTACGTGATGATATAGCAGTTGAATTTCAAAGTGAAAATGGAATTTTGGGTATGGGTCCATTTCCATTTGATGGGGAAGAAGATGCAGATCTTATTAATGCCGGAAAGCAAACAATAACCGCCTTACCCGGTGCAAGTTTCTTTGACTCTGCTATGAGTTTCGGAATGATTAGAGGGAAGCACGTAGATCTTACTATTTTGGGAGCTATGGAAGTTGCAGAAAATGGAGACATTGCCAACTGGAAAATTCCGGGTAAAATGGTAAAAGGTATGGGAGGAGCAATGGACTTAGTTGCATCCGCCGAAAATATCATTGTGGCTATGATGCATACTAATAGAGCTGGAGAGTCTAAATTATTAAAACGTTGCTCTTTGCCATTAACTGGAGTTGGCTGTGTGACTAAAATTGTAACAGATCTTGCTGTTATTGAAGTTACAGAAAATGGCTTTAAATTATTAGAAAGAGCTCCGGGTGTTAGTGTAGAGCATATTCAAAAATCTACCGAAGGAAAATTGATCGTTGAAGGTGAAATTCCTGAAATGAAATTGTAAGATCTTCGTCCATAATATTTAAAAATGCATCAGTAATGATGCATTTTTTAGTTTGTGTATTTAAATAATTAAATTCTTATTTTATCTTTTAAATTAATATCTTCATTTTAATTAGAAGTGCGCACCGTAATTTAACTCTGGATTATCATTTTCCAATTATTTGAATTTTAAGCAGGATATTTAAAATAAATCAAACGCATGGGCATATAAAGTAAATTCATAAGAACTATGAATGCCTAATTTTTCTTTTATCGATTTTCGATGAGTATTAACAGTATGAGCTGAAATAAATAGTTGTTTCGAAATATCAGGGGAGGATTTTCCTTTTGCTACTAATTTAAGGACTTCAATTTCCCTTTTACCCAAAGTTAAAAATTTTTCAATATTTGCATGGAAAAAATTCTTTTCTGCTAATATCCTTTCTGCTTTGTTTGGTATGTGCTTGAGTTTATTTAAAGGAATTGCAATAGTAATAATATGTGAAGGATGTCCCTTTTCATCTTGAAAAAAAATTCTGGTTGAACCTATGTGCCAAACCCATTCAGACTGGTTTTTAAATTTGACTTGTTGGAAAAAAGTAAATGTTTCTTTGTCGTCATTTTCTAAAAGAAGGTTCTTTAGCTTATATAAATAATCTTCACTATCCTCTAAATTGAAAAACTTACTTAGATAATCAGATCCTATTTTTTCTAATTCTTCTTTGGAAATTCCTAACTCTTCTAATCCTCTTTTAGACATATAAATGGATACGAATGGCTCCAGTTGTTGGATTATTACGACAGAAGGCATCAATTCAGCTTGAGATGAGAATAAATTAATTTTCTTTTGAAGATCCTTATTCAGAATATTTTCTCCCATTTATTTAATAATTATTAAACAAATTAAAAAATATTATTAAATACCCCCTATTAGGTATTGTGATAATTTGAGGAAAATATTTTATTTAACACATAAATGGAAATCTCATAACTTCTAAGAAGATGTGGAAATTTCGAACTCCTAAGCACTACTACCACATACTTTGGAGAAATTAATGGAGTATGAGAAATATGTTTTAGTAAATGGTTATAAAAATTTATTGCTTACTAAACGAGAAGAAGAGATTTTAAGTCTTATTGTTTTGTGTAAAAAGCATAATGAAATAGCAGAAACTCTGTTTATCTCCCTTCATACGGTAAGAATGCATTTAAAAAACATATACGCTAAACTGCATTTTCAAAATAAAAGTGATCTTACAAATTTCATTAAACATTTCTACTCCTAGATTACAAATTAATTTAGTTTGTTGAATCGATTTTTAACGAATTTATGGATTGTCTTTTTCCAATATATAAATTTCAGTAAAGGTATTTAGTTTAAATCTTTTACCGGTGAAGTCAGTAATAGTGGCCCCAAGATTTTCATTGTTTCTGTTGTAAGCATTTAACAGCAATGAATTACCGGATAATGTATAAGTGCCGGTATGGATATTATCTGAACATGATTTATAGTCCATACTTCCATTTGCGTAAAACTGATAAAAAGTACAACTAGATTCATTAACTACTTCTTCTCCTGTAGAAGTCACTCCGCCAATTACATTTTTCCTAAGATAGATAAAGCGTTTATTTCTACATTTTCCTCCTCTATGGGTTGATCATTAGAGGAACAATTAAAAAGCAAGCTTATTATTAGAATAGAAATGAGATGTACGATATTTTTCATGACTATATAAAATATGTTTAGAACAATAATGTGATTAACTTTAAAAAGAGCCTGTCATTATTCACGATTAAAAAGAAAAGCCTAGGCCAATATTAAAAATCAAGCCTGACACTAGTGCAGAAGCTGCAATGGGAGAGTCTTCACTATCGAATTCTATTTTTTGTACCTCGGAGGATCCATCTTGGAAAAATACTCGTCTATCTATAGAATCAGGAAATTTACTTAGAGAGTATCCCACCTCGGGGCGGAAATAAAATAGTCCTCCTAACTTAGCTCCTAATTTCAAATTAACACCGCTATGTGTAAAGTCATAATAGCCTTTACCCATTTTATTTTCATCTGTATCTGATGAAATATTTGGTTCTGAGCCTTCAAATTTCAAATTTCCGTAGTTAAGACCTGTGTAAAGACCTCTCCCTGGTTTAAAAATATAGTAATTAAGGCCGCCTTCTATGTAAGAAAATTTAAGCGAAGCGCCGTTGTCGCTTTCTCCTTCTGAGAGAAAAGACGCATTTATCGAGGAGTAATCTGCATTTGCTGCTAGTTTATGTTTTAAGATAGGAGTTACATATTCTATATTTCCTCCTGCCACATTTGGAAACCCAAGTTTGGCTCCAATTCTAATAGGTCTCACTTTAATTTTTTTATAGCCTTCTGGAATTTCAACTTTCTTCACTGAAGTGGTGTCTTGGCTATATATCAAAATTGGTATAACTAACATAATGGCTACTAGTAAAATCTTAAATGTTGTTTTCATGGTTTAAAATTTTCTTGATTAATATTTCTAAAATGTTGACGTAAAATCTGCTTTCAATATTTTCTCCGAATCGTTTTTTTTGAACAAGAGAATATTTAACTATAGTGAGATTGACATCTTAAAATTTATTATCGAGGAGTAGGGATTTATTATCATAAAGCTATATCAGTTTATGACACTTTACAATACTCACAAGTAGGTATATTTTTTTTAGAATAAAAACAGCATGATTCAGGAATGAGAAATTCCAGATATAAATTTGTAGTAAATTTTACCGATAATCTATAAAAAATGCATCTTAACGGATGCATTTTGCTTTTTATAGAGTTAAATTTTCAGATTAATATTGATTTAATGGTGTATTAATGCCTTTTTAAATGCGATTAATACTGTAATTATTCTTCAAATGATGACATTATTTCGGTTTAAATATAAATTTGTTAGTGATATCATTTTTTGTAAATGTTTTCTTACATTGTAGGCTTTATAAACTAACTAACTATTAAACCCTAACGATTTGAAAAGAAAACTACTCTTCAAGTCCGTGCTATTTGCCGGACTTTCTTTATTGGCTTTTGAAGCAAATGCTCAAGATTCAGATAAAGAAGTAAAACAAAAAGTTATTGATAAAAAGGGAAAACCAACTCTTATTATCTTTAAAGACAAATCTAATTTTAGTACTAAAGACAGTAAGAAACTGTTCAAAGAGCAATTAAAGCTAGACGAACATTCTAAATTTTCGAATGTAAAAAGTGAATCAGATAAATCTGGTTTCTCTCACAAAAAGTATCAGCAGTATTATGATGGAGTAAAAGTAGAGTTTGCTACTTATTCCCTTCACTCTAAAGGTGACCACTTAGAATCTATGAGTGGTGAATTTTATAATATTGAAGGTATAGAAACCACTCCATCTTTATCTAAAGATGTGGCTTTCAAAAAAGCATTGAATCATATAGGAGCAAAATCTTATTTATGGGAGGACCCTGAAAGTGCTGCCAAGATTGGATATGAAAAGCCTGAAGGTGAATTGGTTTTGCTACCGGCAATGGAAGTTCAAGAAGATTCCAAAAAGAAATCAAAAGAAGAAGCACGTTTAGCCTACAAATTTGATATTTATGCGACCAATCCTGTAAGTCGTGGAGATCTATATATAGATGCTAAAAATGGTCGTGCTTTATTTTATAATGCTGCTATTAAGCATTTAGGTAAATATAGTCATGCCTCAAATGCCAAAACTGCTAATATTAATGCGAATAGTACTTCTGCAAAATCTATGCTAGCAACAGCAACTGCGGCTACTCGATACAGCGGATCTCAATCTATTCAAACTGCCGTAAGCGGATCTTCTTATATACTTTCTGATGCAACTCGTGGAAACGGAATTCAGACTTACAATATGAAAAAAGGCACCAATTATAACAGTGCCGTTAACTTTACCGATAGCGACAACAATTGGACTTCAGCAGAATATAACAATACCAATAAAGATAACGGTGCTTTAGATGCACATTGGGGAGCAGAGAAAACCTACGATTACTGGTCTACCGTACACGGAAGAAATAGTTTTGACAATCAAGGTGCAGCGATTAAAAGTTATGTGCATTTTGATGTAGGTTATGATAATGCCTATTGGAACGGAAGTGTAATGACGTATGGTGATGGAAGCGGAACTTATTTTGATATTCTTACTTCTATTGATGTTGCAGGTCATGAAATTGGACATGCTGTTTGTGAGAAAACTGCAAACTTGGCTTACCAAAAAGAATCTGGTGCAATGAATGAAGCTTTCTCTGATATTTGGGGAGCTTCTATTGAGTATTTCGCAGATCCTTCAAAATCTACCTGGTTAATTGGGGAGGATATTGAAAGAAGATCTGGGCATGCAGCTTTAAGATCTATGAGCAATCCAAAATCTGAAGGGCAGCCTGATACTTATGGAGGAACTTATTGGATCAATGCAAATTGTACTCCTACAGATGCTAATGATTATTGTGGAGTTCATACCAATAGTGGAGTATTAAATCACTGGTTCTATATCTTAACAGTAGGAAAATCTGGAACTAACGATATTGGGAATGCATATAACGTAACAGGTATTAGCATTGCAAAATCTGCTAAGATCGCTTATAGATTAGAGAGCGTTTATCTTTCTGCAAATTCTACATATGCTAATGCAAGAACTTACGGAATTCAGGCGGCAACAGATCTTTATGGAGCCGGTTCTGCTGAGGTTATTGCAACTACCAATGCATTTTATGCGGTTGGAGTAGGAGCTGCTTATGGAGATGTAGCTTTTTGTACTTCTAAAGGAAATAGTGTTGCAGATGAATACATCAGCAAAGTTCAATTAGGAACTATTACTAACACTTCTACAGGAGGAAATGGATATAGCGATTTCACGTCAATTTCTACAAGTCTTTCTAAAGGAAGTTCTTCTACAATTACTATTACTCCAAAATGGACAGGTACTTCTTATAATGAAGGCTATGCTGTTTGGATAGATTACAACCAAAATGGTGATTTTGGAGATGCAGGAGAATTGGTATGGAGCAAAGCTGCTTCTAAAACTACGCCGGTTTCAGGATCTTTCACAGTTCCAACTTCAGCAGCAAGCGGAGCAACAAGAATGAGAGTTTCTATGAAATACAATGGTATTCCAACGCAATGTGAAGCTTTTTCTTATGGGGAAGTGGAAGATTATACTGTAAATATTGGTGCTGGAACTCCAGATACAACTGCTCCAACGGTACCAACAAGTTTGGCAGCTTCTGGAACTACCACTTCTGCAACCACTTTATCATGGAATGCTTCTTCAGATAATGTTGGAGTTACAGGATATGATGTATATCAAGGAGGATCTTTATTAGGTTCTGTAACAGGAACTAGTACTTCTATTACAGGATTATCTGCAAGTACTACTTACAGTTTTTATGTAAAAGCTAAAGATCTTGCTGGAAATGTTTCTGCAGCGAGTAATACTGTGAATGTAACTACTAGCGGAACTTCATTAACCTATTGTTCTACTAAAGGAAATTCAGTTTCAGATGAATGGATAGATTATGTTTCTATTGGAGGAATTGCTAACACTACCGGAGCAAATGGTGGATATGGAGATTTTACAAGTCAGACCGGAAGTCTTCCTTATGGTTCTAACACGATCTTATTTAGTGCCGGATTCTCTGGGTCTGCGTATACTGAATATTGGAAAGTATGGATAGATTTTAACCAAAATGGAACTTTTGATAGTTCAGAATTGATGGTTTCTGGTTCTTCTTCTAGCAGCGGAACACTTAGCGGTACTTTTACTGTGCCTACAACTGCAATCTCCGGAACTACGAGAATGAGAGTTTCTATGAAGTATAACTCTGCTCAAACTGCTTGTGAGACATTCTCTTATGGAGAAGTAGAAGACTATACAGTTAATATTGGAGGAGCTGCACTTAAAACTATGGTAGGTCCTACTGTAAATGCCAAGGTTTTAGGTTTTGAAGAACCTGTATTCGACTTTGCAATGTATCCAAACCCAACAAGTAGCGTACTTAATGTGAAAATGGGAGATTCTAGAAAGGGAACTTACAGAATGTTGAATTATGCCGGACAACAAGTAGATTCTGGGAAATTATCTAAACTAGAGTTTAACGTGAGCGATCTTGCTTCTGGAGTTTATATTCTGGAGATTAATGACGGTCAGAAAATAATTAAAAAGCAGTTTGTTAAGAACTAACAAACTTTATTAAAAATATAAACCCGTTCGTTATTAGCGAACGGGTTTTTTTATGTTGTTCTTGGAAGTTTATTCACATTCAAAACACTTGATCATTCCGTTATTTATGTCTGCGTCTTCTGAACCTTTTAATGCCTTGTCTAGCAGATCTCTTTCTTCAATTATCTTGTGAAATTCTTTTGCATACTCCATTAAATGATTCCTTCTGGAAATTAATTTTTCTTCAATATCAATCCCATCTAGCTTATAAATTTCATTTGGCCAAACCTTAAAAGCTTCATGGATTGCTTCATTAGTTAATAATTGCTGTAATTTTTTAGCTTCTTTTATGTATACTTCTTCCGGAGTATTTTTCAGAAAATACACATCAAAAGGATAAACCAATCCGGGCATGTAATCTATATCCTTGTCGTAAGGTCTTACAAGTGGATTTAAGTGCTTATTGGTAAGAATTGCAGGAATAATACCATCAAGATCAAAGAAGGCGTTATCTCTATCGCCAGCAAGTGGAATTGCATTGAACTTTTTTCCTTCCTTATGGAGTACCCAACCCCATTGCTCTGTATGTCTATCCCAATCGCCAATTAACAGATCGAATAATCTTGCTTTTACAAGCTCGTCTTCATCAATACGCAATTCCTCACCTAGTTTAGCTTTTAATTCCTGAAGATCTTTAGTTTCCAAGATCTCTTTCACATTTTCCAAGTTGGTCCAATTCACGTCTCCTTCGGTTTCATCTTCTAAAAGAAAAAGTCTGTTTCCATATTTTTCATTATACGTTCCAAGCGTAGATTGCTTCGGAATAAAAACCATTTTTGGATGTGTATTTAATAGGTGCGCTTTATTAGCCAATTCTGCAGCTAAAATGGCTCCATAAGGATGTTGTCCAGAAATACCGTCTACAATTAAATTCTCTAATTTTAAAGTTCTGGCAATATCTGGAATTAGTGGTTGAGGATCTTTAGTAACGCTTCTTAAGGTGTATAAAACACCTTCTTTATTCTTTATTTTAAGCGAATGAGTTTGATGACCGCCTCCTTCTTTTACGATCTCCATTCCACCCATTAAGGTATCCAACATCACTACCGGAACTTTTACAGCTTCAGCCCAAGCATCTCGGTAATTTTTACCTTGCATCAATCTTTTAATAGCATTGCCTTTATATAAAGTGTTAGGCTGGATTAAAATCGAATCATGATCTTCCACCTTCCCAAATCCGGGATCGTTAAGATTAACTATTTTACAAGTTTCAAATTCTTTTTCGGTGCTTAAAACCGAGGCGTAGGTGAGGATTAAAAAAAGAAGAATCACGAACAGTATAATTCCTAAGAATTTTTTCATGCTTAAAATGCTTTAAAATTTGGGTTTGTTATTAATAATTTAAAATAATTCTTTCAGCAAAAAAAGCCGCACTATTTCTAGTACGGCTTGGTATTTTTATAATGAGTTGCAATTAAAGCATTCCGTTAGCTCCAACCCATTTAAACTGGTGTTGATCTTGAGGGATCGCAATTCTACTTGCAATTCTTGTCATTCTATCTGGCAACGCTACTAAATAGTCTCTTGCTTTTTCAGCTTCATCTGTAAGCGAAGTGAATTTATCAATTTCCCAGTATTCATTCAATTTCTGAAGAATATCTATATAATCATACGTAGTATAAACTCCAAGTCTTTGAGCTGCATTCGAGAAATTCTCAAAGGCCTCTGCAATTCCTTGTCCAGATTCACGAATAAATTGAGCTGGCATAACGATCTTTTTTTTCATCATATCTTGAAAAGCGATCATCATTTCGCTTGGGTCATATTCAAAGATAGTTTTTACAAACTCTCTGTAAGCAAGGTGATGTCTCATCTCGTCTCCGGCAATAATGCTACACATTTTTGAGAGCATTTTGTTCCCTTTTTTCTTAGCTAATTGTCCCACTCTCTTGTGAGAAATGTTGGTTGCAAGCTCTTGAAAACTGGTATAAACGAAGTTTTTGTAAGGATCTCTTCCGGTACCAATATCGAAACCATCATTAATAAGATATTGAGTAGTTTTTTCAACCTCTCTCATATCTACTCTTCCAGATAAATAAAGATATTTGTTCAAAGTATCTCCGTGACGATTTTCTTCTCCGGTCCAGTGACGAATCCATTTAGACCAGCCATTAGCTTTTCCTTGAGCAGCACCATGTTGTTCTACACCTTCCATGTCCATCAACCAAGACTCATATGTTGGCAGAGCTTCTTCAGTAACCATATCAGCTACTAGTACTACCCAAAAGTCGTAACCAAGTTCTTTGGCTTCTTCTCTAATTTGAACAATTTCATCCATGTAGTTTTCATTCTGAAGATTTGGCAACAAATCTGTAGGCTGCCAGATCTCTTCAACAGGGATCAAATATTTTTCCACGTAACTGTCAATTTGCTTCTCAACAGTTTTCATTACTTCTAATCGTATATTATCTAAGGCCATAGCTTTTATTTTAAAGGATTTCCATACAATACAGAAATGATTTCTGTAAAGCGCTGGCTAAATTTTCTTTAACATGATCAACAACCATGCGACAAAAATTTATTAGCTTCAAATATAGTAAGATATTAATCCTGTTAACAAATAAAAACTCTTAATTTCTACCTTCTTCATTTGGATATAGCGTATAAACTGGATCACTTTGCCAAATCTTGTTGGAATTGATATCAATTGCAGATAATTTTCCTTTAAAAGCTGCTCCTGTGTCTACATTCCATACATTGGCAAGATTCATAGGTTTTTCTTCTCCCATGCGGGTTACCGGCGTATGACCAATATATACTTCTTTAAATAATAAAAACCGCTTCGGATAATATTTATGATCTTTCGGTAGAGAATCGTCCACCGCTAGAGCAGTTTCCCAAAGCGTTCTATCCCAATAAAAAGTAGTGTCATGATATTCATATTTTGGTCCACGTAAATTGCTGAACCCGGCATGAACAAAAAGTCTGTTCTCATTATCTATATAATAATTGAGCATTTGCTCATAAAATGCAAGATGTTCTTTTTTTTCTGATACCGTAATATGTGCATAAGCATCTATGCTAGATTGCCCACCGTGTTGAAGCCATTGCTCATTCTTTTCTCCTGTTTTTAACCATTTATAGGTTAAATCATCATGATTACCCCGAATAAATGTGCATTGATACTCCTTATTAAGTTTAATTAGAAATGATATTACATTAGCAGAATCGCTCCAACCATCTACATAATCTCCTAAGAATATAAGATGATCTTCCTGCTGAAGTTCTATTCTGTCTAAAAGCTGAATTAAGGCCTTTAAACCTCCATGTATATCGCCAATAGCAATAGTTCTTTTCATCTAACTGTATTTTACTTTTCTTAAAATTCTAATGCTGTCTTTGTAAGACTGATACGCATTTTCGCTGTAACCTCTAAGTAATTCTTTTGCTTCTTCCAATTTTTGTATCGCCATTTCGAAATTATTAAAATAACAGATGAGGTAGGTTGCAGGAAGATTTAATAGATCCCTATCTTCATTCCTTGTTAGCTCCAAATTATTTTTAAGTTTTGATATCAATGCATTATTAGCATTGTAAATATGGTACAGGGTTTTCCTATCAAACTTTGGAGGTTCAAATAAAAGGGTGCTCTCTAGCTCATAACTGGCGTTGTCTTTAAATTTTATTACTACCTCTTCCAACGGATAATTATGATATTCATTTTTTAAACCTAAATGAACGTATTCTATAATTTTGAAATAATCTTTATCAAAGCTGATGCTTACTTCATCCAATTCAGAATAAAATAATTTTACCTGTTCATTTATCAGTTCAATGTCTACACGAGAAAAGTAAGTTTCTCCATTGATCTTTTTGCGTTTTCCTGCCCAGCATACCACAAAATATTCTTTAAACACCTTATAATTCGGGTGAAAATCCTGCCGGATCTTCATAAAATCGAAAACTCCGTCTAGAGTGAGTTCAATATTATTGTGAGAATGTTTTTCGATAGCTTCAACTATTGCCGAATTATTATCGGTTATTTCTATTCCGAAAACTTTAGGCATGCTCATACTGCCTTCTCTTATAAAAACAGCACCTCCATAATATTTCCAGATATTCTTCCGAAGGGAACAGATCTTGCCATGATTGGGTCTAATAGTTACAAGGCCTACCACAAGATTATCTGATAAATGTGGAAAAGGAATGTTCTCATAAGATACCAATGGCGGATTAGAGAGGTAGGCGTTGATAAGGTTTTGAATTTTACTATCGTCAAAAAAATCTACCCCATCAATGCTATTATCTTCATCTTCTACCCCTATTACTATATAAGAATTGTTCTCGGGGTTAGAATTTGCCAAGGCGCAAACGTGCTTTAAAAACTTCGCTTTCCCTTCTTTTTGATCAATGTTCAGCTTTCGTTTTTTGTCATAAAAACTATTCTCGTCATTATGTGCGAGTAAGTTTTTAATTAAAAGCCGTTTGTTGATCATAATTTTAAACTCGAATTAAAATTTAGGAAGGTGAGGTTTTACATCAACTTCCTAAATTCCGCATTTTTATAGTAATGAAAGAAAAATTCTTAATTTTTATTCAATATCGTGCTGGTTGCTTGCGCTGTAGGCATTACAGTAAGATCTGCAATGTTTACATGATAGGGTCTTGTAACCACAAAGGCGATTATCTCTGCAATATCTTCAGGTTGTAGAGGATTAAATCCTTTGTAAACATTTTCAGCTTTTTCATCATCTCCTTTAAATCTTACATTGCTAAATCCTGTATGAGTAAGTCCCGGATTAACGGCGCCAACTCTAATTCCAGCTTTGTTAAGATCTATTCTCATACCCTGATTTAATGCATCTACCGCAAATTTGCTGGCACAATACACATTACCATTTGGATATACTTCTTTCCCTGCGGTAGAACCAATATTTATAATGTGGCCAGATTTTCTTTCAGTCATTTGCGGAATAATAGCTTTACTCACATAGAGTAAACCTTTTACGTTAATATCTAGCATAGCATCCCAATCATCGGTGTTTCCATCCTGAATTGGATCTAAACCATGTGCATTTCCGGCATTATTTATAAGTATGTCTATTTGTTTAAAATCTTCCGGCAGGCTATTTATCTGTTTATTTATTTCTTCTTTATCTCTAACGTCAAATTGTAAGGTAGTAACCTTGGTTTGAGAAGAGAGTTCTGAGCTTATTTTTTTAAGAGCATCTTCACGGCGTCCACATAAGATAAGGTTAATGTTCATTTTGGCCAGTTCACGAGCGGTAGCTTCGCCAATTCCGCTAGTTGCTCCGGTAATAAGTGCTGTCTTTTTCATAACTGTTAAATATTGAATTTTTTTAATGACCACAATTTATAAAATGTATTCCAAGTAAGACGATTATCATTATTAAACCCTTACGAAAGCTTGTTAAATAATGTTAATTGGGGATTTCTATAAAATGAAATAGATATTAGTACGTTATCCTCATCAAACTCAAACTCAATAATAATTATGAAAATGAACTGGAAGAAATTTAGATCAATGAGACTATTACCAATGTTGGTAGCGGCTCTTGCAATGACAACTATTGTTAGCTGTAACAAAGATGATGACTCTAATAGTGGAAGCGCTAGAGTAAAGGTTAGCATGACCGATGCTCCCGGAGATTATGATGCCGTTTTTGTAGATGTGGTAGACGTTATGATAAATGCAGATGCCAGTGCACAAGGTGATGCTGGTTGGACAAGTCTTTCTGGTGTGCAAACAGGAGTTTATGATCTTTTAGAACTTACAGGTGGTGTAAGCCAAGTATTAGCAGATGCCGATGTGCCTGCAGGTTATTTAGGTCAAATTAGATTGGTGCTAGGTGATAATAATAGCGTAGTTGTAGATGGAGAATCTCAACCTCTTAGTACTCCAAGTGCACAACAATCTGGATTAAAGATTCAAGTAAACCAAGAATTAGCTGCGGGAGAAACTTATAATTTCTTGTTAGATTTTGATGTAGATCAATCTGTAGTTCCTGCTGGATCATCAGGAGGATTTACTTTAAAGCCGGTAATTAGAGTTTCTAATGGAGTAGAAACAGGTTCTGTTAAAGGTTCTGTTCATCCAACAACTTTCCAAAGTGTAGTGAAAGTTCAAAATGCAACTACTACAGTTTCTGCTTATACAGATGCTGATGGAAATTTTGAATTAAAAGGTGTACCTGCAGGAATCTATCAATTAAAAGTTACTCCGGCAATTGCTTCTGGTCTTAGTGTAAAAACTATGAACGATGTGGAAGTTAAAACAGGAGAAACTCTAGACCTAGAGACTATATTTTTAGAGTAATATTTTTGTATTACTAGTTTATAAAAGGCTAATTGGAAATTAAATTTTCAATTAGCCTTTATTTTTTCTTTAATTTTAACCCAAATGGTTCAATAATTGTATCATTTGCACTTTTTGTAATAAGTAAATATCTTCACATTTATAAAATTTAATACCCATGATAGAGAGTAATGCTTCGGTAGACATTTCTAGCCTAAACGAAAAAATCGAAAGAGAAAGTCAGTTTGTAGACCTATTAACTTCAGAAATGAATAAGGTTATAGTAGGTCAAAAAGATATGGTAGAAAGGTTGCTGATAGGGCTTTTGGGTCAAGGCCATATTCTATTGGAAGGTGTACCAGGACTGGCAAAAACTTTAGCAATTAACACCTTGTCTCAAGCGGTTCATGGTAGTTTTAGCCGAATTCAGTTTACTCCAGATCTTTTACCTGCCGATGTGGTTGGAACTATGATCTATAATATGAAGTTGAATGATTTCAGTATTAAAAAAGGACCAATTTTCGCAAATTTCGTGCTTGCAGATGAGATTAACAGAGCTCCTGCGAAAGTGCAATCGGCTTTACTAGAAGCCATGCAAGAAAAGCAGGTTACTATTGGAGATCAAACTTTTATTTTAGATAGACCATTCTTGGTAATGGCAACTCAAAACCCGGTAGAGCAAGAAGGAACGTATCCGTTACCAGAAGCTCAGGTGGATAGATTTATGCTGAAAACGGTAATTAAATATCCACAAATGGCCGAGGAGCAGTTAATTGTAAGAGCCAATTTAAAAGGTGGATTTGAAAAAGTAAACCCAGTAGTATCTTTAGAGCAGATAGCTTCTGCTCAGAAAGCTGTTCGTGAAGTGTACATGGATGAGAAAATCGAGAAATATATCTTAGATATCATATTTGCTACTCGTACTCCAGAGAAATATAAATTAGAAGAATTAAAACCACTTATTAATTTTGGAGCTTCTCCAAGGGGAAGTATCAACTTAGCAATTGCTGCTAAATGTTATGCTTTTATAAAAAGAAGAGGTTATGTAATTCCAGAAGATGTGAGAGCTGTTGTATATGATGTATTAAGACATAGAATTGGAATTACTTATGAGGCAGAGGCTGAAAATATAACTTCTGAAGATATTATTAATAAGATCATCAACGAGGTTGAGGTACCATAGATTGTTGCTATAAAAGCACGCTCACTCAATGTAAAATTAAATGATGCTTTTTCTTTAAGAGCAATTACGGGAAATGGATACCAAAGAATTACTAAAAAAAGTCAGGAAAATAGAGATCAAGACCAAGCGTTTGAGCAATCATGTGTTTGGGGGAGAATATCATTCTACTTTTAAAGGTAGGGGGATGACTTTTAGTGAAGTGAGAAGTTACCAGTTTGGGGACGATGTTAGAAGTATAGACTGGAATGTAACGGCCCGTTATAATGAGCCTTTTGTAAAGGTTTTTGAAGAAGAACGAGAACTTACCATGATGCTATTGGTAGATATTTCGGCTTCAGAATTATTTGGATCTGGAGAACAATATAAAAGGGAAGTTATTACTGAAATTGCTGCTACTTTAGCTTTTTCAGCAACTCAAAATAACGATAAGATCGGGTTATTGCTTTTTACAGATGAATTAGAGCTTTTTATTCCGCCTAAAAAAGGTAGGTCTCACGTACTTAGAATTATTAGAGAGCTGTTAGAATTCGAACCTAAAGGGAAGAGAACTAATATCGCTGAAGCTTTAAAATATGTGACCAGCGTGATCAAGAAAAAGGCGATCATTTTTGTGCTTTCAGATTTTATGGATGAAGATTATCAGCATACCTTGAAGATCATTAGCGGGAAACATGATGTTACTGGAATTAGAATTTATGATGAGCGTGAAGAAAGCATTCCTAATGTAGGTTTGGTACAAATGTTGGACAGAGAAACCAATGAATTACTCATGGTAAACACAGGTTCCAAATCTGTTAGAAACTCATATGCTGCCTACTTTAAAGAGCGAGAGAATTACTTTAGAGAGAGTTTTTCTAAAAGTGGCGCGGGAATGTTGAGCACCAGAGTAGACGAGAGTTATGCAAAGAAATTATTGGTTTATTTTAAAACAAGAGCATAAGTACTAAAAATGACAAGATTAGATTACACATTAGCTCAAGACACTTTATTTTTAAACAGACTTTTTAAATCAAGCCGAAAAATAAACAGCATTCTTACATCGCTGTTTTTTTGTTTGATGCTTTTTAGTGCTTCAAATTCTTTTGCACAGCAACCAAAAATTTCTTCTTCTATAGATTCTACTCAGATAAAAATAGGAGAGCAGCTTACTTATAGAATAAGTGTTGAAACAGATTCTACAGATTTAGTAGTGTTTCCGGAAGGTAAGACATTTAATCCTTTAGAGGTGGTAGAGTCTTTAAAGACCGATACCAGCAGACTTCAAAATAGATTCAAATTAATTAAAGAGTATGCTTTAACACAGTTTGATTCTGGAAGCTATACAATTCCTCAGCAACGCATTATCATAAATGATAGGCCTTACCTCACAGATTCTATGCAGGTACAGGTTGCAGACGTGGTGGTAGATACTACCAAACAAAAGATGTTTCCTATAAAACCGGCAATGGAAGTTCCTCAAGGATTTGAGTTTCCAAACTGGATCTGGTGGATCTTGGGAATTCTATTATTAGGAGCCCTTGGATACTATCTTTTCAAACAGAAAAAGAAAAGAGACGAGAAAGCTAAAAAATTACCTCCTTTTGAAAGAGCTTTATTTGAGCTACAGGAATTAGATAGATCTCATTTATTAGAAAATAGGGAGACCAAAGAATATTATTCAAAATTAACCGAAGCGGTGCGAAGGTATTTGGAAGATGAAGTTCATTTACGAGCCATGGAAAGTACTACTTCAGAGTTAATTACTTATTTGGAGTTGAAAATGGCTGCTAAAGAATTGAACCTTAGCAGAAATACCATAGACGATCTTAAAATGATCTTACAACGTGCCGATCTTGCAAAATTTGCTAATACTAAGCCTGATATTATCACGGCGAAAGAAGATAGATCTACTATAGAGCATGTTATAAAAGATACCAAAGCTGCAATTCCAGAACCTACCGAAGAAGAGCGCTTAAAAGATGAAGAGTACAGGCTGGAACAGGAGAAGAGAAAGAGAAGAAACAAGGTGAAATTGGCCATTGGTGGTGCCGTAGCAGTTATAGTTATTGTGGTTGCTTTAATTATTAGTATGAATGGCTTCTCTTATTTTAAAGATGTTGTATTTGGAAATCAAACCAAAGAATTACTGGAAGGGGATTGGATTAACAGCGATTATGGAGATCCTTCTGTTAGTATAACCACTCCTAAAGTATTAAAAAGAGGCGACTTCAAAGTTCCACCTAAAACTCAGGAAATGATGGTGGGTGGTGAAATGTTCTTATATGGAGAACCTCGTGAGTCATTGTTCATTATCTTAAGTACAGTGAAATATCGCGAAAATGTACAGTTCGATCTTCAAAAAGCGGTAGATGGAATTTATGCAAATCTGGAAGAGAAAGGAGCTAAAAATATCATTTTAAAAGATGAAGACTACACTACTGTGCAAGGCGTTCCCGGTAAAAAGGTTTTTGGAACCTTAGAATTTCCGGTCCCAAATTCAGAAAAAGTTGAAAAGAAAGATTATATGATCCTGAATTTTGCTCAAAATGGAGGTTTTCAGCAAATAATAGTTATATATAATGAAGGTGATAAGAGTGCAGATGAAATTGCAAATCGTGTCATCAATTCAGTTGAATTTAATAAATCGGAAAATTGATGTTTGATAATTTCACATTCGAAAATCCGCAGTTTTTCTGGTTATTACTGCTTTTGCCAATAGCCGCAGTTTGGTATTTCTGGAAGCGAAATAAGCAGCGCGCAGAAGTACGAATTTCGAGTATAAAAGGTTTCAAGGTGAAATCTAGTATGCTGCCAGCTTTAAGACATTCACTATTTGTTCTAAGATTACTTGCTTTAGCCTTGATGATTGTGGCAATGGCAAGACCAAGAACTACAGATATTTCTAGTAAAACATCTTCTACTCAAGGTATTGATATTGTGTTGGCGATAGATGTTTCTGCAAGTATGCTTGCGCGAGATCTGAAGCCAAACAGATTGGAAGCCTTAAAAGATGTTGCAAGTGAATTTATTAAAGGAAGACCCGGAGATAGGATAGGTTTGGTTGAATATGCAGGAGAGAGTTTTACAAAATCTCCTATAACCAGCGATAAAGCTATAGTGCTAAGTGCTCTAGCAGATACAGATTATAATACTGTGCTTGAAAATGGTACCGCTATTGGAATGGGACTTTCTACTGCTGTTAATAGATTAAAAGACAGTAAAGCAAAAAGCAAGGTTATTATATTGTTGACAGATGGTGTAAACAATGCAGGCTTTATAGATCCTAAAATTGCCAGTGAGCTTGCGGTAGAATATAAAATCAAGGTTTATACCATTGGGTTAGGTAGTAATGGTGTAGCGCTTACTCCGGTTGGAATATTGCCTAACGGACAGTTTCAATATGGAAATCAGAAGGTGGAGATCGATGAAAAATTGCTTCAGGAGATCGCAAAAACTACCGGCGGCAAATATTTTAGAGCTACCAATAATGAGAAGTTGGAGGAGATCTATAAAGAGATAGACAGCCTTGAAAAAACAGATATTGAAGAATTCAAATTTTATAATTATGCCGATGAGTATAAGCCGTTGTTGCTTTTTGCCGGGTTGCTGTTATTGTTTGAGTTTTTGTTGAGGTCTACCATTTTTAGAGGATTTATTTAAAAGAAATTAAAGAGACATTCTAATGTACGTTTTAGAAGAAGAAAAATATTTCTGGTTGCTGTTAATCGTTCCAATTTTGGTTGGATTGTTCTTGTTATTAGTACTGTGGAAGAAAAAACGTCAGAAGCAATTTGCCTCCAAGCAAATGCTAGAAACCTTGAGTCCGGACAGATCATGGTTTAAACCTGCATTAAAATTCACAATTTTATTATTAGCCTTTGCTTGCATAATTATTGCATTGGTTAATCCGAAGATCGGCACGAAAATGGAAACCGTAAAAAGAGAAGGGGTAGATATAGTTTTTGCTATAGATGTTTCAAAAAGTATGGAAGCAGAAGATATTGCTCCCAATAGACTAGAAAAATCAAAGCAATTAGTCACCCAGATTATCAATAATTTGGCAAGCGATAGAATAGGAATTATCGCTTATGCAGGAAGCGCTTTTCCGCAGTTACCAATAACTACAGATTACGCTTCCGCAAAAATGTTTCTTCAAGCTATGAATACCGATATGGTTTCATCTCAGGGAACGGCTATAAATGAAGCTATTAATCTTGCTACTACTTATTATAATGATGACGATCAAACCAGCAGAGTGCTGTTTATTATAAGCGACGGAGAAGATCACGAAGGCAATTCTGAAGCTATCGCAAAAGAAGCTGCAGATAAAGGAATTCAAATTTTTACCATAGGTGTTGGTACACCAAAAGGAGGTCCAATTCCGTTAAAAGAGAACGGAGTGGTTAGATCTTATAAAAAAGATCAAAACGGAGAAACGGTAATTACTAAACTTAATGAAAGTACTTTAGAAGAAATTGCAGATGCAGGGGAAGGGGAATATATTCCTGGAAATGTTACTTCTCAGGTAACAGAAAAGGTGAAAGATCTGCTTCAAAATATGGATAAAACCGAGTTTGAAGCTAAGCAATTTGCAGATTATCAGTCGCAATATCAATGGTTCTTAGGTTTAGGAATTTTATTGTTGCTGGTTGATGTTTTCTTATTAGAAAGAAAAACTGCGTGGATTACAAAATTGAATCTGTTTAACGAAAGAAAAGGCTAGAGAGAAGATGAAAAATATATTACAGAAATATCAAAAATTCATATTTATCACCATAGGCATTTTATGCTTTCAAATTTCTCAAGCGCAATCTGATGAAAAGCGTACTAAGAAATTGGAAGGTGAAACGCAGGAATTACTGAGAACTGCAGAAGATCAATTAGGAGAAAATGATTTTGCATCGGCTGAAGCTTCTTATAGAGAAGCTGTTGCAAAAAGTCCAGAGAATGTTACGGCCAAATATAATATGGCCAATATGTACTACACCAAAGAAAAGGCATCTCAAGCTACGGGTAAATATAAACAAGCTGCATCTGTTGCTGAAACTAAAGAAGCTAAGCATGAAGTTTTTCATAATTTAGGCAACGCTTATATGAAGCAGAAGAAGTATCAGGAAGCGGTAGAGGCTTATAAAAATGCACTTAGAAATATTCCTTCAGATGAAGAAACACGTTATAATCTTGCCTTAGCAAAGAAAATACTAGAAAAGCAAAAAGAAGATAATAAAGGCGGTGGCGGAGATGACGATAAGAAAGATCAAGACAAAAAGCAAGACGATAAAAATAAAGATAAGAAAGGCGACAAGGGAGACCAGGATAAAGACAAGAACGAAGGAGACAAGAAGGAAGATCAGGGTGGAGACCAGAAAGATGATCAGCAAAAAGAACCTGAAAAACCAGATGATGAAGGTAAGCCGAAAGATCAAAAAGATAAGCAAGATCAAAAAGGAGAAAAACAGCCTCAAGATCAACAACCGCAGCCGGGTCAACTTTCTCCTCAGCAAATAAAAAGCTTGTTAGAAGCGATGAATAATGAAGAGAAAAAGGTTCAGGATAAAATAAATGCTCAAAAAGCAAAGGGCGCTAAGACCAGAACCGAGAAAGATTGGTAAGATCTAATAATTAAAAAGAACTTTGTAAAAGCTCAATAACATTATATAAGAAAATGAATTTAAGAATTTTTATACTGTTATTTTTTTTAGCTATAGCTGGCTCAACTCAAGCGCAGGTTAAGTTTGAGGCCAATGTTAGCAAAAATAAACTCGGGGTGAATGAACGCCTTAGAGTAGATTTTGAAATGAATCAAGACGGCGATAATTTTAAAGCGCCTTCTTTTAATGGCTTTACCGTGGTAGGCGGACCAAATCAGGCGGTGAGCAATAGTTGGATTAATGGGAAAAGGTCTTATTCCAAAACCTATTCTTATTTTCTAGCTCCTACCGGAAGAGGTAAGTTCACGATAGGGCAAGCTGAAATTACGGTAGATGGAAATACTTACAAAACTTCTCCAAAACAGGTAGAAGTTACTGCTGCGGTAGAAACTCCTACAGATGGTAATAATTCTAATTTTGTTGCTTCAGAGAATTTACATTTGGTTGCAGAGATCTCAAATTCCAATCCGTATTTAAATGAAGCCATTACCGTAGTTTACAAGTTATATGTGAGCCCAAGGGTAAGTGTGAGCAACTGGAGAGAGATGGATAGTCCGGTTTATAGCGATTTCTGGAGTCAGAATATAGATATTAGACAATTAAAAATAGAAACCGGACAGTATGAAGGGGAACCTTATAGGTATGTAATTTTAAGAAAAACTATTTTATATCCTCAAAAAACTGGGGAATTAGAGATTGAACCTCTTACACTTTCTGTTGCTGTAGATGTACCAAGTGATAGAAGAGATATTTTTGGAGGAAGATTGTATGAAACTATAGATAAAACGGTTGCTGCCGGTAAAAGATCTATTAACGTAAAACCTTTGCCAACTCAAAATAAACCAGCCGGATTTACTGGAGCGGTTGGAGATTTTACTTTTAAAGTAGTGCCCAGTAAAACAGATCTTGCGGCTACAGAGTCTTTAAATGTAAAAGTTCAGGTGAGTGGAAATGGGAATTTGAAATTATTTGATCTTCCTAATTTAGAAGTGCCATCTTCTTTAGAGAAATACGAGCCGGAAAGATCAGAAAATGTAAGAACAGATCTTAAAGGAACTCAGGGAAGTATTACAGATAACTACACTATTGTACCAACGCAAAAAGGGAAATTTCCAATTCCAGCGTTGTCATTTTCATATTTTGATCTGGATAGTAAAAGCTATAAGACCATAAATTCTGATGAGATCTTACTGGATGTAAAAAATGCTCCTGCGGGGAGTAATTATACACCGAGTAATGGTGGAAATACTGTAAATAAGCAAACTGTTGAAGCTGGAGATCAATTTAGATACATCAAACTAGACACAAATTTAAAACCTGTTGATAGTGGAAGCTTCTTAGGATCTGGTTTATTCTGGGGATTGTTACTTAGTCCGGGAATATTCATTTTACTAGCTATTTTCTTAGGTAAGAAGAAAGAGGCCATAGCGGGAGACGTAGCGGGGAATAAGATCAAAAAAGCGAATAAACTGGCACGGAAATATCTGTCTGAAGCTAAAAAGAATTTGGGAGATCAAAAGACATTCTATATTGCTTTAGAAAGAGCTTTGCATAATTATTTGAAAGCTAAGCTTCATATTCAAACCAGTGAGATGAGTAAGGATAGGATAAAAGTATTGCTGCAGGAAAGAAATGCAGATCCGGAGACCAGCAACGAATTTATTTCGCTCTTAACTAGTTGTGAGTTTGCACGGTATACTCCAAGTTCTAACGTCGCTATGCAACAGGATTACGATAAAGCCGCAAAAGTAATTTCAGCATTAGATAAACAGATTTAGTCATGAAAAAATTATTTTACATCCTTTTGTTCTGTCTAAGTTTGCCAACTGTGGCTCAAAATGAATCTCTTTTTGATACTGCAAATAATGCTTATAACAAGGGAGATTATCAAGCTGCAATTAGTAATTACCAGAAGATACTAGACCAGGGCGAAGCCTCTTCAGAATTATATTACAATCTGGCGAATGCACATTACAAGCTTAGCCATATTGCTCCAAGTGTTTACTATTACGAAAAGGCGTTAAAACTGGATCCAAACGATAAGGATATTAAGAATAACTTAGAGTTTGCCAACAATATGGTTATAGATGATATTAAGCAAGTACCCGAGGTAGGAATATCTAAAGGCTTCAATAATTTTGTAAACACTTTTAGCTATGATATGTGGGCTTGGTTTGCCATCATATTTTCAGGTGTATTTGGCTTATTCTTCATTCTTTATTATTTCAGTATTGCGCCAAAATTGAAAAGAGTCTTTTTTGGTATTTCCATGTTAGCTGTAGTTTTATTGGTCTTCTCTGTATTCTTCGGATTTCATCAAAAGAGTACTATAGAAAACACGCAGTTTGCGGTGATCTTTGCTGAAGAAGCTCCAATAAGAAGTGAACCTAATTTAAGGGGAGATGAACAATTTAAACTTCATGAGGGTACGAAAATTGAAGTTTTGAGCACGTATCAGAATTGGGTAAAGCTTCAACTTGCCAATGGAGATCAAGGTTGGATAGATAAATCTTCTGTTAAATTCTTGTAAATAAATTTTACCAGTACAAATTATTGGTTAAAGTATCACTAAATATTTCGCTAACCGTTCTAAATTAGTATTTTTGCCGAAATGATGAAAACGGCTTATATATTGGTGTTTATTTTTGTAAGTTTCCTTACGGTACCTACCGTTGTGGTGCTTATAGATAAGCATACAGATATCTCTTATGTTTTTTCTTCAACAGAAGAGGAGCACGCCAAGAATAACATCAACATAGAATTTACATTTAACGATCACAGATCAAATCAATTCAGTATTGATTTTCTGAGTAAGAAAGCCATTATATGGCATAAGGAAAAGCATGATCTTCAGTCGCTTTATCCAGAAGTAATTTCCCCGCCTCCAGAATTGGCATAATATCTTTCATTTATTGGGTAGCTGTTTCATTACAGTGTTAATAATCAGAATTTTATATTTTGAAATTCTGAACAGGATACTATTGTTCAATTTTTAGGATCCAACTTACCCACCTCAATTATTTAAAAATAAAAGAATTGTGCTGATCTAATCTAAAATTAAAATTAGATCAAGCTTCAAGATGCCTTACAATGATAGTCTATGCATTTTGGAATATCTATGCCTAAATAGGCATAGGGAACACTCTTCTTACAATAAATTATTAGATGTTTAAAAATTTAAAAAACGATTTACCTTCAAGTTTAGTGGTGTTTTTTGTTGCCTTACCTTTATGTTTAGGTATTGCTCTTGCTAGTGGCGCTCCTTTGTTTGCAGGTGTTATAGCAGGAATAATTGGTGGGATCGTAGTTGGTGCACTTTCTGGATCTTCGCTTGGAGTGAGCGGACCTGCAGCTGGTTTAGCGGTGGTAGTACTTACAGCCATTGCAGATCTTGGAAGTTATGAATTGTTCTTAGTAGCAGTGGTTATAGCAGGAATTCTTCAGGTTATATTAGGACTTCTTAAAGCAGGGGTTATTGGATATTTCTTTCCATCAGCAGTAATTAAAGGAATGTTATCTGCCATTGGTATCATTATCTTTTTAAAGCAAATTCCACTTGCTATGGGATTTGATGATCAGTCCAACAGCGTATTCTCATTTTTTGAAACTACAGGTCAAGATACATTTTTGAGTCTGGCGCATATGACAGACTTCGTTTCTATTGGGGTGGTTACCATTACCGCTATTTCTTTAGCAATATTATTGCTTTGGGATAATGTATTGGCAAAAAAGAGCAAGTTCTTTAAATTGGTTCCAGGACCTTTGGTGGCTGTAGTTGCAGGTATCATTTATCAGTTAATATTTTCTGAAAGTTCTTCTATGTTCGAGATACATGGTAGAAACTTAGTTTCGGTTCCGGTGCCAGAGAGCGCTTCAGACTTTATAGGGCAATTCACATTTCCTGATTTTTCACAATTGGGAAACACGAAGGTTTACATTGTTGCCATTACCATTGCCATTGTAGCCAGTTTAGAAACTCTTTTAAGTGTTGAGGCTACAGATAAGTTGGATCCACAAAAAAGAGTAACACCTACAAATAGAGAATTAATTGCACAAGGAATTGGAAATTCAATTTCTGGTCTTGTTGGTGGGTTACCCATAACTCAAGTAATTGTAAGAAGTTCTGCGAACGTAATGAGTGGAGGTAAAACTAAACTTTCTGCTATTCTGCACGGATTTTTATTGCTATTTAGTGTAATGTTAATTCCGCATTTTTTAAATTTAATCCCGTTAGGTGTATTGGCTGCAGTATTGCTAATTATAGGTTACAAATTGGCAAATCCTAAGCAGTTCTTGCAAATGTTCAAGTTAGGAAAATCTCAATTCATTCCATTTGTAGTTACTGTGGTGGCTATTGTAGCAACAGATTTATTGGTGGGAATTATGTTGGGTCTTGCTGTGGGAATTGTGACTATCTTGATAAACAGTTACAAGAATTCACACTTCTTACATATGGAAGATGTATCTAATGGAAAAAGTAAAGTGAAAATGGTTTTTGCTGAAGAAGTTACGTTCTTAAATAAAGGAGCAATTCAACGCGAGTTGGCTGCCTTACCAAAGAATTCTGTTCTTACTTTAGACGTTACCAAAACAAAATCTTTAGATCTTGATGTTCTTGAGATCTTAGATGATTTTGCGGTAACTGCTAAAAATAAAGATATCGATATTAAATTGATTTCAGAAAGAGGAGAATTTGAAAATCCTCAGAGTTATAGAGAGATCTTTGGAGTAGAGGTATTTCAATCGGCACATTAATAATATTAAAATATAGAATATGAAAGATTTATATCAAAATCTAGTTAAGAACAATAGAAAATGGGTAGAGAGTAAACTTGAGTCAGATCCTCAATATTTTGAGAGATTAGCTCAAGGTCAAACTCCACCAGTACTTTGGATAGGATGTGCAGATAGCCGTGTACCTGCAAATGAAATTATAGGAGCAGAACCAGGAGAGGTATTTGTTCACCGTAATATTGCCAACATGGTAGTGCACTCAGACATGAACATGTTGAGTGTATTAGATTATGCGGTAAATGTTCTTAAAGTGAAACATGTAATTGTATGCGGACACTACGGTTGTGGTGGTGTAAATGCAGCTATGGACAACAAATCTATCGGGTTAATAGATAACTGGATTAGACACATCAAAGCCATTTATAGACTTCATAAGAAGGAATTGGATGGTATTGAAGATAAACAAGAGCGTTTTGACAGATTTGTAGAGCTTAATGTAAAAGAACAAGTTTATGATCTGGCTAAAACTTCCATTGTTCAAGGAGCTTGGCAAAATAATCAAGACTTAGAAGTTCATGGTTGGGTTTACGGAGTTGGCTCTGGAATAATAAAAGATCTACAAGTAAACATTAGTAGTAATAAGCAATTAGATGAAGTATATCAGCTAGACTTTTAAATTACAATCCCATTTATTTACTGTTTGCTGGGATTATAAAGGGTCGTTACCAATCATGGTGACGATCCTTTTTTGTTTTATTCTTGTAGATCTTCGTCTTCGTGATTCAAGATGTTGAGGTCTTTGGCTTCTTCAATAATTGCAGGAATTAATGCAGGCGCTAATGTTCTAACCGGAACATAGAGCACAGATTCATCTAGTGTATCTCTATCAACTATCTCAAAAGATTCCTGAGTACTGCTAAAGAACATCATAATAACACTGGTAATAAAAGCTACTTTAATAATTCCGAAGGCGGCACCAAGTAATTTATTGATGAGGCCTAAAAACACCAAATTGGCGATTTTGGTAAGTGCTTTTCCAACCCATGAGATGGTAAACGCTATCAGAATAAAAGTGATGGCAAAAGAGAAAAGATTGATGAGTTGCAGATCCCAATCTGTTATAGAAGCTAGATAATGGCTTATGTTGTGAGAAAAATAAACCGCTCCATATATCCCGGCCACAAAGGCCACAAGGGAAGCAAGTTCAGCTAAAAATCCGCGAAATAACCCACGAACGAGACCATAAAGCAAAATTACAGACAGAACTATATCAACAATATTCATGTTTTAAAGATAGTATTTACAAAATCTAAGATACGTATCTTTGCGCAATGGCAAGAGATGAACAATTAAAAGAACGCTGGCTGGTGTTGCAAAAAAAGCTATCAGATCAGTTTGCAGATGGAGATTTACTGGATATAGACGCCGTAATTTATCTAATAGGAGTACAAGAATTAGGACAACCTCATAAAAAATTTAAAAAAGATCATAAGATAGATCTCATGCATATTGCAATTTGCAGATTGCTGGAGCCCTATGGTTACTATCAATTTGACTTTGTGGATGATGAAGGTTGGCCTCATTATAAGATCTTAGAAGTTTTACCTAGTTTAAAAGCTGGAGAACAATCGGTTTTAATGAAAGAAGCAATTGTTCAATATTTTTTAGAAAAGGATTATATACAATAAGAGAAGATGTTGATAGGCTAAAAGCACTTTTTTGCTAAATTTGCCATCTTTAAAGAAATGAATTCATGATTGATAAGATAAAGGAACATATAGCTCAGGTTGAGAACTTTCAAGCTGGAACTAAAGAAGAATTAGAAACTTTCCGAATTAAATATTTGGGTAAAAAAGGTTTGCTAAATGAATTCTTTGCTGAGTTTAAAAATGTTCCTAACGATCAAAAAAAGGATTTTGGTCAGTCTATTAATACCTTAAAAAATTCGGCGCAAGATAAAGTGACTCAGTTAAAAGAAACTTTAGAAGGGCAGAAAGAAGAAAAAGGAGTTTATGGAGATCTTACAAGACCTTCAGATCCTATAGAAATTGGATCAAGACACCCTATTTCTATAGTTAAGAATCAAATTATAGAGATTTTTTCTAACATTGGTTTTAATGTTTCAGAAGGACCGGAAATAGAAGATGACTGGCATAACTTTACTGCTTTGAACCTTCCGGAATATCACCCAGCCAGAGACATGCAGGATACCTTCTTTATTCAAACAGATCCGGATATCTTATTACGTACGCATACTTCTTCAGTACAAGTACGATATATGGAGAACAATAAGCCGCCTATAAGAACGATCTCTCCGGGACGTGTTTTTAGAAATGAAGCTATTTCAGCAAGGTCACACTGCATCTTTCATCAGGTTGAAGGATTGTATATAGATAAAGATGTTTCGTTTGCAGATCTAAAGCAAACCTTGTTATATTTCACCAAGCAAATGTTTGGGAAATCTAAAATTAGACTTAGACCTTCTTATTTTCCATTTACAGAGCCAAGCGCTGAAGTGGATATTTATTGGGGGCTAGAAACCGAAACCGATTACCGAATTACTAAAGGTACCGGGTGGTTAGAAATTATGGGCTGCGGAATGGTAGACCCAAATGTGCTTAAAAATTGTGGAATAGATCCTACCGAATATACCGGATTCGCCTTTGGTATGGGGATAGAGCGTATTGCTATGTTATTATATCAAATTGGAGATATACGTATGTTTTATGAAAATGACGTACGCTTCTTAGAACAATTCAAATCATCTTTATAATATGAAAAAACTCGGCTTTTTTGTTTTGGCATTTATCATTTTTGCTATCATACTGTATGTAACATTTATTATAGCCGTGGTGAAGATCATAGTTGGCGCTATTTTATTTGTAGTAGCTGCAATTTTACTTACAGTGATCTATTATAAGATTAAACATAAGTTACAATAGGTTTGAAAAAAGATATCGAAATTCCAGAGGTAAAAGATGTGTATGTTGCTGCTGTGCGTGAAAAGCATGCAGAATATCAAACCATGGACTGGAATGCTTACATTATTAATGATAGTGATACTCCTTTAGAAATGGTGTTGTTGGTAACCAGAGGTTATGATGATCTTGACACTACTTCTACTATGAGACATTCTATTAAGGTGCTGCCGGCTAAGTCTTTTGCGAAAATAGAATTCTTGCAAGAAGATGTTTTAAAGCTGAATAATGAATTCGCTGTAACATTTTTTGCAGATAATAAGATGTATGAGAAAACATATGTGTTTGAAAAGAATACTATATCTGAAGCAGATGTTAAAGGACTTCCAGTAATGACCCAAAAAGGAATTTTAGCTAGATAAGACTCTTAAAATATTAAATAAAAAAGGCCGCTGAAAATATTTTCAGCGGCCTTTTTTATTGCAAATTAACGCTTATAACTTGTTTGAAGTGTCCTTATAGTTACCTTTAATAGTAACTCCACTTCCTTTAGATACTCTTCCATATACGTGAATACTAGAGTTCTCACTAATAAATTCTAAGGTTGCTCCACTGTTTAAATTAAGATCTCCGTAAACAACTAAGCTACCTTCAATTCTTAATACAGATTTAGAGTTTATTGAAAGATTCTCGTTCTTACCATATTCTCCTACAGCAAAAGCACCACTTATGTTAGATTCAGAAAAACTATTGAAGTTCACACTTTTCTCTACGTTTAAAGATCCGCAGAAAGAAAATTCTCCACCAACATTTAAGTGTTTAAGAGTAAGAGCACCACTGTAAGCAGCTTTCTCGTTAGAATTCACGTTTAAGTTTGAATTCCCTTTATACTCTCCAAATTCTGAACAGTTAAGGAAAGTTGTAGTTTCAACTTCAGATCTGCTCATTTTTAATATTCTCATTCCTCCAGTTCCTGAAGCTACAAAGATGTAATCTCCAACTGCCTTTACATAGTTTGAAGATCCGTTAAGCTCTGCTAAACCTTCTTCTAAAAGCACATTATTAGCGTCTAACTTAGAAACTCCAAGTCCTGCACCTCCATTAGCCATAAAGATAAAACCGTCGGCTAAAGCCACCGCATTGGTCACTTTGTCATCTGAACTTACCACAGCATCAGGAAGTAACTGAATTGGAAGTCTGCTAATCATATTTCCTGTAGTAGGATTATAAATTCCTACTCCGTTTGGTCCTTCAGAAACCATTACGTTGTCTCCGTAAAAACTGATAGTTCTTTTAGATTCTGCAGTTAATCCAGAAATAGCGATACTTTTCTCTACTCCAAAATCAGAATTTAAAAATATCAAACCATTATCTCCACTTAATACTGCTAGTTTTCCATTAGAATAAGCTGCAGATCTAAGATCAGAAAATTCAGTTTCTTTAAGAGTTTCAAAGTCATCGGTTCCAGAATTAAATTTATAAGAACCAAGAATTCCATTATTACCCGTTAACGCCAGAAAACTGTCATTATAAGCTAATATATCTACTCCGGTATGTCCTGCAATTTCATTTTTGGTAGTAAAATCTGAAGTGAATTCACCGTTTGCAGTTTTTACGTGTCCAATCATAGAATGATTTCCACCAGCAAGGCCATCATCATAAGCTCCTGTAAAATAGATGCTATTATTTTTGAAGAAGATTCCATTAACATCAGCTGCTGCTGTTGTCATTCTGCTAACAACTATCGGATTAAATTTATCGCTAATGTCTATAATATCAATTCCTCCTAAATAAGTTTCTCCTTCTTTATTATAAGATACATACGCATAATCTCCGCTAATATCTACGTGATCTGCACGCATAGCCTGCCCGTTAAGTACTGGTGCGTCTACACTTGCAATCTGTTCTAAGGCAATATTTGAAACTTGAGGAGTATCATCTCCAGCAGATTGACGATTTTTAGATTTGGTAATACTTAATACCGAAATAACACCAGCATCATTGAGATTGATAGCTTTACTAAGTTCTCCGGAATCTGTAGTTACTTTATAATCGTTGCTTTGAATTTGACCTGGGTTATCTTGAGGTTCATCTGAAGAACAAGATGCAATCAAAAGGGAGGCAAAAATGCCTAGTCCTAGTAGTTTTTTATTCATAAGGGTAAGTAGGTTAATAATTAAATTTGGGAAGTAAACTTACTTAAATAATTGAAACATAGGGTGTGTGAATCGTATTATTCGTTGAAACAATCAATTTACACTATGAACTTCAAGTATTTGAAAGAGAAATCTTACTTGTTAAAACTTTTTCTCTTTTTTGGAAAGTTCATCACTACCACAGAGAGTAGAATAATGATAATTCCAATCCACTGATATATATTCACCACCTCGTTTAATAATATATAGGCCATTAATACAGCAACCGGAAGTTCTACCGACGAGATTATCGCTCCAAGTCCCACGTTTATTTTTGGCATTCCGGCAGTAAATAGAATAGGAGGTAGAATAGTACCAAAAAGAGCTAATAATAGCCCCCACATTCTAAAGATTTCAAAATTGAATTGTTCTATAAGATAAGGTGCGCAAATAATAGTTACTATAATGGTTCCTCCCAACATCATCCAAAGACTTCTTCTTAGAGAATGTAACTGTAACGCTACTGTATTTGACGTATAAATAGTAACAGTGTATGATACAGCTGCTAATAATCCCCAACTTATTCCTCTCCAGTCTAATTCAATATCACTCATTAGCATATTGGTGGCTAAGACCGTTCCTGCTAGAATTACAATAACAGCAATAATCTTTTGGGCAGAAGGCTTTTTCTTTGCAAATACCGATTCTAAAAATACTCCCATCCACACGCTTTGCATTAATAGAACTATCCCTATAGAAACCGGAATATACCTAACTGCCAAATAATAGAATGTACTGGTAAGTCCTAAAGATGTTCCTGCAAGCATTAATTTTATAATGCTCCTGGACTTCGGCTCTATATGTTCCGTTTTTTTACCTTTTACAAATAAAAGATTGATAATGATAAGACCTATTAAACCCAAGATCATCTGAGAAAAGGTAATCTCATAAGATGTGAAATTTTCAGCATAAGCCATTTTCACAAATGTTGTGAGCATCCCATAGCTGGAAGCTCCTAAGGCTACCAAAAGGCTGCCTTTAAGTATAGAATTCTTCATGTAATTGTTGAGCGACAGGAGAATTTCCTGTTTTTATGAATTGATAATGTACTAATTCAGTTTTTCTGCAAGTTTGTTGAATACCTTTTTAGGATTCTTACCTTCATAAAGAATGGCGTAAACAGCATTAATTATTGGGGTTTTGGCTCCTTTTTCTTGATTGATCTTGTAAGCGCTTTCTGTAGCATAATAACCTTCGGCTATCATACTCATTTCCATTTGTGCACTTTTAACTGTGTAACCTTTACCAATCATGTTTCCAAACATTCTGTTTCGGCTAAACACAGAATAACCAGTAACCAAAAGATCTCCTAGGTAAGCAGAGTCATTTATGTTACGCTTCATTTTATGAACTTTCTTGATGAATTTCTTCATCTCTCTAATAGCATTGCTCATCAAAACACTTTGGAAGTTATCTCCATACCCTAAACCATGTGCAATACCAGCGGCTATGGCATAAATGTTCTTCAACATAGCGGCATATTCTGTTCCGGTTACATCATCGCTGGTCTTACAAGTAATATAATCACTTTGTAAATGATCTGCCATGATCTTAGCCTTTTCTTCATCTTGGCAGGCAATAGTTAGGTAAGAAAGTCTTTCCAAGGCAACTTCTTCTGCATGGCAAGGGCCTGTAATTACTCCAAAATTTTCATCTAAAACACCAAATTCCTGATTGAAATGTTCTCCAACAATAAGACTGCTTTCCGGAACAATTCCTTTAATGGCAGAGAATATTACCTTGCCTTCTAAGGAAACTGTAAGTTGATCTAATTCTTTTTTCACAAAAGCAGATGGAACGGCGAATATCAAATAATCTGATGCGGCAACAACTTCATTTATATCACTGCTTAGTTTTAATTGATCTACATCAAATTCAACCGAACTAAGATAGTTAGGGTTGTGATCTTGAGTTCTAATATGTTCTATAGCAGTTTTGCTACGCATATACCAGTTAATAGTATCAAGATTTTCAGTTAGCATCTTAACTATAGCGGTAGCCCAGCTTCCGCCACCAATAACACCAAATTTGGGAGAGTTCGTCATATTAAATTAATTCGCTTCAAAAATACAATAATTTAAAAGAATTAAAAGAATCGTAAATTTTAATAGCATTCATTGCAATGATATCAACTTTTGTGCGTTAGACTAAAGAGAAAGGGTTGAGGAACCTAATTATCAAATATTTTAGTTTTTTGGGTTGGTTATTTAGTAAAACAGCATTGCAGATTTATTTGTAGTGCTGTTTTTCTTTTTGCTTTCAATAACAAAACTTTAATATTTCATTCTGAAAAAGAATATGCCCTATTTTGTACTTTAGAATAAATAAATAAATAAAAAACAAACTATGGGATTATTCAATTTTATTAAGAATGCGGGTGAAAAATTATTTGGAAAGGATAAAGAAACAAAACAATCTACTCCAGAAGTTTCTACAGATAACAGCCAAAAAGAGCATAATGAAGATGTAAAGGTTGCTTCTAGGCTAGAAGAAACTATTCACGATCTTAATTTAAAAGTAAGCAACTTAAATATTACTATTGAAGGAGAAAAAGCTACTGTTTCTGGATTGGCTTACGATCAATCTAACAAAGAGAAAATAGTTCTTGTGATTGGAAATGTTGAGGGAATTGCTCAAGTTCAAGACAATTTAGAAGTTGAGAATAAAGAACCGGAATCTGTTTTTCATACAGTAGAAAGAGGTGATACCCTAAGTAAAATTGCGAAAGAGCATTATGGGAATGCCAATAAATATAATATCATCTTTGAAGCTAATAAACCTATGCTTAAAGATCCAGACAAAATATATCCAGGTCAGGTCCTTAGAATACCTGCATTAGAAAAATAATTTGTATCTTAGGAATACTAATAAAAAAAGGACTGTTTAAAAAATTTGCGAGTATTACATTGAGCGCAGTCGAAGTGCTAAGTTATTGTTCCACAATGAAAAAAGTAGGATCTTTTAACTCAACCGAATACTCAAAACGATTTTTTAAACAGTTTTTTTATTTGTAAAAATTCATTCGCTCGGCATATTCCCAAACTTTCTCAGGTAACATGGGTCTGATATTTTTCTTTTCCTGAATAGCTTTTCTTATAAATGTTGAAGACAATTCTATAATTGGAGCGTCTACTCTAGTAATCTTGGGATGATCTTTAAACTGATTTTCTACAATTCCTCCTGATATTCTTGGGTATACATAGATAGAATGTCTTTCTAAAATCACTTCATAATTCTTCCATTTATGGAAACTCTTAAAATTATCTTCTCCCATGATCAAAGAAAAATCATAAGTGGGATGTTTCTCTTCTAAAGCAATTAGGGTAGTAGTAGTATAATTGGGTTGAGGTAGACTAAACTCAATATCGCTAGGTTTCAATTTATCATAATCTTCACAAGCCAGAAAAACCATTTCCAGTCTATGATGATTTTCTAATAAACTGCTTTTCTTCTTAAAAGGATTATGTGGGGTCACAACCAACCAAATTTCATCTAAATCAGAAAATTCAGCCATGTAGTTGGCAATGATTAAATGACCAACATGAATTGGATTAAAAGTGCCAAAATATAAGCCTATTTTCTTTTTCATGATTGCTCTACATTAGCTCCTACAAAGGTAGAAACTAGATGATATGCTTCATCTAAAGCAGTTTGCAGATGAATATTTTCTATAATAAAATCAAACTGAGGGGCGGTGGCAAGTTCTATAGATGCCTTGGCCACTCTCATGTTTATCTTATCGTCAGTTTCTGTCTTGCGTTTTTTTAGTCTTATCTTAAGCTCTTCAATACTTGGCGGTTTAACAAAAACAGCAAGGGTCCGTTCGGGATAGATGTTTTTAATGTCTAATCCGCCAACCACATCAATATCAAAAATTACATGTTTACCGTGAGACCAAATTCGCTCTATCTCTGCTTTTAAAGTTCCGTAAAAATTATCTCTATATACTTCTTCCCACTCCAAAAACTCATCATTCTTGATCTTTTTCTTAAAGTCTGAAAGGTTTAAAAAATAATAATCTTTGCCATCCACCTCTTCTGGTCTTGGAGATCTAGAGGTTGCTGAAATGGAAAATTCCAGATCCAATTCTGGCTTGGCTAACAAGTATTGTACGATGGTTGTTTTTCCCGATCCTGAAGGGGCAGAAAAAACAATAAGCTTACCGGTGTTCATTAAAGTACGTTTAAAAGTTGTTCTTTGATCTTTTCTAGTTCGTCTTTCATTTGCACCACCAGCTGTTGCATAGGGGCGTAGTTGGATTTACTTCCAATAGTATTGATCTCTCTTCCCATTTCTTGAGAGATGAAACCAAGTTTTCTACCATTAGAATCTTCAGAATCTATAGCTTCTTTAAAATAATCAAGATGATTATTCAATCGTACTTTCTCTTCTGTAATATCAAATTTCTCGATGTAGAACATGAGCTCTTGCTCAAATCTATTTTCATCTACTTTCTCCTGAAGATCTGCAACTCCTTTTCTAAGTCTCTCTTTCACTCCGGCTATTCTTTCCGGATCCATTGCAATTATCTCTTCTAAGAGTCTTTCTATATTTTCAATTCTTAACTTTAAATCTTTTTCCAGTGCTTTCCCTTCGTCAGATCTAAAATTGTTGATCTCTATCAAAGCTTCTTTTACAGCATCTTCAATAGATTCAAATTCTGTTTCATCAATTTCATCACGCTCCGTTTTTAAAGCATCCGGCATTCTTACAGCCATCTTTAACAACTCGGTTTCATCACCATTACAGATCTCTCTAAGCTGATTCATGTATTTCTTAACCACTGCAGGGTTAATAGATGCCGTAGTTTCTTCTCCGGTAACTTCTACATAAAGAGAGAAATCTACTTTTCCGCGAGTAAGAGCATTTCCTATAAGGTTGCGCAAAGGCAATTCTTTTTCACGGTATTGTCCCGGGATTCTGGCGTTTAAGTCTAAATTTTTGCTGTTTAGCGACTTAATTTCTACGGTAATCTTTTTGGAAGGAAGTTGCAGAAGGCTTTTCCCAAACCCGGTCATTGATTGAATCATGCTTGATTTTTAAAAGGTTGCGCAAAGATAATCAAATCTTCAGCAGCACAAAGAAACTTCAGGAAAGTATGCTATATATAGGATTTTATGAACTCTAAAGCTCTTTCTTCAGAATAGGTGTGTTCTTTTTTCTGAAGAAATCCTACGTGGCCACCATAATCTGGGATCTCTAGATAGAAGTTGGATTTTTTCTTAGCAAGGGCGATGGGGTAGCAAGAATCAGATAAAAACTCATCATTCTTGGCATTTATGAGAAGCGTGGGAATCTTGATATTATCTATAAAATTAAGCGCGCTACTCTTTGAATAATAATCTGCAGCATCTTCAAATCCATGAGCTTTACTAGTATAAAGATCATCTATAGCTACTAAACTATGGCATGAATCAATGTTTGCTCTGTCCAGATCTTCTGGAAATTTATCCTCACGCAGGTATAATTGTTCTTTCAGCTTTTTTACAAATCGTTTGGAATATAAGCTATTCTTAGATTCTGCTAGTTTTTCACAAGAACCAGCAAGATCTATAGGTGTTGAAACAGTCACAGCTGCAATAAGTTCCTTGGGAAGCTCATTTCCTTCTCCTAAATATTTTAGCACTACATTCCCACCGAGGCTAAAACCATTGAGCGCTACTCTTGAATATTTTTCTTTTAAAATAATTGCAGAAATCACCTCTTTAAGATCTTCGCTCGCACCGGCATTATAAGATCTATATAGTCTATTCATCTCCCCGCTACAACCTCTAAAATTTACTGCGGCTACATCCCAACCATTCTTATTAAAAAGTTTAGCAAGACCAGTCATGTATGGGCGTTGTGAGTTTCCTTCTAATCCGTGTAGCACAATTAATACCTTGTCTGAATTCTTATTAGGCGAATAGCTCCAATCTAGATCCAGAAAATCTCCATCTTGCAATTCCAATCGCTCCCGCTGCTGATTTACACCTTTCACCTTTCTAAAAACAGATGTGTAAATAGTAGAAATATGATAATTTCTAAAAAAATAAGAGGGATGATAATTACTTTTAAGTAGTGGCATATGAGCAAATTTCGCTAAAATTTGTACAGAATCAAGCGTTAAACCTATTTTAAAATATTATGCATGCATACTAAATATTTGTATTTTTATCAAAAATTGCGAATATGTACACAAAAGAATTTGATATAAGATGGAGTGATATAGATGCTAACAGACATTTAGCAAATACCGCATACATCAATTTTATGAGCCATACCCGAATGGGATTTTTGATGGAAAATGGTTTTGGGCAAAAAGAAATGGCTGCACATAACTTGGGTCCGGTCGTGTTTTATGAGCATGTATATTACTTCAAGGAGGTTTTTGCAGGAAAGCCAGTAAAAGTAAGTCTGGAATTAAAAGGACTTTCTGAAGATGGAATGTACTTTGAATTTATTCATAATTTTTACGATCATAAAGGCCGAAATTTTGCTAGTTGTGAAATGATGGGAGCTTGGATAGATCTAAAAGAGCGTAAGCTTACAGGCTTGCCAAAAGAATTGTACGATAATTTAGATCATCTTAAGCATACCGAAGATTTTAAAGTGCTTACAAAAGAAGACACACGTAGATTTGGTAAAAAGCCTAAAGATCTTATTAAGCAAGAGGCTTAGAGGTTTTTGCCTTTTTGGTAACCATATAAACGCCTCCAAAAACCAATAATGCTGCAATAATTTTTACGGTATCTAAAGTATCTGCACCAGTGCTAACTGCAAAAATTATTGCAATAAGGGGTTGTAAGTAGATGAAGGCACTTATGGTAGAAGCAGAAAGTTCTTTAAGGGCAAAAATATTAAGCAAATAGGTGGCAAAAGTGGTTCCTAATACCACAAAACCGAACTTCCAGATAGCATTAAATGGAAGTGAAGTCCATTCTACCTCACTAAATTCTGAAATAGTTATTGGAAAGTTTATGATAATAGAAATAAGGAAAAGCCATTTCATTAATGTAAAAGGATGATATTTTGAGGTAAGTGGTTTTACTAAAATTAGATAGAGCCCGTATGAACATGCATTTACTATAAAAAATACATTTCCTAAGGGTACGTTGGGGGCATTTGTAGTATGCTGATTGCTAAATAAAATGAGTGTTAATGCTCCGGTAAGGCCAACTATAATTCCAACTATTTTAAGCGGAGTTATTTTTTCTTTTATAAGAATTGCTGCTAAGATCAATACCAATATTGGAGAAAGGGTAACTATCACCGAGCTGTTTATGGGAGTAGAAAGGCTGAGGCCTTTAAAGAAGAATAACATATTGATCACCATTCCAAAAACTGCACACCCAAAAATTCTAGGCCAGTCTGAGTTTTCAATTTTTTCTTTAGGTCCCCAAAAACTGATAAGCCAAAATAGAATTGCAGCTCCTGTAACTCTTAAAAGTATAAATCCAAAAGGTTGTATATACATAGGCATCACGTCTTTTGCTATGGTATGATTTACACCATAAATTGAGCTAGCCCCAATAGCCGCCAAAATGGCGAGCATTCGTTTACTCATGAATAGATTTTTTCGCTGCCTCCACAGTTTTCTTAGAATTTCCTATAAAAATCTCATCATTGTTAATAATAACCGGACGCTTTAAGAAAGTATAATGTTCTAAGATCAAATTCCTATATCGGTCTTCAGAAAGTTCTTCATTTTTCAATTCCTTCTCCTTATAAAGTCTTGCTCGCTTGCTAAAAAGAGATTCGTAACTTCCCGAAAGCTCTTTCATTTCATCTACTTGCTCTTCAGTAATTTCTTCCTCTTTAATATCCTGAAGAATAAACGATGAAGGAACATCAAGTTCTTTTAAAATTTTCTTGCAGGTATCGCAGGTAGAAAGATGATATATTTTTTTCATGATTTAAATTTTGAAAAATAAATAAGATCTGGTTGAAAAGTTGCAACCAGCACCCTATAAATTTATTAGTTTTAATTTAAAGAATCTTAATATAATTCTGAACTTCTTCCATTGGAATATCCAGTTGAATTCCTCCTTCGGAATAAGAAGCAACTTCGTAGGCATTATATCTTAAGATGATCTTATTTTTTAAAATCCCTATATTTTGTGGCAACTGAAATTGATCATTTTCAAAGAAAAATCCGGTACTATTGATAGACCCATCTTCTGGGATATCATTTTTCTCTCTAAAAAGCTTTTCTGCATAAGCCTTAAATTCTGGATTAAATATTTCATCATTAGATAAAATATCTCCTGTTTCAGGATCAAAATTTAAAAATGTTATGCTTGTATAGCCGTGGGCACCTCCGGTAAATAAAGCAAGTTTATACTCTATAGAAATTACTTCCGGCGTTTTGTTTACCAATTTTCCTTCTACAGAAGCTTCCCACGGAATATTATATTCAGGAAATTCTTTAGCAGAAGCTTCGTAATTATCCATAAATCTTTGAACCAAAGCCTCTAATGTTTTAATATCGTCTTCTTCCTGATAATTTACCAGACTAATAATATGTTCTTCAATATGCTCATTCATCACTTGGCTGGCATTCCCATTGTCATCAGCCATTGGAGTATGAATGCTTATAAAAGCACAATTTTCTTCTTCTGGAACGCAATTAATTTCTGAAACCTGATCTATTGCGATCTCTTCAAAAGTCAACTCCGTTTTTTCATTTTTACATCCCACAAGTATCACAATGATTAAGAGGGGTAAAAGTATTTTTTTCACGATATTTCTACATTGTTAAATTAGGGATAAAGGTACGTGCTATTTTGTCAATCCCCAATACCAGTCTTATTTTTGCAACAAATATTTAACTATGAAATTTAATACCAAAACTATACATGGTGGGCAGCATAATGTAGATCCTGCATACGGATCTGTAATGCCTCCAATCTATCAAACTAGTACTTATTCTCAAACTACTCCGGGGGGACATAAAGGATATGAATATTCCCGAAGTGCAAACCCAACGAGAACAGCTCTAGAAAATGCCTTGGCGAGTATAGAAAACGGTGAATTTGGATTAGCTTTTGGATCTGGACTTGCGGCTATAGATGCTGTAATGAAACTTTTTAAACCTGGAGATGAAATTATCACCACCAACGATCTTTATGGAGGTTCTTATAGACTATTTACAAAGATATTTGAAGGTTTAGGTCTTAAATTTCATTTTGTTAGCATGCAGGATGCTTCCAAAATTGAAGAATTTATTAATGAAAATACAAAGTTGATCTGGGTGGAAACTCCAACCAACCCCATGATGAACATTATAGATATAGAGGCGGTTTCTAAGATCTCAAAAAGGCATGATGTATTATTGGCGGTAGATAACACTTTCGCCACGGCATATCTACAACAACCTTTAGATCTAGGAGCAGATATCGTTATGCACAGTGCAACTAAATATCTTGGTGGGCACAGTGATGTGGTCATGGGATCTTTGGTTGTGAGAGACAAAGAGCTTGCAGATAAATTATATTTCATTCAAAATGCCAGCGGGGCAATTGCAGGTCCTATGGATAGTTTCTTAGTGTTAAGAGGTATTAAAACATTGCATATCCGTATGCAGAGACATTGCGAAAATGGAGAGAAAGTTGCCAAATTCCTTAAATCTCATCCAAAAGTAGACAAAGTTTATTGGCCAGGATTTGAAGATCATCCAAATCATGATATCGCTAAAAAGCAAATGTCCGGATTTGGTGGAATGATCTCTTTTACCACTACAGATAATTCTTTACAAGGAGCTGTAAGTGTTGTAGAAAAATTAAAAGTCTTTACTCTAGCTGAATCTTTAGGAGGAGTAGAATCTTTAGCAGGACATCCGGCAAGTATGACTCATGCTTCAATTCCAAAAGGAGAGCGCGAGAAAACTGGCGTTGTGGATTCTTTAATTAGATTAAGCGTTGGTATTGAAGATGATGAAGATCTTATTGCAGATTTAAAACAAGCTTTAGGATAGTATTTTATTCTGATAAGATTAAGAACCTCGACATTCTCGGGGTTTTTTTATAGGATCAAATCAACTTAAAAGTTCAAATAATAGATATAGCCTACATTCAGCCAAAATATCCAGTCGTTAGCTTTATTTTGTGGTGCATCTATATTTAGTCCATCAAGCCAATCAGAATCATAATAATGCCATCTTGCTTCGATAGCCAAATCGCTAGAACGAGTTAATTTATAACGAGCACCTGCACTAGCTGCAACCGCCCAAGTAGATCCATTAGAAAGATCTATGCCTCCAACAAAGGTTGGGAAAATATTATTTGGGTCGTCTAAAGAACCAAAATCTGAATAGGCACTAGGTTGATAATTCACAAAATGAACGCCTAGGCTTACAAAAGGAGAAAATAAGTAAGAGAACGCTGTGTAATCTCTAATGCTTAAAGGGTAATATTCTAGAGAAGCTCCAATTTCAATAGTTTGAGACTCTCCGTGCATGGCTCTCAACAGTTTTCCACCTATATTATTCTTAGCGGCAACCGGACCAAAATGTTCTAATTTCGATTTAAAATAATCTATTTCCGTACGTATCTTAAAATGGTCGTTAAAATATCGATCTCTAGTGTAACAGCTGCATTCTGCTCTATAGGCAAAGTTCATGTAATGTACCAATCCAACCCCATATCCAGAATTACTTACATTGTTTTGAATGTCCCATCGCTCCCCATAATCTGTAAAAAAAGAGGTTGGGCCCACCAATACTCCAATTTCATGAGAAATTCCGAGTTGGGCATAAGATCTTTCATTTGCTAAAAGAAAGAAAAGGAATAATAATAAAATCTGTAGGGACTTCACCATATATGGACATTGAGGGCCGAACAAATATATAAAATACTAGTTAACGGAATATTAACTTTTAGTATTAATCGAGGAGTTCTAGATTTGAAGGCGTTAATTTTATATCAAAATACGAAAAAGAGGCTCACTTCATCATATTCCTATTATATTTGCATAAAATTACGAAAACGTTATAAATAACTATATAAGCACTACATTATGGATAAAAGTGTAAAAGATTTTTTAGATGTTGTTTCTAAAAGAAATCAAAACGAACCGGAATTTATGCAAGCTGTTCATGAGGTTGCAGAAACGGTAATCCCATTTATAGAAAAAAATAAAAAATATCAAAATGCCATGTTGCTAGAGCGCATGGTAGAACCGGAACGAGTTATCATGTTCCGTGTACCTTGGATTGATGATGAGGGAAAAACTCAGATCAACAGAGGATTCAGAATTCAGATGAACTCTGCGATTGGACCTTACAAAGGTGGATTGCGTTTTCACCCAACAGTTAACTTAAGTGTACTTAAATTTCTTGCTTTTGAGCAGGTATTTAAAAACAGCCTTACAACATTGCCAATGGGTGGTGGTAAAGGTGGATCAGACTTTGATCCAAAAGGGAAGTCTGACAATGAAGTAATGAAATTTTGCCAAAGCTTCATGACCGAGTTACAACGTCATATTGGAGCAGATACAGATGTGCCTGCAGGAGATATTGGAGTTGGTGGTCGTGAGATTGGATTCTTATTTGGGCAATACAAGCGTTTAAGAAATGAATTTACCGGAATTTTGACTGGTAAAGGTCTTACATATGGTGGATCTTTAATTAGACCGGAAGCAACAGGTTACGGTAACGTATACTTTGCACAAAATATGCTTCAGAGAAAGAACGATAGTTTTGAAGGTAAATCTGTGGTGGTTTCAGGTTCTGGAAATGTAGCACAATATGCTGCAGAGAAGGCAACTGAATTAGGAGCTAAAGTTATCACAATGTCAGATTCTGGAGGATACATCCTAGATGAAGCTGGTATCGATGAAGAAAAATTAGCTTTTATCATGGATCTTAAGAATGTGAGGAGAGGAAGAATTAGCGAATATGTTGATAAATACTCTAGTGCAAAATACTTTGAAGGGGAAACTCCTTGGGGTGTTAACTGTGATATCGCGTTACCATGTGCAACTCAAAATGAGTTACATGAAAAAGATGCAAAAATGTTGGTAGACAACAATTGTATGTTGGTAGGAGAAGGGGCTAATATGCCTTGTACTCCAGAAGCAATCGAGGTTTTTCAAAAAGCTAAGATCTTATTTTCTCCAGGAAAAGCTTCTAATGCAGGTGGGGTTGCAACTTCAGGTTTAGAAATGTCTCAAAACTCAATGAGATATAGCTGGACTTCAGAAGAAGTTGATAAAAAACTTCATGAGATCATGAAAAACATTCACGATGCATGTGTAGAATATGGAAGTGATGAAAGTGGATATGTAGATTATGTAAAAGGAGCGAATATTGCCGGTTTCGTAAAAGTTGCCGATGCTATGTTAGCACAAGGGGTAGTATAAAAACTCACTCAATATAAATATCTTAAAAGCCACTGAAAAGTGGCTTTTTTGCTATCTTCAAGTTTAATATTTTCCTGATGCAAATTCACACAGAGGCCATTGTAATAAGTGCTCTAAAATATTCTGAAGCAGATCTTATTGTAAAATGCTATACGCAAACTAGTGGGCTAAAAACCTACTTGCTTCGTGGTATCTTAAAATCTAAGAAGGGAAAATTCAAAGCTTCTATGTTTCAGCCGTTAACTCAGCTTGAAATTGATGCCAATCATAAAGATAAAGGTACTTTAGAATATATGCAGGAGGCGAAGATTGTCTATACCTACAAAAGTCTACATACCAATATTGTTAAATCTACATTAGTGTTATTTCTTTCGGAAATCCTTCGGAATTCTATTCAAGAAGAAGAGCAAAATGAAAGTTTGTATCAATTTTTAAAATATAGTATGAATTGGTTGGATGAACATTCTGAAATTGCAAATTTTCATCTGTTATTTATGCTGAAGCTTACGCAGTATTTAGGTTTTTATCCGGATGATTCAGATATGGAACATTTGTATTTTAATATGTTGGAAGGCGTTTTTCAAGATTCTAAAACCAATAATTACTGCATTGAAGGTTACAATGTGAATCTACTTCAGCAATTTTTGAATACAAAATTCGAAGAAATTCAACACATAAAACTATCAAAAGAAAAAAGATCAGATTTCTTAGATTTGATGATTCTTTATTTTCAGCTACATATAGAAAGTTTTAAAAAGCCAAAATCATTGGCGGTCTTTCATGAAATCTTTAATTAGAAGCCTTTCTAAAATAACTTCTTCTTTGATTAAATAAGCCTATCAACTTTTGTTTGAGTAGGTGGATTAGGAATTTAATCATTTAGGCACTTTGGTTTTGCTAAAAAACATTATTTTCGCAACTCATAAGAAATTTCTATAGAATGAGCACAAAGTTCGCTGAATATAAAGGACTTGACTTACCGAAAGTAGCAGAAGAAATTCTAGCATACTGGCAAGAGAATGATATTTTTGAAAAGAGCGTAACTACACGTGAAGGCAATAAGCCGTTTGTATTTTTCGAAGGTCCGCCTTCAGCAAATGGATTGCCGGGAATTCACCACGTGATGGCCAGAGCTATTAAAGATATTTTTTGTAGATATAAAACACAAAAAGGTTTTCAGGTTAAGAGAAAAGCAGGATGGGATACTCATGGCCTTCCGGTAGAGCTTGGTGTTGAGAAAGAACTTGGAATTACCAAAGAAGATATAGGGACCAAAATTAGTGTGGAGCAATATAACCTTGCATGTAAAAATGCAGTTATGCGTTATACCGATGTTTGGAATGACTTGACTGAAAAGATGGGATATTGGGTAGATATGGACGATCCATATATTACCTATAAGTCAAAATATATGGAAACGGTTTGGTGGCTGCTTTCAGAAATTTATAAAAAAGGCCTTATTTATAAAGGTTACACCATTCAGCCTTACTCGCCAAAAGCGGGGACAGGATTGAGTTCTCATGAGTTAAATCAGCCGGGGACTTATCAAGATGTAACAGATACTACGGTAACGGCTATGTTTAAAACAAAGCCGGAAACCTTACCTGATTTTCTTAAAGGAATTTCAGAAGATCTTTACCTTATAGCTTGGACAACCACTCCTTGGACGTTGCCATCTAATACTGCTTTAACTGTTGGACCAAAGATCCAATATGTTACTGTAAAGACTTACAATCAATATACTTTTGAGCCAATAAAGATTATTGCAGCAAAAGATCTTGCAGAAAAACAATTCGATAAAAAATTCACTAAAGTAGATTCTGAAGAAGGCTTAGCCGGATATAAAGAAGGAGACAAGATCCCATTCTTTATTGGCGATAGCTTTGTAGGGAAAGATCTGGTTGGGATAAAATATGAGCAATTAATGCCATATGCGCTTCCGTTTGAAAATGCTGAAAATGCTTTTAGAGTAATTTCTGGAGATTTTGTGACTACAGAAGATGGTACAGGTATCGTTCATACCTCACCAACTTTTGGAGCAGATGATGCTATGGTTGCTAAGCAAGCAAGCCCTGAAGTTCCACCATTATTAGTGAAAGATGAGAATGATAATTTAGTTCCGTTGGTAGATCTCCAAGGTAAATTCCGCAAGGAAATGGGAGAATATGCCGGGAAGTATGTGAAGAATGAATATTATGACGATGGTAAAGCGCCAGAGAGATCTGTAGATGTAGAGATCGCCATTCAATTAAAAGAAGAGAACAGAGCTTTTAAAGTAGAAAAATATGTTCACAGCTACCCAAATTGCTGGAGAACAGACAAGCCTATTTTATACTATCCTTTAGATTCTTGGTTCATTAAGGTAACCGATGTTAAAGATAGAATGTTTGAACTGAACAAAACCATCAACTGGAAACCTAAAGCTACCGGAGAAGGTAGGTTTGGAAATTGGTTGGCAAATGCTAATGACTGGAACCTTTCTAGAAGTAGATATTGGGGAATTCCGCTTCCTATCTGGAGAACAGAAGATGGAAAAGAAGAGATCATTATTGGTTCTATAAAAGAGTTGAAAGCTGAAATGAAAAAATCTGTGGAAGCAGGTTTTATGAAAGAAGATATTTTCAAATCTTTTGAAGTAGATAATATGAGTGAAGAGAACTACGATCTTGTAGATCTTCACAAGAATGTGGTAGATACCATTACGTTGGTTTCTGCTTCAGGAAAACCTATGAAACGTGAGTCAGACCTTATAGATGTTTGGTTTGATTCTGGCTCTATGCCTTATGCACAATGGCATTATCCGTTTGAAAAGCCTGAAGATGAAGGCTTGATGCAAGCAGATTTTATTGCAGAAGGAGTAGATCAAACTCGTGGTTGGTTCTATACCCTGCATGCTATTGCTACCATGATCTTTGATGATGTAGCTTATAAAAATGTAGTTTCTAACGGACTTGTTCTGGATAAGAATGGGCAGAAAATGTCTAAGAGATTAGGAAATGCTGCAGATCCATTTGAGACTTTAGCAGCTTTTGGACCAGATGCTACCAGATGGTACATGATCTCGAACGCCAATCCATGGGATAACTTAAAATTTGACTTGGAAGGAATTACAGAAGTAAGCCGTAAATTCTTCGGAACATTATATAACACGTATTCTTTCTTTACGCTATATGCCAACATAGACAACTTTACTTATAAAGAAGAAGATGTTGCCTTGGAAGATCGTCCTGAGATAGACAGATGGATACTTTCAGAATTACATACACTCATTAAGAAAGTAGATGAATTTTATGCAGATTATGAACCTACTAGAGCTACCAGAGCAATTTCAGAATTTGTTCAGGAAAACTTGAGTAATTGGTTTGTAAGATTGAGTAGAAGACGTTTCTGGAAAGGTGATTATGAACAAGACAAGATCTCGGCTTATCAAACTTTGTATACTTGTTTGGTAACAGTAGCAAAATTAAGTGCTCCGGTGGCTCCATTTTTTATGGATAGACTATATAAAGACCTAAATTCAGCAACAAATAAAGAAAATTTTGAGTCGGTACACTTATCTGAATATCCTAGTTATAATGAGGATTTTGTAGATAAAGCGCTGGAACACAAGATGGAAAAGGCGCAAACCATTTCTTCTTTAGTACTTTCTTTGCGTAAGAAAGAAATGATAAAGGTTAGGCAACCGCTTCAAAGAATTATGATCCCTGTTTTAGACGAAGCTCAAAAAGCAGAGATCGCAGCGGTAGAAGATCTTATAAAATCTGAGGTTAACGTTAAGGAAATAGAATTAATTGACGATGCTTCAGGAATATTAGTAAAACAAGCCAAACCAAATTTCAAGGTTTTAGGACCAAGATTTGGAAAGGATATGAAATTAGTAGTAAATGTGATTAATAACTTTACTGCTGAGGATATTTCAAAATTAGAAAGAGAAGGGGAGTTAAATGTTGAAGTAAATTCAAAAATGATTAAATTAGCTCCTGAAGATGTGGAAATAACTTCCCAAGATATTGAAGGCTGGTTGGTTGCAAGCAGCGGAAATATTACTGTAGCTCTAGATGTTCACATTAGTGAGGAACTTAAAATGGAAGGTATTGCCCGTGAACTTGTAAATAGAATTCAAAATCTAAGAAAAGATTCTGGATTTGAAGTTACAGACACGATAGACGTAACCCTACTGAAAAATAGTGTTGTCGAGGATGCTGTTTTAAAAAATATGAAATATATTAAAAACGAGACATTAACTGCTAATCTCGAATTCGCAGATGTGATAACAGACGGAATTGACGTAAGCTTTGACGATGTTGTTACTAAAATAGGTGTCAAAAAACATTAAACCCATGTCAACAGATATTAAAGAACGTTACAACGATGCTGATTTGGCCGAATTCAAGGAATTGATTCAAGCTAAGATTAGAAAGGCCCAAGAACAATTAGATCTTTACAAGAGTTCTTATGTAAACAACGGGAACAACGGTACAGATGATACTTCTCCAACCTTCAAGGCTTTTGAAGAAGGAAGTGAAACCTTGAGTAAAGAAGCAAACTCTCAGCTTGCTATTCGTCAGGAAAAATTCATTAGAGACCTTAGAAATGCATTAGTAAGAATTGAAAGCAAGACTTATGGTATTTGCAGAGTAACTGGAAAATTAATTGCAAAAGAGCGATTAAAACTAGTTCCACATGCTACCTTAAGTATTGAAGCTAAAAATTTACAACGTTAAACGTTATTAAATTTTAAAATTACGCTCCTTCTGATAACCTACAGATTGGAGCGTTTTTTGTTTAATATATTATATGAAGTCCACTCTAGCCTTTTTACTTTTTATTTTAGTTAGTTCTTCAGGGTTTTGTCAAAAGAACACCTCTAGAATTTTTGATGCTAATAATATCAAGCAACTTTATATTGAAACCGATGAGGTTTATAAGATTACTATAAAAGCCTCACAAATAGATAAAGTAACCTTAACCTCCCATACCGAAGGAGAATATTATAATGATATTGCCTTGAATATGGAAATGGAGAATGATAAAATGATTCTTACATCTGCATTTAATGAAGACTTACAAGGCGGATTTGATAAATTGAGTGCGCATAAAGTGTTCTCCTTGGAACTTACTCTGGAAATCCCTGAGGGTTTGGAGGTTTTTATAAGCTCTAACATAGCATCTGTAATAGGTTCCGGAGACTTTAAAAGTCTTGATATAGAATTACAATCTGGCTATTGTAAATTAGATCCATTTGTAGGGAATGCTATTATTAACACTTATAAAGGCTCCATTTATATGGTAACTAATAGTGCTACCATAATTGCAAACTCAAGAAATGGGAGCGTGAAAATACCTAAAGATTTACTGGGGAGTCATCAAATTAAACTCACCTCTATAGACGGAGATATTAGTGTAGTTAAAAACTAAATAATATTAGTATTTTTGAACCGTTTGTAATTTCAATATTCCATGTCTTTAAAGAAAGCTAGTTTTATCATTATCCTGATTTTGTTAATAGATCAGATCTCAAAAATATACGTAAAAACCCATTTTGTTTTAGGAGAAGAGGTAGGAGTTCTAAGTTGGTTCAGGATACTATTTGTAGAAAACGAAGGTATGGCTTGGGGGGCAAAGATCCCGGGAGAATATGGTAAATTATTGCTCACACTTTTTAGATTAGGAGCAATTGCGGGTATTGGATACTGGTTGTGGGATTCTGTTAGAAAGAATGGTTCTAGAATGCTAATTCTAGCTATTGCTTTCATTTTTGCCGGAGCCTTTGGAAATATTATAGATTCTGTTATCTACGGAATGATATTTTCAGATAGTTACGGGCATGTAGCCGAATTTTTACCAGCAGGTGGAGGATATGGCGCTATATTTCACGGAAAGGTGGTAGACATGCTCTATTTCCCTTTATTTGATGGGATATTACCTTCTTGGGTACCTTTCTGGGGTGGGAATCATTTTACTTTCTTTGAACCTGTTTTTAATATAGCAGATTCTGCTATAAGTGTAGGGGTAATCTTCTTATTATTCTTTAACAAGAAAACATTTCCAAAGAAAGAGGAAACTTCAAATAGCTAACTGCATTAAGCTGCGCTAATATCTTTATCGAAGATGCGTTCAAATTTCTTCAATTCAATAGGTTTGATAAGATAATCTGTAACCATATTAAATGATTTAGCACGCTCCAGATCTCTTGGATCTATTGAAGAAGATACCACATAAAGAGTGATCTTCTTGTCGAAGTTATTTTTGATTTTAATAAACTCGCTTAAAAATTCCCATCCGTCCATAACTGGCATATTCAGATCTAAGAACATAATATCTGGAAGTTTATCTTCTGTCATATTGGTTAAGATCACTTTAAAGTAATCTAAAGCTTCTAATCCATTTTTGAAAATCAGTAGATTTTCTGACAGTTTTTTAATCTCGATGATCTTTTTTACTAAGTTCACGTATATCTTATCATCATCGATGATACACGCTAGCTCTATTTTTTGCCCCATTTTCTAGATCTAGAATTTAATTTTAAAAGTTGTTCCAATATTAACGGTACTGGTAACAGAAATAGTGCCTCCCATTGTTTCCACCTGATTTTTGGTGATAAACAGGCCTATTCCTTTTGCGTCTGGATTTCGATGAAAGGTCTTATACATACCAAACATTCGTTCCCCGTATTGATCCAGATCAATACCCATTCCATTGTCGCTCACCTCCATAAATGCCTGTTCGTGAGAAAGGTAAGTTTGGATGAAAATTACCGGTTTCCTACCCGGTTGTTTATAGCGAATTGCATTAGTGATTAAATTTAGTAAAATACTTTCAAGATACTCAGGAATATAATCAATTTCTTTTAGGGCCGAGAATTCTGAAATTATCTTTGCGCTTTCGCGGTTTATTAGTGATGATACAGAGGCCATTACCACATTTAAAGAGTCTCTGAATTTTACTCGTCTTCTTTCTTTAATTAGTACGCTCTCATGAGTAACCATGTTATTTAAATGAGAAATAGCAATATCTAAATTTTCTGAAATATCGGTTACATTTTCAATTAAGTCTAGCTTATCCTGTGCTTTCTTAGATTCGTTTAGCAGCTGTACCACCAAACTTAAATTACTGCTATGAGATCTTAAATTATGAGAAACTACATGCGCAAAATTGAATAATCTCGAATTTTGAGCGGCAATTATGTCTAATGAATTCTGTAAGTTAATTTCATTGGTCTTATTTTCATCGATGTCTTGAAACACACCTCTAATGCCAACAATTTCCTGTTCTTCATCATAAACAGGTTTTCCGGTAGCTCTTACCCAGAATTCTCTTCCGTAGAGCGTTACCATTTTTAATTCAACCTTAAAAGGAATTCCGTACTTCTCACACTTATCAAAAACTGTTAAAGCTCTTTCTTGATGATCTGTTGCATAAAAACGAAGTCTTTCATCATACACCAAATTAAAATCTACAGGACACTCTAAGATCCTTTTTGTAACATCATCCCAATAAATATTCTGGGTTTTAGTATCTATATACCAGCCACCGGTAGAAGTCATATCTGCAGTTTCCCGATAATAGAAGAAATTCTCCTCTATGGTATACTGGTCTCTTTTGCTTTGATGAATGTTTACAAACAACAAAACAGCTATGTCTTTATTGGAGTTCTCTTTATTTTTTAGGTTACGACATTCAAACCATCTGTATTTATCATTCTGAAGTTTAATCTTAACTTCTTGATTAAAACTCTGATGATCTGTTTTAAGCTTATCAAACTCTAATCTAAAATCGTAACGGTAATCTTTGTGAAGTATATTATTTAAAAAATAATCAAATACTGAAATATCCGTAGGTGCTTTTCCAACCAAGGACTCAAAATGATCAGACCAAGTTATTTCGTTTGTTATCAGATTTACCTTCCAGTAGGCAATATCAAAATCTTCTAAAATATTTTTAAACTGAAGGTCGTTGAGCATTAATTATTATAAATAAATAAATTAAATGTAGTCTAATGATGAAAATAATGCAAATTTACTTGCTTATTTTTTAAAATTATAGAGTTTATCTGGAGTTACGCAATAATCTAAGGCAATATCACTTTCCAGAATTTCTGTAATTTCATTTTCAGCTTCAAAAAGTGATAATCCAATTTTTATCACATCTTTCTTACATTCCGCTAAGAATATGTCATAGAAGCCTTTACCGTATCCCACTCTGTGACCGTTTTTGTCAAAAGCTAATAATGGAACAAATACCACATCAATTTTTTCTGAAGCTATTTCTATACCATCTATAGGTTCAGGAATTCCCCATTCATTTTTGCGTATCACAGTAGTGTCTGTAAGTAGATAATTTATGAGTCGATTGGTGCTAAAATTGCTTTTAGAAAGTATCACATTCTTGTCTTTGCCTTGAAGAATATGTAAAATGGGTTCTGTATCTATTTCTTTTTTTTCTGAAATAGTTAAGAAAAGATGATAAAAGCTATACTCCCAAATTGGTAACTCTAAGAGTTTGTTAGCGATTTCTATACTTTTATTTTCTATAATTTCAGAAGATAACTGGGCTCTTAAATTCTTGTATTTACTCCTTAGTTTCGTCTTCATTTTTAGATTTAGCGTGCGTAGAAATATGAAAGATCGCATCTCCTTGATATACTATAGGAGATTCATTAACATTAATGATATGCCCGGTATGGTTGGCGGTAACTTTATGACGAAATTTGCCATAAGGATCTGTTATTGTTGCAATATATTCTCCTTTTTCTACGTATTTTCCACAAACAATTTTCACATGTAGCAAGCCACTGTACTTTGCTCGCATCCAAGTGCTACTCTCTATTATAATACTTGGCGTAGGCGGGTCTTCACAGATGAATCTAGGTTTTAGCATCCCCAAATGATTCAATATTCTGGTAGTGCCATCTACTCCAAATTTCGCAATGTCTTTATTGCTGTCTAAAGATTTTCCACCTTCAAAGAGTAAAACCATTTTTCCTTCTTTATAGCAAGTTTCTCTATAAGATTTGGAGATGGTTTTAGAGTACATCATGAATGGTGCATTAAAGATCTTTGCATATTTAATGCTTTTTTCATCTCCTTTATGAACTCTAATTTGAGCCGCATTAAATCTACTGGCGCCACCTGTATGAAAATCTAAACAAAAATCTGCAACGGGAAGTATTTTCCTAACAAATTGAAAAGCAAACCTACTTGCTAAACTTCCGTTCTTAGTTCCAGGAAATACCCTATTTAGATCTCGTCCATCAGGAAACTCTCTGGCAAGATTCAAAAACCCAAATACATTTACCACCGGGATGCAGATAATAGTGCCTATTACTGGTTTATTGATGTTTTTAGAAATTATTTGTCTAACAATTTCTACTCCATTTAACTCATCTCCGTGCATTCCGGCGGTGATCAACACTACCGGACCTGGTTTTTTAGATCGTTCAATAATAACAGGAACTTCTACTGAAGTGGTGGTATATAATTTGGCCATGTTCAAATTGATCACGGCTCCTGTTCCCGGAGGAATTTTTTTACCTAAAATCTCAAGTACGTTGTTCTTGTCTATATAAGCCATAAACTATACGTTTCTTTCGATATATCTTATAATAGTTTTAGCGATATCTTTTCCAGTAGCATGTTCAATACCTTCCAATCCTGGAGAAGAGTTTACTTCTAAAATTAGTGGTCCTCTAGAGCTTTGTAGCATGTCTACGCCAGCAACACCAAGTCCCATGGCTTTAGCAGCCTTAATAGCAGCAATTTCTTCATCATCTGTAAGTTCAATCACGCTCGCGCTTCCTCCTCTGTGAAGATTAGATCTAAATTCCCCTTCTTTTCCTTGTCTTTTCATAGCGCCAACAACATGGCCATCTACAATAAGAGCTCGAATATCTGCACCGCCTGCTTCTTTAATGAATTCTTGAACGATAACTCTGGCTTGTAGGCCATTAAAAGCCTCTATTACAGATTCTGCTGCGTTATTGGTTTCTGCTAAAACTACTCCAAGACCCTGCGTTCCTTCTAAAAGTTTGATAATTAGAGGGGCGCCGCCTACGTGTTTTATAACTTCACTTACATCTTTAGAATAGTTGGTAAATACCGTTTTTGGCAGACCTAATCTTGCCCTAGAAAGTACCTGTAAACTTCTTAATTTATCTCTACTTCTTACCAAAGATTGAGATTCTGTAGTGGTAAATACCCCCATCATCTCGAATTGTCTTACTACAGCTGTACCGTAAAAAGTCACAGAGGCACCAATTCTTGGTATTACCGCATCGGTTTCTGTAATCATTTTACCTTTGTAAAAAATAGAAGGTTTGCGTTTTTCTATAACAAGATCACATTTAAGAGGATCTATGATCTCTACATTGTGATTTCGTTTTTTTGCAGCCTCAATAAGGCGCTGGGTAGAATAAAGGCTACTATTTCTAGATAGAATTTTTATGTTCATTTGAATTTAAATTGAAAGAAACGTCTGTTAACTCGGGATCTACTATGAATTTTTTGCTAAGGAATTTTCTCCCAATTAGAACCGGGTACCTCATCTCTTGCCTAGCAGACAAAGAAAGTGAAATTTTAAAAACCTTTTGAAATATTTTTATGGTGGATTGTACCTGATATCGCTTTTGCTGAATTCCATTGCTGCTCTTCACAAAAACAATGTCGTATTCCTTAAATGTAAAGGCTTTTCCGTTATAAAGCGGATGCTCTTCATCTAAAAAAGTACAATGTAAAACACCCTCTTCTTCAACAATATCATTACAGTGTATTGAAGATGTATATGCTCCAGTATCAATTTTAATTGCGATTTCCTCCAGATCCAATAACGGGAAATCTGCTTTGTCAAAGCGTCCAATTACTCTTTTTTCCATTCCTGCAAGGTACTAAAATGATTATTTGTGAATTCCTATTCCTCTTTTTAATTATTTGTTACTCATTAATAGTGCTTTCAAGGTCTATATAATGAGTAAAAATTTTAACATTTGTTCTTATACAGCAATTTAATGCTCCCAAGAATATGTAATATCTTTGAAGTAATGGAAACACCAGATTTAAAAGTACAGCTACAAACTTTACCAAATAGCCCCGGGGTTTATCAATACTATGATAAAAATGGGAAAATCTTATACGTAGGGAAAGCTAAAAATCTCAAAAAGAGGGTTACTTCTTATTTTACCAAGCATCACGACAGTCATAGAACTTCTGTGTTAGTCAAGAAGATTCACGATATTAAACATATTGTGGTAGCTACAGAAACAGATGCATTGTTGCTAGAGAATAATCTTATTAAGAAACTTCAGCCGCGTTTTAATGTTATGCTGAAGGATGATAAAACATATCCTTGGATTTGTATAAAAAACGAACGCTTTCCTAGAGTATTTCCTACCAGAAGATTAATAAAAGATGGAAGTGAGTATTATGGGCCTTTTACCAATTTTAAAACGGTAAATACGCTGCTAGATCTCATAAAAGGTCTTTATAAACTAAGAACCTGCAATTATGATCTTTCTGAAGAAAAGATACAGAATGGCAAGTATAAGGTTTGTTTAGAATATCATTTAGGGAACTGCAAAGGCCCTTGTGAAGCCTATCAATCTGAAGAAGAATACAGGAAAAATATTGAAGCTATACGACAAATTGTAAAGGGGAATTTTAAAGATTCTCTGCAGCAATTTAGAATTCAGATGAAGGAGCATGCCGAAAAAATGGAGTTTGAAGATGCTCAAAAAATTAAAGATAAGATAGAAGTGCTTGAAAATTATCAAGCCAGATCAACGATTGTAAATCCGCGTATAAACAATGTAGATGTATTTTCTATAGTGAGTGATGAAGGTTATGGATATGTGAATTTTCTGCAAATCTCACACGGTTCTATTATTAGATCTCATACTATTGAACTGAAAAAGAAGTTGGATGAATCTGATAAAGAACTATTAGAACTTGGAATTATAGAGATCAGGCAACGTTTTCATTCCCTTTCTAAAGAGATTTATGCTCCTTTTAAAGTTGATGTTGGAGAAGAAGTAAAGATCACCGTTCCTAAACTTGGCGATAAAAAGCAAATTGTAGACCTCTCTCTTAGAAATGCCAAATATTACCGCCAAGAGCAGTTCAAGCAGATGAAAATTGTAGACCCAGACCGGCATGTAAACCGAATCATGGCCCAAATGAAGGAGGATCTACGGCTTCATGAAGAACCTAGACATATAGAGTGTTTTGATAATTCTAATATTCAGGGAACCAATCCTGTGGCGGCATGTGTAGTTTTTAAAAATGGAAAGCCAAGTAAAAAAGATTATAGAAAATTCAATATCAAAACAGTAGAAGGTCCAGATGATTTCGCCTCTATGGAAGAAGTGGTGTTTAGAAGGTATAAAAGGTTGCTGAGTGAAGAGGAACCTTTACCTCAATTAATTATTATTGATGGGGGAAAAGGGCAGTTATCTTCCGCAGTAAAGGCTTTAGAAATGCTGGATCTAAGAGGAAAAATCGCCATAATTGGTATTGCAAAAAGACTGGAAGAGCTTTTCTATCCAGGAGATTCCTTCCCTTTATACTTAGATAAAAGATCGGAGACTTTAAAGATCATTCAGCAATTAAGAAATGAGGCGCACCGTTTTGGAATCACATTCCATAGAAATAAGAGAAGTAAAGCCGCTCTTAATACCGAATTAGAATCTATTACCGGAATAGGTGACAAGACATTGGTAGAATTGTTAAAACATTTCCGATCTTTAAAAAGAATTAAGGAAGCCTCTCTTGAGGAATTAGCTCAAGTAGTTGGAAATTCAAAAGCATCTATAGTTTATACTAATTATCATACAGAATAGCATGAAAAAGATCTTTCTCACCCTGCTTTTATTAATTCCCATTCTTGGGTTTAGCCAGGAGGAGGAGGTGCCTAAAGTTGGTCTTGTGCTTAGTGGGGGTGGAGCAAAAGGTTTGGCTCATATTGGAGCTATTAAAGTGATAGAAGATGCGGGGGTTAAAATAGATTATATAGGCGGAAGTAGTATGGGAGCCATCATTGGTGCTTTGTACGCCTCCGGATATACTTCAGGTCAATTAGACTCGATCTTTCACGAGATCAATTTTAATATTCTAATTCAAGATGAAATTCCGCGTAGCGCTAAGACCTTTTATGAAAAAGAGGATACCGAAAAATATGCACTTACCCTTCCGTTCGATAATTTTAAAATAGGATTTCCGTCAGGGCTTTCTAAAGGACAGAATATTTATAATTTAATTTCTAGACTTACCATGCATTTGGGCAATGTGCAAGATTTTAGCAAAATGCCCATCCCTTTCTTATGTATAGCTGCAGATATTGAAACCGGAGAACAGGTTATATTGGAGAAAGGATCTTTACCAAAGGCTGTTTCTGCCAGTGGAGCTATTCCCTCTATTTTTAGTCCGGTGAAAATTAATGGCAGATTATTAACAGATGGGGGAGTAACCAATAATTATCCGGTAGAAGAATTAAGAAAGCGTGGTGCAGATATTATAATTGGAGTAGACGTACAGGATAGTCTTGCAGATAGAGAGCAGTTAAAGAGTGTGTTTGATATACTTACTCAAATTAGCAATTTCCGGACTATAAAAGATATGAAGGAAAAGATCGAACTAACAGATGTTTACATCAAACCAGATATTACACCGTTTGGGGTGCTTTCTTTTGATAAAGGTGCAGCTATTATAGATTCCGGGAAGGTTGCGGCTTTAAACAAATTTGCAGAACTGGAAAAAATCGCAAAAATGCAGGGTTTTCAAAAAATGAACCTTCCTAAGGTTGAAACTTCAGAAAATATCAATATTAATTCTCTAACAATAGAAGGTAACAACAGTTATCCTAGGGCCTATATTTTAGGGAAGTTAAAATTGAAATATTCTTCTAATTACACCTTGGAAAATTTAAGTTCTGGAGTAAATAATTTGGCGGCTACAGGAAACTTTAATAGAATAAATTATAGTCTTATCCCAAATGATACTTCTTATACTCTTGCCTTACAGTTAGAAGAAAGTAAGAATAAAACCTTTTTAAGATTGGCATTGCATTATGACGATCTTTATAAAAGTGGTGCACTTTTCAATCTCACCAGAAAAAGTACCTTTTTCACTAACGACGTAGCTTCTTTAGATGTAGTTCTTGGCGATAATTTTAGGTACAATTTTCAGTATTATATAGACAAAGGATATTATTGGAGTGTGGGGATTAAATCCAGATATAATATATTTCATAGGGGAGTATATGTAGATCTAGCGGAAGATAATGATGCTTTTCAAGGAATTGGAATCAATAAAGTAGAAATTGAATATCAGGATTATACCAATCAGTTTTATGTGGAAACACTTTTTCAACAAAAGTTTTCTTTTGGAATGGGGGTAGAACAAAAATTTCTGAAAATCACTTCAGAAACACTTCAAAACCTTGATAATTTAACTTCATCCTACTCCTTTGAAAACAGTAATTATTACAGTGCTTTTGGGTATTTAAAGTTAGATAGTTATGACAATAAGTATTTTCCAAAGGAAGGTTTTTATTTTGATGGAGATTTCCATTTGTACTTGCTCTCTTCAGATTATAACAATAATTTCTCTAAATTTTCTATCGCTAAAGGTTCTGTTGGATATGCAATTACACCAATAAATAAGCTTACAGCACGTATTACTACGGAAACAGGATTTAAAATTGGAGATAGTGAGGTGAATACCATGGATTTTTTGCTAGGTGGTTATGGTAATAATTTCATTAATAACATTGTTCCGTTTTATGGTTATGATTTTTTGAATATTTCAGGTGATAGTTATATTAAAGGATTGGTGGAGCTGGATTATGAGATCTTCAGAAGAAATCACATTATTGCGAGTGCAAATTTCGCTAATGTTGAAAATCAGCTTTACACTTCCGGAAACTGGTTTTCTACGCCAGATTATACTGGGTATGCGCTTGGGTATAGTTTAGAAACTTTTTTAGGTCCTGTGTCTGCTAAATATTCGTATTCTCCTGAGATCAAGAACAGTCAGTGGTATTTTAGCTTAGGATTTTGGTTTTAGTTAATTTCAGAAAAAATTAGGCCTCCAGATTTAGTCTTACTTTAAGAACATTTTTCTAAAAAATAGCGATATTTGTAATAATTGACTTCAAACTTCCGGTTAATTCAATTTAAATAGTGAATGAGGAAGTATTAATTTAAAATTCTGAATCTCATGCCATTTTATCATAAGTTAGGAAAAATACCTCACAAGCGGCACACAGTTTTTAAAAAGCCTGATGGTAGCTTGTATTACGAGCAGTTGTTTGGAACTATTGGGTTTGACGGAATGTCTTCCAATCTATATCATGAGCATAGGCCCACACAAGTAAAGGAGATCAAAGGAAGTTATGATGTAAAGCCTAAAATAGCTGTAGAGAATAATATTCAATCTTACCGTTTACGCGGATTTCAAGTGGTACCAACGCCAGATTATCTGGAAAGTAGAAAAGTAGTGCTTACCAATAGCGATGTAGACATAGCGCTGGCAGCTCCTCAAGAATCTTCACAGGACTATTTTTATAAGAATACAGATTCAGATGAGTTGATCTTTATCCATAAAGGAAGTGGGAAATTAAGAACACACTTAGGAAATCTAGATTTTAAATATGGAGATTATTTATTGATTCCTCGAGGTACCATTTATAAAATGGACTTTGATGATGAGAATAATAGATTATTTATTGTAGAATCTAGAAGACCAATTTATACACCAAAAAGATATAGAAACTGGTTTGGCCAGTTATTAGAGCATTCTCCATTTTGTGAAAGAGATCTTAGACAGCCATACGAGTTGGAAACTAATGATGAAAAAGGAGATTTCCTGATAAAAGTTAAAAAGCAGGGAGAGATTTTTGACATGATATATGCTACTCATCCTTTTGATGTGGTTGGGTATGATGGTTATAACTATCCTTATGCTTTTTCAATTCATGATTTTGAACCTATTACAGGTAGAATACATCAACCACCACCGGTACATCAAACCTTTGAGACCGATGCTTTTGTGGTTTGTAGTTTCTGCCCGCGTAAATATGATTATCATCCAGATGCTATTCCGGCACCATATAGCCATAGTAATATAGATAGTGATGAGGTGTTGTATTACGTAGATGGTGATTTTATGAGTAGGAATGATATAGAAGCAGGACATATTTCATTGCACCCTGCAGGAATTCCTCATGGTCCCCACCCGGGAGCAGTAGAAAGAAGTATTGGGCAAACCGAAACTGAAGAGTTGGCGGTAATGGTAGATACTTTTAAACCCTTGATGCTTACTGAAGATGCTATGAAAATAGCCGATGAAACATATTACCAATCTTGGTTAGATCATTAATCTATGGATGTTAAAGAAAACATTTCAGTTCAAGCTAGAGCAATGTGGTAAATTGGATGCCTCAAATTGCGAGATAGGTATTGAATGAATTCAAAAATTAAAAACAATGAGTAAAAAGATAGAATCAGTAAATTACGGATTAGAGAAAATATTTGAAGGGGCGCAGGATTTCTTGCCACTTTTGGGAACAGATTATGTTGAATTGTATGTTGGAAACGCAAAACAAGCGGCCCATTTTTATAAAACTGCATTCGGTTTTCAGTCACTGGCGTATAAAGGATTAGAAACTGGTAGTAGAGATACCGTTTCTTATGTTTTAAAACAAGATAAGATTAGGTTAGTGCTAACCTCACCATTAAATTCTAAACATGAAGTTAATAATCACATTGTAAAGCATGGCGATGGAGTAAAAGTAGTGGCACTTTGGGTAGAAGACGCGAGATCTGCTTACGAAGAAACCACTAAGCGCGGTGCTAAGTCATATTTAGAACCAACCGTAGATAAAGATGAGAATGGCGAGATCGTAAAAGCTGGGATTTACACCTATGGCGAAACTGTACATATGTTTATTGAACGCAAGAACTTTAATGGAACTTTTCTGCCAGGCTATGTTAAGTGGGAGTCTGATTATAATCCTGAACCAGTAGGGTTAAAATATATTGACCACATGGTAGGAAATGTAGGCTGGAATGAAATGAATACCTGGGTAAAATGGTACGAAGATGTAATGGGATTTGTTAATTTCCTTTCTTTTGATGACAAACAAATTCATACCGAATATTCTGCCTTAATGAGTAAGGTGATGAGTAACGGAAATGGAAGAATCAAATTTCCTATTAACGAACCTGCCGAAGGAAAGAAAAAATCTCAAATTGAAGAATATTTGGATTTTTATGAAGGTCCGGGAGTGCAACACATTGCAATTGCAACTGACGATATCTTAACTACAGTAGCCGATTTAAGAAGCAGAGGAGTAGAATTCTTATCTATTCCTCCTGATGATTATTATAATGCTGTACCAGATCGATTAAAAGCGTTTGAGCATGAATTGGGTGAAGACATTGAAGCCTTAAAAAAGCTTGGAATAATGATCGATGCAGATGAAGAAGGGTATTTGTTGCAAATTTTCACCAAACCAGTAGAGGACAGACCAACTATGTTTTTTGAGATCATTCAGCGAATGGGAGCAAAAGGATTTGGTGCAGGGAACTTTAAAGCCCTTTTTGAGTCTATTGAGAGAGAGCAACAATTGCGAGGTACCTTATAGTAATTATTAAATTAATAACAACTTGATATTTAAATTGTCAAAAAATTAATAGCTAGATAAATTTTGCGTTAAACATTCAGAATGTGTTGCTTTTAAGGTACAAGTTGCAGACTTTTGCACCGCATTTCTGGAGTGGTTACCAAAGTGCATTAATTTTTTTTCATAATTTAAGTTTTAGTTGGTTAATAAGACAAAACCTCATCATTAATTTGATGGGGTTTTTTCTTTTAATACATTTGGAATAGAAATTGTAATTCTTAACCGGTAACAAATATCATGATATCAGATATTTATTAAATTGTCAATCTATGTACAAGAGAATTACATTCATCAGTCTTATAGTATTCTTACTCCCCTTAACCATATTTTCTCAACATGCCTTTCAGGGTGGAGAGTGGTATAAATTCAGAATTCATTATGGTCCTTTTAATGCCAGTTATGCAACGTTAGAAGTAAAAGATGAGGTGCTGGATAATAAAAAAGTGTTTCATATAGTTGGTAAAGGAAAGTCAACCGGATTATTACACCTTTTCTTTAAGGTAGATGATGATTATGAAACTTATATAGATAGAAGATCTGGTTTGCCGTATAGATTTATAAGAAAGATAGATGAAGGTGGGTATACAAAAGATATACAAATAGATTTTAATCATAAGCTGAATCAAGCTTATGTCCTTGATAGAAAGAAAAATACAAATACTACTTATACCACAGAGAGCGAAGTTCAAGATATGCTTTCTTCCTTTTATTACATGAGGAATGAGCTGAATGGAATGAACTTAAATGAAGGTGATGAGATAAGTATGAACATGTTTTTTGATAAAGAAAACCACAATTTTAAAATAAAGTTTTTAGGAAGGGAGGTTTTAAACACAAAATTTGGTAAAATTGCCACTTTAAAATTTAGGCCATTTGTTTTGGCTGGAAGGGTTTTTAAAGAAAAGGAAAGTCTCACGTTTTGGGTGAGTGCAGATAAGAATAAAATGCCAGTTAAAATTCAGGCAGATCTCGCAGTGGGATCATTAGATGCCGATTTAGAAGCTTTTAAAGGAATTAAACATCCCATTCAAATTATAATGGATTAACGCATGGACAAGATTAAGCCAGAGATTGCAGAACGAATATTACTATTAGAAGAAAAGTTCAAAAACTCAGGCCAGGATATGGGGTCCTATCTAGATGGACTACTATATGATCGTTACCTTACTTATTGGGATTATATTCACTTAGACACCTTGTTAAGTCTACAGGTGCCAAAAACCCATTTTCCAGATGAAGAGATCTTTATAACCTATCATCAAATTACAGAGCTTTACTTCAAGCTCATGATACACGAGCAAAAGCAAATCATTGAAGATAATGATCTAACCGCCAAGGTCTTCTTGGAGAAGTTGAATAGGTTGAATAGGTATATTAGAATTCTCATCAACTCTTTTGATGTGATGATAAAAGGTATGGATAGAGAGCAATTCCTGAAATTTAGAATGGCTTTATTACCTGCAAGCGGATTCCAATCTGCAGGCTTTAGAATGATAGAAATTTATGCAACTCCTTTAGAACATCTAGTTCCGTTTAACGAGCGTTCTAATTTTTCTTCAGAAAATAAAATTGAAGAGCTTTTTGAAAATATCTATTGGAAAAAAGGAGGAATTGACCTGTCTACAGGAGAAAAAACACTTACCCTTAAGCAGTTCGAATTAAGATACACTCCCAGATTTTTAAGAATTGCCAACAGTATCAAGGGTAAGACTATGTATCATGCATATTTAAGTCTTCCTGAAGAAGAAAAGAATAATAAAGAATTAATTGAAGCGTTGCGTACTTTTGATACCAATGTAAATATTAATTGGCTTCTTATGCACATGGGAGCCGCTCATAGATATTTAAATAAAGATAATAAGACCATTGCCGCTACTGGTGGTACAAACTGGAAGGAGTTTTTACCTCCTAGTTTTCAAAAAAATAGTTTTTTCCCAAATCTCTGGTCTCAGGAAGAATTTGATGACTGGGGAAAACAATGGGTTACGCACTTGTTTAATACAGAAAAATAGAATTAAAATTGAAGAAATTAAGTTATTTATTATTATTGGCGTTAGCATGTTTATCATGTAATGATGGGGTTGAGAATAAAGACATAAGTGAAGTAAAGCCAAAGGTTAAGAAAGTGCCTGTAGAAAAAGAATATGGGTTTACTCTTAATGATTACGATGTTGTAAGAGATACCATAAGGTCTGGAGATAGTTTTGGAGGAATTTTAGGAACTCAAGGAGTAAGTGTTTCCAAAGTTTACGATATCACCCAGGGAGTAGGAGAGAATTTTGATCCTAGAAGATTGGTTGTTGGAAAGCCTTATGTAATTCTTAAAGCTAAAGACTCTGCCAAAACTCCTGAATTCTTTATTTATGAAGATGACCGAATTGATTATACAGTGGTTAATATTGGCGAAAATATTGCGGCTTATAAAGCGCAAAAGCCTGTATCTATAAAGAAAAAAACAGTTTCCGGAGTAATTGTGAGCAGTCTATCTGAAGCCATGGAAAATCAGGGCTTGAGTGTTGTTCTTTCTCATGAATTAAGCAGTATTTACCAATGGAGTATAGATTTCTGGAAACTTCAAAAGGGAGATCAGTTTAAAATGGTGTATTATGAAAAGTATATAAATGATACTATTTATGCTGGGATAGAAAATATTGAAGGGGCTGTTTTTGTTCATCAAGACAAACCTTATTACGCGTTTAATTATAAAGTAGATCCAGAATCTGGAGAAAGTGATTTTTATGATGAAGAGGCCAGACCTCTAGAAAGCTTCTTTCTAAAAGCTCCTTTAAACTTCAGTAGAATTTCTTCAAGATATAGCGGGCGTAGATTTCACCCTGTTCAGCAAAGATGGAAAGCTCACTTAGGAACAGATTATGCGGCACCAACGGGAACACCAATTTGGACTACTGCAACAGGTACCGTAATTGCATCGGGTTATACTTCTGGAAATGGGAATTATGTAAAAGTTAAGCATAATGATACCTATACTACTCAGTATTTACACATGTCAAAAAGAAATGTGAGAGTAGGCCAGCATGTACGTCAAGGAGATGTTATTGGTTTTGTTGGAAGTACAGGTTTAGCAACTGGGCCACATGTATGTTATAGATTTTGGGTAAGAGGAAAGCAAGTAGATCCTTTCCGTCAAAACCTGCCAAATGCAGAGCCAATTGCAGATAGTCTTCGTGATGATTATTTTGCATCTATAGAACCAGTTAAAAAAGCAATAGACAAAATTCCTTTTAAAGAAATATAAGATTAGCATGAAAAATATAAATCCAACTCAAACAAAAGCCTGGAGTACATTACAATCTCAATTTGAGGCTATCAAATCTATGGAGATGAAGCAAATGTTTGCAGAAGATCCAAATAGAGCACAAGAATTTAAAATTGAGTGGGAAGATTTTTATGTTGATTTCAGCAAGAATAGAATAAATAAAGAGGTTCAACAAAGCTTAACTTCTTTAGCCAGAGAATGCGATTTGAATGCTGCCATCCAGTCTTACTTTAAAGGTGATGCAATTAATCAAACAGAAAATAGACCTGTTCTACATACTGCTTTAAGAGCAAAAGAGAATGATGAAATTTTTGTTGATGGTGAAAATGTAATGCCAGAGGTTTTTGCTGCAAAGCAAAAAATGAAGCAATTTTCTGAAGCCATCATAAGCGGTTCAAAAAAAGGATATACAGGATTGCCATTTACAGATGTGGTTAATATTGGTATTGGAGGGTCAGACCTTGGTCCGGTAATGATTACAGAATCTTTAAAATATTATAAGAACCATTTAAATGTGCATTATATATCTAATGTAGATGGAGATCATGTTCATCAAACTTTAAAAGATCTTACTCCTGAAACTACTTTGTTTTTAGTGGTTTCAAAAACCTTTACTACACAAGAAACTTTAAGCAATGCCAATACTGCTAGAAATTGGTTTAAAAAGCATGCGCCTGCAGAAGGAGTCTCAAAACATTTTGTGGCGGTTTCTACCAATCTTGAAAGAGTAACAGAGTTTGGAATTGATCCTAAAAACGTATTTCCACTTTGGGATTGGGTTGGAGGAAGGTTCTCCTTGTGGGGTGCCGTTGGACTTTCTATTTGCCTTGCAGTTGGATATGATCAATATCAAGAATTATTAGATGGTGCTTATGAAATGGATGAGCATTTCAAGAATGAGGATTTTGAAAATAACATTCCGGTACAATTGGCAATGCTTAGTATATGGTATAATAATTTTTTCAAAGCCGAAAGTGAAGCGGTGATCCCATATACACAGTACCTTCAAAAATTACCTTCTTATTTGCAACAGGCAATTATGGAAAGCAATGGAAAAAGCGTAGATAGAAATGGGAATCCTGTAGATTATCAAACCGGAAATATTATTTGGGGAGAACCAGGAACTAATTCTCAACATGCATTTTTTCAATTAATACACCAAGGAACCAAGTTGATTCCTGCAGATTTCATCGGATTTAAAAGATCTTTGTTTGGCGATAAAGATCATCAAGATAAGTTGATGGCAAACTATTTTGCTCAAACCGAAGCCTTGTTGATGGGAAAAACTTCAGAAGAAGTTCAGGCAGAATTTGATGCTAAAGGAATTTCAAAAGAGGCATCAGATAAATTAAAGCCTTTCAAAATATTTCAGGGAAATAAACCAACAACTTCAATTTTAATAGACAAGCTAACCCCTAAGAGTCTTGGGAAATTGGTGGCGATGTACGAGCACAAAATTTTTGTTCAAGGTGTTGTATGGAATATTTTTAGTTACGATCAATGGGGAGTAGAACTAGGAAAGCAATTAGCATCCAGTATTTTAGATGAAATTGAGAAATCTGACGTCCTTGATCATGATAATTCTACTAAAACTCTCTTAAATCACTACTTAAACTAGGTATTACCTTATTGTTAATAAAGAGTTAATAGCTTTAGTTGGCACGCTTTCAGTAGCTTAAGATTAATTCTTATGTTTGTTTGTGGAAAGATGTTAAATACTGATTTCTTAACATTACGTTAAAGTAGGATATCAGTTAATTGACTTCTTTTGCCGTGAATTATAAACAAAAACAAACAATTTAAAGCATGAGGAAATTATTAGCATTAGCGTTGTTTTTAACAACAGCTACAATTTTTGCTCAAGGAACTGTTACTGGAACGGTGATTGATTCCGAAATGAATGCTCCGTTACCGGGCGCAACAGTAATGGTAATGGGCACCAATACCGGAACAACTACAGACTTTGATGGAAACTTCTCTATCGATGTTAAGAAAACTTCTGGTACAATCGAAATCAGTTTTGTTGGTTTCAAAAAGAAATCTGTTCAGTTCAATGTAACTAACGGACAAACTCAAAATCTTGGAAATATTGGTGTTGATGCCGATGCAAATGCTCTTTCTGAAGTAGTTGTTACAGGTATTGCAGATTTAGCTAAGGATCGTCAAACTCCTGTTGCTGTTTCTACTATTAGAGCTGAAGAGATTCAAGAAAAATTAGGATCTCAAGAATTTCCTGAACTTTTAAACAACACTCCTTCTATTTACGCTACTAAGTCTGGTGGTGGATTTGGAGATGCTCGTATTCGTATTCGAGGATTCGACACTAACAACTCTGCAGTTATGATTAACGGTATTCCTGTTAATGATATGGAGAATGGTGCTGTTTACTGGAGTAACTGGGCTGGATTAAGTGATGTTGCTACAGCAATTCAAGTTCAACGTGGTCTTGGTTCTTCTAAACTTACAGTTTCTTCTGTAGGAGGTACTATTAACGTAGTAACTCGTTCTGCAGATAAGCCTCAAGGTGGATCTGTTAAAGCAATTGTAGGTAACGATAGTTACTTGAAAACTATTGCTTCTTACAACACAGGATTAAGTGATAATGGATGGTCTGGATCTTTCCTTTTCAGCAGAACTGCTGGTGATGGATATGTTGATGGAACTGAATTTGAAGGTTACAACTATTACATTGGTGTGGGTTACAAAGCTAGTGATAAGCATGATTTCAACTTTATGTTGACTGGTGCTCCACAACAGCATAACCAACGTAGTTTTGCTCCATCTTTAACAGACTATATCAAATATGGTTCTAACGGTGAGCCAGACAGAAAATACAATAGTGACTACGGTTACAGAAATGGTGAAGAATTTACTTTTGGTGGGAACTTCTACCACAAACCAATCGCATCTTTAACTTGGGAATGGAAAATAAGTGATCTTTCTAAATTAACTACTTCTGCTTACGCTTCTTTTGGACGTGGTGGATCTATTGGATCAATTGGACGTATCAATCGTGCTCAATCTTACGCACTTCCTAAAACTGCAGATGGGTTAATTCCTATGGATGATATTGTTACTTACAACTCTGGCGGAAATGCTTTTGGAGCTGTGCGTGATGGTTACACCGGTGGTGGTGGAGAATACCAAGGTCAATTCGTAAACGGAAACAACTCTTCATCTATGTATGCAGAGGATGCAGATTTCGTTAACGGATCTCAAAACGGTATCTCGCAAAGATCTTCTGTGAACTCTCACAACTGGTATGGTGTAATTTCTAACTTTGAAACTAACTTAAGCGATTACCTTACTTTAAATGCAGGTATCGATTTAAGAACTTACAGAGGTTACCACTATAGAAGATTAGTAGATCTAATGGGTGCAGATGCATATGTTGATAGCGATAACATCAACGATCCATACAGATTCTTAACAAATACTTACGCTCCAACAATTGCAAATACTTTAAATGTATTTAAGAGTGTAGATAAAGAAGATAAAATAGATTACCATAATGATGGTAAAGTAAGTTGGGCTGGTGTATTTGGTCAGTTAGAATACTCTAAAGATGCAATTTCTGCATTTGTTCAAGGTTCTGTATCTAACCAAGGTTTCCAAAGAATAGATTACTTTAACTATTTAGATTCAGATCCAGAACAATCATCTGACGTTCAAAATATTGTTGGTGGAAACATTAAAGGTGGTCTTAACTGGAACATCGATGAGCACCACAACGTTTTTGGTAACGCAGGTTACTACTCTAAGCAACCTTTATTTGATGCTGTATTCCCTAACTATAATGACAATTTAGTAAATGAAGATTTACAAAATGAAAAAGTTATTGGTACAGAAATAGGTTACGGTTACAGAACTAATGGATTTAGAGCTAATGTAAACCTTTACAGAACTGTTTGGAAAGACCGTTTCATTGGAATTTCTCAAACTTTTGATATGGGAACTGAAGATAGAACTGATGATGTTAGAGGTTCTGCTAACTTAAGAGGTGTTAAACAAGTTCACAAAGGTATCGAGATTGACTTCAGCGGTAGAGTTTCAAATAAATTGAACTTTAACGGGATGTTATCTATAGGAGACTGGAGATATAAAGATGATGTTTCTGCTACTTATTTTGACGAAAGTAACCAACCAGTTGTAATTGATGGTGTTGAACAAAAAGGAACTCTTTACTTAGATAATATCAAAGTTGGAGATGCTGCTCAATTAACTGCTAGTGCAGGTGCAGATTATACTATTATTGATGGTTTAAGCGTTGATGCTAACTACCGTTATGTAGATCATTTATATGCTGCTATTGATGCTGAATCTTTTGGAAGAGCAGACAACCAAGGATCTCTTGAACTTCCATCTTTTGGATTGGTAGACTTAGGAGCTTCTTACAAGTTAGATCTTGGAACTAGTACTTTAGGTTTTAGAGTTAACGTGAATAACGTTTTTGATAAAACTTACATTTCTGAATCTTCAACTAACTACTTCCCTAGAGAAGGAGATGCAACTTATGATGGTATTTCTACTGGAAACAGAGTTTACTTTGGATATGGTGCAACTTGGAATGCTGGAGTTACTTATAGCTTCTAATTCTTTAAGATCATAAATAAATTTAAAGATCGCCTCGGGAAACCGGGGCGATTTTTTATTGAAATAAACTATATTTACCCAAAATCTATTTTATGTATCAAACAGTTCAATTTATACACTCATATTGGGCGTACCTAGTAGTAACTATGTTAGTTATTGCTTCAGTAAGTGCAATTTTTGGTTATGTAAGCAATAAAGAATATTCTGCAAACAATTTTAGGATCTCCTTATTCACGTTAATCACCACTCACATTCAGTTATTAATAGGATTAGTACTTTACTTTACTACACCTTATTTTAAAATGTTTAGCGAAGTTGGAATGAAAGGAGTAATGCAAGATCCAGTATTAAGATTGTATAATGTAGAGCATCCAATAGTTATGATACTAGCCGTAGTGTTTGTAACCATGGGATATTCTAAACATAAAGCAAAACTTACTTCTAAGCCTAAATTTAAAATTTTAGCCATTTTTTATACTTTAGCCTTAATCTGTGTACTTTCAAGAATTCCTTGGAACGCTTGGTTTTAGTAGAAAAAGAAATCAATAAAAAAAGCCCTGATTTCTATTATAAGAATCAGGGCTTTTTTATGCTATAACTTTCCGTTCCATTCTTGGAAGAACTGTTCTAGAAATTGTTGCATATACAAATGGCGTTGTTCAGCGATCTCGCTTCCTGTTTTGGTATTCATTCTATCTTTTAGCAATAACAATTTTTCGTAGAAATGATTGATGGTTGGAGCGGTAGAGGCTTTATATGCTTCTTTGCTCATGTTTAGATCTGGCTTAATTGCCGGATCGTAAAGGGCACGTCCTTTAAATCCTCCATAATTAAAAGTTCTGGCTATTCCTATAGCTCCTAAGGCATCCAATCTATCTGCATCTTGAACTATGTCTAATTCAATAGATTTGAATTCCTGAGCTTCCTTACCACCTTTAAATGAGATGTTATTAATAATGTTTACAACATGTTCTATTATTCCTTCTGATACATCTTCAGATCTTAAAAATTCTGAAGCAACTTTAGGCCCTACACTTTCATCTCCATCATGAAATTTTGAATCTGCTATATCATGCAACAAAGCTCCAAGTGCCACTATTAGATCATCTGCATTTTCGCCTTTAGCTATTAATTGCGCATTCTTGTAAACTCGTTCTATATGAAACCAATCATGTCCTCCTTCTGCATTCTTGAGGGTTTTTTGAACAAATTTTATAGTTTTAGCAATAATAGTGTCATTATTCATGGGAGTGAAAGTTTGTAAGTTTAGAAGAATAAGATTTTAATCTGACTTTATAAAATGCTGGAAGTTATAGTCTGCTCGATCTTGGCAATAAACGCTTCAGAATATGTATTATCAACAGGAATTGGCTCGTGAACTTTCAATTTTAAATGAACTCCAATCCCTAGAGGAAAGTTTCCGTATTGAAATAACTTCCAAGAATTATTAATAGTGATTGGCACTACCATCGCTTCTGGCATTTTCTTGAACATCACTTGTAATCCGCTAATTGCAAACTTTTTTGGAATTCCTGTTCTGCTTCTGGTGCCTTCCGGAAAGATCACTGCAGAGTGTTTTGTTTTATTAAGGGTAGTGGCAAATTCCGAAATTGTAAGAATTGCTTGTTTTGGATTTTTTCTATCTATAAGTGCAGAGCCTCCATGTTTTAAGTTGAAAGAAATTCCAGGAATTCCCTTTCCTAATTCTTTTTTGCTAATAAACTTGGGGTGATTCTTTCTGAAGAACCAAATAATGGGCGGAATGTCAAACATTCCCTGATGATTTGCTACAAAAATACAAGGTCTATCTGTTGGCAGATCGTAGGGATTGTCTAAGGTAAATCTTGTGCCTATAAGATTTAAACATCTCATAATTGCAAGATTAAATACATCTACAGAGGTTTTGTGTGCTTCATAACCACCTAATTTTAAACTCACCCATTGAATTGCATGAAAAACAAGCAGGGTTAGAAAAAAAAAGAAGTAGAAAATTATCGAAAGTGGATAAGCGAGTATTTTTTTCATCTTGCAATTTGATCTCTGCAAAAATACATTTTTAGATGAAACTTTAGGTATTCCGGTTTTATTCCTGAAGCTTAATTATAGGAAATAAAAAAGCCGACCTTAAAAGATCGGCTCTGTAATTTATCAAATAAGTCTTAACAGAACTCGTTGTAAGCTGCTGTAAGATTTTCTGCGATCATCTCTGCAGGACGTCCTTCAATGTGATGACGTTCTAACATATGAACTAATTCACCATCTTTGAAAAGTGCCATAGATGGAGAAGAAGGAGGAAAAGGTAACATTAGGCTACGTGCTTTATCTGTAGCTTCACGATCTACTCCTGCAAATACAGTTACTAAATTATCTGGTGTTTTTCCGTTCTGAAGAGAGATTCTTGCTCCCGGACGCGCATTAGCTGCAGCACATCCACAAACCGAGTTCACCACTACTAATGTAGTTCCTTTCTTGGCCATAGCCGCTTCAACTTCTGCTTCGGTATGTAATTCTTGAAAACCTACGTTAGTAAGATCCTCTCTCATAGGTTTCACTAATTCTGCTGGATACATATATAGAGTTTTTTATTAAACATTATTAGAGTACAAAGATACAGAATTAACTTTACCTAAACTTATCTCAAATGCTTATAAACTAATAGTTAGAGTTTATAGTGCTCGCAAATTACTTTGAAGTTCTATTCTTTGTAAGTGGCTCAAAATAGTATCTTTGCCACTCAAAAATTATATTTTTTAATGTTCAAAGTAATTTTAGCCATTTTAGGAGTTACCTTCTATAGATTTCCCGGATTAATTTTGGGGTTGATAATAGGAACCTTTTTAGATAACATGACAAGTTCTGGCGCTAGAGCCAAAGCAGTTTTTAATACGGGTCGAGATCAGGTTTCCCCGGGAGATTTTGAACTCAATTTGCTTTCATTAGCATCTATTGTGATTAAGGCAGATGGGCATGTTTCTCAGCAAGAGTTAGATTATGTAAGAAGCTATTTTGTGCAGGCTTATGGTAAAGAGAGGGCTAATGCTACATTTAGAACTTTTAATGAAGTCATAAAAAGTCGTGAGGTATCTGCGCAACGCATTTGTACATACTTGCAGCAAAGAACCCGTTACGAGGTAAGACTTCAAATACTTCACTTTCTATTTAGCATTGCTAAGGCAGATGGGAATGTTTCAGATCCGGAATTATCAAAACTATCTGAGATTGCTGGATATTTAAGATTGAGCGCAAGAGAATTTGAAAGCATAAAAGCCATGTTCTTCAAATCTGCAGATGAAGCTTATAAAATTTTAGAGGTAGATAAATCTGCTACTGATGCCGAAGTGAAAAAAGCTTACAGAGCTATGGCTAAAAAATATCACCCGGATAAATTACAGCACATGGACGAAGCTTACCGTAAAGGAGCAGAAGAGAAGTTCCGGAAAGTTCAGGAAGCTTATGAAAAAATTCAGAAAGAAAGAGGTTTTTAATAATTCAGGATCATTTAAATATGATCCTTTTTTTTGTTCGGATTTTATTTTTAGACTAGACTAAAAATTTATTTGGCATACTCGGTATAAATTTGCAAATTTGCTGAAGATCAATTTTGTAAGATATACGTATGGTATTCACATTTTCAGAAGAAAATTATTTAAAGGCTATTTATCATCTCGAAAATCAGCATAAAAAAGGGGTTCCTACCAATGCTCTTGCAGAAATGATGGAGACTAAAGCTTCTTCAACAACAGATATGATCAAAAGGCTATCTGAAAAAGAATTGGTTGCTTATAAAAAATATCAGGGAGTGAAACTGACCTCTAAAGGGGAAAGTCATGCTGTAAAGGTGATTAGAAAACATAGATTATGGGAATGTTTTCTGGTAGATAAGCTAAATTTTTCATGGGATGAAGTTCATGATATTGCAGAGCAACTGGAGCATATAGAGTCTGAAAAGTTGATTCAAGAATTAGATAAATTTTTAGGCTATCCTAGAACAGATCCTCATGGAGATTCAATTCCAGATGGAAAAGGAAATTTTAGTAAGATAAATAAAGTATTGCTTTCCAAATGTGAGCCTGGGCAAATTGGTGTTTTTGTTGGGGTAAAAGATTCTTCAGCCTCATTTCTTCAATATTTAGATAAAAATAAAATTGCTTTAGGAGCAAAGATCAAAGTACTTTATAAAGAAGAATTCGATCAATCAATAGAACTACAAATTAACGATAGAGTGTTTACAGTTTCCTATAAATCTGCGTCCAACCTTTATCTTAAGTTACCAGACGATCATGAAGTTTGATAAAGATTCTAAATCGCTGGGTGAAGTTCATAGTTCAGTAGAAACTTCAGGTAAAAAATCGGTCTGGAAAAGGCTGCTTGCATTTTTTGGACCCGCTTACTTAGTAAGTGTTGGTTACATGGACCCAGGAAATTGGGCTACAGATCTTGCAGGAGGAAGTCAGTTTGGATATACCTTGCTTTGGGTACTATTAATGTCTAATATTATGGCATTATTGCTGCAAAGTCTTTCTGCCAGACTTGGAATTGTGAGAGGTGTAGATCTTGCTCAAGCCTCTAGACAAGCTTATCCACCTTTTGTAAATTTCATATTATATCTACTTGCCGAAATTGCTATTGCTGCATGTGATCTTGCTGAAGTGGTTGGTATGGCTATTGGTTTACAATTACTCTTTGGTTTGCCTATGGTTTGGGGGGTGAGCATCACTGTTTTTGATAGTTTCTTATTGTTGTTCCTACTCAGAAAAGGAATGCGAAAAATGGAAGCTTTTGTAATATGTCTAATAGCTGTTATCGGTGGCTCTTTCTTCTTGGAAATGCTCTTTGCTAAACCAGATATGGCAAGTCTTGTTACCGGTTTTATACCGAGTATTCCAAATAGCACAGCTTTGTATATTGGTATTGGTATAATTGGAGCAACCGTTATGCCTCATAATCTTTATTTGCACTCTTCTTTAGTGCAAAGCCGAAAGATCACAAGAACCAAAAAAGGAATTAAACAGGCCTTACGCTACAACTTTATAGATTCTGCCATTGCTTTAAACCTTGCATTTTTTGTAAACGCTGCTATTTTGATCTTAGCCGCTTCGGTTTTTTTTGAAAATGGAATGTTTGGAGTTGCAGATATTAGAGATGCTCATAAATTATTACAACCCTTATTAGGAACAGATTGGGCACCCATCTTGTTCGCTTTAGCACTAATTGCGGCTGGACAAAGCTCCACTTTAACGGGAACACTTGCCGGTCAAATTGTAATGGAGGGTTATTTAAATCTAAGAATCCAACCTTGGGTAAGAAGATTATTAACAAGATTGCTTGCCATAATTCCGGCTTTATTCACCGTGATCTATTTTGGCGAAGAATCTACCGGAGAATTGCTGGTCTTTAGTCAAGTGGTATTGAGTTTACAACTAGGATTTGCAATTATACCATTGATCCATTTTGTAAGCGATAAGAAGAAAATGGAAGGTTTTCATATCAAGTGGCCTATGAAAGCTGCTTCTTGGTTAATTACTTTGGTCATTGTTGCGCTAAATTCAAAATTAGTGCTAGATGAAGTTAGTGATTGGTTAGAAAATCCAAATTATACCACTTATATCTGGATCTTCGTAGTCCCATTTATAGCTGCTGCTGCAGTTTTGCTTATTTTTATTAGTTTTTGGCCTTTAAGAAAAGGAATTCAGTCAAAAGTAAGGAGTATTGGTCCGCATATTAAAACACAGAAAATCTTGGAAATAAAACAATCTTATAACAAAATAGCTATTGCAGTAGATTTTTCAAGTTCAGATCAAAAGAGCATAGCTTCAGCTCTTCAGTTAGGTGGGCAAAAAGCAATTTATACGCTTATTCATATTGTAGAAACTCCTGGTGCCCTTATCTACGGGAATCAAATTCAGGATCATGAAACAGCTGCAGATAAAGCACATTTAGATAAATATAAAGCTGAATTAGAAAAATTAGGATACCAAGTAGAACTCAAATTAGGATTTGGATCTCCAAAACGAGCAATTCCAAAAATAATAAATGCCGATAATTTTGATCTATTAGTGTTAGGTGGTCATGGCCATAACATGTTTAAAGATTTAATCTTCGGAACAACCGTAGATAGTGTTAGACATAAGGTGAAAATACCTGTATTTATAGTTTAAATTTTAAAACTGAATTAATGTTACAAGCAATAGTAGATTACTTGGGGTCTATAGACCCAATTTTAGCCGCCTTTCTGGCAACCTTATTTACTTGGGGAGTTACTGCTCTTGGTGCCGGACTTGTGTTTTTCTTCAAAAATATCAACAGAGCTGTTTTTGATGGAATGCTTGGCTTTACTGGTGGAGTTATGGTTGCAGCAAGTTTTTGGAGTTTGCTTGCTCCCGGGATAGAAATGAGTCCTGGAGAGGGTTTTACTAAAGTGATGCCTGCGGCAATTGGTTTTGCACTGGGAGCATTATTTCTATTTTCTCTGGATAAAGTTCTACCTCATTTACATGTAAATTTTCAAATGAAGGATAAGGAAGGGATTAAAACTCCTTGGCATAAATCTGTCCTATTAACACTGGCTATCACTTTACATAATATTCCTGAAGGTTTGGCAATTGGAGTATTATTTGGAGGAGTCGCAGCCGGTTTTGAGGGCGCAAGTATAGGTGGAGCTGTAGCACTAGCAATAGGAATAGGACTTCAGAATTTTCCTGAAGGTTTTGCTGTAGCAGTACCTTTAAGAAGACAAGGCTTAAGCAGATGGAAAAGTTTTAATTATGGGCAATTATCTGCCATTGTGGAGCCTGTTGCGGCAGTTTTAGGAGCTTGGGCGGTAATGACCTTTAAGCCTATCTTACCTTACGCTTTGGCGTTTGCTGCGGGAGCTATGATCTTTGTAGTAGTAGAAGAAGTGATTCCAGAATCTCAACAAGAGCGATATACAGATATTGCCACTATGGGATTTATAGGAGGGTTTATATTAATGATGAGTTTAGATGTTGCTTTGGGCTAATTCTTGTAACATCAAGATTTATAAATCGTCTTTAAAGTAAATCCTCAATATGAAGCATTTTTTTATTTTCTTGTTTATGCTGATCTCTACAGCAATTTTCGCACAGAATGATGTGAATATTTTTAATACCCAATTACAATCAGGTCAGGCTTTCAGCTTCAATGAAAATGCAGTTTGCTTTAAAGAGGTAGTTTCAGATTCCAGATGTCCTAAAGGGGTAACTTGTGTATGGGCCGGAGAGGCAAGAGTGTTGGTTGATATCTACGAAGATGGAAAATTTAAAGAAGAGAAAATGTTGATCATAAATGGAAATAACATCAGCATTAATTTTTCTTTCGGTGATAAAGAATATGCTATTTCTGCTCCACAGTTATATCCTTATCCGGCAGCTAACGCTACAATTTCTAAGGGTGATTATATATTGGATCTGCAGATTTCCGAGAAGTTGAAATCTAAATAATTAGTGACATCCGCAATCTGAACTGCCGCAGGCTTTATCAGATTTCGATCCACTCTTCATAAAAGCAGGTTTCCAGATAAATTTGGTAACTATATATCCGGCGGCTATAATGAAGATTATAAATACTAATATTTCTTGAATCATTTCCATGGTATTTAAGTCGGTTTTCAAGCCTTATTCTTACAAATTATTTTAATACCTGAAAGGCTATTAATGCCACTACATAGGCAAATCCGCTCATAATAACCAATTGTAACATTGGCCATTTCCAGGTGTTTGTTTCTTTTTTAACTATAGCTAGTGTACTCATACATTGCATTGCAAAAGCATAGAATAGCAACAAGCTGATACCGCTGGCAAAAGTAAATAATGGTCCTCCCAATACAGGATTAACCTCTGCAGCCATTCTATTTTTAATAGTTTCTTCCTGGTCGCTACCAACACTATAAATTGTTGCCAAAGTTCCTACAAAGACTTCTCTAGCGGCAAAAGAACTTACAATAGCTATTCCTATTTTCCAGTCATATCCAAGCGGGGTTACCGCAGGTTCAATTCCACGACCAATAATACCTATATAAGAATGTTTCAGTTTGTAGGCTGCAATTTCTTGCTCCAACTCTTGTTCTGGTATTTGTGAGTTTGTATGAGATGTAGTTACAATTTCTTCCGCTTTATTAAAATTATCTCCGGGGCCATAACTAGCTAATACCCAAAGAATAATTGAAATCGCAAGAATGATCTTCCCTGCCCCAAACACGAATGATTTTGTCTTTTCAATAACATTAATAGCAACATTTTTGAAAAGTGGCACCTTGTAATTGGGCATTTCAATTACAAAATAACTTTTAGATTTTATCTTTAAGATCTTATTTAAGATCCAAGCGGCTCCAATGGCAGTTCCAAAACCTAGTAGATATAAGAGCATCAAGGTTAATCCCTGAAGATTTAATCCGAAATAAGTTTCATTAGGAATTACCAGTGCTATGATAATAAGATATACAGGAAGCCTTGCCGAGCAGGTAGTAAAAGGAACCACCAAAATAGTGATCAACCGTTCTTTCCAATTCTCTATGTTTCTAGTTGCCATTACTGCCGGAATAGCACATGCGGTACCTGAAACTAGAGGGACTACACTTTTTCCACTCAGCCCGAATCTTCTCATGATGCGGTCCATTAAGAATACAACACGGCTCATGTAACCACTTTCTTCTAAAATGGAAATAAAGAGAAACAGGAAGGCGATTTGTGGAATAAAAATGACAATTCCGCCTAAACCGGGGATGATCCCTTCCACGATTAAATTGGTTAACGATCCTGGAGGTAATGCATTTCTAGACCATTCGCCAAAACTTGCAAAAGTGGTATCTATAAAATCCATGGGGTAACTAGACCAATCATAGATAGCTTGAAAGATTATCAACATGATCAAAGTAAAGATCACATATCCCCAAACTCTATGAGTAAGAAGGCGGTCAATTCTAATTCTGAGATCTGTAGCAGTACTAAGATCTACCGTCATAGCTTCTTTTAAAAGTCCGTTGATAAATTGGTATCTTAAAATTGTTTCTTTTTGCTGAAGCCTTTTAAGATCACTATTACTTTTTGTATGAAAACTATTATCTGAAGTAAGAGAATGTCTGTTTACATTTCCGAAGTTAACATCTTGAGTAATTACCAGCCATAGTTTGTATAGTGACTGATTTGGAAATGCTTTTCTCAATCTTCCAAAATATTCCGGATCCATTACAGAAGCATGCAGACATGGTTCTGTAGAAATATGACGATAATTTAGGATGAGTTCTTTTAACTCCTCTATTCCGGTTCTTTTTCTAGCACTTACCAAAGCTACTTTGGTATTCAATCTTTCTTCCAAAATAGCAACATCAAGTTCAATCCCTTTGCGTTGCATTCTATCTGCCATATTGATCACCAAGATGGTTGGAATTTCAAGATCTTTGATCTGGGTAAAAAGTAAAAGATTCCTTTTTAGATTTTCCACATCGCTTACTACAACAGCAACATCAGGAAAATCTTTATCATTCTTATTTAAAAGTAACTCAATAACCACATTTTCATCCAAAGAAGATGCGTTAAGGCTATAAGTACCAGGAAGATCAATAATGTGGGCTTTTAAGCCACGAGATAATTTGCAGATCCCTTCTTTCTTTTCAACCGTAATTCCCGGATAGTTCCCAACCTGTTGGTTGAGGCCGGTAAGCTGATTAAAGACAGAGGTTTTACCAGTATTCGGGTTACCAATTAACGCAACATTAATTTGTTTCCCCATATTTTTATATTATTTCGATTTCAATTTGAAGCGCTGTTTCCTTTCTAATAGCCAAATGACAACCATTTATATTTAAATAAATAGGGTCACTAAAAGGAGCAGTTTGTAGTAATTCTACATTATTCCCCGGTAGGCATCCCATTTCCAGTAGCTTCAAAGGAACTTTGTCTACAGAAAAGGATTTTATGATCCCAAGTTGACCGCGTTTTAAATCAGCTACAGTTAGCTTCATTTTTATTTAGATTGATTTTAAACAAGGCAAAAATAGCGTAAAAATAAGTCATAGAAAAGTTTAGGAGATAAAACTATTCGTCAGCATATTCTGCCTTTAAAATTTTAATGTCTTTCATGAGCTGCTCTATGGCATCTGGCTTGGTACCATCATAGAATCCGCGAATTTGTCTTTTCTTATCTACTAATACAAAATTCTCTGTATGTATCATGTCGTAAGGCCCTGCGTCTCCTTGCGTTTTAGTGGCTAAATAAGATTTTCTAGCAAGGTCGTAGATTTGCTTTTTATCTCCCGTTACTAAGTTCCATTTAGAGTCTATCACCCCTTTTTCTAAAGCATATTTCTTCAATTGGGGAACACTATCGGCTTTTGGAATAACCGTATGCGATAAAAGAAAAACATCGGGATCATTTTTTATTTTCTCCTGAATTTTAAGCATATGATCTGTCATAATTGGGCAAATGGTAACACAAGTGGTAAAAAAGAAGTCTGCAACGTAGATCTTATCCTTATAAAAATCCTGCGTTATGGTATCACCATTTTGATTCACCAATTTAAAATCGGCTATTTTATGATATTTCCTCACATACTGAACTGTAGAATCTACTAATTCTGCATTTACCATATCTGGCTGATATATAGGGAGCTCTGGTTCTGGTTTTAGCAATGTGTAGATGCTGTAAACAATAATAATAGATAGGAATAAAAGAACGATTCCTATGGTCTTGAATTTCTTAAAAAATTGAAGCATTTCAGTAACTTTCTTACAAAATTACAGTCTAATAATTTATTAGGAGCAGCTTCAGTATTAAAATTAAGCAAAGATTCTGAAGTGGTGCCGAATAGACTTTTTTGGCAGGGTATAAAAGGTTACTTTTGTGCGATTAAAATTTGAAGTATAAAGCATGGATCCATTTATAATAAAAGCAATACAATTAATATTAAGCTTGTCCTTATTGATCGTACTACACGAATTAGGACATTTTATTCCAGCAAAATTATTTAAAACGAGGGTAGAAAAATTCTTTTTGTTCTTTGATGTAAAATTCGCCCTATTCAAGAAGAAAATTGGAGGTACAGAATATGGTATAGGTTGGCTACCGCTTGGAGGTTATGTGAAGATATCTGGAATGATAGATGAGAGCATGGACAAAGAGCAAATGGCAAAGCCACCACAGCCATGGGAATTTAGAAGTAAGCCGGCTTGGCAACGTTTAATTATCATGCTTGGTGGAGTAACCGTAAATCTAATCTTAGGTTTTCTTATTTATATGATGGTCCTTTTTGTTTGGGGAAGTAATTATATAGGCCCAGATGATATGCCAAGAGGTTTTGCTATTGCAGACCAGTTTAAAGAATTTGGTTTTGAAGATGGAGACAGAATCTTAGAAGTTGATGGCGATGAGATGCAAAACTCTCTAGACATAAATAAACATTTATTTATGCGTGATATTAAGAATATCACCGTGCTACATCAAAATGGAACTGAAGAAACTATTTCTGTGCCGGAAGATATTGGGTCTGTTATGTTTCAGGAAGGGGTTATGCAACCTTTTGTTCCTATTCAATATCCTGTGGTAGATAGTATTTTAGCTGAAAAATCTGCAGCAACTGCAGGACTTAAAAAGGGTGATAGCATTATTTCTCTTAATAATACTGAAATTGGATACTGGCATGAACTTGCACCAATTGCAAATGAAAATAAAGATAAGCAGGTAGAGCTGGTTTATAAGCGTGACGGAAAGATCTTGAGTACTAAGGTAACTCCAGATGAAGATGGAATGATTGGTTTTACTACTAAAAGAGATTTTGATATACAGTCTCGAGAATATAGTTTAGGAGAAAGCATAGAGCAAGGATTTAATTATGGATATTGGACTTTACACGATTATGTAGCTCAGTTCAAATATGTATTTACGGCAAAAGGAGCTACTCAAGTGGGTGGATTTGGAGCTATTGGAGGTTTATTTCCTGATGGTTGGAATTGGCAGGGATTCTGGCTTGCAACCGCCTTACTTTCTATTATTTTGGCCTTTATGAACATTTTACCTATCCCGGCTTTAGATGGGGGGCATGTAATGTTCTTGTTATATGAGATCATAACTGGCAGACCTCCAAATGAGAAATTTATGGAATATGCTCAGATGGTAGGGTTCTTTATCTTAATTGCATTGGTTTTATTCGCTAATGGGAATGATATTTACAGATGGTTATTTAACTAGTTAATAGACTAGTATAAAACAAAGAGAAATTATTTTTCATTTTGATTAAAAAAAAATAATATTTCCTTTGTTGTCATTTAAAAAATGACATATATTTGCAACCGCAAAAGAGAAATGCAACTTCCTCCTTAGCTCAGTTGGTTAGAGCATCTGACTGTTAATCAGAGGGTCCTTGGTTCGAGCCCAAGAGGGGGAGCAAAAAGCCTGACAGAAATGTCAGGCTTTCTTGTTTTTATATGTTTCCAACCTTTATCTCTATTTAATAGTTTCAGTTTTAATACAACTTTATGCTTTTTAAAATCTTCTGAAAAGGCAAAATGTTAAATTTGTAGTTCCTGTTACCCAATTAGGGAAGCAGAGGTTTATTTAAATATAATTTTTGGCTGAACTCTTATGATAAATTTTACCGCTACTTATACAGATCAATACCAATTGGCTATGGCTCAGGTCTATTTCAAAAATGGACAAAGAGATCAAACGGCGGTATTTGATTATTACTTTAGAAAACTTCCTTTTAAAGGGGGCTTCGCCATTTTCGGGGGATTGGAAGATCTATTAGAAAAACTGGAAAATTTAAAGTTTAGTGATGCGGATATTGAGTATCTCGAAAAACAGGATTTTGAACCTGAATTTCTAGAATATTTAAAGAACTTTAAATTCAGCGGTAATATATTTTCTGCTCAGGAGGGAGACTTAGTATTTCCAAATAGTCCTATACTTCAAGTTGAGGCAAATATCATTGAAGCTCAAATAATAGAGACCATGCTTTTAAATTTACTGAACTTCCAAACCTTAATAGCCACAAAGGCTAGTAGAATGAGATTGGTTGCAGGAGATAGAATGTTGCTAGATTTTGGACTAAGAAGAGCCCAAGGGCCGGGTGGTTATTATGCCAGCAGAGCTGCTATTATAGGTGGATTTAACGGTACAAGTAATGTGGTAGCGGGTAAAGACTTTAATATTCCTGTTTCTGGAACAATGGCTCATTCTTTTATTATGAGCTATGATGATGAACTGGAAGCTTTTAGATCTTTTGCGAATGGTAGACCTAAAGATTGTGTTTTGTTGGTAGATACTTATGATACTCTTAAAAGCGGAATTCCTAACGCGATTAAGGTCGGGAAAGAGATGGAAGAACGTGGTCAAAAACTAGCAGGGATTAGACTAGATAGTGGAGATTTAGCTTATTTAGCTCGAGAGTCAAGAAAAATGTTAGATGCTGCAGGACTTGAATATGTAAAGATTGCCGCATCCAATCAGCTGGATGAATATGTAATTAAAAGTTTACTGGAGCAAAAGGCAGCTATAGATATTTTTGGAGTTGGAACCAATTTGGTTACCGGTAATCCCGATTCTGCTTTGGATGGAGTTTATAAATTGGCAGTTTCCAACGGAAAACCAAGGATTAAGATTTCTGAAACCTTAGCTAAGGTTACATTACCTAATAGAAAACAGGTCTATAGAATGCTGAATTCTGAAGGAGAATTAATTGGAGTAGATGCTATTTGCCTAAGAGAAGAATCTGAAATTCAACGTATTTATGACCCTAGGGAACCCATAAAATCTATGTTGGTAAAAGATATGAAAAAAGAAGAAGTGTTGCATTGGGTGATGAAAGATGGTAAGAGAACTCAGGCTTCGAGATCTTTGAAGGAAATTGCAGCTTATGTAAACTCTAATTTAAAAAGATTGCCTTCAGAATATAAAAGATTTAATAATCCACATATTTATAAAGTAGGGATAAGTGAACGTTTGAAAGAGGAAAGGGAATCTTTGATGCATAAATATCAGGAGTAATATGAAAACACTAATTATTATAGATGTTCAAAATGATTTTCTTCCAGGTGGTTCCTTAGCGGTTCCAGGAGGAGATGAAATCATAGATTTGATCAATCGGCTTCAAGAGAAGTTTGAATTGATTATAGCTACTCAGGATTGGCATCCTGATAGTCATTCAAGTTTTGCTGCCAACCATTTGGGAAAATCAGAATTTGAAAGTATACAATTACACGATCAAGAACAGGTTTTGTGGCCGGTGCATTGTGTTCAAAACTCTCAGGGTGCAGAATTTAGTTCTCTGCTTCAAACATCAAAAATTGAAGCTATTTTCAGAAAAGGAATGAATCCTGAATTGGATAGTTATAGCGGTTTCTATGATAATGCTTACGAGAAATCTACCGGACTGGCTGGGTATTTAAAAGAGAAAAAGGCTGAAGACCTTTATTTTTGTGGTCTTGCAGCCGATTACTGTGTGTATTTTTCAATTATAGATGCTCTAAATCAAGGTTTTAATGCCACCTTGATTGAAGATGCAACCAGAGCTATAGATCCTTCGAAATTTGAAGTGTTAAAAATTGAGATTATCAAAAAAGGAGGAACAATCCTTAAGAGTACCGATTTATAATTGGCTTTAAAATATCTTTTTAAAGCCCGCTATTAATTTGTCTACTTCTTCTTCAGTATTGTAATGAACCAAACTTACACGAACTACTCCATCTTTCTTTTCAAGATCGAGATCCTGAATTAATTTTTTCGCATAGAAGTCTCCAAAACGAATTCCAATTTGTTCTTTATCTATTTCTTTTACGATGTCTGAACTTTTCCATTTGTCATGAACAAAGGCAATAGTAGGAACTCTTTTGGTTTTGTCTCCAGTTTTATTTCCTATGATCTTTATGTCTTCTATAGAATTTAGATAATCCAATAACTTTGTAGCTAGAACTTCTTCATAATCTGCTACTAAATCAAAACTAGCGTTATATTTTTCTGATTTTGATTTAGTAACAGTTTCATCTAAATGATGATCTGCCAGCTCTTCAAAATATTCTGTAATTCCTTTTAAGCTATAGGTCAGCTCAAAATTGAAGTTTCCCGGTTGAAATTTATAGGGGACATCTTCAGCTTTAAAAAAGTAATGATTTATTCCGGGCATAGAGGTAAGAAGATCCAACTTCCCAAACATCATTGCTAAGTGTGGACCATACACTTTATACCAGCTAAAGGTGTAGAAATCTACATCCCATTCTTGTACATCAACTTTTCTATGCGGAGCATATGCCACCCCATCAACACAAATTAAGGCGCCTGCATCATGCACCACTTTTGAAATTTCTTTGATTGGATTAATGGTGCCCAAAACATTTGAGGCATGCGTTACCGCAAGAAGTTTAGTCCTGTCTGAAAGTAACTTTTTTAGATCATCAATTTCAAGTTCTAAGTTATCTGGATTTACTTTCCAGATCTTGATCTTAATGCCTTTTTTCTCTAGATCTGTCCAACAGGAAACATTGGCTTCATGATCTGTGTTGGTTACAATTACTTCATCACCTTTCTCCCAGTTTTGATTAATACAAATGCTTAAAATTCTTAGTAACATGGTTGCAGAAGGTCCTATAACCACTTCATTTTTATGCTGAGCATTTATAAAAGTGGCAACCTCATTTGTAGTGTTCGTCAAACGAGATCCAGCTTTTTCTGAAACCTCGTAAGATGCACCCAATTGCACATTAGAATTTATGAGATAATCACTAATATAATTTACGGTGCTTCCTAAAGTTTGGGAGCCACCGGCATTATCCATAAAGATGAAATTGTTTTTAAGCGCAGGGAATTTTGAGCGTATGTATTTAATATCCATTAATCTTTGATTTTAGTGAATGCTATAGAATTAGAAGCTGGTTTTATGAAGGCGTTCAGGCTTCTATTTCTTCGAATTCTAAATTACAATTTTTCTAATAAATCCCGTGTTTGCAAGAACTATCTTTAAATAATGCAACAAAGTTAGAAGGGGTTTTATTGGCCATAACATCTATGGCATTTCTAATTGTTGATTATTTCAAATTAATTCTGATTGATTGCTCACGGACCAATAGTAACTCACAATATCGTAAAAGAAACCTTTAACATCTGGGATGGTTTATTCATTCTTATAGATAAGATTCTCTCCTTTAATGTTTACAAAAAAAGGATATATTTGAGAAACAGATAATTAACCATATCCATTTTTATGAAAAATAAGTTCTTACTCATTACCTCCTTCTTGATTTCAAGTATAATCTTTGCTCAAGATCAAGAAATTGTTATTAAAAATATTATAAAAGAAGCTACAGAAAATTCTAATTTAGAACAACTCGGGCACGAGCTTTTAGATGTTGTAGGACCCCGTTTAGTGGGTACACCAGAAATGAAACAAGCTAATGATTGGGCAGTGAATAAATATAAATCTTGGGATATCTCTGCAGAAAACCAACAATGGGGAGAATGGCGAGGCTGGCAAAGAGGTATTACTCATATAGATCTTATAGAACCTCGTGTAAGAACCCTGTCTGGAATGCAGCTTGCTTGGAGCCCAGACTCCGGAAAAAAGCCAATAGTTGCAGAAGTTGTTATTCTTCCTGATGCTACAGATTCTACTAATTTTTCAAAATTGTTAAGTGGAGTTAAGGGTAAATTAGTTATGGTTTCTATGCCCCAATTAACAGGGAGACCAGATGAAAATTGGGAAGAATTTGCAACCGATTCTTCTTTTGCTAAAATGAAGGAAGAGAGAAAAATTCAGGCAGATGCGTGGTCTGATAAGATGACAAAAACCGGGTATACCAACCGCAATATTTCTGAAGCTCTAGAAAAGGCTGGAGCTGCAGGAATTATCACTTTAAACTGGTCTAAAGGATTTGGAGCGAATAAGATCTTTTCTGCTGCTACTAAAAAAATTCCAACTATAGAACTTTCTTTAGAAGATTATGGAATGGTTTATAGATTGGCAGAATATGGAGATAAGCCTAAGATTAGACTGGTAGCAGAGTCTAAGGAATTAGGTGCTGTACCTGCATTTAACACTATTGCAACCATTAAAGGAACCGAGAAACCTGAAGAGTATGTTATCCTATCAGCACATTTCGATTCTTGGGATGGAGCAACAGGAGCTACAGATAATGGAACCGGAACTATGGTGATGATGGAGGCTATGAGAATACTTAAAAAAATGTATCCAAATCCTAAACGAACAATCATTGCAGGGCATTGGGGTAGTGAGGAGCAGGGATTAAACGGATCTAGAGCTTATGTAAAAGATCATCCAGAAATAGTAAATAATATTCAAGCTGTTTTCAACCAAGATAACGGTACGGGCAGAGTTGTAAATCTATCCGGAGGAGGATTTCTAAATTCTTACGATTATTTAGGTAGGTGGTTAGAAGCTGTTCCTTCTACAATTAGTGATGAGATTGAAACAAATTTTCCTGGAATTCCAGGTGGCGGAGGCTCAGATTATGCATCTTTTCTAGCGGCAGGAGCTCCAGCATTTAGCTTAAGTTCTTTAAATTGGTCTTACTGGAGTTACACTTGGCACACCAATTTAGATACTTATGATAAGATTGTATTTGATGATGTGAGGAGTAATGTAATACTTACTGCAATTATGGCCTATATGGCTAGTGAAGATCCACAGAAAACTTCTAGAGATAAAAGAGTTTTACCACTTAATAAACGCACTGGAGAGCAAATGACATGGCCAGAAGCTAGAGATGCTAACAGAAAAGGGGGATTGGACTAAGAAAATAAAATGATTATAAATTCAGTAAACCAATTAGAAGACTATTTGTTTTTTAGTTGGTTTGCTGCTTTTGTATAACCTCCACCAGCACCATCTACAAAGTGAATATGGTCATCTTTCTTCATATCTCTAACATAGCAAGACATCACACTTTGCTCACTTACATGAAGCCCATATTTTATCTTTCCTTTTTTTTCTAAATGATCAAGGTATGAAGTCAAGGAGTTACGCTGCTGTGGAGTTCCTGTAATCACTGTATTTATTCTTCCATCTATGGTTAACGTATCTGTTAGTTCCACTAATTTCTGAAGATAGGTTTTCCCAGCTAGAGTATTTTTCCAATAATATTTTCCCACTATCGTGGTAAGCCAATTTTTTAAAAGATATATGGCATCATATTTCCCTAGTTTAGTTCGCATCTCATCATTCAGTTTTTTCAAGCTTGCCTTCAATTTTAATCTTTTTACTGAAATAGGTTTTCTGCTATCTAGAGAACCATAAATAGTATCGATATTATATAGAACCTTAGAAAATATTTCTGAAGGATCTTCCTCTTTACAAGCAATTACAATTAAACTTACAACCTCTTGATTTGAATTAGGTGGACTTATTTTATCCCATTTACATTCCATCCCCTCTAAATTTAAGAGATCAGGAATTTTGGTGCTCTCGTTATTGGAATCCTTGAAATTAGCCTTTATCAGGTTTTCAGCATATTGTAGACCCTCTCCCAGAACCACTGGTATTGTTAAGATTTCACTTATTTTAACTTTTGAGATTTCCAACGAGATATCTTTCTCATAGATCTCTTGTATGCAAAGAGCACCTATTTTAAGTTCGAGCCCAAAATTTTCTTGTGTGTTAATTCTATGCTGATTTAAAGCTGCCATTGCTCCGTCAAGTAATTCTGAAGGAATCAGCATCGTGGCACCATCTCCTCCGAAGAAAAAAGGGATAGTCATATTTTTTGAATATGCTAAGTTTAAAATAGCAATAACACTTCCTGTTGCCACTAGATTAACCTGGTCGTGATTTCCATTTCTAACCGCTTCGGTAGAATTTTTGATATCTGCGGCAATTGCGTACCAGTCTTCAGGAACTTTGGAGAAAAGAGATTTATTAGCAACCAAGTCACTTATAGAACCTGTTTGTAAGGCGAGGTTAGAATAAAAGTTCAAACTGGTTGAAGTCGCCATATTTAATTTTAGAATTTAGTCGATCGAGTAGCTAAAAAATTTCCCCTTCAATATTTAATGAAAGAATATGAAGGGGATTAAATTTCTGAAGCCTTATCTCCATGTCTTTAATAGAATTCTGCTCCCAAACCGTCGGGTCTTTCCTCTAGGGCATGCCCCGCAGTTGTAGCTTAAGAAAGTCTTCAGTCTAATTTAGATCTGCTCCCACTGGTAGGTCGCATCTATGTCCTGGTTCACCATGAACCGGATTTTTCTTAACAACCACTGGGTATTTATTAGTTCTTAAATAGTCGTTATTTTTATTTACTTGGGGGCTCTTAGCCTGATCCAAAGAAGCTCCAACTGGAATATCACATCTATGTCCAGGGAGTCCATGTTCTGGGTTTAAATTATTAGCTATTTTAGAAGTGGTGCTGGTACTTTCAATTTTAGGCGCAGTAACAGCCTCTTCTTTCTTTTCTTCTTTGCAGCTAATTAATGCAACCCAAATAAAGGCTACAAGTATGCTGTTCATAATATTTGTTTTCATGAGCTATATTTTCAGATGATTTTTTAATTTATGATTTTTTCCAATTCTTCGTCGGTAACATCTAAAAGATCTGAAGCTGGTAGTCTCTTGGTCATTTCTTTCCAATTCTCGTCTTCTTTAAAAATCGATTTAAAAACAGGAATAGCTTCATCTAATCTATTGCTGTTAGCTAAAGCAACTGCTTTCCAATATCTCATTTCAAGATTATCTGGAAATAAAGCTTCTGCTTTTCCATATTGTTTTAGGGCTTCGTCTACATTCTTATCTTCAACTGCCAAATCTCCTTTGTTCATATATTCATAAGCTCTGGCCACTTTTAATAATCTTTCCAATTCTACCAAAGGTTCGCTACTATCATCTACACGAAGGTCAATTTTCTTATCTTCCCAAACGTTTTTAACTTTATCTGGACCAACAACGATTAACGCTGCAGATTGTCTTCCGCGAATATCACCCCCTGCAGCTTGAGCAGCTTGAAGTACTTTTACTACTCTTTCTGCTAAAGGCAAATTGGAGTTCTCTTTAAAAGCTTTTGCCATTGCAGGAACCACATCATCATTCAGCATCATATTTGCCTGTACAGAAAAATTATCGCCTACATGTTGCAACGCAGATTCTACGCACTTTTCTCCGGTATATGCGGAAGCCTTCCCGTTAACATCTAAAAATGCTACTTGTCTATAATCTTTAGCATCATCTTTTGCTACCAGTTCTTTTAAAGCTACCGCCGCAGATTTACCATTCTGCATTAAGTCTAATCCATTTGGTCCGTACGCAGGGTTTACAAAAGATTGGGTGGCAACTACACCAACACCAGATCTTCCCCATGGTACCAAAGCACCAACAGAGAACCAATGACTTTGTACGCCAACTGCCATTTCACCGGTGGCAGAATCTCTGGCAACTATAGAAAAAGTATGAGCAAAAGAATCTTTCATAACAGAAGTGTTTTGAGCCTGACTATCATTTAACCCGAAAAGCGAAAATAAGGCAGGAAGGAAGAATAGAATTTTTTTCATAATAGTTAGTTTTTAGCTAAAATAATGAAAATATGAACACATTTCTTTTAATGATAAAAACAGCTTCTTTAGATTAATTGCCAGGAAAGAAGATTAGAACCTACTTTTACACTTAGATATTTATACATTTGAATAATACAAAATATGGCCTCGTAGTTCAACGGATAGAATAGAAGTTTCCTAAACTTTAGATCCAAGTTCGATTCTTGGCGAGGTCACTTTTACAGTAATAATACTAACTAAATTACATCTTATTATACTGATTTACAGTATATTAATGTTTTTTGGTATGTTTTGTTACCATTTAGTAATAACGATTATAGTTCACAGATCGTCAACATTTTTAAAAAGATTTATTATCTTGTAGTATTACTTTTTAAGAAGGGTTTAACCTTAAATTGTTGATTTGACTTTCGTCTCACATAAAGTTTAACTTTAAAGACGATAACTATGCGTACTTCTTCAACATTTTCGATTTTATTTTGGATTTATAGTAAAAGAACTAAAAACGATCAAGCCCCGCTTTATGCCAGAATAACTGTCAATGGTAAAAAGCTCAACATTAGCCTTAAAAGAAAAATTAATGTAAAGCTTTGGAATGCCGACAAACAACGGGCAAAAGGAACTTCCAGTAATTCTCGAGAGATCAACCAATATATTAGTGAAATACATTCTCAATTATTTCAGTGTTTTCAAGAGCTAAGAACCAATAATAAGCGTATTACACCCCAGATGATAAAATCAAAATATTTTGGGGAAGAGAAGATTTATTATACGATGTGCGATATTATAGAGTATCACAATACTCGTATGTTTGAAAAACTTAGATATAACACTTCACGACTTTATCTAATCAGCCAAAAATACATATTGCTTTTTCTTAAAAAAGAATATAACAAGAACAACATAGAGTTGTCTGAACTTGATTATGATTTTATTTTAAAATTTGAAATTTTTTTAAGACAGCATAAACCTCGACACTATCAGCCACAAATAGGTAACAACGCTGCACTAAAGCACATCCAACGTTTAAGAAAAATGGTTACGTTAGCTTTTCATATCGAGTGGATTGACCGAGATCCTTTCGTGAAGTTTAAACAAAAATTAACGCCAACTGAACGAGGATTCTTGACCGCTGAGGAACTTCAAAAATTGGAGAATACTATAATTGAAACAGAAAGACTAAAGGCGGTAAGAGACTTATTTGTTTTTAGTTGCTATACCGGAATTGCTTATTGCGATTTGATGTTATTAAACAAATCAAATATTATTAAAGGCGTTGATAATAATTACTGGATAGTGACAAAGAGACAAAAAAATGGCAATCCAATTAAAATACCATTGCTCGGGAAGGCTCACAAAATTATTTCTAAATATGATGGGAATATAAAATGTGAAATTTCAAATACTTTGCTTCCGCCTATTTCAAATCAAAAGGTAAATAGCTACTTAAAAGAAATTGCTATATCATGCGAGATTAATAAAAATGTAACTTTCCACATGGCAAGACATACTTTTGCAACTACGGTAACATTAACCAATGGAGTTCCTATAGAAACAGTATCTAAAATGCTTGGACATAATAAATTATCTACTACTCAAATTTATGCAAAGGTAATTGAAAGAAAAGTTAGTGATGATATGGAAATACTTCGTAAGAAATTAGAGGGATAAAATTGAGCGAATTTCTTTATGACCGGAAAGATTAAGTTTTGTTATATAAGTGAAAAGTAATTTCGCTTAGATAAACATAAATAAATTCCACTATCCGCTCTTTTTTCCTCTTTTGCAAAATTTCTTCAAAAATATCAAAAATTTAAAATCAATCATTTGAATACAAATTTTATGGTCAAAATAAATAAAACAACTTTTCAAGTTGCAAATTGCACTATTCTTAATCAAATTTAATTTAAAATAAATTTTATTCAATAAATATTGATTTCCTGTATCTTTAATTGATGAATTGTCAGAACGATTTTACTTTTCAATAAAGTAAATGTGATTTTAAAGAATCGTTTCAAGTTGACATCATCCTAGCTGAGATGCAAAATAAAACTTCATATATACGGGTAGGAGTCAGTTATTATAAAATAGTTGAAGCGCCAACAATTGCCGGACAGGTAAATGAAATCCTCGTCTCTTGGAACATTGAAACCATTCGACAGGATCATGGAAAAACATTTCTAGCCAGTATTCCAAAATACGATGGCTTCACCTGTATTCCAAATCATCTAAATTTTCAAGCCACCTACAACAATTTTTACAACACCTATTCTCCGTTAAGCCATCATGTACTGGAAGGAGCTTGCAATGAATCCTTGAAATTTGTAAAACATATTTTCGGGGATCTTTATGAACTGGGTTTGGATTATCTCCAACTCTTATATACCAAACCCATCCAGATACTCCCTATTCTATGTCTGGTCTCCCGGGAACGCTCCACGGGTAAAAGCACTTTTTTGAAATGGCTCAAGCAAATCTTTGAAAACAATCTTACCTATCTCACCAACGATAGCTTTAGCAGCCAGTTTAATGCCGATTGGGCGAATAAATTGCTGATCTGCATTGATGAAGTTTTGTTCAATAAAGAAGAACTCACTGAGCGAATCAAATATTTAAGCACCACTAATTATAATAAACTGGAGAAAAAGGGAGTAGACAAGCGAGAAGTAGAATTCTTTGGGAAGTTCATCCTTTGCAGTAACAACGAAGAAAATTTTATAAAAATAGATTATCATGAAACCAGGTTTTGGGTATTGAAAGTTCCGTCTGTCAAAAAGGAGCACACCAGTTTTTTAGAAACCTTGGAAAAGGAGATTCCTGCGTTTCTATATTTCCTTCAAAACCGAAGCTTACATAGTCCTCATCATACCCGAATGTGGTTCACACCCAAACAAATTGAAACTCCCGCCCTAACTAAACTAATTCAGAATAATCGAAACAGGGTAGAGAAAGAACTGGCAAGCATATTACTGATGGTGATGGAAAATCACGATCTCGAAGAAATCAAGTGCTGTCCCTTGGATGTTTTAAATGCTTTGAGCAAAACAAGGCTGAGAACTGATTTAACCCAGATCCGGAAAATTCTAAAGAAAGACTGGAAACTTGAAAGTAGTACGAACTCGAACCGTTATCAAAAGTTCACGCTTTGGGGAGATGGCAGCACCAATTTTACAGATGGCAAAGGACGCTATTTCACTATAAATAAAAAGTTCCTTTTGGAGCATTTTGAAGATCAAAACTCAGATTAAATTCGAGAAATAAAAAGGAAAATGATGATTTGATGACAATATGATGACACGGAAACCCTTGTTTTTAGAGGGGGTTCCGGGCGCTGTCATCATTTCATCAAAATCAATCCAGTTTTTGGAGTAAACACTTTTGAATTCTTTCTTTTTTTGATGATTTGATGACAGAATACTCTAAGACCAGTGATAGTAAGAGATACGGCTGTCATCAAACTGTCATCAAAGTGTCATCAAAAATAATATGATGACAAATTATTTAAGCATTAGGAAGCTAACAAATAAGCACAATTCCACTTAAAAAAAATGCTACTGAAAGAAAGAATATAAATAGTAAAATAGGAGATGATGAGTTCAACAAGAATAACCTGCGAAAGAGCCCGAAAGCTGTCCATCGTAAAAACGCTGGCCAGCTTCGGGCACTTTCCAAGCAGGACAACGGAGAAAGAAGCCTGGTTTCTGAGTCCCCTTCGGTCAGAAACGCAGGCCTCTTTCAAGGTTTCTTTGGTTTTGAACAAATGGTATGACCATGGACTGGGAACCGGCGGAAACGGGTTGGATTTGATCGTGGCGATGAAAAAGTGTTCGGTTAAAGAAGCACTAGATCTTCTAAGTAAAGAAAAAGACTTCTTTTTTTTTCAGCAGCCTATTTTAAAGAAGCCAATAAGTTCAGAAATAAAAATTATAGAAGTGAAACCCATCCAACATCAGGCATTGATTCAATATTTGAATCACAGAAAGATTTCGATCCAAACAGCGCAACGATACTGCAAGGAAGTGAGCTATCGAATTAAGGAGAAGCCCTGTTTCTCCATTGCTCTTCAGAATAAGGAAGGCGGTTGGGAACTTCGTAATAAATATTTTAAGATCTGTAGTTCCCCAAAGAGCTATACCTATTTAAAAAACGATGCAGAACGACTTTTAGTTTTGGAAGGGATGTTTGATCTGTTATCCATGGCCGAGTTATATCCAGATAAACTAACAACCTCAGATGTGATGGTGCTGAACTCACTTTCTTTTTTACAAGCAGTTTCGGAATTGTTTGAAAATTACAAGGAAGTTGAATTGTATTTGGATCATGATGAGCCGGGAAGAATTCATTCTAAGGAACTATCTAATCGATTTTTAAATGTGAAAGATAAAAGTGAATTCTATATCGGTTATAAGGATTTAAATGAGCATCTGATCTCAAAAAAACTCCGGTGAACGCCCAAAGGGAGAATTTCATTTGGAGAAGCAAAGCAAGATGTGTCATTGTCATGACAATCTTGCTTTGCTCCCGGAGGTTGCAAAGATTTTAAAAGAAAAAATGAAAGGAGAATACATCCAGATACGCTGCTCGATCTACGAGAAAAAGTTGCTCAAAAAAAGAGCGGCCAGAGCTGGAATTTCCCTTTCTGAATATTTGCGATCCACGGCTTTCAAAATAAATATGGTGGAGCGAATTACTCAAGAACAATTGGAAGCCTATCAACTCTTGATTCAATACAAAAACAACTTTAGCAGAATTAGTAATATGTTTAAAAAGGGGAATCCAAGACTTGCCAAAGAAGTACAAGACCTAGCGGAAGAAATCAGGTCCCATTTAAAAAATTTCAAGAAATGATTGGCAAGGGACATTCTATAGCAAGAACTGGAGCCTCTATTGGATACGGATGGAACCAAGAAAAGGATGCGGAAGTAGTACTGAAGGAATATCTGGCCGGGGATACACCGGAAGAGATCACCGAAGAGTTTAAGATCATCCAGTCTCAAAATGAGCGATGTATTAATAACACCCTCAGTTTTATACTAAGTCCCACCATTGAAGATGGAAAAAACTTAAGCGTAAAAGACTTGGAAGAAATTTCTAAAAAATTTTTAAAGCAGATGAGCCTGCAAAACAACCAGTCTATAGGATTTGTTCACAGAGATAAAGAACACACTCACGTTCATATATATACCAATCGGATTGGCTTTGATGGAAAAGCTTACAATGACAGTTTTATTGGTAAAAGAAGTCAGCTAGCTGCCGACACTGTAGCAAAAGAGTTAGGCCTTACAAGAGTTCGAGAAGTACAACAAGAAAAATTACAGGAATTAAATCCGCAGCGGCTAGCAATAAAACAGATCCATGATCGAGTTCTGGAAACCAGACCCAAATCACTAGATGAATATATCAGCAAGATGAAGGCGAACCAAGTAACCGTAATTCCGAGTATCAATAAATCAAATCAGTTACAAGGTTTTCGATTTGAATATAAGGGAGTGAATTTAAAGGGAAGTGAGGTACACCGATCTATGACTGGTGGTAAACTAGTTGGAGAAATAACTAGGAATTCAGAATTCACAAGGATGAAAGAAGTACCCAACAGTTTAAAACTGATGGGAAAAACAGTTCAAATCAGCACTAACATGGCAACAAGTATAGCAAAAGGCTTAGTGAAACAAGTAATAAAGAAAAGCTTGGATATTGGAATAGGATTTTAATAATTAAAAGGATGAAAAAGCTAGATGAAATTATGGAGCTCATGACTGATGAGATGGCGGATTTTAAGGTTGCTATTTTAAAACTAGAATTGCTTTCAAAACAAATATCCACTTTAAGCATTCCCATTAGCACCGAGGCTTTGGATAACAACCTGAATACCTTTTTGGGAAAACAGGAAGAGGAGAACAGGTTGAAAGATAATGTGCTTAAAGAGATAGAAAGGAAACTAGAACGTGCACGGATAATTCCGAATTACCTGTTGATCTTGTTCGGAGCGCTGGGAATAATGGCATTGAGTTTATTGGTTTATTTTGGATATAGAGCCAAAGCATTAGAGAAAGAGAAGTTTGAAATTTACCGAATAATTATGGAATCAGAGAATGATCGGCATCAGCAATATCTTTCTATAAATCCTGAAATTAAAGATGATTATTGCCAGTGGGTGGAAGGAAAAAAGTAGGAGTTGTCATGACAATTGACCTTGACGTAAATTATCCTAACTTTACAGTAAATGCCTTCGAAACCCCATTAAATTGGTTGTTTTTTACTGTAACTAATGCGTCAAAAGTAGGATGCGCCCTATGCTGTTTTTATTTTACGCTTAACTTCCCGTACGCTATAAAAACAGCACAGGAACCATGCGCAGGTTAGTTATGGTAGATGAGGGGCTTATTTTAATCTACATAAAATAAAAAATGCACACCCTGTGCACCCTCTCTTTTGTTATCTTTGCAGCGTGAAAATTATCGCACTCATATTATCATTCTATTTTTTGGCGCTCAATGCACTGCCTTGTAGCGATAATGGCATAAACGATAATTCTAAAACTGAAGTTTTATCTTCTTCAAATTTGGATCATAACCATACGGCTTTTGACCAATGTCCTCCATTTTGTACTTGCCATTGTTGCCACGTGCACACGGCAGATTTTGCTTCAGCCAACTTTAAGCCTATTAACACAGAAATATCTTCTAAAGTTTTCTTTCATTTTGATAGAATAGGCGACGAACCTATTTTATCCCTTTTAGATCCTCCAAAAGTTTAATTCAGTTTTTTATAGGATAGCTATATCCTTTTTCGACAGGTCAAAATTCTTTTTGGCCGCTATTTTCCATTTTCAAACTGAATTAAATTTTCAAATTATATGATTAATAAAATCATTGCTTTTTCCATTCGGAACAAGCTAATAGTAG